>Ga0070734_10000023_pt1 | contig 475754 bp, 448 predicted proteins | sample Coa_R1_8_FD_66444 | JGI IMG/M metagenome (GOLD analysis project Ga0070734, IMG submission 66444) | Surface soil microbial communities from Centralia Pennsylvania, which are recovering from an underground coalmine fire - Coalmine... | ecosystem: Environmental > Terrestrial > Soil >...
CCACCCCGAATCGCGATTCCTGTTCACGAGCTATCGGGAACCGCTGGCAATAAGAGATAGCGTCCGCTGTCGCCGTCTGATCGAATCCGATTTTTATCAGGCGAGGTGGGGCCGAAGGTATCAGCTATGCGGGGACCAGAACCAGAAGAGCCGGTTTGAGAACACCGCGACCGGTTACCGCATCGTGGTCCCGATGGGTGCTGGAACCGGCGAACGAGGCGATTACGTGGTGGCAGACGATCCCCATAGCGTGGATCAGGCAGAATCAGACGCCGCGCGCACCAGTGCCATCGAGTTCTGGAACGGCAGTATGTCCACCCGTGTGAACAATCTCGCGACCGGGCACAAGGTGGTCATTCACCAGCGGCTGCATCAGGCGGATCTCAGCGGCGTTCTGCTTGCCCAAAATGATTACGATCGGCTGTACCTCCCGGCCGAGTTTGAGCCGGAACGGCGCTGCTCGACTTCTATCGGATGGACCGATCCTCGAGAAAAACCCGGTGAACTGCTTTGGCCCGAGAAGTTCAGTCAGGAGCATCTGGACGGGTTAAAAGTAAGCCTGGGCAGCTATCGGTATGCGGGCCAGTTTCAACAGCGGCCAGCGCCGGCCGATGGCGGTATTTTCAAGCGGCCATGGTTCCGCGTCCCGCACACATGGACTTACCTCCCGTGCCGGTGAGACTTGCATCGGGAGAGCTTTGCAGTATCCAGGCGATTCCTATTCCCGCAGATTTGGAGACCATGGTTCAGTCTTGGGACATGTCGTTCAAGGACCGGCCCACAAGCGATTACGTGGTGGGTCAGGTTTGGGGGGTGAAGAAAGGGGATCGATTCCTGTTGGATCAGGTGCGAGATCAAATGGATATGCCGGCAACGAAAGAAGCGGTCAAAAACCTGTCGCGGCGCTGGCCTAAAGCCGCTGCCAAGCTGATTGAAGATAAAGCCAACGGGCCGGCCGTGATCCAGGAGTTGCAGCACGAGTTATCGGGATTGATTCAGGTCAATCCGGAGGGTGGCAAAATCGCTCGTGCCCACGCCGTCTCTCCACAGATCGAGTCCGGGAATGTCTATCTGCCCCACCCGGCGATTGCCCCTTGGGTGGAGGTTTTCCTTGAGGAAGTGGTGGCGTTTCCTAACGGACGTAACGATGATCAGGTGGATGCCATGACCCAAGCATTAAACCGGTTGCGAGGCAGCAATGGCTGTTTCTCCGTAGCGGAAACGCGAATCACGGTCAACCCGTTTTCGATTCCTGACGCTTGGCCGCGCGCCTTTGCCATGGCAGTCACACCGACCGCCGTGGCAGCACTGTGGGGTGCGAGAGATCCTAGCGGGAGGATATTCCTTTATGCGGAACATCTGCTCGGGCACCCGGAACCTTCCGAGAACGCACGCGCCATCCTGGCACAGGGCCCATGGATTCCGGGAGTGCTCACGATGGAATCGGAGGCGGACCGATGCCAAGTCGTTCGACTGTACCGCAAGCTTGGTTTAAACGTCCAATCCTCCTCCAAAGCCCATGAGGCCGGCGCCTATCAGGTTTTGCAGCTGTTGGCTGCGAACCAGCTGAAGGTATTCGCGTCGTTAGCGGGGTTCCTGGCAGAGTACAGAATTGGTGACGAGGAATCGATGTTACTCCACTGCTGCCAATCCTTGATTCTCTTTCGCGACCGGATGCGCACTGAGCCCAGACCAGTGCCTCAACCGGTGTACCCACAAGGAGGAGGGAGTTGGATGGTTTGAAGCGATCACGCTAGAGCTGTTCGGTTGAACGGACAGGACGGTCCCGAAGGCTGCCTTCAACTGCGGTTCGAGTTGCGTAGCTCGGAGCACCGGCCGGAGCTAGCGTCAGATTGCCGCTTAGCTGCGCAACGCGGTTCGCACAATCAGACGGTTTTATAGTTTTTAGGCTTCGAACTCGATGATATTCAGAGCTGCATAAACAGATTCAGAAAATGAGGGAGTCAACTGAAGAAATCTCAATTCCGTACATTCCAAAAGCCGCGCATTATTTTCCAGCCTTTTGGATAGTCGAACTGAGCCGCTGCGCCGCTTCTTCCTAAACCAGCGATAATCGGGGGGAAAAGGGCTTATCGGAGGTCTTCGTGAGTGTTGCGAAACCATCGGTGATCGCGGCCGACACGACCGCCGTTGGTTCCGGCGACGTTTCGCTACTGTTTCCGATAACGTTTGGTGAAAAAACTCCCTGGAAGTGGAGCTTTCGTACTCGGATGGTCAGATAACCCAGTTAGGTGATTGGGGCTGCTTGTCGGGGCATCTATCGAGGGGATGACTGTGCTGGACTCCAATTTAAATAAAGTGTCAGATTTCCAATACAGAACTGATTCGCACCATTCGTATCCGATCAACGGAGGTGATCTCGACTGTACTGTTGGGAAGCGCTCTTCTGGTCCTTGGAGTTATCCGTCGTCGGCAGAACAAACATTAGCGGTTAGCGCCAGCTCGTGCGAGGCGGGTTGAGGGCCCGTAGCCGAAGCCAGTGGGCGCCAACCACGAATAAGAGCCAGAGTGTGGATGGCTCAGGAAACACAACTGGCGCTGTAGGTGCCGCCGCCCTCCAAATGGCGTCATGGCGTCGCGCCATTCCAAAACCAGAACTGGCCCCCCCATCGCCATTTGCAATCCAGAACTGAATGTCACGCACCGCCGAGCCCGATATCGGCAGTGCGCGCCGAAAACGTGCCGTCGTTTGCGCCATTAGCGAAGGGCTACAAAAGGAAATGTTACTCGTTTAGACAATGGGCCACAACCAGAAAGTTGTGGAAGGTTACGCGATTATCAATATGGCGCACAGGATATCATGCTACAAGGAAAGTACGCTGTGCCGGGTCGTTCATCGAGCGGGGCGAAAAGCCTGAAGAGCATGCGGCTTGATCTCCGCGCGACTGAACCCGCCGAGTGCGGTGCATTGGCCGAATTCCTGTCCAGCACCTTTCACGTGTCGCCTCAGGTTCCGTTTCTCAATCCCCGGCTCATGGACTGGAAATATTTCCAGCCGCGGCCGGACTGGCGGACTCCGCGCAGTTGGCTGCTGAAAGAAGGATCGCGCATCGTCGCTCACGCAGCCATCTGGCCGTTTCATTTCGCCCTCAAGGGTACGGTCATCGACAGCATGCACGTCATCGATTGGGCCGCAAGCCATGATGCCCCGGGTGCCGGTGTGCTGCTGTTCCGCGAAGTCGTCAGCCGCACACGCACCCAGCTCTGCCTGGGCGGGTCCGACCAGGCGCGGCGAGTTTTCCCCCGGTTAGGTCTGTCGCAAATCGGCCACCTCGAGCTTCACGTACGCCCGACCCGTCCTCTCCACCGCTTTCGACTCCGACGTGATGGCACACTCTGGAAAGAGTCTGCAAGGTTGGTGCGCAATGTTCTCTGGGCTCGCCATTCCCCTCCGCCGGAAGCCCGTTTGTGGACCGCTCAGCCGGTCGAGTCTTTCCCCGAGTCACTCGGTCGCCTGCTCGCTTCTCCCGTGGCGCGGCAGGCGACACGCGCTGAGCGCAGCGTGGCACTTCTGAATTACATGCTCGATTGTCCCTTCTCTTCGCGCGCTTTCCTCCTGCACGCCCGCGGCGAATTGCGCGGCTACCTACTCACTACCCGGCTTAGCGGCCAAACCCGCATCGCGGACCTGTGGATCGCCTCCACCGCTGAACTAGACTGGACCGCGGCGTATGCCGCTGCGGTGCGCGTAGTGGCCACTGATCCAGAAAGTTGCGAGCTTGTCGGAGCCTCATATTGCCCATTCGTCCGCCGGGCGCTCGCTGGCAACGGATTTCGCCTCTGTGTCACCAAGCCGGTCTGGCTGGGCGACCCGCAATCCCTCTTCCCCAAGCCGCTTCCGTTACAAATCCAGGCGCTCGAATCGGATTGCTTCTATCTGTTCAATCCCGACTACCCCGTTTTCACCTGAAGGTTCAAAACTGCGATCCCTCGCTCCACAGTTCTTTCTCGCCAGACAGCATATTTCAGCGTGCTGCCTTGTACCAGTTGATGAACTGTCTGATCCCAAGAGTAATCGGTGTTCGTGGCTCATAACCCAGCATCCGCCGTGCCTTTGAGATGTCCGCAAACGTAGCCGGCACATCTCCAGCCTGGGCCTCCAGGAACTTTATATCGGCTTGCTTGCACAGAACGCCTTCGATCAATCGAATCAATGAAAGGACGCTCGTAGGCGAGGAATTGCCGATGTTGAATACGTCATACCGCGCTGGATAGAACAAAGCCGAGATGATACCTTCAACGACATCATCGATGAACGTGTAGTCACGGCTTGCGGACCCATCACCAAATACCAAAATTGGACGCCCAGAGTCGATTGCCTCGGTGAACTTGTGAATAACAAGATCAGGCCGTTGCCGAGGTCCGTAAACCGAAAAAAGACGCAGGCACACGGCCGACAAACCATACAAGTGGGAATAGCTAAAGCACAGTTTTTCGCCAGCTAGTTTCGTTACTCCATACGGAGAAATCGGAAAATTAGCACTGTCATTCTCACTTGACGGAATACGATCTGCAATGCCGTAGATGGAGCTCGACGACGCAAACAAGAATTTGCTCACTCCGTTCCGGCGGCTTTGTTCTAGCAGGACCATCGTTCCTGCAACGTTGACACTTTCGTATAGAAGAGCATGATCCAACGACGGCCTAACGCCAACACAGGCGGCCAGATGGATGACGGCCTCTGGCAAACCCTCGCGAAAGACGGACTCGATAATCTTCTCGTCGCGAATATCACACTCGTAGTACCGAGGTGTACCAAACTTTTGGATTTGCTGCAGGTTCATTCGTTTAACACGAGGCGAGTAGTAATCATTCATATCATCCACAATGATGACATCGTGTCTATCTCGAAGCAGTCGCTCCGAAACATGTGAACCGATGAAACCCGCTCCGCCGGTAACTAGAATGCGCACGGTGTGTTCTGTGGATTATATTCTTTTGGCGAGCATGGAGGTAGTCCCCGAACCGTAAGCAGAAGCGAATTGGCGGGCCACCTAACTTATCAGCTAGGCGATTGTGAGCCTCTCAAACACTCGTAGCACTTCGGCGGCCACTGCAACCCATGTGCGGGAACGACCCCACGCCGAGATGAGCTCGCGATTCCAGGTCTTCCGAAGAGCAGTCATTAACGCCTCTAGAAGAGCAATTTGGTCATCAACCGGAACAATCAATCCGTACTCCTCTGATTGGATCAAGGCTGGGATAGCGCCAACATTTGTTGCAACGACGGGAGTGCCACATGCTAACGCTTCATGTACAACATTCGGCCAGCCCTCCCTGTTGCTGGCCAGGCATAAAATATCAACGGCAGACATCAACTCCGCAAGCGTCTCTTGCCTCACGTGGCCTAAGAAGTGCACTACTCCACTGAGTTGCAGGTCCGAAACAATTGTACGGATGCTGCGCTCAAACCGGTCTTCGCGACCGCTGCTGCCAACAATCCACAACTCGGCATTGACACCCTGATGCCGGAGGGCCCTAAGGGCACGGATGACATGGTGGTGGCCTTTTCGCTCGATCAGCAATCCCGCAGAAAGAACGGCGCGGGCTTCTTGCGGGATCCCGAAGTTTTTCCTGCATTCAGACTTGGAGCGCATCGAAAACATTGCGCCGTCAATTCCGTTCGGTATAGTCGTGACCCGGCAAGCATCAACGCCTAGGGAAATTGCGAAATCTCGTAAGCGCTCGGAAACGGCGATCACACGGCCGGCACGCCGTAAAGACCATCGCATTAGCAACCTCCGTGAAGAGTACTTCGCGTGCATGGTTTCGCTGCCACGGAGCGTGACCGTGAATGGTAATTGAACGATGCGGGTCAGAAGACATGCGACGACCCCCTCAGGATAGCCAAAATGTGCGTCGAGTACTTGAAAAGGGAAACACTTACGAATTCGCAAAAGCACTGGAAGCAAGCGTAAGAAAAGACAAGGTACGCTACCCCAGAACGGCGTGTATATCCATCGCGGGTGAAATACCTCGATGTCCCCGTCCCACCTTCGGCGTGGTACACCTCGAACAGCTGTGAACCGCTCTGGCATGCTCCCATAGTCCAACAGCGCAACTGGCGCAATGATCTTCAGCTCAGCCAACGCGGCTAGATGTTGCAATCGAGACCGCACAAATACGCCTAGGCCAGGCTCGCCCGGGTTAGGGTACACGCAGCTAAGGCTCAGAATCCTGACGGGACGACTGTGCGTTGTTGGCATATTGCACCAGCTCGGCATCCGGCTGAGAGGATTTTGCTCAGCAGCTCTAACCCGCCGGAGCTTAAGAAGCACACATTAGCGTTTGCACTCCAACATACGGCGTTCGACAATCTCAAGCGCCTGCTGCCCCACGCGCTTCCAACTCATACCCGACACAGCCTGGATACGCGCAGCGCGTTTCAAGTCATCATCAGTTCGCAGCGCATCATCGATCATCGCGAGAAAATCGGAGGTACAACGCCCAATAGACAAAACATTCGAAAAGCACTCGACCTCCAAGTTGGCGATTGACACGACGGGTTTGCCAGCAGCTAGGTATTCACGAATCTTCAACGGATTGGCACTGACAGTGAAACGATCAACCCGTAACGGATATAATGCCACATCGAACGATTTGATCCAGTTTGGTAGCAACGCATAAGGCTTAGGGCCAACAAAGCGAATGTTTGGCAGATTTGAGAGCTTACTTATGTCTGTCGAAACTAGACCGACCATTAAAAAAGTCCAGTTCGGCCTTTCCGTTGCCAAGAATCGCAGCAGTTGAAAGTCCACGGATGGGCCGATAGTTCCTATGTAGCCGATAACTGGATGTTTGAGATCCCGAATGTCTTCTGGCTGGGGCAGAGTGGGGTCCATGGCGCGACTGAACAACTGTAAATCCACACCGTGGGGACTATACGTCGTGCTTGGATTCAGCTTCACTTTCGCAGTGTAGAGTTTCAACGAGGTAGCGAACACTTGGTCAGCACGACAAGTGAGTTCGCGATCTATCATTGCAACTCGTCGTTTATCCACACCCGGAAGAGCAGAATAATCATCGACGCAATAGTAAACAATGAATTGCTCTTCCAATAGTCCTATCATCGCTGCCAAGTCAGGAACTGCGAACCAAAGAACAGGGTTGCGAAAACGTAAATAGCTCATCGCACGCCGGATGAGATGAGCAGCTATCATTCTATTAGTTGCTACTGCTAGTGGTAGTGACCGATATGGTATCTGGGGTACGACCGAATACCACAGATTCTTTCCAATTTGGATAGGTTTTTGCCCTGCTTGCAGGAGCTTGGCCGCGATCTTCCGGAGATCACGTTTCGTCGCTCGTGGAGGCCGTCCACCGGGCGAGTCTATGTACAGTACCGGCGAGCTTTCTGCCAACGCGCAGGCAATGTGATGACTGCTAGTCCGGTTTTCAGCGAACCAGTCATTGCCGAAGTATACTATTTGCGTTCCCCCGAACCGATCGTGATCATCTACCGATGTATGCATTCCTCTGTCTACTCCTTTAAGGACAGCGCTAAACAAGCGATAGGCGCCACGAATGGCGCCTAAATCCAACTCGGAAGTAGTGAGGTGAAGTATAACATCTGCCATTGTCCTGTTAATCCCGTGAAGCTTTTTTACCCCTGAGAGCCGTCGTGCACGGGCAACCGCCACTCGTGCTCGCATGAAACTCGAAAAAATCAACAAGTCCCGCTTTTTCAACTACTTTCATTGTCCATCGCTCCGAGCCGTAACCTCATGGGGCACCGAGCAGGAAGTGGCTCTGGGAAGCACTCGCCACAAAAGGACTTTTTCGGTGTATATGTCAGCGCCGATCGTAAAATGCCCTGTACCCTTCTCAACGGCTACCATGCGGTGGTATGCAGGTAGCCGCTCGGCCATCCCGGTGGTAGGGCCATAAAATCCCCCGCGTTTCGAACGCCTACTATGGAGCGGCACACCGCTGGGTGGCCGGTGACAGAAAGTCCCGTGGAGAGTCCGCGCCAAGAGCACCAGTACAGGGGCGACGTTTGTCACCGCAGGTCGAGCCAAATCTCATTCTGGAGGTTGCATGGAAGGCCAGGAGTCCCTTCTCTATGTGGGCGTTGACTGCTCGAGTGACAATCCGCTCTACAGCATCGAGCAAAATCCGCCGACGCAACTTGATTTCCTGAACCACCGGAATGTCCGCACGGCTCCGCATGCCACCGCATGGTAGCCGTTGAGAAGGTGTACCTACCATTGACAAACGGTGGAGAGTCCATAGTGACCGGTTGAATAGTTGCCCACCCGTGACAGAGGCTAAGGCCGGCACTGACTCTGGCGTAGAGGAGGTGCCGGGATGTGTTACGGGGTAAACGAGGTGAAACCACACCGCAGATCGGTCACTCCAGCGGCGATCCATATCTGAGCGCCTGCCGGGACGGTAATCACGCCAGCAGACAGTTCAGCACGACACGCAAACAGTCCGGATCCACGACACCTTCGATGCGCAGCCGGCCTTTGGGCAGTTGCACCTGAATCGTTCCCGGCGACACCGAAGTTAGAGTTGTCGCTGTCGCCGGAACCGGAGCACTCGGCGCATCAGAAATCGTCACAGGCAACAGTGCGGCAGGCTGCGTCGCACGTGTGTTTCCGCCCAGCCGACCACGCTGATACAACTTTCGCCAACTGAAAACCTGATTGGCATTGACTCCGTGCGCCCGTGCTACTCGCGCGACCGAAGCTCCCGACTGAAAGCTTTCTTCGACCATCCACCGTTTTTTCGGAAATCGAATACTGCCGCCGCTTCGGTGGCACCGGCATTTCACGCGAAGCCGGTTCGATGGTCACTTGGGCCGAACTGCTCATCATCCTCTCCGTGGTTCCCACATCAAGGATGATCTCTACGCCGCAAGAAATCTAGACGGCCAAGACCGGACGGTTACGTTACGGGGGTAAGACGTGCAAGATATCGAAGAGCTGAAGCGACAGCGGCTGAGCATCCGAGCAATCAGCGGACTGACCGGGTACGAACGGAAAACCATTCGCAAGTATCTGATCCAGCCGGAAAGCGCACCGGCCTACGGACCACGACCGGCAGCACCGAGCAAGCTGGATGTATTCAAGCCGTATCTGGATGAGCGGCTGAAGGCTGGCGTGTGGAATGCGCAGGTACTGCTACGGGAGTTGAGAGCCCGTGGGTACCCTGGGGGTTACACGATTCTGAAAGACTGGCTGCAACCGCAGAGCGAATCGGCACGCACAGTCGCGGTCAGACGGTTCGAAACGCCGCCAGGCAAGCACGCGCAGGTGGACTGGGGGCACCTTGGGCACCATCGAGATGGATGGCGAACAGCGGGCGCTGAATGGTTTCACGTTCACCCTGGGCTATAGCCGGGCGATGATGGTGGAAGCGGCGCTCGACCAGAAGCTGGGCACATTGCTGAAGATGCACGAGGAAGCCTTCCCGCCAGTTGGGTGGAGTGCCGGAGGAGATCCTCTATGACCGCATGACAACCGTGTGGCTGGAGATCGACGAGCGTGGCGAAGTAGTCTGGCACCCAGTGTTTCTGGACTTCACCCGCTACTGGGGTTTCCAACCGCGGCTCTGCCGAACGTATCGGGCGCAGACCAAAGGGAAAGTGGAATCGGGTGTGAAGTATGTGCGGCGGAACTTCCTGTGCGGATTACAAGAGGTCGTCCGGCACGGTCTCGGAAGCACATTGGTAAAACTCAAGAGCAGCGGCGGCCTTCTTGCGAATCCGGACTTGAAGACATTTTTCGCTAGAAATCCAGTGTTAGGATTTTTTTGCCCAGCGAGCTAAGGCGGCCTTCCTTGCTATTTCGCTCCCACGCGCCCGGGGTCGGGCGCCGTCAGAGGAGATTCTGGCACATTAGCTACTTACTCTTTTTGGCAGTTAAGTACCGCTTGATTCAGGTTCAGGGCCCTCGACTTTTTGCCACCTTTTTCTTGCTGCTTTACGCGCGATTGCCTTCCGGCGCTGCGGCGTCAGCGCTTTCGCGCGAGCTGCCCCACCCTTCTTGCCCAACGCCGCTGCGTGTGGGTCCTTCGCTTTATCCATGATCCAAAGCATACCGCATCCTAAGCGGCAAGCATCTCACTGCGTAGGTACACGATTAAAAATGCTTGGCGCCAAGCATTGACAAAATGCTTAGCGCTAAGCATAATAGAGATTGGACGAAGAGTCCAGAAGAAAGGAGCGAGGAAAATGCAGGATTTAGAAGCCCGGCCCGAAACGCTCATCAGCCTAGAAAACCGAAAGCCTCCCGTGCCGGATCATGCCGTTGTTGAAACAGACGAATTAAAAATACCGCCATCCAACACCTTTGGCAACCCCTTGGACTGGCTTTTCAGTCAGCCTGGATTTGCGCTTCCTCCGCGCGGGAAGGAAGCGCGGCCAGGTTTGGATGCAAGCCAAAACCTTCCCACCGACCTGGAACGATTGCTTGTCGCGTCAATCGCCAAGGTTCAAGAAGAGAAGCGAGTTGGCCACATACCCGTTGTGGCCCCAGCTATCGCACGGGAATCGCTGCCAGACGAACTGGTGGCCCACTTGAGAGCACCGTTGCCGGCGGGAGCGATTGCCCCGCATCCGACGAAGCCGTACCTATCCAGCATCAAATCAGCCTTCGTCATCGAACGGTTGAATGAAGTTTTCGGGCCGGGCGGTTGGCAGGAGCACTACGAGTTCGTAGATTCGTATCGATTCTCGAAGTGCGTCAAGGACCCGAATGGCCCTCCAGGAAGCAGCCGGGAAGTGACCGCCACGATGATTGTCATGAAGCTTTACTTCTCTGTTCCCCGATACGGCATTTTTATCGAGGCTTACGGGGGCAACGACAACGAAGATCGCGGGGATGCGTACAAAGGGGCATGCACAGATGCACTCACCAAAGCCGCGTCTCATCTGGGTGTGGCTTTGGACATCTACAAAGGTATGGCGAACCAGCAAGCCCATCAACCCCGTCGCGGCCGGCGACGAGATCAATCTGACCCCGAAGTGATCGACGGGCCGGCCTTGCCACCGAAACCGAACCCGAAGGAAGTTTCAGCGAGCCAGGAACCGAACGCGAATGAGCAGCCGTGCACTTTTGTAAAACCGTGGAGTAGCCGCAAACAGTTTGTCGCCTGCATGAACGCTGTACGGGAACAGGTCGGGGAAGTGGAATATTTAACGGTTCTCAACCAGCACGGCAAAGTCCGCGCTGAAGAATTTACCACCACTGAGGATGCGGTGCAGGCTTACCGGGAGCTCTTAGCTCTCGCCCACAGGAGGGTATCGCAATGACTGCGCAAGCACTTACCCTGTATGAAGCCGAGGATAACCTCCTGGCTCTCGCCCAATCCGCCGATACCGTGGCGCCGGAGCAGGAAGAGCAGTTCCTAACTGATTTCGGAGCGGCCTTACTCGCAGCGGCCGAGAAACGAGACCGCGTGGCGCACTTTCTAGCTCACCTCGAAATGCAGCAGCAGTTTGCAGCAGAGGAAATCAAGCGCCTCGAGGAGCGTAAGGCTTGGTACGCCAAAGCGCAGGAACGCCTGGAAAACTACGTAATTCACATCATCAAGGAGATTGGCTTGGACGCGAAGGGCAGGTACCGGAAACTGGAGGGCAACACCTGCACACTCAGTGTTCACTCTTGTCCGGATTCTGTTCGGATTCTGGATGAAACCCAAGTTCCGGCGGACTACAAGACCGCTGTCGTGAGCCTGCCAGCCAAGCTCTGGGAGGAAGTCATCGACTCACTGGATCTGGACATAGCCGCCAGAGTGTTAGCCGCAATCGAGAAAGCCAAACTGGTGATTAGCAAGCGCGACGTCAGGAGAGCGATCGATTCGGGCGTCAAAGTCGATGGCTGTGATCTGCTGAAAAATCAACTTTCGCTGGTGCGCAAATGAAATTCCCGCGCCTCTCCCTCATTCCGCGCCACTCCAGGTTGAGACGCCGGCGCACGAAGTGTCGTCGGGGGCGGGTGATCGACCGGAAGTATCTTGCCTGGATCCACACCCGCCCGTCACTTGTGTGGACGCACGATCCTGGATGCAGTGGATACTGCTACGTCACTGCCCACCACGTCAAAGAGTGCCCGGGCTCCGCAAAGAATGACCACCGGGCCGTGCCCCTTTGGCGATGCCATCATCTTCTTGGCTTCGGTTGGTACACAGTCGAGCATGGAAGAGTTGCTTGGGAAAACCGCTATCGGATCTCACTGGAAAACGAGATCTGCAGATTGAGGGAAGCATACGTCGAAATCCAGGAACACGCGCCCTTTCATTATTCTAATTTCGACACGAAGGGAGTTCAAACCGAGTTCGAAACTCGTCCGAACGACCCCGTGGAAAGAACGGCCAGAAAAGTACTTTTGAGCCCCCGGCGCGAACTCTAAGGGCCCGTTTGGCAGACGCCGGTATGGATTGCATTGATGATCCGCTGCACGTCCACAACGTTGCAGGTTCCATTGCCCTGCAAATCCGCATTGCTGCATGCGAAGATACCGAGCACTTGATTGACGGCGATCTGAAGGTCAGCGACATTGACCACACCATCCTTGTTCAGATCGCAAGCGTTTAACTGGCCTCCTCCGCTTCCCTGTGTTCCTTCGCTGATCACCAAGGTTCCAGCCGCACTGGTTACGGCAGTCTGCCCTTGGCCGGTTGTGTTGCTGACGCTTACACTCACAGTGTTGGCGCTTCGGGATACCGTGTAGCTGACGGTCGTGTTGGCGGGGAGGTCCACGATCAAATGCCTGGAGCCAGGGCCAGCCGCCGTCATGGAATAGGAAATGGGAAGCGACATGTCACTTCCGTTTTGCGAGGCGCTGAACGCGATTACCTTGTCCCCCGAGGGGTCTTTTATGTGGGCGGCGACCAGATTTCCACTGCTGATGAGTTCGGCAGCTGCGGGAATCGTCGTGAAATCACCCGTTTGGATCACCTGCAGTAACGATTGGGCGCGCGCGGGGATGGGAGTCTGTACATCCGTTCGCCAGAACGTCAGCAACCCGGTCTGATTCGTATAGGGGAATCCATTGCTATAAAAGGTGTCGACCGTGCTTAGGTCCGTGAGCGTGATCTGGGGGTTAGCAGGAAGCAATGGAGTCAGGAAAATGCTCTCTCCCCCGTTGGTGGCCGTGATAAGGCCGCCAGCCTGAATCGGTGCAGTCGGCGTGGAGAGTTGAAACCGGCTTAGTGTCGGATCGCGAAACGTGCCTCGGTCATAGACCACCACGTAGTCCGGCTTGATGTAGACCAGTTCACGGTACAGGCTCTGCGTGTTCAGCCAGTCTCCATACGTCGTTTTCACCTGCGTCGACGTGTAAGCTCCTCCGACATTCCCGCGAACATAAACGTGCTGGGTTTCGGTGGCTTCATATCGCTCAATTTTGGGATCGGCGGTATATTTGAAGACCAGCGGACCCTTCCAAATACCGTCCTGTGAGCCTTTGTTCATCACCACGTTGTGAGCTTCGGGCGACTCCCAGCCCTGCGAATACCCCGGATTGTCCAAAGCCAGCCACTGGTTATTGCGGTAGATCGTAAAGTGTCCGGCCTGCTGGTGTGCGTGGTTGGTGAGCAGGTAGCCGCTGTTGAAGGTCAGCCATGTGGCTGCATTTCCCCAATCAGAGCGGAGGCTTAAGTAATCGGATCCTGTCGAGTGGTAGTTGGTGCTGATGACGGAGCGGTAGTCGGTTGTGGACCAGGTAGAATCGTGAAACAGGAAATCCAAGTATCGCAAACTGTGGGGGTTCCAGCCCACCTTGAAGATCGGTTGAATATTATCGAGCCAGAACCGGGTGTAATTCGCCGCAGCCCCACTCCCCAGGTTGGCTAGAAACAGCGCTCCTTCACGCGAGCCTTCGGGCAAGTAGTACAGGGCGTCACTCGCCATATCGCCGTACTGGAGGGGTTGATAAGTCGAAAGCCCGAGGTACTGTGTGGATGGGCCAGGCGACGTGAAATACAACATCCAGTTTGTGCAATCCTGCATGAAGTTGGGCATCTCGGCACGAAGGTCGATCCCCATCGCTGTCAGCACGGAATAGATAAACTTAGACCATTGCAGGGGTTCGTTCCACCCATACTCAGATCCCTCGATGGGAACAAAGCCCACGCCATATCCGGAGTTGTAGAACGGCTCTACGACACTTCGAAACTGTGCCAGCGCATTGCTGATCTCGTAGTTGGTCTGGTTTGCCACGTCGTCGGAGGGGTTGTCGCCGAAAGTCGCGAGTCCCATCATCATAATGGCGGCTTGTACCCCGGATTGACCGTTCCAGCCCGGACCGCCGCCGGCCGCAAAAGAAAACTGGTATTGCTGAGTCGGAGTGGTCATGTAGGTCGTGGAGTAACGCAGGTTCGTCACTATGTAAGACTTCTGCGCTGGCGTAAGCAGGTCGTAGGCCCAGTCGAAAACCAACGAGTACACGGCGACTAGGTTGCGAAAGTCGTTGCCTGTGAAGGGCGGCTTCGTGTTACTGCAAGCTGACTGGCAAGTCAACTGGACCTCGTTCTGCATGGCAGCCATCGCCAATGCGATGGCATAATTGCCGTAGTCCGAAGCCACATGTGGAGACGCATAGGTTTGGCCCATATTCTTTAATAGGGCGTAAACCAGGGCATAATTGGGCGCGCTCAGGATGGCATTTCGGTCCAGTTTCAACTTGTGATAGTAGCCGTCCACCTCCGTTTTGAGCGCCTGCCATTCTGGAGCATTAGCCTGAACCTTGGCTTGCATTGCCGCTAGAGTGGTTGGTGGTAGCCAGAACCGGGGATGGGGGCTAATCGCTGCTGCAGCGACTGCTGGTAACGTGACTGCTACGAGTATTAGGACAGCTCGAAAAAAAACGCTTCTCATGGGTGTTGCCCCTTTAGAAACAAAATCTTAATTATGAGATTGGGTCGTGGTCTTATCGTACAACTCCATTTTTTCATGCAGGTAAATTCTCGGCAATCCTGAAGATAGTCAGCACCACGGCGCTAACGTGGCCTATGAACCACAGACGCGCCCTTAGTTAGCGTCATTGACGCCAATTCGGTCAGGCGCTTCATTCTAAACAGCATAACGGGCAATGCGGCCTCCAGAATCAGATCCCGGATACCGCACCGGATGCCAGTGCACAAAAACGGTGAGCCCAGAACCGTGCAAGCCGAGGACCACTTGCGTGTCGTTCCCACCGTGCGGCCGGAGATAAGACCCAGACGCCGATGTCTCGTGGTTTTATAGGGATGAGCGAGGGTCGCTGCGAGGCTGGCGGAATGCGAGCCGGCTTTAACCAGGCCGTGACGCATCCAGTGTAGGATTTTCAGTGTATGGGCAGCCGACTCTATGTAATTCCGCCCGCCTTCGGCCGGAGCCGTTCACAGATTTTTCGAAAACCTTTTTCCAGCCCACTTCTCCGGTTTTGGTTACCGCTCTCCAGGCCCCAGACTCGACCGCCACGCCTACCTGTCGGGCCCCTGACAGCCAACGGTTTGATTTTGCTCCCACTGGCAGGATCCCACGCAAGACCAGGTGGTGTGTTTTAGCGCTGATCCTGGCGGCGCGTTGTTCACTCCCGGCAGTTCCGCGACTTCGATTACGTACGTACGAGCCTCCGGTTCATCGCGCATTTTCTTGGTGGACCTGCCGGGATCAGCGAGCATCAAGGTGAACGTGGCCGAATCGGGGAACCAGACCACCGTGAGCCTCGGCGGCCCGGGATGCGTGTGCAGCGGGTACACGACCTTGAGCACTTCTTCCCAAGGAGCTCTGGCGATCTCCGACCCGCTCAACGCGGGAGGACTGACGATTCTCACGAGTTCTCTGCCGCCGGGGATCAGGGGGCTGGCATTCAACCAGTTATTCACTGCAACAGGGGGTACGCCGCCTTACACCTGGTCGGAGACGGGAGCGCTGCCAACCGGTTTGACCTTCACCACGGCTGGTGTGCTGAGTGGGACGCCGGGCTCGACCGGGATAACAACGCTCGCCTGGACTGTGACCGACAGCGCTTCCGCCACCCAGAGCGTCAGCGTGCCCCTGACAATATCGGCCCAGCTGCTTATCTCGACGAACTCCCTTCCGGGCGGAACGGTTTCCACGGCCTATTCGCAGGCGGTGTCGGCCTCAGGGGGCAATCTTCCGTTTACCTGTTCGATTTCGGCGGGATCCCTGCCGGTTGGGCTCTCGCTTTCGGCAAATTCGGGCGGGTGCCTTATCGCCGGCACGCCGACTGGTCCTGGCACGGCGAACTTCACGGTCAAAATCGCGGATTCAACGGCAGCAGCTAACGGAGGACCATCGACTTACTCGCAGGCACTGTCGATGGCGGTGGGACCGGCAATCAGCATTACGCCGACAACGCTGGCAAACGGGCTGCTGAAAACCGCGTATGCATCCACGAGTTTCTCCGCAACCGGAGGAGCGGCGCCTTACACGTGGAGCGTTGTTTGGGGAAGCCTGCCCGCGGGCATGCCACTCTCATCTGGCGGGACATTGAGCAACATGCCTAGCGCCGCAGGATCTTTCGTGTTTACCATCGGCGTAAACTCTAACCATCAACAGCGGAATATCCAGTTGCGCGCGCTGCAGCCCCAACCGGACGACCCTGAATGAGGGCAACCGATCGCGTTTCACGATATAATAACGCGTGTCGCGCACCGAGCGGGCGTCCTGCCCGAGCGATCAAGAGAATATTACCCGTCTTCTCGTTCAGAACAATTTAGAACATGGCGAAGGGTCCGTAGCTCTGGAATCGGAATGTTTGCGGTGGAAATATTGGACACCGCATCCGCTTTTTGCGGGGGATAGGAGCCGCATTATCGAGCGCGGAACCGAGATCCTGGCGCACGGCGGCATCTGGCCGATCCGGCTGGCCGCGGAACTCGGCAAGTTCAGTTGCTTTCACCTGATCGATTGGGCAGCCCGCCCCAATACTCCGGGAGTGGGCGTCCAGGTGTTGCATCAATGCGGGGCCGGATTAGCCGCGAACTTCTCGATCGGCGGCAGTGCCATGTCGCGGAAGATCCTGCCGGTAGTGGGTTTCAGAGCGTACAATCCAATGTGGTTTCTAGTACGCCCGATGCGACCGCTTGAACCCGTGCGAAGCGGATTGAGGTGGAACTGGAAGTCGCCTTTGCGCGCGGCCCGCAACTTGATTTGGTACCTTTACCCAATTGTCAAACTCCCGGCTGACTGTAAAGTTGAGACACGACAGCCGGCTGAGATTCCGGAATGCCTCTGGCCGAGGGTTTTACCAGGAATCGCAGTGAGCGAACGATCTCCCAGCCTGCTGGAACACATCAGCTCGTGTCCAACCGTGCGCCGATCGGCGTGCGCAGTCCTTTCCAGGGAGTCCAAGCCTTTGGCCTATATGTTTCTGGTTCAAGTTGGAAGTCAAATCCGACTTGCGGATTACGGACCGGCTGGACTGGATGAAGAGACCGCGACGATCCTGGGCACCGCGGCACAAGAGCTCGCGAAACGTCTATTCCCAACGGGATCGGACATGCTGGCGGTGACTTCGGAGGCCGCGGTTCGTAACGGGTTTGCGCGCGCTGGATTTCGGCTGAACCGCGAAGAACCGATTCGAGTTCTTAAAATCGAAAACCAGTTGGAGAACGTCGATCAGTTTCGGCTCACTCTGTTGGACTGGGATGCTCTATGTTAGTTGGCAAACGGGCTGAATTGAACGGGATCACCGAGCGACGCGTGCAAATAACTCGGGAGAGAAAGCGGATCGGGTAATTTCCGGCTGAAGGTCCGTTACGCATTGGCGAACGAAAGCGATCCACTTGGCTTCGAAAACCGGCATGTTGAAGCCATAGAACGGGCTATCGGTGCCGAAGAACACTCGCTGTGGGAAGGCGCTCATCAATTTCATGAGGTCGGCTTTCAGAGCGTCTGCATCGCCCCACATCCGGTCTTGCCAAGCGGAAATATCGAACCATAAATTTGGAGGAGGCGTGGGGCCGAAGGCACGCCAAGCTGAAAACGCACTGTGGCCTGCAATGAAATCAACCGCGGGAAACCGAAGGGCGAGACGCACAAGTGCGGGTGGCTGGCAATGCTTGTCGGTCAGAGGATTCACTGTTCGCCCTGTATGGACCATGACGGGAAGCCGGCGCGCCGCAGCAACATCCAGCAGGGCCGCGACGCGGTCATCGTCAAGGGTCCATGCGTCGGAGGTGGGGTGAAGCTTCAGGCCGGCAGCGCCCATCACATCGAGCGCCCAAGTGAAGAGAGGGACCGCATCCGGCCGCCGAGGATCCACTCCGGCAAATCCGATGAGCCGATCGGGGTGTTCGCGGCACTCACCGAGGATTGCCTGATGGATCTGCCGAATCGTGCAGGACGGCTCTCCTAGTTCCAGTCCCCAGTCAATTACGTGCAATACACGCTTTTCGATGCCGACTTTATCCATTACACGGAGGCAGACCGAACCGTCGGCGTCGGAGAAAACCTTGTTGAGTGTTTCGAGTTCAGCCGCCACAGCGTGGTCATTGACAGGCTTCTTTCGCCGGCTCAGCGAGTCGATGGCGAGCCGCTGCTGGAAGGGATAAGGATACCAGTCCGGATGGTACAGATGGGCATGAACGTCGACGATCCTCATCTGACATTCAGCCCTTAGGGCGGACTAATTTGTTGCCGATCTCGGTGCGAACGAGCGAGTCAACAAATTTAATCACCTGGGGAAGAAACAGCCTGGGGACTTGATCACGCAAGGCATGTAGAATATGCTCCTCGGATACCTGCTGCTGATCGGCCACAACGTTTAGAGCAACCTTGCGGCGGCCTTGTTCGTCCCGTTCGAGCCAAGCGAGCGAGGTTCTGACTCCGGGAAGCCGATTCACGGGAAGTTCGATCGCGGAAGGATGCAATTTTTCACCGTATAAGTTCAGGACGTGGTCGGTGCGGCCCAGAAGGTGGATTTCATTGTCCGGTCCAAGATACCCTTCGTCGCCCGTCCTGATTTCGGAGACTGGAGAAAACCGTATCTGTTCGTCCACGATGTCCCGGAAATAGCCCAGCATCACGGTCGGACCACTGATTATGATTTCCCCCGATTTACCAGCCGGCGCATCCACCCACACTCGCATGCCCGGCGAAGCACGGCCGATCGAATCGCTGGAGTTGAAACCCTGATGCAGGACGTGAAAGCAAGCTCTACCGGCCTCGGTGAGTCCGTATACGTTGACGACCGAGAGAGCGGGATTAAGTAAAAACGTGCGACTTAGTAACGCCTCAGGGAGCCGGTCACTGGAACTTGCTATAAACGCCAGATTTTTCCAAGCTTGATGGTGCTCATGTGCCGGGGAACGGTCGAGAAAATCTAACAGTGTGTTCAGCGTGTACGGTACTAACACGAGATCAGTAACAGTTTGTTTGCTAATCGCTTGGAAAGCAGATTTCGGAAATTGGCCGCTTTCTCCGAAAACGCATGTCATTTTAGCCAGCGCATGCGAGTACAACTGAATCATTCCATAGTAGTCGTATAACGGGACCATGACCAAGGAACAACGCGAGGGATTCAAGCCAAGGATCGTGCTATTGATGGCTGCGGCACTGAATAAACCGCCCTCACTCAAGCACACGCCCTTCGGCGTACCCGTGGTTCCGGACGTAAACAGAATGGCGCGTACGGCCGAAGAGCGGCCTGCACCGTCGCGTGGGCATCGAGATCCGGGGAAGTGGACCCGCGCTGGAAAAGTATCATCAATGATAGCGATAGATTCCTGTTCCAGCACCTTGTCAAATTTATTGTGCAGAATGGCCGTTGTCAGGATCAAATCGGGGCAGACGTAATGCAGGATGTACTCCAGGTTGGAAGCGGCTGTAAATGGCGACAACGGAATGATCGTCGCGCCTTCACGAAAGCACAGCAAATGAAGAAGCGCTGTGGTCAAAGCATCGGGAAGAAGAACAACGATTCGCAGGCCCCGGAGCGGTGGAAGTTGACTCGATAATTCCGTCAATGCAGGGATGACTTCGCTGAAAGTTATCGCGTTGTTCTTATGTTTTAGGTATAGAAACTTATCGCGCTGCTGTGCACCCTGAACCAGAATTTCCTGAAGATCCGACATGTCATTCGACGGGTGCGGCCGGTAATAGCGTCTACTGGTTTTCCTGGCTCGCAATAACGGACGCCAGGCCCCCAACGGTTCTCATCTGATCTTCGGACAGGTCCTGGCCCAGCAGATTACATTTAAATCTCTGCTGGCAGAACGTGAGCAATAAGGCAGCCATTAGTGAATCGAGTATGCCTTGCTCAAACAGATCCACGTTTTCGCCGATCATAGCTGGATCGGAGATATTGGCCTGTTGCGCTACAAACTGGGATATTTCAGTGACGATCTCGGTTCTGTTCATGCGTGTTTGGCGGACTGCCAGAGCAAGCAGAAGTCAGCTAAGGAGCGTCCTGCGGGGGAACATGAGCGGCGAGGCCGCCAGGCACCACTGGTATAAGTTAGGGGGGGACACCTGGATCTCATTGACAACTAGTTTCGCAGAACGCCAAATTACTTGCAACAGCGTCGACTTAATTAGCGCGTGACGGCGCCTGGGAAGTAGAGCGTGCCGTTGGGCGATACCGTGTAGCTCCCATCCGAATCGGCCGTAACGGTGACCGTATCACTTGATACCGTAACACGAACGTTGCCGCGGCCCGGATTTCGAGGTAAGTTGGTTGGTAGATCCGCGATCAAATGATGGCGTACACCCGCCGACGACGCGTATGTGTAAGAGATTGGTAGAGTAAGGGGGCTCTTGGCGCCGGTGTTGTGGAAGGCTATGATCCAGCCGCCGTCGTTGGCTTGAATTTGTGCACCGAGCACTTCGCCGTTCTGAATTAAAGTAATGGGAGCGGCTGTATCCCGCAAGTCAGCACCCCGAATAACATTAAGCATTACCTGATTTTGTGCTTGATTAGGGGTGGTAATCTCTCCACGCCAGAACGTCTGGTTCTTGCCGGAATTCAAAGTACCCACCTTCGCGGTTCTGATGCAGTTACAATTGATCTGATTGTAATAGTCGCCCACATCCGACATGTCGGCGATACTAACTTCGGTAGCGGCAGGATAGACCGGTGTGACAAAGACCTGCTGATTAGCGTTCTGCGAATGAAGGATGCCATTTGCGTAGGTCGGAGGGGCGGTCGCGGGGAAATACAGTTGAAACCTAGATTTGGTCAGATCGCGAAACGTGGCCCGATCGAGGATTACAATGTAGTCCGGTTTAATATAGACAAGTTCCCGCTGGACAGATATTGGATTGCGCCAATCGCCGAAAGTGGTGGACCGGTCCGGAAGAGCGCGATAGGGTTGGGTCAAATCGGCGTTGGAATAAACGTAACAATCGGGGCACTTGGAATCGGGGCCGGGGCTTTCATAGTAAGTCAGAATACCTGGTCCACTTGCCTTGACGGACCACGGCCCTTTCCAGACGAACGTGTTGGATGCGTCGTGATCGTTAACGCCCTGATAGTGGAGGACATTGTGGAACAGAGGCACCCAAAAGGGATCGCCGTACCCGGGTGGGTCCAGAATTAGCCAGCGTCCTTTACGGTAGAGGGTGAAGTTTCCGGAGTCGGCGTGTCCATGGCGAATGCGTTCCTCGCCCACGCGCTCCACGACCCAGGTGGCGTCCTTGCCCCAACCGGACCGGGCGGAGATCCAGCCGAAACCGCAATAGCCGTCGGGTTTGCCGGTGCAGCGGTCATTGGAATTGTAATTGAGGGGAATCTGGCCGCCGATTTCGTAGTCGGTCTCCGACTTATCTGGATAATCTTTGAACAAAAAGTCGTACATTTGGCCGAGGAGTGCAGCACCAGACGGGTATTCGGGCTGAAGGTGATGAAGATAGTGGCGAATGTAGGGACCCGGCAAGGCGGAACCGAGCATATAAGACGACATCAACATACCATTGCGCCACCCCTCTGGTTGGTAGTACAGGCGACTCGGCCATTCAGCGTCGCCCCATTGAAAGATGTAATGCCATGGGAAACGCACGCCTGGATTCAAGTCATCTTTGGCGGGCGTCATGGAGTGGATGATCCACAAGGGCACTTCGGTCAGATATTGTGGAACGAGATCGCGAAATCTGACATTGGTACCTGATTCTATAGCGAGCATCATGTTGAGCTGATATCGCATGTCTGAGCTGGAATACGTGGACGACTCAAACTGGACACCTCCGACGCCATAGCCAGAGTTATAGAAAGGCACAAAGGTGGCGCGGAGACCAAGCTTAGGATGATTCAGGGCCCAGTCGAACTCATAATTGGTTCCGGGGGCAGGATTGCCGAGGTAATCCTGATTGTCAAACGGATTGATGCCATCACCATAGGTAGCGATGCCGGTCATAGCCGTAATCTCCATCGCACCAGCACAGGCGTTGTCGCCAGGGCCGTTATATGCGCCGATTGCTGCGGGATTCATGCCACACCAAGCTTGCGCGCCACTGGAACTAGGGTCGTTGATCCACTGATGCACACTGTAACGTAGAAAGGTATAGATATCCTGCTTCTGCCGAGCAGTAAGTTCCGGGTAAAGCCAGTCATAGACAATTGCCAGCCGGTGACTCTGATTGATTCGCTCGTTCGAGGCCCAAGGGGGTTTGGCATCGCTACATCCAGTAATCGCCCCACCGGGACAGTTCAAACCGGCGTAGTAATTCATGACAGAATATGTCCAGGAGAGTACTTTTTGTGCCCACTCAGTGGCGTTGTGAGTGTCGTGATGCCCCCCTTCGTGTGGCAGCCCATGCAGAGCAACATACATGGTTGCACCGCTGTCTAACCAAGTTACACTGGCCTTGGGATTGTCGGGCAAGTTATAAAGCCGGTCCATGCCTGCCCTGAACTTTGCCCAGTCGGGGTTATTACTGGTGACCTTCTTATGGATGTTGGCGACAAGTTCCGGCGTCATCCACACGCGAGGGTGGGGTCCGACGATTGTGTCGGCAGCCGTCAGAGCTTGAACGGCGATTGTGACGGAGATAAGACTGCGCGAAGTATGGTGCATGCTCGTGTGCTCATTTCCACGGTTCAGTCCGTCCTAGTGTCACCAGCTCTTTCGTATAAAGCACCGGATCCAGTAGTGCCGGCGGTACCATGGCGCTGCATAATTGGTGTTGAGCCACTCCAAGGTTTTCTGAGTGAATGAGAGTTTTCCTGCTGAGGATTCATGTCCACAGCGGTCACAGCGGTGGCCAGACCGAGGCGTGCGCAGAAGTGCCATGGGCCAGGGCCATGCCGCTAGAGGCCCGAAGATCCAAATCTTCGACGCCTGGAATCCGGGCAAGCGGCTCACCATGGTCGAGCGCCGGAACGACCGTAGATGACCGAATGCGTGATAGATTCGGCTGCATTTAGGGCACCGACAGCCTTCAGCACGCAGGTTCTCACGATGAGGCATGGCAATCACGGCCGCAGGTGATGATATGCAAGCAATTTCTGTAGGCGCGCCTTGGAACATGGGTGATCGCAGGTGCTCGAGGACCTCTGAGCAGATCACTGAATCAAAAGACTTGTCCGCCAATGGCAGGACGGCTGCGGAAGCTTGCACGCGGAACGCATTCGGACGCCGGAACACGCGGAGCGCACTCCCACTGAGGTCCGTGAACACGATAGAGGCGACAGGGGAGGTGATACAAGAGACGCCCGTCACCAGAGCTGAACTCCAAGGTGGACCGCACACCGGTGGGAATGTAATCGACGACGGGGGCGAAGCGTAGTTGCTCGGTCTCGGATGTCATTTCCAGCCATGTCGCGGCTTCATAGTAGTGTCCGTAAGCAACGCACTCCGATGTCGGGGTGGCTCGTCATCCCATCCTCAGTTCGAGATCTTTGCGAGAGTGGAAAGTGTATGTCCGGACTTTATTAGCCGGTGGAGTTTGTTGTAGGCGGGTCGTTGGCGAGCTTGATGACGACCGCGTGGCCATTCAAGTTGTGCAATACGAGACGATCACGATTGAGACGCTCTTCATTGACAAAACGCGTGATGCCCGCGCACCCGCGAAACCCGTAGTCGTCGAAGATGATGATGCCTCCATACTCTAATCTCGGCCAGATCCACGAGACAATGTCTTTCGCGGACTGATAAACGTCGACGTCGATGTGGCAGAGGCGGAAGCGGTGATTGTCCAGCACCCCCTTCGACTCGTCGGGAAAGATGCCTTCCAAAATTGAAACGCGATCTAAGTTGAGCGCATTCAGCAACCCCAAGACATCCTCTTTGGTCGTATTAGCGTGCTCGCCTCCAACGTAGGACGGATCCAATGGTCCAGCCTTCACGATACCTTTAAAGGTATCGCAAAGATAGACAGTGCCCTCTATTCCAACCAACTGGCATTTCCTGGCTATTAGTGCCCCTGTTCCTCCCCGCCAGACGCCGATTTCGATCAGATCTCCATTGACCAACTTGGCGGACTCGGCAACTAGTTGCCAGAGCTCATAGCAGCGGTAGCGATCCACCAAGGTGTTTTTACGTATGATTCTATACAATTGCTGGAACTCGGTATCGGATAACCAAGGAGCATAGGTGGCTTCCGGGAAGGATACGGTATGCCGGATATCCGGAGCAGGCGGAGGAAGTTCCGTAGCTCGTCGAATGTCATACCCAGTGCGGTTGAGGATACTTCTCGCAATTTGCTTGATCGCCGCACCCTGCATGCTAATAGGAAATGGTCGCTCAAGATGGCACCCCTGTTATGCGAGGTCCCCATTAGCCGATCTGGAGCGGCGACACAATATTAGCATTGTTTCTCATTTTTCGGGCAGCAAAAAAGAAATACATTCGGCTGGGGTGAAAAACAAAGTTATTAAAGTAACGGAACCATTTACTTGTGTCATCCAAATACAAGATAAAAGGTTTTCCACCGGATTTTAGTTGGCGCTCCCGTGACTTCGGCCCATTGACGAATATCGACCGGATCGTCTCGATCGGGCTTACGATGACGGTGTGATCTACAATTTCGAAGCCGTTGGCGGTATAGAACTTCCGGAACAACAGCGGGTTAAAATTATAGAATCCGTGCTCGTAAGCAGTCATCGGGGAACAATGAATAACCAGCCCGCCTTCACGCAGGAAGTGGCAAACATTGGCGAATGCCTGGGACGCATCGAAAATGTGCTCAATCGTACCAAGGTCGAAAATTGCGCCGGCTTTGCCTTCGTGTTCCTGCGGCAGTGGAAGTGAAAAGTCGAGGTTCAACGCAGCTTTGCCGTTGATATCAATATCCTGATAATCTTCAATTCCCAGCATGGCCACAAAAGACCGGAAAGAGAGGCAATACGGGCGACAGTGGTCGGGGACCGGCTGAACGCCTGGATTCACCAGAAGTCCAAAGGATTTCAGGCGGCGAACCGCATAGTCGAAGGTGAAGAGCGTCTGCTGGTCACCCAGCGAGTAAGTGGGCCCCGTAACCTTATTGTCGTGGATCGTTTTCGCGAATCGAACTAACCACTCTTTGTGCAAAGCCATAGGTTCTCGTTATGGGTCAGACCGGGAAGTGCAGCACTTCCGGTTCATCCTATGATCTCATTTTCTGCACTCTACGACGGCAGCGGAATGCCATACTTCTTGCAGTATTGGGACGCGGGTTAAGACATTGAACAGGCGCACCAGAGGGTTCTTGCGGGTGAAACCCAGGACTGTCAGACGGCTGTAGGGAAAGATTGAATAGCGCACGAGCTTCTTCATCTCACGAATGGTGATCTTGTTGAGATGCTCACCGGGACGGTCGCGAAGGTCATAAAGGCCGCGCCAGCGCTCGATTGGCGGGTCCGAGTCGAAGCGACTAGGGACGTAGCCAGGTTGCGTGACGGACCATCGTATGACGTTCAATATAGTTTCGTCGGAGAAGAAGACGTTGGCAAAGGGAAGCAGATAGGTGTGCGAACCGGAATGATGATACCAACCTCCCGAGCTGAAGTAGAACTGGCCGCCCGGAGCTAGGTAATCGTACGCCAACCGCATGATCTTGGGAGGAGAGACGACGTGTTCCATACAGTCGACCATGACGATGACATCAAAAGTGCCGATGTCGAGAGGCTGATCTTCATCGACCTCATGATACTGCAGACGGCCGGCTAGATCAGCGTGGAACTGGCTGGAAAGGCGTCGCGCGAGGGCAATTTCTTCCCGATTAATGTCGATTCCGACAGCTTCTTTGGCCCCGGCGGTGGCGAGCCACGCCGTTCTTCCTCCGAGTCCGCAGCCGATTTCGAGAACCGTCTTGCCGGCAATATTCCAGTTGGGGTAGCGCGCAAACAGCGTTTCGCTGGATTCGAACTGCCAGCGAAAGTAGGAGTCCCAGGTCTCCTCAGGGCGTCCGGCCATTTTGGGCGGGCGGATCCTCTGTTTCAGGCAAACCAAGCTCTTTAGGATGAAGACGCCGAGGGCTGACATGTCAAGTAGTTGAGCGTTGTCTGAGGATGGCGGCGAGGGGGAGCCGTACGGCTCTGAGTATCGCGGTGAGCACGCGCCGGACAAACTGGTAGACAGCCGGCATCGGGTCATCGATAGCCCAAATGAAGTAGCGCACGCCGGGGCGAAACGCGGTTAAGTAATCCATCATCGCACGCAGTTTCGGCGCCTTACCGTCGCGCAAAGTACCGATCAGCCACTTGGTATCCCCGGCGAGGGAACGGCACCTGACGGCGCGGGACTGGAATTTCGGGAGCGCGTGTCCGTCCAAGGACGATAAATAAAATACGTACGGGAAGTCGGCGCCAGCGTGCAGAGCCAAAGGCAGGGAGCCCCAAAAGCGGCCATTGACCTCCATGAGTGCAGCCTCACCGGTCTTCTCGTCGAACTTGAATTCAACCATGGCGACGCCGTCCCAGCCCATGGCCTTCAGCAAAGTTACCGAGTAATCCACCAGCTTTGGGTTGAGCGGCATGCTCTCGCAGTAGACGCTAGCTCCGCCCGTGATGGGGTATTCATGAATCCGCCGATGCTGGAAGAGCATCAATGGACTGCTCCGGCGCATCAGTACCTCGACGCCGACGCCCGTTCCCTGCCAGTATTCCTGGACTAGCGGGTACTGGCCAAGGGCCCCGAAGCGCAGAATTTCTTCGCATAGTTCTTCATAGGAGTCAACGTAGAGCGCTTTGAACGTCAATGGGCTACGGATGTCGCCGTGCGGCGGCTTGAGCACGACAGGGAAGCGCATGCCGGCACACCGGGGCAGGTCATCGATGCTCTCAATTACCTCTGTCCTGGGAGTTGGGACACCAACGGCTCGAGCGATGCGAAGCGTCTTGTCCTTATGCAGCGCGAGGTCAAACAGGTTCGGTGGAGGAAACAGGAGTTGGAGATGCGCTTCCAGAAGGGAACGGTGCTCGTTCAGCAAGACGATAAAGATTTCATTGGTGGCAATCAGGTGCGATGCGTGGTAACGGGCTGCCAGGCTGAGAATGGTCTCAATCGTTTCGCTGGGCGAATCGGACACTGGAACGCAGTTGAGGCAATATCTTGATTGTCTCCCCAGGCCTTGGGAATTGCGAGTGATTCCGACGGTCTTTAGGCCCTGGCGGCCCAGAGAGCGGATGACGGCCAGCGCCATCACGTTGTCTGCGGGTGCCACCAGAATTGTAGGTTGAGTTGCCAAATGCATCTCCCGATAATGCGTAGTTAGAGCTAAAAGTACCTTTTCAAGGCTTTCTTGAGGACTTTTGGCACGGGAATACGCCGCTTGGAGAGCCAACGATGTTGAGAAACAGCAGCGTCATAGAGGCGAGTGTACAGGGCTCCTTTAGCGGTCGCAGCCCACGCACCGAGAGTACGCTGGGTGGGATAGACCTGAATGGCCTTGCCGTTTGCGCGCAGCGAGTATCTGCCGGCGCGGATAGCAGAGAGAGCATCGGTGGGGAGACGGCAATCCACTTCCATAAAAACTCGCGCGTAATCGGATGGCTTATGAAAATCGAGACCGACCAGGGGATGCAAGTGTTGCTTCTCACACAGGAGATTCTGGAATAGAGACAAGTTGCTCTGCCGCGGCATCAGCTTGCCGTCGTATCTAGTGTTCCAGACTTCAAAGCCCTCGATCATCTCCATCACCGATGGAGGGACTGCATGTTTCTTCACGGGGTGGGCGTACACGAACAGAGCGCCTTGACCGCGGAGAATACGGATCAGGTCGTCGATAGTGTCATAGGGCGGAACTTCACGGATTCCGAAGATCAGCAGATTCACATCGTCCACTTCAATACCAGGAACGAGAACACATTGACGATTAGATACCCTACCGCACTCTTCGACGAGCGAATTGATTCCTGCCGCGTCGAGGGACTCGATGTGCTCCGAGAGAAGCACAAACTGCATTCCTCTTTCGGCGAAGAAGGTATGCAGCTCCGTCGGCGTTAGTTTGCCGTCAAAGCTGTATGTTGTATGTACGTGACTAACGCCCTTTACCATTGTCCAATTTTCAGAAGGAAACGCGTCATTTCGTGTGCTACTTAAAAGAAGCGGCTAGCAAACTGCTCCCCGTAACGCAGAATAGTCCAAGGCAGGGGAGAACGGAGAGGAGACTGTGGAGCGGGAGAGGGAATGTCGAAACCGTCGAAATCCGAGAAGTAGGCAGTCCTAAACTTGTCAGTATGAGCGGCGAGAAAGCTGCAGAGACATTCAAAACGGTGAACAAGAATCCGGCTTGGAGTGCATGGCCGGTCATGATTCTTGCGGTTATTAACAAGTTCGAAACTGTGCGTGAGCAAGACGACCGAGTGCCAGCCCGACTTCCATGCCTGGAGAAGTATGTTCTGGAGCTCCTGGCTGGAACAGGCGCATATTTGGGCTGGCCGGCGGTGGCCCGGCCGGTCCTCGAAGAAGGCCACGGGAAACTCTAACACCCCTTCGAGCACCTTCGGCTGAAGCAAGAGTCCGGCGTCGGCCATACCGCAATCGCGATTGAGCGAGCAGGCCTCGTAACTAGAATCGATAGGGATCCCGGCTCTAGCCAGCGCCCGCAGTGTGAAAAGATCCGCGCCAAAATTACCGGTCCGGAAAGCCCGCACATCCGCCACACCGCATTCGTTGAGATTGCGACAGCCGCGGGTGATAAGTTGAACTTGTTCTTCCTCGGCGAATTCTTTTAGGTTATATCCGACTCGACCGCCGAGGAGCGGGAGATCAGCAAGCTCCAGCCACTCAGGGTGCAGATGTAATTGAACATCCTGGTTGCGCTGACGCAGGGCGTCCACGATGGAGCGAAGTGGTTCGAGGCCGACGGCGCAGGCGAAAAGGGCCTCCACGAAGAAAACGCCTTTCAGCCCGTGAGCATTCAGCCGGTCGGCCATGAAGCGGATGCCGAATTCGCCTCGCGAAGTGAGACCGAAAACCTCCCGTTCAATTTCCCGTGAAAGCCCGGTTTCGCGCCACCTTGGAGTGCGCGGGTAAGCTTCCGTGTCAACGGTGATGAAGACATTCAACATATTTCGTCTCGTGAACTAGTGCGTAACTGGGACGGCAATGGTCTCACCGGGCAAAGCTCATAGCAGACCTCGACGTGATATGAGCGGCCAAGGCTTTCTGATACAGATCCAGATGGGCCTCGACCCAACTTTCGGGCGTGAAATACCGATAGTAACAATTGCGCGCTGCCTCACTCAATTTCGGTAGTTCATGCCGTCGCGCTCCACAGTGCGCCAGAGCATTAGCTAATGCTTTCGGGTTCCGCGGCTCAACCACGACGCCCGCATCCGAGATTTGGGCGATCTCGGGCATTCCGCCGACGTTACTGACAATGAAGGGTAGCCCGGCGGCCAAGGCCTCCAAGAGTGAAACGGGGACTCCCTCGCTGAGGGAGGAAAGGACGAATAGATCGGCTGCCGCGAGGTATGTTCCGACGTTTTCCTGCTGCCCGAATAGAGACACGCGATCTGCGATATTGAGCTGCGAGGTCAGTTCTCGAACTTCTGGCATTAGGACGCCATCGCCGACGATCCAGAGATGGAGATCGGGCACGTCACGGATCGCAAGGGCAACGGCATGCAGCAAAGTGGCAGGGTCCTTGGGCGGGGCCAATCGCGCAACCATAATCGCGGTCAGACCGTGCTTCTCCGGCGAGTTGGTTGAGGATGGGGACGTTCGGGCGGGCGACGCACCATTACGGATGGTGACGATTCTTCGAGGAATGGCTCCCCACTCCGCCGCGAGCACGCGATGTGTGGGCTCGCCGACCGCGACCACAAAGTCGCATAACCGCCCAGCTACACCCGACAGCCAGCGCCTTTTCCCGGTAGGAGAGATGGAACCGTGGCGCGTGCTGATGACGGCGGGAGTGCCAGCTAGCCTTGCCGCAATCGCGCCAAAAATGGTCGCTCCCACGTTATGGCAATGAACCACGTGCCGGGAGGTTCTACGGAATGACCGGGAGAGGCTTGCCAGTTGCTGCCAATTCGAAAGCCCGCTGTGGACATGTACGGGTATGGCATTTTCACCCAGTTGTTGGGCGAGCGGCCCGGCCTGAGACAGGCAGTGAACCGCGACATCATGGCCGCGTTCCTGTTGCAGGCGGCAAAGGGTTGTGACGAGCACCTCCGCGCCGCCGACTTGCAGACTCTCGATGACGTGGGCAATGTTCACCTGACGCCCGCCTTGTCCGCAGATTCCACGGTCTGCCGGGAAGAACCCAACTCCAGCTCCTTCACTTTGCGAAACATCTCAAACGCGGTGACGTAGTGCAAGCGACATTCGGACCGTGCGCGGACTAAGCGCTCAAGGCTCGACCAGAGATGATGCAGGCCGTCCGAGAACAGAAAATCCATGTTCCGCTCCTGCGCGCCGTGAGTGCAGAGTTTCACGAAAACATGCTGCGGCGCACCGGCCAGGTGAACATGGGAACGGAGCCAGAGGGCCGCCCTGGTATCGTCGGGTGGATTGTAGTTAGACACATCTCCGCTTTCGATGCGCGGAATCAGACCCCATTTGCGGCTGGACCAATTCAGGTTCAGCGGACCTTGAATCATTAAAAGTCCGGGCGGAGCCTGCTTGCCCGCCTCGGCGTCTACTCCGAAATCGTGAGCACGCGGCCCGGGCGTGGGCCGGGTGTAGTAAATGGAATTCACTTTTCGGCATTGTGCGGGATGCGGGGCGCAAGGCATGGTGAGGTCCGCGTAGCACCCGGTTTCCATAAGGATGCTGGTTTCATCGTCCACACCGCACTCGCACCCATCCTCACCCGAGTTGTTCAGAACCCAATTTCCGTGAATGAACGCGTACGAGATTCTGCCGTCATCGGCTTTTCTCAGCAAGCCATGGCGGTTGTGCAGCACGCTGGTGAACTCCAGAAGCTTCTGCCGCAATCCCTCGGCGGTGTCCCGGTCGTGGTGGAGATGCACCTCAACGTCTCCCCAGCCCGACCGGCAGAGTGACGCGAGAGCGTCCAGGTGCTCAGGCGTGTATTCTTCGGCGGGGAAGAAGAAGGTATGTTGGGGCGGCCGCCCGTCGCTGTCGCGATGTCGTCCGGCAACCTGTGGATACTGGCTCAGCCAAGTCCTAACGCGCGTTCTTTGTGTGTCGAGATCGGCATCGCGCCAACCCGGTTCGTAATGATCTGCGAGGCAGAAGTATAAATCGAACTCCTCGGGAAGCGGCTGAGACGCGGCAAGATTCCGAAGCAAGCCGGGCAACCAGACGTGAAGTCGGGAGAGTCTATTCATCAGAGGCGGCGTGTCACGCAGCTACCCGGTCTGTCTTGACTCCCACTGGTCTTTCCGCCTTACGCAGCCCGCGAATCAAGCCCAGCAAAGCGGCCATGTGAATCATCCCGAAATAGTAAGGGACGCGAAATATTGCGCCTTTGGCGAACGAAAGCTTCCACCCGGCAAACGCGAGCGCGTAGAAGGCCAACTGTAGGTAGAGGATCCAGGCCCAATCTGGGGAAACCACGGCCAGGGCCAGTGAAGACATAAACGCAATCACGACACTGACCGCGGAGGTCCAGCGAAGCAGTTTATGCGAGGTGTACAGCCAGGCCACCCGAAATTGACGGAGCGAAGGCACTCCCTCTCCCGCCACAAACGACTGAATGCCATGAGCCACGATGCGCACCTTGCGCTGGAACTCCTGGATGTTGGAGGGTGTCGGATCCTCTTCGGCGATCGCAGCCGGGTCATAGATCATGCGATAGCCCTGGAGCACGACATTCATGCCGATAACGAAATCGTCGGGAACCTCTTTGTACGAGGGCGGGCGGAGGAGGGGCCGCCGCAAGGCATACATAGCGCCATCCACCGTGACGGTTGACCAATAGGTGCTTTCCATCAGTTGCAGCGCGCGCTCGTAACGGTAGTACACGCCTTCGCCGGCGCCGAACTTCTCTTTTGACGGCAAAAGCCTGACATCGCCAGTCACCACACCCACCTGAGGGTTGCGGAAATGGCGCATGAGCTTTCGCAGGGCATCGGGCCGGTAGAAAGTGTTGGCGTCAGACATGGCCAGCACTTCGCCGCGGCACAGCGGAAAGCCCGCCAGCAGCGCGTTGATCTTGCCGTTCCGTCCCGGCATGATCTTCACCTGTATCTGAGGGCCCTGCGCGTCCAGCAAAATGCGGTTCGTGCCGTCGGTGGAGCCATCGGAGACGAAGACGAAGTCGATTTTGTCCGTGGGGTAATCCAGGTTGCGGCAATTGGCGATCTTGTCAGCGATGACTCGGTCTTCGTTATGCGCCGCGATGAGAACGGTGACGGTTGGAAGGTCCTCATCCCGCGCCTCAGCCGGCGGATTGTAGCGCTTGCCGCGTGTCAGCAGCCATAAGCAGACCGGAAAGCCAGCGTAGGTGTAAATGAGCACGCATGCGCTCAGGCAAAACAACAGCCAGAAGAATTGCATCATGGGCGTTTCGAGACGAACGCCTCGAGGGTATACGGATCCATGCGCCGCAGCGTGAACCACGGTGTTGATGCCAGGCTCGTCAGCCGCTCACGATCCCAGGTTTCCCAGGCATCGTGCGGGGCGGAGATCAGTTTGCCCGTCAGACAATCCGACGCTGGTGAGGCCAGAAACACAGCCAGAGCAGCGGCTCGATCCGCAGGAGTACCGCCGGTTTCGGCTTGCCGTTGTGCTTCCGCCCTTGCCTTGCCGCCGGCTTGGTCCCCGGCAGCCAGCACTTCCTGGAGCATGCGCGTGTTGACGGCGCCCGGTGCGATCGCATTCACCTGGATGTTGTATTCGCGTACTTCCTCAGCCAGGCATTCCGTCAACCGCACCACTGCGGCTTTGGAGACTCCATAAGCAGAGAAGTTCGGACGCGGCGCCGTAGCGCCTCCTCCCGAGAGGTTGATAATTTTCCCCGAGCGCTGTTTCATCATTCCGGGCAGGACGGCGCGGCAGCAGAGAAACGTTCCCACCAAGTTCACATGGATGGTGTGGATCCACTCTTGCGGATCGTTTTCCACCAATGGCCCGATGGCGCCCTGCATTCCGGCGTTGTTGACCAGAATATCGATATGGCCGAAACTCTCCCCCGTCTTCGCGGCCAGAGCTTCTACGTCCGGGGCCTGGCTTACGTCCGCCGTGATCGCTAGAGCCGTGCCATTCCTATTGCGAATCAAATCAGCGGTCTCTTGGATTTCGGCCTGCGTCCGGCCGGACGTCACGACTGCGCATCCTTCATCGGCTAGAGCCGTGGCGATGGCGCGTCCAATGCCCCTGCCGCCACCGGTGACGATGGCAACCTTGTCTTTGAGCCGGCCGGTGCCCATCATGGTTCCGCGGCCACGGGATCCGCGGGCTCAGTGGCCATCGTCGTGATTTCTCCCGTCTCCAGGAATGTCTTTCGCAGGCCTTCCTTCACTCCGATGCGCGGCTTCCAACCGAGGACGTCGTGTGCCGCACGGCAATCGAATCGCAGCCGGCTCTTTAGCGAGCGAAGCCGGTAATATGTCAACGGGACCTGCCTCCGCAATACTCGCCCGAGGAGTTCCAGGCCCGTGGCGGCCAGATACAGAAACGTCAAGGGAGCGTATATCACTTTGATGCGCTGGAGCTTCTGGCAGCAAAGGCGCAGGAACTCGCGCTGCGTCAGGTAATCGTCGTCCACGATTTGAAAAATGGAACCGACAGTTCCGTCCCGTTCCGCCGCGCAGATCATGCTATCCACCACGTCCTCTACGTAGACTAACGGTACCAGGGCGTTACCTCGACCCATGACTACCCATCGATTTCCCAGAGAAATTGTGCCGTATGGCGGAACGTGTTCGGCACCCGGGCCGAAGATCTGGGCCGGCCGCAACACGACTGCCGGCAACCCTTCTTCTCGTGCCGCGTCCAACACAATTCTCTCCGCCTCGAGCTTCGCGCGTGCGTAGTGGCCTCGTTTCTCGGGGTATGGCTCCAAGGGGAAAGATTCGGTAATGAGCGCGTCGCGCCCGAGGCTGGCATAATCCAGGACGGCCTGAGAACTCACGTATACGAGTTTTCTGACCCCATGACGCAGGCACGAGGAAACGATGTTTCTTGTCCCGACGACAGTGCCGCCCGCGTACTCGTCCCAACCGCCATTCATCGTGGCGCCGACGTGGTAAACCAAATCCACGCCTGCAACGGCGCGCTCGACGGCATCTGGGTCACCCAGGTCTCCGTAAACCAGACCGATTTGCGGATCTTCTGCGACCCAACCGGACGGCGGCCGCCGCACCAGGAGCCGCACGGACTGGCCCGACTGTACGAGACGTTTGACAAGAGCTTTTCCCAGAAGTCCCGTCCCGCCCGTCACCAGGATCGATGCCGGTTTGGGGGGCTGGGTCAATTGCAGGCGCTCGATTCTGGCGGCATCAGCCTGGCCCGCGGCGTCCTCAACCCACGCGACCATCCTCCGACCCTCGAGAGGAGTGACTGGCGGTTCGGCACCGCCGGCGATCGCCAAGTGAAACTGCCGGACGGAATGATGTATATCAGGGGAGGGAAGCAGGCCTCCGGTGGCAAAGCGAACCGTGTTCCAACTGACGTTCCACATCGTCCCGAGCGCGCCGGCGAAAGCGTTCACAATCAAACTGGCAGCCTTGGGGCCGGGAAGATTCCGCCGCAGCGTGTAGCGCTCGAAGAACAAATCAATCTCGATGGCGCCGTTCGTCCCCTGGATCAAGAGGGTATTCTGCATGGGCCGCGCATTCCAGGAAAGCTGCACCTGTCCGGTGCCGCCTTCGCAGTGGACAGTCGAGCGCCACTCATCGAATAGCAGATTAGGATGCAGGCCGGTTGAACGATACGAAGTCTCCACATTGCGAATCGTGCCCAGGAAAGCTTCGATCAAATACAAGCCGTGCACGCCCAAATCGCGGAACGGATATCCGCCCTGACGGTAGTGGATGGGCAAGGGTCCGCCAGCGTACGGCGGGTAATCGGAACTTCGAAAATAGTCGACGGTTAGAATTCTGCCGAGCGCCCCGGCACGTATCTTCCGGAGAACTTCCTCAATCACCGGATCGAATTTTGCGGAGTGGTTCACCGAAACCACGCGCCCCACCTGTTGGGCCTTCTGGATCATCCGATCGCACTCTTCGACGTTCGATGCCATGGGCTTTTCAACGAGAACGTGGCATCCCATGTCGAGCGCTTCGAGCGTGAGCGCGCAGTGCGATGCTGGCGGCGTGAGGACGTGGATGACCTCGGGTCCGAAACGGCCGAGTTCCTCGAGCGTTTTCACCGCAGGCAAGTTGTGGGGTTTCGCCGCTTCTTGAGCGCGGCCAAGATCGAGATCCGCAATCCCCACGATTTGGACGAATGGAAGCGAACGCAGGGCGCGGATGTGGTATTGGCTTACGTAGCCCGCGCCCACCAAGCCAACCCGAACAGCTTTTTCGGTTTCCGCTTTGCTCATGACCGTGCCCGCTTGCTGAATCTTGTTGCTACGATTCGCAGCACTTCCTCAACCCGCGCGTCCCAGCTCATACCGGCAACTTCGCGCCGCCTAGCCAGCCGCTTCGGCTCGTCATCCGAGCTGAGGGCGCGTTCCAGGGCCTGGAGGAACTCCTCCGGAGTGCTGGCCAGCTCAATGCAATGTGCGAACCGTTTGAGTTCCGGCATCGGCACCGATACCACGGGCTTGCCGGTCGCCAGGTACTCGCGCAACTTCAGAGGGTTCACGTTGCGCACCAGTTCGTTCTGCCGGAAGGGGATGATAGCGGCATCAAATGCTTTGGCCCAGGTTGGCAGCGTCTCGTAAGGTTTTGGTCCTGTGAAGATAAAGTTGGGCAGACGCGCGAGATCCCCGATGGGAACCTCCATGCGGCCGATCATCAGAAAGGTCCAGTCAGGCCTCGCACGGCCTAGAAAAGCCAGGAGCTCCAAGTCGACCCAGGCCTCGATCGCGCCAAAAAATCCCACGACCGGGTGCTTGAGATTTCGGGCGCCCTCGGCTATCTCGAGTAGCGGATCGCAGGCGCGCTCGAACAACGCGACGTCCACGCCGTGCGGACTATATTGGGTTGTCGGGTTCAATTTGTGTTTTCCATCCACCAAAGCGGGGGAGGAGACAAACACCTGGCCGGCACGCCGGGCCAGATCTGCATCCAGCCGCGCGATCTCGCGGGCATCCACGCCGGGAAGGGAAGCGTAGTCATCGATGCAGTAGTAGACCGACAATTGCTCGCCCAGCCTCCCTGCCATGCCGCCCATGTCCGGCGAGGCAAACCATACCAGCTCCCCGCGCAGGCCGATCTTCTTCATGGCCCGTTTCAATAGGCGGACCCCGATGGCCTGGTTCAACGCTTTGCAGAATGGCAGCCTGCGGAACGGAATCTGGGGCACAATCATGTGCCACATCCGGCCGTCGATTTTGCGCGGATGTTGAAAGGCTCCCCATAGCTTCTTCCAGATCTTGCTCACGTCCCGCCCGCTCGTTTTGGGTGCACGCATTCCAGGGGATTCCACATACAGCAGGGGAAAGCGCGCAGCCAGCCGCCGCGCAATGTGATGGCTGCTGGTGCGGTTGATCGCGAACCAGTCATTGCCGAAATAGATGACGGACAGATCGGTGGGAAGCGAGCCGCCTTGCCGCGCCATTTCATCCGTCGCTGTCGACGGTGGACGTTCACCCACGAGTGCCATAGCTCGCTTCCATCACGGGGGCTGAAGCCGACTCGCGGTATCTCACGGTTTGCTCGCAAATCTGATACGTCTCGCGCGCTACATGCTTCCAGGTACGGAGATTGTCTCGCGCGATCTGTGCTCGGTCCCAGGATATGCCGCCGGCCTTCTGCAGGGACTCGGCGATCGCTTCGGGCGTGTTGGTGGACATGAGTACAGCGGAATTCTCATTCACCAGTTCCGGGATGCCGCCGACGCTATTAGCCACTACTGGAGTTCCGCAGCTCAGAGCTTCCACAACCACGTTGGGACAGCCTTCGCTCTCGCTCGGCAAACAAAGGAAGTCACTGGCGTTCATCCATGTGGCAATTTGTTGCGCCTTCATCGGCCCTAAAAATCGTACGCGCTCCGCAATCCCCAGGTCCGCAGCCTGCCGGCGAAGGTCGCCTTCAATCGATCCCTCGCCCACTAGCGCGAGCTGCCAGTCGCCGCGGCTTTTCAGAAGCGCCATCGCATCCACAAGCTGGGGAACCCCCTTAAGCGCTGATAGCCAGCCGACGAACAGGACCAGCCGCCCGGAAACGTGGAGATTGAGTTCTCTGCGGGCCTGTTCCTGCGCCTGCGGCACGAACACGCCGCCATCCACTCCGTTGCGGATGGTATGGACCTTGTCCGGTGCGGCTCCGAGGCGCTTGGCAATATCCGCCAGATCGCTGCTGACACACAGCACAGCGTTCGCTTGCCGCACCGCGGAGCGCGTCATCTTTTGAATAAAGGGATTCGCTTCGATCCTCCGCAGATCGGAGCCACGCGATCCGATCACTACCGGCACGCCGAGGGCTTTCCCGAGGCGGACTGCCGCATAGGCCTCGGGGTAAACATAGAAGCCGAGGATGAGATCCGGTGCACGCGCCGGCACGGCGCGGCGAAGGCCGCGGTAGATGGTGTTTCCGTTCAGGCTCCGCGAGATCCAGGGGATTGCGAAGTACTCCACGGTTCGTGCCGTCACGCCGCAGGCGGCGGTATCGGCAGATTCGCCGACATAGCGGAAGTTCCTGGGCCGGAGCCACGCCGGATAGCGCGCCAACGGGCAGAAACCTTCGATGTCGGCGTAAGCGCTGAGCTCGCGCAGGGTCGACCAGATGGCAGCGCCCCGATAGGGTTCTGCCCTGGTCGGAAACAATGCGGTTACGGCCCAGATCTTCATGCGTTCAGGCATGCGCCTATTCGACGGTCGCCGGTATTTCCACCGGCAAGGAGAAACCAGCCTTGGTTGCGTCGTTATAGAACATCTGCACGGTTTCGAGAGAGTATTGGAGCAGATCCTTGCCGACGAGCGAAAGCTTGGCCAGTATGTCGTGGGTTGCCGTAATCACATGGCAGCCGATGGCGTCAGCCTGAAACACATTCAGTAGTTCACGCGGGCTGGCCCAGATCAGTTCGATGTTTGGACAGTCGCGCAGCAACTCGACGCATTCCGACATGATGGGCACGGGGTCTCTTCCCGTGTCGGCCACACGTCCGGCAAAGACGGAGATATATGCCGGGGGACCGCCTGCCAATGCGGCGGCGGCATCCCGAGTCTGCTCCGCTGTCATCAAGGCCGTGACATTCAGCTTGATGCCATCCCCGGCAAGCTCCTTCACCAGCTTCAGGGAGCTGGTGCGTTTGGTATTGGTGATGGGAATTTTAACGTAGACATTGTCGCCCCAGGTCGCGATCTTGCGGGCTTGCAGCCCCATTTCCTGAAATTCGTCGGCAAACACTTCGAGCGAGATCGGGCGGTCCGGTATGCTCTCGAGCAAATCGCGGGAGAAGGCTTCGTAATCCGTGATTCCCGCTTTTCGCATCAGTGTTGGGTTCGTGGTAAAGCCTCGGATGAGAGGATTCTGATATAGCTTGAGAATTCCCGCTTTGTCCGCGCCATCCGCGAACAATTTGACTTTCAGGTCTTCGATCGCCTGCATGTTTACCTCCGCCGAAAAGTGCCGTCTGCTGCTGACGGCCTTGCTTTGTTATTGCGATGAGACAATAGCCGCTGACGGCTGCACCGTAACCGGCGCCGGACGGCCGCAACATTGTTCTAATACCTCAGCCAGCCTGACAGTGAGCTGGCGCCGCTCGAACCTCCCAAACTCTGCGCGTTTGGAATGCAGCTGGCCGGTCCGGTGAAGCTCGATCATGTGCATGAGCGCGGCACGCAGACCGTCCGCATCTTTCGCGTCAACCTCCCAGCCCGCCCCGCAATCTCTGGCGATCTGTGCCGTCGCCGAGTCCAATGGGGCCATCGTCAGCACGGGCTTTCCGGCCCTCAGATACTCGTAGAACTTCGCCGGGACCTGCCTGTTCGTGCTTGAAGTGCTTTGCATCAGCAACAAGGCATCCGCCGACAGCATCTCGGCCATACATTTCTCGTGGTCCATGCGCGGTTCCAGCGATACCAGGCCCTCTGCCGATCGCTTCTTAAGCCACAAGGGAAACTCGCCTGACTCCAGCACGAACCCTGCGCCGATGAAGCGAAACTGAAGTTCACCCGGGCTGATCCTTCCGCTTGTCACAAGTGCCAGGGCGGCTTCGATCAGCGGACGGGGATCGCGAATTTCGGGGTAAACCTCGCCCGAATGCAGAAGAACCAGTCGATCTGGCGGCACGGTCCTCGGCGCCGGAGAAATGCCGGTGAAATCCGCTTCATCGTAGCCGTTAGTCAAGACCATGATGCGGCCGGGGTCCAGCTCTGGATGGCATTGGGCGAGATCTGTACCGGATAAAGGAGTATTGGCAATGATGCGGGTTACTCGTTGTAAAATACCGCGCTCCAGCCAGTTCAGCAGCTGCAACCGAATGCGGCCCATCCAGGTCTGACGCAGCCGCGCTTCGGTTACGGGATCTAGCCACGGATCACGGAAGTCGCAGATCCACGGTCTGCCGCTCGAGCGGGCAAGCACTTTTGCGATTAAGTGAGCGGTTCGTGTGGGGCTCGTCGAGTAAATCACGTCAAAGCGCCGCTGGCGTAGGAGTCGCAAGCCGCGCCATACGCCAAACGGGAACCAGTACGCGAAACGGTCGAAGAAGTCGAAGATCCCAGGGTAGCGGCCCGCAATACTTAGATGCTTGACGGGGTGCAGACAGAAAGTGCGGTGCACCGCGATCTGGTTCGGGACCTGCTCCAGCATGGAATAGTCGAGAACGTTATATGTGGATTCCCGCACCGTCAGGACTTCCACGTCCCAGCCCAGCTCGGGCAGGTAACGCGCAAACTTCAAAGTCCGCTGCATGCCGCTTCCACCATCGGGCGGGAAGTGGAATGCAACCATTAAGACTCGTTTTCGTGGCGCGGCAGCTGGCATATCAATGGCTTGTCCCTGGGAAAACGGTTGCCGGGACCACCCGCTCAAATGCAATGGCGGCATCCTTCTCGGCACATTCCGGGATACGGATCCGGTCGGCAAACGAGCTGCTGATGACTTCAATTCCACCTTCGGCCCGGGATACAGTTATGCGCTCACTGGCCTTGATGGGCAATACCAACGTGCAAAATCGCATGGGAAGTTCGGCGCGCTTTGCCAAACGGAGCGACGCTGCCGGCCTGCGGTGGCCATAGCCTTCTGAAATCCATCCGCGAACAGGTTGTTCCTGACCGGTAACAATGCTGCTCTCGCAGCCTTCGGAAAGCTGGCGAATCTCCAGGTTTCCCCATGGGCGCTGTGCGATGGCCTGGCTGGCATTCTCGAGCCAGGTTTTTCCCGGCGCGAACTGGAAGTGGAGCTCTCCCAGGTGCGTACCGCAGCCCAATAAGTCATCCACGATTACCCAATAATCAGGTTTCACATAGAGGATGCGTCTCCGGTGTACCACGGGTTCCTGCAGCCGGCGGTAACCATCGTGTTCCCCATCAAAGAAATCGTGGGACTCACTCGTTGTCCAGTTATGCACCCGCACTTTGGGGTACTGGCTCCATCCGAAGTGATCGCCACCCAATGCCACAGCCTGATCTTGTTCGTCCACCGTTACGGTGTTATGAGCCCTTGTGCTCCTGAAGTAGTCCCGCCATTGGCGAGAAGGGAAATAGGCGTAGGTGCCTGGGTCCGCCAATACCCTGTCCCCTTCGATCTGCAGCTCAAACGACAGTGCGTCTGCGTGGCTGTGCCCATTCCTATGGGTTAGCTCTGTGCCGCACGTCAGGCGAAGCGCAGCGGAGCGACCCTCCATGATGTAGTAGCCGGCGTGCGCCAAAGCGAAACTGCGCTTGGGCACCACACCGCTGGGCAATTCCTGGAAGCGGCGGTATCCGGCGCCACCTAATAGCCAAACTGCAACCGGCGGAAATGTCTTGGCCCGCGCTTTGAAATCCGCACGTCCGAATAGTGCGGCGGCGAGGGCCAAGGGAGCGGCAGCCGTCCGGTCACTAAACAGATTGAGATCGGAATCATCACCCAGGAAAGCGGGGACACCGTCTTCATCGCAGAGATTTGCCAGCGCCTCACAGGAACGGATTAGCCGCTGATCAAAATCCTGTGGGAACACAACGCCATGACGCTCGCCCAGGGCCCGAAAGTGCAAATAGGCTTCGATTACAAACCGCATGTAACCGGGACTGCGTTCACCGTGGACGCCGTCCTCGAAGAATTGGCGCCTCATCTGTTCGAACAGTATCGATGCGCTCTTTTGGATCCATCTCCGGCCTTTACTGTCTTCTTTAAATGCGAGTCCGCAGCAGAACAGTCCAAAGGCGGAGATTATCCAGTGATTGAACGACGGCCTCTCGACCATCAGCTCCAACACGCTTCCGGAGAGGCTGACTACCCGCGCCATATCTCGCCGCGTTTTGGATGGCAGTACAGAGCCAGGGACGAGAGATTGTGCGTAGAGAATCGAGACGGCACGGCACGCCACGGTCAGGTCCATGTCCCACGCGACGTGCAGCACGGGATGCTTGGCCGCAAGGCATGACTCGCTGGTCTTACATAGTGCGTCCAGGAACACCGCTTCATTGGTAAAGAGATAGGATTGTGCGAGCGCCGGCAGGAATGGCAGGCTGTTGACCCATAGGGCGAAGTTGATGTCACCACCGGAGTAGTGCTCGACGTTGTAGGGACGAAAGCCGCCGGGTAGGTCGGCGCCCGTTAGAGGATCCCGGTTCCAAAACTCTTCCTTGTCCCAGCGGGCGGTTCCGGCTGAGAGGATACTTAGTTCTCCCCGGCTGATTCCGCGTCCGTGCGCGACGTACTCATCGACCATCGATGGGTTCTGCCCGTGGTAAAGGTTCAGCTCCGCACCCTTGACCTCGGGCAGAATCCACCCGAGATTCGCCTGACCAGGCATGAGCCGGGCTCCATGCCAGGCGCTCAGCAGCCGGAACTTTCGTCGGTACCAGTTAATGCGCTGTCGGCCTGCCACAAACGCTCCATACCAACTGTCTCGCATGCCGCTCCAAAATCAGCAGAGCGATGCAATATACGACTACACCACAAACAACTCTTGCCGCGAAGGTTTCCGCCAACCCGGCCGGAAGTTGCCTGACCAGGAAAAACATCGCCGCTCCCGAAGCCAATGTCCGCGTGAACGATCCTAACTGGAAAGGCACCGGAAGAAACGGGCGCGAAACCGTCAGCACGGCAATGGTTTGCGCAATGTAGGTAACTAGAGTGGAGATTGCCGCTCCCAGCACCCCGATTCGCGGAATCAGCACGATATTCAGAACGGTGTTCAACAGTGCCGATCCGGCCGCTGCCCAGAACCACAAGTCGTTGCGTTTGGCCAGATACAGTCCGGAGGAAAACAGGAAGCCGAGGCTCCCCAGAAGAATACCCGGTACTAACCACGGCAGCAACGCTCCGGCATCGGCGTACTTCTGGGACGCGAGGGCAGTGAGAAACTGCGGGCCTACGGCCACCGCGCCGAACCCCACTCCAATCATGAGCCAGCTGAAATATTGGAAGGATTTAGCAAGAAATCGCCCCGCTTCCTCTGCGCCCTCTTCCGTGTATCGCGAGACAATCTCCGGAAGAATGCTGAGCCGGAACGATGTTGTGAGCAGCACTTGTAAATACATGCAGAAATCGTAGGCCACGGCATATCCCGCGACGGCCGCTGAACCGAGGTATCCCTGAATGAAATAGCGGTCGCCGTAGCTCATGACCGATCCGCAAACCTGTGCCAGCATCAGGCCCGCGCTGAAACGCAGTCCTGCCGACAGGTCACTCCAGGCGAGCTCGCCGAAGCTCCAATAGCGATGGCGATATGCCAGCCCTGCGGCAATCAGTGTGGAGATGACTTCCCCGGCGGCCAGTCCGAACAACAGGCCCCATAGGTTGCGCTGGTACCAGAAGCCTCCAATCGAACAGGCAACACCCGCAATCTTGTTCGCCAGGCACACGATATTGTATCCGCGCACATTCCGCTCGACACGGTACAGCTCAAGCAGGATGTTTAGCGCCGCGCGGCTAACTAGCACGACCGCGACAAATTGGAACGCATTGCGTAGAGCCAGAAAACCGGGCGAGAGCGGCACAATTGCCGCTACAAGCATGATGATTGCAGTACCGGCGGCGGCAATGACTGTGGATCCCGTCAACAAACTGGTGTTGAAGCGCGTATACGCGCCCCGGTCGCCTTGTTTGAGCCGCTCGGCCGCGAATCGTACGATGGCATTCGGAAGTCCCAAGCCGACAAGCAGGCCAACCATGTTTAGCGTTGTATTCGTCAGCGATAACAATCCGTAATCACTCTTCGTCAGCAACCGTGTGAAGAGCGGCAAGGTTATGAAGCCGAACGCCATCAACCCGACTTGCCCGGCCAGGTAGCCCAGCGAATTCCAAAGAACCGACCCGAGTTTTTTACTAGATCCCATCGACAAAATGCCGAACCATGAAGCGCCAGAAAATCAGGCATGCAACTTGGGCCAGAGCCACCTGTTTGAAAGTGGCCCAAGCTCCCGACGGCGCGGTCAATTCTGCTACTTCTATTTCTTGTTCTTCCACAGCCTCTTCTTCCGTTACCGCTTCCTCTTCGTGAACGCCTTCGCCGGCTGTCAGCACCAACGCCACTAGTAAGTACAGCGGTAACTTATACGCCCGTGACAGGAACAGGCAGCTAACAACACACGCGAGCAGCCCTGCCTGAATCTGAGCTTGTGCGAAGGTTGCTGCGACTACCCTTTTGGCCCCGGGCCATATGTTAAGGACCGTTTGCCGTACCGGAAAATACAGCAGTCCGACCCAGCAGAACAGCCCCAAGAACCCGGCCTCTGCGCCCACTTGGACGAGGGAACTGTGGGCAGCCCGTGGATGATTCTTGGTGAAATTTTCGGGGCCGACGCCGAACAGCGGATGTGAGCGAAGCATGTACCAGCCTTGCCCCCACGCGACGACCCGCTCTTCGGCAGATGTTTCTCCCGCCGAGAGACGATCCATTCGCGCCAATCCCGCCAGATTCATCCCCGCCAGAATCGTTAACACTACTAATCCGGGTATGACCGTTCCTAGCCGTTTGCGGAACGCCAGGAAAACTCCTATCGTGGATGCCAATATGGTTCCACGCGACTCCGTCAGCAATATGGCCCACGCCAGCACGGCCAGCAGCAGGACGTCGCCGATTTTTTTTCCTACGCCCTTTCCATTCACGAAGTGGTATAGGATCACAGTCCACGCCACCGCGAATATCTGGCCCAGATCGTTAGAGTCCTTGAAAATGCCGGAATACTGAAGCCGCATTCCGTTGTCCCAGGAAAACCCCGGCACCGCGTAGCCTTGTGTCCAGGCAATTCCGCCACTTGCCAGATAAAGGCACAGCAGAATCAGATAGCTGAGAACGAAGCGATTCTTGCGCTCGCTGTCGAGCGACTGCACCAGAATCAGGAAAATACAGAACAGCTTTATCTGATCAGTAACCGAGGAAAGCAGTTTAGCTAGAGAACCGTGGTTTAAACATGCGGAAATGATTCCGACAATAAGAAAGCCCAAGAAAAACCGTATCGAGGGAAAACTGCGCCACTGACGACCACTCAGAATGGTTTCCACGACCCAGATCACGATCGTCGCGATCGCCACCCATTGCATGATCTGTTCCTGTACGCCGGGTAAGAGCACTTCCGGGCGCAGAAACTCCAGGGTGATGTAAAGTAGGAGTCCGCAGAGAGAAATCATCGCTTGCTCAATTCAACTTCCGGCTTCCGGTCGCTCCTCATACGGCCCATCGGCGCAGGGTCTAAAACGCCTGCGCAGACAGTCCGGTGGCTCGTACGGATAACCCGTTCTGGCGCTTGAAGATTCAGACGGGCGGGCTCCGGCGGAACGGTTCCACCGGGAATTACATCTTTCCTGAGTCAGCGGCGCTGCTAGCCGGCTGGGGAGGGACTTCTGACCGCTCGAACAGCCATTGCTCGTCGCTATGAAGCAAGTCTGCGATTCTGGCACGCAGTGTGGGGCTTGGCTCACGGAATCCATTCAAGATCTTGCTAAGCATCGACTCGTCAACGCCTAACATGATTGCAAAACGATTTTGCCGAAGGCCGGCTTTCCATAGCTGCAATTTTAAATTGGGATACATCCCCATTCACCTGCCTGTTGCTCGAGATCCCTGTGCTTCTCGATAGCCGCGCCAACCAATGCTCGGCCGCCTTATCCTGAATTGATGTAGCTCGCCACGCGCCTGTGTACTCGATAAGTTTAGAAGTCCGGACAAAGCTCCGCCCCTTTACTCACATTCAACCTAAGTAAGCAATCGAACAGTCTCATCTTCAACGAGCGAGCGCCTACGCAGCTCGTCGTCCTAGCTACCGGCCCGTCGGCACAGCTGACTCGGAATAGTAACTCTTTGCCTTCCACAACCACCAATCACTTACACAGTTCAACAGCACGCCGATTAGCTTTTCCTTCGGCACGTTCGCCAGGGCAGTGAGGCACAGCTTACGGTTTGTGCGGTCCGGCCGGACCACCATTACCAGACCATCGCATTGCGCCGCAATTAAGTCGTAGTCGGTTACGGCATCCATCGGAGGCGCGTCAAAAATCACAAAGGTACTCCGCTGCCGGAATTCGGAGCAGGTTGTCGCCCACTGAGGACTATCCAATAGCTCCGCCGGGTTCGCACTCGCTCGCCCCGCCGGCACCACGCAGAGATTCGGGAATTGTTCCACGCGGATAATGATGTCATCGAGACTCGCTTGCCCGGATAAGTATTCGGCCAGGCCCGGCAGTTCCGGCAACCCAAGCAACGCAGCTACATTCGACCGCCTGAGGTCTGCATCCACCAGCATCACCTGGGTATCGCTCTTCAAGGCAAGTGCACCGGCCAGATTGATGGCGCTAACCGTCTTTCCGTCACCGGATCCCACACTGGAGACCACCATGAGGCGGGGTCGATCAGGATGCTGGAGGATCTTGGTCCGCGCTATCCTGTACTGCTCCCCTTCTCGCGAGTTGCCCGGCTGGAACGGGAGAATCGGGGCGTCAGCACGTATGCGAACCGGCAGAGTTCTCAGCTCGTCTGCTCTAAACGACGACGCTTCCGGATCCGCGACCTCCTCCGGGGGTTGATCAGACGTGAATAGGGCTTCCGCCACTTGGCTCGTCGCGCCGGAAGGCGGCTGCGCGTCCAAGTCCGGATTGGTCGCCCCGGCAACGGCTGGCAACGCAAGTTTAGCCATCTCACCCTCGGTCTTCTGCAGAGCTTCGAAGATCTTACTCATATCCGCGTTCTCTGACCTCTCCCAGCCTCAGTTTGGCCGTCCATCGGGCCAACCTGGACCGTTTTGGCGTCTCCGGAACGTATCGTTCGATGTTCGGATAACGGCCCGTCGGCGTGTGCCCGTTGACAGTGCCAGCGGTTCTTGCAGAAGGGGCCATTGCAGGTGCCGGGGGTCTTCTGACAATCCGCCTTCCGGGGCCGGTCAAATCCAGATCCGATGCAACCTCGGCGACTTGCCGTGCAGTCACCGTTGAAACTCCTTCGCCAAACGCCAGTACGAGCGCGTTGTCGCAAATCACGTTGATCAACCGGGGGATTCCCGCCGACAGATCCGTAATCAGCGCAAGCGACTCGGCGTCAAACGGGTGATCTTGTGTGCCCCCGGCCTTCGTCCACCGGTGACGGATGTAGTGCTCCACGTCTGTGCGCGAAAGCTTCGGCAGGTTAAGCCGCACGCAAACACGCTGCTTAAGCTGGCGCAGGTCCTCGCGGTTGAGAACTTTCGTCAGTTCGTTCTGGCCTGCCATCACAATCTGAAGTAGCTTCGCGTCTGCCAGTTCGAAGTTACTTAGCAGCCGGATTTCCTCAAGCACCGAAGGAGCTAGTTTGTGAGCCTCGTCTACGATCAGAACGCAGCTTTTTCCCAATTTGCGGGCATCAGTCAAAAATTGCCGCAGCAACACCAGGCGCTGCGCTTTGCTGGCAGGCACCTCACGGATTCCGAAGTCCAAAAGAGCCAGCTCCAGGAACTCGTCCGGCGCCAGGGTTGGATTCAATATAACGCTGAAAACGGCCCGCGTTTCGGGAATCGAGCTCAACAGTTTCGTGAGGAGCGTAGTCTTGCCCGTCCCGGCATCGCCGGTTAAAACTACGAAGCCCTTGCCCCCGAGCACGGCGTAGGACAACCCGGCCAACGCCTCGCGGTGCGGCGCGGTCAGAAACAAGAACGCCGGGTCAGGCGTCATTGCGAAGGGCTCTTTAGTCAGGCCAAAGTAACTGTAGTACATTTCAGACCTTCGCCCAGCCCAGATAAAGGGCAGCGATCACACCCGCGAGCGAGAGCAGCGCAGAAGATACCAGGGCCAATCGCCAGCCCCGCTTCAACCCCCCGCCGGCGCCATCGTCGGGCTCGGCCCATTCGTACAGTTGCATGGAAATCAATGGAACCCGCCCCAGCACTGCGATGTCTGCGGGAAGTTCCCACTCGCCCAGGACAGTTCCGTTTTTCATTTCCTGGGCTCCCGCCGTCACCAGGCTGATCAGCAACCCCAGCACACAGCCGGCGGCAGTCAGCAAGGCTCTCTTGGGTTTGATGGGAATTTGTGGAATGATCGCAGGCTCGAGCAGAGTGAATTTCTCACCCTGCTGCCGATTTTCCATATCCGAGGCCATCTCTGCTGCAATCTTCTTGTCCAGCAGCGAGCGGTAGTTTTCCTTGGAGATTTCGTAGTCGCGCGTCAGTCCTGCCATCTGCTGTTGGCGGACCGGCAAGTTGGCCAGTCTGGACTCGTATGTCTTTACATTGACCAGAATGCTCTGCCGCTCCTGGGCGCGGTTTTCCAACTCCTTGTTAGCTACGCTGAGCTGGGCCCTCAGGCTGCCCAAGCGCTCCCTTTCTTTGACCAATTCCTCAGCGAACGCCGGGCTGACCGCTCGTGTCCCGTCGCCCGTCGGCTGTGCGGTACCCGCGTCAGGTGGCCGGTTTCCTGCTTGCGGTTGCCGCTCCGCAGCCTGCGACGCTCGGCTGGCTGTCTTACTTTCCATCTCTCGCAGTCGCTCGATCTCGCCGCGCAACCGCTTGATTTCGGGATGGTCGTCACCATAACGGAGCCGCATCCCTTCCAGCTTGGCTTGCAAGACGTCCGAGGCTTTTTGCGGTTGCCCGTCCGGCGTGGGAGATGCCAGAGGTGTCGTCGACACACCAGCGCCCGACGGACGAGGTAGCGCGGGTTGCTCCGTCATGGCAACCAGCGTGGCAATCGACGACTCCGTCGAACTGATAGCATTTTCCAGCATGACTCTGTTCTGTTGAGCCCGATTGATCGCGTCCTGATTCCCTTGCAGTTCGATGTGCAACCGGCTAAGCGTTGATCCCAGAGACGCTTCCTGTTCCGGCAACTGCCCGTTAAACTGCAGTTTGTATTGCGTGACCTTCTTTTCTTGATTCTCCAGGCTCTTCTTTGCCTCATCGAGCTTCTCCGAGAGGAATACTGTCGTATCCCCGGCCCGCTGCGCCCGGCTGTCTAAGTTCTTTTTAATAAAAAGATTAGCGATCTTATTAGCAACATTCGCCACTGCCCGGGGGTCCGTCCCCTGATACGAAACCTTGAATGCTCCCGGCCGGTCCTTCGTCCAACCCCGCTCCAGCGTAACTTTGGTGTCCTTGGACATCATGTCCACGATTTCTTCTTCTGGGGCTTTCTTGCGCGCATCATGGTAGAGGTCAAGTTCGTTAACAATCTTGAGCAGTTCAGGTCCGCTAAGGATTTCTTTCCTCAGAGTGGCCAGACGATCCTCGATCTCCGTGCTCACCGTTGAGGTGACGAATTTATCGGGAATCTTCTGAGAATCCACCAGGATGGTCGCACTGGCTTCGTAAACCGGCGGTAGCCGGTAAACCACCGCTACGCTGACCGCACACAGTACGATCCAAACCAACAGTACCTGGAATTTTCGCTTCCATAACATCCTCATGATGGAGAGCGGGTGGAACTCCGGAGTGGGCTGAGCGGCTGTGATAGCTCGGGGCGACCTGCGGGGAGAACTTGGTGCGTTAGTCAACATTTTGTTGCGCTGCTCCTAGTGCAAGGCATGGTCCAAACGAGATATGTCATTGTTTTGTGTCACTTAGGTATTGTCGACGGTTTGCCTCGCCGAGCGCCTCCGAAACTCTTGCATTATGTCCCAGAGTTTGGAAGCTCCAAACATGGGGATATGCCTACATTCCAAAAGGTTGTTGGGGGCTAAAGGAAAAAACCAGTTCCGCCCCCTGAATCGGCCGGTTCGACAAGATACCCTGTAGTACACCGGAAGTTCGTCCGTAAAAATAACCAACCCGAACCATCGTATGCGACTCAAGCAGCCGCATCAGGCCAGCGTTGGCCAGCCAGGCATTTAGGCTATGACCGCTGAGGTTCTCTAGGAATTCATATCGCCCCATAGTGGATACCGACCAACGTCGCCCCGGAAGATGCCAGCTCCAGGCACCGCTCCCAACACTCGCGGAGGTAGCCCCGAGGCCGTAAGTGTCCGTAATCGTGTGGTCAAATGAGCCCATGAACGTGTGTGACAGAGTTTTGTAGGTCAGAGTAGTGCCGGCCAAGTAATGCGGTCCGGGCTTGATCCGGAACGTCTGCCGGACAGGCGTAATGATCCCCGCACCGCCCCGCACCTGAACAATGAGCCGCCTCCCCAGTACCTTTGCTACTGAAACCGTCGCATTCGAGACGTATTCGTCCGTGAAGCGCGAGAAGACCCTGCTGGACGTCGCGTCGAAGTCCAGAAAAGTAAAAGGCGAAAAGGCATAGGTGGCTCCTAATGACGCACTCGCCGTTGTGGTGACCGGAACCAGGAAGATCTTATTACCAGGCGTGTCGCCCGAATTCAGGTGCTGCACACGCGTACCGGTAATATCCCCACGAAGCGTCAATCGGGGCGATTTTGCATAGCTGATTCCCGTGTGCAGCGCGCTGTCGAAAAGCCTCGTCCCATACAACAGCGAAGCGCCGGGCGACTCGATTTGCGGGGCACCGGTTAGGATAGACGCGAGTTGCCCATTCGTGTACTTCCCGGCGAGTAATCCGGAGATGAGATCATCGATAGTGGTCGGCGTCCCAACGATGCTGCCGAACAAAGTGGGTGCGAGCAGAAATTGGTTCCACCGAGCAGTCATGGCCACTCCGCCGACCGTCAGGGTCCATTTCGGCGCCAATTCCCGATCCACGCCAAACGTCAGGGAGTTATTCATCGAATTCGCCGTAAAATACCTAACGCTGGCATCGTACGACGGAGTGTAGTTGACGAAGGCGGTGGTTCTGGCGCCAGTTTTCCGCCAGCCTATACTGCCGATGATTCCAGCCAGATAGTTCGGTGCGGTGGTCCCCCCGCTTCCGAAGGCCTGAGGCGTGCTTAGCGCTGCCAGGCCGGAACCAAACGGCAGTGTCGTGGACGAGTAAACGCCGTACAACGAGATCGTGTAGATGCGGAAGCCGTCTGGTTGAGCCTCGCCGCCAGGAGAAAGAGATTGCGCTATACCTTGCGCTTTGACAAAAGGCGTCGAAACCACGGTAACGAGCAACAGCCCCAGGAAGATTCGTAAACCGTCAACGCGCATGACACATCGTCTCACTTTTTTCTACGAACCGCATTTCGGCTTGGTGGCACACCACCCCTTTGCTTTGTTTAAGAAAGCAATCAAAGGTCCAACTCCGGGCCATTCTGTCAATTGGCCATGCCGCTTCGCCCCTCCCAAATTTGCGAACTTTGTTCCATTTCTTTTCTTCCCAACGGCACAGTAACTTGCATATAGTGGAAAGAGCAATGCTGTCAAAGCTTTGGAAGCAGACGTGCAATGGAGGCCAATTTCGTCGAGGCCCATGGAGACCCTCCGCGCAAAGAGTGTCGCGTTAGATGAATTAGGTGACGACGGTCCGCCAGTCACTGAGGGCGCAAACGACCGGTTCCTTTGGTTCAAGGCCAGCCTGGTTGCCGGCCTGGTAATCGCGCTCTACGCCCGTGTGCTATCCGATTTAGCTCTGGACTGGTGGATTGACCCGGGCTCCTCACACGGCATGCTGATTCCGCCAATCGCGATTTATATCGCCTGGTTGCGCAGACGGTCGACGCTCGCCACGCCCCCCAGCGCTGACGCCCGTGGGCTATGGCTCACCCTTCTCGCATGCCTGATGCTTTTGGTGGGTATTCTCGGTGCCGAGTTTTTCCTCACTCGAACTTCTTTCGTCGTATTGCTAGCCGGACTGATATGGACGTTCTGGGGTCTGCCACGGTTCAAGACTCTGCTGTTCCCGATCGTGCTCCTATGTACCATGATCCCGTTGCCCCAGATTATCTACAACCTGCTGGCCGCCCCGCTGCAGTTGTTCGCCTCCCAGGTTGCGACGGACCTGGTGCAGAGCCTCGGAGTCACGGTGTACAGGGACGGTAACGTTATCCACTTGGCGGGAATTTCGCTCGGTGTGGCGGAAGCGTGCAGCGGTCTGCGCTCGCTCACCTCGCTTGTCACCGCGGCGCTGCTGGTGGGGTTCTTGCAATGCACGCGGATTCGCACGCGCGTCCTTCTGGTATCGCTTTCCGTGCCGATCGCGATCGGCATGAATGTCGTGCGCGTGGCGGGAACGGCGTTAATCGCTGAGCAGAATCAGCAGTACGCCCTGGGCTACTATCACTTGTTTTCGGGCTGGCTCGTATTTCTCGCTGGCTTCGGCATCGTCGGGGCGGCCTCGGCACTGCTGCATCGGTGGATGGACTGACGAAATGGCGGAAATTTCTCGTACTCGTTCGTGGAGTCTCGTTGTGACATTGGCCCTGCTGGCCGCAACGCTGGCGGCGGCTAAATTAAGCGACCGGCGCAAACCTCAGCCGCTGGCGCGTCCGTTGGAGACGATCCCCACATCCATTGACGGCTGGACGGGGGTTCCCGGGGCGGATTTGCCAGGCGATGTGCAGGGCGTGCTCAAAGCGACCAGTTTTCTCTCCCGTCAGTATCATCGGGGAAGCAATGCTATTGAGCTGTTTATCGCCTTCTACGCAGAACAGCGGGCGGGAGAAAGTATGCATTCTCCGAAAGTCTGTCTGCCGGCCAACGGCTGGGAAATCGCTCAATACGGGAGCGAGCAGGTTGCAGTCGGCGACCAGCGCTTCAGCATCAACCGGTACGTTGTGCAAAAAGATCTGCAGCGCATGACCGTGCTCTATTGGTACCAATCACGCTCCAGCGTCTTAGCCAATGAATACATGGGCAAGGCGCTGCTGATTAAAGATGCGTTGCTGGAAGGGACGACTGCCGGTTCCATCGTGCGCTTGACGTTTCACGATCGCCCGGGCGCCATGCCGGAGGCACTAAACCTCGCGTCGCACATCATTCCCGAAGTACGCACTTGTTTCGGTGGCTAGCCGGTGTACATGGTTAGTTCCCAAGACTGCCTTGGAACGGACTTGCGGTGGCGCGAACCCGGCACCGGCTTACCGTGAGCTTCGCTCATTGATTTGCCTCGCGTCTCCGGGCAGTCAACGACTCCGCTCTGTTGGCTCCGCCTCGCCGCCTTAATCGACTGATGACCTACGTCCAGCCGCTTCTTCTACTCTTTTTGATCATCGCGTTGATTGGACTTGTACTTCAAAGGTACGGGAAAGGGTCCGCACTGCGGATTCTCGGGGTGCTCGGGCTGTTCCTTGTTTCCTGGCCTCCTTTCGACTGGCTGCTTTCACGGCCATTGGAGGCGTGGTATCCGGTTCGCCCGTTTCCACCGGCATCCGCGCAGGCCATTGTCGTTCTCAGTGCTGCGGTGAGTCCGCCTGTTCACGAGCGCCCGTACAGTCTACCCGACGAGAACACCTATAGGCGGTGCGAGTTTGCCGCGTGGCTTCACAAGCAGTGGAAACCGCTGCCGGTCTTGGCGTGTGGCGGCCCGGCGGCAACATCGGAAGCGCCCATGTCACTGACGATGAGCCGATTGATGCAACGCGCAGGCGTCCCCGAGTCGATGATATGGACCGAGCAGCGGTCGCATTCTACGCATGAGAACGCCATCTTCGGGGCACAGTTGCTTCGACAACATGGGATCGGTCGCGTCGTACTCGTGGTTGACGCACGATCCATGCTTCGCGCCACAGCGTGTTTCCGAAAGGAAGGGATCGACGTCATTCCGGCGCCGTGCGAGTTCCGTCAACTCGAATTTCGACGGGAGGAGTTCCTGCCGGGTTGGAGAGCCGTCGCCAGCAACGAAAGTACGCTCCATGAAACGTTGGGGCTAGCTTGGTACTGGCTCAAGGGTTGGATATAGGCGTAAAGCTCTCCGAGCACACGCTGGACGGCATCTGTTCGTGGCAAGGGAAGCCACTCCCTTCGACAATAATAAGAATGTGATTTCCAGCACTGGATGCTTCATTGCTCACAATGTCGCTTCCCACTGCCGAGTCAATGAGATAGCCCGACGAAGTGTAATGTCTCGAACACAGAGTACTTAAATCGGTTTGGCGCCAGGCACGTTGCGTATTACGATCCGGTTTGGTTTCTCTATGATCTCTCTGACGGCCAACACACTGAGTGCTTTTTGGGCCGTTGGAGCCGCCCGTTGCTGTTACGAGAGCTGACCCTAGTCCAACTTACCAGCGTAGCTGACCAGCAACGTCAATTCGTGCCGCCCTGGAGTTCAGATCCGGGCGATTCAAGACTCGCGATCGCAGTTTGGTCCGAACGAGGTGAGCCGTGGCAGAAGCAACAGTGCGCCGGCGTATGGGAATTATCTGGCGGGATCAGGTGGCCCGTTTACCCGAGATGGTTTCCGAGCTGGCGGCAAGTTCGCGCTATAACGACGGAACCGTTTTCCACATCGCGGGCAACATGGGATGGCGATGTTTGCTGTCCAGCGTCCATCTCGACAGGTTCGTCAGGCGGAGTGAAGAATCGCGGCAGAGAGCATTTAACGCGTGGGCGGCAACCCGGTTCGAGAACGGGCGGTTTCAGGGGGACAGGTTTGTTCTGGAAATGCCCAGCGAATTCCCAAACGCTCAGCAGGTTGTGGTTAATGACCTGCGCGAGATATACCTCGAGAACCGGTACGCCGCCATGTTTCCATTCGGCCGGTTTGTGGGGGCGGATGACACGGTCATTGATTGCGGCGCCAACATCGGGGCATTTGCCGTTTACGCGGCCACCCGCGCCCCTGGTGTGAAGGTCCTGGCTTTTGAGCCGGAGCCGGTGACCCACAATGCGCTCGTTGGCAACGTGGCAGTCAACGGCTTGAGTGGGCAAATCCATTGCATGCGCAGCGGCGTTGGCGACTGCGTAAAGAACCTTGGCATTCTCCGGCGTTCAGATTGTTTTACCATGCATCGCCTCGAGGATTCTGCGAGCGACGCGTCGGTACCTTGCACCACGATCGACGAATGCCGGTTGGACCGCTGTGATTTGATAAAAATGGACATCGAAGGCTTCGAAGTTCAGGCATTGAAGGGCGCGCGCGCGACGCTCCAGCGTTTTCGCCCCCTGTTGACGGTTGCCGCATACCACCGTCCCAGCGACCCTTGGGTGCTCAGCCGGTTGGTGAAGGAAATCTGCCCCTCGTACAACGTCATCGTGTCGGGCGAGGCGCATTTGTACGCCTTTGTCTGAGGGCCCCGAAGTGGCGCAGAATAGCTGCTCGGTCCAAACCCGGAATAGCCTCTGATTCTCGCCCTTATGGTCCGCCCCCCCACCCAGAACAACAGACTCGGAAAAGACGAGCCGCGTAGGATTCGATCGCGTCCTGCCCTCCTAGTCTGAAAAGTGGATTGCCACCAAACCAGAAATGGTGTATAGGTATCGCAACTGGTACCCGAGTTCCGGCAGGAAACTATGAGGAAAACCGTTCCTTTTCTGATTTTCGCGACGGCGGTGCTCTCCACTAGCAAAGTCGTCCTGGCGGACCAGCAATTGTCATTTTTCGAAGGCGGCTCCATACCGCTCACACAGGCTCCTGCCGACATGGAGATCTCCATAAGAGGCTTCAATCCGGCTTTAGGAACGCTGGACGCAGTTGGTCTTTTCGGCACCTTTTTTGCCACAGTCACGGTGAATCTGTCTAACCCCGCGACGGATCCAGAGGCCATCTTTGGAGCGTATGTGCCGAACTTTGTTGCCACGCCATCAGGTTCCCCCTGGGGCTCAGCCTATATCGAGATGCTAGGAATCGATGGCACCGCTGTGGACGGAGGTACAAGCAAAACCATCACCGATACGGAGAACGACGTTGTCCTGGGTGCTGGCTTTATTACCTCCGCAGACGAGTTAGGGGCGTTTGTCAGCTCGGGGAATATTTTTTTGCCCGTGACCATAAACACCGTCGTTCTCGGATCTACTGGTGACCTCATCGTCAATGGCGCTTCGACTATGGTGAGTGCGGACGTGCAACTCGGTTACGTCTACACGCCCGCCCCAATTCCCGAACCAGCAACCGGCATTCTGCTGATCACAGCGATTATGGTTGCAGGCCCCCTGCGATGGTTAAGACCACACCGCTCGTTAGGAGACTCTACAAACTGATCTGAGGAGGTTGCCATGAGAACAATCGCATTCCTTCTGCTCAGCGTAACGGCACTCGTGTTGATACCAGGTACAACCTGGGCAGACACCTGCATGTCGGCGGGTGACGGCCAGTGCTTCATGTTTTCCGGAGGTTCAACCTTGTTCCAGACAACGCAGGTTCCTGCAAGCACAACGATGCTGATCCAAGGTTTCAATCCGGCCCTCGGAACCTTGGACGAAGTTGACTGCTTAAACTGTAGCCAGGCTGCAAGCGGCGGAAGTGCCACCATGACGATCACCGTTACCAACCTAAATCCGTTCCCAGAGCCATACGAGGTTGCGGTGATGTTCATGCGCATCACTGTTAGGACGCCGTCCAATGACGTTTGGATTGACGGTGTTGACGAGTTCGATTGTTTCCATGGCCCCCTGGAAGCCGGGGCGAGCCAAACAACTGCTTGTGCTGACCATCAGTTTGAATTGGCTTCGTCACCCCTCGTTTCGCCCGCGGACTTGGCAGAGTTCATCAGTGCGGGGAATGTGCCCGCGCCCGTAAGTTTCGACCAGGTCGTCTTTGGGTCCCTTGCGTTTGACACGGGAGAAGTCGTTACATTCGATTCGGCCAGTATGAACGTAAACGTGGACCTTGCTTACGTGTACACCCCTACCCAGATACCCGAACCGGCAAGCGATGCCTTGCTCCTGACAGCGCTGCTCATTGGTTTGCCTACCCTACGAATTTGGCGCAGGTCCCGTCCCATCTGAGAGGTGAGGATTGGCCAATCAACGCCGCCGCGCGGCAGTTTTAGAGTCCCAGAATCCATTCGGCGCCTTCCAGTAGCGACCCAGCACAATAGTCCGGTGCCTCAGGCTGTTTTTCGGCGTAACCTCTGTCGATGAACACCGTGGTGCAGCCGGCGCGGGAGCCGGCTTCGATGTCCTTCCACCGGTCGCCGATCATGTAGCTCCGGCTGAGATCGATGTCCAGATCGCGCGCCGCATCGACAAGCAGGCCGGGGCGGGGCTTGCGGCAATGGCACGCGTCTTTTCCATCGTGATAGCAGACGCGGATGTCGTCCACCGGAATTTCTGATGCCAGGGCCCGATTGAGTTGCTCCACGGTTTCCCTTTTTTGCGTGCCACGCGCCACGTCCGGCTGGTTGGTCACCACAACGAGAAGAAAGCCGGCGGATTTCAATGCCGCGCACGCCTCGGCGGCATCGGACAGCAACTCAAACTCCGAGAGATTCGCAGGAGGGTAGGGAAGCCCGTCGCGTACGATGGCCCGGTTGAGTACGCCGTCACGGTCGAGAAAAACGCAGCGGCGCACCGGCTAGCGAACCGACTCCCACTTCATCGCCGAAGCGCGCAAAGCGGGATGGGAAACCAGCAGATGCCAGATGACGGCCTGGAACGCCTCCGAATGAGGCGTGATCGTTTCCGAGCTCATCGTCGGCACGATGACACATGCGTCCGCTACACGCGCCGTATAGCCGCCATCGCGGCCCACCACGCCGCAGATCTTGGCGCCGGTTTGTTTGGCATATTCTAAGGCCCGTACCAGGTTGGGGCTGATGTTGCGCTCCAGGTCGCCGCCGCCCACGGAGAAGACGAAAATCATGTCATTGGCGCTCAGCCGGCTCACCTTCAGCCAGTTGACGAACACCGTTTCCCAGCCGTCGTCGTTGCAGCGCGCGGTGAGTTCCGAGACATTATCGGTGGGCGCGTAGCACTCGATGCCGCCAATCTTGCGAAAATCGTTGACGGCGTGCGACGCATTGCCTGCGCTGCCGCCTACGCCGAGAAAGAATAGCCTTCCGCCGCGCCGCCGCAAGTCCAGAATCAGGTCCAGCATCGCGTCGATTTTCGAAGTGTCCAGGCGGGCGATGATCTGAGCGGCTTCTTCGAGAAACTGCTTGGTGTACGGTGCAGTGGCCATCGCTAGAAGTTCACCAGAACCTTGGCGCCTTCATAGTCAAAATCATAAGGCATTTCCTTCAGCCCCGCTGCGGATAGAGCCTGCCGCACTTTCGCTTTGCGCCCGTTGGCGCAATACAGCATCAGGAAGCCGCCGCCGCCCGCGCCGATAACTTTGCCGCCAAGAGCGCCGTTGGTCTTCGCGGTTTCGTACCACGCGTCGATCTGCGGGTCACTGATCCGGCTGGAGCGGCGTTTCTTGTTCTGCCAGTGTTCGTCGAGCATGAGCCCGAAGGCGTCCAGGTCCCCGCGCTCCAGTGTTTCGCGGATGCGGTAACCCAGCTCCTTGGTCCGATGCAAACTGTCCACAACTTCCTTTGAACCGCTTTCGGTGTCCTGCTTCTGTGCTTTGAGAATGTCGTCGGCGCTCCGCGTAATGCCCGTATAGTAGAGAAGCACGCTGTTGCGGATCTCTTCCGCCGTGCTGATGGAAAGATTCAGCGGGCTCACGTGGACGCGGCCGTCCGGGCAAATGTCCAGGCATGTGATGCCGCCGAAGGCTGCAAGATAGTGGTCATGTTTGCCCACCGCATGCCCGGCCAGGTTCATTTCAATGTGGCAGGCCTGCTCGGCCAGAGCTTGAGTCGGTACTTTCTCGCGCCGCAGCTCGTGGAGGGCCGCCAACAGTCCCACCAGGTACGTGCCCGATGAACCCATTCCGGTCCCGGCTGGCACATCGGCCATCGAAGCAATCTCCAGGCTGCCGCTTAAGCCCAGTTCCTTGAGCGCGGGGCGCACCAGGTCGTGTTGCAGATCATCCGGCGTCGTCACTTGCTCATAACGGGAATACTTCAGCCGGATGTACTCATCCGCCGCCGGCCGGTTCACGTAAATGTACAGGTACTTGTTGATGGCCGCACTCAGGATGAAGCCGCCGAATTTCGAGTAGTAGGATGGCAGGTCCGTGCCGCCTCCGCCGAGTGAAATCCGAAACGGCGCTCTTGCCAGAATCATGAGCAAAACCTCCGATTAACTTGCGATCTTTGAAATCCGGTCATGCTCCCACCGGTTGCCGGGGTGTTATGACCGATTGCACCACTCCCTGGTCTCGCATCACGCGCTCCGCCTCTTCCAGATACTGCCTGGTATTCTGCTGGTCGCGGATCCACGCCACGTACTCCCGAATGTTCTGTTCCACCGGTATACTCGGTTCCCAGCCAAGCGCGCGCAATCTGCCGATGTCGGAAATCGTGTGCCGCGTATCGCCCAGGCGGAACTCGCCGGCGATCTGCGGCTCCAGGCTGCTGCCGAATTCGCGCAGCATGATCGCCGCCAGCTCGCGCACCGTCACGGCGCGGCCGCCGCCCACGTTGAAAACCTGGTAGTTTGCGCGATCGTCCTCGAGCGCCATCACATTGGCTCGAGCCACATCGCGCACATTGATGTAGTCGCGAAGCTGGCCGCCATCCTCGTAGATTACTGGCGGCAGATGATTCATAATGCGCAGCGCGAAGCGGCGCGCGATGCCGGAATACGCGTTGTAGAACGAGTTTCGCGGGCCTTGCACGTAGGTATAGCGCATGCACGCCGTGGGGATGTCATAGCGCCGGCCCAGTCGTTCCGCCAACAGCTCGATGGCATATTTCGAAATCGCGTAGGTCGTGCCGGGACTGGCGGTGGACTCTTCAATAATCAGCGGCCGCATAACGGTGCCGCAGTCCGGACAATGCATCTCCCAGTCGCCACGGCGGAGTTGATCCAATGATCGCGGCCCTGGTACATGCTCTCCGCGCATGAGTGCAGAGCTCGTGCGCGGCGCCCTGCCGGCCACTTGTTCATGTATGTCCGGATAATCAGGGCGCCCGGAGCATCTCGGGCACAGGTATCGGCCCTCGCCGCACACCGACTGCGACGACGCAAAAACCATCTTTCGCACCGGATACTTCTTACGGTCCGACACGATCAATTCGAACAACAGCGCGGAACTCTCGGTGTTGGTATGGATGAAGGTCGAGAAGTCCGGCAAATAGTCCTGATAGGCGGCCAGATGAAAGACGTAGTGGACGCCCTCCAGTGCCGCGCTCAGATCGCCGCGGTTAGCGACGTCGCCCTGCATGAACTCGACCTCGGGGGGTACCCAGGCCGGCTTGCCTTTCGGGTGGACTCGCGGCTGTAAACTGTCCAGCACACGAACGTGATAATTCTTCTCCAACAGAAGGTCGACCGTGTGCGACCCGATAAACCCGGCTCCGCCGGTAACGAGAGCATTTCCGCGTGAATTCATACACTTAAGCGATGCAAGGCTTTGGCACTGCACGCCTCTTTCCACTTCGCTAGATCAAAAACAGAAGGGTTTAGTCTTGCCGTGCGGGTTGATGCGAGGCCAATTACCAGAATTTAGCAATAATTCTCCTGTTTTGGGAGACGGCTTCGATCAGGCTATTACTGGTTGCTAACCAATAACATACCGTGTTCTATCGTGACCCTGCGATGCTCCTGCGAGCTGCGCCGGCAGGCTTCCACCACCCGAAGTGCCGCCAGCGAGTCCGCCCCTGAGCCGTTCGGCTCCCGGCCCAGCCGCACCGCCAGAATGAAGTCCTGCCACTGGGCGCGCCAGCAGGCATCGGGATCGGCAAATTCTTCCGTCTCTACCGTGGGTACGCCAAAGGTTTCCGGCCGGCGGATCACCGTCAGCCGTTCCGGCCCGTAACTGCCTCCCAGACCCTCGATGATCAGCGTGCCCAGCTCTCCCACCAGTTCCAGATAGAACAGGTTCTTCCACTGCGTCAGAGAACTTTCGAGCGAAAACCATGCTCCGTGCGCGGTTTCGATCAGGCAGAAAGCGTGATCTTCCAACGGCTGAATCGGCCAGAATTCCGTAGTGACCACTGCTTGCACAGAACAAATCTCGTCCGCCGCCAGCCACCGTACCAGGTCGATCAGATGCACTCCCTGATCGAGGAGTTCGCCGCCGCCCGAAACCTCCGGCCTGGCCCGCCATTCCTTTTCGAGGCCCAGGCGCCCGCCATGGCCATGACGCGCTGTCCCGTGAAGCAGACGTCCGATTGTGCCCGATTCCACCAACGCCTTCGCCCGCTGCATCGCCGGATGAAAGCGATAGTTGAACCCCGCCTGGAAAATCAGCCCCTGTTTCTTCGCGAGTTCCACCACCGGCGCTAACTCGGCGGAATCAAGCGCGCAGGGCTTTTCCGCCAGCACGTGTTTGCCGCGTTCCAGCGCATGTCGCGCGATCACGGCGAGCATATTGTTCGTGGTGGCGACGGAAACCAGGTTCACCCTCTCGCTTTCCACTGCCTGTTTCCAGTCCTGGAACGGCTCTGCGCCGCAAGCCGTCGCCAGGGCCTGGGCACGCGGCAAATCGGGATCCGCCACCGCGATCATCTGCCCGCGATCGCTTGCCGCCACGCGCTTGCCGCCGATTTTTCCGGCGCCGATCTGCGCCGCGCGCAGCGGTGCGGCTTCGTTGATCATTTCCGGCGTGTCAATAGGAATCACGGGCACAGGGGAGATTATCCCGTATAAATGGTGTCCCTGCGCGAGGAGCTTCGGAAGGATGTCGGTTCCGAAATCGGAGAATCCCGGGGGCAGGGAATCGAGAATTTGTGGTTCGCAGCTATAGATCCCCGCATTCACCAGGTGGCTGAGTTCGGAACCTGGGGCTGGCTTCTCCTGGAAGGCCGTGATGCGTCCGTCGCTATCCAGTTGCACCACTCCGCTCTGCGCAACATAGTCGCGATGGTGCAACACCATGGTCAGAATTCCCCGGTGCTGCCGTGCCAGTTCGGCGTAATCCAGCTCGACGAGATTATCGCCGTAAATCACGAAGAATGGTCCGTCGCAGAATTCCGCGGCCAGCTTGCGCAGCGCGCCGCTCGTTCCCAGCAACTCCGGCTCTTCGGAATAGCGGAGGCGGACGCCGAACCCTGAGCCATCCCCGAAGTGGCTGCGAATCACATCGGGCGCATGATGCAGGTTGATCCAGATCTCACGTACGTCCGCCGCTGCCAGCCGGTTGACATGATGTTCCAGCACAGGCTTGCCGCGAATCGGCAGCATGGGCTTGGGTAGTCGGCGCGTGAGCTCACCCAGCCGGCTGCCTTTTCCAGCGGCTAGAATGAGGGCTTTTCGGAACGTGGCTGGCAAACGGGATCTCGCTGGCTAGTAAACTATTGCGATATTGGGAGTGGAAGTGCAGCTATCCGCGGACGGCTTTGGTTATTGTATCGCGTTTGTTGCGGAATCAGGCACCCCTTCGTGTGAGGTCTTGAAGGCGAGGCGATATCGGCGCTTCTGGGTCGCCAGGGCGACCTCAAACGCCGCCTCGCCGCCCTCCACGACGCCGCCAAAACCGAAGAGCTCTCGCGCCAGTCGGCGTAACGCGGCTCCGGCTATCGAGTCCGCAGCAGAGCCAGAATCTGCGTGCGGAAGCTCAAAATCGCCGGCGAGTCGGGTTCGAGCGCCAGCCGCACCGCTAGCGCCTGCAGCGTGTACGTATGGTTCTGATACGTCGCCAGTGACTCCTCGGTAAGCGGCTTCTCCCAGACCGCCGCGTCTTCCGCCTGCACGCCGGCCAGCCACTTTTCGAAAACCGGGGCTTCAAAGTCGCGCCGCCGGATTACCGATCTGATTGCCGCCGCCATTCGATCCTGCTCGCCTTGCGTATATACGTACCCCGCCGTCGAGAGCCGCCGGCCGATCGCTGCGAGGATCGCTTCCGACTCGTCCTTCGAAAGCTGCGGATGATCCGCCAGCGCCTCCAGCAGGTCCGACGTGTGCGCCGTCGCGTGAATCCAGCCCAGCCGCGCATCCCACCCGCGCAAATCGGTCTCATCCCGCAGATAAGCCAGAGCATCTCGGAGCAGCGCGTGATACCGATCCGCGCCCATGAACGGGTCCTGCACCTCGCGTCTCGCCATCGAGGCCAGGCACAAAGCGGAAAAGGAGCGGCGAAGGACAGGATGGAGTTCGCCCGGCGCGGCGCTTCGCCCTAGATTCGCACGCCACTCATCAGTAAGAGCGTTGAGCCGCGCCGTCGAAAGAAAACCCGGCCGCGCAATCCACCGCGCCAGAATCGAATACGCCAGATCGTCCCGCAACTCCGGATCCGGCGACCCCAGCAACTGACTCAACTCACCCGATAGCAACTCAGCCGACTCGCCCTTCGGCACCGCGTATTTGTTCGCGACAATCGACCGCCAGAACACCGCGTCGTGGCCCGCCCACGCAGGCGAAGCGATCGCGATGGCGACCCACAAGAACGCTGGGATGAAGCATCGGCCCATATTGGCGGCACTGGACAGGTGGAGAAAATAGGATGACACAAATGCGGCGGGCCCCACGCCAACCCGTTCGGTCGGGCGTGTCCTTCTGTTCCGTGCAGTGCCCCCTAAATCTGCCTGTTCGCGGGAAACTACAGCCCGAAGACGATGCTCTTGAAGAGGTAACCGACGACGTGAATTCATTTCGGCACGAAAAGGAATCGATCGATCGCAGTCTTAGCGGCAGTATCGGCGCGCATTGCGGCCAGTTGGAACCGCACGGTTGCCTGATCGAATTCGTGGAGCGCGGGTGAAACCGGAATCGCAAACGTGAGAGTTTGGGAGAAGGAACGGCCATCGTCCCGGGGCCTCCACGGCATGGATTCCAACGGCTGCAGCCCGAGCGATTGAGACGGGCTGCCCGGCAACCGGGAGTTAATCAAAATTAGCTCCAGCGAAACCGTGCCGGGGAAGCGGTCCGCGTTGCGGACTGTGATCTGGATGGCACGGCAACAGTTCAGATTCATCAGGACGCCGAAATTCTGATGCGCCTCCATGAACAGCGGGGCATGATCGGTGGATGTGAAAAGGTGCTCCACGGGGTTGCCGCGAGTGCGAATCGACGTAGGCGGCGGGCTGGTGTCCGGGGCTTTGAACAGCCAGTACGAGCCAAAGAAGGGAATACTCAGCGGAGCGGCCTCGCCCAGCATGGGAAAGCCGCCGTGCAGCACCGGCAACGGAGGCACGATAGTGGCGTAGGACTGCGATTCGGGCAGCAGGATGATGCCCGGGTATACCGAGCCCAGTTTCACCGTGCGCTCTGGGCCGGTGCTGCGTTCTCCCTTGCGGCGGATCTCGCCGGTGAAGATGGACCGGAGGACCGACCCGGTAGCGCGAGCGACAGGCCGCTCGGAGGTGCCGGCACTCCCGCCAGACCCGCGATCCATGGCCAGGTACCGCGTCAAACCGCCGCACGTAAGAATTGCAGCGACCGCTAAACCAAGCAGCGTCCAGCGCGCGGGCGGAGTCGATGGCTCTGGCCAGTCATTGGTTTTGCGCCAGGTAATGATCGCGGTACCCGTGCCGCAGAGCGCGGTTGCAGGGAGCAGGTAACCCATCGAGGCAGCGACGGCACCGGTCTCCAGAGAGACAGAAGCACATAATGCCGAAAACATTCGCTGCATGAGCGTTGGTTCCGGCATCAGATGAAAGAGATCATTGGCATACAGATCAATCGCCGCCTCAGGCTGTGTGGCGGCAAATCTCACGCCACGGGAAATCAGCGACGTCGCGCCTGCCACCAGCGCGGTGCTAGCCACCAGCGCCCATCCGGAATTTTCGGCGAGAAATACAGCGAGCGGAGCGAACCAGACCGACACAACGATCGTGTGCCATGTGATACGCGGAACTTCAACATTCGCCCAGCGGCCGAGCAGCGCGTAGGCAATCAGCACACCCATACCGCCGGCCACGCACGCTCCCACCACATGCGCCGCTGCGAACGCAACGAGATTCTTCCATAAAAGCAAATGCGGTGGAGGCGCGGGACAGCGCATCCAGGCAACCAGAGCCGCGGCACCCAGTCCGGCAGCCATCGGCGCCCAGGTCACGACGGAGAAGGGCCGCCCGCTGTTCGGACCCGCACCCACTTGGGAGTCGCCCGAGGGTCCGCTCAGGGAGAGCCGCAACATACACGTTGATGTTTAGACGCTGGAAACCATGGGGTTGTTCCGAGAGGGTAGCGCCCCCATCACATTGCTGAGAAACTCTACTGGCAGCGGAGGAAGCGGGTTGGCGATACCGATGCCAGCGACGGCAGTTCCGTCGAGTGGAGGGACCAGGGATCTCCAACACTGGCCGTCGTCGCGGTCCATCGCCGTCAGAATGCGGGATGGTGCGCCTGCGAGCCTCCTGAGTTCGTTGACGGTGCCGAGCATCTCTCACCAACTCGCTCTGCGTACTTAATTTCAACCGCCCAATAGCGCGTCTAACTGGCGGCGCCCATGGGCAACGCGAAGAATGAGAACCTCACCGTTCTCCACGCAGTACACAACCACGTATTCTCCCACTGCCAGGCTGCGATAGCCTGAACCGAAGTCTTCTTCTCGTGACCGGCCGATATAAGGGAAGGCAGCGAGCGCGAAGAAACGATCTGTGATCGTGTCAATTAGACGATTGGCGATTCAATGCTGCCGCTTTCCTTCGCGACATACAGCCAGATCTCATCAAGATCGGCCTCTGCGCGTGCGGCTACACGATGCGCCATTAGCGCGAGGCCGTGAGATCGCTAGTCAGCCGAGCGCGCCCGCGCTCCTTTACTTCGCCGGCCAGTTGACGCATGGACTCTTCGGTGATTGCGCGCCCTTCGCCGCGGGCCAGAGACGCACGCGCATCCTCAAGCGTCACGAGGAACTCCGCACGCTGACGTTCACGTTCTTCCCACAGAGCAAGCGCCTCCTGCACAGCATCTTCCTCCGAGTGCAGCCGTCCATGCTCGATCGCGCGGCGCGCAAAGGCTTTTTGATCCGGGCTGAGATCCACATCCATGGCCTTCAGAATACGGGAATATGCGCCGGCCAGGCAACCGGTGCCGCCACTGCGCGCTCGACTCTCCCTTCGTGTCACAATCGTAATTCCCATGATTGAGCACCTTCGCCCGGGTGCGCATGCCCGCAACGCCCGGGTCGTCCTGTTCGATTTCGACGGCACCATCTCGCTCATCCGCGCCGGCTGGATGGACGTCATGGTCCCCATGATGGTCGAAATCCTCCAGGACCTGAAGTCGGGCGAAAGCGAAGCCGAACTGCGCGCCGTCGTCGAGGAGTTCGTCGGCCGCCTTACCGGCAAGCAGACCATGTACCAGATGATCGAGCTTGCCGACAACGTCAAACTCCGCGGCGGCACCCCGCTCGATCCCCTCGAGTACAAACGCATGTACCTCGACAAGCTGCATGTCAAAATCCACCACCGCCTGGAAGAACTCGAATCCGGCGCGGTATCGCCCGAGAAGTACCTGGTCCCCGGTGCCCGCGAGCTGCTCGAAGCGCTCGCCGCGCGCGGCCTCAAAATGTACCTCGCCAGCGGCACCGACCAGGTCTACATGCGCAAGGAGGCCCAACTCCTCGATGTCGACCGCTACTTCACCGGCGGCGTCTTCGGCGCGCTCGACGACTACAAGAGTTTCTCTAAAAAGATTCTCATCCAGCAGGTCATCGCGAAGTCCGAGTGCAAAGGCGGCGAGTTCCTGGGCTTCGGCGATGGCTATGTCGAAATCGAAAACGTGAAAGAAGTGGGCGGTGTCGCCGTGGGCGTCGCCACCAACGAGCCCGACTGCGCCATTGTTGACGAGTGGAAACGCGCGCGCCTCGCCGGCGTTGGCGCCGATTTCATCGTCCCCAACTTCCTCTGCCACGAAGAGCTCCTCCACACGCTGTTCCTCAATGGCAAGTAAGTACGAGATCTTCGATCGCTCGCGCCTGACCGTCAAACCCCTCGCCGAGCGCACGCACGACCTGCACCTCGACCGCTGGCTTTCGCTCGACGATTCCACGCCGCCATTTTCCGATCCTCAATTGGCCACGGTCGCCCGCCGCCTCGCCGACGCCAAGACTCGGGGCTCCGCGCGTATTCTGATGATGGGTGCACATGTCCTTCGCGCAGGCGTGAACCGTCACATCATCGATCTCGTCGAGCGAGGCTGCATCGATCACATTGCCATGAACGGCGCGGGCATGATTCACGATTACGAACTCGCCCGCATCGGCGCCACTACCGAGAGCGTCGCCCGGTACATCCGCTCCGGCGAGTTCGGCCTCTGGCGCGAAACCGGCGAATTGAACGACTGGGCCGTTGAAGCAGCCGCGAATGGTCTCGGCCTCGGTGAAAATGCCGGCCGCCGTATCGAGGCCAGCGATTACCCCCACAAGGACCTCAGCATTCTGGCCGCGGCCTACCGTCGCTCCGTTCCCGTCACCGTCCACGTCGGTATCGGCTACGACATATTACATGAACATCCAAACTGCGATGGTGCAGCCTTCGGAGCCGCCAGCTATCGCGATTTTCTGATCTTCGCCCGCACCGTCGAGCGGCTCGAAAGCGGCGTACTCCTCAGCTTCGGCTCTGCGATCATGGCGCCCGAAGTCTACTTGAAAGCTTTGGCCATGGCTCGCAATGTCGGGCACGAAATCCGGCAATTCGCCACCGCGGTCTTCGACCTTGTCCCTATTCACGGAGATATTCACACTGAGCTTCCCAAAACCGATCCCGGCTACTATTTCCGCCCGCAGAAAACGATCCTCGTCCGAACGGTCGCCGATGGCGGCGAAAGCTTTTATTTCTGCGGAGATCACCGCGCTACTTTCCCCGCGCTTCGCCGGGCCATTTTGGAGCTATGACCCCCGCCGAGATCCTCGCCGCACTTCCTGGGCTTTCCGCGCTGGTCGTCGGCGACATATGCCTCGACCGCTGGTGCACCTACGACCCGGAATTGTGTGAAGCTTCACGTGAAACGCAAATTCCGCGGGTAGCCGTCGTGCGCACCGAAGTCACCGCCGGGGCAGGGGGAACCGTGGCTAACAACCTGGTAGCACTGGGTTTGAGACACGTCGCGGTGCTCGGAGCGGTGGGTGAGGACGGCCATGGCTATGAACTGGCCCGCGCTCTCGAAAAGCGACAAATTTCCTCCGAAATGCTCGTCCATGTGCCTGAAATCCAGACATTTACCTACACAAAACTCATCAATGTCTCGACGGGTATCGAAGACCAGCCCCGCGTCGACTTCATTTCCAGACCGCACAATGTGGATGAAAAGTTGATCGACCGGTTGCATCAGGACGTTGAGAAATTCGACGTCATCTTCATTGCCGACCAGGCCGAAACCAGCTTCGGAGGCGTGATTACCGCTGCGCTCCGTAACCGCCTGGGCGAACTCGCGCAAAAGCATCCCGACAAGGTTTTCTGGGCGGATTCACGCGCCCGCATGGAACTGTTTCGCCATGTGGTGATTAAGGGAAATCGGGATGAAGCGGAAGCGGCGTCCTACCGGGCGCTAGGTTGCTGTGATATGAGTGGGTTGCGTGAGTATTGCGAAACCGGGCTGTTAGTCGTGACCGAGGGACCGGAGGGGGCCAGAATCGTCGATTCCGCCGGAGAGCATTTTTGCAAAACAAAGCCAATCCCAAATCCGGTCGATATCTGCGGCGCGGGTGACGCCTTTTCAGCGGGCGCAGCTCCAGCTTTGGCGCTGACCCGTTCGCCCATCGAGGCCGTCCAGTTTGGAAACTTGGTCGCGTCCATCACCATCATGAAGCCGGGCACGGGCACAGCGTCGCCGGAGGAAGTTCTGGAGGCTGTAGGCGCTTGAGGACCCTCGCAGTCGACATTGGCGGGACCAAGTTTTCGGTTGCGCTCTTTGAGGACGACCGCATGGTACGGCGGGAATCGCGGCCGACCGATCGCGCGGGCGCAAAAGGCTGGATGCTGGAACATGTCGTGGCTATCGCGAAGGAGTGGAAGCGCAGTGTGGGCTTCGAGCGCTGCGGCATCGGCTTCGGCGGCCCGGTGAATTTCGCAAAGCAGCGCGTCGCGTTCTCGACGCATGTGGGCGGCTGGAACGATTTCCCTCTGACGGAGTTTCTCTCGGAAGCCCTGGGTGTTCCCGCGATCATGGACAACGACGCCAACGCGGGAGCGCTGGGCGAAGGCACATATGGTGCGGGCCGCGGGCAATCGCCTTTGTTCTACATGACGCTTTCGACGGGCATTGGCGGCGGGATTCTGGAGAACGGCGCGATCTGGCGCGGTGCCGACGGATGGGCGGGAGAGATCGGGCATCTGACCATTCGGCCTGACGGGCCGGAGTGCCTGTGCAAAGCCCGCGGCTGCTTCGAGCGCATGTGCTGCGGCCTCTGGCTGGAGCGCGACCACGGCAAGACGGCGAAGGATCTGCTGGAGGATCCAGCGTTCGTCGCGCAGTATGTAGTGAATCTCGCGCTCGGCTTGAAGGCGTGTATCATGTTACTGAATCCCGCGCGGATCGTGATTGGCGGCGGGATCAGCAATGCCGGGGACAAGTTGTTCGTGCCGCTGCGGGAGGAATTGGACCGGCAGATCACGGACTGGTCCGGTGCACGGATCGATGTGGCACAGGCCGCATTGGGTGACGATAGCGTGTTATACGGCGCGCTGGCGCTGGCCAGGACAATGCAATGAATTTTCCCGCAGAGTACAAGACAGAGCTGTTCAGAGCACTGGATACGGTCGATTTGGGCCGGGTGAACCAGGCGATCGATCTATTCAAGGACGCGCGAGCGACCGACCGGCACATTTTCGTGTGCGGCAACGGCGGCAGCGCGTCGACGGCATCGCACTTCGCCTGTGACATTGTGAAAGGCGCGAGCTACAACCGCGGGCAGCGCTTCCGCATCATGGCGCTGACCGACCAGCTCCCGACAATCACGGCGTATGCCAACGATGTAAGCTATGACTCGATCTTCGTGGAGCAGCTTCGCAACTTCGCGCAGCCGGGCGACGTGGTGATGGGAATCAGCGGCTCGGGCAATTCGCCGAACGTGATCCGCGCGCTGGAGTATGCCAACTCGATCGGCTGCCGGACGGTGGCGCTGACCGGCCGCGACGGCGGCAAGCTCGCGCCGCTGGCACAATTGAGCATCGAAGTGAAGGCGCCGCACATGGGGCGCATCGAGGACGCGCACATGATTGTGTGCCACATGATCGCGTACTGGTTTATGGAAGAGAAGTAGGGAGCGAGCAGCACACGTTTCCGGTAGTACACTGCGGTGAAAGGAGAAGCCCGCCCGAATGCCGCGCCCAACACCTGACCCGCCTGCCGGAAGCGTCCCCATCCCCGCGAGCGTCGTCCAACACACCATCCAAGACATCATGGTGCAGGGCCAGCAGTCTCCAGGCAACTACTCCACCATCTCGATGTTTGAGAGTCACGAGGCAACGCGGCTGGGCGTGCCGGCTTTCGTCCGAGGATCACAAATCCACTTTGCACCGGGTGCATTCCAACCCGGTACGGAAGCGGGGCGAAGTCTGATTCTCAACCAGCTCAGGATGGTGTCGGCCGGCCCGAATCCGCAGAGTTTTCACATGGCGGAGACGACACCCGCCGCCCCGTCACCGGTTCCGATTCCTTACCCCAACCTCTCCCTGTCCTCGACGGCGGCGCCGTTCAGCCATAACGTCTTGATCTCCGCCCCACCAGGCATCTCGGAACCTTGAGACGTGTGTGAGCCCGTGCCGTGAGACCGAGGAGCACCAGTGGCTGCAAAGAAATCGCTTTTGTTGATGATCCTTGCGTTTCTTTGGTGCCGGGGCGGCGCGGCGCAGCCGGTCGATAAGGACCCAGAGCCTTCCGCGATCATTGAACTCGGAGGAGCAGCCAGCCGGAATCTGAAAGGCGCCGGAACCAGCTTCGGGCCGGATTTCGCCGTTGAGTTCACTCCGATAGAAAAGTGGCTGGAAATTGAGGCCGGCGTGACACCGCTCTTCGGCCGCGGCGCAACCGAATGGGATGCGGATCTTCTCTTCAAGAAGCCGTGGACTCTTTCGAAAAAGGTGGAGTTCATGGTCGGCATTGGCCCCGCGTGGGTACACTCAAGGCAATCCGGCGCGGCCGCGAACTCCGTATCCGGCGAGGCCGTATTGGATTTCATGTTCTGGCCGTCCAGGAAGCGAAGACTTGGATGGTTCGTCGAGCCGGGTTACGAGTACAATTTCGGTCGAGGGCATGAGAAATCCGTGGGCCTAAGTGCCGGAATTCTGATTGCGCTCCCCTGATGTTTCGGTAGGGATACGCCTTGTGGCTATCGAGGCCCGTTTTATTTCAGCCGTCCGGTCGGCCTATAATCAGAGCAGCAGATCTGAAAGGGTAAATATGGAAATGAAGTCGCGACGCAAGTTCCTGCACTCCGCGGGCGTCTTGACCGGAGCGCTGGCGATCGAGAGCCAGGCGGCAACACCCACACCGAACGACCTGGCGTTGCCGACCGTCAAATTCGGCACGGGAGACATCACGCGCCTGATTATCGGATCGAATCCCTTCTACGGTTACTCGCACTTCAATCGCATCCTCGATGAGCATATGCGCGAGTACTACTCGCAAGACAGGAAGATGGAGGTCCTGAAAAGCGCGGAGCGCAACGGCGTCGGGACCTGGCAGTTGCATTACAACGACCAGCCGCTGGCGGATTACCTTCGCTATCGCGAGGAGGGCGGCAAGATGAATATCGTGCTGCTGGCCGACTTCGCGCTGATGAAGAATCCCGCCATTCTGCCCGACGTGGTGAAGAAGATGAAGCCGCTGGGGATTGGCCATCACGGCAACCGTACGGATGAACGGTTTCGCGCGGGCGAGAAAAACAAGGTCAAGGAATTCTGCAAGATGGTGCGGGACACGGGCGTCATGGTGGGCGTGTCCGCGCACAACCCCGGCGTTTTCGACGTGATCGAAAGCGAGGGCTGGGATGTCGATTACTACCAGACCTGCCTGTATCGCGTGTCGCGCACGGCGGAAGAAGCGCGGGCGGAGTTCGGCGAATCGACGGTGGGGGAAACCTACATGGAAAGGGATCCCGAGCGCATGTGCCGCATGATTCGGGCGACGCGCAAGCCGTGCCTGGCTTTCAAGGTGTTCGGAGCTGGCCGGAGCATCGATTCAGCCGAGGCGCGGGAAAAAGCGGTGCGCTTCGCGCTGGCGAACATCAAGCCGACCGACGCCATCATTGTCGGAATGTATCCTCGCTTCAGCGACCAGGTCAAAGAGAACACCGCTCTGGTCCGGCGGATTCTCAACTCCTGAATGTCATCCAGAAGGTGCTGGTTGCCCAAAGAGAGTGGTCACGCTCTCGTTGGACCAGCCCGTAAACTGACACCGTCCGCTTGCAAACACCGGTCCCAGCTCAGAATTTGAAGCTGCGACTCAGCTAGCCGCTCTTGACCTCAAGTGTGCGTGTGACTTAGTCCCTCCGCCGCCGGGCATCCGCAGCCTGCCCTAGTTTCCCATCTGACATGGAATAACACTAAGCGCCGTTAACGGTAACTCCGCAATCCGCGGTTATGGGCTCACCTCCTACCTTCGACAATCTTGTTGGCCACGGCATAAATCACGTACAAGTGGAGTCACAAAGAACTCTGGGATTGACGAACGAATGAGGAGAACAATGCAAATGGTGTACAGGCGAAACTGGCTCAGAGCCTTTTTCCCTTTTTTCGTGGTGGCGTGTGCGAGTCATCTGGGTGCGCAGACAGGAGTGCTGTCGCTGTCTTCCGGCACGGGCGCGCCCGGCGCGAGCCTTGCACTTTCCGTGAGCTTACAAACCAACGGCACGCTGCCGGCGGCCCTGCAATGGGATCTTATTTACCCTTCCGGCGATTTGAGCGTGGCCGCGGGTACGTACTACACGACAGGCGCTGCGGCATCGGCCGCAGGCAAATCGGTGATCTGTCAACTGGTCGGGCCGGGCGACGTGCGCTGTCTGGTAACAGGTCTGGACATCACGCCCATCGGCGCGGGTGCGCTCGCCGGCATCACGTTTCAGATCGCCAACACGACCGACGTATCTGCTCCGGTCAACCTCACTGCCGTCGTGGCGTCCGACGCAACGGGTACAGCCCTCCCTTTCACCGGTACGGGCGGTGCGGTCACCATCACGCAGCCTGGCCCGGTTCCTCCTCCGCCCCTGGTCAGTTTGAGCTGCGCGCCGGTCAGTTTGACTCCGCCGGCTGCCGCATCTTGCACCGCCGCCCTTTCGGCGAATACCACCGCGGCCACGGCCGTGACGCTCGTCAGCGCATCACCTACACTGGTCACCGTGCCTTCGGCCGTAACCATCCCGGCGGGATACAACAACGCCGCCTTCTCAGCCAGCGCGATTCAAACCGTAAACAGCACCATGCAGGTGATGGTGAATGCTTCGGCCAACGGTGCCTCACAGAATGCCGCCCTTACCCTGACGCCGGGGAATTCCGGGCCGCCTCCGGCGCTGCAGATCAACGGCAACTCGTCCGAAGTGAGCGGAGAGACGAACGGATCGGTAGTAACGCCCTCCGCGGGCCCGTCTGGTTTCCTCGGAACGGTGGTCGTCAACGGCTCAGGTTCGGTGGCCTTCACGCCTGCGCAATCCGGAAATGGTGTGTATTTCCAGAGCTGTTGCGGGAGCACCAACAACGCGTACTACAAATTCACCGGCGCGCCGATTGGGAATGTATTCACCACAAGTCAAGGTCAAGTGTCGTTTGACTTGACGTCGCGGTACAGCTGGACGCAGCGAAAGGCGCTGAGCCAGTCGCGCCGGTCTGCTTTCGACGTGCGCGACGGCAGTGGGATACATGAGTTCGCGTTCTTTACACAAAGTGTTTATGGAACTTTAGAATTTTTGTATTCGGCAGGCGGCGTGACGGTGTATTACAACGTGCCAAAAGGCACGGAGGACACGCTTTTTGGAAGCGGCGTCAGCATGCAGGTGACGATTACCTGGAGCGGGAACACGTCGAATCTGTATTTGAATCACAAGCTGGTCAAGACGGCCACCTACATCGCTCCATCGCCGAACTGGTCATCGGCTTCGATCTTCGACATCGGAGCAGAAGACTATTTGAAATACGGCGGGTGCTTCAGCTCGGACGACATCATCAGCAACTTCGCGGCTTATACCTCCGTGCAGCCGCTGCCGTAACTGTCGAGTGCCGGCACGCAACTCATCCGGCGATGAAGCCCTGCAGTTCCCGGTTCAGAATCTCTTTAAATTTGGCACGGCCGGCAGTTGATATCAAGACATCCACCGCCTGCCGCGCCGTCCAACTCTCCACGCCGTGGCCGAGCGCGCTGTCGAGCAGCGGTTTGGCAATGGAGTGGAGCCGGCTGACAATCCAGTTCACGATGTCACCGACTCTCGCCTGCGCAATCCGGGCGGGCTCGGGCCGCGGAACTTCCGGCTCCGCCGTCCCGCACAGCGGAATGATCGGCAGTGAATGCGTCTGGCCCGGATCGAAGCGGGCAGTAATGGCGTCCCGCGCGGCCGGATCGACTCGCGCCATACCGGCCGCGATGATGGGATTGTCCGCCGATAAGCGGAAATAGTCGCGCAGGAACTTCTGGCAGTTGCGCCTTCCGAGTTGATAATCGTGCGCCCGGAAGCCGCGCTCGAAGAAGCCGCCGAATGCCGCCAGAAGTCCGCACTGCAGCGCGTTCTGCTGCGTGTTTTCGGGGTCGGAAGGAGCCAGCACGAAGCGGCTGAATCCCGTGGAGTTGACCACCGACGAGAGCGATTCTCCCAAGAATCGCGATTGCCCGATCAATACCGTGAACAGATTCGGCAGCATTCCGAACACACTGCTGTTGCTCGCGAAGTCGTATTGGCCATCGAACAGGGATTCAGCGGGAAACGGCGCGACGGTGAGCACGGCACAATTGGCCGTACCGGCATCGCGCGGATTCTCCAGGATACCCGTATCCGGATTGAGCCACGCCAGCGGATTCCGAACGGCGAGAAAATCGTGCGCCAGGCGGAAAGGGTCATTATTCGTGACGCCGCCATCCACATTGAGCGTGCGGTACGTATCCTGGGCATCGAGCGCCCAGTGCGGCGGCACCAGATCCGGATGGGGATTGGAAATGGGCTCCCAGGGCGAGTACAAATAATCCTTCGCCACGCGATCAATTTGCCGGGGCGCGAGGAATATAGGAAACGCTCCGGTTGCCTTCGCCGCCTCTTTGAGCAGCAGCCACGCTCCGGCACAAGTCCCGACCGGCAACGGCTTGGCCGAATCGGAGCGCGGTTTGGCCGTTCCTCTGACCGTCTCGAACTCCAGCCTGTCGGCATAATAAGCGATGCTCTCCTCGGCTGAGCCTTCCGCGCCGCCATTCAGCGAGAACGGGACTCCGCGCACATTCGTCAACGTCAAAAACAGGGTCAGGGCTTCGGAAATGTAAGGCCGCCATTCCGCGCCGGGAACAGGCGCGATGGCATAATCTGCGATCTCGTCGATGATAGTGGAATCGAGCAATGAGGTGACGGGACCGCCATCCGCCAGGTCCCGCGCCTGCAGCAGCCACTCAATGTCGATCTTGTTCACCCAACTCTCATAGAACTTGTTGGTCGTGTCCTTGATCGAGTCATCCTCGGGGTTTCGGATGTGCTGAAAGTTGCCCTGCACCATCACGGCGGCGATCGATGCGCACATCCCGCCGGCGGAGGCCCCGGAAACGACGTCCAAAGACAGGTCGTGCATGGGAACGGCCGGACTGCCGGACGCTTTCGCGGCATACCATTGCTCGAGTGCTTCCACGAGAAAATCGAGCACGCCGGCAGTGTATGCCCCCGCCGAAACGGCGCCCGCCATATTGATTCCCAAGTGGAACGTGCCATTTGAGTTCCATTTCTCCGGCATATGACTCCATTCTTTCTTTCAAAGAGAAGAATTATTGGAAATGAAGGCCTAAATCCAGCCGATTGTTGGGAGAATACCATGGCGCGGTCATGCGTCCGCCTTCAGGCCACGCGAAGACGGCGTAACCGGAGCGAAAAGCGGCGCCGACCGCGGGTTTGAGAAAAGGATTGTGCCATCCGCGCGGCACAGCTATATTATTTGAGGCATTTTGAACACAGTTTACGCGTTTGATCTAGGAGGACGCTTTGAAGAAATACATGCTGTATAGGTTGATTCTGATTCCCCTGATCCTGGCAGGCTGTCTGTCTGCTGCAACGTTGCTTGTGCCCCAGGCCACGGACGGGGGAAACTGGAGGTTCGTCCTTGTCGTGACCAACACCGGCACCACCCCCGCGACGGCCGAGGTCACCTTCTTCCAGGACACAAGTAATGGGAACACCAGTCCGTGGTCGCCGCCCGTCGACAACAACAGTCCCATTCTGACGATTCCGCCCGGTGCATCGGTCTTTATCCACTCCGCGGGCACGGCGAGTACCCTGACGCAGGGGTTCGCGCAAATCACCACAACCAATGCGGCGGTGCAGGCTTATATCGTCTACACCTATGCGCCGGGCGCAACGAGCTCGGATGCCACCTCGGAGGCGGTGGTTCCCACGACGCACAGCCTGGTGCCCATCGACAACACCGGCAATATCAGTTCGGCCATTGCCATAGCCAATGCGAACCCTAATCCCATTACGGTGGACGTGAATTTCAACATAGGCGGCGCGACCAGCTCGGGAACGCCCATCACCGTTCCGGGCATGGGTCACATTGCGGTGCTCGTGGCCACTCAGTTTAGCCAGACCAATCATCTGGCAGGATTGATGGAACTGTCCAGCACTGAGCCTTTTGGAGTTCTCAGCCTGCGCGCGGACAATAATCCGACCACGCACTTCTTCTCGTTCACCTCGGCGCCCGTTTACTCGGATAACAACGCGCCTATCGACACGCCCGCAGGGGGCGGAGGGGGTGGTGGAGGCGGTACGATCCCGGCAGGAGACATCACTTCGGCGGGGTTCAGCATTGAAAAAATCACCAGCACGGCCACCAACAGCCCGATGATCTTTCACCAGGAGAGGGTGGGCGGAGACTTCGCCGCTTTCACTCCCGCCGCCTTCAATGCGCCGTACTCGGCAACGAAGATCGATAACTGCTATGTGTGGGAGAACTCCTACTCCACGGGTGCAAAATATCCCGGCGCGCCCGATGTTTTTCTAGATAGCGGAAACGTCTTCTTCAAAGGCGCCGGCGTGGCCGGAACAGATCAACTCACCGAGACCAAAACAGCGGCCGGACCTACCTATTCGAGCCTGTTGGCAAACGGCACCCTGCAAGGCGGCGCGACCTACGATTTGTCAAGCACAGGGGGCACTCAAGTCATGCCGTGGGACATCACCGTGACGATGCCAACCGCGTTCACGACAAATTTGCAATCCATCAACCAGATCGATCGCACCAAGGCGCTCAACCTGACCTGGGATGGGACGGGCTTCGGCAGTGTCGTCATCGCCCTGGATACTGTCGTGCTCAGTGCGACCAGCGTTCACCAGGTGGTCGTTTCGTGCATTGTTGACGCCACACTGAAGGCTTTCACCGTAACTTCCAACGTATTGTCGCATCTGTTGCCTATACCCGCCAGCTTCACCCAGGCGACCGGTGCGATCAGCATGGCAACGGCTCCGATCTTCAATGCTTCGGCTCCAAACCTGATCACGCAATTCACTCCTGGCCTGGTAGGCGGCGGCAAGGTGAAATACGGCAGCGTGGTGGCCGGCGTAGAAGAGTCGAGAACGCTACCGGTAATTTAAGAGCGAGCTGCGCCCGTTACTCGACCGGTCGAGTAACGGGCAAATTTTGTGTTCGGGTTCTCATGCTGTGGGTGCAGAGAACTGGGCTATGCCATTGGCCTGCCGAAAAAGCAACCATCAATGGACTTCCTCGGTCCAAGCGAACTGCTAGTTCCCAGCATCCTTCACAACCGACGGCAGGCGTCCTGGTGAATGGTTTCGCTAGTTTTTGACTGACATCGCGGCAGAATTAATCGCCTTCTTTCCTGTGACACCTTCCAGGCCAGCTAGTATGCCGCGATACTCGTTCTTGTCGGCTTGAAAGGCGACACCGCCCTTGTTGCCGGCATCATCCCAAGTGAAACCGATGTAGTGTTTCTTTGATTTGCTCAATGCCATCAAAGCTCCGACACCAAGCGAGACAGTCGCGAGACCGATGGCCGCGCCGACTCGACGATGGACGTCTTGCCCGTAACTGAGTTCAACAATCGAGGATGTTGGTATCGCAATAACTTCGCCCTTGTCGCGGACGAGCCGGATCTGTTTAGAATCGATGTACAAGGTTAGGCCACTGCCGGCTTTAAGAGTCGTAATCGAACCGCCGTCGTAGTTTACCTTGTATCCACCTTCGCTTGCGAACGAAACCATAGGAAGGATCGCGCACAGCGAAATCACGATAAGCTGCTTCATTTGTCTCCTGCGGTGCTTTGAGAGTAGGAGCTAGAGCACCAAGACAAAGATCGACAAACAGCCCCGTTTACTTTAACTGGCGCTACGCTGGCTGAAATGCGCGGTTATTTGACCTGTCTGCGGCCTGCCAAACGGTCGTGTGGGGTCGAGATGGTTCTTGAATGGCGGATCGTTTCGACAGGCAGGAGATCTACCGGCTGGCACCACGTTCGCTATTTCAGCCAGCGGTCGAACCACTCGAACGCCTCTTTCTGCATCGCTCGATCGAACTTGTGCGGGCCGTCGTAGAAACTGGTCTTGAAGCGATCGGACGCTCCGGCCTTTTTGTAGACTTCGGTCAGAATCCGGTCGGAGCGCTCCATTTCGGGCATAGTGAATAGCTGGTCCTGACGATTGCTGAGCACGAGCACGGGGTTGGGCGCGCCGAGCCCCAGGATCTCGGGATAATCGAGGTCGCGCGAAAGCCCCGGCACGTAGACCATCCACGTGTGGGTGTAGCACTTGTTCAGCAGATAGTCGCGCCATGTGGTCATCATGCCTACGCAGCACGAGCAGCGGATGCGCTCGTCGGCGCCCGTGAGCATTACGGTCCGCAATCCTCCGCCGGATAAGCCGCCGCAGCCCAGACGCGTGGCATCCACATCCGGTCGCGATGCCAGGTAATCGAGCGCGCGCTGGTCGTCGAACACAAACACGCCCGGCCACGTCATGCCGGCGCAGAACAGGCTTTTGGCTACAAGGTGCTCGTGATTGCCGGCGAAATGGTTGTACTTCTCGATCTCATCATCCGCTTCCGGGTTGACTTCCACCAGGTTGTCGCGAATGTTGCCGGGCACGTCGGCCAGCCTTACACGGCGGCTGCCGAAGGTGAAGGTGTCGTGCACCAGCACCACGTAACCGCGGCGCGCCAGCTCGTTGGCCCAGGCCGTTCCCTCGTAATAGTGTTCCTGGTGGCGGATCATCAACGGATGCGGGTCCTTCGACATGCGCGTAATCTTGCGGTAGCCGAAGTATTTGTTCCCGCCGTGATCGTGCAGGCCCACAACACCGGGCAATTTGCCTTTCGCGCCCGCCGGCTTCAGAACCAGCGCTTCGGTTGGCGGCCCGTAGGGCAGCTGCCAGTGCAAATGCTCGATGGAGAGGCCATCAAATTCGAGCTGATGCTGGAGCACCGGGACCGGTGTCGCCGCGGGTCCGGGGCCGAGCAGCAATTCCCGGAATCGCGCCCGCGCCACGCCGCGCCAGGCATCCACGTTCGTGAACATCGGCTGGCGAAAGGACAAACGCGGCGGGTCATCGACGAATCGCGAAGCCCACTCGCCGTAGGCGCCCAACATGTTCGGGGTCATGGCTCACATGATGGCCGAGCGGTTCGCCGTTTGCAAGCGAACCGGCGGTGTGAGTTAGGTTTTTGCCGGACTTAATACGACTGGAGGTAGTATTCGTCGCCGTCGAGCAGTTGAAGGTCAAGCGCCGGAGCGCCCTGCAACAGGCCCTTAGGATCCAAAACGAGAACCGCTCGCTGGTCTCGCTTGTGAAAGTGGTTACGATCCAATGCCTGACGAGCTATTTCCGTCGATGCCACGGTGAGTATCTCAAATACTGATGGTTCGGCGGCAGCGGTCTCGCAGGCGAGGGTGTAACCGGCTTGCCAATCGGCCGGCGAATCTGATGTCAACCAGAAGTCCGCGATTCGCGCCTGATTCTGAACGAGGCTGAGAACAAAGTAGCCCTGAGGCTCTTCATCGTGTATCAATAGAAATGCGGAGACGGCCGCCACGGGACAGGCTAGCAGATAATTCATGACGCCCGGCGAGCGACGGCAGCGCGTGGCGTAAGAATCGTGCCGGCGCTCCAACAGGGGCAGGTGAGCATCACCGAACGAACGGATCGGCGATACGATCCAGCCGTTCGACGGCCGTCGAGGCGCCAGGTTCGTCAGGAGGTTATATCCCAGGCGCATCGGCGTTTTCCAGCCCCAGGACGGCTGGGACCGGACGTGTTGCCACGGCCGCACAACCCTGGCATAAGTGTACCTGTCGGAAAACGGCCGGAAGCCGATCTCCGGTAGAATGCTGCGCGTTTTTGGTGAACCACCCGGGACGACGTACGTTTCCGCCAGTGTGGCTGCGTTCTTGAGAAGAACGATCCCAGCACCAGGAACGCTCTCGGTGGCTGCCCAATCGGATCCGTGGATGCTCGAGATCTCTCCACGGGCGGTGCACAGAGCGACCGGGTCTACTCCACCATGGGCCAGAATCGTGTCGCCTTGCTTCAACAGATAACTGCGGGGACCTGCCCAATCGTCGCGTTCGGCGAAATACTTCCACTGCAGCAGTTCTTGGGAGGAGAACCATGGGGAACCGAATACCGAGGAGAGAAATTCGCCCACCGCCGACCGTTCGCAAGGCTGTGCCGCGCGAAACTGGAGCTTTGACGCGTCCTGCTTCGGCTTCCCGCCGCGTATGGCCTCGGCCAGAGCTTCGATGGTCCGGTTTTCAAAAGACTCGGAAAGTGAGATGGATTTGTGAAATTGTTTCTCGATCTTCATGAGCAGCCGCAAGGCAACAAGCGAATGGCCGCCCAACTCGAAGAAGTCCTGGTGGATGGAGACGTGATCGACACCCAGAAGCTCCCGCCACCATTGGGCTAAAGTGCGCTCGATCTCGTCGCGCGGAACGCCGTTCGAACCGACTGCTGCGGGGACGGGCTCGCTGGTCGTACTATGGCGGCTGTCTTTGGCCTTTCGGATGAGGCGACCCATGTCCGCAATGGTACGGGCTTCGAACAACGTGGCCAGGCCGAGTTCGGTGCCAAAGTGCTTCTCGATTTTCGTGAACAGCCGCACGGCCACGAGTGAATGACCGCCAAGTTCGAAGAAATCGTCGTGGACGGAGACTTGAGCGACGCCAAGCAGTTCGCGCCACCATTGTGCGAGGGTGCGCTCCACGTCGTTGAGCGGCGCTGCGCTCGAAGAAGGCGGAGCGGATGACGGCCGCATCGCGGGCGAGGGACGCGCCGGCGCGTCCAATTGCAGGCCGGAGGGGACGGCGAGAACCCGGTGAACCGGGGGCCCGTCAACAATGGCGGCAAAAGCGGCCACTCCCGCCGCAGATGCGATGGCAGCAGATGCCACAGGAAATGCGCGGCTAGAAACGTCTGCGGCCAGCATCGCGGTGTCGCTCAGGCGCCGCAGGCCGAAGCCCTGGATCTCCGCGACCACCTCGCCGTTTTCGCCAGCCAGGGTGATGTCGAAGGTCACAATATCTTTGGATGCGTGGTTACTCTCCGGCCAGCGGATATGACACCAGACGCGCCGCGGGAGATCGGCGAAGACCGCGATCTTCCGGTAGGAGAGCGGCACATAAAGATCCGACGATTCGGCGTAACCGGGGATGGTGAACATCGCGGACCCGGTGGCGGCATCGAGCAACGCCGGGTGCAGGCGATAGGTTGCCCGGTCGGCTTCGTATTGCTGGTTAAGTTCCAGCGAGCTCACGGCTTCGTTCGCGCCCAGTGCGATCTGGCGCAAGCAGCGCCAGCGCGGACCGAAATCGATGTACCGCGCCTGTTTGGCGTTTTGTTCGTCCGGGCTAAAAGTCAGTTGGCCCCGGCTGGCACGCGCCAGCGCCGCGGAGACGTCGATGATTCGGGGCGCGGCGACTCCGAGAAAGCGCACCGAGCCGGAGCAGTAAGGCGATGTAGTTTCACTGTCGGACACAGTGAAGTGATAGCTCTGGCCATCGCGCGCCAGGCGAACGTCAATGGTACGCACTCCGGCTCGCTCGACGCGCAAGGGCGAAACGAAGGAAACTTCTTCAAACTCCACGGCGCCTGAACCGAGGCGCTCGGTCAGCGCTGCGCGTACAAGCTCGATGTAGCCGGTGCCGGGAAATAGCGCGTCGCCGCCTCGCAGACAATGCTCGTTGAGAACCCAATGGTTCCGGAAACTGAGCTCGGTGCGATAAGCGAGCGTATCGGGCGTATTGATGGAGCGGGAGCCGAGCAACGGATGGCCGGTGGCAGCTAAGGAGTCCGCTGCCATACCCGTCTCACCCCAGCGGCCCCAGTTAATGGCCACGGTCCAGGGTGCGGACTGCCCCTGTTTCGCGGCTGCATAGGCGTCGAGAAACGCGTTAGCGGCCACGTAATCCACCTGGCCCACGGGCGCGGTGTAGCAACTCACCGAGGAGAACAAGATCATGAATTCAGGCGGTGCGTCGGCGAGTGCCTGTTCGAGCACGAGCGTTCCGGTAATCTTGGGCGCAAGGACGCGATCGGCGGCGTCCTTGTGCTTGAGCTGGATGAGACCGTCATCCAGCACACCCGCGGCGTGGATGACGCCATCGATACGGCCGAACTTCTCACGTGCACGCGCGACGACCGCACGGATGGCCGTCAGATCGGTCACATCGGCGGTCGCGATCTCAACTTCGGCGCCGAATTCCAGAAGACGCGCGATGGCATCCGGCTGACGGGGTTTGCCGGTGCGGCTTACCAGCACCAGCCTGGCTTGCTGGGTCCGTGCCAGATGTTCCGCGATCTCCATACCGATGCCGCCTGTGCCGCCGGTGATCAGATAAACGCCGTACTGGCGCAGACGCCCGGCCGCGGGATCAATGGATGCGGGCTGCAGGATTTCGGCCCAGCGATTGTCGCCGCGATATGCCACGCGCTCGCAGGTCTGGCCGAACTCCTGGCCGGCCTCGGCAAGGATCTGGCGTACCGCGCGATCGAGGCCGCCGTCCGTGTCGACGTCGATCCACCGGGTGCTGATGTTGCCAAATTCCTTGGGTATGACGGTACAAGGACCGAGCAACACGGCGCGCTCGGGGCGCTCGACTGCTTCGCCTGCAACCGATGCGAGGCCATTCGACACTACGGCAAGCGACATGGGTGACGACAGGTCCTGCGTGCCGATGGCCTGTGCCAGGTAGAGCTGGCTGTAGAAACTGAGCGCAAGAGCGGTCTTTATGTCCTCTGGTGAAGCTGGAGCGCTGGACGATGCGGCCAGCGGCCAGAGGTACAGGACACGATCGGGTACCTGACCGGCCCCAGTGAGCGCTTCGAGAAGGCGCTCGTAATCGGCGCCGTTAGATGGGTCGAGCGTATACGCGGTCTTGCCGGTTCGGGCGAAGCGTTCACCCGGCGCGAGCGTGATTGCAACCTGGCCGGCGCCTTCAAGATGTTTGACAATCTTCGCACCCACCCCGATAGCGTCGAGGAAAATGAGCCACGTGGTTGGGCCGCCTGCCGGCGCCGCTGAGACATCCGCTCGTTTCCAAACCGGACGGTAGTAGGCGATCGGGGCGGGCTGGCCGGCGGCGGGCTGCCCCGTAACCTGTTGCTCTATCGCTGAACCGGCAGCCGCGGGTTGCGGCTTGGGTGCATCGATCCAGTAACGCTGGTGTTCGAACGGATAGGTAGGCAGTTCCACCCGCTGGCGCTTCTCTTGGGCGTGAAAACCGCCCCAATCGACCTTTGCGCCTATCGTCCAGAGCTGCGCCAGGGCGCTCAGCAGGAACTGTTGGTCATCGGCGGGTTCCTGCGCGCTCCGGAGTGCGGAAATCACCCTGACGTTTTCTGTTTTTGCCGGATGCCGCGCGACGAGACCGGCCAGCACGCGTCCCGGTCCAACTTCGAGCAGCGCGATGGGCTTTCTTTCGAGCAGCGCGGCCACGCCCGCAGCGAAAAGCACCGGTTGACGCACGTGGCGCGCCCAGTACGCCGGATCCGTGGCTTCTGCGGCGGTAACCCAAGTCCCCGTAACGTTAGACACGTAGGGGATCTTCGGCGGCTGGAGCTGGATCTCGCGCATGATCGCCGTGAACTCGGCGAGAATGGGATCCATCGATGCTGAGTGAAACGCGTGCGAGGTTTGCAGGCGCTGCGCCACCACACCATTAGCCGTTAGTTTTTTCTCGATCGCATCGATGGCGGAGGCAGGCCCGGAGAGAACGCATTGCTTAGCCCCGTTGACGGCGGCGAGCGAGACCTCACCGCTAGCGTGCCCGCGCGCTTCGGGCTCCGCCAGTTGTACCGCCAGCATCGCGCCCGGAGCGGCCGACTGCATCAGGCGGCCGCGCGCGGCCACGGCCTTGAGCGCATCCTCGAGCGACAGTACGCCGGCGAGGCACGCGGCGACAAACTCGCCGAGGCTGTGACCGATCATGGCTGCGGGCTGGATACCCCAAGCCATCCACAGCTTTGCCAGTGCATACTCGATGACGAACAGCGCGGGTTGCGCGATACGAGTTTCCGTCAATCGGGCACTGGCTTGGGCCAAATTCGCACCTTCCTCCGGAAAAAGCAAAGTGCGGAGATCGAGGCCCAAATGCGGCGCCAGCAGTTGCGCACAGGCATCGACTTGCGCACGGAAAACTCCTTCCGTCTCGTAGATGCCGCGCGCCATTTGGACGTACTGCGCGCCTTGGCCGGGGAACAGAAACGCAATGTCCGTTTGCGTTGCGGCCTGACCGCGAAAACTCAGCTTCGGCGCTGCGTTGCGAAGCCCTTGGATGGCTTCCTCGCGTGTGCGGCAAACCACCGTGCAGCGCTCGGTGAACGCTTTCCGGCCGCGATGGCAGGTGAAAGCAGCGTCGGGCAGGTTCAACTCGGGGTGAGCGGCGAGGTGGTCTGCCAGGTTCCCGGCGGCCGCATCCAGAGCCGAAGGCGTCTTGGCTGAGAGCGAGAGTACCTGCCAGATCCGCGATGGCGAAGACGCCGCGCGGAGGGGAGGTTCCTCGAGAATTGCGTGGGCGTTCGTTCCGCCGATGCCCAGCGAAGTCACGCCCGCGCGGAGCGGACCGGTGGAGCTGGTCCAGTCGGCCAAGCGGCTGTTCACGTAAAACGGACTGTTGGCAAAATCGATGCGGGGATTGGGCCTGGTGAAATGCAGGCTGGGCGGCAATTGCCGGTTTTCGAGCGCAAGAACGGTCTTGATGAACCCGGCTATGCCCGCCGCAGCGTCCAGATGCCCGATATTGGTTTTGAGAGACCCGATGCCGCAGAAGCCTTTCCGTTCGGTCGTTTCGCGAAACGCCTGCGTGAGAGCGGCGATCTCGATGGGGTCGCCGACCGGCGTGCCCGTGCCGTGCGTTTCAACATAGGAGATCGAATCCGCCGGAACATCCGCCAGCGCCAAGGCTTCGGCTACCACTTCGGCCTGGCCGTTGACGCTCGGCGCGAGATAGCCCACTTTGCGGGCGCCGTCGTTGTTGATGGCACTGCCAAGAACCACGGCGTGAATGCGGTCGCCATCCGCGAGTGCATCCGCCAGGCGCCGCAGCACCACCACGCCTGAGCCGCTTCCGAAGATGGTGCCGCTCGATTCGGCATCGAATGCGCGGCAATGGCCGTCGCGCGAGAGGATCTCGCCTGCACGATAAATGTAACCCTGCTTGTGGGGAATTTCTATAGTGACGCCGCCCGCCAGCGCCATGTCGCACTCGCCGTTCAGCAGGCTTTGACACGCCACATGGACGGCCACAAGCGAGGTGGAGCACGCGGTTTGCACGGTCATGCTCGGCCCCGTAAGGTTCAACTGGTAAGAGACGCGCGTCGCCAGCACGTCTTTGTCGTTACCGGTCTGCTTCAGCAGAAACAGCCCTGCGGTCGACATGAGCTGCTGGTTGGGAAGCAGGTTGAACATCAGGTAGGCGTTCATACCCGAGCCGGCGAACACGCCAATCGAGCCGGGGAACTCGTCCGCGCTCCAGCCTGCGTTTTCCAGGGCTTCCCAGGCGCACTCGAGGAAGATCCGGTGCTGCGGATCCATGATGGCGGCGTCTTTGGGGCTGAAACCGAAGAAACGCGCATCGAACAGTTCGATGCCGTCAAGCACCGAAGCCGCCTTGACATAATTCGGATTGCTGAGTGTTTCCGAATCCACGCCCGCCGCGAGTAGTTCAGCGTCACTCAAGCGGCGAATCGATTCCACGCCGCCACGGATGTTCTCCCAGAACTCCTGGAGGTTTCGTGCACCCGGAAAGCGCGCACCCATCCCCACGACGGCAATCGCAGTGCGGGGGTAGGATAATTCCCGATCCATTTCGTGGCGCTCTACTTATGCAGAGGCTAGCATCCTGAAGACCACCAAGGGGCGCGGCCCGGAAAGCGCTTGTACTATCAAACAGTTAACTCTGCAAACTTAGCCCGGTATGCGACTCAGGCCAAAAGAATTACTAGTGTAGTCACTAGTGTATCCGAACATACATCTTCCCTGCGCTGAAGTTAACAGATTTTTGACGGATTTGAGTACCCGGTCTAGATTCTTTGGCAAGAAAGTTGGAAATTACTCAAATTCTTCGTTCGGGCGCGGCGCTGGCAGCTCGAGCCTGCCGGGCCGAGCGGCGGTATAGTGTTAATCTGCGGGCTATTCCAGGTGACGGGCGCGCGCAGTCACGCCAAGGAAGAGGAATGGGAGAGATGACGGCCGAGAAGTTGAGAAACAATAGAAGACCGGCGGTGAGTGTAGTGGTTGTCGCGGGTGCGATGTGGTTGGGGCTGGCGGCAGGAGGGTCCACGACGGCGGCCCAGGCTAACGCCAACCAGCAACCTCCCGCGGCTGTGCCGGCGCACCCCGCGCAGGACGAGTCCAGTTATCACATCGGCTCCGGCGACGTGCTCGAGATCAGCGTGTGGAACGAGCCGCAGGCGTCCGTTGCGGCCGCCGTTGTCCGGCCCGACGGAAAAATTTCCCTGCCGCTACTGAAGGAGGTCAGCGTGATCGGGCTGACGCCGGTGGAGTTGCAACATGAGCTGACGGCCAAGTTGGAAAAACTGATTCGCGGTGTGGACATTACGGTTGTGGTGAAGGAAATCCACAGCAAGAAGATTTATCTGGTGGGTCAGGTTGGAAAAGTCGGTGCGATGGCTTTGACATCGGACAATACCACTGTTCTTCAGGCCCTGGCGGAGGCTGGCGGCCTTACTCCCTATTCAAAAAGGAGTAAGATTTATGTCCTCCGTATTGAAAATGGACAGAAAGTGAAATTGCCATTTAACTATGACGCGGTCGTTAAGGGTGAGCACTTGGAGCAAAATATCGCCCTGCGTCCCGACGACACGATCGTGGTTCCCTAGACGATTTCGAGCGTTCGCACAGGCCGGCGGCGAACTTCCCAAAAAACGAGAATCGAGGTCGAAATTTTGGCAAGCCGCCCCGCCAAGTCTGTGGAGCCGGCGCTAATGCATTGAAAAAGTTACAGAAAATGGATGTTGGCAGAGTGGAATCCAGCGTGCTTCCGATTCGCTGTGCACAATAACTTGTTGACTGCGCGGACTTCACGCGCCAGGGATTGAGGCTATGTTGCGACGGGATACGAATAACAACAAACGGCTGGCGTTGTGGATTTGGGTGATTCTGACGTTGTTGGTCAGCGGTGGGTGCCGCCGGTCGCCCGAAGCCAAAAAGGCGAAGTTTATGGAAAGCGGCAAAGCCTATATGCAGGCCAAAGACTATCCGCGAGCCATCCTGCAATTTCGCAACGCGGCGCAGATCGCTGCCCAAGATAAGAAAAAGAAAGACGCTGAGCCGTTCTACCAACTGGCTCTCGCCCTGATGGCTGACGGTCAATTGCAGAATGGGATCAACGCTCTGCAGCAGACCCTGGCAATCAACAAGGAGCACTCTGGCGCGAAATTGAAGTTCGCAGAGATGGCGACCTTCTATAGCGACAGCAAAGGTGTGGACAAAGCCAAGCAGATGCTCCAGGACATGGTGAACAAGACGCCGGACGATGCGGATGCGTTGAGCGCGCTGGCGGTGGCCGAGTTGAGGCTGAAGGATGAGCAGGATGCGGTGAAAAATCTGGAAGCGGCGTTAGCCAAGTCGCCGCAGAACTTGCGTGCCGCGGTGGCCATGGCCTACGTGAAAAGGGAGCATAAGGACCTCGCAGGCGCGGAAGGCGTGCTGCAAACGGCTGTTAAGAGCGCGCCCAAGTCAGCAGATCCACTGGTTGCGCTGGCGGGTTTCTATGCTCAGCAGCAACGCTGGGCGGATGCCGAAAAGACTGTACAGCAGGCAGTGCAGCTTGATCCCAAGAACGATGGAGCGCTTTTGGGCCTGGCGGCGATACAGGTGCGGGTGGGAAAGAGAGACCAGGCGGAGCAAACCTACGCCAAGATCGCGGCATTGCCACCGGCGCGATACAGACCAATTCATGCTCAGTTCCTTTTCCAGGAAGGCAAGCGGGATGCTGCAATCGCCGAGTTTGCCAAACTCGCAAAGGACCATCCCGAGGACCGCGAGGCGCGCGAGCGCCTGTCGCTGGCCTATTGGGCAACGAACAAAAGGGCGGAAGCGGAGAAGGTTCTGACCGATGCGCTGCATCAGAATCCCAAGGACGTCGATGCCCTCCTCCTGCGCTCATGGATGGAGCTGATGACCGCGCGCATAACGGAGGCGCAGACGGATGTGGATCAAGTCCTGCGCTATCGACCCGATTCGGAAAAAGCCCACTTCGTCAAAGCCGGCGTGTACCGGGCGCGAGGTGAACGCGCGCTGCAGCGGCAGGAGTTAGGCGAAACCCTGCGCCTCAAAAAAGACAAGCCGGATGCGCGGCTGCAGCTGGCGGCGCGGCTGCAGCTGGCGCAGTCGCTGCTCGAAGAAGGCGATGCCCGAGGCGCTCTGACGTTGCTCGATAGCAAGGACGTAAGCGAGACGCAAAAGGGCACGCTGGCTTTGGTGGTTTTGCGCAATTATGCGCTATTAAAGGTGGAGGATTTCGACACCGCGAAGAAGTACGTCGATGCGGCTTTGGCCAAGGTGAAGACGCCGGACTTGCTTTTGCAGGATGCCTTGATCAAGGCACACAACAAAGATCTCGCGGGCGCGCGGGCGTCACTCGAGGCGGATCTGACCATGGCTCCCGAGGATACCCGCGCATTGTTACTCTTGGCCCAATCGTATTCCAGCCAGAAGCAGGTACCGGCGGCCACGCAAAGGATACGCCAACAGGTGGCAAGCCAGCCGAAATCCGCGCGGCTGCAGGCATTACTGGGTGAGTGGCTGGTGGCGACAGGGGATCGGGCGGGAGCCATGCAGGCGTTCGCCAAGGCCAAAGAGCTGGACCCGCAGTTCACGGCAGCAGACATGGCCATGGCCAAGCTGTACATCGCCGACAAGAAGACGGACGAAGCTCGGCAGATTCTCGGCCGTCTCACGCAACCCGGGAGCAGCAATACACAAGCGTTTCTCATGATGGGCTTGCTCGATGAACGCGCGGGAAATTTCGATGCGGCGACCGCCGACTATCGCAAGGTACTGAGCCTGGATGCCAACAATGCAGTGGCTCTGAACAACCTGGCGTTCTTGCTGGCGGAGCGCGGGCAGGGACCGCAGCTCGACGAGGCCATGAAACTGGCGCAGCAGGTGCGTTCTCTGGTACATGACAGCGCCAACATAGACGACACCATGGGCTGGGTGTATTACAGAAAGGGAATCTACGGCTCTGCCGTCCAGCAGCTTGAAGCCGCCGTTAAGCAGGATGGCGACAAGCAGCCATCGGCATTGCATCAATACCATCTCGCCATGGCGTACTTCAAAAACGGCGATTCGCAAAACGGCAATAAGTACCTGAAACAGGCGCGAGCACTCGATCCGAATCTTCCGGAAGCCAAGCAGGCGACACTGCTGGCGCAGACGAAGACAGCTTCGAATTGAGATTGCCGGGATTCGTGCGAGTGCGAGGACGCCGGCCGCCGGGCTAACCCGCTTCGGCTTCATAATGCCGTTCGCGCAGCAGGCATCCGCGCAGGAACCCGGCGAAGAGCTGGACCTGCGGCTCGCGGAGCATGCTCTCGTGGTCGCCCGGAATATCGTAGACACGTACGCGACCGCGAATTGCCGCGAGCCATCCCGTATGCAGGTCCCAGTGCGGTCCGCGCGGACGTTCGGCCGACTGAAAGAAGGCTACAGCGCCTTCGTACGGCGCCGGCTCGTAGGCGGCCGAAGCGCGGTGAAGAATCCGCTCCAGGCCTTCCGCGGCACTATTGACTCGTGAGGTTCGCCAGCGGATATGATGCCGGAGCACGCGAAAGCGGCCGGCCAGGTACCGTGGCATCGCGGCGGAGCCGGACTGACTCAAGCGAGAGAAGTGGAATTGCAAGCGCTGAACGATCATGGCGGCGCCGTCGTGGAGCGAAAGATTCCTGTAATGCTGTGGATTCGCGCTGTCGATGAGAGCCAAAAGCGTAACGTCGCTGCCCTGTGCCCGCAACTGGCGCGCGGTCTCGTAAGCCAAGGGACCGTAGCGACACCAACCGCCCAGATGGTACGGACCGGCCGGTTCCAGCTCGCTGATGCGCTGCGCGACTTGCGCGGCGAGATCCTCCAGACGGCATGGGAACGGAAGCTGCGTGGGATCGATCAAGCCCAAGTCCAAGCCCAAAAAACGAAAACCGCCGCCAACCAAGCGCGCGAGGGGAAGAAACGAGGGGCCTGCGCCGAGACATAGGAAGGGGAGCCCGGCGCCGGCGGCATGAATGGGAATGACTCCCCGCGGCATAGGCATGCAGGGCTGTTCACGCAAATACTGGGCTAACTGGCGGATGGTGGAAGCCCGGAACAAGGCAGCCATGGGCAGCCGCGAGCCGAGGGTGTCCTCCACCCGACGTAATAGCCGGGCCACCAGTATTGAGTCACCGCCCAAGTCAAAAAAGCTCTGACCGGTATCGATCGGACCACGGCCCAGTACCTCTTCAAAAATGCAGGCGAGCCGGGATTCGGTCTCATCGCAGGGCTGAGGCGGCCTTTTACGCGAATCCGGTTCGTGGGCCAGTGCGCCGAGCCCGCGATAATCCAATTTGCCGTTGGGAAGCCGGGGAAGGGATTCCAGATAGGTCAAGCGCGTCGGCACCATATATTCGGGAAGAGTCGCGCGCAAAAACGCGCGAAGCTGCTCCGGCCGAACTGACGCGGGGCCGGCCGCGACGACATAAGCGGCTAAGTGCTTATATCCACCATCCTGTTCACTGAGCGTGGCCGCTGCATCTCTGACTCCCTCACAGCGGCGAAGCACGGAGTCGATTTCGTCTAACTCGATTCGATAGCCGCGCAGCTTAATTCGCCGGTCGAGGCGGCCGAGGAATTCAAAGTTCCCGTCGGGGCGCTGGCGCACGCGATCGCCTGTGCGGTAGAGAAACCTTCCGGCGGCGCGATCGAAAGGATGCGGCACAAAGGATTGCGCGGTGAGCTCCGGTTGGTTCAGATACCCGAGCGCCAGGCCGCTGCCGCCGATGTAGAGTTCCCCGGCTGTCCCTGCCAGGGCCGGGCGGCGGTGCTCGTCGAGCACGTGGAACTGCGTGTTGGCGAGCGGGCGTCCGATGGGCACGATATCTTCGTGGCGAAGCACACGGTAAACCGAAGACCACACCGTCGTTTCCGTGGGCCCGTAAGCATTCCACAACGTCTTGACTTTTTCGCCGAGGCGCCCGGCGAGGGCGCTGCTCAGAGTTTCGCCGCCGCAGACCGCGTTGAGATGCCGGCTGCCGGTCCAACCGGAATCGAGCAGGAGCTGCCATGTGGAGGGCGTCGCCTGCATGGCGGTGGCGCTCGCGCCGCGAATCGCCGACGCCAGCTCGATGCCATCCCGGCAGGCTTCCGGGGAGGCAATCACCATGCTGGCGCCGGAGGTGAGCGGCATCCAGACATCCAGCACATGAATGTCGAACGAAGGGCTGCTGACCGAGAGCACGACATCGCGGGCGGTCATGCCGATTTTGCCGCGCATGGCAATGGCGGCATTCACGACGCTGGCGTGCGCGATCTCCACGCCCTTTGGCCAGCCGGCGGAGCCCGAAGTATACATGACATAGGCGCGATCGGCGGGCTGGCCGGGGCCAGGCGGGTTGCTGTGCTCTTCGCGAAGAATCGCCGCCCGTTCCCGTTCCAGGCACAACACGGCGCCTTGGTAGCCGGAAAAACGGTCGCTTACCGCAGCGGCGGTGATCAGGACGGGCGCCCGGCAATCGGCGAGCATCCACGCCAGCCGGTCTTTCGGATATGCCGGGTCGAGCGGAACATAAGCGGCGCCGGTTTTCAGAATCGCCAGAATCGCGATGAGGGTCTCGAGAGAACGCTCGACGCCTATGGCGACCAGCGCGCCCGGTGAGGCCCCGCAGCGGGCCAGATAGTGTGCCAGCTGGTTGGCCCGGCGGTTGAGAACACGGTACGAGAGCGTCTGGTCATGGAAAGATACAGCAGGAGCGTGAGGAGTGCGCGCGGCTTGTTGTTCGAAGAGCAGGGGAAGGGTGGCCGGACAGATGGCTGAACCGATGGCTGAGTTTTTCGGCACGACAAAATAAGAGACAGTTCTGCTGTTCGGTACGCGGACCGGAGCGGCGGATCCATCGACAATTCAAGGTGACGAACAGCTAGTGGCTCGAGGGGCGGGAGAATCTCGCGGCCTAAGGCGGGATGGCTAGCTTTGCGGCGGCAATCCCGAGCCGAATCCGCCGTCCACGACGTAAGCCGAGCCGGTAACGAACGAGGCATCGTCGCTGGCCAGAAAAACCGCTACACGGCCGACTTCTTCGGGGCGCCCGATCCGCCAAAGCGCGTGGAGTTTTCCCGCCGCGGTGCGGGCGGCTGCAGGATCAGGCTGAGCCTGGAAGTATCCTTCGGCGAGGCCCGCGTCAATGTATCCCGGACAAATGCAATTCACGCGGATCCCTTCCTTGCCATGATCAATGGCCATGGCCTTGGTAAGTGCGATGATGGCGCCTTTGGTGGCGCAGTAGCCCGCGCACATGGGTTCCACGAAGAATCCGTTGACCGATGCCATGTTGACGATGTTGCCTTTGGAGGCGCGCAAGTGTGGGAGAAAAAACTTACAGCAAAGAAACATGCCGCCGAGATTCACGGCCAACTCGCGGTTCCATTCTTCCACGGTGGTGTCTTCGACGGTCTTGTTGACCTGGATGGCGGCATTGTTGAACAGCACGTGAATCTGAGAGTACACGCGCAGCGTTTCGCGCACCAGGTTGCGGACGGATTCGGGATTGGAAACGTCCGTTTCTACGGCGTGCGCACTGCCACCCATTTTGTGGATGGCGGCGGCGGTTTCCTCCGCGCCACGGTAATTGATGTCGGCGAGGACGATCTTCGCGCCGTCGCGCGCGAACTCGATAGCGGAGGCACGGCCGATGCCTGAGCCGGAACCTGTGATCACTGCCACGCGGTCTTTGAGCTTCATGTGTTCTCTCGATTTTAAGCCAGCTTCGCGAGGTGATGAGGGCTAAAGTTGTGAGAGCGCTTTGCCGATGGAAGGGGTAACAGGAGCCTTACTGCATGTCCGTCCTGGTTCTGCAGGGCAACGGCGCGACGCGCGACTATGTCATTTCGAGTTTAAAAACGCACGGGTTTGAGCCGGTGCGGGCAATTTCGGAGATCTCGGGGCTGCCGGAGGCGTTGGCGGATCCCGATGGGCTGAGTGCGATCCTGGTGGATCTCGGGCTGGATGAGGATCTCACCGCCTGCCAGCAGGTACGCACGGCGGATCCGACCATCCCGCTGTTAGTTCTGTTCAACGAGGAGTCGGCGGAGCATCTGGAGCAGGCACTTGCGGCGGGGGCCAGCGGTTGCGTGCCCCAGCCCCTGAATCCGCTGGAATTAGCCGCCAAGTTACGGGCCGCCATCCGGCAACATCGCTACATTCTGCGGCCTGAAGCAGAAGAGACGGGCGCCGCGCCGGTTGCCCATCTGGCCAACGATCAATCGTTCCGGCTCAACCTGGCGCGCGCCTGGCGGCGGGACTGGCGGTCGCCGTCACCGATCTCGATCATGGTGCTGAATATCGATCACTTTGCGGCATTCAATCAGCGGTATGGACGGGAGGCCGGGGACGAGTGTCTGCGGCGGATCGGCGGCACATTGCAACGCGCCTTGTACCGGCCGGACGATCTGGTGGCAGATCGGGGAGGCGGAGAATTTGCTGTGCTCCTGCCGGGAACGGACCGCAGCGGCGCGGCAGTGGTGGCGGAGCGATTGCGCTCCAGGGTGTTGGACCTGGGGATGCCGCATGCGGGATCCTCGGTTGGGCCGACCGTAACCATCAGTTTGGGAGTAGCGACGGCGATTCCGGGTTCCGACCTGGCGCTCGACGATCTGATCGCCACGGCGGAGCGGGCGCTTTCGCAAGCCAAGCTACGAGGGCGGAACCAGTACGCCGCGCTTCAGGAGCAGCGGGGAGCGTGGCTGGTGTGAACTAGGGCGGAGGAGGCTGCGAGGGCGGAGCGGGCTGGCCGTCAACGGTCACCGGCTCCATCAGTTCGCTGCGGGTGCCGTCGGGATCGAACAGATTGAGCTGTCGCTTGCGGTTGATGCCTACGCGCGGCTCCAGAGCGCGGGAATAAGCTGCACGACCGGGACGCGATTCCAATTTCGCTTGCGCTGCCGCCATGTCGGGAACGCGCAGGGCGATGTGATGTTCGCTGCCGCGATGATCGGGCGCCGGAAAATCGCGATACAACATGAACTCGATATAGTCGCCGCCATCGGGCACCTGCATGTTGACCCAGGAAAGGGTTTTACCGTTGCTCGAGCCCCGCCAGATCTCGTGGAACCCGAGAACGTCGCCGTAGAAGTGCTTAGCCGCTTCGAGATCGCGGACGAGAATGCCGGCGTGCCACATGTGATCGGATATGCGGGTATCGGGGAGGAACTTACCCGCGTCGCGCAGGCTCCAGCCGTCGCGCGCGTATTCCACGATTTCGACCGTGTGCCCGTCGGGATCGGTGATATTGAAATTCAGATTGCCGATGCGGCCCTTGGGTACGCGCTCCGGCACTTTGACACCGTGTGAAGCCAGGTAGCGGCGGAGGGTCTCGGCATCGTCGGTTTCGATCGCGACATGATCCAACCGGTCGGCGCCAGGCGCGAGGCCGGGAAACAGCTCGATGTATTGGTGGTCATTGATCTTGATGAAGGTCAAAGAGAGCGAGCCATCGGGATTGTCGAGCTTGAACGGTTCCGCAAATCCGAGAAAATCTTTGTAAAACGCGCGCGCTTTTTCGATGTCGCTCACGCGGAAGGCGACGTGGGCTAGCCCCAGAAGGCGCGGGCGTTCCACCGATTGAGCCTGCACGAGCAGCGTCGCGGCAAGCCAGCAGAGCACATGTTTCATTGCAACAGCACCTTGAGGACGCCGCTTTTGGCCGCCGTGCGGAAAGCTCTGGGCGCGTCCGCGAGCGGCATTTTCTCGGAGATCATGCCGGCCACGTTGATCAGTCCGTTCTTCAGCAGCTCGAGAGCCGGTTCGAAGCGGCCGCAGCGCGAGCCAACCAGCGTGATCTCATTCACGATGATGGGCGCGGTATCGAAGCCGGCAAGTCCGTGGACGGTCGATTTCATGACCAGTGTGCCGCGCGGGCGGGTCAGGCGGACGGCATCGGCGAGGCCCTGGGGTGAGCCGGTGGCGTCGACCACCCAGTCGTACGCGGCGGCGGGCAATCGGTCGCGCACCACTTCAGTTTCTACGCCCGCCTGGCTAGCGATGCGCAATTTCTCTTTGTGGCGGCCGAATTCGTGAACGCGGTAGCCGTGGGCCTGGAGCACCTGCGCCACCAGCAGGCCGAGTTTGCCATCGCCGAGGACGGCAACGGGTGAGCTGCAGGGAATGTTGACCTGGTCCAGAATTTCCCCGGCGGCCGCGAGCGGCTCCACGAAAACGGCGTGTTCGGTAGGGATGGAATCAGGAACGACGTGAAGATTACGCTCGGGCAGGGTCAGGAACTCACGAAAAGCGCCGGCGTGCTTGACGATGCCGAGAACGGTGCGTTTGGGACAGTGCCGGCCCAAGCCTTTACGGCACCACTCGCAGCAGCCGCAATCGAGATTGATTTCGCCCACCACACGGCGCCCGATGAGATCGCGCGTTTCCGCCTGGACCACCTCGCCGACGAACTCATGGCCGGGGATGCCGGCGAATCCGTAATAACCCCGCTGTAGCTCGAGATCGGTGTTGCAAATGCCGCCGCTAAGGAGGCGGATCAGAGCAAATCCCGCAGGCGGGCGGGGGCGGGGAACGCGTCTGACCGCGACACGCCGGTTTTCGAGATGCACGGCAAGCATCGAGGATCAGTATAAGCGAAGGTTAGGCCCGGGTTGCGCGCTCTCGCCGGCGCGAGCGGAATGTCCGACCCGTCCGGCACTCGCCACTCGACGGTTACGAAAAAACCGGCGCGCACTACTTCAGCCCCAGCACTTTCCCGATTCTCGCGGCAAAACCTTCGGCCATCCACTGAAAACCTAGGTCATTGGGGTGCGTGCCGTCCACCAGGCCGCCGTCGCGGGTGGGACCGAGCAGGTCCGTGCCTTCGACGATCTCGATGTGGCGATCGCCCGCTGCAATGCGTTCCGCGGCCACGTGGCGGATCAGTTCCCGCATGCCATCAAGGCGCGCATCGGACGACCACGATTCGTGGGTCGCGTAGATCGGCGTATTCACCAGAATGGGCGTGTCCGGATGCCTGGCGCGAATGGTTGCCAGGAACGGCGCATAGGCTTGCGCCAGCGCGTCGACATCTTTGTGGTTCTGCGACATGTCGATGACGTAGACCGAGGCATCAATTTCGGAGACGGCGCGCGCTAGCTCCGGCTCGCCCAGCCCGTTGCCCGAAAAACCGAGATTCACGAAATCCAGATTCAGCAGGCGTCCGAGAATAGCCTGATAGCTCATGCCGCTGCGGCTGGCGCATCCGCCCTGCGTGATCGACGTGCCATAGAAGACCACGGGTTTGGCGACGGCGAACGGCTTGGCGCGGTCGATGGACGCATCGGGATCGAGGCCGATTCCCAGCACCTTCACGCCGCTATAGAGCGGCAGGTAAACCGTGATCTCTCGCGGGTTGCGCGGCCGGTTCTTGTAATAAACGTGTTCGTAGGTCTTGCCGGGCTTGGCCTGTTCGTCGGGGACGGCCGTCCCGCGATACACGCTATCAGCATAAAGATCGACGCCGGACTGGCCGAACGCGTGCATGTTTCCCATCTCCGGCGGCCCTGGATATTCGAGCCGGATGGCCACGGCCGACGAGTTGGTGCGGAAGCGGATGCGCCCGCCGCTCGGCTGCTGCGCCAGGTCCCACACCGGTTTGCGATAGGAATCTTTGCGCGCGACCGGGAGGCGAAACAGCTCGCCGCCGTTTTCTCCGTACCAGGGCAGGCCGTCGATTTCGAACTGCGTTGCGGAGAGCGGAGTCCAGCGGAGCTGCGGATCCTGGGCGAGAAGAGGCAGGGAACTGAACAGGAGTAATGCCAGATAGCGAGCGATCATGACAGGGTGATTATATGCTGTCGTTAACTTCCACCGTTGCCGGGGAGGCTCTGAAACTGCTTGTTGGCCCTTTGGACGATCGGCGCGTCGCTCCCCAAGTCGTGTTCCAGTTCGGGCAGCCCCTGAAGATAGCACCGCCGGGCGTCATCGAGGTGACCAGCCGTGGTGAATATGTCGGCAGCGGAGATCAAGGCCAGTGCCCAGCGCCCATTTGGTCTGCCAACTGACGCGGTCGCCTGAATTTGCAATGAGCGATTCAGGAATCGGATGGCAGCATCGTTATCGTGCTGTGCCGCCGCGAGGATGGCGGCATGCAAATAACTATCGGCCACTTTTGGATGCTCGACTCCATAAATGCGCTCTCGTAGGCCTCTGGTGCGCGACAGGGCATCATCGGCCTCCTGGAACTTCGATTCCGCAACGAGCACCAATCCTAGGATATCCAGGGCATCGATCGCGGGCAGGCTGTCGGGCCCCCATTCGCGGCTCGCCGTGGCGAACGCCTGTTCGATTGACGCGCGGGCTGATGCGGTCTGTCCCATCCTAAGATTTGCGATGGCGACATCATTGCGGGCTCGGACCCACTCAAGCGATTGCAGTGACCAATCTTTCTTCGCTCGAGCGCAGGCGTCCTCGAATATGGGCAGGCTCCCGGTGTATTGGCCTCTCGCGAGAAAAACTTCTCCGAGCGTCACCAGACTCATCGGTGCATTGATTTTTAGCTTTTTAACATCCGTTCCGTCCCATTTGCTGCCATTTAAGGCCAGCTTCTCCGCCTCGCCGTAGCGGCCAACTGTTACGTATAGCCTTCCGAGGCGCCGCTCCGGGAGCTCCGAACCGGACTCACGAGCAGCCTTCGCATGCTGGAGCAGTAACGCGGCTACACCGTATCGCCCCCGCTCTGTTTCGAAATCGGCCTCCCATACCCAGAACACATCGCGCATCGATTCAGCGATAGGCCGCATCCGGCTGAAGTTCGCTTCCGCGTCGGCGAATCGGCCTTGCACCCAGGGGAGCATGGCTTCGCGGTGCCCCCAGCCCTGAGCGCGTGCCGCGCATCCGACAAGTACGACTGACAGGAAAAGCTTCGTCACACTCGACAACACCTCAGTGGCTTCACCTGCAACTCCCCCATCAGCTGGCTTGATTATATGCTGGTTATTGGGTGGGCCGAGGAGAAGAGCCAATGAGAATGCCTCTCGCCGCGGTACTCGTATCCATGGTTCTGTTACGGGCCGCCTCAGCTCAGGAGTGCCCCCTTTACGCGGCCGATTCTGAAGTATCGAGCGCCGCGCTTCTGCACGACGCCGCTCAGCGCGATGGCGTAAAGGTACTACTGGCAACTGACCGATCAGGTCCCGGCCGGGACCCGTTGGAAGAGTCGTTCTTTTACTATGAGAACCTGCTGCGCCCTGCATTGCGGTCACTGGTATCCGATCCGGACGTAGGCGCACCTGCCAGGTTCGTGCTGGCTACCATTGCGGTGCCGGAAGACATCAAACTGATCGTCGAGTCGCCGCCGGTTTCCATGCGGTTGTTTCCCAACCGTTGGGCGTATGCGGCCGCCTGTTCCCTTCTCAGCCCAAGCTCGGAGAACGAATGGTCATTTCTGCGCAAGTGCGCCGTCAATGGGTACGACGACCGGTGGGTGGATGAAGGAGCGATTCAGACACTGAAACTGATTGCTTCCAAACGCAGCCGGGAAGTACTCGAAGAAGCGCTAAGACAGAATGTAAAGCGAACAGGCCTGATAACGCGCGCGCTGGAGTACGTTGACTCTCACCCCGAGCCTCTCGAAGGCCCGAATTTGGAGGATTTGGCAGTCCGTGTAGCGCAGGCTGTCAAGATCGGCAACTGGTCGCAAAACAGGAAACCGAGATGCAATGCTACGGGCGATAAAGCGCTCGTCGATATCTTCTATGACGCCGATCTGGATGTACTTAGATATACCGCCACTTTTCATCGCGTGGATTCCACTTGGACTTTGCGCGGTGTCAGCGAGACGATGCAGATGCTGGTTTTGCGCCCGGGCATCGTGCGGATTCGACGATAATCGGGAGACCGGAGGACATAGTCTGCTCACTTCACTGCCACCACTAACTCCTCCAGCAGCGGCGGCCTTGAGCTAGGCGATATACACTGACGATGTGATTGCGCGTCTGCCGGCGGTCGTGTTTTTGGCTGCGGCGCTGACGAACCTTGCGCCAGGGCAGGATAACCGACCGGAATCGCGGGATCGTGATGTGCTGCGCATTGCACAAATGCACGGGTTTGCCCGGCAGCAAGCACTGCGCGAACTTCTGCTGGGGCTTCCGAATGTCACTGCGATTGTGATCGATTCCCTATTTCGCTACGAACGGCAGCTCAGGCCGGCGCTGCTTGCACTGCTCGATGACAAAAGTGTGGGGCAATTCACCGCGCAAGTTCTCACGCTCATCGCCGAACGAGATGACATTCGCAGGATCATCGCACATCCTCCACCCGCCGGGGCCGATGGAGACGACGAAGACTGGATTTATGCGGCGGTGAGTTCATTGATAGATCCGAACGTGGATCAAGAGTGGGCATTTGTGCGCAAGTGCGCCCTCGGTCAATATCAAGACCCTTGGGCGCAGCGAGGGGCGATACAGACGCTGAAACTGACCGCGTCGGCGCGCAGCCGGGAAATCCTTCAGGAGATCAAGAGGCAAACTGCAGAGGACGCAGATTCCCTGGCTGAGGCGCTGGCCTACCTCGATTCTGCGCCACCGGATCTGGCTGGACCGGACCTGGAGGCGCTATCAGCCCGCGTGGCACAGGCGGTCAAGCTGGGCTATTGGACGTGGACGGGCAACAGCAAGCCGGTCTATAACGAAGGGAACGACAAAGCGCTCGTCGCGTGTTCTTTCGTGGGGAATCTGGACCGCTACATTTACACGGCGACTTTTCACAAGATCCAAGGAAACTGGAAACTGCGCGCAGTACGAGAGACGGAGCAAAGAACAGGGCCGCCTCCTCCGCCGCGCGCCGCGCAGTAGAGAACCGCAAAGGGGAAATCAGGTCGCCACTGCCGGCTTATCTCTTCACCACGCCCGCTCCCACTAACTCTTCCAGCAGCGGCGTCTCCGGGTATGGGTGGCCTTTATATCTTCGAAATCCTTCGGCATATTCCACGCCGGCTCGCTTACCGTTGGCGCGGGTCCAATCCTGCATTGTCTTCAGGTAGTCGTCGTTGCCGTGATGTTTCATGAGCCAGGCGCGCTGGCTGGCATGCTCGGCGAGCATGGCGGTCTTGATTTCCATCTGCGCGGTCACGTCCACGAAAAAGTCGGGCTCGATGGAGCGGCCCTCGCGGTCCACACCGCCGACCGGGTCCATGAAATACAAATGCGGAATCGCGGCAAGCGGCGGAGCCGCATCCTTGGCCCCAGTCAGGTAATTGGGCGCGGGCGCGCCGAAGCAGGCGTCGCGTACAAGGCGGCTGGTAGTCTCGTGATCACAGAGATAATCGACCGGCGAGGATGTCAGCACCAGGTCCGGCCTGGCCCAGCGCAGAATTTCGGCTACACGGCGGCGGGAAACGTCATCCTCATAAATGCTGAGATCGCGAAACTCTGCGCACCGGTAGTTCGCGCCGATACGCGCCGCGGCGCGCGCCGCCTCCGCGCGGCGAATGCGTGAGATCTCTTCGGGCGAATGCTCGGCCGAGCCGCAATCGCCCGGCGTCATGGTCACGATGGTGATGTTATGCCCGGCTGCCGCGAGCAGCGCGAGCGTTCCGCCGGCGAGGATTTCCGCATCGTCAGGATGCGCATGAATCGAAAGGATTTTTTTCTGCACGGGAGGTCGTTGACCGACCTACCAAGTTATCAAACTGCGCCGTTAGAGTGATTCGCCTTCTGCGAATTCTGTACAGCGAGCTTCAACTCATGGCCCGGCGCAAACCGCGCCACTCGCCGCGCCGCGATCTGCATAGTGCCGCCCTGTTGGGGATCACGTACTTTGCGCGCCTTGTGCTGCGAGGTGGCGAAGGTTCCGAAGCCGACCAGCGTGACGCGGTCGCCGCGAATGAGGCTCGCTTGCACGCCGTCCAACACGGCATCGAGCGCCCTGGCGGCTTGCGTGTTGGTCAATCGCGCATCGCGGGCGATTTTGCGGATCAAATCACGCTTGTTCACGAACCCCTCCTGGTAATGTGCGAGGAGATATATCAAAGGCAGTTTGCGGTGTCAATCGAGGGGCGAAGCGAAATGTATCGTGGAGTGGGTTATTCACTCCGGGAGAGAGCCTTCTTTCTCCCGGAGTAATGGAGTTGGGCGGCTATGGCTAGCGCGAGGAAAACTTTCGGGCGCCCGCAACAAAACCCACGACGCTGATTAACATCAGAAATGTGCCAGGTTCCGGAACCGATGCCTGCAGACCGAGTATGCCTTCTTGTCCGTTCAGCAGCCCGGGATGGTTGAAGTTGGCAGACGATTTGCCGAAGAAAACGTCGACGTGGAAGTTGAAGTTCGGGTCCTCTTCAGGAGGATTAGCATTGGAGCCGTCGACAAAACCCGGCGCGCAGAACTGGCACCCATCTTCGGGCGGCGGAATCTGGAAGAACGCGTCAGGGCCATTACCCACGGAAAAAAAATACACGTCGGTTTGATTGTTCGCGATGTCGGGAACGATGATCGTGTTCAAAAAGAGATTCGACTTGGAAAAAAAGACCTGGTCGAAATTAAGCGTCGGGATGAAGAAGATCATGGAGGTGATGTTCTTCCCGCTCTTGTTGTGGATGTCGAACGTTCCCCCGCCGTTCACGATCGGGTCGTTGATTTGTACGATACAGCTAGGGTGCAGAGCGCAGGAAGGCAGAATATCGGTAGAGTGGTGCCCCCCCGTGTTGAACAGAACCCCGGGATCCGTGGGATCCGCGAAAACCGAACTCACAAGACCCAAACCCAAAACCAGTGATGCGGCAATCCTTAGAACTTTCACCCTACCTCCGTGAAACTTGGTTATACACTGCGGCCTAATTGACCGATATATGCAGCTTTAGCACCAACTTTGGTTAATTCGTTCGGATATCTACTTTTTCAAGGAGTTAGCGCCTGTCGGCGCCAAGGGGATGCCAAAAATCTGGGTATTTGCCCTAAACTGTTGTATTTCTTGCCCTATAGGCAATATCAGAAATGCTTGAGGCGGGATCGGATTCGGCGGGCGATCTTCTCGATTTCCTCGGTTTTCTTTAGAGTAGCGATGGAGAGGACGTGGGCGTCATGCTTCTCGATCTCTTCTTTGAGGCTTTGCGCCAGATCGACCAGCTGGGCCGCGTCCTTGATGGATTTCTCGTGTTCTTCCTTCACGATTTCGTCCGAGCGGAGCTTGCCATTGGGCAGGTGCTCGGTGTCGGGTACTTCGGCTTGCTGGTTATGATGGCCCGTTTGAGGCGCCACCGCGGGCACGAGAAGTGCTCCCGCTGCGAGAACCGTGATGGCAGGAAGGAATAGTCTTTTCATTCAATTGGCCCTCCCGTAGGACGCGGAACCAGTTGTTATGATAGCCAAGATGCAAGCCGTGAACGTAGGGGTAGTGGGATTGGGAAATGTGGGCTCGGGGACGCTGGAAGTGCTGGCGGCGAATGCCGGTCAAATCGAGCAAAAGCTTGGATTTCCGCTCCGCGTAACTATGGTGTGCAGCCGGTCTGCGGAGACGAAGAAGCTTCCGGATGCGCTGGGCCGAGTCAAGAGGACGTCGGACTGGCGCCAGGTGGTGACGGATCCGGATGTGGATATTGTGGCAGAACTGGTTGGCGGGACATCCGTTGCAGCAGAAATTATCGACGGTGCAACGGCCAATCGAAAGTCCGTCGTCACGGCAAATAAAGAACTTATGGCGGCATGCGGCTCCGAAATCTGGGATCGAGCCATCAAAGCCGGCATTAACCTGGCGATGGAGGCGAGCGTCGCCGGCGGCATTCCGATCCATGCCGTGCTGCGCGAGGGGATTTCCGGGGATCGTGTGACGGCGCTTTATGGGATCCTCAACGGCACCAGCAACTACATCCTCACCGAGATGGAAAAGCACGGGTCGCCGTTGGGGGATGTTCTGGCCGAAGCGCAACGGCTTGGGTATGCCGAGGCAGATCCGAGCGCCGATATCGACGGTATCGACGCGCGGTCGAAGCTGGCAATCCTGGCGGCACTGGCGTTCGGCGAGCGGATCACGCCGGCAGACATTTACGTGGAAGGCATCCGGCGCATCTCGCCCATGGATTTTCGCTACGCGCACCAGTTGGGACACACGATCCGGCTGATTTGCGGGGCGCGGCAAACACCCGACGGGCTGATTCTTTCGGTGCGCCCGGCTCTGATTGGACTGCAGACGATCATCGCCGGCGTGCAGGGCGCATACAACGCCGTTTGGGTGAAGGGCCGGTTCGGGCAGGATACTTTTTACTATGGCCGCGGGGCAGGGCCTCTACCGACTGGAGTAGCGGTGGTGAGCGACCTGATGCGGGTGGCACGCGAGATTCGCTATGGGCGGCCGGAACGGGTATCGCCGTTCGCTCATGAGCGGCTCGGCGAGTACAAGCCGATTGCCGTGACGAGCGAGAAATGCGCGTACTATCTGCGTTTCCGTGTGGAGGACAGGCCAGGCATTATCGCGGCGCTTGCCGGAATTCTGGCGGAGCAGAACATCAGCCTCGAAGCCGTGCTGCAACTGCCCGGCGAGCCGGAGCATGACCTGCCGTTTGTAATCACGCTTGAGCCAACGTTTGAACACGCAGTGCGGGAGGCGGTGCAGAAAATGTCGCATTTGACTTTTTTGCGCGAGCCGCCGCTGGCGCTGCCGATGGAGCCATCCTTATGAAGGTGCTAGGTTCTAGGTGCCAGGTGTTAGGGGCTGCCCTGCTGTCGTCTGCGCTTATCCTAAGCGGGCAGGTGGCCAAAGATGCCAACGAAAGATACCAGACTCCGGAGGGGCGGGCGGGAATCGCGAAGACGTTGTCGTCTGCGGATCGGGACGAGCGGCAGAAGCCGCGCGAGTTGGTGGCGGCGATGGGGCTGAAGCCCGGGATGACCGTGGCCGATATTGGGACGGGCACGGGTTACATGCTGCCCTATCTCAGTGAGGCGGTGGGAGCGGGCGGGCGCGTGCTGGGCGAGGACATATTTCCCGATTTTCTGGAGAAGGCGAAGGCGACGGCCAACGAGCACAAGCTCGGCAACGTTACGTTCGTTCAGGGCAATGAGAATGACCCATCGCTGCCCGAGAACGGGGTGGATGTGGCATTAGGGCTCGACACGTATCATCACTGGAACTATCCGGAGAAGATGCTAGCGGGCCTTCATCGGGAACTGCGCGACGGCGGGCGGCTGATACTGGTGGAGTTTCACCCAAAGGCGAACGGGCTGCCGGCGAATCACATACGGCTGGACGAGGCCGATGTCATCAGGGAGATTGAGGCAAACCGGTTCCGGCTGGTCACGAAGCGCGAGTACAACAAAGAGCAGTATATGGCGGTGTTCGAGAAGAAGTGACGACATTCACCGCAGAGACGCTGAGGCGCGAAGAATTAATGCGCGTATAGGGGCGCAATCGAAACCAGCGCGAGGCCCGCGACGAAAAGTACCAGCATCAGGGTGATGAGTGCCCGCACTCGGCCGGTCGCGCCGGCGAATTCCTTCCACACAAGCAATCCCCACAACGCGCTTACCATGGTCGCCCCCTGGCCAATGGCATAGCTGATGGCGGGGCCGACCTGTACGGATTCGGGGGCGCTGGCGGCGACGAAATTGGCGATCGTTCCGGTGGCCCACACGAGGCCGCCGAAGATGCCGAGCAGATGTTGGCGTCCGGTGCCGGTGAAATACTGGCCCATCGTCACGGGCGGGCCTTCGACGGGGAAGCGCATGAAGAACAGATTGAATACGAACGTTGAGAGAAAAACGCCGACCGTAAACACGAAGCCGACGGCATACGGGCCAAGGCCCTGCGGGCCCGATTTACCCATTTCCACGAGCGGGAAGAACGATCCCATGAGCAGTCCGCTGATCAGACTTAGCACGATGCCTTTGCCCGAAACTTTGCGTTGAGCCTGGGCGGCCCGGGAGGCTTCGAGCGCGCGGTAAGCGAGGGCATCGACGACGATGGCGGCGACGACGATCGCCGCGCCGGCGAACAAAAGCGTCGGGTTCCCTTGCGGCTTCAAGGTGTAATTCCAGATGACGCCGATTACGAGGGCGAGGCCGATGCCGACCGGAAAAGCTACGGCGAGACCGGCAAGCGAGATGGCGGCGACGAGCAGGATGTTGGCGAGGTTAAACACCACGCCGCCGATGGCGCCGAACAACAACTCGCGTGTGCCCGCATGCTGCAAGTCGGCCAGGAACGACAGGCCGTGTGTGCCGGAGGAGCCGAAGGTCAGGGCGTAAACGGTGGCAGTGATCAGAACGCCGAGCGAGTAATCGTAATAGAAAAGCTCAAAGCGCCATTTGCCGGCGAGCTTGAAGGTGTTGGCCCAGGAGCCCCAGCAGAGCATGCTGACGAGCGTGAGGAGTAGGGCGGCGCCGTACGTTTGTGGGAGAAGCAAGTGAGAGGGTACAACGCGCGGGCAGAGAGGTCAAGCGAAGGATGAATGGGTTACGCTGAAGCGATGCCCTTTCTGCATGATATCGACCCAGGACCGGAGTGCCCCGAGATCGTTCGCATGATCGTGGAGATCCCGAAAAATTCCGGGAACAAGTACGAGTACGATCATGCGCTGGGAGTATTCCGGCTGGACCGGACGCTTTATTCGCCGATGCATTATCCGGGCGATTACGGCTTTATTCCGGGTACCGTGGCGGAAGACCAGGATCCGATGGATGTGCTGACGCTGGTGGACCAGCCGAGTTTTTCGGGATGTTTGATCGAAGTGCGGCCAGTGGCGGTGCTGAACATGTTGGACAGCAAATTGTGGGATCACAAGATCATCTCGGTTCCTACGCATAACCCGCGCTATGACCAGATTCATACGCTCGACCAGATTTTTCCGCACATCCGCCGGGAGATTGAGCATTTCTTCGCGATCTACAAAGAGCTGGAGGGAAAGGTGACGGAGATGCGCGGGTGGGGGGACCCACGAGAAGCGCGCAAAGTGATCATGGAGAGCCGGAAGCGCTATCTGGAAAAAGACGAAGCTCAGACAAGCGCTCAAACGCGGGTGTGAGCGAGACCCCCCAAATTCCTTAGCTGATGTTTGCGGTGATTGGGGCGTTGCGATTATCTAACCCGCACCTACTTCCGACAGCAAGAAGCTGAGGACGTCGGTCTGCATTTCCACCTGCTTGGAGACGGGCAGGCCGGCCGAGTGGCCGGCTTCGGTGTCGTAGCGCAGCAGTACGGGCCGGTCCGAGCCGGTAGAGGCCTGCATAAGTGCGGTCATCTTGCGGGCGTGCAAGGGTGCCACGCGAGTATCGGAATCGCCGGTAACGAACATGATGGCCGGATATTTCACGCCCTTCTTCACGCGCTGGTAGGGCGAATATTTGTAGATGACCTGGAACTGCCTGGCGTCTTCCGCCGAGCCGTATTCGGGCACCCACAACTTGCCCAGCAGGAAATTCTGGTAACGCAGCATATCGAGCAGCGGGAACTCGCAGGCAATGGCGCCGAACAGGTCGGGACGCTGGGTCATCATAGCGCCCATGAGCAGGCCTCCGTTCGAGCCGCCCATGATGGCGAGATGCGCGGGTTTGGTATAGCCGTTTTCGATGAGCCATTCGGCCGCGGAGATGAAGTCGTCGAAGACATTCTGCTTGTTCTCGAGCATCCCGGCGCGGTGCCATTTTTCGCCGAACTCTCCTCCGCCGCGAAGGTTGGCCATGGCGAAGACACCGCCGTGTTCGGCAAACACGACGGCATCGGAACGGAACACGGGGGTCTGGTTCAGCAGGAAACCGCCGTAGCCGTAGAGCAGGGTAGGACGGGCACCATCCAGCTGGAGACCTTTTTTGTAAACCAGGAACATGGGGACGCGGGTCTTGTCCTTAGACGTATACCAGACCTGCTTGACTTCGAACTGGCTGGAATCGATGGGGATTTTGGTCTGCGCCCACACTTCCTGTTTGCCGCTGGCGATTTCGTAACGGTAAATGGTGGGCGGTATCGCGAAAGACGTAAAGGTGTAGAATGCTTCACCGCTTTCCCATTCGCCGTCCACGGGTTCCACGGTTCCGAGCGTAGGAAAGGCGATATCGCGGCGCGGCTTGCCGTCCCCATCAAACAGGCGTACGCGCGCGTTGACGTTTTCCAGGTAATTGACGGCGAGACCGCCGCCGGCTACGGCGAAGCTCTCGATGGGCGATTTCGTTTCCGGCACCACTTCGCGCCAATGGTCGCGGGCGGGATTGTCAAGATCGACGGCAAGGATCCGTCCGTTGGGCGCGTTCCAGTTGGTCTGCAGGTAGAGGCGATCACCGCCGAAGACGGCGTTGAAATCGGCGTCGATGTCGTTGACGACGGTGACGATGGGGCCGTGTTTTTCGCGATCCTGCAGGTAGACCTCGGCTTTCTTGCCCCATCCGTGACTGATGGAGAGGGCGAGGTAGCGGCCATTGTGGGAGAGATCGCAGGCGACGCTTTCAGTAGCGTCGGTGCCTTTACCAAAAATTTCCTCGTCGGTACCGGATGTACCTAACGCGCGATGGTAAACACGGTAACCCTCGTCGAGATGTTTGGTGTAGTAGAGGTCGCGCTTATCGGGCGTGATGCGCAGCGATTCATAGCGGGCGCGAGGGAGGTGGTCGATTTCCTTCCGGCTGTCCACATCGAGGACGGTAACCGCGACCTCGTCTTCGCCGCCATGGCGGGTGCCGTAAATCAGCCATTTGCCGTCATTGGTGACATCCAAGATCTCGACTGAGGTGGACCCACCCTCGGACTTGTTAGGATCCACGAGCACTTCGTCTCCTCCATGGGGACCCATACGCACGCAGAGCGCAAATTGATTCTCGCTGGCCAGCCGCCGCATGAAGAAGTAGCGGCCGCCGCGCACAACGGGTAGGCCGAAACGATCGGTGCGAGCCAGTTCCTCCACCCGCCTGCTGATGGCCTTGCGATCCGGCAGCCTGTCGAGAATGGAATGTGTATAAACGTTCTGAGCGTCGATCCATTTGCGGGTTTTCGGGCTTTGCTGATCTTCCAGCCAGCGGTAGGGATCGTGAATCGTGACGCCGTGGATGGTCTCGACGACATTGTCCGTCTCGGTTTCGGGGGGCCGCGTGGAAGGAGGTGCGGCGGCAGCAGCCGCCATCATAAACAAGGCGATGGGTGTTTTTAGCATACGGATCAAGTGTGAGACGCGATTCTGCGCCAAAGGTAATAGACGGGAACACCGCTGGCGACGATAGCCAAACCGATAACCGAGGGTTGCGGGTTGTTGACGATGGTGTTTACGACGAACCAGAAGGAAATTCCCGCGAACAGCAGGGGAGTGACAGGGTAGCCCCACATCCTGTAAGGACGGGGCGCGTTGGGAGCTTTCCAACGAAGCACGAGGACGCCCAGCACAGCCAGCCCGTAGAAAATCCAGGCAGCGAAAATCACGTATGAGAACAGGATCTCATAGGAACCGGAGAGGGCGAGGACACACACCCAAACGCCCTGGATGGCGATGGCGACGTGGGGCGTTTCGAAGCGCGGATGCACGTTGCCGACGGCGCGGAAGAACAGGCCATCGTGTGCCTGCGCGAAATAGATGCGGGCGTAGGTGAGGGTGGCTCCGTTGGCTGCTCCGATGATGGAAATGAGAATGGTGAGGGAAACAATCGTGCCGCCGATGGGGCCAAGGGTGGCTTCGGCGACGGTGGCGGCTACGCGGTCGGCTGCCTGGATGGCAGGAATGGAGAGGACGCGCAGATAGGCGACGTTGGCGATCAGATAGATCCCAATCAGCCCCGCGGTGCCGAAGACGAGCGCGAGCAGGATGTTGCGCTCGGGGCGCTTTACTTCACCTGCCACGAAGCCGAGACAGTTCCAGCCTTCATACGCCCACAGGCAGGCGATCATGGCAACGCCGAAGCTGGCGGCGGAGAAGGGAACCGGGGAGGAGGCGGCCGCGGCTGCATGCTTTGGCCCGAAAAAAGCGCTCACCACGACGATGGCGAGACCGGTAAGCTTCAGGAATGTGAAGACACGCTGCACGCCCGCACCCAGCCGCACGCCGCGATAGTTCACGGCCGTCAGAAGGATCACCAGCAGCACGCTGGCGGCTTTGGCACCGATGGGCGAGAGCTTGAGAAAGTAAGACAGGTAAATGGAAAATCCGGCCGCGAGCGTAGCGATACCCCCGGATTGGATGACCAGGAAACTGGCCCAGCCGCTCAGGAATCCGACCAGCGGACCGTACGCTTCGCGCAGGTACACGTACTGGCCCCCGGTGTGAGGCATCATCGCGCCCAGTTCGGCGTAGGCCAGTGCGCCGCAGAACGTGAGGACGCCGGTCAGCGTCCAGACCGCCAGAATCAGGCCGGCGGACGGCAAATTGCGCGCGATCGATCCGGGGACGAGGAAGATCCCGGAGCCGATCACCGTTCCGATCACGATGACGGTGGAATCCAGCAATCCGAGTTTGCGCGGCAGTTCGGCTTTAGACATGTCTGGCCAGACTATCGCGCGGCGGAAGGCCGAAGCAAGTTAGGGAATGTGAAGGGGCGTTTATCGCGCTAACGGACTACGGCGGCGCCGGCTTCGGCTACTGCGTGATCCTGATCGCCCGAGCCGCCGCTCACGCCGATGGCGCCGACCACCTTGCCGCCTTCCTTCAGCGGAATGCCGCCGGCAAAAATCATGATGCGGCCATGGTTGGACGCGTGAATGCCGAAAAACTGATTACCGGACTGGGAATGTTGGGCAAGGTCCTTCGTGGCAATGTCAAACGCGCGCGCAGTGAAAGCTTTGTTAATGGAAATATCGATGCTGCCGATCCAGGCGCCATCCATGCGCACGTGCGCCACCAGGTTCCCTCCGGCGTCTGCCACGGCGATGTTCATGGGCTGTCCAATTTCCGCAGCTTTTTTTTCTGCGGCCGCAATGACTTTGCGAGCTGTCTCCAGGTTGATCATGTTTCGTTTGGCCTCCGACGCATAACATCATATCCGCGGGCGAGCGTCAAGATGGAGCGAAAAAACACCGAAGTCTGCTTGACGGATGACGATTTTTCTGATGATATGACCGACGCTAAGGAGCACAGCTATGGCTACCAATCGCGGCGTGGCGTATATGGGACCGGGCAAGGTCGAGGTCCAGAGCATCGATTTCCCCAAGTTGGCGCTGGGATCGCGCAAATGCGAGCACGGCGTCATTCTCAAGGTGGTCTGCACAAATATTTGCGGCAGCGACCAGCACATGGTGCGCGGGCGCACCACGGCCCCCAAGGGACTGATTCTGGGCCACGAAATTACGGGCGAAGTGATCGAAGCCGGCCGCGACGTGGAGTATGTGAAGGTTGGCGACCTGGTTTCGGTGCCGTTCAACATTGCCTGCGGCCGATGCCGGAACTGCAAGGAAGGCAAGACGGGGATCTGCCTGCATGTGAATCCCGCGCGTCCGGGAGCCGCCTACGGTTACGTAGACATGGGCGGATGGGTTGGCGGCCAGGCGGAATATGTAATGGTTCCATATGCCGACTTCAACTTGCTCCGCCTGCCCGATAAGGCACGCGCTATGGCGAAGATCAAGGATCTAACGCTGCTCTCCGATATCGTGCCTACTGGATTCCATGGCGCTGTGACGGCGGGCGTGGGCCCGGGATCGATCGTGTACGTGGCTGGCGCGGGACCGGTAGGTCTTGCGTGCGCCGTAAGCTGCCAGTTGCTGGGCGCGGCTTGTGTGATCGTCGGCGACATGATTTCCGAGCGCCTGGCTCAGGCGAAAAGTTTCGGCTGCGAAGTCATCGATTTGCGAAGCGGCGGCACCCTGGCGGAGCAGATTGAAAAGATCGTGGGCATTCCAGAAGTCGAATGCGCGGTGGATTGCGTTGGATTCGAAGCGCGCGGTCACGGCAAGGATGCAGCCGTGGAGCAGCCCGCGACGGTGCTCAATTCGTTGATGGCCGTGACGCAGGCAGGCGGCCGATTGGGCATTCCGGGCCTCTACGTGACCGACGATCCCGGCGGCGTGGACCAGGCGGCGAAGACTGGGAATCTCAGCATTCGCATCGGCCTTGGCTGGGCCAAGTCGCACGTCTTTACTACCGGCCAGTGTCCGGTCATGCGCTACCACCGGCAACTCATGCACGCGATTCTCTACGACAAGTTTCATCCGGCGAAAGCCGTGAACGTCACCATGATCTCGCTCGATGATGCGGCCAAGGGCTACCAGGATTTCGACAAAGGCGCCGCCAAGAAGTTTGTCATCGATCCGCACAAAATGGTGGCCTAGCTTTCGTCGCACCGATCAGTGCGGCGCCGTTTGCGTGCCGCGTACGCGCGAAAGTTGCATCGGCCCTCCGGATGTTGTATTCAGAAAGGCGCATTCGTTTTTTTTGGCCGAGACCACACAGGCAAGAAGAGGCGCCATGAAAGTATCGCTGGGCAGTTGGGCATTTTCCTTTGGTCCATTTGCGGACCATCCTATTCCGTTTGAAAAGACAGTCAAAAGACTTTCCGAAGCGGGGTATGACGGAATCGAGATCTGCGGTTTTCCGCCGCATGTGACGCTCGATCAGTATCCGACCAAGGAATCGCGCCGGGAGTTGGTTAGCTTTCTCGGTGAAAATCGTTTGGGCGTATCCGGATACGCGGCCGATTTCACCAGCGTCAATCCCGTGATCCGCGGGAACAAGGATCGGTATCTGGAGGTGGTCCGCCGCAACGCCGAAATGTGCGCCGACATTGGAAGCCCGTGTCTGCGTGTCGATTCCATCGCCGCACCAGGATCGATCGAGGATAGTGACTACCAGGCTGCGTTCGACAGGCTGGCCGATATATGGCACGACTCGGCCGGGATCGCACAGCAAGCGGGCATTCGCATGGTGTGGGAGTTCGAGCCGGGCTTCTCTTTCAACAAGCCTTCGGAAATACTCGCCATGCACCAGAAAGTGGCTCACCCGAATTTCTGGGTCATGTTCGATACGTCGCACGCCTATATGTGCGCGGTGGTAGGCGCGCGTCAGCATGGCGCCAGAGAGACTCTCGCGGGCGGCGTAGCCGAATTCCTGGAAAAGCTCAAGGGCCGCATCGGCGCGATTCATCTGATCGATTCCGACGGTACGCTGCACGGCGACGAGACCAGCACGCACCGTCCTTTTGCCGAAGGCTTCATCGATTTTCGATCGCTGGCGCCCAAATTGCTGGAAGTCCCAAATATCGATTGGTGGTGCATTGACATGTGTTTCTGGGCCGGGTCATGGGAACTGGTTGAACCGAGCTTGCGATTCGTGCGGAACCTGCTGGGTGCGCAGGCCGTGGTCGCATGAACCGGCGCACCTTTCTGCAATTGGCAGCGGCTGGGCCTGTCACGCTGCCGGAATTCCGGCCCAAGAGCATGCTGCATGTGCCCGAACACCCGGTGGAGCGCGCCAAATTTCCCGCGATTGACGTCCATACGCACCTGTTCGGTGCCGGCCGTAAATTTGCTCCCGATTCCGCCGAGGCGCACGCGGAGCTGGCCAAGGTTGCCGAGTATATGGACCAATGCAACCTGGTAACGCTGCTCAATCTTACCGGCGGTAATTCCAAAACGCTGCCCGCGATTCGCAAAACCATGGGGGATTTCGGCTCCAAGTTTGTGACGGCGGCGGAGCCTACCTACGCGCGCGCCAGCGAACCCGGCTATTCGCAATGGCAGGCCGACGAGCTGAAGAAGTGCAAAGATGAAGGCGCCATTGCGCTCAAAATCGTCAAGGTCCTGGGACTTTATCTGCGCGAGAAGGGGAAGCTGGTAGCCATTGACGACCCGCGCTTCGATCCCATGTGGGAAGCGGCCGGGTCGCTGGGTTTCCCGGTGATGATCCACACCGGCGATCCCGGCGCATTCTTTACCCCCATCGATCGCTTCAACGAGCGTTACGAGGAGCTGCAAAATCATCCGGACTGGTCGTTTTACGGCCGCGATTATCCGAAGCGCAGCGAATTGCACGAAGCGCGCAACCGCGTAGCTGCACGGCACCCGAAGACGAAATTCGTTTATCTTCACGTCGGCAACGATGCCGAAGATCTCGCGGTTGCTGCCGAATGGCTCGATCGATATCCAAACGTCCAGATGGAAATCGGCGCCCGGCTGGGAGAGCTGGGCAGGCAGCCACATAACGCACGCAAGTTTATCGAGCGCTATCAGGACCGCATCATGTTCGGCACCGACGCCACATGGGATGCGGGAAAGGAATATCCGCAGCAGGATCTCAAGCCGGAAATGTACCGCTGCTATTTCCGGTTCTTGGAGACGGACGACGAATACTTCGACTATGCGCCGTCAGAAGTTCCGCCCCAGGGCCGCTGGAAAATCTACGGCATCGCATTGCCGGACGGCATTCTAAAAAAGATTTATCACAACAACGCGGCCCGGTTGCTCGGATTGAAAGCCCTCTAGCTCAGCGCTCCACTTTCACCGGAACGCTCGCTTCGACGTTCTGCCAGGCAAGCTTGAGTGTGAAGCCCTCGCCCGCCGGCGTCATGCTGATGGTGAATTCTTCCACCGGGGAACTGGTCTTCGTCACCTTCAGCTTTGTCCGGCCCAGATCTTCCGATTCCTTGTAACTGAACGCTCCCCACTGCTTTGCATTTTTGCTCAGAATCAGGGTCCAGGAGTCCGGCCCGGGGATGGTGAAGAGTCCATATTTTCCGGGAGGCACTTTTAGGCCGTTGATGTCCAGGGTTGCGTCCGTTTCGATGGTTGTACACTCGTCGGCGCCCGTGCGCCACACCTTGCCGAACGGTTCGTGCGCATCGGCTGTGCCGATCATTTTACGGCCGTGAAGCGAGGGGCGGCCGTAGGTGATCGTGATCTTGTGGCCGCCTGCTTCGACAGAAGTAGATTCGTGAGGGCTCTTGTATTGAGCCAGCGTAACCGTAACCAGGCCCAGTAAGGCCGCTGTAAGTGTGGTTATTTTCTGCATGTTGCCTATTTTAGACGCGTGCCATTAGGGTTAGTACCTAGCAACCCGGATATTATTCCGTGCATCAAAGGTTCTAGAATATTAGATATCCAAACATCGGGGGGACAGGCCATAGAGGTATGCGCTCACTGATCCTGTTAATAGGGACATTTCTGCTCGCTGGAGGGCCTAGTTACCAGGGCGCGCTGGCGCATTACAACCGTACCGAATACGATGCTTCCCTCAAGATGCTTCTGGCGATACCGGAAAAGAAGGCGCCGGTTCTGGCGTTGCTCGGCCAGAATTACTTCATGATGCGCGATCCGGTTCGCGCGGTAGATTATTTTCAGCAGGCCGTGGACCTGGAGCCAGGCAACTCCACTTACTATCACTGGTTGGGGCGCGCTTATGGCCTCCGGGCGGAAATGGGCACGATGTTTACCGCAATGGGCAACGCCTCCAAAGCGCGTCAGAATTTTGAAAAGGCCATTGAGCTCGATCCCAATAATTCCGAAGCGGTGAACGACCTGTTTGAGTTTTATGTTGAAGCCCCAGGCTTCGTTGGCGGTGGTCTGGACAAGGCGGAGAAACTGGCGCAGCGCATTGCTGCGCATGACGCTGCGGAAGGGAATTATGCGGCGGCGCGCATCGCGGAAAAGAGGAAAGAATTTCCCCGTGCCGAGAACCATTTGCGCAAAGCCATGGAACTGGCGCCGCGCCAGGTAGGACGCGTTATCGACCTGGCCAAGTTCCTGGCCAAACACGGAAACTTCGAAGAGAGCGAGAAAACCTTCCAACAGGCTGACAGGATCGCCCCGGGATCTCCCAAGCTGATGTTTGCGCGTGCCGCGGCTTATATCCAGGCAAAGCGCAACACCGATGTCGCCAGGCATCTCTTGAAGAGATATCTCAATGCCAGGCTCACACCGGATGATCCGCCACGTGAGGAGGCGCGCAAGCTGCTGGAGCAGGTGTCGGGTGGTTAAATGAACGTCGGCGAAGCGCTTAATTTCAGCGTCCAATCGCTTCGCGCCAATCCCATCCGTTCCCTGTTGACTGGAATCGGTATGGTGATCGGCACTGCGTCGGTCATTCTCGTCGTCACCATTTCCCTCACCAGCCGCGAGTACATCCTGGAGCAGATCGAAGGTGTCGGGTCGAACCTGGTTTACGCGCAAGCGGAAATAGGGACTCAGCTGAGTGACGCGCAGATCGACGCCGATTTCGTCAAGCTGGATGATGTCGCGGCCATCCGGGAACAGTTAGGCGGACGCATCACGGCAGCTTCCGCCATCATGAATACGTTTGATCGCATGCGGCTCGACGGCAAGGATCAATACGTCCAAGTCATCGGAACTGACGAATACTACAAGCCCGTGCGCAATATGGTGGTGCTTTCGGGCCGTTTCCTCGACTCGAGTGATGTCACTCTCCGTCAAAAAGTTTGCATGCTGACGGCCAAGTTTGCCAAAAGACTTTATGGCAGCCCGTCGGCCGCTTTAGGAAATGTCATAAAAATTCACGATCTCCAATTTACCGTGATCGGAACCTTCAAGGAGAAGGTGGAGAGTTTTGGGCAATCGGAGCTGGGTGCCGAGACGATTCTGATTCCTTTTACGGTGCTGCGCTATTTCACGCCGGTGGAGCGCGTGGATCCGCTGGACGTGCAGGTCAAGTCGGCCGCCGACGTCGAAGCCGTGACCGCGCAGATCAAGCACATTCTTGAAAGCCGGCACCGCCCCGGCGCCAAATATCGCGTGCAGAACCTGGTTGAGATTCTGGCGGCGGCGCGTAAGATCGCAACCATCCTCAGTCTGGTTCTGGTTCTCGTCTCGGCCATTGCGCTCATCATTTCGGGCATTGGCATCATGAACATCATGCTGGTGACGGTGAGCGAGCGCACGCGCGAAATTGGCATTCGCATGGCGGTTGGAGCTTCACGCCGCGAAATTCAAATGCAGTTCCTCACCGAAGCCGTGCTCATTAGCTTGACCGGCGGCGTACTCGGCATTTTGGCCGGAGTTTCGCTGCCGCTCAGCGTTCAACTTTTTGTGGATGACATCCGCATTCCGGTCTCCCCCGCGTCCATCATGATTGCGTTCAGCGTTTCCTGCGCGGTGGGCCTGATTTTCGGGCTACTCCCCGCCAACCGTGCTTCTCACCTGAATCCGACAGAAGCGCTGCGCTACGAATAGAGTTTCGCCAGGGCAGCCTCCGGAAAGACTCTCGAGGCATGAGATCGCTGGCTCGATTACTTTCACATTCTGCTGTCGCAACCAGACCAGGCCGGGCGCGACGCCGGCGGATGTAGTCAGCAGGTGCTTTGACGCGAGGAGGAGCTCTGGCCCCTACGCGCCAAACTCAGCCGGCGCGCTGATGATTCCAGACTTTCGTCTTTTGATGTTTCCGTTGGATAGTCATCCAAAGCAATCACGATCAAAAGATTCTGGGCTGATCGATAAAGATTTGGTTCGTGCCCGTCGTCTCTCTCTTTAAGCACCGGAGAGTGGAATGGGCTTACCCGCACGCTCGTCCGGCCTGCTATTGAGGGTTGACTATGAGCTTCGCCAATTCAAATGCAGGACAAGCAAGCGCGCCGGCGATGGAATCACGGCCAAATCGCCGGCTGCATGAACGTGTACCGATCAACCGGCAGGTTTATCTTTGCTGGCAGGAGCGGCAAGCTGCACAGGTTCAAACCGGTCGCGCGCTCGATGTGAGCAAATTCGGCATGCTGGTGGAGGTGGACCGCCCCATTGCCCCGGGCACCACGATCTCTGTGCAGACCAACGCTGCTACGCTTGGCAGCGCTTGCGTCCGCCATTGCACGCCCTCCGGCATCCGGTACCGCATCGGTTTGCACATGCCGGATCGCATGGCGCGCGATTTTTAAAAGCTGGTGAAACGGAGCCATGGCTCCGTGCACTATGGCTGATGAATGCCACTGCCCCAGCCGGCACGGCCACAATGCAACGGCAGGTCAAGTTCATAACTGAAGTTAGTAGTACCGGCCGGACTGGTTGTGCGCGTCAGATTTTGCAACCATGGAGCGTCGCCGTGGGCAATTCGGTCCGCGGAGTAAATAGGAGAAAACAGCATGGCTTTCGACAGCCACATCGATCCCAGAACGATACTAGTTGTTGACGATGACCTTTCAGTTCTTACCGTGGTGAAATGCATGCTCGAATCCAGCGACTACAACGTGTTGCTGGCGAACAACGCCGAGGTAGCGTTGCGCATGGCGGAGCGGGATGATTTGTCGATTGACCTGCTGCTCACCGATGTCGTTATGCCCGACGTGAACGGTCCCGATCTTGCGAAACGCATTCAGGCGATCCGGCCTGCCATGAAGATCTTATTTATGTCAGGTTGCGTCGATTCTGAGGTGGTGCGGGTACGGGTGCTCGAGCCGGAACTGGGCTTTTTGCCCAAGCCGTTCACTTCAGACAGCCTGCTCGACACGGTCCAGAGAATTTTGACGGTGCCGCCCCGGTCATTCGCCGCCAAAGCCAGCGGCAGGTTGCAGTAATTCGACACAGCCTCGGCTATCTTCATCAATTAAAAAGGTCCACCTGACCCAGAGAGGGCTGTGTTTTTTCCCCCAACTCAAATTCGGCTGGTCCCTAACTAGATCAAACTAAACGCGAAGTTGGTTGGTTTGACCATTGCAGGCGTCTGGGCAAAGGAGCTGCATATGGTGCCGCTAACCAAAATCCTGGTCCCCGTGGATTTTTCCGACCGGTCGGTTGCCGCCGTGCGGTATGCCAGAAACCTTGCCTGTCATTTTCGGGGCGAGATGATCCTGGTCCACGTTTTGCCATCCATTCCGTACGAAATGGGAGGTTTCGAGTTCGGAGGAATGGTGGTGGCCGACAGCTTCCGCGACCGGGTGACGGAAGCGCAGGCGGACCTTGATCACTTCCTCGCGACGGAATTGATTGGCCAGAAGGTCTCCAAGGTGGTGCTGGAAGGCGATCCGGCGCGCCAGCTTGTCGAATATGCGCATCAATCTGAGGTAAAGCTCATTGTGATGCCGACCCGGGGGTACGGCCCGTTCCGGCGGTTCCTGCTTGGCTCCGTCACCGCCAAGGTGTTGCACGATGCGGATTGCCCCGTTCTGACCAGCGCACATATCGAGAGTGCGGGAGAGCTGGAAGCCGTCCGTCCCACCAAGATTGTCTGCGCCGTGGATCTCGGTCCACAGAGTGCGAAGGCGTTAAGTTGGGCGGATCAGATGGCAAAGGAATTTCATGCGGACTTAGTGCTGGTGCATGCCTCGCCGCTCGGCGACAGTCACCTGGAGGGCGCCTTCGATCCGGAGTGGCGCACGACCGTGGAAGAGCGCATGCGGGAGAGGCTTTCGGAGCTAGCACAAGGCGTGCAACCGGCCGCAGTCGTCACAGAATCCGGCAACCCGGCCGATGTGGTGGCGGAAATCGCCGAGCGCTTCGAAGCCCACCTGGTTGTGATCGGACGTAGCGAGGCGGGCGGAATGTTCGGGCGCTTGCGCGCCAACGCATACGCGATTATTCGTCAATCGCCCTGTCCCGTCGTGAGTGTGTGATTGGGGAGGTCTTAATGGAAGCCGTTATCCGGCATCTGGGCAACATGAAGTTCGAGGCCATGGCCCGGGGGCACCGGCTGATTTCCGATCAGCCTGTCGAGAACCAGGGGACCGACCGGGGAATGACGCCGCCGGAGCTTTTGCTGGCGTCGCTAGGCACCTGCGCGGGCTATTATGCTGCGCAATACCTTCAGGTGCGCGGGTTGAGTTCACAGCGGATTGCGGTTCGTGTCACAGCGGAGAAAGCTACGCAACCTGCGCGGCTGTCGTCGTTTGTCATCGATGTCGAAGCGCCAGATATCGACCCGAAACATCACGACGGTTTATTACGGGCGGTGAAAGCCTGTCTCGTTCATAACACCCTCAGCGGTACGCCGAATATCGAGCTACACGTCAACACCGCTGTTCCGGTGGCGTGATTGTGGAATCGCAAGCCGGCCGGTCGCACACTGGGGCTTCGAGTAATGCGTATATCGCGGCGCTTGCTGCGATCTGCATTAGCGGCAGCCTCCTCATGCAGTTTGCCTGGCACCTCTCTCCCGTTTACTCTGCCATTCCCCTCTACATCGCTTTGATTTTAGGTGGCGTTCCCCTGCTCATCGAACTCGGCGGCAAGCTCCTGGCACGAGAATTCGGCTCCGATCTGCTTGCCGGAATTTCCGTGATAACGGCGATATTGCTGGGCGAGTACCTCGTCGCTGCGATTGTGGTCCTCATGCTCTCCGGAGGGGCGGCACTCGAACACTATGCAAGCCGAAAAGCATCCGCGGTACTCGATGCACTTGCTCGCCGTATGCCAACGGTGGCTCACCGGAAAACCGCGGAGGGTCTGGCGAACATCGCGCTTAGCGATATCGTCGCCGGAGAAGTCCTTGTCGTCTTACCGCATGAAATTTGCCCGGTGGACGGCACGGTCGTCTCCGGCCACGGTTCGATGGATGAGTCGTATCTCACAGGTGAGCCGTTTCAAATTTCGAAAACGCCCGGCTCGGTAGTTTTATCGGGTGCCATCAACGGAGAATCGGCCATCACCATCGTAGCTACGCGCCGGGCGGTTGATTCCCGCTACGCCAAGATCATGGAAGTGATGCGCGCCTCCGAGCGCAACCGGACGCGGCTGCGGAGAATCGGCGACCGTATCGGCGCCTGGTATACGCCCCTTGCGGTGGCGGTGGCCTGCGCGGGATGGCTGATCAGCGGGCAGGCCGAACGTTTCCTTGCCGTGATGGTGATTGCAACGCCTTGCCCGCTGCTCATCGCCATCCCGGTCGCCGTGATCGGCGGCATCTCACTTGCTGCTCGCCGCGGCATCGTGATCAAGAATCCGGCTATGTTGGAACAGATTGATACCTGCCGCACCGTTATCCTGGACAAGACCGGAACGCTGACCTACGGACGCCCGACGTTAACGGAAGTCGTTTGCGCGCCTGGTTTCGATGTTGAGCTGGTTCTGAGTCTGGCGGCGAGCCTGGAGGTGTATTCGCGGCATCCGCTAGCAGCGGCGATTGTCACGGCGGCGCAGGAACGGGGGCTTCCGCTCGAGTCCGTGGACCTGGCAAGCGAGAAGCCCGGTGAAGGGCTGCGCGGCATGACCGGCGGCCGGTCCGTGCGCATTACAGGGCGCGCCAAACTGGCCGAACTGCCAGCAGGGGTGCCCGAAGCCGGCGAAGGTCTCGAGTGCCTGGTCTTCGTGGACGATCACTATGCCGCGGCCCTTCGTTTTCATGACGAGCCGCGGGAAGAGAGCCAGCCGTTTGTGCAGCACCTGCTGCCGCGGCACGGAACAGGCAAAGTGATCCTGCTCTCCGGGGACCGCGAAAATGAGGTGCAATACCTGGCCCGCACGCTGGGGATCGAGCTGACTCACGCGGGAAAAAGTCCGGAGGAGAAAGTAGCGATCGTTCGCCGGGAGACGGCGGAGGAAAGGACTCTCTACGTGGGAGACGGCATCAACGATGCCCCAGCCATGATGACGGCGACGGTCGGCGTGGCGCTGGGAAAAGGCAGCGACATCACGGCCGAGGCCGCCGACGCCGTGGTGCTGGACCCTTCGCTGGCCAAAGTCGACGAGTTGATTCATATCGGGCGCCGCATGCGCAGGATTGCACTGGAAAGCGCTTTTGGCGGTATGGCGCTGAGCCTCATCGGCATGGCTGCTGCGGCTTTCGGGTACCTGCCACCGATTGCCGGCGCAGTGGGTCAGGAAGTGATTGATCTTGCTGCCGTTCTAAACGCCGTGCGCGTTGCTCTACCGGCGCGCAAGCTGACGGACTTCTAGCGCGCCACGGTTGCGATCGCCACGTTTCGGAACTCTCCGGTCTCGTCGAACGACCCTGGCCCGATCTTCCCGGAACCCAGGCTCACATCCACGGCGTGTAATGCCGGCACTTCATGGCCGTCAACGGCCACATCCACCGTTCCACTGGCTGCGTCATGGATCAGCTTTACATGATGCCAGCGGCCTCTAGCGGAAAATGCTGCCGGTCCCCGGTCCGTGCTGATGCGCACGCGTTCTCCGCCGTACACGTGGAAGATGCCGTTGTGGACCGGCTGCTGGGCGCCCGTATCGACTGAAAGGTGCGCGTAATCGAAATGCGCCTCGTCGCGGTAGGCGAAAGCGATGAGCAGCGAGGCGCCAAGCGGCCGTACGTCGGCCTCAAATGTGATGCGGCCGTATTCCGGTACGTCTGCCAGAGCGAACTGTATCGGCCGGCGCGGGCCCGGCAGCGGCCCCCGGTGTTCAACGAGCCGCAAAACGGGGGCGCTGCCCGATGTATCCACCTTCCAATCTCCGCTGACGGGAACGCTCCAGGTCCGGCCAAGGAATTCGAGAGTGTCGGCGGCAAACACCAAAGCAGCGGTGAACACGGCGAGAGCCACGAGTTTCATGGCGCCATGATAGCCCACTGCCGGATGTTCCGCTGGAATTCCAAAAGAGCATCCGGCGACGAACGAGCGTGGACCTAATCCTCGTTGTCGCGATTCACAGCATCGGCATCAGATGCGAGGTCCATCAACTGTTCCAGGAACATGGGATTTTGGTGGAGAAACAGGCCGTCCGCGGCAAAGGCCTGAATGGTTGCCAGGGCGCCGCCGTTCTTCGTGAGCGTCGGCCGGATAATGGAAACGGGTGGCAGGCTCGCGCTGAGAAACTGACATGGCTCGGGAAGGATCAGGTTGGTTTGGAACATCTGGCTCCCCGCGGCCTGATCGCCGGCTGACAGCTGACTATTGTGCTGGTTGGCTGGACTGTTGAAATCCGGAAAATTGAGACCCGTAACCGGATCGAAAAGCGGCGCCACGGGCTGCGCAATTGCGTTCCCCATCTTGTCGTGCCAAAGCGAAAAGTGATCGATCTCGACGCCCCCGATGCTGAGCAGGATGCGGAGGACTTCTTTGCTATTAGCCTTGAGCGCGAGGATGGGGTAAAGGCTCGAGCCTCCCTGCTCAATAAAGGCAAAATGGATCGCCGCCACATTTGCAATCGCCTGGATGGTAGTCTGCGAATAATTGTTCTGTAGAGGAATGGCTGTCTGGTTGGTGATGTTCAATAATTGGGGAAACGAAGCTCCCAAATCGGAATTGGTTGTGCTGCGATAGCGGAAGTACCAGCTTGTGTCGACGTTTAGCGCCTGGAGATTGGTGAGACGGCCGACATTGTTTGCGCCAGCTGCTGTACTGGACGGGAGGGTTTCGAACTGTTTGAAATCGACGGGCTGCGCGCCCTTCGACGTCAGGTATGCATTCAGAAAATCGCGGTGGCTGATTTCGTCGTCCGTGTTGTCGGAGATGTATTGAGACATGTCTCCATCGAGTTGAGCGAGGGCATGCTTGTACGCCGGATTGCCGGCATTCGGTTGATCGTGCGCGTCGACGGCGCCGCCGATCTCGTTGTACTGCTGCCACAGATCGGCCTCAATGAACTCGGCCGCTGCCGCGAATCGCAGCAGAGCGGCGTCACCCCTACTGATTTTCTTATCCGCAGCGAACAGCCTTCCGGCGGGGGTGGCTGCACCCGCCGCGACAGCGCCGCCGATACCACGCAGAAATGAGCGGCGTCTCACGACACGCCGCCAGCCCGTGTTCAGCTGCTCATCGAGTGAGGATTCCGTTTCTTTGTGTTGTGTGTCGGTAGAAAGGCAGAGATTTTCTTTCATCGTTACACTCCTGAAAATTAATAATTGATTCGAAGCAACGCGCGATCCGCGCCAGCCACTTCCACGCGTCGGCTCGAAGCCTAACCGAGTATGGTCCGAAAACCCCGTAAACGGCTGTTAACTATCTGTAAACTCGGTATTGCCCAAACAACTTGTTAAAAGAGGGAGATTCCGGGCCACGAAGCGGCACTTGCATAAAAAATGCGCGCCGCGTAATGACAGAGTGCTGCTCCTGATGGGCCGTGCCGACGCTGCGGAGCGCCCTGTGTTATGATCTGACTCCATGCCAAGCGGGTATATTCCGATTTTTATCTTTTTGGCAATAGCGATTGCGTTTCCGGTGGTGACCATTATCATCGCCAAGCTGATCCGGCCGTCGGCGCCGTTTCAGGCCAAACTGGAAGCCTACGAGTGCGGCATCAAGGCCGCGTCGGATTCGCGCGGGCGCTATACCGTGCGTTTTTACATCATCGCCATTTTGTTCGTGATCTTCGACGTGGAAACGATTTTTCTGTTCCCCTGGGCGGTGAAGTACAGCAAGCTCGGCTGGTTCGGCGTGTTGGAAGTCCTGGTCTTCCTCGTGATCCTGATCGTCGGCTATGTGTGGGCCTGGAAAAAGGGCGCACTGGAGTGGGTGTAGCCTCAATTCTCAGGTAGCAGCAAACCAGTGCCGGCTTCTTACTGACGTGTTCGAGCCTTTTCCCAACAATTTCAACCGGGTTAGTCGATTCCATTAGCCGTAATAAGCCTTCAGTTCGACTCTCGGAACTCGAGTTCATACGCCGCGCCGGTAAACCGCCGGAGATGGACGACTATACGACGGTGCCTGTACCGGTCAACCGCCGGCAATGGCTCCCAGCACCAGGTAGGGCTCTTTCCCTTCGGCTACCGCCTGCGGCAGCGGAGAGTCTGGGGGCTCATGCGAAAGATCCTCCTGGCAGGCGAAGAACCGCAGCCACGGACGGCGTTTCAGGGTGCCGTACTCACGGATCGTCCCGCGCAGCATCGGATAGCGCGCCTCCAGCGCATCGAGGACGGACCGTTGCGTCACGGGGGGCGCCACCTCGAGCAGTACCTCGCCATCCACGCTCGCCAGCGATCGCAAGTGCGATGGGATGACGACGCGGATCATTGGAGCGTCTGTACCTCTACGGAAAGCACTGCCGGCAAATCCCGCACGATGGGCAACCAGCTATCGCCCGAATCCGGCGACACGTACACCTGGCCGCCGGTTGTGCCGAAGTAGACGCCGCAGGCATCGAGCGTATCCACCGCCATGGCATCGCGCAACACGTTCACGTAGCAGTTAGCCTGCGGCAGTCCTTTGCTGAGCGGCTCCCATTCATTCCCGCCGGTCCGGCTGCGGTACACACGCAGTTTGCCTTCGAGAGGGAAATGTTCGGCATCGCTCTTGATCGGCACCACATAGATGGTTTCCGGCTCGTGGGCGTGTACGTCGATTGCGAATCCGAAATCCGTGGGCAGGTTGCCGCTCACTTCCCGCCACTCATCGCCCGCATTGTCACTGCGCATGACGTCCCAGTGTTTCTGCATAAACAGGACGCCGGGCCGCTTTGGATGCATCGCAATGTGATGCACACAATGCCCGACCTCCGCGGTCGGATCCGGAATATATTGCGAGCGTAACCCCTGATTGATCGCCTTCCATGTTTTGCCGGCATCATCGCTCCGGAAAGCGCCTGCGGCTGAGATCGCAATGAACATGCGGTTGGGGTTGCTCGGGTCCAGGATAATCGTGTGCAGCCCCAGGCCGCCGGCCCCCGGCTGCCACCGCGACCCCGAGCCGTGGCCGCGCAGTCCCGCCAACTCCTCCCAATTGTTGCCGCCGTCTTTTGAGATGAACAGCGCGGCGTCCTCTACCCCGGCATAAACCGTGTCGGGGTCCGTCAGGGAGGGCTCCAGATGCCAGACACGCTTGAATTCCCACGGATGCGGCGTTCCGTCGTACCACTGGTGTGTTCCCGGAACTCCCTCGTAAGTAAATTTGTTTCCGACCGGCTGCCAGCTTTTCCCGCCGTCGTCGGACCGCTGCATAACCTGCCCGCTCCAGCCGCTCGATTGCGACGCGTAAATGCGATTGGGGTCTGCCGGCGACGCTTTCATGTGATACAGTTCCCAGCCCGCAAAATGCGGGCCGCTGACCTCCCACTTTTCCCGCTTGCCGTCAGCGGTCAAAACAAACGCGCCTTTGCGCGTTCCCACCAGTACGCGTACCCTGCTCATTTTGATCCTTTCCATGGTTGCATCGGCATCCAGACTTCTACGTCGCCTATCCCTGTTCTCGGATTAAACCGCTCGTCATATCGCTCAAAAAACGCCGGAGCGTCTTGTGCCGGCTCGACGTGATGATAGCCTGACGACGGGAACCATTTCTGCGAGATGTTCTCGATCGTTGTCCTCAGCTTCGATATATGGTCGCGATGCGTGAAAACCGCGTACTGCTGGGCGGGAACTGCGGCGCTCACGAATTCGGCAGGGATGCTTGCTCCTTCGGGGATCTCGACGCCGCACTGATAATCAAACCCTTCTGCCGCCGGAAAGCAGAGCCCGTATGTCGCTGTGCCGATGGCATTGCGAACCGGCAGATACGGCACGAAGCGCTGCCAGAGTTCGGGGATGGTGTCCGCGTTAGCGGTCGTGTAATGGCCGCGCAGCCCGGCAATCAACATGGCCCCTCGTGTTTCAAATCGCGGAGCGTCAAGTCTGGCGGGGGCTGGTGTCATCGTCTTTCTCCTTTTTTGTTAGCTTGCCCGCAGAACCGTGTGCAGCCTGCGATCGCGCAGGTACAATCCGGCCCACAGCAGAACGCCGAGATAAGTCGGAAACAAGACATGGCTGAACAAAGGATCCCGTATGCGTAGGTGCGTTGCCACTGCACCTCCAAGATAACCCGTCAACAACACTGCGCCAACAATCGCGGTACGCGGAACAATGTAGAGTATCGTGCATGCCAGCAGCACGATGCCCAGCACGGGAATCAGGCTCACGGGCCAGCCTACCCGAGCCGTGCCTTCAATCACCGGGGAGGGCATCCAGAATTTCATCGCGGAGTCCATGAGAAGAAACAGCACCGCCAGACTGCCCATGATGCGCCCCGCCCAGATGCCTGCCTTCGCTCGCGAAACCGTCTCCGCCCTCTGTTGTTCCATTAGTTGTGTTTCCAACAGTGTTGCATCCGTCATCGGCGTGATTTCCTCTCCGCCAGTTCCTTGGCCATCTGCCGTTCCCGTTCGACCGTTTCGCTCGGCGCGAAGTCCGCGAGTTCGAAGACCGGCCGGATCTCGATCTCCGCGTCCTTGCCCTCTCCATGCGGGGCTGGCGCGCGCATAGCCCACTCAATCGCTTCTTCGCGCGACTTTACCTCGATGATCCAATAGCCTCCGATCAGCTCCTTGGTCTCGGCAAACGGGCCGTCGATCAAAGTCTTTTTGCCGCCGCGGAATGCGATCCGCGCACCTTTGGAACTCGGCTGTAGCCCGGCGAGGTCCACCAAAACTCCCGCCTTGTGCATCTCGTCGTTGTACCGGCCCATGGCATCGATCAATTCCTGGCTAGGCATCTTGCCCGCTTCAAAATCTTTGCTTGCTTTTACGATCATCATGCAGCGCATTCTTTGATCCTCCATGGTTGAATCGAACTGCAGGCCTCGAAATCGACAAGCCTAATGCCCAGGCAGCGCCGGAATTTCGATCACTGGACGAATTTCCACTGTTCCCTTGCGCGCGCCCGGAATTCTTGCCGCAATCCCGATGGCTTCATCGAGGTCCTGCGCGTTGATCATGAAATAGCCGCCCAGTTGCTCCCGGGTTTCGGCGAAAGGCCCGTCGGTTACGAAACGCTTCCCGTCGCGAATCCGCAGGCTCGTCGCGGTCCCCACCGGCTGCAGCGGCGAGGTGGAAATGAACTGGCCTTTGGCCTGAAGATCGTGCGCAAGCTGTGTGGACTCCGCGTAGCAAGCCTGGCGTTCGCTCTCGCTCAATGCGTTCTCCTCGAGATAAATCAACAGCATGTATCTCATTTCACGCTCCTCTGAAGGTAAGTCGAATGGCCCGACGCTTCATCGACTGACGGCCTTCGAAAAATTTACAATCGGATATGCCCACGGATGTCACCGCCGCCATCGAAGCAGTGTACCGCTCCGATTGGGGCCGCATTGTGGCAACGCTCATCCGCCTCGTGGGCGATTTCGATCTCGCCGAAGAGACTGCGCAGGAAGCATTTACGGCAGCGGTCGACCAGTGGCCCATCTCCGGCATTCCCGAATCGCCGCGCGCCTGGATCATACAGACGGCCCGGCACAAGGCTATTGATCGTATCCGCCGGCAAAGCCATTTTGAAGAGACGATTGTGCCGTATCTCACGATCGGAAGCGAACTGGTGACACGGCAGCCAGATTTTGATCCCGCCGAGATTCCTGACGATCGCCTTCGCCTGATCTTCACCTGCTGCCACCCTGCGCTTGCGCTCGAAGCGCAGGTGGCCCTCACCCTCAGGACGCTGTGCGGCCTCGAAACGGACGAGATTGCGCGCGCTTTTCTTGTGCCGACGGCCACCATGGCACAGCGCCTGGTGCGGGCCAAGCGTAAGATCCGCGACGCCCGTATTCCTTACGTGGTTCCCGAAATGTCCGAGATGGCGGATCGCCTCGACGCCGTGCTGACCGCGCTCTATCTGGTTTTCAATGAAGGCTACGCGGCCACGCGCGGCGCCGGATTGCTCCGTACGGACCTTTGCCTGGAGGCGATCCGTCTGGGACGTTTGTTGCTGGCTCTGCTCGCGCCGCAGACGCCGTCTGAAGTTTACGGCCTCCTCGCGCTCATGCTCCTGCACGATGCGCGGCGTGACGCCCGTCTTGACAAGAACGGCGATCTGGTGATTTTAGAGGAGCAGGATCGCGCGCTCTGGAACCGCGCTCAGATCGCCGAGGCGTTGCCGCTCGTCCGCGAAGCCATGCGCGCCGATCCTGGGTCGTACGCACTGCAATCCGCTATCGCACTCGAGCACTGTCGGGCGCCCACCCCGGAAGCGACCGATTGGCCGGCCATCCTGCGCCTTTACACGGCGCTCGAACGCTTGCAGCCCTCGCCCATTGTGGCCTTGAATCGGGCGGTAGCGGTCGCCATGGCGGAAAATCCGCGCCAGGCCCTGGTGCTGATCGATCGCCTCGCTACCGAAAACGGACTCGAAAGCTATCACCTGCTGCATGCCGCCCGAGCCGACATGTTTCGCCGCCTCGGGTTGCCGCGGGAAGCCGCAGAAAGCTATTCGCGCGCGCTGGCTCTCGTAACCAACGACAGCGAACGCCGGTTCCTGGAACGCCGTTTGCGGGAAATGCAGGCCCTGGCTTAGGAGAAAGCCCGAATGACCGTCGCTGACTTTCGCCGCATCGCCCTGAGCCTTGAAGACGCCGAGGAAGGTTCCCACATGGGCTCGGCGGATTTTCGCGTCGGCGGCCGTATTTTCGCGACGCTGGCCGCGAAGCAGCTGGGCTACGGCAACCTGATGCTCACCCCTGAGCAGCAGGCCATGTTCGTTGCCGAAGCCCCCGAAGTCTTCCTACCCATCGCCGGTGGTTGGGGACGCAATGGCGCCACTCACATCCGATTGTCCGAGGCCACACACGACATCCTCGAAGGCGCCTTACGCACGGCATGGAAACTACGACTGGAAAAGAACGCGAAGTCTCGGCCAACGAAAACGGCAGGAAAGAACACGGGTCGCCGCCCGGGAGAGAAACGCCGCTCATCCTAATTACTTGAATCCCATTTCGCTGCGCACCTTCTTCGGCAGCTTCGCAGCAACCAGGGTGTAGGAATCTCGAATCAACCGCTTCAGTTCCTTCGGCGGTAACGCGTCCAGGCTCTCGATCATGACCCATTTATTGCGCGCCAGATAGGGAGCGGGAACAATACCCTCCCTTTCCAGAAGTTCTGCGAATTCTTCATCCGAGCACTTGAAGGACAGGCTAACCGGCACACGGTCGAGCGCCGCTATCGCGAACATCTTCTTGGCAACGCGGAACAGCAGATTGTTGCCCCACTGGATGTCTTCCGTCGCATGCTGCAGCGACAAGCAGTAGCGACGCAGCGTCTCGAGATCCATCACCAAAACCGGCGCAGCCGCAGCGCCTCGGAAAACGCGATGTACAGGTTGACGATTCCCAGCCCGCTCACGGCGCCTCGCAGGTACCCGCTATCCCAGTAGCCGTGATGGAGCAGGGAAGAGAAGTAGTTGTTGTCCCACACAACCGGTACCCAGGGGAACAACAGAAGGAAGCACCCAAGTTCCAGGCAAAAGATAATGAGCAGAATTGTGGAGAGCTTCTGATACCAGGGGTAGCTGCGCCTAGCCTCCGCCGGCGCCGTTTCCGTCACAATGGGCGTACCCGGCTCTATTGGCATGCGCTCGCCTCGAGGGCGAACAGGTCGAGTTGCCCGTCATCCAGCGGGAATAGATACCGGGCGCGCACCGGTTCGAAGCTCGCCCGGTGCAGCGGCGTCGGCCCGTGCTGTTCGAGCGCCTGCAGATGCTCGGGCGTGTTGTAGCCTTTGTGACTGGCCAGGCCGTACTGCGGATACACTTCATCCCAGACCCGCATGCACGCGTCGCGCGTGACCTTGGCGATGATGGATGCCGCCGCAATCGCCTGGCACCGTGCGTCACCGTGAATCAGGGGATGCTGCGGAATCATCAGATCGAGCGGCACCGCGTCAATCAGCAGGAAATCCGCCGCAGGTGACAGTTGTTGGACGGCCCGCTTCATCGCCAGGCGTGACGCCTGGTAGATGTTGATGCGGTCGATCATGGCGGCGTCCACCGCCGCGACCGCCCAGGAGACGGCGCGCTCGCGAATCCGCTCCGCCAGCACTTCGCGCCGCTCGGCTTCGAGCTGCTTGCTGTCGTTGAGCCCGCGAATCGGGCGATCTGGATCCAGAATTACGGCGCCGGCGAATACCGCGCCAAACAGAGCTCCCCGGCCGACTTCATCCACGCCCGCAACCGCCGCGTAGCCCCGTGCCCGCAGCTCTCGTTCCAGCGTTCCCTCGCAACGCAGCTTCGTGACTGGATTTGCCGATGCCACGTGCCCCCGGCACTCGGCGCTTATTCGCGCTCGCGGAGCCGTGCCGCTTTACCCTTAAGGCCGCGCAGGTAGTACAGCTTGGCCCGGCGCACCCGGCCGGTGCGCACGACGTCGATGTGATCGATCACGCGTGCGTGCAGCGGAAAAATGCGCTCCACTCCCTGTCCGAAGCTCACTTTCCGGACCGTAATCGTTTCTCCCATCCCCGTATTCTTGCGCGCGATCACCGTGCCTTCGAACGCCTGCAACCGCTCTTTGTCGCCTTCTTTGATCTTCACGTGGACGCGAATGGTGTCGCCCGGACGAAATTCCGGGATGTCAGCCCGCTTATTTTTTTGTATGAACTTGGTCAGTAACGGGTGATTCATGGTTCCTAATCCCTTCAGTTTCTCTATCGTACTTGAAATCCGTATGTCTTGCCTGAGCCAGATCCGGCCGGAGCCGTGCCGTTTTTTCCAGCGCCGCCCCCTCGCGCCAGCGGCGTATCTGCTCGTGGTTTCCACTCAACAGAACTTCCGGCACCCGCCAGCCGCGGAACTCCGCCGGCCGCGTGTACTGCGGGCAATCCAGAACGCCCGCTTCCTCTCCAAACGATTCGCGTACCGCCGAGTCCGCATTTCCTAAAACTCCCGGAACCAGGCGCGCAATGGTATCGATTACAACCGCCGCCGCCAGTTCTCCGCCGCTCAGCACATAATCGCCGATCGCCAGTTCCTCGTCCGCCAGGTGTTCCGCCACGCGCTCATCTACGCCTTCATAGCGGCCGCACAGGAGAAGCAGCTCCTTCGCTCCTTCCAGCCGCCGCGCCGCTGCCTGATCGAACTTCCTTCCCTGCGCCGAAAGAAGAATCACGCGCCGCTTTTCGTCCCGTTCCCCTCGGCTCCGCTCCGGAAAAATCGTTTCTACCGCCGCAAACAACGGCTCGGGCTTCAGCAACATTCCTTCACCGCCGCCGAACGGCCGGTCATCCACTGTCTTGTGCCGGTCCGAAGTCCAGTCCCGCAGGTTGTAAATCCCGATCTCGATTCTTCCTTCTTCCACTCCCCGAGCTACCACTCCGTGCTCGAACGGCCCGCGGAAAAAATCCGGAAAAATCGTGACCACATGGAACTTCACGCGCGGTTCAAATCCTTCAAGCCTTCCGGCAAATTCACCAAAATTCTCTTTGCCGACGTGTCAATCTCGACGCAAATGGAACGGGCGAACGGAATCAGCAGCTCGCCCACTTCCAACAGTCCCGAGCCGCCCGCATCTTCCCAGCCCGTCACTACACCCAAAAACGTCTCGCCGTCGCGAACCTCGCATCCCATCAAATCCGAGAGATAATACTCGCTCTCCCCTAGTTCCAGCCGCTCCGCTTTTGGAATCCGAACTTCCGACCGTTCCAGTTCCTCCGCCTGCGACATGGTATCCACGCCCCGGAATTTGAACAGCCACGCGCGCTGGTGCTCGCGCACAGCCTCCACCTGAAACGGCCGCGGCGCAATATCTCTGCCGTCGCGGAACAGGACTACTTCCTCTAACTGCTGGAATCGCTCGGGCTTACTGGTGAGTGCAATGGCAGTTAGCTCACCGCGGAGGCCCCAGGCCCGTCCCAGCCTGGCCACCGTGACCCATTGGGCGTCTCCGGGAAGGCTCACTCCAGGATTTCAAGCGTAAAGCGCCGGTTCAGCTTCATTCCGGCGGCACCCAGGATGGTCCGGATCGAGCGGGCCGTTCGCCCTTGTTTCCCGATCACTTTACCGAGGTCACTCGGGGCCACACGCAACTCTAAAACCGTGACTTGCTCGCCTTCCACCACGTGCACGTTGACCTCGTCTGGGATGTCCACGAGAGCTTTCGCGATATCTTCAATCAGCTGCTTCATCCCCGCGCCTCCTAAGCCCATTCTAAACGACGCCGCAAAACACAGTGGCGCAAGGAGTTGCTAAACCCACATGAACAAAGTCCCGAATCGTACAGTTCGCCCGTTCAGGCGGCCGGACTGGCAGCCGGCGCCGGATTGTTCTTCACCAGCCGCGCGACGGTGTCCGACATCTGAGCGCCGTTCTTTACCCAGTGCGTAATCCGCTCGTGCTTCAGTTCCACCGCCGCCGGAGTGGCTCTCGGGTTGTAATGGCCCACCACTTCGATGTTCCGCCCGTCGCGTGCCTTTTCCTTCTCGATCACAACCACCCGGTAAAACGGTTTCTTTTTGGCCCCAAAACGCGCCAATCGAATCATTAACATGCTGAACTCTCAACTCCTGTCTTCTAAAATGCCGGTAATTTCAACTTACCCAATTTTTTCCCGAGAAAGCCGCCGGAGAAGCTTTTCATCATTTTGCGCGCCTGCGTGTACTGCTTCAGTAACTGGTTCACGTCCTGGACGCTCGTGCCGCTGCCTTTGGCGATGCGCCGCCGCCGGCTGCCATTGATGATCATATGGTTGGCGCGCTCGTGCGGCGTCATGGAATCGATGATCGCCACTACGTTTGTAATTTCTTTTTCATCGATCTTGACGTTCTTCAGATCCTTCATGATGCCCATGTTCGGCATCATTCCCAGGATCGACTCGAGCGGTCCCAGCTTGCGGATCTGCCGGATCTGATCGCGGAAGTCTTCGAGCGTAAAGTCGTTTTCGATGAGCTTGCGCTGCATCTCGACGGCTTGCTTTTTATCGATGGCCTCTTCGGCCTTTTCGATAAAGGAAAGTACGTCGCCCATGCCCAGAATGCGCGAAGCCACGCGATCCGGGTAAAACACTTCGAGCGCGTCGGATTTCTCGCCCACGCCTACGAACTTCAATGGCTGCCCGGTCACCTGCCGGATCGACAGCGCCGCCCCGCCGCGCGCGTCGCCGTCCATTTTCGTGAGCACGATGCCCGTGATGCCCAGCCGTTTGTGGAACTCGTCCGCGCTCTTCACGGCGTCCTGGCCAGTCATGGCGTCGGCTACGAACAGGATTTCCACCGGCGTCAGCATCTCACGAAGCTGTTGCAGTTCGGCCATGAGCTGGTCATCGATGTGCAGCCGGCCGGCTGTATCCACCAGCAGTACGTCCCGGCCCGAATTTGCCGCTTCCTTGCGAGCGGACCGCGCCAGGTCCGCTGGCGCTGTTTCTTCGGGTGCGCCCGCGTAAATCGGCTGATTGATATCGCGCGCCACGACGCGCAACTGTTCCCGCGCCGCCGGGCGGTACACGTCCACCGATACCAGCAGAGGCCTGTGCCCGTTCTTCGAAAGCCAACGGGCAATCTTTCCCGTAGTCGTCGTCTTGCCCGACCCCTGCAGTCCCACGATCATCATCGCGCTCGGCGGCTCGTTGGCGAACCGCAGCTTCGATTCGTGGCTGCCCAGGATCTTGATCATTTCATCGCGGACAATCGCGATCACCTGCTGTGAGGGCGACAGCGCCGTGAGCACTTCTTCGCCCATGGCCTTGACCTTGATGGCCTCGATCAGCTGTTTGACAACGCGGAAGTTGACATCGGCTTCGAGCAGCGCGACACGGATCTCCCGCAGCGCGGATTCCATGTTTTCCGCCGTCAGCCGCCCTTCGCCGCGCAGATTCTTGAATACCCGCTGCAGCTTTTCCGATAAGTTGTCGAACATGATCGCTTACGGATTTACCACCGGACACACCGAGGCAAACTCGTGGTCAGGAATGATTTATTGATTATAGCGGATTTCAGGGCTGGAACGGCGTTGTTGTGACGGCGCAAGTCTTTAGTACGAAGTCCGCACGCTCCGTCACGGACATCAGAGGCAACTCCACAAGCTGATACCCAGAATCCCCGTACACCATTTTTACCGCTTCATACGTTCGTACGGCTTCGGCGAAGTCCTGCTTGCGTTCCCGGTCCTGCGTATAAATTTCCCGCCAGGGCGGCGCGATGAACACTCGCGCGTTGTAGAGGAAGTGCTCGACCGCGCGATTCACATGCTCCGGAACAGGTAGTCCTGCCAGGCGCAAATACCCCGCCACATCGACCACACCGCGATCGAAAAACACCGGCCCCTCCGCCTCTTCCGCTGCCCGGTAGGAGCGCATGTCCCAGCTCAGCATCAGTTCGGCGAAAAGCAGCGGGTCTTGCCACGGCAACGCTCGGCCGCCGATCGCCACCTGTTCGTGAATAATCGCGCGCCCAGCTTCTCGCGCGCACCGGTAACCGGCGCGCTGCAACTCCTGGATGATGCTGCTCTTGCCGGATCCCGGGCCGCCGGTAAGAACAAAGAACCGTTTCTCTGGTTCGCTCAAGTTTCGTTCTCCATGGTACAGAAAATCGCCGGCTCTTCATTATTTGGTCATGGCCGTGCGCGACAGATATGGTATCGTCCGGCAGCAAGGCGCCGGCACCGCATCATTGAATGGAATACGCAACGGAACCAATCGGCACTTCACGAGCCCGCCGTGTCATCATCGCCGCAGTCCTGCTGGTCATCGCCCCGGCAGCCGCCGTCGCGGTCTTCCTGACCATCTATTGGCCCTTTACGCGCCAGTCCATTATCGACGCGCTCCAGGAGCAATCAGCCCGCTCCGTGGAAATCACGAACTTTCGCAGAACCTATTTCCCGCCCGGTTGCGTCGCCGGAGGCGTGCGTTTTCTGCACCGTGTGCATAAAGACAAGCCGCCCATTATTACCATCCGGCAATTGATCATCCGCGGAAGCTACTTCGGCCTTCTACGCTCGCCGGTCAGGATCAACGAAGCACAAGCCATTGGCCTGCGCGTTACCGTTCCGCCCCGCCGGCCCGGTGAGCCGGCGGCCGAACCGATTCCCTTGAACTCGCGGTCGAGCGGTAAATCTGTTGTGATCGATCGGATCCTTGCCAATGAGGCTCTCATCGAAATGCGACCTGCGGAGCCCCGCGACAAGCCTTTTACGGTTTCAATTCACCAACTTACCTTGGAAAACATCGCCGACAACAAGCGGTTTTCCTTTCGAACTGCATTAGCCATCTCTAAACCACCCGGCGAGATCACCGCGTCAGGTTTCTTCGGCCCCTGGGACGAGAAAGACCCCGGACGTACCGTTGTCCGTGGCTCATATACGTACAGCAACGCGAACCTCGGCGTGTTCGAAAAGCTGGCTGGAACGCTGACCTCCGAAGGGCAGTTCGAAGGCGCCCTGGCCCATCTGGCTGTAAGCGGTAAGGCCGGCGTTCCCAATCTCCATATCGACGATGCCAGCCATACCATTCCGCTCAGCACCGAGTTTCAGGCCATTGTCAACGCAACCAACGGCGACACCTTTCTGCAGCCGGTCGAAGCGCATGAATGGAAAACCAACGCTACCATCACAGGCAAGGTAGCCGGCAAAGAAGGCGAAACCGGCAAGACCGTCGATTTCCAAATCAACATAAACCGGGGCCGCGCTGAAGACCTGTTTCGCATGTTCGTCCGAGCCAAGAGCCCTCCCATTTCGGGAACGGTCAGCCTCCGCGCCAGCGCCCGCGTTCCGCCTCTGCCGCAGCCGTTCCTCAGAAAGCTCGAAATGCAGGGGGATTTTGGAATTGCGGGTAGCGAGTTTCGCAACCGGGAAACGCAATCGAGTATCGCTCGCCTCAGCCAAAGCGCAACCCACCAATCCGGTCGAGACCCCCAGGAAGATCCGGAAACCGTCCTGTCCGATCTCACCGGTCATGTGGCCGTCAGCGGCGGCGTCGCGACGTTTACCAAAATCTCATTCGGCGTGCCGGGCGCTTGGGCTGAACTGCACGGAACCTTTGGGCTGATTTCAAAGAAGGTCGATTTTCATGGCAAACTGACGACCACCGGCTCGCCGGCTGCCGCCACCTCCGGCTTCAAGTCGTTTTTCTTAAAGATGATGACGCCGTTTCTCCGCAAGAAGCCCGCGGTGACGGTGGTTCCGTTCAAGATTACCGGGCACTACGAACACCTCTCCGTAGGCCTTGATTTCGGCGGCAAATAGACGCGCGCCGCGCCTCGGCAGTCTCTACTTCCGCGGCTCACTCGAAGGCGGCACCAGGCCCTTGATGCGCATATAGGTAACCAGGTTTCCGTAGTGCTCCATGTTGTGGGCCGTATCGAAAGCCAGGATGGACAGTTTCGTCCGGTCCTGCCCGAAGAATTTAACCATGTCAGCCGCATGCGCGTCTGTGGTGGCGTCAAAGGCTTTATCGCAGTATGCGAACGCATCGTTCAGCGCGCTCACCAGATCGGCCTTGCTCGTCTTGCTCTTCTCGATTCCCGGCGCGGGATTCTTTTCTCCTAGCGCCGCCGAACAGAACAGGTATTGCGCATCCGCCACGTGCCCGACAATCTGGCCGAAGCTTCGCACCTCCGGCGTCGGCTTGAACGCGTAGTTCTCCTCCGGCATCTTTTCGGCGGCTCGGACGACATTATTCTTGCTGATATTGTAAATTCCGCGAATCCCGCCGCTCAGCGGATCGGAAGCGGATTGCGCATACGCGAGCGCTGCGCTCAAAGAGACGCAAAGTACCAGACCAATTGTCTTCATGGACCCTCCTGGGGTGCTTTATTTTACGCTAACCACACAGGAGACGTGGATGGAAGAAATCGGTCTCGTCAGGCTTGTGCAGGAACCACGCGCACGCTGCTGGCGGCCATTTTGCCCGTCCGGTCCATACCCAGTTCGTAGACCACTCGCGCGCCCGGCACCAGATCGCTGGCCTGGCCTTCGTTCAGCCTGGAAATGTGGAAGAAAATGTCGCGGCCGCCGCCGTCCGGGCGGAGAAATCCGAAACCCTTTTCTTCGAAATAGGTCACGACTGAACCGGTTTCCGCGGCGGGCATTTCGCCCTCCGCTCCCGGTTCTCCACCCGCCGCCTGAACCGGCCGGCCGGATTTGTCGCCCACGCCCTGCTTGATCAGCGCCAAGTCGTCCTCGGTCCAGCTCGCTACCGGCTGTTCCTCAGGCATTTTCAGGCTGGGATTCTTTTTTTTGGCTTCGTCAAAAAGACGTTTCTGTCTGGCGTTCAAGGGAGATCGTTCCTGGATGGCTACTGTGCGGCTGGTGTCGCTTTTTTGCGCCTGGATGCGCGCTTTTCGGCAGGAGGCTGGCGGTCGCTCTTCTTCAGCGATCCAACCACCATGGGGGTGACGAACTTCTTTTCGCCGTGATCGTCAAACTTGATCACGATGCGTTCCTCATTAATCGACATCACGGTACCCAGGCCGAAAATCGTGTGCTCAACCTGGGCGCCTTGGTTATACGGATTGGCAGCCATTGGCTACTTTGTGCTCCTTGTTTAGTCAGTGTTGAAGGTGGGAGCGGCTAAAAACCAACCACCGGCGTGAGGGAAACTGGACACAACTAATCAGTTAATAGCATAGCAAACCCCGGCGCGCCTGTCGACTGCGAAGCACTATCCAAAGTTAGTCCATTCGGGCGCCCGGCTTTAATCGCGTTTCGTGTCTTATTTGACTCACTTTGCCCTTGTAATCATCCGCTTAGACTTCGCTGTAGCGCTCACCGGCGATTTCGTTTTATGATGGCCGAAACAGGGTTCTGGGAGGTGCCGCGCTGCACTTCCGGAAAGAGGACGAAAAATCTATGAAAAAAGCCGCAGTGGTTTTAGCGTTGGCCGTGCTGTTTTCAACGTTGTCACTGGTTCCTTTGCGCGCTCAGAATAATGGGACCTTGACGGGGTCCGTGCTCGATCCGGACGGAGCGGCTGTGCCCAATGCTAACGTCGAAGTCCTTCTTCCCGGCGGAAAAGCTGCCATCCTTCAGGCTAAATCAGGCATTGACGGCAGCTTCTCCATTCCGGTTATCAAGCCCGGTCTTTATCAGTTGACGGTTGAGGCCCCGGGCTTCGCCAAACTGAATCTCGCCAGCGTTACAATCGATCCCGGAAAGGAGACTTCACTCCCTCCGTTAAAGCTGCAACTTGCCACGACCTCACAGACGGTTGACGTAGTGGAGAGTCCGGTCGGTGTCCAAAACACCACGTATGAGGTCGCAACGACGCTCACACAGGATCAGGTGACCAATCTCCCGGTTTTGGACCGGCAAATCCTTAACCTGTACTCCACGCAAGCTGGAGTTGAGCAGAACGGAGTACCCGGCGGGAGTACGGTCATCAACGGAATGCGTTCTCAGGCAACGAACGTTACGCTCGATGGCATCAACGTTCAGGATCAGTTCATCCGCCTTAGCGGTCTTGATATCCAAGCCAACAATCTGACCATCGCTCAGGTTGCCGAGTTCACGATCTCTTCCGCAAACGAACCGAGCAACTATGGAATAGGCGCCACACAGATCACCATGACCACGCCTTCCGGGACCGATCAATTCCACGGGTCGGGATACTACTACAACCGCAACAGCGCCGTAGCTGCCAATCAATGGTTCTCGAATCAGGTCGGGACGCCCAAGCCGTTCCTGAACCTGAATCAGTTCGGCGCCACCGTTGGCGGCCCCATAATCAAAGACAAGCTGTTCTTTTATGCTTCCTATGAGGCCTACCGGCTCCGCCAGGAAGCCCTTCAGAATTGGACTGTGCTGACATCGAGTGCCCGCCAGGGGATCATGACGCTGACCGACGGCAGCGGACAGAGCTCCAACATTCTCACGGCCACCCACAATTCCATCGATCCCTATGTTGCCAAATTGCTGGGTCAAATGCCCTTACCCAACAATCCCCTTCTGGGGGATGGGCTGAATACCGGCGGCTATCAGTTCAACGCCAGAAACAACTCAACCAGGGACAACATTCTTGGCCGCATCGACTACGCGCTGTCGCCTAAGAACGTATTCTTCGGGACTTATACATGGAACCGCTGGGTGGTGGACCGCGCGACAGACGGCGACGACGCGTACTTCACTACCATACCCCCCACCTTCAACGACAACAACTCCAGACTGCTTTCCGTCGGCTGGCGGTGGAATCCGCTCCCGAACCTGACCAACGAGCTGCGGGGCGGTTTCAACCTTGCCCCGGCGCCCTTTGGCGTTCGGACACCTATTCCTCCCGCTTATCTGAACAGCCCGATTATTGATTTTCCGGGCGAATTTGCCTTTGCGCCCCAGGGCAGGTTTACCGACACTTACGCTTGGCAGGACAACGCCAATTGGGTGCATGGAAACCACACTGTGACCTTCGGCTACCAGCAGCAGAACATTCGGGTCAAATCGTACGACAATAACGGCGGCGTTCTCGCCCCCATCTACAACCTCGGGTTCAGCGCTTCGAATCCAAACGGGCTGAGCACAGTTCCCGGGCTTCCCAATGCCAATGCCAACGATGTGGCCACAGCCAACAATCTTTTGGCGACTCTGGCGGGCATTATCAGCCAAAGTCAGCAGACGTTCAACGTCACCAGCCGGACCTCGGGATTTGTTCCGGGGGCAACTAATGTTCGCAATTATCAGTACGACACTTATTCCGCTTACGTCTCCGACAAGTGGAAAATCCGCCCGCGTTATACGGCGACCGCCGGACTGCGCTGGGATTACTACCCGGCCCTCAATGAGGCCAATTCCTTGTTCCTGACTCCGGAAGTCACCAATGGCAACTACATATCCACCATTCTCTCGAATGCGACGCTCAATTTCGGAGGGAATTCTGTGGGGCGTCCCTACTATAACGCCAGCAAAAAGAACTTCGCACCCAGCGCAGGATTTGCATGGGACGTCTTCGGCAATGGAAAGACTGCGGTTCGCGGAGGATACAGTCTTTCTTATTTCAATGACGACTCCATCATCGCGGCGCAGAATTACATCGGCATCAACGCCGGCCTCCAGAATACCTTTACCGATCCCAACGTCTCTGGTCCGACGGTCTCCCATCCGCCTTCCATTCCCACTCCAACGCTGAAGGTGCCGCGTACATTCCTGGATAATCTCAACGATACTGGCCCCGGAAACGCCGGGGGCATGATCATTCCGAATCTCCAGACACCGTACATTCAACAATGGAGCCTCAGCGTCCAGCAGGAAGTGAAGAAGTTCGTCATCGATGTCCGCTACATCGGCAATCACGGCGTTCATGAGTGGCGCGGTATCGACTACAACCAGGTGCAAGTGGCTAATACGGCTTACTTGTCGGACTTCATTAAGGCTCGTAGTAATGTTTTTTTGGCGCTGGCGGCCGGTCAAGGCGCGGATGGAAGTTACAACCCCGCGATCAAAGGGAGTGTGCCGGTTCCGTTCTTCAGCGGAAACCTGCCTGGCGGAGGCTTCCTGAACGATCCCACTGTTGCCGGATTGTTGGCGCAGGGCCAGGCCGGCCAGTTGGCGAGCATCTATCAACAAGTTTTCGTACCCGGACTCAACGGCGGGTATAGCTTCTTTCCTAGCCCGTACGGTCTCGGCATGGACGTCTTGATTAGCGGTGCTTATTCCAGTTATCACTCCGCCCAGATCGATGTTCGCCGCAGCTTGCCAAACGGGCAGCAGCTCCAGATCAACTATGTGTTTTCAAAAGCACTAGCCGACACTAACAGCGATTTGAACAACAACCGCTTCGAGCCGTATCTTGACCTGAGTAACGGCAGGCTGGACAAGGCGCGCGCCCCGTTTGATCTGACGAACTGTTTGAAGGCCAACTACGTCGTGGCGATCCCGTTGGGTCAGGGTCATCGGTTCAGTGGGAACAGCCTCGTGAACCGCGTCATCGGGGGCTGGACTGCAAGCGGTATTGTGACTTACCAGGGCGGCTCGCCATACTCCATAGTTTCTCAGCTTGGTACGCTGAACCGAGGCGGTAGCCGCGCGCTGTACAACACCGTGGATTCGCTCTCCGGAACGATTCCCGGCGGCACCACAGGCTTCTTCATGACCGGCAACGGCCCGTACTTTGTTAACCCTGGTGCTATCGCTCCCAGTGGTCGCGGCGTCGCGCCGTTCGGTCAGCCGACGTTCAGCGGTCAGGTATTCCTCGACCCAGGCCCGGGCACCGACGGCTACATCCAGCGCCGGATGTTTACCGGCCCCAATCTTTTCGAGTGGGATGCGCAATTGATCAAGAGCATTCCGCTCACCGAGCGGATCAAAGTCGATTTTCAGGCGGCGTTTTTCAATTTCACCAACCACCCGAACTTCACGGTCGGGCAGGATGGGAATACCTCCGGTATCAGTTACAACGTAAATGGATCGAACTTCGGAAAGATAATCGCCACCTCCACGATTCCGCGCATTATTCAGTTCGGCGCTTATATCCGATTCTGACGCCTACACGGGCCAAGGCCCGGTCACGAACTGCTCTTTTGGGGCGAGGCGCTGCCTCGCCCCGATTCACTTCGCGCGACACTGTAGGAGAGGTCCCATGTCCGCGCCTTTCATCCCTTCTTCTGTCCTCGACCTGATCGGCAACACGCCCATCGTCGAGCTTACGGGCTTCGACGCCGGGCCGTGCCGGCTGTTCCTTAAGCTCGAAAGCCAGAATCCCGGCGGCTCCATCAAGGACCGCATGGCCCTTTCCATGGTGGAGGCCGCGGAGCGTTCCGGCGCTCTCCGTCCCGGCGAAACCATTGTGGAGGCTACCGCCGGCAACACCGGTCTTGGCCTGGCGCTGGTCGCCGCGGTGAAGGGTTACGGGCTGATCCTGGTCATTCCCGACAAAATGTCGGCGGAAAAAATCGCGCACCTGCGCGCCCTAGGCACCGACATTCGCATCACCCGTTCCGACGTCAGCCCCGGCCATCCCGACTACTACCAGGACATGGCCGCGCGTATCGCCTCCCGCACTCCCGGCGCGTATTACGTCAACCAGTTCACCAATTCCGCCAATCCTCTGGCTCACGAACGCACCACCGGACCCGAAATCTGGGAGCAGATGGGGCATCAGGTGGATGCCGTAGTGTGCGGCGTAGGTTCGGGCGGTACGCTCACCGGCCTGAGCCGCTATTTCGCGCGGGTCTCTCCTCAAACCGAAATGATCCTGGCCGACCCCGTGGGCTCCGTGCTTGCCGGGTATGCCCTCACCGGGCAGCCCGGGCCAACAGGCTCTTATGCGGTGGAGGGCATCGGAGGAAGCTGTGTGCCCCGGATTGCCGACCTCTCGCGTGTGCGCCAGGCGTTCAGCATCTCCGACAAAGAAAGCTTTTTCACCGCGCGTGACCTTCTGCGTAAAGCCGGTATACTCGCCGGGTCGACTACCGGTACCCTCGTCGCGGCCGCTCTGCAATACGGACGCGGGCAGTCCAGCCCCAAGCGCATCGTGACGCTTGTCTGCGACAGCGGCAATAAGTACCTGTCGAAGATGTTCAACGATTACTGGATGATCGACCAGGGCTACATGGAGCGCCCGGCCACCGGCACGCTGCGCGATCTGTTGACGCGTCGCTATGAAGAAGGCGCGGTGATCACCGTAACGCCCGACGATACGTTGCTCACTGCCTTCCAGCGCATGCGCATCGCCGATGTCTCGCAGGTGCCTGTTGTGGAAGAAGGCCGCGCCGTCGGCATCCTGGACGAATCGGACCTGCTGCTCGCCGTGCACGACGACGAATCGCATTTCCGCCGGCCGGTGCGCACCGCCATGACCAGCCGGCTCGAAACCGTCCCGCCTTCGGCTTCACTCGAAGATGTGCGCCGCATCCTTGACCAGGGACTGGTTGCCCTGGTCGTCGAAGACGATCATTTCCGCGGGCTGATTACGCGCTCTGATTTCCTCAGCCACCTGCGCCGCCGGCTGAAATAGTCTGAACGCGGCATCCGCGCAAATGCTGATGGATGAATCGTTTTAAAGTCCGTTACCTGCATCAGACTTATATGGATCTGCCGGACGCCCCTGATCGCCTACTTCTTCAGCCCGGCCTGCCAGTTGAGAACAACCGTAATTGGGGCCGCGCTTTCGCCAACCGGCTCACGGAAAAGGAATCTCTTGCCGTCACCAGTCACGCAGTACTCACTCTGGATGGGATTGAGCCTCCCTCGCGTCTGGAACAAGGCTTGGGGCACTCCGGTCTGTAGCACCGTTCCGTTCTTTACCTCTGCCGCCATCATCCTGCCTTCCAGGGTGCGATAAAAAAGTTCCTTGCCATCCTTTCGCCACAAAGGCTGACAGCCGCCGCTCACTGAAACCTGGCGCTTTTCGTCAAACGCCGGAAAAGACGCGATGTAAACCTCCCAGCGGCCCGACTCCAACGAGTTGTAAGCGATCCAATGCTCGTCGGGGGATAGCACCGGATTGTCTCTGGTGAACTCCGACTTTGACAGCAAAACAGGTTTTCGCTCGCCCGCAAGCGGCAATTGGTAGAACTCTTTGCCGTTCGTATCCAGGAAGAGAATTGACTTTCCATCCCTCAACCAGAATTTAGGATATTTTTGGTAGGGCGTAGCCCCAAGCAACAGATGCTCGTCACTGCCCCCAAGAAGCTTCTGGAACAGATCATCAGTCCCATTAGGATTCGAAGTGAAAACCAGCTCGCGGCTGTCTGGCGACCAGACCGGATCTGTGTCATCGGTGGGATGAAATGTCTGACGCGTTAAGATCCCGCTCGCGAGTTCCAAGGTCCAAATGTCATGTGTGCGAATTTGGGGATCGAGACGCTCCATCGCCAGACGGCGTTCGTCGGGAGACAAGCGGATAATCCCGTAGGGACCCGGTTCCCCTACTGGTCCCAGGCGCCTGCCGTCACGGCTGTACCAGGCCAACTGCACAATACCTGAATCAGCCCGGCGATAGACCAACACCCCGGTTTGTGAGACGGAGAACATCCGACCCGTTCGGAACGACATCGCGCCGACGTGTTCCGCAACGGAAAACGGCTCACCGCTGACACGGAGGTCATTCGGATGAAAAGCTTGAGCCATTAGCGTATCGCCGCGACCATATACGACGAAACCAGGTGCGGCGTACGCCGGGTTTGCGTCCGTGCTCACCAGCAGTCTGCACTCGCGGGAATCGAGCGAGCAAACATAGATGCCGTTTTTTCCGGTATCGCTGCTGACCAAGTGAACAAGATAATGCCGCCCATCGGGCAGAAACTGGGGCCATTCGGCAATGATTGCGCGGACCGCTGGATCGAGGGCTACTGTTCGTGTCTCCGCACCGCCTTCCGATGAAATTTGCTCCAGACGATTTCGGTTGCTGAAGATAATTCCCGCCGATGCACTCCACGAGCCTCCACCAGGAAAATCATCGGTGCTTGCAAGCACTTCAACCGGCGTGCCCGAAAGGTCAGTTTTCTTGAGCTTCGATTGAGAGAAGAAAGCCACGGACCGGCTGTCGGGAGACCAGAACGGTAACGTCGCCCCCTCGGTTCCAGGCACCGATCGGATTTCCGTCGAATCCAGCGCCCGGAGCCAAAGCTGCGAGTTGCCATCCGTGTTCAAGCCGCTGAAGACAAAACGCTGGCCGTCGGGAGAGACCACCGGGGTATCATTCCATCCAAGCGTCACGTTCTCGGGCACCTCCGTCTGAAAGCGAACCGGATGAACAGGCGCGGGAGTGCGTCCGAAATGAAGGAACACAAGAATAACGGCCGCAAGCCCCGTTACCCCGGCAATTGCCCAAGGAACGACATCCTTCTTCGTACGGATCGCAGTCGAAGGCTTGGCCGCGTCAGGCTGAGCGCCTGATTGGGCGATCCAGTTCAGCTCGATGAGAATGTCATGGGCCGTCTGCCATCGGGCATCGGGATCTTTCGCCATGCAAGTCCGCACAACATGATCCAGCAGCGGCGGCGTCATGGACTGCAAACTTGAAAGGGCCGGTGGTTCCGCGCTCATGATGGCGGAAATCAAGCTCGCCTGGCTCTTGCCTTCGAACGCCCTGCGGCCCGTCGCCATTTCGTAAATCACCGCTCCCAGCGCAAAGATGTCCGTCCGCGCGTCGGCATCGCCACCTTCCAACTGTTCCGGCGCCATGTACTGCAGGGTTCCCAGAATGGCGCCCTCGCCGGTGAGCGGCGTGGTTTGCGTCACCATTGCCGTCACGCCCGAGACCGCTTCCGCTGCGTGCATTTTCGCCAGCCCGAAATCGACGATCTTCGCGCCTGTCTTGGTCAGAATAATGTTGCCGGGTTTTAGATCCCGGTGAATCACTCCGTGCCTGTGCGCCGCATCCAAAGCGCCTGTGATCTGAACCGCATAGCGCAAGACCTGCTCCAGGGGCAGTGGTCCTTTGCGTAATTTACCCGCCAGCGTCTCGCCCTCCAGGTACTCCATCACCAGGAAGTCGACGCCGTCCTGATGGCCGACATCGTATAGCTGACAGATATGCGGGTGGCTCAAACTGGAAATTGCCTTGGCTTCACGATCGAATCGCTCGCGGGCCTGCGGATTGCTGGAAAGATGCGAGGGTAGAATTTTAATCGCCACCACGCGCTCCAGCCGCGTGTCGCGAGCGCGATACACTTCGCCCATACCACCAGCGCCGATTGCCGAGATGATCTCGTACGGGCCCAATCGAGTTGAAGGAGCGAGGGCCATGATACCTGCCGTGGTCAGTGTATCTTATCGCAGCTCCGGGAAAATCATCTCAGGTGTCCGGGCGGACATCGCGTTAGCGGCTACAAAACCATCCAACCCTTGAAATAATCAATCTATGACCCATCGCTTCTCCACTCGCGCCATCCACGCGGGCCAGGAACCCGACCCCACGACAGGCGCGATCATGACGCCCATTTATGCGAACTCCACGTATGTGCAGCAGAGTCCGGGCGTGCACAAAGGCTACGACTACGCGCGCAGCATCAATCCTACGCGCTCCGCGTACGAACGATGCGTCGCCAGTCTCGAAAGCGGCACGCGCGGCTTCGCCTTTGCGTCGGGCGTCGCGGCCACCGCCACCATCCTCGACCTTCTCGATACCGGCGATCACGTCGTCGCTTCGGATGATCTTTACGGCGGCACCTACCGCCTCTTCGAGCGTGTGCGCCGCCGCTCCGCCGGCCTCGATTTCACCTTTGCCGATCTGTCCGATCCTGCCGCGCTCTCAGCCGCGGTCAAGCCGCGCACCCGCATGATCTGGATCGAAACGCCATCGAATCCTCTGCTGAAACTGATCGACGTGCAGGCGGTAGCCGGGTTCGCCAAATCACGAGGGATCCTCACCGTTGCCGACAACACCTTCGCCAGCCCTTACGTCCAGCGCCCGCTCGACCTCGGCTTCGATCTCGTGATGCACTCCGCCACGAAATATCTCAACGGTCACTCCGATATCGTGGGTGGCGTCGTGGTTGTGGGCGAGAACCGCGATCTGGCGGACCGTCTCGGCTTCCTGCAAAATGCGGTGGGCGCCATTGCCGGCCCGTTCGACGCATTTCTCGCGCTGCGCGGGCTAAAGACTTTGCACCTTCGTATGGAGCGTCATTGCGAAAACGCACTGGCCATTGCGCAGTGGCTGGAGCAGCACCCCGGCGTCGAACGCGTGATTTACCCGGGCCTGCCGTCTCATCCGCAACATGCCCTCGCCCGGCGGCAGATGAGTGGCTTCGGCGGCATGGTGTCTGCAGTGTTGCGAGGAGACCTCGCCTCCACGCGAAAATTCTTGGAAAACTGCCGCCTCTTTGCGCTGGCCGAAAGCCTGGGAGGTGTGGAGAGCCTTATTGAGCACCCCGCCATCATGACGCACGCCTCGCTCCCGGCCGACCGCCGCAAGGCTATGGGTATCGGCGATACTCTCGTGCGCCTGTCGGTGGGCGTCGAAGACGTCGAGGATTTGAAGGAGGATCTGGCTGCGGCGCTCGGCCGGTAGCAGATTTGGCAAATTTGTTTTCCTCGCGGTTGGAACAGCTTACGCGCCGTAAAAGCTTTTTCCCGCTTGAACCAGCTGTTCTAATAGCGGTGCAGGGCGCCAATGGTCACCAAATTGATCCCGGTAGCGGCGAACGTTGTCGAGAATCGTGGGGAGTCCGACGCTATCGGCGTAAAACATGGGGCCGCCGCGGTGCCGGGGGAAGCCAAAGCCGTAAACGTAAATGACGTCGATATCGCCGGGCCGGGCGGCGTAACCTTCTTGCAGAATGTTGGCGCCTTCGTTGGCGAGCGCGGTCATAATGCGGGCAATGATCTCGTCTTCGGAAATCGTTCGGTGGCGGATGCCGCGCTCATCAGCGGCTTTTTTTGCCAGTTCGTCGATGAGCGGATCGGGAATCGGTGTGCGGCTGCCGGCCTCGTAGCGGTACCAGCCTGATCCGGTTTTCTGCCCGTAGCGCCCCATTTCGTACAGCCAGTCGGGAACCGGGGATTCCGGGCCCTCGGCGCGGTGTTTGCCGACAGAGCGCAGATATTGGCGGATGCGCGCGCCGACGTCGATACCGGCGATGTCCTGCATGGCGAACGGACCGACGGGCATACCGAAATCGGTCAGAGCGTGATCAATTTGGGAAACGCTGGCGCCTTCTTCCAGCAGCAAATAGGCTTCCCGCATGTAATACGCGAGCATGCGATTCGCCACAAACCCAAAACAATTCCCGACCAGTACGCCCACCTTGTTCAGCTTTTTGGCAACTTTCATTGCGGTAGCGATGGTTTCCTTCGACGATTCGCGGCCGCGCACCACTTCCACCAGCTTCATGACATTGGCTGGGCTGAAATAGTGAGTTCCGATGACTTGAGCCGGACGGCCGCTCGCCTGCGCAAATTGATCGATATCGAGCGTCGAGGTGTTGGTAGCGAGGATGCAATCGGGCCTGGTGACGCGGCCCAGTTCGGCGAAGGTCACTTTTTTCAGATCCATGTTCTCGAAAACGGCCTCGGTGACAATGTCGACCTGGTCGAAACCGTCGTAGCTGAGTGTGGGCGTGATCAGAGAGAGGGTGCGGTCGAGCTGGGCGCGGCTGATGCGGCCCTTGGCCAGTGACGACTCGTAGTTGCGGCGAATGGTGGCGAAGCCGCGGTCAAGCGCTTCCTGGGTCACTTCTTTGAGCCGCACCGGGATGCCGGCATTGGCGTAATTCATGGCGATTCCGCCGCCCATGGTCCCTGCGCCGACGACGGCGGCGGAACGGATCTCGCGTGTGGGAGTGTCCCTGGGGACATCGGGAATCTTGACCACTTCACGCTCCGCGAAAAACAGTTTCACCATGGCGCGGGATTGCGCGGAGAGCACGCAGCCGGCGAAGATTTCGATTTCGTGCTCGGAACCGGCATCGAAGCCGAGCTCGATTCCGGCCTGAATGGCATCAACCGCGGCATACGGGGCGTGGGCGCCGCGTGCGGTCTTCTTCAAATTGTGACGGGCGTGCGCGCAAGCGGCGATGGCGGCGGGAACATCCGCCAGTTTTGCCTGCTGCTCGCGTGATTTGCGAATCTCGCCGGCTTGCGCCTTTTCGAGCGCGAAAGCAGCGGCCCCGGCGAGGAGATCGCCTTCAACAATGCGGTCAATGATGCCGGCTTCTGCGGCGCGCGCGGCGGGAACGTGCTGGCCGAGGGTGCACATCTCGATAGCTAGTTCTGCGCCGCACAATCGCGGCAGGCGCTGCGTTCCGGCGGCGCCGGGAATGATGCCGAGCAGCACTTCCGGCTGTCCGACTTTCGCGGCAGGAATGGCCACACGGTAATGGCAGGCCATGGCGAACTCGAGCCCGCCGCCTAATGCCGTCCCATGGATCGCCGCGATGACGGGCTTGGGGCAATCCTCGATGTGCCGCAGGCGCGCGTGAATGACGCGGGAACGTTCGACGGAAGCGGCGCGGGTGGTGATGGTTTCGAAAAAGCGGATGTCTGCGCCCGCGATAAAGGTGCTTCCGGCGCCGATCAAAATAGCCGCCCGGACGCCGGGGTCTTCCGCGGCTCGCGCCACGAAAGCTTCAATGGCTTCGGGGACGCCTGGGCTGAGAGCGTTCACAGGCGGGTTATCGACGGTGATGACGGCAACGTGGTCGCGTACTTCGTAACGGACGAGATCAGGCATTGGGTGTTAGGCCATCTTACAACGGAGGCAAAATCGTGCGATTGATGATTGCGGGGGTGATATTCGCGGCGCTGACAGCGGCGCAGAGTGCGCCGGGGGATGCGAGCAAGGCCGGCTCACAATGGACGGGCGAAGAGTTCCATTCCGTTTTCGGATTTGAGCAAACGGGCGCCAGCGGATCAGACAGCGTACGCAAATTCTTCCTCGACTTCTTCGTGAGCCGGCCCGTTCCCGGGCTGTTCGGTACCTCAAACGGAGACGGCGAGCCGCGGCTCCGATGGTGGGGCGACGTGCGTATTGCGAGTGCGCCGCGGTCTATGGGGTCTGCCATTTCCGCCGGAGCGCTGGCGTCGAGTGCCGCAAGTTTGAAATTCAATGAAATGGCTCAAACCGCGGAATTCGTCACCGGTATAGATGTACGGATGAGTTCGACCAGCGGCGCGCGGGGTAAGGCTGGAGACACGCGGCAGAGATTTCGGCTGTCATTCGTGGCAGGCTTTGGGGCCAGCGGGTCATTGACGTCAGCGCCGCCGTTTTCCACTGTCCCGGCGTTTCAAAATCCGGTGAACTCGCCACTCTACGGCAGCTTCATGAAAGCCTATCCGGCGGCAGCGGAACCGGCATATCAATATGTCGCCTTCCTACCGCCTTTTCCGGACCGGTACTTCAAGGAATACTTCGGGGGATTCCGGTTGACCACACGGTATGCCGATGAGAAGGGAAACGGACTCCGGACGCCGCCGGCTATGATCACCGCGACCATAGGGCAGAACGAACTGATCACAGCGGGCCGTCTGCGGGGCGTGGTAAGCCGGGTAGAGGCATTCTATCCCCTGTCGACCGGAAAACAGGGGATCTGGTCGGCAATCTTTCTGTTCGCGACAGCGCAGTTGCACTGGGGCGGTGCACGGGCGGCTACGTTTCCGTTGATGGGAGCGCCCGCCAATGCGTTGTTGACTAACACGAACACCCTGTACATCACAGACCGGCCGAGCCGCGACGACTACGCGATTGGTGCAGGAGTGGACCTGCTGCAATTTTTGAACACCGCAAAAATCGTGTGGAAGTAGGCCTCCCTCGGCCGCCGTCGGCTTCGAATGCTCCGCAAGCCTCGGGCCGGGTCCGCGTTACACTGAGGTGGACAGCGCTCCCGCATGCCACCGCTCTCACCGCAGCACTCCAAGCCGGAAATTACTTTCAGCCAATTATCGGCTCTCAAGGTGCTGCCGGCGTTTCCCGCGGTTGCATTGCGGCTGCTCACGGTGATCAGCGGCGACGAAGCAGATTTTCGCGAAGTCTCGCGGTTGATCATGACGGACACCGCTCTCTCGGGCCAGGTGCTGCGGCTGGCGAATTCCTCGCTCTACGGATTTCGGCAACGGGTCACGAACGTTTTACAGGCGCTGTGTCTGATGGGCGCGAACCGTGTGCGCGACATGCTGATCACGGTTGCACTCAAAGGCTACATTAGCGGAACGGCCGACCCCATTCGCGGCGCGATCTGGCGCCACAGCCTGGCCGCGGCGCTTTGGGGCGAATTGATTGCCCAGTGGTACCGGCTGGACAAAACCAGCACCTACACTGCGGCCCTGATGCACGATCTCGGCCGCATCGCGCTCGTGATGCTGGCACCCGAGAAGTACGGGCAGTTTTTCGAAAAGGCTTCGGTGGCTGACGCTGAGGATCCTTGCGCGTTGGAGCGGGAGGTTCTGAAGATGGACCACTGCCTGGCGGGCGGGCATCTGGCGCGATCGTGGAACTTTCAGGCGGCTCTTACGGATGCGATTGCGCATCATCATGACGAGATCACGCCGGAAAGCCCGAGCGGACGCGTCTTGGTGCAGGCGGCATGCCGGGCGGCAAGCCTCTCGGGGTTTCACGCCGTGGGCAGGGAGCGCGAATGGGACCACGCCGCGCTGGAGAAGATGCTGTCTCCATCCGCGAGCGGTGCGCGCCCGCCTCTAGAAGAGATGCGCGAAAAAGTAAGCCACGAACTCAACCTGATTGAGTGCAGCCTTTTGTAATCAACCCAGCACGGCAGCGGGCTCGGGCTCTAGAGCACGCTCCAGCCGCACGGTGAAGTGGAACGTGCTTCCATGGCCCACCTGGCTATCCACCCAGATGCGACCTTCCATCTCCCTGACGAGTTGCACACAGGTCGCAAGGCCAAGGCCGAGACCGCCATACTTTCGAGTGGTCGACATATCGACCTGTGTGAAGCGCTCAAAGATGATTTGCTGCATTTCTGGAGGAATTCCGATTCCCGTATCCGAGACGGAAAAGTGCAGCTCGAGTTTTTCGCACGAATCCTGGGCGGCATTGACGCGCACGGTTATCCCTCCAGATTCGGTGAATTTGATGGCATTGCCGATCAGGTTCAGCAGGATCTGACCCAGCCAGACGGGGTCGCCCACCACCCATCGAGCGACGCCCGCGCCAACTTCGGCTGAGACCGAGAGGCCTTTTTGCGCGGCGGCTGGCTGCAAAGTCCGAACCGCGGTGCCCATACACTCGCTGATCTCGAACTTGACGCGCCGCAGATCGAGCTGTTTCGCCTCGAGCCTGGAAAAGTCGAGCAGGTCTTTGATGATCGTCATCAGCGATCCGGCTGACGAGCGCGCGGTTTCGAGGTAATCGCGTTGTTCCTCTGCCTGGTCGGTGCTGAGGGAGAGGTCAAGCATGCCGATGATGCCGTTCATGGGGGTGCGAAGCTCGTGGCTCATGTTGGCCATGAATTCGCTCTTGGCGCGGCTGGCAGCCTCGGCGGCTTCTTTGCTCAATTCCAGTTCGGCGGTGCGCGCCTTGACGCGCGCTTCCAATTCGCTGTTGGAGCGTACCAACGCCTCTTCGGCGTCTTCCAATTCCCCGAGGGTCTGGTTGATGGTGACGCCTAGCGTCGTCAATTCATCCTCCCCCTCAACCTGGACGCGTTCGGAAAAGCGGCGGGTTTCTCCGATGGCGGCCACATCGCGGCTGAGCCGGGCCAAACGCGAGAGCACGGAGCGGTTGAGCAGAAAGTGCATGGCTCCGCCGAATAAGAGGCCGGCGACAACCAGCCAGAAAATCAGGTAGAGCAGCGTAGCGCGGCCTTGCGCGTAAACTTGCCGGGGCATCTCGGCACGGAGGACCAGCGCGGGAGCGCCTTGCAGATCGGCGACCAATAGATATCCGGCAACGGAATCGGGACCGAGAGGATTTACAAAGACTGGCTGGTCGCGGGAGAGCGCGCGGCGCGCCGCGGCAAAATCGGCGCTCGCAACAGCGGCGCCTGCAGACTGCAGCGCAAGCGACAGGCGCGTCTTCTGGGCGAGACGGTTGATTTCGCCCGCATCCAGCCACCTGCCCATCACCAAGGTTCCACGGACCGGTCCGCGGCGCTCACCCGTAAGAATCGGTGCAAGCGCAATCAGCATAGGTCCGTCGGAGAGAACGAGCACACCTTCCATCGGCGTCTCGGCGCCGGGCCTTCGCAGGAAGGGGCTGGAGGCGGAGAAGGCTTCGGCAAGCCCTCGAGGGACAGGTGCGAACCGGAAAGCCGGCAGGTCGACGGCCCTGGAAAACAGCATCTCGCCCTGAAGATCGAATACTCCCACGAAATTGAGGCGAAGCGTGTCGAGATTGCCGAATTCGGCTCGAGGGATCGCAGCATCACGGCTCTGCATGAAACCGTACATGCGATCGTAGGCGGAGTAGTCGCGTGTGGAGCGGCTGACTTCGGCCAGATCGTCGGCGAGAGCATTCCCGGCGCGTTGCATGTTGAGACGCACATCGCGATCCTCGAGGCGCAGAAAGCTTTGCAGGAGGAGCAAACGGGAGCTGGCAGAGAGCACCGCAAGCAGAGAAAGCAGGGTCACTGCAAGGAAAACAGGCACCCGTTTTTGGATCGTCATATTGTGTTTCCCGAAAAGAAGCTGCGCGGCGGACAGCTCCCAGCGGAATATTCAGGCAAAACCGGCGGCCTGTTCCGATGCCACCCAGTATACGACCTCGGTATCATTACGACGCAGCGGCACCCTCCCGGGGGCCGGTGGAATTTTGTAGAACATGAAGAAGGCCTTGGGCGTCTTGGTTGGTATGACCTCCACTTCAGAATCGAAAGGGCGCCGGGAACGGCAACTGCGGCTTTGGCCGGGAATAGCCGCCGTGACACTGCAATGGTTCGGGTTTTGGGTGATGCCCCGGATCTTGCCGGATACCACGATCTATGCGTTCTTTGGAGCGATTGCGCTGGGGCTGGTGGTGTTGCTGTGGTGGCTTTTCTTCGGCCGGGCGCCGCTCGTGGAACGATGGGGAATGCTGGCGGCGATGGTGGCGGCGGGATTCGCGACGTCGAGAATTATCGACAAATCGATTGCCGGGGGAATGATGGGCTTTATGTTCCCGGTGCTCTCGATACCGGTGTGGTGCCTGGCTTTGGTGGCGGGAGCGGCAATCGGCAGCCGGCTGGGGACGGGAGCAAGACGTGCAGTGCTGGCGGTGGCGATTGTGGCGGCGTGCGGACTTTTCGTGTCCGTCCGGACCAACGGCATGGATGGCGATGGACATTCCGATCTGGCGTGGCGGTGGACAGAGACGCCGGAGGAGAAGCTGGTAGCGGAGTCTGGCGGAAGGCTGACGGAGCTGCCCGCACCACCTCCAGCGCAAGTTGCGGCGCCAGTGGCCGCTCCCGCGAAGGCGCACGAGCAGCAGCCGGTTGCTCACAAGCCAAAGGAGCAGGCTGCAGATCGAGCGCCATTGCCGTCCAATGCGGCGGCGGAAACAAGTGTGAACTGGCCGGGGTTTCGCGGACCGGGGCGGGACAGCATCGTCACAGGGACGCGGATCAAGACGGACTGGGCTGCGACGCCGCCCGTGGAGTTGTGGCGGCGGCAGATCGGGCCGGGGTGGTCATCGTTTGCAGTGCGCGGCGATCTGATCTACACGCAGGAGCAGCGCGGCGAGGAAGAATTTGTCACGTGCTACGACGCCAAGACCGGGAACCCGGTATGGGCGCATCGCGACGCGGCGCGATTCTGGGAATCGAACGGGGGCGCCGGACCGCGCGCCACGCCGACGCTTCACGACGGGCACGTGTACACATTCGGAGCGACGGGCATTGTGAACGCGCTCGATGCCGGGAATGGCGCGGTGATCTGGACGCGGAACGCAGAGAAAGACGCAGGCGTGAAGAGGCCCGGATGGGGTTTTTCAAGTTCGCCGCTGGTGTTTGGCGATACCGTTATCGTGGCGGCCTCTGGCAAGCTGGTGGCATACGACCTGGCGACAGGCGCCCCGCGCTGGTTTGGACCGGACCAAGGCGATAGCTACAGCTCGCCGCACTTATTGACCATCGGCGGAGATACGCAGATTGTGCTGATGAGCGCCAAGGGAGCAACGGGTGTCGCGCCGGCGGATGGCAAGTTGCTATGGAAACATGAGTGGCCGAGCGATACGCGCATCATGCAACCGGCCGTGACGGCCGACGGGAACCTTTTGATTAGTTCCGGCGACGCGATGGGCGGGGTGGGGATGCGGCGCATCGCGATCGCTCAAGGTCCCGACGGCTGGAAGGCGGAGGAGCGCTGGACATCAAACGGCTTGAAGCCCAGCTTCAACGACTTCGTGATTCACAACGGCCACTTGTACGGATTCGATGGCGGCATTCTGGCGTGCATCGACATTCAGGACGGCAAGAGGAAGTGGAAAGGCGGGCGCTATGGGCAAGGGCAGCTCGTGTTGTTACACGACCAGGACTTGCTGCTGGTAATCTCGGAAGAAGGCGAGCTGGCTCTGGTGAAAGCCACGCCCGACCAATTCACAGAAGTCGCACACGCGCCCGCACTCGAAGGCAAAACGTGGAACCATCCGGTATTGACCGGTGACCGGCTGCTGGTGCGCAACGGCACACACATGGCAGCGTTCAAACTGGCGACCACCGGCGGTTAAGCGCGTTAGTGACCGGCCGTAAAGCGGTCGTTCAGGGTTCGGAAAAACTCGTCGTAACCGCCGTTTCTCTCGGCGAACCGCAGCGGATGCACGCGCTCGACGCAGATTTCGGTCGCATCGGGTGAGTTCCGAATGATGTTCATGGTTTGCGCGATGAAGTCGCGCAGCGGCATGGCGCGCGGATCGACCGCCATCTCGGCACCCATCAATTCGGTTTGCACGTAAGGTGGAATCAATTCCAATACCTGGATGTGCGTGTCCTTGAGCTGATACCGGAGCGACTGGGTGTAGGAGTGAATGGCGGCCTTGGTGGCACAGTAAGTTGGTGTCGGCGCGAGCGGCACGAAAGCCAGGCCGGAGGAGACGGTCATGATGACGGCGCGCGGCTGCGCGAGCAGGTGTGGGAGCAGCGCGGCAGTCAGGCGGATGGGGCCAAGCAGATTGGTGGTGATGATCGCCTCGGCGTCGTCTGTGTTGCCGTTTCTCAGGTCCTCGGGGCGCATGATGCCGGCGCTATGAATGACGACATTGAGTTTCGGCTGTTCCTTGATGATGTGCGCTGTGAAACTGCGGATGGCGCCGGCGTTTTCGATATCGAGCACGGCGGATTTCATGCCGGGATTCGCGGCGGTAGTTTCGTCGAGGACCTGCTTGCGGCGGCCGGCGATAATGACCTGGTTGCCGGCCTTGTGAAACTCTTCAGCGAGCGCACGCCCGATGCCTGAACCGCCGCCGGTGATGAGGATGGTGTTGCCGGTGAATTGCATGGGGGTACTCCTCTCACAGGATGAAAGACGGAAGGGAGAGGTTGCAAGTCTTGTCAGACAGTTAAGAGTTTGGCCTCAAAGCTGTAATACGAGTCGCAGACCTTCGTCAACCGCGCGCTGGAAGCGTGGCGGCAGTGTGCCGACGTGCTGGGTCAGGAAGCTGTGATCGAGGGTAAGTAGCTGGGAGACGTTAACAACGGAGTCCCGTCCGAGACCCGTGGAGCGAGCCGGCAACATCACGTTTCCCGGGGCCTCGGCGAGATCAAGGTTCGACGTGATGGCAGCCACAATAGCGGTTTGAATCTGGCTTTGGTTAAATGAGTCGGCCTGTATGATCAGGACGGGACGGCGATATCCGGGCTCGGATCGACGGGGCTCGGGCAGGTCCGCCCACCAGATCTGGCCTCGATGAATCTCGTCCATTTACCAGGAATCCTTGGGGAGTGACTTGAGCTGGGCACGGTGCAGACCAGGGTCGACCTTAGCGGGAGTGCGCGAGTAGACGGCGTTGAGACGTTCGGTGATGGCGCTTCCATCCTGATCTTTCAGGTATTCGGCGATAGCCGTCGCGTAAAGCTTGCTTCTGGACACGCGGAGACGGCGAGCGGCGGCCTCGGCGCGGCGAAAGAGGCTGTCGGGGACTGAGACGGCAGTCTTCATACGAGTAGTATAACTCGGGTTATACCGGAGGGGCATTCCCTTATGGGAAGCTTGTTCGCTAAGCCCGTTATCATTCGGTTAGATCGATGACGATTTCGTACGGCAAATGGAGAATAGAGGTCATAGCCGGTCGGAATGACGGCGGTTGGGCGCATCACATCGTTGTTACGGCGGGGGAGTATGAATGTGTCCCACCTCCGTTGGCCAAGGTGTTTGCGACGGAAGAAGAGGCGATCCAAACTGGTATCGAAGAGGCGAAACGCTGGATCGATGAGAGAACGGCTACTGGGTGACAATATTTTTCGCACAGCGTCGTTCAAAGGCCGCCACTTCAGCTTCACCCTCGTGCTACGATGATTGGTTGCTAGGTTCCGGGCTCCGTGCAATAGGCGGCTGCAAACCCCGCCAGGTCTGGAAAGAAGCAACGGTAGCGGCTTAACCTGTGTGCCGCGGATCACCCGGGGCCTGGCGCTTCCCTCCGCATGTATCAGGTCATTGCACGCAAATACCGGCCGCAAACCTTCGCCGACGTGGTCAACCAGCAGCACGTCAAGACCACTCTCGAGAACGCCATCGCCCAGCAGCGCATCGCGCACGGGTACATCTTTTCCGGCCAGCGCGGCACGGGCAAGACGACTATCGCGCGTATTCTGGCGCGCTGCGTCAACTGCATTCCCAAAGGACCGACCAACGAACCCTGCGGCGAATGCGCGAGCTGCCGCGAAATCTCGGAGGGCAATGCGCCGGACGTCATCGAGATCGACGCGGCGTCGAATCGCGGCATCAACGAAATGCGCGAGCTGCGCGAGAACGTGCGTTACCGCCCGGTGCGCGATCGCTACAAGGTCTTTATCATCGACGAAGCCCACCAGATTACGAGCGAAGCTTTTAATGCGCTGTTGAAGACGATTGAAGAGCCGCCGGCCTGGGTGATTTTCGTGCTCTGCACGACAGAGGCTCACAAAATTCCGGCGACGATTGCGTCGCGGTGCCAGCATTTCAGTTTCCGGTCGGTCGAGTTCGATGAGGTCGTGGAGCGCATGGCGTGGATCTGCCGGCAGGAAGGTATAGAGGCAGACACGGAAACGCTGGCCGTCCTCGCGCAGGCGGGCGAAGGCAGCATTCGCGATTCGCTCTCGGCTCTTGACCAGGCGATTGCCTGCTGTGGAACGCAGCTCAACGCCAGAGAAGTGCGGGCACTTCTGGGGACATTCTCGCTCGAAGCGCTGGCGGGAGTCACGGAGGCGCTGGCAGCGTCGGACAGCGCTCGCATGCTGGCGCTGGTGGATGAGCTGGAGCGCAACGGTCACAACCTGCAGCATTTCAGCCGCGAGCTTTCGCGATATTTCCGCAATCTGCTGGTAGCGAAGATTGCGGGAAGCGACACGCGGCTGATCGCGGGATCGCCGGGCGAGCGCGCGCGGTTGACGGAGCTCGCGTCGGCGTTTTCGGAAGAAGATCTGACAAGGTATTTGCAGTTGTCGCTCGATCTGTTCACGGACTTGCAGGCGTCGTTGCAGCCGCGGTTCCATCTGGAAATCGGCCTCGTGAAGCTGGTGCAGGCGGGGCGGTTGACGTCGATTGAAGAGGCGATTGCTGGGCTGGGTGGGGCGTCCGCTCCCAAAGAAATGCCACCGCAGAGGCGCGGAGAGGCGGAGGTAAAGGCGCCAAAACCGCCGCCGCCGGTGCGCACGGGGCCCTCGCCTTTCGAATTGGATCGCGCCAAGAAGGCGTCGGCGCGCCCGGAACCGCAGTCGATAGGAGCGACCGCTCTGGCGCCTGAGCCGGCGCCCGCCATCGTCGGCGTCATCGACTGGCGCGAAAAGCTCCATGCGGCGCTCATGGAAATGGGCATGGCCTTCACGGCGGATGCCGTCGAACATTCGCAGATTACCGAATCGGGCAACGTGCTGCAGTTTGTCACGCCGAAAGAACTCATGCTTTCCATGAAACCCGTAGATCTCTCGGAGGCCGTACGGCGGGTGAGCGGACGCATGTTCCAGATCAAGGTGGCGGCCGGGGAAGTGCAGCGCCCCGAACCCGTCGCGAAAAAACAGGATGACGTTTCGCAGCGCGCGCTGGAAAATCCGGAAGTGCAGAAGTTTCGCGAGTTGTTCGGGGGAGAAGTCCGCGCAGTGCGCGATTTGAAAGGATAAAGAACCATGAAACTGCCGGGAAACATGCAAGGGATGATGAAGCAGGCGCAGCAGATGCAGGAGAAGATGGCGCAGGAGATCGCGCAGATCCGTGTGGAGGCGTCGGCGGGCGGGGGCATGGTTACCGTGAAGATGGACGGCAACAAGAACCTGCTGAGCGTGAAGATCGATCCCGAAGTAGCGGGCGATGTGGAGATGCTGCAGGACATGGTGCTCGCTGCCTGCAACGAAGCCGTGAAGAAGGTTGAAGACGAGGCGAAGCAGAAGATGGGCGGCCTCTTGGGCGGGCTCGGGCTTCCGCCGGGAATGTTTTGAGCCGCGAATCAACGCGAAGACACGCGAATAGAAATTATCGATGCCGGATTTTGCGGAGCCGCTGGCGCGGCTGATCAACGAATTTAAACACCTGCCGGGCGTGGGACAGAAGTCGGCGCAGCGGCTGGCATTTCACCTGATGCGCGGGAGCCGCGAGGACGCCGAGCGCTTATCGCAGGCCATTCTCGACGTTAAGGACAAGCTGGGTCTTTGCCCGGTATGTAACAACATCAGCGAAGGCGAGTTGTGCCAATATTGCCGCGACTCCACGCGTGACGCAAAAGTGCTGTGCGTGGTGGAAGAGCCGCACAACATCGTGGGCATCGAGACCACGCGGCAGTTCAACGGCCTCTACCACGTGCTGCACGGCGCCCTCTCGCCCTTGCGCGGCATCGGGCCCGAGCAGCTCAAGATCAAGAACCTGATCGAGCGCATTGGGGCAGGGCAGATCGAAGAAATGATCCTTGCGACGAATCCGACGGCCGAAGGCGAAGCGACGGCGGTCTATCTCTCGAAGCTGATCAAGCCACTGGGGCTGCGCGTGACGCGCATCGCCATGGGGATTCCCGTGGGTAGCGATCTGGAATTCGCCGACGAAGTGACGATCTGGAAAGCGATGGAGGGGCGGCGGGAGATGTGAGCGCCGCTCACTCGAACTCCCGCACCGGCTCCGCCTGCTCTCTTCCAACCCGCCCTGCCGTGATGTGCGCGCGGCTGTAGTTCTCTCCTTTGACCGGCACACCCGCCATACGACGTAGCATGGCAAGCTGTCCCGTGTGCGTCAGGGCGTCGGCAATGGCGCCTTGGAACAGCTTCTCGACCGGAGCGGCCGGCAGCGCGTCGGAAGCGAGGTAGGCGTCGAGCTTTTCGAGTGCTCCGAAGAAGCGCGCCGACTCGTCATCCCAGGGCAACGGCTTGGCGTTGTGCCACTCCTCTTTTCCGCTGGCCTGCGAAAGCACCCAATCCAGAAGGTCGCCGATGTGGGCCAGAATCTCGACCGGAGTGCGCGTCTTTTCGGCCGCGCGGAACTCGGCGAAGCCGGGCGGCGCATCGCGCAGCGTTTTGCCGCAGCGATAGGCCAGCGTGGCCACTGTGTGCCGCAGAAATTCCCGTTTCGGATCGGAGTGCATTAGATAATGATAGGCAGGAGTGATGCTTCCTGCAGCCCTGTTTCCGATACAGCGCCGATTTCGACATCGATCATCTCCTGCGGCGTCCGCGCTTCCCGCATCGTGACCTTCAAGTAGTTGTCGCTCATAGCCGCGCGCGGCTCTTCGAGCGTCACCGCCGATAGCTTCCGCCCGATCATGCTACGCCGGAATTCCAGATTCTTCTTCGCCGCCAGTTCGCGCAGAATGCGGCTGCGCTGTTTACGAACATGCATCGGAACTTGATCGGGGGCTGCGGCTGCGGGCGTCCCCGGCCGTTCCGAATACGTAAACACGTGCAGATAAGTGAACGGCAGCGACTGGATGAACGCCCGGCTCTCCTCGAACTCGGCATCGGTCTCGCCCGGGAACCCGGCCATAACGTCGGCGCCGATGGCAGCGTCCGGCATCATGCGGCGGGCCCTCAGAATGCGGTCGGCATAATGGCGCGGCCGGTATTTCCGGTGCATGCGCCGCAGGACCTTGTCGCAGCCCGATTGCAGCGGCGCGTGCACATGCTTGGCGATGCGCGGCGATTCCGCCATTAGGCCGAGCAGGTCGTCCGAAAAATCCATCGGCTCGACCGAGCTCAGGCGGATGCGCGCGACCTCGGTCTCCGCGAGCAGCCGCCGCAGCAGGCCGGCCAGGCGCATCGTGCCACCAGGCTCGCGTCCCCACCGGCCCAGGTTGATGCCGCTCAGCACAACCTCTTTATAGCGTGAGGCCAAATCGCGCACCTGCTCCACCACCGCATCCGCAGGCGAACTCCTCGATCGTCCACGCACAAATGGGATCACGCAGAACGAGCAGCGATTGTTACAGCCGTCTTGAATCTTCAGATTCGGCCGCGCGCGGTCGAGCCCGGCATCCATGACAGGCGCGGTCAGAATATCCTGGCACGCGAAAATGTCGCCGACCAGAACCTGCCCGTGATAGGGCGCGTCACCCGCGAGCATTTCCGCAATGGCGGTCTTGTGAGAATTTCCCACTACCCATTCGACCCCCGGAAATGCCGCCAGTTCCTCCGGCGCGCGCTGCGCATAGCAGCCCGTAACCAGGATTCGTGTTTCCGGATTTTCCCGGTGCAGACGGCGTAACGTCTGACGCAGGTCCTCGTCGGCGCATGAAGTGACCGTGCACGTGTTGAGAACCACGAGGTCTGCCGCGGCGCGCTCTGCGGCCTGCTCCAAGCCGCGCGACGCAATCTGTGCCTCGAGGGCGGCTCCATCCGCCTGGCTCGCCCGGCATCCGAAACTTTGCACGAAGAAGCGCGCCATTTAGGCTGATCTCCGAACCAAAAGCCCCGCTCCCTTTGGTCGCGGCTCGGTCTTAAGTCGCAGCCCCAAACTGAGCCGCGACCGTGGGGAGCGGTCTGTAATTCGCCGCCGCATTACGATTTGCTCTCCCGCCGGTACGGATTCGAAATATAGCCCTTGGATTCTTTGGCCGCCTCCGCTTCCGGCGCGAAAGAGATGGCGCGCTTATAGGCATCAATCGCCTGGCTGCGCTGATGCTTCATGTCGTAAATCTGGCCCACGCGCATCCAGGCCAGAACGCCCGTGTTGAGATCCACTTCATTACGCGACGCCGTCACCTTCTTGAGGTTGTCGAGCGCCGGATCGAGATCGTTGTACCAGAATTGAATGTTGCCGAGCTGGAAATAGATCTTCTCCCACGATACGCCGGCGAAGCCCGGAAGGGCCGCCTTCTTCATCTCGATCATCTTCTGCACCGCGGCGATGGCCTTATTCTTATCGCCGAGCTGGCTGTACATCTGCGCCTGCTCAAACAGCAAAAGATGATTACGCGGGAAACGCCGCTCCAGGTCCTCCAGCAGCGGCAGTGCTTTCTTGGGATCGCCCTCGCGCCGGTAGAGCGCGCACAGCAGAACTTCCGCATCCACCTTGTTTTGATTGCCCCTTTTGGCCACCGTTTCAATCGTCTCGAGCCCGGCTTCTTTGTCGCCGTGGAAGCCGATCAGGAAACCAAGCATGCGCCAGCTCCACGGCAGGCTGCCCACCACGTAATCGTGAACGCCCTGAATCAGGCGCGCGTCGTAGTTATTGGCATCAAGCTCGGTCACGCGGTTGCAATCCTTGCGGGCCTCCGTAGCGTCGTGCAGCGCGTCGCGCCAGGCCTTGCGCACCAGAAAATTGTAATTGGCGCGGAGCCCGTACGCGATACCGCGCCCTTGCAGCGCGGCCGTATCATTCGCGTTCTTCGCCAGACGTGCGTCGGCGATGCTGAGGGCCTTGTCGATGGCGTCGGTGAACTCTTTTTGCACATCGGCCGGTGGATTCATCTTCGCGCGGCGCAGAAACGGGTTATTCCCCGACACCAACTCCGTTTCAAGCGCGCCATTGCGGTACATCTCGCGATAAAGCAGCGTTTGCGCGATGTGGTTGTACGGGCTGATAGCCTGCGCGTTTTGTTTCTGCGCGGCCTTAAATTCCGCCAGCGCCTGGTCGTATTCGAGATTGTAGAAATGATCGAAGCCGCGCGTGATCGCGGTTTCTTGCGCGAATAGTGGCGCGAGCGACAGCCACGCTGCGACCGCGAAACGGCCAGAAAGTATCACTCTTTCGATTCTAACTGTGCCAGCGCCCAGCGCGCGTGCTCCGCGACCAAAGCGTCCGGGGAGTTTGCCATTTTCTCCAGCGGCTCACGGAACTGCTCGGACCGCTGATTGCCCATGGCCACCGCCACGTTGCGCAGGAATCCCGAGTACCGCGCGCGAGCCACCGGGCTCGACCGGAAGATCTCGCGAAACTCCGTTTCCGAAATCTGCGCCAGCCAAATCAAATCTGGCGCGAAATGTGCGGGCGCGAAAGCCGGGTCGCCCGCAACCGGTGCTCGCGAGTTCCAAGGACAAACATCCTGGCAGATATCGCAGCCGAATACGTGTGCCCCCATTTGCCCGCGAATTTGCTCGGGAACCGGTCCCCGCAGCTCGATGGTGAAGTAAGCGATGCAGAGGCGCGAATCAATGGTCCATTCTGGCCCATCGGATACGCCCGCTCGAACAATTGCGCCCGTCGGACAGGCATCGATGCAGCGCGTGCAGGTGCCGCACCGGTCAGGCGCGGGCGTGCCTGGTTCGAGCTCCAGCGACGTCAGCAGCTCGCCCAGAAAAAACCAGGAGCCCATCGGCTCATTGATCAGGCACGTGTTCTTGCCGATCCAGCCGAGGCCTGCCTGCCGCGCGTACGCCCGTTCCAGTAGCGGCGCCGTATCCACACAGATTTTCCAATCGAACCCGTGTCCTGCCGCCTCATGGAGCCTTGCCGCCAGGCGCTCCAGGCCATCGCGCAGCACGCCGTGATAATCCTCGCCCCAGGCGTAGCGCGAAATCCAACCTGCTTCCTCGCTGCCGAGGTGCGTCGAGTAAGGTTCGGGACCGTTATACAACTTGCCCACGCAGATGACCGACTTCGCCGACGGCAGCAGGTTGCGCGGATCGTCCCGGACCGCCGCCCGCCGGTCCGTGAGATAGCTCATCTCGCCGGCGTACCCTGCCGCGACCCATTGATGATAGTAGGCCGCATCCTGCAGCGGGGCCGCGGGCGCAACGCCGGCAAGCTCAAAACCGCATTCGCGGGCATAGCCGCGGATTGCGGCATGCGGTATCACGGAGCAGGTTTCAGGTGCCGGCGAACCAATCAACGCTACAATGATAACGTGCACCGCTTCGTCGTACCCGCGGCGCTGCTCATGGCCGCGGCGGCTTCGGGTCAAACCCCGTATTTTCCGCTTCAGGACATCCGCCCGGGAATGCACGCCACCGGCAGGACCGTTTTCGCCGGCTCTCGGGTCGACGAATTCCAGGTCGAAATTCTCGGTGTTTTGGAGAATATCGGTCCGAAAGAATCGCTGATTTTGGCCAGGCTATCCGGCGGCCCTCTGGCTGAAACCGGGGTTCTGCAGGGAATGAGCGGAAGTCCCGTCTACATCGACGGGAAGCTCATCGGCGCTGTAGCCATGGCTTTCCCTTTCGCCAAACAGCCGATCGCCGGTATCCGGCCAATCGAGGACATGCTGCGCGTCTCGGGCGTCACTGCGCAACCGGTTCGCCAGGCCAGCCTTTCCACCAGTAGCGCCAGTCTCACCGCCGCCTTCCGTGCGCCCGAGGAAGCCCTTGCCGGCGACATGCGCATGATCGACATCGCTACGCCGGTTTCTTTCAGCGGCTTCACGCGCGCCACCATCGAACATTTCGCTCCCCAGCTTCGCGCCCTCGGGCTGGAGCCGCGGCAAGGTGTGGCGGGTGGAGGAAAGGTCGCGGCTCGCATGGGAGATCCTGCGCTGCTCGAGCCAGGCTCCATGATCAGCGTGGAGTTGATGTCCGGCGATATGAGTATCGGCGCCGACGGCACCCTCACGGCGATTGATCATGGGAAGGTTTACGCCTTCGGTCACCGGTTCCTTTCCGTTGGCCCCACCGAATTGCCCTTCGCGCGCAGCGAAGTTCTCACGCTCTTGCCCAATCTCTCGGCGTCCTTCAAGATTTCCGCGCCTAGGGAATGGATGGGCACCATTTCCCAGGATCGCAACACGGCTATTGCGGGAGAAATGGGCCGCCGCGCGCGCCTGGCCCCGGTCTCCATCGCGCTAACCAAGGGCGGCCGCCGCATCGAAGGATACGACATGCAGATGGTCAACGACCGTTTTCTCGCGCCGTTCCTGATGCAGGTCGCCGTATTCTCCGCCATCGATTCCACGCAGCGCTCGTTGGGCGCGGCAACCTACAGCGTCCGCGGAGAAGTAGAGTTTCAGGGGAATCAGCCCCCGCTCAAACTCAACAATATGTATGCCGGCGACGCCAACACGGCCACTCTCGTGTCACTCTCGTCGGCCCTCCCGCTGGCCTACGTGCTGCAAAGCGGGTTCTCTTCGCTCGAAATCAAAAAGGTCGCGCTCGAAATCGAATGCTTCGACGAGAAGAAGCAGTTACAAATCGACCAGGTGACCGCCGCGCCGCACGAGGTGCGTCCGGGCGAAACCGTGCAAGTAACAACCGTCCTCGTGGGAGATAACGGCGCCGAACTGACGCGCACCGTCGATTACCGCGTCCCCATCGGAGCGTCACCTGGCCTTCTGTGCTTTACCGTGGCCGACGGTAACGCCATGAATCTCTCCGAATACCGGCAGATTGTCGGCGAAATGCCGCGGTCGCCCGAGCGCCTGGTCGCCAACGTCAACCGGCTGCGCGCCAATAACAAGGCCTACGTGCGTGTCTGGCGGCCTGAGGCCAACTTCCAGCTTGCCGGCGAAGATTTTCCTGATCCGCCGCCGTCGCTCGCCCTGATTCTCGCGTCCGCTCATACCGCCGCCACGCAGGCCCGCAACTCCAAATTGGATGAGCTCGAAATCAGCGCCGGCGACGCCGTCATCTCCGGAGGAAAAACAGTCCAGGTGGAAATTAAAGAATGAAGATCGCCGCATGCATTCCGTCTCTTGCGTTCGCGGCCGTGACGGCGCTCTACGGCTCCAGCACCACCACCTGGGAGATGAACTCGTACCAGGATTTCATTCGCGGCCGCTTTCAAGGCATCTCGCTCAGCCGTTATGGCCGTCTGACGCTGGCGCCCAAAATGAAGGCCGTGTTCTCCTCCGATCAGCCTGTCATCTGGGCCGTGGCTGCCGCGCCCGACGGATCGCTCTATGCCGGAACCGGCCATCGCGGACGCCTGTTCCGCATCGACCCCGCAGGAAAAAGCACGCTCTTCTGGACCGCGGAGCAGCCCGAAATATTCGCCGTGACTGTCGACGCCAAAGGGGTTGTGTACGCGGCCACCTCGCCCGACGGAAAAATTTATCGCATCGAAAAGGGAAAAGCGGAGGAGTATTTTGCGCCCCAGGCCAAGTACATCTGGTCGCTCGCCATGGGCGCCGATGGCGCGCTCTACGCCGGCACAGGCGACCAGGGCAAGGTCTTTCGCGTCACCGCTCCTGGTAAGGGCGAACTGTACTACGCCACCGAGCAGGCGCACGTCATGGGCCTCGCGCTCGATTCGCAGGGAAGATTGCTCGCCGGCACCGAGCCCAACGGCATTCTCTACCGCATCTCCGGCAAAGACAAAGCGTTTGTTCTCTACAACGCCGCCCTGCCCGAAATGCGTGCGATTTCCTCCGCTCCCGACGGCTCCATCTACGCCGTGGCCATGGGAGGATCACTCGCCAAGCGAACGCAGGGCATTCCGCAGTCGGCGCAGGGAGCCGCGGGCTCGCCCGTGGTCAGTTCCACCGCTACCACCATAACCGTCACCGCGGACAACACCCAGGCCGGGCCTGAAATCAAGCCGCAGCCTGATCAACCCAAGCCGCAGGCCGTCCAGCCCCCCGCCGTCACCGCCACGTTCGCGCCCGTGGCTGACTCTACCGGCGTTGAGAAATCAGCGGTTTACAAGATCAATCCCGACAATACCGTCGAGACGCTGTGGAGTTCGAAAGAAGAAAACGTCTACGACCTGCTGCCTTGGAAAGGACAGCTCCTGTTCGCTACCGACGCCAACGGACGTGTCTATCGTCTCTCCCCTGACCGCAAGCTGTCGTTGATCGCCCAGACCAATGACGCCGAGGCGACGCGTCTGGTGCGCGCCGGCGATGCCGTCATGGCCGCTACCGGCAACATGGGCCGCATTTACCGCCTCGAGGATGCCCTCGAAACCTCCGGCGTCTACGAAGCCCCGGTTCACGACGCCGGCAGCGTCGCTCTTTGGGGGCACATCGCCTGGCAGATCGACGATTCCTCCGCCGGCAGCCTGACCTTACGCACGCGCACCGGCAATTCGCTGCGCCCCGATAAGACCTGGAGTGACTGGTCGGTTCCGCTGACGGATCCATCCGGCACTCGCATCCCCAGCCCTAACGCCCGCTACGTTCAGTGGAAGGCGGAGTTCTCAGGCTCCGGGGGGAAAACACCGGCGGTCGGCAACGTGAGCGTGGCGTATCTCCCGCAAAATGGTGCGCCTGTCGTTAAGAGCATCACCATCGGCACCCAAATCGCCGCCGTGAGCGGCGTCAAGTCTGCGCAGCCCGCTCAGAACTCCGCTTACAGTATCACCGTCACCGATACCGGTGATGCCGCGCCAACTTTGTCCGCCGGTACTCCCACGCAGACCCCCTCCCGCGCCGCGTCCCAGCAGATCAACATCAGTTGGCAGGCGGAAGATCCAGATAATGACCGCCTCGTTTTCTCTTTATGGTTCCGCGGTGAAGGCGAGCGCGAGTGGAAACTGCTGCACACCAACATCCACGAAACGGCATACGCGGTCGACGGCGACTCTTTCGCCGACGGCCGTTATTTGTTCCGCGTGGTCGCTTCCGACCGCGAGGCCAACCCTCCCTCCATGGCCCGCGAAGCCGAGCTGATCAGCTCTCCGGTTTTGATTGATAACACCCCGCCCGTGGTCACCGCGGGCGCGCCGCGAAAAACCGGCAGCGGTTTCGAGATCGAGTTCGAAGCCGTGGACGCCGTTTCGCCGTTGCGCCGCTGCGAATACTCCGTCGATGCCGGCATCTGGATTCCGCTCGAAGCCGATGACGGCGTCATCGATTCGCCGCGCGAGAAGTTTGTCGTCCGTCTCGACCGCCTGGGATCGGGAGAGCATGTTCTCATGCTCCGCGCAGTCGACAGCGCCAATAACGCCGGCCTCGCCAAAGTGGTTCTGCGCTAAGCAGTTCCCACAGCCTTAAAGTTTCCCCGGTTCCCGCCGATCACAGTAGCGTCATCTCTGTTTGTCGCTGCGGCCCACCGGCAGCACTCGGGCCGCAGCTTTTTTGTGCGCTGTCTGACGTAACAAATGTTAAGCGCGGCAACGCCGTCCGCCGCTCTCAGCTGTCTTCCCCGTTGCGCCCCTTTACCGTAAGGAGAGTGACTTTGGTGGTCGTAATGCGTCTAAATGGGGGCAGGGCGCGATCGTTGCCGCGCGCAGGTCTCCGGAAAGCCATGACAGGAAGCGCGAAAATTAAGACCGTAATCGTCGACGACGAAACGCCGGTCCGCCGAAAGATTCGCCGTCTCCTGGCCGCTGAAAGTGATGTCGACGTCGTCGGAGAGTGCGGCGATCCCATGCAGGCTGCCGATTTCATCCAGCAGCGCTGCCCCGATCTCGTTTTCCTGGACGTGCACATGCCCGGGCTCGATGGCTTCGGCGTTCTCGAATCCCTGCCGCCCCGCAGCGTGCCCGAAGTCATTTTCGTCGCCGCCATCGAAGAGCAGGCCCAGCGCGCTTTTGACGTGCGCGCCCTTGACTATTTATTGAAGCCTTTCGACCGTGCGCGCTTCCGCCAGGCGCTTGATCGTGCCCGCCGGCAGATCCGGCTGCCCTCCGCTCCCGAGGTCGATTCTCATGTGGGCCAGATCCTCGATGCCCTGCACAACCGCCCGAAACAGAACGATCGGGTGGTGGTGAAATCCGCCGGCCGCATTATGCTGCTTCGCACCAGCGAAATTGACTGGGTGGAGGCCGCCGACAATTACGTCCGCCTGCACGTAGGCTCCGAAACTCACTTGCTGCGCGAAACTCTGGGCGCCATGGAGTCCCGTCTCGATCCCGCCAGGTTCGTGCGCATTCACCGTTCCAACCTGGTGAATATCGATCGCGTGAAAGAACTGCAGCCCTGGTTTCACGGCGACTATATCGTGATCTTGCAGGATGGCAGCCGCCTCAACCTCAGCCGCACTTATCGCGAACGCGTCATCACCCGGCTGGGAGAGATCTTCGCGTAGCCTCTCTCGGTCACCGCTCCAGCCGCACCAGTTGCTTGCCCGTGTTTTCGCCTCGCAGCATCCCGATAAAGGCGCGCGGCGTATTCTCGATCCCGTCCACGAACTGTTCGCGGTATTTCAGCTTTCCGGCATTCAGCCACATACCGAGCTGCCGCAGCCCCTCGGCATAATGTGGCGCGAAATCGAAGATCAGAAAACCCTCGGCTCGTATTCGTTTCACGATCAAGTGCCACAAAAGCCGCGGGCCTGTTTCCGGCTTCTCTGCGTTGTACTGCGCGATCTGTCCGCACACCACCACGCGCGCGCCGACATTCAGGGCAGGGAACACCGCGTCCGTAATGGGTCCGCCCACGTTGTCGAAATAAATGTCCACTCCATCCGGGCAAACCTCACGAATCTTGGCGTCCAGGTCTGACGTGTCCTTGTAGTTGAAACCGGCATCGAAGCCAAGTTCGCCCGTGATCCAGGCCACTTTCTTGTCGCTTCCGGCGATACCGACCGTCCGGCACCCGCTGATCTTCGCGATCTGCCCCACGATCGATCCCACCGCGCCCGCCGCTCCCGAAACCAGCACGGTTTCTCCCGATCGCGGTCTGCCGACTTCCAGAAATCCGAAATACGCCGTCAGCCCCGGCATGCCTAACACTCCCAGGGCTGTCGATGGCGGCGCCGCCGTCGGATCGATTTTGCGCACGCCTTGGCCGTCCGAAATTGCGTACTGTTGCCAGCCGAAGAATCCCTCCACCACATCGCCCGCCTGAAAGCGTGCGTTCTTCGACGTGACCACCTCACCCACCGCCCCCGCGCCCATCACCTCCCCGATTTTCGCGGCCGGCGCGTACGATTTCACGTCATTCATCCGCCCGCGCATGTACGGATCCACAGAGATGTACATCATCCGCACCAGCATCTCGCCCGCCTGTGGCTCGCCCACCGGCGTCGCCACCAGCTTGAAGTCCGATTCGGCCGGCATCCCCTTCGGCCGCGCCGCCAGCGTGATTTGTTTATTTGTTTGCGGCATGCTTTCTTAACTCCAGCTTCGCCACATCGGCGCGATGCACTTCGTCCGGTCCGTCGGCCAGGCGCAGCGTGCGGCTGTTTGCCCAGGCCGAAGCCAGGAAAAAATCGTCCGATACCCCCGCCGCCCCATGCGCCTGAATCGCCCGGTCTAGCACCCGCAGCGCCATGTTCGGCGCCACCACCTTGATCATCGCGATCTCCGCCCGCGCTGCCTTGTTGCCCAACGTATCCATCATCCACGCGGCTTTCAGCGTCAACAGCCGCGCTTGCTCGATTTCCATCCGCGAATCCGCGATGTCCGCGCGAACCGTGCCTTGTTCCGAAATCTTGCGCCCGAACGCCACGCGCGACTCCGCTCGTTTGCACATCGCTTCGAGCGCCCGCTCCGCTACCCCGATCAGCCGCATGCAATGGTGGATCCGCCCGGGCCCCAGCCTTCCTTGCGCGATCTCAAATCCGCGCCCTTCGCCCAGCAGCATATTCGCCGCCGGCACCCGCACGTCTTCAAACGTAACTTCCCCGTGTCCGTGCGGCGCCTGGTCGTATCCGAACACCGGCAGCATGCGCCGGATCGTGATTCCCGGCGTATCCAGCGGCACCAGGATCATCGATTGTTGCTTGTGACGCTCCGCCGTCGCGTCCGTCTTGCCCATGAAAATCGCGATCTTGCAGCGCGGATCGCCGGCACCCGATGACCACCACTTCTTCCCGTTCAGCACATAATGATCGCCGTCCCGCGCAATACTCGCCTGGATATTTGTAGCGTCCGACGACGCCACGTCCGGCTCCGTCATGCAGAAACACGAGCGGATCTCGCCCGCCAGCAGCGGTTTCAGCCAGCGTTCCTTCTGCTCCGGCGTTCCGTAACGCGCCAGCACCTCCATGTTCCCCGTGTCCGGTGCCGAGCAGTTGAATACCTCCGGAGCCATCGGAGAGCGTCCCATGATTTCGCACAGCGGTGCATACTCGAAGTTGCTCAGCCCTGCTCCGAATTCCTTGTCCGGTAGAAACAGGTTCCACAGCCCCGCGGCTCGCGCTTTGGACTTCAGCTTTTCAATTATCGGCACCGGCTTCCACCGGTCGCCTTCGTTGATCTGGTCGGCCCACAGCGGCTCATCCGGATAGATGTGCTCGTCCATGAAAGCGCGCAGCCGCGTTTCGAGCTCGCGGACTCGATCGGAAAACTGGAACAGCATAGGCTTTATTGAATCGTGCTCCGGCCTTCCACGCCCAGGTCGTCCGGGATCACGTGCCGGTTGATGTGCTTGTCCAGGTCGATTACATAAGTCTCCTGCGCCTCGATCAGCACCGGCGAGTGCGTGGCCGCAATGATGCGGAAATTCTTCCGGTCCACCAGCTCCATCAGCATCTTCAAAATCCGCCGCTGGTTCGATGTCGAGAGCGCCATCTCCGGTTCGTCCAGCAGCAGCGTCGTTCCGTCCGGAAAGCTCGGAAATGTCTGGCCGAACATCGAGAGCATCACCTGCCCGTGGCTTGCCATCTGCACGAACTCTTTCATCTCCGGCTGGTTTTCGAAAAGCTCCAGATGCGTCCGCGGGTTGTGCTGCTCGGCGTCGAACAGCATCACCTTGCGCGCGTCGCTCTTCGCCCCATCCAGCTTGTACACGTAGCCTTCTTTCTTCTCGCCGCGCAGCGCATAGTAAATCGAGTGCAGCAGCGTCGACTTTCCGCAGCCGTTCTCGCCCGTCAACAGCACCAGTGGATGCGAAAGATCCACGATCATCGGCATGTGGAAATTCAGGTTGGCGAAAACGGGGTGCGCCAGAATTTTCAGGTACATGGGACTAATCAGCATAGCTCAGGCTTCGGACGTCTGCTGCTTCAAGTGCGCCCGCATCCGCTTCTTGTCGAATTTGCCCACGCTCGTCTTCGGGATCGCATCGACGAAATATACTTCATCGGGCAGCCACCACTTCGCGAACCGCGGCCGCAAATGGTCCAGAATCTCCTCCTTCGTCACGCGGTCCACATACTGTGGTTTCGTCACCACGAACCCTACCGGTCGCTCCTGCCACTCGGGGTGTTCCACCGCCACCACCGCCGCCTCCAGCACCTTCGGATGCCCCATGATGGCATTTTCCAGATCCACGCTCGAAATCCATTCGCCGCCGCTCTTGATCACGTCTTTCGCGCGATCCACCAGTTGCACGTACCCTTCTGCGTCCACGGTTGCCACGTCGCCTGTCCGGAACCAGCCGTCCTGAAACGCCGCCGCTGACCGCTCGTCGTTGTAATAACCGCTCGTCACCCACGGTCCTCGCACCTGCACCTCGCCGATTGCCGCGCCATCGCACGGCACCACCCGCCCGTCTCCCTGCACCACGCGAAGATCCAGCCCCACCACCGGCAGTCCTTGTTTCGCACGCCGGGCGAAGCATTCGTCCTCCGGCCCGTCCTTCAGATGTCCCTTGAGCCAGCACACCGTGCCCACCGGAGCCGTTTCCGTCATCCCCCAAAGCTGCCGCAGTTCGATGCCGTGCGCCTTTTCGTACGTCTCGATCAGCTTCCGTGGTATGGCCGACCCTGCCCCCACCGCCAGCCGCATGCTCGAAACATCGAACTTCTCTTGTTGCAGCACCGCATCGATGCCGATCCATATCGTCGGCACGCCGCCTGCGATGGTTGCGCGCTCGTCCTGCATTAACTGCGCCAGGTCGCGTGGCTGCGGATGCTCGCCGGGAAGCACAATCTTCGCCCCCGCCATGATGGCCGCGAACGGCGTTCCCCATCCGTTCGCATGAAACATCGGGACGATCTGCAGCAGTACGTCGCGCTCGCTCAGCGCAAACGTGTCCGCCATGGTGAATGCCAGGCTGTGGAGAAATAAGGCCCGGTGGCTGTAGACCACGCCCTTGGGATTTCCCGTCGTCCCCGACGTGTAACACATGCCTGCCGCGCAATTCTCGTCCAGCCGCGGCCACCGGTAGCCATCACCTGGCGCGCCTGCGAGCTGCGTCTCGTATTCGTCCTCCGCCCCGCCGATCACCACGATCCGTCGCACGCATGGGATCCGGTCACGAATGGGTTTCAGAATCGGCAGGAGCGATTCGTCCACGAAAATCACTTGGTCTTCGGCATGATTGATGATGAAGGCCAGGTCGTCGCAGGAGAGCCGCAGGTTCAGCGTGTGGATCACGGCGCCTGAGCACGTGATCGCAAAGTACAGCTCGAGATGTTGGTGTGTATTCCAGCAAAGCGTGCCCACGCGGTCGCCTGGCTTCACTCCAAGCTGCGCGAGCACGTGTGCCAGCCGGTTGGTCCGCGCGCAATAGTCTCGATACCGGTAGCGATGGGCTCCCTCCTTGGTCCGCGTTACGATCTCTTTGTCCGGAAACAGACGCTCTGCACGATCCAAAAAGTGCTGCAGCGTTAGCGGATAGTCCATCATCAGCCCGTTCACGGCTCACCTCCGCGCCAGGCCGAGGATCCCCAGCGCCACTCCATGTTATAAGCGAATTATGACGCGTGTGATGGCCGCATTTTTCGCAGCGGCCGCGCTGGCTTCGGCGGCTGCGGATGATCCGCTCCGGACCCTTCGTCCCGGCCACCCGCGTCTCATCCTGCTCGACCCCGAGATCGACCGCGCCCGCCTGCTGATGCAGCAAAATCCTCTCGCGCGCCGCATTCATCTGGACCTTATCCGCGAGGCGGAGCGGGTGGTCGCCGCGCCTACCGCCGAGTATCGGTTGGCCGGCCAGCGCCTGTCCGCCCAAACCCGGGCATCCGCGGATCGCCTCTACACGCTCGCCTTGCTCTACCGCCTCGATGGCCGCACTCCCTTCCGCGATCGCGCCGTTCAGGAAATGCGCGCCTTGGCCGATTTCAAAGATTGGAACCCCGCATTCCTTTTCGATACGGCCGAGCTCACCGCCGCCTTTGCCGTTGCGTATGATTGGCTCTACAACGCACTGACCCCGGAGCAGCGTGAGTGGATGCGCGCCGCTCTCATCGAAAAGGGGCTCAGCCCTGCTATCAGTGCCTATCAATCCCAGCAGCCTTGGCTCACCGCTCGCAACACTTGGAATGAGGTCTGTAACAGCGGCTTCGGCATCGGAGCGCTCGCGGTGGCCGAGGATGAACCGGAAAAAAGCCGCACGGTGCTCCAGAGCGCCCTCGATTCCATCCCCCATGCGCTCACCGCCTATGCGCCCGATGGCAGTTGGGCGGAAGGCCCCGGCTTCTGGCACTCCGGCACGGGCTACGCCGTCTCATGGATGGCGGCTCTCGAATCCGCGCTCGGAACCGATTTCCACCTCTCTGCTGCTCAAGGCTTCGAACATACCGGCCGCTTCCGCGTCTATTTCACCGGTCCCTCCGGACGTTCCTTCAATTACGCCGAAACTCACGAGCCAACCGAATCCGCGCCGGAGATGTTCTGGCTGGCCCGCCGTTTCAATGAGCCCGCGTATGCCTGGCAGGAGCAGCACCTGCTCCAGTCCGGCACTGCGCCCGTCGCCATGGATCTGGTCTGGTTCCAGGCCGAGGCACGAAGCCCCAAGCAGGAGAACTGGCCGCTCAACGCCATCTTTCACGAAGGCCAGGTCGCCTTTCTGCGCAGCGCTTGGGACGATCCCAACGCTTTGTTCATCGGCATCAGAGGCGGCGACAACAAAACTCATCATGGCCATCTCGATCTCGGCCAGTTCGTCCTCGATGGCGGCGGCGTCCGCTGGGCGCTCGATTCCGGTCCCGAAGATTTTAGTTCGGCCGGCGCGCCTCCACGTCCCCGCGGTGCCGGCCCGCGCGTGCCTGCCGACCCGCACAATACCCTCCTCGTCGACGACGAGGGCCAGGATCCCCGCGCCGAAGCCGCCATCGGAGCGCATTTCTTCTCCCCCGATTCCTCTTGGGTGGAACTCGATCTCAGCCGCGCCTACCGCCGTCTGCAGTCCTACCGCCGCCGCATCGGCATCACCCAAGGGCTGCAGTTCTTTGTCGAGGATCTGGCCGAAGCCGATCATCCCGTCGAAGTGCTCTGGAGCATGCTCACCGATGCCGCTGCCTCCCTGAGCGGCCAGAGCGCCGAACTGCAAAAGAACGGTTGGACTCTCTCTGCGGAAATTCTGTCGCCGCGCCACGCTGTCTTCGATCTCGCGCCCGGTATGCCGCCCGCAGGCCCCGCCCAGAACGCCGCCCTGAAAAAACTGGTCGTGCGCCTCGGCGACAAAGTCACCCGGCTCGATCTCAAAATCACCCTCACGCTGCACCGCACCGGCCAGCCCGCGCCGAAAATTATCCCGAAATTCGGGTCCTGACGCGCCCGGTACCGTAGAATAGGTAGTTTCGGCATGAGCGCTCCGCTCCTCTCGGTGCTGGTCCCCCTGTATAACGAAGAGGAATTCGTCGCTCCCATCCTGGAGCGCGTCCTCTCCGCTTCGCTCCCCGATGGCATGACCCGCGAGGTCATCGTCGTCGATGATGGGTCGCGCGACGGCTCCGCCGAAATTGTCGAGGACCTGGCCGCCGCTTATCCCCAAATCCGCCTCGTGCGCCATGCGCGCAACCTGGGTAAAGGCGCCGCAGTCCGCACCGCCATCGAACACGCCCGCGGCGACTTCTGCATTATTCAGGACGCTGATCTCGAATACGATCCCCAGGAATACGCCCACCTGTTGCGGCCGCTCGTCGAAGGCAAAGCCGATGCCGTCTTCGGCTCCCGCTTCATGATCGTCGGCGAGCGCCGGGTACTGTACTTCTGGCACTCCGTCGCCAATCGCTTCCTCACCGAGCTCTGCAATCTTGTGGCGGACCTCAACCTCACCGACATGGGAACCTGCTATAAGGTCTACCGCACGTCGCTGCTCAAGAGCATCCCCATTCGCAGCCACGGTTTCGGCATCGAGCCCGAGCTCACCATCAAAACCGCCAAGCGCCAGGTCCGTATCTACGAAACTCCCGTCAGCTACTATGGCCGCACCTACGAAGAAGGCAAGAAAATCCGCTTCTGGGATGCGTTCGCTCTCGTTTACGTGATCCTTCGCTTCGCTTTCAGCAGCGACATTTACAAAGATTCCGGCCCCGACATCCTCCACGCTCTGTCAAAAGCGCCGCGCTTCAATCGCTGGATGGGCGATACCATCCGTCCCTACATCGGCGAGCGAGTTCTCGAAATCGGTGCCGGCATCGGCAATCTCACCCGTGTCTTGATCCCCCGCGTCAAATGCTATGTCGCCGGCGATATCGACGGCGAGCACCTGGCCCGTCTCACCACGCGGTTTCAGCACCGTCACAATCTCCAGGTGCGTCATTGCGACCTCGCCAATCCCGCCGACTTTGCCGGCCTCGCCGGCACCATCGATTCCGTCGTCTGTCTCAACGTGCTCGAGCACATCGAAGATGATCTCCAGGGCCTGCGCAACATCCACACGGCGCTCCGTACCGGTGGCCGCGCCATCATTCTCGTGCCCCACGGCCAGGAAATTTTCGGCACCCTCGACACTGCGCTCGGACACTATCGCCGCTATTCGCACCAGGAATTAACCGAGAAGATGGAATCCACCGGTTTTCGCGTGGAGCGGGTGCTCAACTTCAACCGCATCTCGCGTCCCGGCTGGTATCTGAACGGAACCATCCTCAAGCGCACAACGCTCGGCGGTATGCAGCTCAAGATGTTCGACCGTCTCGTGTGGCTCTGGCGGCTCATCGACCCGCACCTGCCTTGGCCGCCTACTTCGATTATCGCGATCGCTGAGAAGATGTAGATTGCCGGGCATGCCCGGCCTGGCGTGCTGCGGCTAACGCTTCTGGGATGGACCGCCCGCCGCCCGCGCTGAAAGCGTCTTGATCTCGCCCTGGATTACCGTCTCCAACGCCGCCAGCTCTGCCGGTCCGTTGTAATGCTTCCCGTTCACATAGAGCGTTGGCGTGCCTAGTACGCCCGCTTTTTCACCTTGCTCGAGTTCCTTCTCCACGAGCGGTTTGTACTTTGCCGATTTCAGTTCGGCCTGGAAGCGCGCCATGTCCAACCCCATCTCTTTGGCCCAGGTCATGATGTTGTCCGGTGAGAGTGATCGGAAATTCGCGTACAGCTTGTCATGCATCGGCCAGAACTTTCCCTGCGCATGCGCCGCCAGCGCCGCTTCCGCCGCAAACTCGGCCTGCGAATGGATATCCAGCGGGAATTGCTTGAACACCAGCCGCACATCGTCCGGGTGCTTCTCCAACAGCCGGTTCAGATTCCCCACTGCCACCGCGCAATACGGACACTGGAAATCCGAGAACTCCACGATCGTAATCTTTGCATTCGCGGGCCCTCTCACCGGATCCCCGGCGATCGGAATCTGCACCGCTTCGTCCAGCACCGGCGGCGCCTCGTTCATGCGTTTCTTTAACTCCGCTCGAATCACGTCGGGCGACTTGCCCTCTTGCAGTTCGCGCGCCACCATCGTCGCCAGGTTCCGGCTGCGTCCGCATTTCGGATCCTTCACCCGGCACTCGGCAATCTTGAAGACGCATCCGCAATTGCAGCCCTCGCTCCGGATCAGCGTCAGCAAAGCGTGCTTCTGCTGCGCCGAGAGCCCGCTTTGGTCCAGACCCGGGAACTCCGTGTCCTTCTGCCACGATTCAGGCGCCTGCGCGAAAGCCGCCGTGCACCAAACGGTCGCCGCAATTACGGTGACAAGATTCCTTAAATAAGCCACTAGTTACCAGTTTAGTCGAAGCCCTTGTGAAATGCCCGGTTTATGGGTTTGACACCGCCCGCTGATGCGGCTATTCTCAACCAGTGCGTTTCGGGGGCAGTATCCTGTTTGTGTGTGGCGTCGTTTTCGCTCAGACAGCAAGTAATCCTTTAGCTCATGAGCCTGGCGTCGTGACCGCTGGTTACACGGTATTCCGTGTTTACTGCGCTCCCTGTCATGGCGTCCATGCCAAGGGTGGCCGCGGCCCCGACCTCACGCGCGGAATTTTTCGTTCCGGTGAAAAAGATGCCGATCTGTTTCGCACCATTTCGAGCGGTCTCGCAGGTACGGATATGACTGGCTTCGCTTCCGATATCACCGAAGACGATCTGTGGCGAATTGTCGCTTATCTCCGCTCCGTCTCCGGCCATCCTCCCGTCAGCGTTCCAGGCGACCGCGGCGCCGGAGAAAAGGTGTTTTGGGGCAAAGGTGGATGCGGTGCCTGCCACCTCGTCCAGGGGCGCGGCGGACGCATGGGCCCCGACCTCACCCGCATTGGACAGCAGCGCAGTCTCGAGTATCTGCGCGACGCCATTGTCGAGCCCAACAAGGACATTTTGCCCGGCTGGGCCACCATCACCGTGAAAAAGCTGGATGGCACGACCGTAACAGGAGTCGAGCGCGGTTATGATGACTTCTCTGCGCAGTTGATCGACATGGAGGGCAATTACCATTCGTTCTCGCGCGCTGCCGTCGCGTCCATCGAACGGCAGGACCGTTCCCTCATGCCCGCCGGCTACGGCAAACAGTTGACGTCCGCTGAACTCGACGACCTTGTCGCTTATCTCGCCGCACTGCGCGGGTCGGAGGTGTCGCGTTGAAAACCGCGGCTGCTCTGCTGCTGATGGCGCTCGCGCTGTTCGGTGCCGTGAACGTGACCGAGCGGCAGTTGAGCGATGCACAATCGGACTCCGCCAACTGGCTAACCTACGGCAGGAACCACGCGGGCTGGCGCTATAGTGAGCTTGCCGAGATCAATGCCTCGACCGTCAGCCGCCTCGCCCCTCGCTGGATCTACCAGACCGGTGAAGCGGGCTCCCACGAAACTACGCCGCTCGTCTTCGGCGGCATGATGTTCGTAACCGGCCCGTCAAATCACGCCGACGCGCTCGATCTGCTGACCGGTAAGCAGATCTGGCATTACCAGAAAACTCCGCCGCCGGCGTTGAGCCAGTGCTGCGGCCAGCCCAATCGCGGGTTCGCCGCTCTCGGAAACCGTCTGTACAAGGTAAACATCGAGGCCACTCTGGTCGCGCTCGACGCCATTACGGGTGCAGTTATCTGGGAGAAGCCCATTGAGGACCACAAGAGCGGATTCACTGCCACCGGCGCGCCCATCATTGTCAAGAACAAGGTCGTCGTCGGTATCGCCGGAGCTGAATTCGGAACACGCGGCTTCATCGACGCATATGACGCCATGACCGGTGAACGCGCCTGGCGCTTCTACACCGTCGCCGCGAAGGGCGATCCCGGCGGCGATACCTGGGACGGCGAATCCTGGCAGCGCGGCGGGGGTTCCACCTGGATTACAGGCACCTACGACGCCGAGCTCAACCTGATCTACTGGGGCACCGGCAACCCCGGCCCCGGCATGGATGGCAGCGTTCGCGCAGGCGACAATCTCTATACGTGCAGCCTCGTCGCCATCGACGCCGATACCGGAAAGCTGAAGTGGCATTTCCAGTTCACCCCGCACGACACCCACGATTGGGACGCGGTTGCCGATCCGGTCCTGATTGACTTGGACGTAAAAGGTCGTACCGTCAAAGCCGTGGTGCAGGCCGACCGTAACGGCTACTTCTACGCGCTCGATCGCACTAACGGCAAGCTGCTCGCGGCTGCTCCCTATACCAAGGTCACCTGGTCTACGGGCATCGATGCGATCGGGCGGCCGAAGCTGGTTCCCGGCATGGATCCGAGCGAGGAGGGCACACGGGTCTGCCCTGGTATCGGCGGCGGTCACAACTGGTCGGCGACGGCCTACAGCCCGCAGACCAAGCTCTTTTACTTCAACTCCAGCGAGTACTGCCAGCTCGTGTTCCTGCACAGACAGGAATATCGTAAGGGGCAGTGGTACCAGGCCAGCACGGAAACGGATGCCCCCGGCGAAACCATCACAGGTTCGGTAATCGCCGTGGACCCCTCTACCGGCGAAACGCGCTGGCGATTCCCCATGGTCTCGCCGACCCCGGCCGGAGTGCTCGCCACCGCAGGCGGCCTGGTCTTCACCGGCGATGGCCACGGCAACCTGGTCGCGCTCGATGCCCGCACCGGCAAACCGCTCTGGCATTTCCAGACCGGGGGCGGCATCATTGCGCCGCCCATCACCTACCTGCTGAACGGGAAGCAGCAGATCGCCATCGCCGCCGGTTCCTCCATCATCAGCTTCGCCCTGGTGAACTGAGTGGACGACCTGCTCGAGTGGCGGAAGGAATTCCCGGCGCTCGAGTCCACGGTCCACATGATCAGCCACTCGCTGGGCGCCATGCCGCGCCGCGCGCGGGAACGGCTCCAGGAGTATGCGGAGACCTGGGCATCTCGCGGTATTCGCGCCTGGGAAGAAGGCTGGTGGGAGATGCCGCGCACCGTCGGCGACCTGGCCGGCCGCATCATCGGCGCGGCGCCCGGCGAAGTCGTGATGCAGCAGAACGTCTCCACCTGCGTCGCGACCGTGCTCTCCTGCTTCGACTGGCGCGCGCGGCGGAACAAGATCGTCTCCGAAGCGCTGAACTTCCCGTCGAACCTCTACCAGATGCACGCTCTCGACAGGCAAGGAGCAAGGGTTGCACTGGTCGAATCGGAGGACGGCGTCACTGTTCCGCTCGACCGCATGCTTGCAGCCATCGATGAGCAAACGCTTCTGGTGTTCGTGTCGCACGTGCTGTTCCGCAGTTCGTTTATCCAGGACCTCGCCGCCATCACCCGCCGCGCGCACGAAGCAGGTGCGATGGTGCTGGCGGACATCTACCAGTCGGCCGGCTCTGTGCCGGTGGATGTCCACGCGCTCGACGTCGACTTCGCCACGGGCGGTTCGGTGAAGTGGCTGTGCGGCGGCCCCGGCGCCGGTTACCTCTACGTGCGCCGCGACCATTGGGAGAAGCTGGAGCCGCGCTTCACCGGATGGATGGCGCACCAGCGGCCGTTCGCGTTCGAGACCGGCGAGATCGACTACGCCACGGACGCGTTCCGCTTCCTCAACGGTACCCCCGCGATTCCGGCGATGTATGCCGCTCGCTCGGGCTACGAGATCATCGCCGAGATCGGTGTGGAGAAGATCCGGGCCAAATCCGTCCGGCAGACTGCCCGGCTGATGGAGCTGGCCGAGGAGGCCGGTTTCCGGGTCCACTCTCCGCGATGTGCCAATCAGCGAGGCGGCACCGTCGTTGTCGATGTACCAAACGGCGCCGAAGTAACCAAGGAACTCCTGCGCCGCAACTTCCTCGTCGACTACCGTCCGGGCGCAGGCATTCGCGTCGCGCCGCACTTCTACTCGAAGGACGACGAGTTGGACCTGACCATCCGCGAGATGCGAGCGATCGCGCGGAGCTAGACGATCGCCGGGATTCCGAGGCTCTTGGTCTTGATGGGCGACATCGCAGCCTCGGGACAGTAGCGCGTGATGATCTCCATCGCCATCTGGGCGCGCCGCACGCGCTCTCGCGAGAGAGCGACGACGGTGTTCTCCAGGTGCGAACCGCTGGGATAGACGTCGGGCGCGTTGCGCAGCCCGAACTTGAGGTAGATGGGCGCGGCCACGCGGATGAGTTCGGGAATCTCATAGTAGCGGATGAAACCGCCGATGTTGTCGGGCGCTTCCACGTAGAAGTCGATCGGTGCATCGATGGCGGCGCGAATCGCGGCGATCTGCGGAATAGTGAGATCCGACGGGATGTTGATGGTGTTCGCGCCTAGCAGTTCGAGAATACGCGCCGACGCCGGGTTGGTCGGGGCCATCATGACCGACGTCTTGATGACGAGGTCGACGGGAAGGTCGCCGGTGGATCGCATATTGCCGATGATCTGCAAGATGCCGATGTCCGAGACGAGGACGCTGCGCAGCCCGAGGCGGACGGCGCGCTTCACGTCCTCCATCGCGAACACGAGCTGGTCGGCGCCGCGCAGGGAGAGACCGAGCGCTTTGCCCGCGGTCGAGAAGGCCTGCGCGCCGACATCAAAGGTGGCGCGCGGACCAATGAAGAGGTTGACCTCGATGCCCGCGCGGCGGCCGATCTCGAGCATCTCGGAGATCTCGGCATCGGTCATGAGCATGATGCCGCTGCCCTGGCTCACGCGGTGCAGGGGGACGCGGCGCTGCTCGGCTTCACTCAGAACCGCGGAGAGCACGCGCGGCCCTTCGGTGGAGGGGATCTCGATGCGATACTGGCCGCCGTCGGGGAATCGCTTGATCGAACTGGGGCAGTCGATGAGGTCCCTGCCGGGCAGGCCCCGGTGTTCCAAAAATGCGCGCGAGCTTTTCATGCTTCGCATCCTTCCTGTAACTCAAAACCGCATTCGGCGATGGGTGCGTGCAACACCTCCGACCGCCGGCCGTGCAGCGCGAACACCTGGCGCACGAGGTCGCAGACCTGGCCGTAACCGCGTTCGTAGAAGACGAGGATCGACGGGCCGGCTCCGCTTAGGGCGCAGCCCAACAGACCCGGCGCGCGGAGCTTCAGGATATCTTCCAGACCCGGAACGAGCGGCACACGATACGGCTGGTGAAACCTGTCTTCGAGCGCGGCCGGAAACGCGCTGGCGGTTCCAGTAGCGAGCGCGGCAATCAGCAGGGCGGCGCGCTGCACGTTGAAGATGGCGTCGGCGCGCGCGTAGCAATCGGGCAAAACGGCGCGGGCTTGCGATGTGGGCAGTATGAAATCGGGAACAACCACTCCGACGCCGAACTGAGGGGGCATATTCAGGCGCACGGCGCGGGCGACGCCGCCGGAATCGATGGCGCTGGCGACGATGGAGCCGAGGACGCAGGCGGCGACGTTATCGGGATGACCTTCGAGGCGCGCGGCCTCGTCAAGAATGCGGAGCGGTTTCCAGCGGAGATCGAGGAGCTTATCGGCGATGACGACGCCGGCGGTCAGCGCGGCGGCGCTCGATCCGAGTCCTTTGCCGATGGGAATGCCGTTCAGGATGCGGAGCTCGATGGGCGGCATGGTCATCTGCACGTCACGGGCGACGGCCAGCGCGGTTTGCCAGATCAAATTATCTTCGCCTGCCGAGATGGTTTCGGCGTCGCGGCCTTGGGCATGAATCAAGAGGCTCGCGGCAGGGCGAAAGCGGCATTCGAGATAGATGCCGAGCGCCAGGCCGAGCGCGTCGAAGCCGGGTCCGAGGTTGGCGCTGGAGGCCGGCACTCGGAGCGAAGACCAGGGCATAAGGGGCCATTATAGCGATGCCGGGAAGCCGGCATCTCCGCCGGAGGTTCCGGTGCGCGGTTCTGGGAATGGGTTTGATTGGCGGGATTGTTTTCGGCAGGCGCCGGATCCTGATCGGTTGGGGAATCGGGCGAGGCGGATCGCAGATATTGCAGCTCGTGGAGAGCACGGTAGAAAGACCGCTCGATGCGGGTTTCGTAGCGGGTGAGAGAGTCGATGGCGCGGGAACCGGAGGCGTCGTAGGCGTAGGCACGAGAACGGGGATCGAGGTCATTCTCGTCACGGGGGAGCTGCGCCATGCGGAGAGCGAAAAGGCCCGTTTCGACGGCACGGAGGCGGCGCAAACGCCAGGCGGCCATGGCCATCTGTTCGACGAGTAAGGTTTCGGTGGGACCGGAAGGATCGTATTCGTCGAATAAAGCATCGCGGAGTTCGCGAAATTCCTCAGGATTCTCGTTGGGGAGAACCGTGGTTTGCGATGCGAGCCCGTGACGGAGCGCATTTTGGGAGACCGCGGCGCGGCCTTCGGGAGTGCGCGGGCCGGTGGAAAGTTGGGCGTTACGGCGATTGGCGTTCAATTGACGTTCGGAAATCATGAGACGGACTCCTGCGGCGGAAAGCCGATTCAGGATAAACGGAGAGGTTTCATGGGGGCGGGATGGGCCAGCAGAAAGTAGTTGATAGAGCGAGGGAAAGAAATTAACGAGGGAAGTGAACGGGCGCATGTGAAACGCCCATGTGTGAACGTTCACTATGGCAGTGGAGCGCTCCCGGGAAATGAGGAGCGCCGGCAGTTTGCCGAATCAGGCTTCAGGAGGAATCCAAACATGGCGAAAGTTGTACGTATACCGATCACCAATGTTTACATGGGCGGGGACTATACCGGCGTGATTGATGTCGGCCCCGACAACAAACCGTTGAACGTCATCCTGGATACCGGCAGCAGCGCGCTGGCCGTGGACGGCACGAAATACCAGCCCGAGCTGGCTAAGGGCGATCAATCGACGAAGCTGGCGCAGACGGACGCCTACGGTGACGGCAGCAGTTGGACGGGCGCGGTGATCCACACCACGGTCACTGTGGGAACCGGCAGCTCGACTGCAACGCTTCCGGGTGCAAACCTTGCCGTGGCTTATAACGCGTCATCGGACATGTTCGGCTCAACGGACGGGATTCTGGGGCTGGCCTACGCGCCGTTGGACGATGCTTTTCAGATGCCGCAGGACACCTGGAAGGATCAATATACGTCCGCGCAGGTGAGGGCGGGCAAACAGCAGGATCTGGTCCCTTACCTGACGCAGCTCGCTGATACCGGCGTGATTTCAGACAAGATCGCGTTCTACACGCGCCGTTCGTTTGTCCACGTGGGGGGAGGCGGAGCGAACGACCCGCTGAACAAGGGATGGATGATCGTCGGCGGCGGAGAGGAGAGTACGGATCTTTATACCGGGACCTTCCAGTCGGTCAAAGTGGTTTCCGACGATTGGTACTCCACGGTTCTGAAAGAGGTGATTGTGGGCACGTCATCCCCCATAGCTGCCCGCCTGCACGGTCCGAAAGGCATGCCGTCGAATTCGATTATCGACAGCGGGACCAACAGTCTCAACCTGAGCTCCCAGTTACTACATGCGATCCTGTCGAAATTTTCCGCAACGCAGAAGGATCTGCTGACGAAGGCCATCTTACAGAGCCAACTGGTTGCCACGGCCGATCTCCGACTCGATACCTGGCCAACGATCAGCTTCGTGCTGGAAGGAGATACCGGGGACGTGAAGCTGGACGTGCTGCCGTCGAACTACTGGCAGGTGAACACACAAAAGGCGGGCTACGCAGCGGCAGCGATCACGGTAGGAGAGCCGGGACTAGCGATCCTCGGCCTGCCGCTGATGAACGGATACCTGACGATCTTCGATGGCGAAGCAGACGGCGGCAAAGGCGTGGTGAAATTCGCCACGGCCAAATAGGGAAGCCGCCGGTGGCATCGACCAACAGCTAGCGATGATTGTGGCGGTCCTGAAACTCCTTCAGGCGGACCACGTCGTTTGCCAGGACCTGGCGGTCGCGAGGAGCCAGGCGGTCGTCATTTGACGACTTGCGAAGGGAATCGATGACGTCATTGAGAAGGCCGTTGTCCCAGCGGCCCTGATCGAGATCGGCCTGCATTTTGGTGAGCTCTTCCCTGGTTCGATCGAGACGGCGGCGTTCTTTTTCACTGGCGCGGAATGCGCTCCAAACATGATCGATATCAGAGCGCACGTGAGCGAAGACGTGAGGCCGCCACTCCTCGCCGCGGTAGCGCTCCTCGCGTTCGTGATACCAATCCTGCGCCATCGCGCCCAGCGCCAATGCCGCGATGATTATGCTCGCCGTCATAATGTGCTTCATACGCACCCTCCGATGGAATATTATCGCCCAGCCGGATGGCATGAATGGTGTGAAAACATGCTCCAGGCGGAGTAGTTCAACAGTTAATGGTGTGTAAATACCTGTTCCAGTTAACCAACGAGGAATTGTGGGGGCGACGGATATTCCGTAGCATTGAGGAGAACTCGCAGAGAGGATATCGATGGAACAGAAAAACCTGCCTACGAACGTGATGACCCTCGGAGGGCGCAGCTTAGCGGCTGCCGCCAGCGCCGGATATAGCGTGAGGTCGCAAGTGGCGGCACTGGACGCGACGATCGCCTACTGCCAGTCGCGGCGGGAAGGATACGGGCAGAAGGCGCGGGCGCTGCAGGCTCTGTGCGCCGAACTGCAATTGCGGAAGACGCGGCCGAACTAAAGCCTGCCGTTTCGTCCGGGGTCAGTCCCAGACAGCTTGCGAGGCTTCTCCCGAGTGCTGTGGTTTGGGAAGGGACCGACCACTTGCTGGTGTGAGTTGCCGGACAGCGCGATTCGTATTTTACTCACTCGCCGGGGAGTTTGAGGGTATCGGCTCGCAAGCCGTCCCGATCTCCCACTTCGATGGCGATGGCGCGATCGCGCCGGAAATTCGCCACACACTGATTGAGGAAAGCCAGCGGCCCATTCGACGTCCCCTTTTCCAGTTCGAGGGCGCAAGGCCGGCTGTGTGAGCGGACAAACAAGGGGCGCATAATGTCGAGGCTGCCGAACACACCGGCGCGCTTCATGTTGATGCGACTGGCATCGTAACCTCTCATGGATTGGCGACGCGGCCGCGTCTGAGACGCTCGGTGTGTTTTGGCGGTGCGGTCCCGCGGCATTATGACTCAGGCGTCAACGTCATGCCCCAAGCAGGACGGTAGTTTCGCGTGGAGAACGAAATGCAAGGTGGAAGGACATGCGAAAAGCCCGGGTGCTGGTGTCCGCATTCCTGGCTACACCCCTCCTGACGGCGCAGCATTTGCAGTTCGCGGCCACTTTTGGGGGCGTCTGCGCCTCTGATACCTGTGGGTCTCTATACGAGTGGAATCCGGACACAGCAACGGCCATCGCCGTAGACTCGTCCGGCAACACGTACGCCGCCGGCATCTCTTTCGGCAATTTTCCCCTGGTCAACGCGATTGAACCGGCCCCTTACGGAGCGGCCGGACCTGGCGGTTGGACCATTCCGTTCGTTGCCAAGATCGACCCGACTGGCACAAAGCTGCTTTATGCGACTCCAATCGGAGGCCTCCAGGGATCCATCGGAGGCATGGCCGTGGATGCTGCGGGAAATGCGTACGTGACGGGAAACTCGCAACTTGCGGGGTTTCCGGGCATCAGCGGCACACCTGCCGGCAACGTATTCCTCATCAAGCTCGATCCGAACGGAAAGCTGCTTCTGTCGATGCTGTTTGGCGGAACATCGGGCAACGAGGGAGGATATTCCATCGCGCTCGATCAATCCAACGGTGCCTACATCAGCGGCGTGACGGCATCGGCGGATTTTCCTATCACCGGCGGCGCGTATCGTTCTTCCATATCCAGTCCGCAGGACATCTTTCTGGCGAAGATCAACGGTGTCACGGGGCAGATTGAATATTCCACATTTCTTGGTCCGGGGAACAGCCCGAGTATCGCGATGGGCCCGGGAGGCGATGTCTTCGTTGCCGCGAACACGGGCTCGACGGCATGGCAAACGACCTCGAGCGTGGTGCAAAGACAATGCGCGGGATCTCCGTGTGCGGATGTCATCTTGCTTCGGCTGCACGTGAATTTCTTCCTGGGCGCGCCGCAAAGTACAGAACTGGTGTATGCGACATATTTGGGTGGAAGCGGCGAGGATGTTTTGGGAGGAATTGCGAGCGAGGCCTCGGGGTCACTCTATGTCTCGGGCACCACGAATTCGTCGGACTTCCCATTGGCGGGTCCGGGCGTCGCGACGGGGGCATGCCCGCAGGCGAATCCCGTCGGATGCGGATCGAAAGCTTTCGTCGCTCATCTCAACCCGCAGGGAACGGCGCTCGAATACTCCACCCTGTTGGGCGGCAACGCAACTGATGTTGGCCGGGGTATCGCTATCGATTCGAGCGGGAACGCTTACGTCACCGGCCAAACAACCTCGAGCAATTTTCCGGCGGTGCACGCGCTACAAGCAGCTATTATTCCGGGATATTGCTTTACGCCGCACGGTGAAGCAGAGTCATTCTGCGGCGGCGCAGGTTTCCTCACGGTTTTGAATCCGCTGGGAAGCGCCATCGAGTGGAGCACGTTTCTGGGACAATATTCGGCCGGGAGCTACGGCACTCTTGGTCAAGGATTTACCGGAGGCTCTGGCGTAGCCGTGGATGCGGCTCACAATGTGTACGTGGCAGGCAGCGATCTGGCGCTCGGGGGCACGGCGTTGAATCCGCCAGGAACTGATGTTGGTGGAGAAGCCACGGTTCTGAAGATCGCGCCGGGCGGCCAGCTTGTGACATTCGCGCCGAACGGCGTGGTGAACGCCGCCTCCTACGCTCCCGGACTGCCTTTTGCGGGCGGCGTCGCGTCGATCTTCCTCAGAGGCCTGACGGGAATCAATGGAATTGTGGCGGCTGACGGGTACCCTTTGCCTTTTGGACTGGCAGGTGTGTCCGTGAAAGTGAACGGGGAACTGGCTCCCTTGCTGGCAGTGGCCAGCCTGCCGGGTGACTGGCAGCAGATCAACTTTCAAGTGCCGCTGGACCGCGGCTTGGGAGAATACGGCGCCGAAGAATATCCTTATCTGGAAGTCGATGCCAACGGTGTGGCGACGTTCACGGGTACCCTGCCGGTCGCGCCGGGTATCTTCTCATTCGATAATGGCGCGCCGGTCGTGGAGCACGCGGCGAACTCAGCCTTCGTCACCAAGGCGCACCCGGTTGTGCCGGGGGAGACGATCAGGATCTATCTGACTGGGCTTGGAGCCTACACACCGGGGAAGACCGGCACGCCGGCAACAGGGGGCGAGACGCTGGTGTATCCACTTCCTCCCGTAGTTTCCCTGGGGGGCAAGAGCTGCACTGGGGTCAGTGCTGGACCGGCACCAGGCTACGCAGGGCTCGACGAAATCATCTGCCAGACCAGCAAACAAACCCCCGCCGGGTCGCAACCGTTGCAGGTGATCGACCCGATGGAAGCTTTTAAGTCAGGCACGCCCACGTTTGTCACGAACAGCAATATCGTGAATCTGCCGGTGCAGTGAGGTTTTCGGCACAACATTATCTCCCATAGACGATGGACCTCAGCCCTGGGCCGTATCTGATAGAGTAGCGGGCCGGGAGTGAGATATGCGTGTGTTGGCGATGTTGTGTCTCGGCGGCGTGGGCGCGATGGCGCAGTCGAATGCCGACTGGCGGGGGGAGGGGGTGATCTATACGGATCACTCGCCTTATGTGAAGCTGCATTCGGTGCCGGTGCGGGCGGTGAAGATGGAAGACGGGTTCTGGGCGGCGCGGATGCGGATCAACGCGGATCGCAGCGTGCCGACGATGCTGGACGAGCTGGAGCAGCACGGGGTGGTGGACAATTTCCGGCGGCTGACGGGGAAGCAGGCGCCGCGCAAGGGGCCGCTGTACACGGATTCGGACATTTTCAAGTGGATCGAGGCGGCGGCGTTTGTGCTGCAGTCGGGCGACCGGCCGGAGCTGCGCGCGAAAGTCGACAAGCTGGCGGACGAGATTCTGGCGGCGCAGGAACCGAGCGGGATTCTCAACACGTACTACGTGGATGACAAGAAAGACAAGCGGTTCACGGAGATGTACCGCTCGCACGAGCTGTATTGCCTTGGCCACATGCTGCAAGGGGCGATTGCATACTACCGCGCGACGGGGAACCGGAAGCTGATGGACGGCGCGATCCGGTACGTGAATTACATGATCGAGAACTTCGGACCGACAAAGAGGCCGGCGCTGACGGGGCATCCGGAGTTTGAGATGGCGGTCATCGAGCTCTACCGGACGACGGGCGATCGCCGGTTTCTGGATTTCGCGGGGTACCTGTTGAGCGGCGTGGAGCGGGAGCGGCTGCATCTGACGGATGACCAGGTGCAGTACCTGTTCAGCGGGATTCCGTTCACCTCGCGCAAGATTTTCGAAGGGCATGCGGTGCGGGCGATGTACGCGTCGTGCGGGGCGACGGATTACTACGCGGAGACGGGCGATGCGAAGTATCTGGCGACGCTGGAGACGCTGTGGAAGGACCTGGTCACGCACAAGATGTACATCACGGGCGGCGTGGGGTCGCGCGAAGCGGGGGAATCGATCGGGCTGCCGTACGAATTGCCGAATGCACAGGCGTATGGGGAGAGCTGCGCGGCGATCGGCAACATGATGTGGCAGTGGCGCATGCTGGCGGTGACGGGCGAAGCGCGGTTTGCGGACGTGATGGAGCGGGCGCTATACAACGGGATCAACTCGGGGATGTCGCTTTCGGGAACGCTGTATTGTTACCGGAATCCGCTGGAATCGACGGGCGAGCAGATTCGGAATGAATGGTATGACACGACGTGCTGCCCGCCGAACCTGGAGCGCACGTTCGCGCAACTTCCGGGGTATTTCTACTCGACGAGCGCGAAGGGCGTGTACGTGAATCTCTACGACAATGCGCATCTGAACTGGCACCTGGAGGATGGTACGGGTTTGAAGATCGCGCAGAAGACGCGGTATCCGTGGGAGGGCTGGGTGGATCTGGAGATTACACCCGCGAAGGCCGCGGAGTTTAGCGTCTTTGTGCGGGTTCCGGCGTGGTCGAAGGCGACGCAGGCGGCGGTGAATGGAAGCCCGGTGAACGGGGCGCAGGCGGGCACGTATCTGGAGATCCGGCGTGAGTGGAGGGCGGGGGACCAGGTCACGTTGAAATTCGACATGACGACGCGCATGATTCGGGCGAATCCGCTAGTGCGGGAAGACGCGGGACGCGTGGCGGTGCAGAGAGGGCCGGTGGTGTATTGCGTGGAATCGGCGGACTGGACGGGGAGGGAGTCGCTGTTCGATGCGGAGATTGTGGATGGCGGGAAGGCGTTTCAGGAGAAGTACGAACGCGGTTTGCTGGATGGCGTGGTGGTGTTGCGGCATGCGGGGGCGGTAACGGAGAAGCCGTTTGAAGAAGAGGGGCTGTATGAGACCGTCGATCGGGATCGGTTGGTCGAGCTAACCGGCGGTCCAGTAGTGCGGCCGTTCAAGTCGGTCGATCTGACGTTCATTCCCTACTATGCGTGGGCGAATCGGGGGATGACGTCGATGGAGGTTTGGGTGCCGCTGGATCAGGCGGGCAGTGGGACCCGGTAGACTGCTGGCCAGGTTACGGAAAAGTGATCGCCGTCAGAAATTCCACCTGATCGGTAACGGTGGTTAGAGCAAACTTGGGAACATTTTGATCACGCGCCCAGCGCACGTAGCGGAACTGAGGCACGATCTTGAGCTTCCAGAGATGGGCCTCGATTCCTAACCCTGCTGTGATCCCGTGGTTGGACGGGTTCGTGTAGCTGAGGGCGTACGAGTACCGAAACGCGGGGCCGGCATCAATGAACGGCTTGACCAGCGGCAACTGGAAACGGTATTTCAACAGGACTGGAAGCTCCCAGGTCACGGAATGCTGGTACTGGAACAACTTTGGCGGAGCCTGGCCGGACTGGTTCCCCTCTCTGAACCGAAGTATGTGGTACAACGCATCGGCCTCGACCGAGAGATGCAGCGGCAGCCGCGCCTCCACTGTAGCGCCGGCGATCCAACGCTGCGGAGTGGAGACGCCGAGTATGTGGACTGTGTCGCCCGGGGAGGCACCATTCGGCGGTAGATCGTAATTCTGGAAATCCTGCGTCAGACCTTCGCCGCCCACGATGCCAAAGGAAAAAGGCTGGGCGCACGCCGGAAGAGCGGGCATCACGAAGCAAATGAAAATTGATCTGGGTATCACATTTGCTCGGGACGCCGTATTGCACATCACGGTTCCGGTAACAACCGTAACAAACAGAGGGAATTGCTGAGTGGATCGTCAATGTGGGCGAATCGCGGGATGACGCCGGGTGGCGGTGCGCCGCTGGATCAGGCGGGGAGTTTCGATAGGCACACGGATCGTTCTGACTGGACCTGCCTTGGTTACTCTAAGTATGTGAAGGTCCCGATCGTTTTCGTGGCGATTCTGCTGCTCGCCTTGCCGGTGGTCGCTTGGGGTTACGTGGAGCGTTATCTCCCGTTAGACAACAAGGAACTCTCGCTTCGTTTCCCGCAGCGGGTGGTGTGCGGTCGCTTGGATCCAGAGATGAAAGTGCGAGTTGGCACGACCACAATTCGGGTTGTGGAACGGAGCGACGAAATTCGGTTTTCTGGCGTGGATTTTTCGGGAAAACCATGGAGTTTCACTGCCGAAGACGTGCTTTCTGGAGGTCTTTATTCCGCCGATCTGGATCACAATGGCGTGGTCGATCTGATTTACACCAGCTATACGTCCGGCAACGGCTGGGCGCCGTCCATGTATGTTCTGATTCTGATGTTCGACAAGTCCGGTCGCCCAGTTCCGTCAAAGATGGATGGATACTTCGAGACTGACGCGCATGGGCTAAAGGATCTTGTCGATCTTGACGGAGACGGACGAGCAGAATTGATCCGCCAGTCTTTTGATGATGGCTACTGGATTACTTCACTTTACGAAGCAAGAGATGCTCACTGGCACCACATCAAAGGCCGACATGCTTCACGAGTATTCCCGCTCTACACCCGTTTCACGAACCGGCCAAATCATGTTCCGGTGAGCCCTGCCGCTGGGAGACACCCCACTGAGGATGACCTCTCAAACGAGGTGGCAATGTACACCGGAGAACTTAGAGCAGTCCACTGGTCAGCTGACGAGGAATTGGAGGGCCCAACGTTGGTTTTGTCCGGCGGAACAGTCTGTCGCGCGGAGTCTTGGTCGTCTACGACGGTTGTGGTCGTCGACGGCGCAGGTGGGAGGGAAGGAGCTACGCTCGGCTCTCCCAAGAGAGCTCACGAGCTTCTCAATACCATTTTGAAGTCAAAACTCTGGGTTGAACTCAAGGGTCACGACCGGGACCCTGACACAGGAGAGCACGTTGAGGGCGCCACTGCATGCACACCCCGGACTATTTGGGCTTCAGACCACGGCGCGTCGAAATGATCTGAGGGCTCGGTGGATCACCCTTGCAGCGGTACCCGATAGACTTCGCCGGTTTCGGCGACGGAGAACCAGATTTCGCGGTTCCAGATGGTCATGCCGTGGGGCTGGAGGACGATACCGTCGCGGATGGGGTTTTCGGCGGGGAGCATGAGCTGCAGAAGAACCTTGCCGGTGGCGGGGTCCATTTTGAAAAACGAGCGGTAGATGCTTTCGGTGACCCACAGCGAGCCGTCGGGGTCCCAACCGATCCCGTGCGGACGGACGCCGGGGGCGGGGAAGGAGCGGCGGTCGGTTCCGGTTTCGGGATTCAGCAGATAGACGCGAACGGCGGGAGGCACGGCGACCCAGAGCTCGCCGCGGCGCCATTCGAGGCCGTGTGCGCCGGTGGGATGCGGGTGGCTGTCGCGCGGACCCCATTTCACTAGACCCGAGCCGGGGCTTGGGAATTTCTTCAGCGTGCGTCCGTTCTGCGCGTCGACGCGGACCAGGAGACTGTTGTAAGTCGACGCGATCCAGAGGGCTTGGCCATCGAAAGTGATGCCGCTGCCGCGATCGGTTTCAGTATCGAACTGGCGGATGACGCGGCCGTCGTCGTAGCGGACGAGCGCGGCGCGATTGGTTTTCTGGTCGAGAACCCAAAGACCTTCTGTGGTGGCTTGCAGGCCGTTGGGAGCTTCGCCGGGAGTGGAGAAAGCGCGGGTAACGCGCGTCGCGATCTGCGTGGGGAAAGTTGCAGCGCTTGTAGCGGCGTTCATAGGCAAGCACGGGACGGCCACGAGCTTGAGGAGATCGCGGCGCTTCATGGGTGGCTCGCTTATCGGGTTTCGAGCTGGACGAGCTCGGGTTCGGGCGTGCGCTCAGGCGGGCCCATGATGGTTTGCGGGTCGCGCCAGAAATCCATATAGGACGTATAGTGAACGCAGGCCACGGTGCAGCGCGGGGCGCAGCTTTTCACGGTGAGATATTCGCGACGGATGTCGGCGACGCTGTATTGTTCGAGCGGTTTGGCCGGATAGCCGCGCTGCTGCGAGCAGTAATGGACGAGGCCGTCTTCGCAAACGTAGAGATAGCGCGCGCCGGCGCGGCATTTCCAATTATTAGGGCGGCCGTGCGCAATATTGTCCTGGAAGAAATTCAATTGCGCGTAGCTGCGTTTGGCCATACGCTTCATGCGCAGATAGACTTCGCGCTCCTCCGGCTTGAGCGGCTGTAACTGGCCATCGCCATCGTGGATGATGCCCACGGTGGAGGTGAAGCCGAGCTCGACGGCGCGGCGGCCGACTTCGAGAGCGTCGTGGGGGTTGTGAATGCCGCCGCCGACGACGGAATTGATATTGACGTGAAACTCGGCGTGCTCGGAGAGGAGCTGGAGTTTCTTATCGAGGACCTTGAGGCTCTTTTTCGAGACGTCGTCGGGATTGACGTTATCGATGGAGATCTGCAAATGCTCGAGGCCGGCCTGGTTGAGGCGCTTGATGCGCTCGGCGGTGAGCAGATAACCGTTGGTGATCATACCGGCCATCACGCCGCGATGGCGGATGCGGGCGATGAGGGCGTCGAGATCGGGATGCAGAAGGGGCTCGCCGCCACTGAAGGTGATGATCGTAGTACCGAGATCGGCCAGGTGGTCGAGGCGGCGGTACATGGTGTCGGCGGGGACAGGCTTCGAGAAATCGTCAAATTCGTTGCAGTAAGTGCAGGCCAGGTTGCAGCGGCGGATGGGGATGATATGCGCGAGGACGGGATGATCGGTGGAGAGGACACCCTTGACGATCATCATCAGCTCACGCGAGCGCCGATGCATGGCTTTGCAACTGCGGCGAAACCGGAAACCCAAATCTGCCATAGTGGGAGAGATTCTCTAAGATTAAACCATACAGGGCAGGAGGCGAGGCCACCAATATAAATTGAGTGGTGGAAATTTGCGCGTAGAATGCTGATTTTTCCCATCGAATGAAGAGGATAGACGAAGGGCCGGAGGCCGGGCTTGCGCTGCTGCTGGATGCGTCACCGCTGCTTTTGCGAAGCGCGGGCGTGAAGAATTATGTCTACTATTGGGCGCGCGGGTTGGAGGATCAGGCCGGGGAAAACCGGCTGGAGCTCTTCCCTTTCTTGCGGGGGCTGGGCGAATTCGGACACGAAAAGTCTGTGCTGGGCCGGGGAGCAACGATTCCGCGGCTCGGGCTGCTGTACGCGGCCAACGTTTGTCCGTTTCCGTTTCTCAACTGGGTAACACCGCGGTCGGATGTGTTTCACGCGTCGCACCAGGTGCTGCACCCGCCGCGGAAGGCGCGGATGACGGCGACGATCTACGACGTGACGTGCTGGCTGATGCCGGAGGTGCATGCCGCGGTGAACGTGAAGGCGGCGGACCGGATTGCTCATGCGGTCTTCCGGCCTGCCGAGGGGCTGATCGCAATTTCCGAGTGCACAAGGGATGATGCCGTGCGCGTGCTGGGCCTGGCTCCGGAGAAGATCGACGTAATCTATCCGGGAATTGCGGAAGCTTTTTTTAACGTAGACAAAGACGACGCTCGCGAGACGGCGCGACGGTATGGCCTGAGCAAACCGTACGCGCTTTACGTGGGAAGCATCGAGCCGCGGAAGAATGTGGGGACGATGCTGGATGCGTGGTCGGATTTACCGGCGGAGGTTCGAGACGAGTTCGAACTGGTGGTCGCCGGGCCGTGGGGATGGGGCGATCGCGGGATTTACGACAGGCTGACTGCAGGTGTTCCCGGGGTGCGCTATCTGGGCTACGTGCCGGAGGCGGATTTGCCGGCGCTGACCGGTGCAGCGACCATTTTCGTTTACGTGTCACTCTACGAAGGCTTCGGGCTGCCAGTGGGCCAGGCCATGGCGGCGGGTGTGCCGGTGGTGGCGTCGTTGACCTCGGCGATTCCCGAGGTGGTGGGTGATGCAGGATTGCTAACCGATCCGCGGAGCCGGGCAGAGATTCGCGCGGGGATGGAGCGGCTGCTCTTGTCGCCATCGCTGCGCGGCAGGCTCGCGGAACAAAGCAGAAAACGCGTGCAGAGGTTCACGTGGGCGGAGTGCGCGCGCAGATCGTGGAAGTTCTTCGAGCGCGTTGCCGGACGAGTTTGAGAGTTCCGCGACAATTCCCAATATTCCCAAATTCGCACAGTGTAACTATCGCGACGCGCCGAAGTAGGTAACAGTAAGTGCGGGCGTTTTCGGAACGAACAATCCCGCAAGCGCACAGCTAACTCGTTCGCGGCACGCGCGTCATAAGGGACGAACGTAAGTTAGTCAGCCCGAGGGCTGCGGAGCGAGTGGCGCAGTAAGTGCGTTGTAATTTTTTGGAACAGGGTGAGCGGGAGCTTCGTAAGGGTGTCCAAGTAAGCAGGTGTAACCGGGGATTCATGGGCGCGTGGAGCGCCAGGGAGACGGAATGGATCGCCGGCTGCGTTTGTTGTGTGTTGGTGTACTTTGCCTGGTGACTGCGGCGCAAGTCTATGCGGCCACGGACCGGTGGGAGCTTTATCTCCAACAGTCGGAGGTGTACCGGCGCAGAGGCGCATTTGGCGAAGCCGAGCGCACGGCCATTGCCGCGATCACGGAAGCGGAAAAATCCGGGCTGGCGCATGAATTGGTGGTCAGTCGTAACAGTCTGGGTGTTCTGTATTACGAGCTGGGCCGCTTCGCCGATGCCGAGCGGCAATTCCGCCGCGCCATGGCCGTTCTGGGAGACCAGCCGATGGACAGCGATCCGGAAATCGGCAGGGGATTGAACAATATCGGGCTGGTTTGCTTGAAGATGGGCCGGCTTGACGAAGCGGAGCGCCTGCTGACGCAAGTGCTGCAGAACCGCCAACGAACGCTGGCGCCGAATGATCCGGAAATTGCAGAGAGCCTCAACAGCATAGCCGACCTATATAGGGCCCGGGGGAATCGTGCGGAAGCGGAAGCCAGCCAGCGCAAGGCGCTCGAAATCTGGCAAAGAGCGCTCAGCCCGGACGACCCGAAACTGGCCGTGGCGATAAACAATCTGGCGGCGCTGTTGACGACGGGAGGCCGCTACAAAGAGGCTGAAGAGCTGTTCCGCAAAGCGCTGGCCATCGACGAGAGGGTGCTGGGGCCGGAAAGCTCAAACACGGCTTCCACGCTTTGCAATCTTGCAGAACTGGAGCTCCGGCTGGAGCGATTGGATGAAGCGGAGTCGCTGGGACGCCGTGCGTTGGCCATTAAGGAGAAGGTGTTGGGCGCCGAGCATCCGGATGTGGCCACGAGTCTCAATAACATCTCCATGGTGCTGCGAGCGCAACACCGTTACACGGAAGAAGAACCCCTGCTGGCTCGCGCGCTCGAGATCCGAGAAAAACTTTTGGGGCCGAATCATACCGAGACGGCGTTGAGCCTGAACAACCTGGCAGACGTCTACTGCCTGGAGGGCAAATACGACGCGGCATTGCCGCTTTACCGGCGATCACTGGCCATTTGGGAAAAGGCGGCGGGGCCAGAGAGTGCGACAGTAGCGTCGGTTCTGAATAACATGTCCGATCTTCTTCGACGTATGGAACGGCACCAGGAAGCGATTGTGACGCTCGAACGAGCGACGGCGATTTGGGAGAAGACGGAAGGTCCGGAGAGCCGCTCGCTGGCGACGGGCCTGAACAATCTGGCACAGGAGTATGTGAAGGCGCACCAATTGACGGTGGCTGCACCAATCGCGGAGCGGGCGCTGGCCATGGATCAGAAATTACGGGGGCCGAACGACCCGGAACTGGCAGCGGCGCTGGTGGGCCTGGCGACGATCTATCACGCGGAGGAGCGCTACGCGGCGGCCGAACCGCTTTACCGCCGCGCACTGGGCATTCTGGCGCAGGGGCCGAATCCAGACGGGCCCGCGGTGACGGTTACGATGACGAACCTGGCGGAACTCTGTCGCGTGCAGGGCCGCAACAGCGAAGCCGAGTCGTTGTACGAATCGTTGATTCCGATCGAAGAGAAATCGCTGGGACCGGAGAGTGCGAAATTGTCCCAGAGCCTCGGCACGCTGGCGGAAATGTATCGCTCGGAGGACCGGTTCGAGCGCGCCGAGCCGCTGTACCGGCGTTCGCTGACTATTCTGAAAAAGCAGCCGCCGTCCTCGCAGCCGGCGCTGGTGCGCACGCTCAAGACATTCGCCTCCATGTTGCGGCGCATGAAGCGCAAAACGGAAGCGGTCGCACTCGAAGCCGAAGCCAAAGCGATCCTGCAACACCAAGCGCTGGCCGCCAACGCCAACCACTGACCATCGCCGACCTGTTAGAATGCGGAATCTGCGCCCGTTCGATCACTCGGGGCGTGGTTATCGATTTTCATCATGGACAGGAAAAGGCGACCTATGATTTGGATCACCTTCGCTCTGGGCGCGGTGCTCGCCTGGGGTATGTACGGGCCGGCGTTGCACAAAGGTCAGCTCATGCTCGGCAACCCGTATCGCGCGCTGCTGTGCGTAGGCGTCGCGTACTTTTTGATCGGCGTACTCGTTCCGGTTGCCAGCTTGTCCACGGCTCCAGGCGGCATGGGCGGCTTTTCGATGACAGGCTCTTTGTGGGCGGGCGTTGGCGGAGCATTGGGGGCGCTGGGAGCCGTTTGCATTATTTGGGCGTTCAAAGCGGGCGGTGCGCCGGCATACGTGATGCCGATTGTGTTCGGCGGCGCGCCACTGGTCAACGTGCTGGTTTCGATGGCGACGCATCCGCCGAAGACAGCTCCACATCCTCTACTCTATGTGGGGTACGTGGTCACCGCCATCGGTGCCGGCATGGTGCTTTTTTACAAACCATCCTAGCCGGCGGCCGTCATGCAAGCAGCAGCCCTTGAGCAGCCAACCGGGTCAAACGCTCTTCGAGGGACGCCGCGGTCACGGGAGCGGACCCGGGAACCGGATGCTTGCGCAGAAAAGTGCGCAACGCCTCGATCAAGGCGGGGCGGGTACGCGAACCATCGAGCAGCCAGACGAGAAATCGATCCAGGTCATCGTGGAGGCGGACGGTCTTGTGATCCAGGCTGGTGACGTCTCCGGTGCGCTCCACCTGGAACCGGGCCAGAGGGCTCGCTTGCGGACGCTTACCCGGCACCAGAAGGAACGGCGAGGGGCGGACGTGCATTTCGAGTAGTCCTGCGCTGTAGGCTTGGAGCAGAGCCGATGCGAGCGGCAGCTCCTCACCGCCAACCGCCGAAAGCAGATCGGCAAAACGCACGGACCCGGGCCAACTCTCGCGCAGGCGCACGAACGCCGTCTTGACCTGGCGATCTCCGGTGCGCATGCGGGCGCCACGCGGGCCAACAAATTCTTCGACTGCGAACTCCGCCAGTTCGGGTGTTTCCGCAACGGATTTCGCATGAGAGGCAACGTACATGCCGGTAAGGCGCCCGGGTGCCGGCTCCTGGGGGCGCCCGGCTTCTTTGCGGCACAGCAGCGTTTGGCGAAAACTGCGGCCCTTGACGAAGTCGAGATACTGGTCTTGGATGACGGCGTCGCCGTGCGTGAAGCGCTCCAGTTTCTCCAGGGTGGCGGCGGGGTAGATGGTTCTCTGCATCTCGAGAAAGTCGGCTTCGCCCAAGTATTCCAACCCGTGCTCATGGGCGCGGCTGACGAATTCGTGGAAGTAGGCCGCGTGATTCGCGGGCTCGAGATCGTCGTGGTAAACGTACCACCACTCGCTGTCTCTCAAATGCAGAAGCTCCAGATTGAAGAGTGCCTTTGCCAGCGGATTCGCGGCCGACGCCTTGCCCAGTTGTTCGATGAATTCGACCGCCTGACGAACGCGCTCGCGCGGATCATCGACCCCGGCAAGCACCGGGAGCAGCATATCGCGGAACATTTCGCGCCAGAAGAATCCAGGGTAGGCGTTGTAGCTCACGTAAGCGATTCCGTGCGGCGCCAGGTTCGCGCAACAAACGTGCAGGAGCCGTTCCCGCACCGCATCCGGCACCCACGAGTAGACGCCGTGGGCAATGATGTAATCGAACTCGCCCAGGTCCGGGCCGGCATCCATCAGATCGAGCACGCGCAGCGAGATATTTTTGAGATCAAGAGCGCGGATGATTTCACAACCGCACTCGACCGCCTGCGAAGCCAGATCGATGCCCAGGAAGCTGCTTTCCGGCAGCCCGAGGGCCATGGGAATCAGATTGCCGCCGTCCCCCGCACCTAACTCGAGGACGCGGCACCTTTCGGGAGCGGCGACCGGCATGCCAAGAATTGTTCCCACTGTGGCCAGCCGGTCGGGATGCGTCTGGTCAAGCGGCAGCCCGGTATAACGGACGCGGTCGTAGGATGCGCCCACTAGTGTGCGGCCGGCTTCCCAATGGCGTAGAGGAACTGTTCCGTGCGCAAGAAGATCTGGCCGCCGGAGACCGCCACCGAGCTCAACGTGTACTCCTCCAGATTATTTTCCGCGATGAGTTCGAACTTCGGCCCGGCGCGAAATACCGTGGTGACGCCTTCTTCACTGGTGATGTAGACCTTGCCGTCGGCGAGAACCGGCGATGCGCTGTAAATGCCATGCTGGATGCGCTGGGGGCCCCAGATCTCTTTTCCAGTTTTGGCGTCGAGGCACCACACGATGCCGCGATCGTTCACGACGTAGAAGTACGTACCGTCGGTGACCGGAGTCGGGACGTCGGGGCCGTTCTGAAAAGCCCAAAGCAGATGACTTTGCGTCACATCGCCGCGACCGCCCGCGCGAAAGGCCTGTAGGGGGCGCACGCGCGTTGGAGTATAAACCACGCCGTCATAAACAACCGGCGACGCGATCACACGGTAAGCGGGATCTTTCTGCGGATTGAATCCATTGCCGCGCCATAATTCCTTGCCGGTTGCCGGGTCGTGTCCCGTGACGCAATCGCCGCCGCTCACGACAATTTCTGTCTTGCCGTCGTATTGCAGCAGTGCGGGCGTGGTGTAGGCGTCGGGCGATTCGTGCACGGCCTCGGTTGGGCGTTCCACTCGCCAGACTGTCTTTCCGGTTTTCTTATCGATGCGCAGTACATAGGAGGCATCGTGAGTCTTCATGCCGTGGAGCACTTCGACATACAGCGCATCCTGGTACAGCAGCGGCGACGAGGCGTAGCCCCAGTTCAGGCCGAACTTGCCGTAATCCTTTTGAATGTCACGCGCCCAGCTTTCGTTCCCCTCAAAGTCGAAGGCCTTGAGAATGCCGTTTCCGGTCATGATATAGACGGAAGCGCCGTCGGTTACAGGCGAGGGGGACGACATGTTCTGCTTATTGATTTTGTAATTGCCGCCGGTCAGGTATTTCTTCCATAGAACCGTTCCGTTAGCGCGGTTGACGCACCAGAGGAAGATGTCGTCTTTCTCGGCGACATTCAGAAAGATGCGATTGCCCCAGATGACGGGCGTCGCGCCACTCCGGCTGGGAAGCGCCAGTTTCCAGGCGATGTTCACTTCGCGCCCCCATTTGACAGGCAGGTTCTGTTCGTGGCTGACGCCATTCAGGTCGGGCCCGCGCCATTGCGGCCAATTTTCGGCCAGCGCAAGACTCCAAATCATTGCAGGGACGCAGACAATGCGGGCGATTCGATACATGATTTCGCTCCGGACGAAAGGGCGGCTACCCCAGCAGCATACTTTCGTTGGCGATTGAAAACAAGTGGAGAACGAGGGTGAGGCTGCCGTCCGGCGGCGGCGCATGGGAAACGGCGGGACGGCGGCTTGCACGAGCACCCAGGGACTGCTATTTTGGCGCCAAGGGTGCGGTGGTCACCGCGCCTGATCCGCAGAGGCTGATTGGAGACCAACACCCGCGCCATCGATGCTGCCACGCTTCACGACCGGTTACGCTCCGTGCGCGACCGCATCGAAGCGGCATGTTCGCGAAGCGGTCGTGAAGTTTCGTCGGTCACACTGGTCGCGGTCACGAAAGTCTTCCCCGCCGCCCTCATTCGCGAGGCGTATGACGCCGGGCTTCGCGAGTTCGGGGAAAACTATGTGCAGGAGTTCGAGTCGAAGGCGCCGGAAATCGGCGACCTTCCCGGCGCGCGGTTTCACCTGATCGGCCATCTGCAGTCGAACAAATCCCGCAAAGCGGCCGAGCTGTTTTCGGTGATTCAGACGGTCGATTCTCCCAAGCTGGCGCGGCGTTTGGACGAAGCGGGCCGCCCGCTCGAGGTCATGCTCGAGGTAAAGCTTTCGGGCGAAGAAGCCAAGAGCGGAGCCGACCCATCCGAGTTGCCGGGGCTGATCGAAGCCGTGCGCGCCACGAAGAACCTGCGTCTGCTCGGCTTGATGACGATGCCGCCGTGGTCGGATGATGCCGAGCCTTCGCGCCCTTACTTCCGCCGCCTGCGTGAACTGGCGGAACAATTCCATTTGCCCAACCTCTCCATGGGAATGTCGCACGACTTCGAAGTGGCCATTCAAGAGGGCGCTACGCACATTCGCGTGGGTACGGCCTTGTTCGGCAAGCGAAAAAAACCGTGACGGTGGGCTTTGAATCGCCCCTTCCTCCGGCGCGCACGGGCGTCGCGGATTACGCTGCGGTGCTGCTGGGCGCGCTACGGCGCCGCGGGCGGGTGCAAATCGCACCTAAACGTGCCGATGTGCGGCTCTATCATCTCGGCAACAATCAGCTTCACCGTGCGATTTACCGGCGGGCGCTGGAACGGCCTGGAGTCGTTGTTCTACACGATGCCGTGCTGCAGCACTTCTTTCTCGGCTCGATGGATGAACCCGCCTACGTCAGCGAATTCGTCTACAACTACGGGGAATGGAACCGCGAGCTGGCGCGCGAGCTGTGGCAGAATCGCGCCATTTCCGGGTCGCACGCACGGTACTTCGCCTATCCGATGCTGCGGAGAATTGCCGAAGTTTCGCGCGCGGTGATCGTTCACAATCCAGCCGCCGCACGCATGGTTCGTGTGCATGCGCCGAACGCGGAGATTATCGAGATTCCTCACCTGTTCGCGCCGCCGCCCATGCCGCCCGAGGCGGACGTGATCCGGTACCGCGAGGCGCTCGGGGTTGCTCCCCGATCGTTTCTGTTTGGTGTGTACGGCTATCTCAGGGAATCGAAGCGCATCATGGCTATCCTGCGCGCATTTCGCACGATCCGGTGCGAGATGCCGCAGACTGCGCTGCTGCTGGCGGGCGCATTCGCGTCGCCTGATCTGGAGCGCGCCGCGGCGCCGATGGTTACGGAACAGCCGGGCGTGTTACGGGCCGGGCATCTGACGGAGCGCGAGTTCTGGCTCGCGGCATCAGCTTGCGACGCCTGTATCAATCTGCGCGATCCCCCGGCGGGCGAAACATCCGGCATCGCCATTCGCCTCATGGGCATGGGGAAGGCCGTGATGCTGAGCGAGGGCGAAGAATCGTCGCGCTATCCCGACGCCACGTGCATCCGCATTGCCCGCGGAGTTGCTGAAACTGCCAGTTTGACGGAACATAGTAGATTAGCTGCATCATTTCCGCAGACCGCCCGTGAAATCGGCCGCCGGGCATCCGGCCACGTCCAATCCCACCATTCACTGGACCGTGTCGCGGACGAGTATTGGAAAACGCTGTGCGCCTACGGCTAATCATTGCGTTTGGGGGTGTCGGGCTGGCCGTCGCGGCCACCACAGAGATCGTCAAGCGCCTGCATGTCCCGGTTGCGATGCAAGACGGGGTGCAGCTTGCCGCCAACATTTTTCTGCCGGCTGAGAGCGGCCGGTTCCCCACAATTCTCGTGCGCACGCCTTACGGCAAAGGCTCCGACCTGCTGCCGACGTTCAAATCTTTTCTGGATCACGGCTACGCCATGGTGATTGAAGACGCGCGCGGCCGCTACGAATCCGAGGGCGTGTTCGATCCTTTCGGGCAGGAACCGAAGGACGGCAACGATACGCTGAACTGGATCGCCCGGCAGCCGTGGTCGGACGGCAAGATCGGAATGCTCGGCGGCTCTTACCTCGGCATCGTGCAGTGGAAAGCGGCGCTGCTCAACAACCCGCATCTCAAAGCCATTGCGCCCGTGGTCTCGGGTTCGGACGATTATCGAGACCGCTACTATTCGACCGGCGGCGCCATGCAGCTTGGCCATCGCCTGCTATGGGTGTCGGAAAATCTTCGCAGGCCCGATTACTCGCCGCCCGATTTTGCCAGTTACGTGCGGACTCTTCCGCTGCGCCGCGCAGATCTGGCTGCTGCCGGCCAGCGCGCCGAGACGTTTCAGAAGGCTCTTGACCATCCCGCCTTTGATTCCTTCTGGCGTGCTATGAGCACGCGCGAGCACCTGGATCAGATTCACGTGCCCGTCTTTTCGGTAGGCGGCTGGTACGATTGCTTCGTCGAAAGTGACCTGGCCGCCTTCAGCGCCCTGCGGCGCAGTTCCAGTGTGCATCGCATTGTCATCGGACCGTGGCCGCACAATATGTCGCTCAAGTTCGCGAATGTCGATTTCGGCAGCGATTCCGGCGCGCCCATTCGCCGTATGCAGATCGAGTGGTTCGATCAGTGGTTGAAGGGCAAGGATACGCCGATCATGTCCCGGCCGCCCGTGCATATTTTCGTTATGGGCGCGAATCGCTGGCGCGATGAGCAGGAATGGCCGCCCGCGCGTGCCAGGTCCACTTCGTTTTATTTCTCCAGCCGCGACGCAGCCAATACCCTGAACGGGACCGGAAGCCTGGATGCCCGGCCGCCGCTGCGTGCGCACTCCGAGCATTTCGATTTCGATCCGGCGAATCCCGTGCCGACGTCCGGCGGCTCCAATTGCTGCAATCCCAAAGTCTTTGCCTGGGGCCCCATGGATCAGCGGCCGGTAGAGCGGCGATCGGACGTGCTGGTCTTCTCCACGCCGGTTTTGCGAGACGACCTCGAAATCATGGGACCTGTTCGCGTTGTGCTCTACGCCGCCACTTCGACGCCCGACACCGATTTCACTGCCAAGCTGGTCGACGTCTTTCCGGACGGCGAGGCGCGCAACCTGACCGACGGCATTCTACGCCTCCGGTATCGCGATTCCCTCGAAAAACCGCAGCTCGCAACACCCGGACAGATTTACGAAGTGAACATCGATGCCGGTGTTACCAGCAACGTGTTCCTCAAAGGACACCGCGTGCGCCTCGAAATCTCCAGCAGTAATTTCCCGCGCTTCGATCGCAATCCCAATACCGGCCGCCCAATTGCCGACGAGACCACGTTGCGCAAAGCGAGCCAGATCATCTATCACGACCGGCGGCATCCATCGCGCCTGATTCTGCCGGTAATACGGGACTGAGGGCAGCGCAGGGGCCATGCCTCTCTATTCATTGCGGGCGGCGCTGACCGTCGCCGGACTGCTCGCGTTTGTCATTGGTCTGCCCCGGGGACTTTACTTGTTGCTCACCCGTAGCCAGAGGCGCAGAACCCGGGACATCCGCGCAGGAGCACGAGAGCGGGGCTGGCGATACCGCATCCGGCACTGGCAAGGGAACCCCACGGCGTTTCGCATTGACGGCCAAACGCCCAGCGGGGTGGCGTGGATACTGACATCGACCGATAGCCGAGGCTACGAGCGCGGGTGGAGTGTGCGGCTTTCGCTCCGTTTTCCCGCACTAGGCGGCGAAACGGACATAGCCGTCGTTTCTCGAACAGGCGACTCCCGGTTCCACGAGATCCTCGGGCCGGGGATGCCGGCGAATGCGGCTGCGCGGCTGGCGGGGTTTAGCGGAGTGCTGGCAAGCGCCGTCGAATTCCTCCGGCGGGCGCACGAACTTCCCAGCGGCCATGCGGCTTTTGATGCTGCCTACCAGGTTTTGGCACTGACGCAACGGACAAACCAGCCGCTGGTGGACACAACCATGGCGCGGCGTTTTCTCGAATGGCCCGCTGCCGCGGTTACCCCGCACTCATTCCTGGCATGGCGCGATGCGTTCGCATTTCATCTGCAGGCCATGCTGCCGGAGCAGGCGAACTGGCCCGCCGTGGCCTATTTCGTGAGTATCGCCGAGGACTGGGTCGCACGGATTCCGCCCCCGTCGGTGCCTGCTGCCCGCCGGACTTTCGTCGATCGCCTGGCGGCGCGCTTTTTCGCCGATCGATAACCAACGTCGGGCCAGTCGTGCGGGTAACCTTGCCCTGGCTCCGCCGCGGCCGGCACGCCTGCCCACCCCGAGGCTTTTTTTATAAAATTGTCCGTACCTGTAACGGAGGTGGGGCGTGAAGTACTGGCTATTGCTGTTCTCGACGTCGATCTTATGGGCGTCCGACCCATCCGAATCTCGCTTTCGGGAATCGGCGGCCAAGGCAATATCCATCCTGCAACGGGGACAAAACAACTGGTACCAGAAGCAGAGTTGCCCTTCGTGCCACAACCAGGTTTTACCCGCGCTGGCCTTCCAGGCGGCCCGCGAGCATGGCATTCCGTTTGATGAACAGGCTGCGCACGCCGATGCCGTCCAGGCATTCGGCTATTTCTCGAATCTCGAGCAAGCGGTCGAGTACAACCACATTATTGATCCGGCACTGGATGACGGATACCTGATGATCGCTGCGCAATCAGCCGGGCTGCGCCCTAGCCTGGTGACTGCTGTTTATGCGCGCCTGCTGGCCGCCCGGCAGGAGCAAGATGGGAGCTGGGAAACCATCGATGTCCGGCCGCCGCAATCCTACAGCCGCTTCACGGCGACAGCGATCGCCCTCCACGCCTTGCAGATTTATGCGCACCCGAGCCAGAAGGACGAGGTTGCGCAACGCGTGCAGCGTGCCCGCAACTGGCTCGTCTCGCACCAGCCGCGCGCAACCGAAGAGCGCGTATTCCAACTGCTCGGGACGTTTTGGGCGGGCACCGGAAAGGGCACGCTGGGGAAATTTGCAACCGCGCTTCAGGCGGCGCAGCAAGACGACGGCGGCTGGAATTCGCGCGAGGGCCGCTCGAGCGATGCTTATTCCACCGGCCAGGCGCTGGTCGCACTGCAGAGCGCGGGCGGCATGTCCGTCAACGATGTTGCGTGGCGGCGTGGTGCAGAGTATCTGCTGCGCACGCAGGAGCCCGATGGATCCTGGCACGTGGTCTCACGGCTGCACCCACCCGCGCCGGTGAGCCCGCCGTACTTTGAATCCGGCCACCCATACGGACACGACCAGTTCATCTCTCTGATGGGAGAGAGCTGGGCGGTGATGGCGCTCGCCGCCGCTCTGGGCCCGGCGAAGGCCAGCCACCCGGTTCTCCCCGAAGTGGAACCGCGGGAAATCGAGCCATGGGCCGAAACCCTGCTGTTTGGAAGCACGGCCGATGTGAAGAAGCTGATGGACACCGGTTTCGATGCGAACTCTTCCACAAAGACCGGAGGTGTCACGGCGCTGATGCTGGCGGCGCCGGATGTCGAGAAGATGAAGCTGCTTCTCGATCACGGCGCCAGGGCTGAGGCGCTATCCAAAACCAAGTACTCGGCCCTCCTGGCCACGGCGCAATATCCGGGGTCCACCGCGGCGATGAATCTGCTGCTGGATCATGGCACGAAGGTGAGGCTGCCGAAGGGGAAAGGCGCGCCTTTGTTCAACGCTTTTCCGACTTTTCTGGCGGCCTTTGCCGGGAACACCGAAATCATCCCACGCCTGGTGCGCGAGGGCGACAGGCTGGATGACCAGATGGTGGTCCTCGGGATCTTTCCGGCAATACCCCTGTTATTCATCGCGCCCACCCACAGGACAAGTTCTGCCGGAGCCCTAATTCAGGCTGGCGCAAAAGTGGACCAGACGGATAGAGACGGACTCACCAGTCTCGCCTGGGCGGCAATTGCCAACCGTATCGAGATGGCACGCCTGCTCATCGAGCACGGTGCGGACGTCAATCACGTCGATAACAATGGGATGACGCCGTTGCTCTATGCCGCTTCGATCGACTTCGGAGACTCGTCGATGATCGATCTGCTGTTGAGGGCCGACGCGAACCCAAACATGCAGTCTAAGGAAGGGCTGACCGCCCTGGACTTAGCCCGTAAGTATAAGCACACGCACCTGCTGTCGGCCTTCGAACAGCCGCGTGCCTCCCGCTAGCTATTGCGGCGGTGCGGTGGGCGGAACGGGATCGACCGGATCTTTGATTGCAGCCGGCGCGGAAGTGGTCGGATCAGCGGGCACTTGCATACCGAGCTTGGCCAGGATCGACTTCACGTAATCCGCGGTTTCCGGAATATTCGGGATCCCGCCGGCCTTGTCCACGGTTTCCGGGCCGGCGTTATAGGCGCTCAAAGCCAGCGCGAGGTTGCTGTTGTACTTGGTGAATAACTCTTTTAAATACTTCGTCCCGGCATCAATGTTCTGCTTCGAATCGAAGGGATCTTTGACCTTAAAGCGGTCGGCGGTGTCGGGCATGAGCTGCATGAGACCCTGGGCGCCCTTATCCGAGATAGCGCATGGCCGGAACGCCGATTCCTGTTCGATGACGGCCGTAACCAGTTTAGGGTCAAGGCTTTCACGCTGAGCGGCCGCCATGACGAAGGGGGCGACGCTATCGGCGGGAACCGGATCGCAGGAGACGTCGGGCATCGGGCTGGACGCAACGGGTGGTGGAGGCGACAGCGGCGCCAGGGTAAAGAAGGAATCCCCGGGAGCTAAACTCTGCCCCTGCTTGCCGATAGAGGCGGCAACCGCAGCTTTTACAGCAGCTTTCTGCTTGTCGATAGAGGCCTGCATGGCGGCGAGTGTCGACTCGCGCTGCTTTTGAGCATTCGACTCAGGCGTCGGGGTGTTCTGGGCGATGGCGCTAACTGCCAGGAGCAGAAGGGGGTAGATCCGCATCTGCCTATAAAAATCGACCGCTAGGGAAAAAACTTTAGCAAAAACTTAAAAAAAATTCCTGGACTGGGCCGAAGAGGATAAATGAGGGAGGAAGATTCCCTCAAGCGAGGAACGAGCCATGGAGATAATTGGGGCCAATGGGGCTGCACCAGCGCTCGCCGCAATTCCCACTCCGGCGCAGGTACCGCCGGAGCAGGCGGCTAACAACCGCAACCTGATCCAGGCCGTAAAGGCTGTGAACGAGGCCGGAACGCTCGGCGAAAACAACGAGATCACTTTTCAGATGGACCGGAATTCCCGGCTGCCGGTGATCCAGATCATCGACCGTTCAACCAAAAAGGTGGTGGAGCAGATTCCGCCGGAATACATCCTGCAACTCGCTCAAGATTTAGGAAAAGGCGACTCGAGTACTTTCTCGACGTTAGCCTAAACAGACTACGACAAAAACCTGAATTCGGTCCGATATGGATAGCAGGAGCTATCGATGACGGCCAACCCCTACAGCAACTATCTGGAAGCCACGGTCCTCTCGGCTGACCCGATCGAACTGATCCGGATTCTGTACCGGACAGCGATCGAGTCGGTGCACCAGGCGCGAGGGTTTCTGGCCGAAGGCGAAATTGCCGGCCGGGTACGGGCGGTGAACAAGGCGTGGGGAGCGCTGCGCGAGCTGAGTTTTTGCCTCAATCACGATGTGGATCCGGGGTTGTCGCAGCAACTGGCGGAACTCTACGACTATATGCAGCGCCGGCTCCTCACCGCGAATTTCGAGCAGACCGAAGCGCCGCTCATCGAAGTGGCAGGGCTGCTCGAGAAACTGTCGGAGGCGTGGGAAAAGGTGGAAGCGCCCGCGACCAGCCAGTGGTCAGGCGCCTACACGACCGAATCCATGGCGGACCGCGCCGAATGTGTGGCGGTGGAATTCTAAAGAAAAGGCCGGGCAAATGCCCGGCCCCCACGTACATTCCAACTACTTCAAACTGCAAAATCTATTCGGGGGCGATCAGGTAGAAGTCGACGATGCTCTGGCTGACTTCGGCGGCATCGGGTTTGTAGCTGCCGGCGGCGACTTCGGCTTGAATCTGCTCGAGCTTTTCGGGGGCCAGGCCGGCGGCGGATTGGGAGAGCGCGGACAATTCAACCTGATCCGCGCTCGCGGGAGCAGGTGGCGCGGCTGGCACTCCCGGCGCTGCGGGAGATGCCGGACGAACGGGCGTGTTCTTACCTGTCGACTCGATCCGCATGCATCACCTGTAATTCTTATCGTCCTGGATTAGCCAAATTCTAGTAAGACCGATGTTATGGGGTCAAGCGGTCACGGCTTCGCATCGCTACCGAAGCCTAGCTTGCCATGGGTCTGCGTCCCGGCTTCGGCGGACCGGGAGAGGCCGTGAATGATCATGCGGGAGAGGCCGAGGCCTCCTCCATTGGCCAAGGCCTGCGCAAACTGTTCCTCGGCCATCTCGCTGGCGCACGCCGACGACTCATCTTCTTCCCCCAACCAGCCCTTCGAGCCATCCTCGTGCATGGATTTCATGAGCTGGCTGATCAACAGGGACTCGAATTGTTTAGCGGCCTGCTCAATTTTTTCGGGCGTATCCTTTTTCGACGATGCATCCAGGCCGGAGGAAAGCAGAGGGATCTGTGGGGCACCGATGCTTGCGATGTCGGACAAGTTAGATGACCTCCAGTTCGGCTTCCAAAGCGCCGGCGGCGCGCAGGTTTTGCAGAATGGCGATGATATCGCGCGGCGTAGAGCCAATGGCTGCAAGCGCGCGAACCAGTTCCTCGATGGTGGCGCCTTCCTTGAGCACCAGGTTTCGGGATTTCTCTTCCTTGGCCCCGACGCTGACCTGCGGGACAACTTCGGTCTTGCCCTGCGAGAGTGGGCCGGGCTGCGACACGGTGTAGCTGGTTTGTACCTGAAGTGTGAGATTGCCGTGCATGATGGCTACGGGAGAGATGTGCACGTCGCCGCCCATGACAATGGTACCTGTGCGCTCGTTGATGACAACGCGCGCGGGGCGGTCGGCATCGACGGGAATCTTTTCCAACTCGGAGATGAATTCAATGGAGCGCGCCGTATAGTCGGAGGGGATCGCGACGGTGACGAGGGCGGAATTTTCCGCCTTCGCGACTTGCGTTCCGTTTGCGCCAAATTTGTGGTTCACGGCTTCGGCGATGCGGGCGGAAGTGGTGAAATCCGCATCGCGCAATTGGAGCTGAACGCTGCCGGTTGGGATGACGGAGGGCGAAGGCCGCTCGACCAAGCCACCCGATGGGATGCGGCCTACAGTAGGGTGGTTCACGGTCTGGCTGTTGTTGGAGCGCCCGGCGGAGAAGCCGCCGGTAACGACGGGACCCTGCGCCACGGCATAAATCTGGCCGTCTCCGGCGCGGAGAGCGGTGAGCAACAGAATTCCACCTTGCAGATTCTGGGCATCGCCCATCGCGGCGGCGGTCGCATCGATACGCGTTCCCGGCTGCGCAAAGGGCGGCAGCGTGGCGGTGACCATCACGGCGGCAGTGTTTTTTACCGTGATGGCCGTGGGATTCACAGTGAGCCCCATGCGCTCGAGCATGTTGGCCAGGCTCTGCGCGGAGAACACGGTCTGCTGGCGATCGCCGGTACCGGCCAGACCGACCACGAGACCGTAGCCGATGAGCTGGTTGTCACGAACGCCGCCGAGAGCCACGAGTTCTTTGAGCCGCGTGGTCGCCCTGGCCGCGGAGACGTTTCCGATGAGAGCGAAGATGCCGAGAACCGCGGTGAATCTTTTCATGAGCATTAGAACGGCAAGAGTCCCATGAGAGCGCGATAGACGATGTTGGGCCGCCTGGCTACGTCATTCACAACGCCCTTGCCGTTGATGCGCACTTCGACTTCGGCCATGTGGTCGGAGCGGACGCTGTTGGTGGTGTCGATATCGGCAGGCCGCACCACGCCACGAACCACTACCTTCTGGTGCTCGGCATTCACCTGAATATCCTTCGCGCCCTCGACGACCAGGTTTCCGTTGGGAAGAACCTGGGTCACGCGCGCGGCGAGCGTAGTGGTAAAGGTCGTCTGACGTGAAGTTGTGCCCTCGCCGTCGAGTGACGTTTTAGTGGTCAAGTTAGCCAGGTTGGTCCAGGGTCCGGTGGCGCGGGTGAGGCCGGCGAGCGCAGGGATGCTGCTTTTCGCGGCGGAGGCGCGCGAGGTTTTGGTGACGCCGGTGACGTCCGCCGTGACATTTTCGGCGACGAGCACCGTGACCATGTCGTCGACCAGCCGGGCGCGGACGTCGCTCCCGAGGTCGAGCAAGCGGGACGAGGGCGTCCATGTGGATCCAGGAGAGGAAAGGGGACCGCTGGTGGCCGGGGCGTTGCGCATGGCTTCGCGGATGTATCGATCGAGCGGAGACTCTTCGGGGGGCTTTGGGGTCTTCGGTTTCTGCTTGGAGTTTTCGGCGCGAACTGGTGCGACGACAAATCCTACGGTCAGAGCCGCTGCAATAAAAAAGTCTGAAAAATGACGACTCATGGTTTCTGATCCTGGGAGCGGGACTCTACGGTGGTGGCGACGACCACGCGGTCTTTGCCGGTGACGCGCGCGGAAAAGGTTTTTCCGTTGACAAGGGTGTGGACGCGAATGGGTTCGCCGTGGCGGCCGGTGGATTCTGCGGTTCCTTCAAGTTTGAGCAAAGCCGCACCGCTCTTCACTTCGACCTGGACGGTATCACCGCGTTGAACTTCCGTGGGCGCCTCCACCATGCTCGGAGTGATGACGGTACCTGCGGCCACGGGCAGGCGCACCGTGTTGCCGGCGATAGATTCCACCGTCAGCGGGGCGATACGGGGATTCGGGTATACTTCGGCGGATTCGGTTTTTAGCTGGTTGGCCTGAACCGGCTTGCCGGCGGGAATGTTTTCCGCGGCCACCACGCGCATGCCCTGGACGCGAATTTTGACGCTGGCCCAAATGCCGAACCTGCGGCCGCCCATATAGCGAACGACACCGCGCCAAAGGACCGGAGCGTCAGTGCCGACCGGCAGAGTGGCGCGGTCGAATTCCACCTCGCCGCGGGGCACCGGGAACTTGCTGAGTTCGAGAATTTCGATGCGTGCCCCGGGATCGCCCAAGGCCGTGCGCATGGCCGTAATCACGGCTTCGGGCCGCAGTGATTCCATGACGCGTTCCACGCAGACCTGGGATCCGGGGGGAACGTCGATGTTGTAGCGGGCGGCCAGGCGGCGCAGTTCAGGGAAGTAGAAATAGCGGCGCACGCCGGGAATCGGGGAGTAGCCGATTTCCTCGCCTGCGGGAGCCGCGGAGAAGGCGGGCAGATCGCGCGCGAGGTCGCCGGCGGTGATGCGTTCGCCCTCGACCGTAACGCAAGGCTTGGCCGCCTGCACGGCGAGGAACAGGGCGCCGAGGATCAGAGCGAGATGGATGGGCGACCGGATCATTGGCGCAGATTGTTGGTCTGCTGGTACATGTCGTCGGCGGCCTTGACGACTTTGGAATTCGCTTCGTAAGCGCGCTGCGCGACGATCATATTGATGAACTCTTCGACTACGCTGACGTTGGACTGCTCGGTGTAGCCCTGGAGCAGCGTGCCCATTCCGGCCTGGCTGCCGGGAGCGCCGACGATGGGATTGCCAGAGGCATCGGTGGGCAGATAGAGGTTGCCGCCGATGCTGTTCAGGCCGGCGGCGTTCGGAAAGTCGGCGAGCTGGAACTGGCCCGCGGTTTGCGCGGCGGTCTGGCCGGGCAACGTATAACTGACCGTTCCATCCTGCGCGATGGTGACCGATTGCGCCTGCGGCGGAATGGTGATCTGCGGAATGACCGGATAGCCGCTGCTATTCACCAGGTTCCCGTTCTGATCGAGCTGGAAATTGCCGGCGCGGGTGTAGGCGAGAACACCGGACGGCTGCTGTATCTGGAAGAAGCCCTTGCCCTGGATCACGACGTCGAGCGGATTTTCGGTTTGCGAGAAGTCGCCTTGCGTGAAGATGATTTCGTTGGACGAAGCGCGGGTCCCCAGGCCGAGCTGCAAGCCCGCGGGAACGAAGGTCTGCTGGCTGGCCTGCGTGCCGGGCGCGGTCATCGTCTGGTAAAGCAGGTCCTGAAACTGCGCGCGGCGCGCTTTGTAGCCGGTGGTGTTCGAGTTCGCCAGGTTATTGGCGATGTTCTCGATGTTGGTCTGCTGCGCGTTCATCCCGCTCGCGGCGCTGAAAAGGGCGCGTATCATAGGGTCTCCTCGAATTTAACCTTGGGTGATGCCGAGATCGCGATCAATCACTTGCCAGGCATAGCTGCCCTGCTGGTCGCCGTACTTCTGGAACAGGTCGGCAACGAGGCCGGCGTTCAATGGATTTTCACCGGCGCCGACGATCTCGCGGATGGGCGAGCTGGTGGTGTAAAGGCCGAGAGTGAAATCCTGCTCTTTGCCGCCGACGATTTGCGCCATTTGCTGGGCGGTCTGGGCGGTGGCAAACTGAGTCGGATTGTAGACCGAAGTGGAATCAAAAGGTCCCGTGCCGGTGACCGACGATTCCCAGAGTTGGCCCGAAGAAGGCTGTTGGTTCGGCTGGGTGGCCGCAGGTCCGGCGCTGGCAGCGGCAGGGGCTGGTTGCGAGGACGACGGCGTGGAGCCGGAGTTCGATGTGACGGGGTGAGCAAACAGGTTGTAGAACGCCTGCCACTCGGGATTGACATTGCCGGCGGTGGCGGCGGCCGGCGCGGCAGTCTCGGTCCGGGCGGTGGCCGGGAATACGGCGTTGTGTTGAACGGGTGCTGTCATGCGATCTCCTTGTGCATTTGGTTATGGACTGACGCGCGCGACTTCCTCGACGGCGTGTTTGTTCATGTCTCCGCTGATGCTGACGGCCTTCTGGAGCATTTCGAACTGGCGCATGGTGCGCACCAGTTGCACGGCGGCACCGGCGGTGGAGACGTTGGAACCTTCGATCTTGTTCTGTTCGACTTGCGTGTCGGTGACAGGTTCAGGCTTGACCTGGGGGTCTTCCAGCCGAAAGTAATTGCTGCCCTGCTTGCTGAGAACCTTGGTGTTGGAAAAGTTGACGAGCTCGAGCGTGCCGAGCGGGGTACCGTCCTGAAGGACCTGGCCGTCGGGAGTCACTTCGAGCGGCGAATTGGATTGCGTTTGGATCGGAATTTTCTCGACAGTGCGCAGGCGGTATCCTTCGTGTGTAGTCAGGATGCCATCGGGCGTGAGCTTAAAATTGCCGTTGCGCGTATAAAGAGGTCCGGAGGGCCCATCCGCGGCGAAGAAGCCTTTACCGTTGAGCGCGAGGTCCAGCGGATTGCCGGTGCGAACGAGCATGCCCTGAGCGAAGTCGGTGTACTGCGACTGCACGACGGGATTGGTAGAGGCGAGATAACCTTCGGCATCAGCAGCTGTCTGGGCCTCCATGGAGGTATAGAGGCCGTAAAATTCCTTGTCGGTTTTGAAGCCGTTGGTGCTGGAATTGGCGAGGTTATTGGCGGCCATGTTGAGGGTGTCCATGAGGGCACGCATGCCGCTGGCGGCGGAAATGGTTAAGGAATCCATGCGAGTACGTCCGCGAGGGGAGGGGAGCAAGCGGGGTGCCGAAGGGTGGGAAAAAAAAAGGCCCTAAAAAATCAACGCCGCTGGGCCGATATGTAGATCAGGGTTAGTATGGGCGGCCGTCAAGATTTTGCCAGCCACCGGCAAAAGTCACGATTTTGACAGGCTGGGTAGGTGTAAACCGCTGAAAATCTAAGGTATCTGACTGGTTGGGGAACTGCACCTGTCCGGGCCGTGCTCATCTCCAGTTCCCCCATGTCCTCCGCGGCCTGGCAGACTGCCCCGATCCACCCCTCACCTCAAGTTGCGCCACCCGTTTCGAAGGGAAACGGACCGGCCACCACGTCGCAGCCGGCGAAATCACCGGCGGCGTCATCTTCCGAGCACACGGCGTCCAACTCAGCGCAGCAGAAGGACGCAACAGGCGCGGAGGCACCTCACCGGGTAAACCAGCGTGGGGCCAAAGTTCAGGATTCACAGAGCACGGACAATCAGACGGCCGGCGCGCAAGCCGCGGCGCCCTCCACGCAAGAGATACCGGTTGCATTTCGCGCGGTGCTGAACGAGGTGTTGCCGCAAATGACAGAAGCGCAGGCTTTGGCGGCACAATTTGCGGGACGGACGGCGGACGCCCCGGCGAGCGCAACACAGGCACAGGAAGCGAATATGAAGTCGGTTCTGGACGCTGTGCCGGGCCCGAGAACGCCGCAGATGCGCACGGCGATTGACCCAGGGTTTCAGATCACACGGCAGACAGCGGGACAAACGGTGAGCGGCGCCGATCTTGGGCAGAAGCTGGCCGGCAGCAGCCTGGCTTTTGCGGCGCGAGTGGCAGAACGGGCGAGTGTGCAGGCCACGGTCGCGTTGCGGGATCCGCAGTCGGTGATTTCGGCGTCGCGGTTCGATGCGGCGAAGACAACCACTGCGGACACGGTTCTGCAGACCGGCTCGGCGAACAAGGGCCAAGGAACGGCGCCGCAGGTGAAGGCGCAGCCGGGGCAGGCGGTACAAGAGATCGCGGGAAGCCAGCCGTCGCATGACTCGGGAGCGAATCATGAGGGCAGCGGCCAGCGGGATGCGGGCGCGGCGAATGCAGCCGATGAGGTGCGCGCCGACGCCGCGCCGCAGGGCGCAGAACCTGCGCAGCCCGTTACGGGGATTGGGACAGCAGCGCCGTCGCTCGCCGCCGCGGCCGGTTCGCATGGTCCGGCCACGGCTAAGGCGGCGGAGCCGGGAACGCCGCAGATTATGGAGCCGCAGGGCGAAACATCGAACCCGCCAGGGCAGAGCGTGCGCAACATCTCTTTGCGTCTCACCAACGCCGAGCAGGGTGCGGTGCAGGTGCGTTTGAGCGAACGCGCCGGCGAGTTGCATATTTCCGTGCGAACGCCGGATACGGGACTCACGCGCGGTTTGCGCGACGGGCTTCCGGACCTGATGGGGCGGCTGCAGGTGAATGGATACAAAGCGGAGACATGGCAGCCGGGCGGCAACGGCAGCCATGCGGGACAGAATCACGGCCAGGAGGCATGGTCGCAAGGCAATTCGCGGCAGCAGCCCGGAGGTGGCGGCCAGCAACAAAATCAGCAGGACCGGCAACCGCGAGACGAACAGGCGCCGCAGTGGGTACACGAACTCGAGTCAAGTATTCAAAGGAGTGAAAGTCCATGGTCAACTTCATCAACCACCCGGTGACGGGCACAGCCAACCCGTTGACCACGCAGGCAACGAGCGGCTCGTCCGGATCGACCGGGTCGTCGACCAATAGTCCATCCAGCATCACCGGCAAGACGGCACAGGCGACCGAGCAGCAGTTTCTGCAACTACTCGTTGCGCAGTTGAAGAACCAGGATCCTTTGAGCCCGATGGACGGCACGCAGTTTGTGTCGCAACTGGCACAGTTCAGCGAACTCGAGCAGATGATCGGGGTCAACCAGGGTGTGCAGCAACTGGTGGCAGACGCCAAGGGGAGCAGCACGCCGGCGAATACTTCATCGCAGCAAAATTCATCCAACAAGTCATAAACCAAGGAGACAACAGCAATGTTCACTTCATTCTCAGCAGCGTTAACCGGGCTCGATGCCGCTCAAGTGGGCGTAGATACGGTGGGTACGAACCTGGCCAACCTGGACACGACGGGATACAAAGCGAGTACCGTGTCGTTCTACGACCTGGTGGCGCAGAACTTGGGTTTAGGGAACAGCTCCTCAGTCGGACTGGGTACGGGGCAACCGCAGGTGACGCCCAACTTCAGCCAGGGCGCCATTCAGACGACGAACGGAGCGCTCGATGGCGCGATTCAGGGCGACGGGTTTTTCATCGTGCAGGACCCGTCGACGGGGGCGATTCAATACACGCGCGCGGGCAACTTCCAGGTGGACGCCGCGGGGAACCTGGTGACTTCGACCGGACAGTTCGTACAGGGTTGGACGCAGTCAGGCGGGGTGCTGAACACCAATGGCGCGATCAGCAACATCACGATTCCCTCGGGCGCGCTGCAGGCTCCGCTAGCCACGGCCAACATGTCCATCGACATGAATCTGAATGCCGCCGCAACGGTAGGCGCAGCGAATGGAACGTTCAACACGCCGGTTACGGTTTACGACTCGCTGGGCAATTCGCACGTGCTGACATTCGACTTCACACTGACGGGGCCGAATACCTGGACTTATGCGGTAACTATTCCCGGGGCCGATGTGACCGCCGGAAAAGCGGGCACGCCATACGCGATTCCCAACGCCACGGGAACGCTGACGTTTGACACCAACGGTAACCTGACGGCTCCGTCTCTGGCAAAGAATCCGATTACCATCAAAGTCGCGGGCTTGAGTGATGGCGCCAGCGACATGTCGGTGAACTGGTCGCTTTACAACGCCGACGGGACACCGCGCATCACGCAATTTGCGACACCCACGGCAGTGGCATCGGAAGCCCAGGACGGGGCGGCTGCGGCGCAATTGACGCACGTGACTCTCTCCAACGGCGGCGCGATTCTGGCACAGTTTTCCAACGGCCAGCAGCTCGCGGTGGCGCAGCTGGCGCTGGCCTCGATTCGCAACCCCGACTCGCTGACTTCGGTGGGCGACAACAATTTCGAGGTGAGCGCAAAGACTGCCGCCCCGGCCGTGGGCGCACCGAATACCGGCGGCCGCGGCAATGTTCTCGCGGGCGCGCTCGAATCCTCGACAGTGGATATCGCCCAGGAGTTCACAAAGCTGATTACGTTCCAGCGGTCTTATGAAGCATCGGCGAAAGTCATTACCACTACAGATACGCTCACGCAGGACACCATTAACCTGATCCAGGGATAAGATGCCCGGTATTGCACTCGAAGAGATTGCGGCCTTCGCCGACATGCCGGTGGAAATCGAAATTGAACTCGATCGCCGCGGTATGCGATTGCGTGAAATTCTGGATCTGGAAGCCGGCGCCGTCATTTCGTTTCCCAAGACCGCGGGCGACTACCTGGACATTTACGTAGGTGGAGCTCCGGTGGCGCGGGGAGAAGTGGTCGTGCTCGAGAAGAACATCGGAGTACGCGTGACCATGTTCGAGGCCAAGGGCTAAATGGCGCAGCAGATCCTTTCGGTCATTCTGGTGCTCGCGCTGTTGGGCGGGCTGCTGTGGGTTCTGCGAAATCGCGGATTCGCCATCCCGCGCGGCGCGTCGCGCCGGAAGGCGGGGCGGCATCTGGAGTCGATTGCCCGCCTGCCGCTGACGCCGCAACACTCGGTTCACCTGGTTCGCGTATCGGATCACGCGGTGCTGCTGGCATTGTCGCCTTCGGGCTGCACTCTGGTGGAGCGAATGGAATTGACGGCTGTAGACGAATCGGCGGTTTTGGAACGTGTAGCGGGAGCCGGACAATGAATCGGAGCCTCATCAGACTCATGACTCTGGCCTTATGGCTCCTTTGCGCGTGGCCCATGCATGCCGCGCCGGTGCCGGGAGGTTCGCTATTCGGCATCACTCCCGCCAACGGCAGCGCCCAGGGATCGCAACTCAGCGTCCCCATGCAGATTCTGATCCTGATGACGTTGCTGACGCTGCTGCCGGCGGTAGTGATGTCTATAACTCCCTTTCTGCGCATCGCCGTGGTGCTCCACTTCCTGCGCCAGGCACTGGGAACGCAATCGACCCCTTCCAATCAGGTTCTGATTGGCATCTCGCTCTTTTTGACCGTGCTGATCATGAGCCCGGTCGCCACGGAGATGTACCACAAGGGATGGGAGCCTATGGAGAAGAACCAGGTTGCCTTCGACAAGGCGTTCGATGACGGGACGCAGCCGCTCAAGGCTTTCCTGCTGCGGTTCGCACGCGAAAAAGATATCAGCCTGTTCGTTGAGGTGTCCCACACGCCGGCGCCGCGAAAACCCGCGGATTTGGACTTGAAAGTTCTCATTCCCGCCTACATCCTTTCGGAGCTCAAGGCGGGATTTCAGATCGGCGCTGTATTGTTCTTGCCGTTCATGGTGATTGACCTGGTGGTGGCGTCGGTGACGCTGTCCATCGGCATGATTCAGTTGCCGCCGGTGATGATATCCGCGCCGTTCAAGATTTTGCTGTTTGTGCTGGTGGATGGCTGGAACCTGGTTTTGGGTTCATTGATGAAGAGTTTTTACACATAAAGGAGGAGCTATGACTCCCGAATTGGTGGTTGATATTTTGCGTCAGGCGTTACTGATGACGCTTTGGCTGGGCGCGCCGCTGCTGGCAATTGGATTTCTTGCGGGCATCGCGGTCAGCTTGCTGCAGATTGTAACGTCGATCCAGGACACGGGCTTCAGCACGATTCCGCGCCTGGTCGCGTTTCTGTTTGGGATTGTGCTGTTGATGCCGTGGATGTTGCAGAAGATGACGGGTTATACGGTTCAGGTGCTGGGCGATCTGGGCCGGTACGCGCGGTAATTGAGTGCCTCACCAGTTGACACTCCCGTTAGCTCTGGTGTTCGGGTTCGTGCTGGTACTGGCGCGAGTGGCTGGCGCGTTTATTTTTGTGCCGCTGCCTGGGTTTCACTCGGGTCCGGACGTGGCTCGAGCGCTACTAGCGTTCAGTGTGACGCTGGCACTGTTTCCCCGGTGGCCGCAGGTCAACATGTCGGAGCCTTACCTGGGCGGCCTGGTGGTGGCCATGATCGCGGAACTCACTCTGGGGTTGACGATCGGAGTTGCGGTTTCGGTGCTGACGGAATCTTTCTTGATGGCGGGACAAATTATCGGACTGCAGGCAGGTTTCGGGTATGCCTCGATGGTGGATCCTTCGACGCAGGCCGACTCCGGCCTGCTCGTGGTGTTGGCGCAGTTGACTGCGGGATTGCTGTTTTTTGCCCTCGGACTGGACCGCGAAGTGATTCGCGCGTTCGTCCGCAGCCTGGATGCGTTTCCTCCGGGATCCTTCACTCTCGCGCCCGGCGGAGCGGAACAGATTTTGCGTTTAGGGGCCGGCATGTTCTCGGTGGGCTTGCGGCTGGCATTGCCGGCCGTGGCACTGCTGATGCTGGTGGACCTGGCGCTCGCGCTGCTGGGCCGGCTCAACCAGCAACTCCAACTGCTGATGCTGGCCTTCCCGGTAAAAATGATGGCGGCGGTCGCCATGCTGGCGGCGCTGGCGGTGCTATTTCCGCACGTGTTTCGCGGCTTCTCGCAAGAAGTATTTGCACAGGTGGCCGGAGTAGCCGGCTTCGCCAGGTGACGGCCTAACATGAGCGACCGGGGACAAAAAACTGAACAGGCAACACCGCGGCGGCTGGAGCGCGCGCGCAAAGAGGGACAATTTCCCACCTCGAAGCAGTTTGTCCCGGCGGCTCAATTTCTGGCGTTCACCGCGATAATCGCCCGCTGGGGAGGGCCCTGGCTGGAGCAGACACGGATGACCGCCCGGTTTCTGATAGAGCGCGCATTCGTTCGTGATCTGGCCAGTGCTGACTTCGTGAACCTGACGGCCGCGCTCGCCATGCGAACGTTTCTCCCACTCGTCGGCGCCGGCGCTGTGCTCGTGTTGGTGACGCTGACGGCGCAAATGATTGTGACGCGCTTCGGAATCAGTACCAAGAAACTTGCACCGGATATCCAGCGGCTCAATTCGCTTTCCAAGCTCCGCGAACTGCCCCGTCAGAATTTTCCCGCGCTGGTCCAGGCTGTGATCATGCTGCCGCTATTCGGAGCATTTGTTTACCTGATTTGCCGCGACCGCATGCAGGAGTATTTCCAGTTACCGCTCCAGGGAGTGGAAGCAGGCGCGCAGCAGGTAGGCAGCTCGATGATCACCCTGTTGTGGCGCGGCGCGGGTCTATTCGTGGTGTTTGGATTAATCGATTTCGCGCGCAACCGCCACCGTTATAAGCAGGACCTGCGCATGAGCCGCCAGGAAGTCAAGGAAGAGTTTAAGGAATCGGAAAGCAATCCGCAAATGAAAATGCGGATCCGCCGCCTGATGCGCGACCGCATTCGCCGCAACATGATGAAGGAAGTTCCCACGGCGACAGCGGTCATTGTCAACCCGACGCACTACGCGGTAGCCATTCGCTACCAGTTGGATTGGACGACAGCTCCAAAAGTGGTGGCGAAGGGCAAGAATTATCTGGCGCTACGCATCCGCGAGCGCGCCCTGGAACACCAGGTGCCGCTCATCGAGAATCCACCGCTCGCGCAGGCATTGTACAAATCGGCGGACGTCGGACAGGAGATTCCAGCGCATTTATATCGTGCTGTGGCCGAAATTCTGGCTTATATCTACCGCCTGATGCACGGCCGTTTACCGGCATAAGGAGTTATTGAGCTTGGCAGACACAAAAGCCATCGCCGCACCGGCACCGTGGAAGGGATTCGCAGGGATCAATCTATCCGGCGCTTCCGAGCTCGGTGTGCCCATTGCCGTTCTGGCTATCGTGATCGCTTTGATCACGCCGCTTCCGGGCTTCGTGCTCGACGTCCTGATTGTCACCGATATCATGATGTCGGTCATCGTCATGATGGTGGCGATGTACATCACGCGGCCGGTGGAGTTCAGCGTTTTTCCGACGACCCTTCTCCTGCTAACTCTGTTTCGCCTGGCGCTCAACATTTCTTCCGCCCGGCTCATTCTGTTGAATGGCAATACCGGCACCTCCGCTGCGGGCGAAGTCATTCAGGCCTTCGGCAATTTCGTGGTGGGCGGGAATTACATTATCGGCGCGGTGATCTTCCTGGTTCTAATTGCCATTCAGTACGTGGTCATCAATCACGGTGCTGTGCGCATTTCGGAAGTCACGGCGCGTTTCACGTTGGATGCTCTTCCCGGTAAGCAGATGTCCATCGATTCGGATTTGAATGCCGGTTTGATCGATGAAGCCGGTGCGCGGCAGCGGCGCAAAGACCTGGCGAACGAAGCCGAGTTCTACGGCGCCATGGATGGTGCGTCACGATTTACGCAGCGCGATGCCGTCGCCAGCATCCTGATTACGGGCATCAACATCATCGCCGGCTTTTTAATTGGCGTACTGCAGCACGGCATGGAATTCCGCCGCGCGCTCGAAACGTACACGGTGCTGACCATCGGCGACGGGCTGGTCACCGTAATTCCCGCGTTGATGATTTCGATTTCCGGCGGCTTGATCGTGACGCGAGCCAGCTCCGATACCCGGCTCGGCGCCGATTTCAAGAAGCAGGTGTTCGGCAATCCGCAACCGCTGCTGCTGGCCAGCGGCGTTCTCATCGCCCTGGCCGCATTCCCGGGCCTGCCGACGATACCGTTTCTTCTGCTCGGCGCGGGCATGGGCACTTCGGCCTGGCAAATGCGAAAACGCGGCCTGGCAGCCAAGCAGGTAACGGAAACCAAAGCTCCGCCGGCACGAGAAAATCTCGAAGCCGTGCTGAAGGTCGAGCCGCTCGCTGTGGAAGTGGGGTTGGGCCTGGTCAAGCTCGTTGAAGGCGGAAAAAACTCGCCGCTGCTGCGTCGCATCGCCGGCATTCGGCGGCAACTCGCCACCGACCTTGGCTATATCTTTCCGCCCGTCCGTGTTACCGACAACCTGTCGCTCAAGCCGCGCGAGTACATGATCTCCCTGAAGGGCGTTGAAGTGGCTCGCTACGAGATGCCGCAGGGCATGGAGCTGGCCATACCGGTCGGCAAGGCTCTTGCACCGGCGGGAGGGCAATCGACGCGCGAGCCGGCGTTCGGCATGCCGGCGTGGTGGATCCCCTCGGAACAGACGGAGCGCGCGCGGCGTGCGAATTTCACGGTCGTCGATTCGGTGAGCGTGCTGGGCACGCACCTCGCCGAGCTGATTCGCCGTCACTCGCACGAGTTGTTTTCCCGCCAGGACGCCAAAAAACTGCTCGACCGCGTGGCCATAGAGAATCCAAAGGTTGTGGAGGAGTTAACGCCTAAACTCCTGCCGCTGGCCACCGTGCAGCGCGTGTTGCAGAATCTGCTGCGGGAACGTGTTTCCATCCGCGATGCGGTTTCCGTTCTCGAAGCGTTGAGCGAGGCAGGCCCTTCCACGCGCAACCCGATTTTGCTCACTGAATATGTGCGGCAAGCCATCCGTCGCACGGTGGTAAGGCCTTACTTGAACGCTTCAGGCGATCTGCCCGCCTATTTTATGGATGGATCGATCGAGCAATCCGTGGAAGCGGCCGTGCAGCACAACGAACAGGCGAGTCATCTGAACCTGGCGCCGCAGATCGTCCGCGATATTTTGAGTCGCATTGAGCAGAAAGTGGGATCGCCGGAAACTCCCGTCGTCGTGGTGACGTCGACCGGGGCGCGCTACTTCCTGCGTCAGATTGTGGAGGCCTCGCGTGCCAACGTTGTGTTCCTTTCGCATAACGAGGTGCCGGCTGAAGTGAAAGTTATTTCTCAGGGTGTAATCCAATGAGTCCAACGAAATCTCAGCGAAACAAGGAGCCGGGGATGAGAATGAAGTCGTTTTTCGCGCCAACCGTGCAGGATGCGGTCGAACAGGCGCGAGTGGAGATGGGACCCGAAGCGCTTCTCGTGAACAGCCGAAAGGCGCCGCCCGAAGCCAAAGGCCTGGGTGAGTACGAAGTGGTGTTCGCTATGCTTCCGGATCAGTCCGAGGCGGCGGAGACCGCGGCGGAAACCCAAGAACCGGCGAAACCCGTGGCCAACGAAGACACGGTTCTGCGCGAGCTGCTGCAACTCCGCAACCAGATTCAGGAAATGGGTGCCTCGCTCAGTGAGATCAACGCGCAAGCTTACGCCTGGGCCGTCCCCTCGCCGGAATTTGCGGACGCATTCAGCCGCCTTACCGACGCCGGCTTCCCTGTGGAAGTCGCCAAGAAGATCGTCAGGCAGGCGCACGCGCGTCTGGATGACGATCCCGCCAACTGGTCGCGCCGTAAAACGTACGAGCGCGAGTCCGTGGAGACTGCCGTACGCGCCGAGCTCGAACGCCTGCTGATCATCGACTCGGGATTCGAGAGTTCCCCCAAGGCAGCTCGCATCATTGCTTTGGTGGGCGCTCCTGGAGGCGGCAAAACATCCACTCTCGTCAAGCTGGCCGTGCGGTACGGCATCTCGGCTTCCCGGCCGGTGCACTTGATTTCTGCTGATACCCATCGCGTGGGCGCGGCTGAACAGCTTCGAACCTATGCCGCCATCATCGGGGCAAGTTTCGACGCGGTGGATTCAACGCGCACCTTGCAGCAGGCCCTTGAGGCCAATCGGGGAAAGGGTCTGATTTTGATCGACACGCCCGGCTACGCTGCGGGCGAAATGCCGGAAGCCGCGGAACTGGCGCGGTTCCTCGTGCAGCATCCCGGCATCGAGGTGCAATTGGTGGCCTCCGCTTCCATGCGTGCCGCCGATTTGAGCGGCGTCGTCGATCGTTTCGAAATCTTCTCGCCGGCGCGATTGATCTTCAGCCGGCTCGACGAAACGTCAGCCTGGGGTGCAGTGATCGGCGAATCGGTGCGTACCGGGAAACCGATCTCGTTCTTGAGCGCGGGCCAGCAAATTCCGGAAGATCTGGAACCCGCTACATCGGAACGTCTTCTCGATCAGGTCTTCGAACGCCGCAGCGAACGGGCATTGTCGGCGGCCTGATAACGCTTCAAAGCGAGCGCGCGTATGTACAAGTACCACACGGAAGAAGGGACGACCGCCGAGCGGGAGCAGCTCATCTTGGAGCATCTCGGACAGGTCCGCCTGATCGCGCGCCGCATTCACGAACGTCTGCCGGAAAACATCAGCCTGGATGATTTGATTTCGACGGGCGTCGTGGGGCTCATTGCCGCGGTCGATAACTTCGATCCTTCGCAAGGTGTGCAGCTCAAGACGTATGCCGAGCACAAGATTCGTGGGGCCATACTGGACAGCCTGCGCGAACTCGACTGGGCTCCGAAAAACAAACGCCGCCGCGCGAAGCAGATTGAAGCGGTCATTGCCTCGCTCGAGCAGCGCTTGGGGCGCGCCCCCGCCGAAGAGGAGATCGCAGCCGAGTTAAAAATCAGCCTCGAAGAATATCAACAGCAGTTGTACGAAATCCGCGGCCTGACCATCGGAAGTTTTGAGTTTGCCAACGAGGATCAGGAAGGGGATTTGCTCAACTACATTCCCGATTCCGACGACAATTTGCCGTCGACTACTTTGGAGCGCGCGGAGCTGGAGCGCCTGCTGGCCCAGGCCATCGAGCAGATGCCGCCCATAGAACGCACGGTATTGAGTTTGTACTACCACGAAGAAGCTACCCTGCGCGAAATCGCGGACATCATGCAAATGCATTTGTCGCGTATCGCGCAATTGAAATCGCAGGGCATTTTGCGGCTGCGCACATACATGGAGCGGCGGTGGTCGCTTCAGCGATAGGAGTGAAGGATGCCGGAATTAAACCTAACGCCGGAAACGCCGGTGAAAAATCTCGAAACGCTCGACCTGCTGCTCGACGTCGAGCTGCCCGTGAGTGTCTCGTTCGGCAAAGCGCAAATGCCATTGCAGCAAGTGCTCAAGTGGACGCCGGGATCGATCGTCGAACTCGAATGTGGAGTGAATGAGCCGGTCGATGTCGTGGTGAACAATTGCGTCATCGCCCGCGGCGAAGTCGTGGTGGTGGATGGAAATTATGGCGTGCGCGTGCAGGAGATTGTCAGCCGTGCGCAACGGCTCGAAATCGCCCCGCCGCCGCCCCAGGAGGAAGTGCAATGACCATAGATTGGCTACCGTTGATTCATCCCATGGAGCTGTACGGTGTGCTGGCCTTGACCGGCGCCTGCCTGCTCTATGCGCTTTTCCTGCATCTCAAGATGCGGGCGGTCATGCGCCGCGCCAAAGTCGACCGTGAAACTCTCGAGGGCCGGCTCGCTGTGATCGCCGATCTGGCTGAGCGACTTCGCGCGGAGCGCGAGGAGAGCCCCCGGCCGGCCGCCTCGCCCGCCGCCGGGCAGCCGCTCAATCTTAACAAGCGCGGCCAGGTGCTGCGCATGCGCCGTCGCGGTGAAAACGCCGAGACCATCGCCGCCGCCCTTGCCATTCCGCAGAATGAAGTGAACCTCCTGCTGAAAGTGCATCAGTTATCCCTGGAACAAGTGGAAAAAGGCGCCGCTCAGGCAACGGGATAGCGCCAGCCCGCATTAATATAGGATAGGAGCGGTTATGCGGCGTCTTGTCCTGTTGCTTGGTTGCGTGCTGGCGGCCACGGCGGTGTCGAGCCCTGGCTCGCCATCCCCGCCGGAGATTGTCAAGTCACTGGGCGTGTTTACGGCCCCGATCACCATCGAGGTGTTTAGCGACTTCCAATGTCCCTCCTGCAAAATGCTGTATGAGCAGACATTGCGTCCGTTAACGGACGATTACGTGGCCAAGGGCAAGGTCTACCTGGTGCACCGCGATTTCCCGCTCCCCATGCACGCCCACGCCCGTGAGGCCGCGTGCTACGCCTGTGCCGCCGGCCGCATTGGGAAATACGAAGCCGCTTGCGACATCCTCTTCCGCCGCCAGGAGTCATGGGCGGCTGATGGCAAAGTGGGCGATACCGTCTGCAGCGTGCTCTCGCCCAGCGAGGCGAAGCAGGTGCGTGCGCTCGCGAATGATCCTCAGGTCATCGCGTCTGTCGATCACGACGTCACGCTCGGGACTGCCGCTGGTGTGAAGCAAACTCCCACCATGATGATTACATACAAGAATCAGCGTTATCCCGTAACCGGCGCCGTCAACTACGACCTGCTGCGGCGCTTTCTCGACCAACTGCTCACCAAGTGAACCTCCGCCGCTGGACTGTTCTGATTCTGCGCCTGGTGCTCGCTGCCGTATTCCTCTATGCGGCATGGACCAAGCTGCGCGAGTCCTGGCTGCTGTTCGCCATGGCGATTGACGCTTACGGGCTGCTGCCTCAATGGGCCGTCGAAACCCTCGCGCGTGTACTGCCCTGGTTTGAACTGACGCTCGGTATCCTGTTGCTTAGTGGATTGTGGCTGCGGCAGACGGCCGCTATATCCTCGGCTCTCCTGCTGGTCTTCTTCGGGGTGATGATTCGTTCTTATGGCAAAGGACTGCAGATTAACTGCGCCTGCTTCGGTTTTGGTGAAGCCATCAGCCTGAAGACTCTAGTGCGCGATGGCCTGCTGGTCGTGTCCTCGGTGGTTTTAACCACTCTGGCATTCCGCCGCTCGCGGTTTTCCGCTAAGCCGATTTGATCGACACCACGTTGGCCGGCGTCTCCAGATTGCGAAGCTTGGCCAGCAGCGTGGTGCGCTTCATGCGCAACAGGTCGGCGGCGACAGTTTTGTTACCGCCGCTGCGTTCCAGCGCCTGTTCAATGATATTGCGCTGAAAGTTCGTGACCGCCGCTTCAAAATCCAGTCCGCTTTCCGGCAGCAGCGTGGCCGATGGTATGGCTGCCAGCGCTTTCTGGCTCCCATATTCCGGCAGCCGGAAATCCACCGGGTACAAATCCAGCCGGTCGCCGCTCAACACCACCGCCATCTCGATCGTGTTTTCCAGCTGCCGGACGTTACCCGGCCAATGATACGCACATAGCCTGTCAAGGGCGTCGCGATAGATTCGCTTCAGCGGGATGTCTTCCAGACGGCAGATCTTTTCCAGAAAATGTTGCGCCAGCAGCGGAATGTCCGATGGCCGCTCGCGAAGCGCCGGCATCGTCACCGGAACCACATTCAACCGGTAGTAAAGATCCTCGCGAAACGTCCCTTGGGCCACTTTCTCCGCCAGGTTGGCGTTCGATGCCGCGATCACCCGCACATCCACCCGTACCGTCTCCGAGCTGCCGATACGCTGAAACTCGCGCTCCTGCAACACCCGCAACAGCTTTGCCTGCAGATCGAGCGGCATGTCGCCGATCTCGTCCAAGAACAGCGTGCTGTTGTGCGCCTGTTCAAACCGGCCCACCCGCTGCTGCACCGCTCCGGTAAACGCGCCCTTCGTGTGGCCGAACAGTTCTGCTTCCAGCAAATTCTCCGGTAATGCGCTGCAATTCACCGCCACCATGGGCAAATGAGCGCGCGGGCTGGATTGGTGCAGCGCCCGCGCCACCACTTCCTTCCCGGTGCCCGTTTCTCCTGTAATCAGCACGGTCGATCGTTTCGGCCCCGCCAGCCGGATGATGTGCTCCACGTCGCGAATGGGCCGGCTCTCACCGATGAAGGAGCGCTTCCAGATTTCGTCGGTCGCCGCGGCGGTCACCGCACTCACGCGCAATTTCTCGGCCGCCATCTCCAGCTGCCCGTATAATTCGTCTTCATTTAGCGGTCCGCTCATGAAATGCTCGGCGCCTAAACGCACCAGACGTACCGCATCCGCCACCGTTCCTTCAGGATCTCGCAATAAAACCGGCGTCCTGGGTGAAGCCTCGTGGATCGATTCGACCAGACCCGCCGGCTCCTCCCCCGCCAAAGGAAATTCCGCGAATACGATCCCGATGCCGAGCACGCGCAGCCGGTTCACCGCTTCCGTGGTGCTGTGCATCACCTGAATGACATAGCGAGGGAGATGTTCCATCAGGTTGATCTCCGCCGGTCCGGGCGGTGTATTCCGGATCCACAGCAATGGGGTTCCCTGGCGCATGTGCCTCTTAATATCGGCCATAATTGTGTCGAATATAGAGTAAAATCCACAAAATTTACAGTAAATTATCTTTGTGAGCCTTTGATGTAGAACGTTGGTTAATCTTTCCTGTTTCACTATTTGCAATATTGTTCGCTGGCCTGTTACCGGTTAACCTGACTACCGGTGTGTAGTGTTTTTTGCTGATAAAAACGTTCGCCTTTTCCATAAAAAGCGCAAATCAGACCCGAGTTTTGCCCCTGAAAACAAACGGAGATTCGATTGTGAACGCCGTTGACACGCCCGCTCTCTCGCCCCTCGCTGAAGAGTGTGTCGACGCGCCGTCGCCTCCCGGGCTCGCCGAATCCTCGCACGACCGCATTCTCGGCTGCCTGCCGCTGGTCGACTCCATCGCTCGTCGCGTGCACGGCTCGCTCCCCCCGAATACTTCCCTGGATCTCCACGACCTGGCTCAGTCGGGTCTTGTCGGCCTTGTCAGCGCTGGCCGCTGCTACGACGCCGGTACTGCCGTTCCGTTTGCGATGTACGCCCGCTATCGCATCGAAGGAGAAATTCTCGATAGCCTGCGCCGTCAGGATGTCGCTCCTCGCCGTTTACGGCGCTGGCAGAAGCAGGTGAGCGCGGCTTGCCGCGAGCTGGCAGCCACGCTGCAGCGCGATCCCACGGAAGACGAGCTGTGCGAGCACCTCATGATCTCGGTTTCTGAGATGCGCAATCGCGCCCTCGTGCTCAGCCGTACTACACCTCTTGCTACTCCCGCTGGTGAGCGGCATTCGCTGCCCGATCTCGCCTGCAGTCCCGACGCGGTGCCCGACAATATTTGCGAAAAACGCCAGCTTCGAGAGGTTCTCGACCGTTTGATTGACGGCCTGGCGCCTCGTTATCAGCAGGTCATTCGCCTGCACTACGGACGTCACATGACGTTGAAAGAAATCGGTTCCGAAATGGGAGTGCATGAAAGCCGCGTTTCTCAAATGCATCGCACTGCTCTCGAAACGATGGGGAAAATGTTGAAGGAGTCCGGCATTTGTTCGCCGGCGCACTTATGAGAATTGAAAATCAGAATCTGAACGGCGCAGCCGGGCTGCAAACCGGTCAAACTCCGGAAGTCAACCGGTCGGAACACCTCGGTTCCGGTTCCTCTTCCCGCGTTTCCTCCAACGGCGGCGATCACGCGGAGATCTCGTCGCTCGCCGAGAATGTTTCGCAAACCCTTTCCGCGCAGTCGGTCAATCGGGCTCAGCGCATCCAGCAGTTGACCCTGCAGGTTCGCGACGGCGCTTACAAACCGAGTGCCGCGGCCGTCAGCAGCTCGATCGTCAACGACGCCGTCGGAGGTAAGGATGCCGCGCAATAGCCAGGATGTTGCCGGTTCAACGCTGCCAGTGATTGACCCGGCTGCAACGGTCAAGCGGCTCCAGGAAACCGTGCGCGAAGCGCGCGCGCAACTGATCTCTCCCACCCCCGAAAATCTACAGGAATGCCGTTGGCGTGTCGACGAGGCCGTCAATACACTCCGCCAGTTGCAAACCGCCTTGCCCAGCGGCGATCTGCATCGGGACGCGTCGCTGCGCATGCCCCTCGGCGAACTCCGCGCCGAAATTGCTCGCCTCAATATTCTGCTCGACGGCGCTGCTGCTTTTCACACTGGCTGGGTGCGTCTGGCCGCATCCATGATCGCTGGCTATACCGCCGACGGCACGCCCGGCCAGCCTGAGCCCGCGCGCAGCGTGTGGCTGGAGGTCTGATTTATGTCTGGTCTTCTCAGCGCTCTCCAATCTTCCGCCAACGCCATGCAGGCTTTCCAGTTGGCGCTCGAGACCATCGGCAACAACGTTTCCAACTCGTCAACGCCCGGCTACGCCGATCAGACTCCCACGATGGATGCCCTGCCGTTCAATCCTCTCGAGGGGCTTCCGGGCGGCGCCAACGCCGGCGCCGTGCAAAGCGCGCGCAATGAGTTCTCCGAACAAAATGTTCGTCAGAACGTCTCCTCGCTCGGGACTCTCGAAGCCTCCTCGCAGAATCTTTCGTCGATCCAAACCAACTTTCCTGTGAGTTCCGATTCCGGTATCGCCGGCGCGCTCAACCGTCTGTTTCAAAATTTTTCGTCTTGGAGCATCACTCCCACCAGCGTGGCCTCGCAGCAAACCGTCATTAACGGTGCTCAGGCTGTCGTCCAGGCGTTTCAGCAGACCTACGCCAGCCTTGCCCAGGTGTCCACCAACACCGACCAGCAGATTCAGGCTACCGTCACGCAGATCAATAATTACGCCAACGCTCTCGCGTCCTATAACCAGCAGATACAGAATGGCGATCATAATGACGCCGGTCTCGATGCCCAAATTCATTCCACGCTCGAAAATCTCTCCGAGCTCACCAACATCACCGCGACCCAGCAGTCTGATGGCAGTTGGAAGGTGCTCGCCGGCGGGCAAACGCCTCTGGTAATCGGCTCCACCGCTTACGCCTTGAGCGTGAATGTTTCCACGCCGGCCGGTGCGCCCCCTACCGTTCCCGGCGGCAACGCTCCCAGCCGCATTGTCGATGCTCAAGGAAACGATGTCACCGCCACCATCACCGACGGCAAACTCGCGGGCTACCTGCAAATTCGCAATGTGGCTCTGCCCTCCGTCATCGGCGGCGCCTATCAGCAGGGCAGTCTGAATCAGCTCGCGCAGAATGTGGCCGACACCGTTAACAACATTTTTACCTCCGGCCGGATCTCAAGTGGCCCTCCGCCGGTCGCCGGACTGCCGCTCTTCACCTACAATGCCACCACCCTTAGCAGCATCGCCGGTACGCTCGGCGTCAACAACGCTGTCACCGCTGGTCAACTCGCAGCCATCCAGCCTGGCCCGCCGCCCGTCAGCAACGGCATCCCGTTGCAGCTCGCTGCGCTCTCAAATCCCACTACCCCCGTCGGGCAGATCAACGGGCTGAGCTTCACCGAATTCTACGGATCCATCGCCGCCGCCGTCGGGCAGCAAACCTCCAACGCCCAAAGCCAGCTCCAGGTTCAGCAGCAGACCGTCGCGCAGGCGCAAAACCTGCGCAGCCAGATTTCGGGCGTTTCACTCAATGAAGAAGCCGCCCGCCTCGTGGAATTTCAGAACGCGTATCAGGCTACCGCGCGCACCGTCAGCGTGCTCGACACGCTCACCCAGGACACCATCAACATGTTGCCGCAAGCCTGAGAAAACTGAAGGGAATTTATGATCCAGAACCTCAATCCGGCCGCCGCCATCTTCGTGGCCAACGTCAATGCCACCACGAACGAGATCAATCTCCTGACTAACGAGGTCTCCTCCGGTTTGAAGATCTCGCAGCCTTCCGACGATCCCGGCGACATGGTCACCTTGATGAATCTTCGTACCCAGATTGATGCCAACAAGCAATCTACCAACAATTTCGCCCCCGTCCTGAGCAATGCCCAAACCGCCGATCAGGCTCTGCAAACCGCCATCAATCTGGTCAATCAAGCCACCAATGCCGCCACCCAGGGCGCCAATTCGCTGACCAGTGCGCCTCAGTATCAAGCCCTGGCACAGCAGGTCCAGAACATACTCCAGCAGCTCGTTGGCATATCCAATACTCAAGTAAACGGCCAGTACATTTTCAGTGGCGACCAGCCCCAATCGGCTTCTTATCAATTAAACAGTGCCGGCCCCAACGGTGTGCAGTCCTTGATCGCCAACCCGCAGGCCACCCAGCAGATCGCCGACGCCAACGGCACCACTTTTCCCGTTTCTCTGACTGCGCAACACATCTTCGATCATCAAACAGGCGGCGCCAGCCTGGCCGGCAATAATGTCAGCTTGAATGGCGCCACCACGTTTCTCGCAGGCGGCACCCAGACTTATACATTCAATTACGTGGATTCCACCGGGGCTGCGCAATCCGCCAGCGTCGCGGTTACCGGCGGAGCCGCCGGAATTAGTGGCTCCTCCGTCATCAGCCAGCTCAATGCCGGACTCTCGGGCACCGGAATCACGGCATCCGTTAATTCGGCCAATGGAACCGTGCAGTTCACCAGCTCCGGCGCCTTCACCGTCGGCGTGGGCGCTGCCACCGCAGGCACTGCTACCGCCGTCGCACCCTCTGCGGCATTCAATGTTGCCCAGTTCAATGTGCAGTCCGCTCCGTTCAGCGGGGCTGGTAACACGCTCAGCGGTGCCGATACGTTCACCCTCAGCGATGGCACCAATACCGCCAACATCAGTTTGAGTTCCGGAGCTTCCGTTGCCGCCGCCGTGAGTTCGATCAACGCGCAGTTACGCGGCGTCGGAATTACCGGCGTTACGGCGCTCGCCACCGGCGACGGAACCGGCATCTCCATGCAGGGCGTCAAGAATTTCACAGTGGTCGACACCACGGCTGCCGCCGGCGGCGCATCCCCGCTCTTCACCACCGCTGGCAACGTGTCCGTCACCGCCGCAACCACGTCCGGCGCAGCCGCTCCCGATAATGTCTTCGCCGCCGTTAACAGTCTTCTGGTTGGCTTACAGAACGGCGACCGCGCCGCCATCACCAATGCCGTCAGCTCTCTGCAGATTGCCGGCAACTATCTCGATTCGCAGCAGGCGTTTTACGGCTCCGTCGAAAGCCGTGTTCAAAGCGCCCAGACTCTCGCCGGCCAGCAGAGCACGCAATTGCAAACTCAGTTAAGCAACACCCAGGACGCCGACATCACCCAGGTCGCCGTGGAGCTGACCCAGCGGCAGACGCAATTGCAGGCCGCCATCGCTGCGGAGAGCCAGTTGCCTCGCACCAGCCTGTTCAACTTCCTGGGATAAAAGAACGCCATGGATCAAGAGTCGAAGAAACCAAATAATCCCGCTCCGGCCAGCGTCGTCGCGTTCGATTTTCGCAAGCCCGGCCAGACTCCCGGCTCGCAGATGCGCGCAATCGACGTCCTTAAGCAGAAATTCCTACACCGCCTGGCTTCCAGTCTTTCCGCTTATCTGCGTTCCAGCGTTACTGCTCAGCTGATCGCTATCGATCACGTTTCCTACGGCGAGTTCCTGAAGGGCCTTCCCGCGCCTACCTGCATCGTCGCCCTCGGCATGAGCCCCCTTGAGAGCAGTGCGGTTCTCGAGCTGAACCCCACCCTCATTTTCCCCATCATCGAATTGCTGCTCGGCGGTACCGGCAAAGCGGAGGTCGCCAGCCGCGAAATTACCGAAATCGAGCAAAACGTTCTGGATGGCCTGTTCCGCATCATCGTCCAGTCCCTGGCCGATGCCTGGAAGGATATTCTGCCCGTCACGCTCTCCATCGAATCCGTCGGGCGCGAGGCGCGGCTCATTCACGCGCCTCACGAGCCCATGGTCACCGTGAGCGTGGAGGTGAAACTCGAGGAAACCGGGGGCCGCCTGAACATCGCCATTCCGACCGAGATCCTGACCCTTTACGGTGACGATGCCGATGCTCAGTCCGCTCCCCGTAAAGTGGAAGCCAGCGAGGCCGAACAGATGCGTACTCTCGACCTGCTACGTGATGCCAAATGCGCGCTCGAGGCTCATCTCGAAGGGCCTATGTTGCGCGTTCGCGAATTGCTGGAGCTCAAGCAGGGCGACGTGCTGACTTTTGACCACCCCATTGATGCAGCCCTAAGCGGCTTTGTTAACGGGAAGCGGAAATTCTCCGGCCAGATTGTGAGTACCGGGAAGAAGAAGGCGTTTCAGATCGAATAGCCGTCGGACGTGCGGCCGCCAGATGTCCGAGCAGGCGGAAACACAGCGCGGCTCCTTCGCCATACTCCATCCCGCTCAGATCCCGCTCCATTTGTGCCGCCACGCCGTTGAGCAATTCCAGTCGCTCGTTTTCTTCTGTCGCCAGCGCGTTGTGCGGCCGTTGCGCTGCCCGCAGCTCTGCGCGGAAACCCGTCATGTCTTCGCGGGCCCACGCATCCAGAATCCTTCGCGCCGACGCTGTGGCACATGGCGTGCCGCCTGTCGCATCCTTCCGTCTTGGGATTTCGAGCATACCTTAGATGACTCATCGGCCCCATCCGTCCGTTTTTCTAAAAACCTCTGCTATTTTTCCGCTAAATGTTACTGTAAATTCGCGCAAACCCTAGGGGAAATTGCCGATAAGAACTGTGGCGGCTCTCGCACATGATCCAACTCACGCGCCTGAATCATGTCCCTTTGGTTTTGAACTCCGACTTGATCGAACACATGGAGGTAACTCCAGATACTGTCGTGACCTTAACCACTGGCCAGAAGTTCGTCGTCCTCGAATCCGCCGAAGAAGTGCTCGAACGGATCATCCAGTTCCGCAGGTCCATCATCACAGGAGCTAGCGAGTGCCCGCTCCGGCACCAGGATTACAAACGCCTGGTCACCGCCGGGAACGGCCTGGACGAATCCAATGGCTGAAAAGCTTCCGGCGCGGAAGAAGTCCGGCGGAAAACCGGATCTGGTCACCATCGGGGGCCTCGTGCTCGCCGTAGGCGGCATTCTTGGCGGCCTCACTCTCGAAGGCGGCCGCGTCAAAGACGTGGCACAGGTTACCGCGGCCATTATTGTGCTCTGTGGCACGATCGGTGCCGTCATGGTCACCACCCCCATGCACACGCTGATCGGCGCCGTAAAAAAACTCGGTCTGGTATTCTTCGAGCCCGATCAGAACCCCCACGCCATGATCGAGGAAATCATCGGTTATGCCACTAAGGCCCGCAAGAGCGGTATCGTTTCGCTTGAGCAGGATGCCGACAGCATTCGCGATCCGTTTCTGCGCAAAGCCCTCAACCTCGCCGTCGACGGAACCGATCTCGACGTCATCCGCAAGACTATGGAGCTCGAAATCGATCTGGAAGAGCACCATGCCGAGGCTGAGGCCAAGGTCTTTGAATCCGCCGGCGGGTATGCCCCAACGATCGGCATCATCGGCGCCGTCCTCGGTCTGATTCAGGTGATGAAGCACCTCGCCAACATTGACGAAGTGGGCAAGGGCATCGCCGTGGCCTTCGTCGCCACCGTCTATGGCGTCGCATCCGCCAATATTTTCTTTCTCCCCGCGGGCGCCAAAATCAAGGCTCGCATGCAGAAGGTGATTCAAAATCGCGAGCTGATGCTGGAAGGCGTGGCCGGCATCGTCGAAGGTCTGAACCCAAAGTTGATCCGCAGCAAGCTGGAAGCGTACGGCCGCCAGGAGCACGCAGCCAAACCGGCGAAGGAGACCCGGTCCGCCAAGGCGCCCGCGCGCGCCGCCGCGGTGGAGGGGTAATCGTATGGCTCGCGCCAAAAAACAGGCCGCCCATGAGAATCACGAGCGCTGGCTCGTTTCCTACGCCGACTTCATCACTCTCCTGTTCGCTTTCTTTGTGGTCATGTTCGCCACTTCGCAAACCGACAAGGCTAAGGCCTCGCAGGTCTCCGACGCCGTCAGTCATGCCTTGGAAAACGGTGGCATTCGCGCCATGGTCCATGAGGTGCTCGGCGGGACCGTGGATGAGAAGGGGCAGGGAAATGCCATGATGCGCGGTCCCGGTGGCACCCAGACGGTCAAGCAGCCCGTGCCGCGGCCCGATCCGCCGCCCGAAGTGGCTGAGTTGTTGCCGTCGATGAAGTATCTCTCCGGCGAGTTGGCTGGCGAAATCAAGTCGGGCAAAATTGAAATGCGTCTTGAGCCGCGCGGCCTGGTGGTCAGCCTGAAGCAGGCAGCCTTCTTTCCCTCCGCCGGAGACAGCGTCGCTCCCGCCAGTTATCCGAGTCTGCAGAAAGTCGCCGCCGTTCTGCGCGATCTGCCCAACCCCGTCCGTCTGGAAGGGCATACCGATTCAGTCCCCATCCACACCGCCCGCTTCCGCAACAACTGGGAACTCTCCGCAGCCCGCAGCATCGCCATGCTGAATATCTTGTCGGATAAGTTCCAGCTCTCGCCCGAACGCTTCTCCGTTGCGGGCTATGCCGACACCGCGCCTGTCGCCGCCAATGATTCGGACGAAGGACGCGCGCGCAACCGCCGCGTCGATATTGTCATTTTGAATCAGTGGTCGAAGGTTCCGGATTCCGGCCCGAAGCTAGCCACCGATAAGCAGGAAGCATCCAAGAAGGGCTAAAAATCGGGAAGGGCGAGGCCCGGAGGAGGAACCGGTCCGCCCTTCCCTTGCCCGCGTGGGTTCTTACACGCCTTCGTGCCTAAGGAATCACGCCGGCGCAGCGGTTCCCATTGTGCCAGGTACGTCTCGGCTGCCAGCGCTTCATACTCGCGATCGACAGCCGACTCCCATTCCGCCCTGCGCACCTCGCGGAGCTTCTCCAGCAGCCTGTGCTCCCGCCTCGCTTCCATAACACGCGCACGCTGCTGTTCCAATCTCTTTTCGCACTCGCGACGCCGTTCCACTGCGAGCCTGCGCTGCTGCTCCACATGCGCTTGGTATCGCGCCAGCGCTCCCAGTTCATTGCCCGGTACCCCGCCCGGCTTGCGCACCAGGCTTTCCGCGTCCCGTCGCGCCGCTGCCAGCCTGGCCAGTGTCGCGTCCCACCGCGCGCATTCCGCCGCGATGCGGCTCAGCGCCGCCTGTGCCAGTTCCAACTGCGTTTTGCGCCACGCCAGCACGCGCTCCAGCCGGAAGGAAAACTTTGTCATGGCCTACGGCAATTGCGACGCCAGCTGCCCGAGGCTCGCCAGTGTGTCGCTCCAGGCTGATTCCGCATGTGCCTCTTGTTGTAGAAATTTCAGCAGATCCGGCCTCAGCCGGATCGCTGCGTCCAGCTTCGGATTCGTTCCCGACACATAGGCGCCCAACTGAATCAGATCTTCGGCTTGCGAATAAGATGAAAGTGCCTCGCGCAGCTTCCTCTGCGCTGCCAGTTGTTCGCGTGTGGAAATCTGCGTCGTCAAACGGCTGACCGAGTGCAATACGTCGATCGCCGGGTAGTGCCCCGACGCTCCCAGCGCCCGCGACAGAATGATGTGGCCGTCCAGCATCGAACGAACCGCATCGCAAATCGGCTCGTTAAAATCGTCGCCCTCCACCAGCACGGTGAAAAAGCCGGTGATCGAGCCGTGCTGGAAATTGCCTGCCCGCTCGAAAACCTTCGGCAACAAGCTGAATACTGACGGCGGATAACCCTTTTGACTTGGCGGCTCCCCCGCCGATAGCCCGATTTCCCGCTGCGCCATGGCGAAGCGCGTTACCGAATCCATGACCAGGAGCACGTTCTTACCCTGATCCCGAAAATACTCGGCGGCGGCCAGCGCCACGAAACACGCTCGCAGCCGAATCGGCGCGGGCTTGTCTGAGGTCGCGACGACTACCACCGACTTCTGCATTCCTTCCGGCCCTAGCTCATGCTCCAGGAACGCCCGCACCTCGCGGTTACGCTCGCCGATCAATGCAATAACACTCACATCAGCCGAACTCTGGCGCGCCATGCAGCCGAGCAGCGTGCTCTTTCCTACTCCGCTGCCACCGAATATTCCGATGCGCTGCCCGCGCCCGCAGGGCAGCAGTCCGTCAATCGCACGAATTCCCGTGGCCAGCGGTTCCGTGATGTGTTCCCGCTCTAACGGATTGGGTGGCAGCCGGTAAAGGTCGTAGAAATCGGTGGTCTCGAGTTCGCCGCCCGTGTCGATCGGCCGGCCCAGGCCGTCCAGAACTCGTCCCAGCAAACCGGGTCCAACGGCGACCCGCGCCTGATCCGGCCGTGCCACGATGGGATCGCCGAGCTTGAGCCCGTCGATTTCCTCGAGCGCCATCGAAAGTACGTTGCTGTTGCGAAAACCGATGACCTGCGTCCGGATGACGCGGCCGCCCGAGGCCAGAATTTCGCAGAAATCGCCAATCGCCGCCGCCGGCCCGCGCGACTCGATCAACAGGCCCACGAGTTCCACCACTTCGCCGGCCCACACAAACGGGTCCACGTGGTCCAGACGGGCGAGATACGGGTTAAAGTCCAGACCGGTGGGAGTGGTCATCGCTGTGTTTGAAAGCGGTCCGCCAGCCCTCTCTCAATCTCCTTTAACTGCGAGTCGATCGAGGCATTCAGGCTGCCGCGCGAGGTCTCGAAGACTGCCGCGCCGGGCTCTTGCGACGCATCGGAGAGGATTTCGATTCGGCCGTCCATGCCCATCTTGCTCACGCAGTCGCGAAGGGCGGGAACAAAGTCCGGATGCATCCGCACCCGGCAGCTTTCCTGCGATTGCAGCCGCTCCAGTGCGGCTCGCACCAGGCCCTCAATCGCCGATGGATCGACCGTCAGTTCGCGCCGTAGAACGCGGCGAGCGATGGCGACCGAGAGCCGGACGGCGTCGGTTTCGGTTTGCCGGAGTAACTGCTGGCGGTACCGGTCGAATTCCGCGATGGCGCTCGCGAGCCGGTCAATCGTTTCGCGAACTTCGGCCTGGGCCTTTTCTCTGGCTTGCGCTTCCCCTTCGGCCCGGCCGGTTTCTCGAGCCTCTCGCGCGCGCTTGTCCGCCAGTTTTTCGAGTTCCGCCACTCGCGATTCGTGAAAGGCGGAAGGGGCGCTCGCCGGCGCGGCTTTGGCGTCCCCGGCCGGCTTTCTGCGGTCCAGGGTTTCGCCTTCGGGCGTGACGGTGCGCCATGCGAAGGGCCGCACGTGATCGGCGCGCCGCTCGACCGAAACCTTAGACGACATACTGATCGTTGCCTCCCTTGAGGCTGACGACTCCTTCGGCCTGCAATTCTTTCACCTTGGCGATGATCTGCTTTTGGGCGGCCTCCACATCCTTGATACGTACCGGACCGGCAGCTTCCATGTCTTCCTTCAACATTTCTGCGCCGCGCTGGGACATGGACGTCATGAAGTGATTCTTCAGAGCGTCGCTCGTGCCCTTCAGAGCGATTGTGAGGACCTTGCGATCCACGCGCGATAGCACTTCCTTGATGCCGTTCTGATCCACCTGCAGAAAATCCTCGAATACGAACATCAGGTGCCGGATGCTGCCCGCGGTGTTCGGATCGCGCTGCTCGATGCCGCTTAGCAGTTGCTCACTGATTCCCGAATCCAGCCGGTTCAACATTTCGGCCACCGCACGTACGCCGCCATGCGACTCGCGGCTGAAATCTCCAAGCCCTTTCAACTTTTCTTCGATGACGCCGGCGATCTTGCCGATGATTTCTGGAGCGATCTGGTCGATCGCCGCCATCCGCAAAGCTACATCCGACTGCATCTCTTCCGGCAGCGACATTAATAAGGATGCGGACTTCGAGGAGTCCAGATGGGAAAGTATCAGCGCAATGGTTTGCGGGTGTTCCGACTGCAGAAACCGCGCCAGCTGTTTGGCGTCGACCTTCTGCAACGATCGGAAACTTGAGGGCCGGCCCAAATCCTTGGGGAGTTTCTCCAGCAGCCGGACGCCGTCTTCCTGGCCGAACGCCGCGATCAGCATTTTTCGCGCGTAGTCCAGGCCGCCGGTGACGACATAATCGGTGGCCAGCATCAGGTTGTGAAACTCTTCGAGCACTCCTTCGAGCTCTACCGAGCTGACAGACTTGACCCGGGCGACCTCTTTGGTAACGCGCTGCACCTCATCCTCAGACATATGGCTAAGGATTTTGGCGCTCGCCTGGTCTCCCAGGCTGATCAGCAGCATGGCGGCCTTGCGGCTGCCCGGTATCGAATCCGGATCGGTTCTCTTTACCGGCGCGGGAGCTTCCTCGGCGGGTTCGATTAATTGCACACTCATAGAATTAGTTGTCGTTTACCCAGCCGCGCACGATGTGTGCCGGAAGGACGGGATCCCGATCAATGTTGTCGCGTAATCGCTTCACCAGAACCGCCGATCGTTTCGTAGTTTCTTTCGCCGCGGCGGCATCCAATTGCGCCTGCAGATCGGCTTCTTCATCCAGGGCAGCGGTGGCGCTGACATGGCCGGCGACTTCCGCCGCGGCAGGCAACGGGGTTGGCGCGTGAACCTTATGCTGCGGTTTCTTACCTTTGAAGAGTTTAGCGACCAGGAAGCCAATGCCTCCCAGAATCAGCAACAGGCCGACGGCGCCGCCGATCAGGATGTAACGATTCCCCAGGGCCTTCTGCAACCACTGCGGCAGGTTGGAGTTTCCAGCGGGTGCGGGGTTTGCCGGGCCTGCGTTAGGAGGCTCCAGATTCAAAGTCGATTCGAAGGGCAGACTCTCCACAATGAGCTGGTCGCCGCGCTCCTGCGAAAAACCAGTGGCCGCCGCCACCAGATCGCGGATGGACTTCAGTTTTTCGGCGGAAGGCTGCTCCAGAACCTTCTTTATATTCTTTCCCTGGCCCTCCCAGCGCACCGTCTGGTCCAGCAGAATGGAGAGCGACATCTTCTTTACGGTGCCTTGCGGCAACTTCAAGTGTTTGACGGTGCGGCTGGATTGGTAGGCAATACTTTCGGTGCGGCGCGAACTGCCGGCCAGAGCAGTTGCGGGTTTGGGCGCGGGGCGCGGCAGGTTGGATCCGGTGCCGGGAACGCCGGCGGCTCCGGGGCCGTTGCTCGTATCTTCCGATTTCTGCGAGCTCACCATGACCGATTTGGTCGGATCGAAGATTTCTTCGCTTTGTTCGCCGCTGGTGAAATCGCACTCGACCGAAGCTCCGGCCCGGAAGCGGTCGGCGCCCAGCAGAGGTTCAAGAGTGGAATTGATTTTGGCGACGAGGTCGCGCTCCATGCTCTGGCGGATCTCGAGAAGGCGATCGCTGGAATCGGCGCCATCGGATGCCAGGAGCGAATGCGGCCGGCTGAGCAGATGGCCGGTATCATCGAGAACGGAAACGGCTTCTGGCGCCAGGCCTTCGACGGCGCTGGCGAGCAGGTGCTGCACGGCGGTCACGTTTTGTGGAACGAGTTGCGCGCCGGGCTTGAGCCGGACCACGACACTGGCTTTGGCGGGTTCGCGAGCTTCGAGATATACAGATTCTTTTGGAAAAGTGAGGTGGACACGCGCTTGCTGCACCTCGGCGAGCGACATGACGGTCCGCTCAAGCTCGCCTTCGAGCGCGCGGCGGTAGTTGATGTGTTCGACGAATTCGGTCGCGCCGAAATTGGTTTTATCAAACAGCTCGAAGCCGATCCGGCCGCTTTTGGGAAGGCCGGCGGAGGCCATTTCGAGCCGCATTTCAGCGACGCGCGCCGAAGGAACCAGTATGGTGGACCCGTTTTCGGACAGACGATAGGGAACGCCCGATTCCTTGAGCTTCTGGACCACGGCTCCCGCGTCTTCCGAGGCTAAGGTTGTGTACAAAGGATGGAAATCGCTTTCCTGCCTCCAATGTACAAGGGCATAGAGCCCCGCCCCCACCGCCACTACCACCAGGGCGATGGTTATCCTCTGCGTTACCGAGAGGTTAGCCAGCACTTTCCGAAACTGATCCATGGTTGTGAACGGGGCCCGCGGCTACATCTGAATCCGCATGATTTCCTGGTAAGCCGAGACCACCTTATTCCGTACCTGAAGTCCGAGTTCGAACGCGAGATCGGCGCGCTGCACGGCGAGCATCGCGCTGTGCAACTCCTGCCCGTCCCCGTTGAGAAAACGTGCCACCGACTGAGCGGCTACCTGTCCTTGTTGTTCGACGTGCTGGATGGCGCCTTCGAGAAGGCCACGAAACTCACCAGGGTTTCCCGCGGATCCCGGCGCTTGAACAGTTGACGCGGCATTGGCTGCAACGGCTGGGATTTGAATGGGGGAGATAGGTAAGGACATAAGCATTCACTCAGCGCAATAAGTCGATCGACTTCTGAATCATGTCCTTGACCGCGGAGATGGCGGAAACGTTGGCCTCATAACCGCGGCTGGCGCCCATAAGGTCGACCATATCTTCAGCCGGGTTGATGCGCGGAAAACTCACGTAACCGTCCTTGTCGGCGTCGGGGTGTCCGGGCATGTAGCGGCGCTCCGGATCGCGGTCGTCCTGCACGACCTCGGAAATGCGCACGCCGTCGGGCCGGCCGATGTGCGACTCAAAGACGGAGGAGAAAGGGGTCTCAGCCGGCGCGCTTTCAAACACGACGTCTTTGCGGCGGTAGGGCCCGCCTTCCGGGGTCCTGGTGGTTTCGGAATTTGCAAGATTTTCGACCAGCAGTTCGGCACGCATTCGCTGGGCGGTCATACCGGATTCACTGACGGACATCAGGGAGAACAGGCTCATGCGTTCTTACCCTCCTCGATGGCCATGCGGACCGATTTGATTTGATCGCGCATCAGCGAACTGGCGATGCTGAAGCGCAGGGCGTTTTCGGAGAGCAATCTGGCCTCACGATCGATGCTGACATTGTTGCCGTCGTTTCGGACAACGAGCCCAGGCACTTCCCGGGCGATGGGCGGTCCGGCGATGGCGCTCCGCAGCTCAGACTGAAAATCAATGTCCTGGGTTTTGTAGCCAGGTGTATCGGCGTTGGCGATGTTAGACGCCACCATTTTCTGGCGGGCGCTCAACAGGTCCATGTAATGTTCGATTTGGTTCGCCAGCGGATCGAGCATGGACCCATGTCGGTGCAAGCCGGTTGCCACGGGTAACCTTCACGAATCGCTTCCGGGTGTTGACTAAAGTGAGTGTTACGGATTCGACGAAGTCACTGTTTCGACGGCGGACAAGTGGCGAAAACGGGGCCGCGTCAGCCCTCGAGCTTCCAGGTGGGCCGGGCCGTAAGCGGGATGCGGTAACGGAGCACGGCCGAGACCTGGTCGAGTTTGTCGCTGGTTCGGGCGCGGGCAGCGCGTACAACGCGGAGTGCCCACTGCGTAAGGTCCATGGCTTCACGGACGACCTCGACGGGAGGCGGCGTGCCCGGCCGCCAGGCGGCGACGACGGCCTCGACCTCACGGCGGTAATCGGCAATGGCCTCGTGCACTTCGTCGTAGGCTTCCCTGGTAACCGCGCGGCGCAGACGATCGGCCGCTTGCTGGCGAAAATTTTCGGTGCTCATAAGCGTGCGAGCTGCTGCGGGCTGGGCAGAATCATAGCGGTGAAGAGGCTGGTGAAGAACGACTGCTGGGATTCGAGCGACGCGATGGCGGAATCGGCTTTCGACATCTGCGATTGCAGCAGAGTCTGCAACTGGGTGAGTTGCGCCCGCTGTTGCGAAATCAGGTGATTGTCGCCGGTGATGGTGTTGTTGGTTTGCGAAATCTCATTGGTCAGTGCGCCCGTTGAGGGATCCTCGATGCCCTTCAGCGCGTTGGTAGCAAACTGGAGAAAACCGCCGCTTGAAGCGCTGCCCAGAAAAGACGCAAAATTCGAGAGCTGTGAGCTGGTGGCCCCGGCCAGAGCGGTGGAGTTGATATTCAAATGGCCTTTGGTATCAAACGTCAGCCCGAGATCGGACAGGGAAACGAACCCGCCACCGGTGCTTGTGTTGTAGGCGCCGATCGAATTCAGCGCCTGCTGCACGGTGTAGACGATGTTGTTTCCGGCGAGAGGGCCTCCATTTTGCCCGATATTCTTTCCAACCTCATCTACAGCAGCATTAAAGGAGCTGACGAACGAAGAGAGTGCGTTGCTGAGCGATGAGCTGTTCGGCGCCACGGTGACGGTGCTGTTGCCGGCGGCGGACAAAGTGGCGGTGACCCCCGGAGAGAGCGTCACAGAATTACTGTTGCTGGAAATGGTGGAGGAGCCGTTCACGGAGTACTGAAAAGCCGCCCCAGTCGCCAGCGGAGCCAGCAGATTCGTACTGCTGCCCGTATCGGTCAGAGTGATGGGCTGATTGTTATAGGAGGTACTTTGCAATGTCAATTCATAGTTCGGGGTGGCTCCGCCGACATTCACGATGGTGGCCTGAACACCGGCCGACGAGTTGTTGATGGCGGATACCAGAGAATCCAGCGTGTTGGCGCTGGGCGTGATGGTCGTAGTGACGCCGTTGGCCGTCAATGAGTAGCTGGCGGCGGAATCGAGACCCTGGCTGGTGGGATCGGTCACGCTTGCGGTGCTGACGGCGCTGGATAGCGCGCCCGCTTGACTCACCGTCACCGTGAATGAACCCTGTAAAGCTCCGGCTCCGGCGCTGGCGGTGAGCACGTTCGAATTGCTAGACGAAGCAGACAGAAGACCCTGGTTTGCCGAATCAATCGAGGCGATGGAAGATTGCAGGGATTGGATGTTGCCGCTGATGGTGCTGAGCTCTGTCGCCTGGCTCGTCAGCTGATTGACTTCATTCTGCAATTCCTGCATGGGAAGCGAGGCGAGCGAGATCTGCCTGTTGACCTGGTTTTGGAGGTCTTGCGAGTAATTGCTCAAGCCAACGGAACCTGGGGTAGCGGTACCGGAGCTGGCCTGCGTGAGGGTAGGATTGCCTGAGAAACCAACTGAACTGCTACCCAACGTTACCTCCTATATAACTAAAGTGAACCGGGCCGCGTGCAACGGCCCGGTTCAACATTTACTGCCCTACACTTACTACGCGCTCTTCAACAGGCTCAGAACCGCCTGGGGCAGAGAATTCGCTTGCACGAGAGCTGCCACAGAGGACTGCTGCAGGATCTGTTCCTTGCTGAGGTTGGAGGCGGCCGCAGCAACGTCTACGTCCTTGATGGACGATTGGGCGTTGGAGAAGCTGGCGATCTGCGACTGCGCCAGGCTGATGGCGTACCGCAGCTTGTTTTCGCCCGCGCCGACCGCGCCCTGAACCGTACCGAGGGTGGCGATTGCGGCGTTGATGGCGGCAAGGGCGGCCGTGGCGTTGGTTCCGGACGTTCCGCCGTTGGTGGCTGCTGTCACGGACACGTTGCCGGCAGTCGTGAACGCGGGGGAGGCGCCGCCGGCCGCAGCCGTGGTGTCCACGAGGCTGAAAGCCGATGACCCCTGAATGGTGAACTCCGTGCCAGCGCCTGACGCCAGCGCAACCACACCCGTGATGCCCGCGCCCTGCAATGCAGTGTTGATCTTCGTCACCGAAGTGGCAACGGTGTCGGTGCCTAAGAGGACGACGTTGGCCGAAAGCTTTCCGTTGGTAATGGTGAATTTGTCGCCGCCTGACATCGTGGGAGGCGGACCGCCCGTGGCGAAGGTGGTTGACGTTACGTTGTACTGCGTGGTGTTCAGGGCCGTGCCGTTGCCCACGCCGGTCGTCACCGTTGTATTTCCGGCTGTTGCGGCTGCGGCACCCACTGTGAACGCGCCGGCGGCGGTGAACTGCACCAGTCCCGTGGTTGCGTTGACCGATGCGCTGATCCCCGTGCCGCTCAAGCCGTTGTTGAGGTCGCTGATTACCGTAGTTCCGTTAATGCCGCTGGCACCGCCGCTGAGAGTAACGGTGCGCGACTGCGCGTTGCCAGTGCTGTCGGCATAGTTGAAGGTGTAGGTTTGGTTTCCATTGGCAAGGAATGCGGTAGCAGGATTGTCCAGACGAACGGCGTTATTGGCCAAGCCAACGCCGCCCGAAGCGCCGCCCTGCACGTTGGTGCCGCTCAAGCCGAGGCTCGCAGCATCCACGGCGTTCGAAGTGCCGCTCAAATCAACGGTGATCTGCCCGGAGGTTGAGCTTGTGCTGAGGCGCGCGCCGCCGATAAACACGCTGAGAGACTGATTGAAGTTTCCGCCGGAGTTCAGGCCAATGTTGTCGGCCTGGCGGGTAATTTCCGCCAACTGCGACTGATATTCCTGGTCGAGAGTGGCGCGGCTGCCGGTGAATGTTCCGCTAGCGGATTCGGTCGCCAGGGTTTCCAGGCGGTTCAGAATCTGTGAAATGTTGCTCAACCCACCATCGATGATCTGCAGTGTGCTGACGCCGTTGTTAGCGTTCTGCACGCCCTGCGTGAGCTGTCCGATGTCGGCTTGATATTGGTTGGCGACGGCTAGGCCGGCGGCATCGTCGCCGGAAGAGTTGATGCGATAACCCGAGGTCAACTGCTGAATCGTGTTGCCTTCCGATGCCGTGTTGATATTCAAGTTCTGTTGGGCGATCAACGAGGTTACGTTCGTTTGAAGCGAGATAGACATAGATGAAGTATCCTAAGTGCGATACAACCCGACGACATCGGGCCTGGGTTCTCCGCTGATTTTTTCAGATGCCCAAGGTACCGCGTTCAAACACCTTATCGCCTCCCTCAGGAATATTTCCGAACTTTTTCTGGAAGAATTTTTGGTCGATATTAAGCAGGTTGCCCGATTCCTGGAAAACACTGACGTTCGTGAGATCCGGTCTGATGCCGCCGATTAGCGAGCCGCAGTCTAATGTTGTGTTACGCGCGGCGCCGCGCGAAGGGGAGCGCATGTTGTGGAGGCTTGCATCTACTAACCAAAGGCATCATTGCCACGGCCGACAGGCACGCCCGAAAATATGGTTAGTAATGAGAGCAAACATCCGCAGCAACAGTTCTGTCCGTGATCTGGTGGGGCTCCGCATCTGGCGCAACATCAACAATTAATTGGTACAGACACCCCGATGTCTAAAGCGCAATCCATGAAGGCTCCGTCGCCGCCTGCTGAGGAAGCAGCGCGGGAACTGGCATATCGCTCGATCCCGGGTGCGCTGGCGTATCTCATTCTTCTTCTGGTGCCGATTTCGGCGACGTCGTATGCGCGAGACTATCCGCGCACGTTCCTGCTGGCAGCCGCGGCTATCTTCCTGTTTGCGACGGCGCGCTTACTATCCGCGTGGTGGATGTCGCAGCACCATGAGCAGGGAACCTGGCAATGGTGGGGATTTCTGGTGGGCACGTACGGCTGCGCGGTCGTGTGGTCGGCATTCTGTTGTGGCACGGGTCTGCTGTATTCCGGCGGTCCTGCATTTCTGCTGTTATTGGCGATTACCGCGATTGTGGCGAGCGGCGAAGCCATCGCATTATCGCCGGTACTGAAGATAGCCCGTTACTACCTGATCATTCTCTTCGCACCGCTGACGGTTTGGGGAATGATTCACGGCGGATCGGTGGGATATTCGGCGGCGGGTTTGACGGGGCTCTATTTGAGTTATTTGCTGCTACAGGTGAGGCAGCAGGCTTCCTGGTACTCAACCACACTCACAGCGCGGACGGCACTTGCCGCCAAGGCGCACGACCTGGCGCAGGCGATGAACGAATTGGAGGAAGCCAAGCGAGATGCGGAGCGGACATCGCGCGCAAAAAGCGAGTTTCTGGCCAATATGAGCCACGAGATCCGGACGCCGCTGAACGGTGTGGTCGGAATGACCGATCTGATGCTGGGAACGGAGTTGACTGCCGAGCAACGGGATTTTGTCAATACGATTCACCAGTCCGGCGACGCCCTGCTCTCGGTGATTAACGACATTCTGGATTTTTCCAAGATCGAATCCGGGACGATGGGGATCGATGCGATCGACTTTAACCTGCCGAACCTGGTTGAAGAAGCGGTCACCGTGCTGGCAGAGCAGGCGCAAAGAAAAGGTCTGGAGCTAGGATGCCTGGTAGGGCCGGATATTCCAAAGCGTGTGAACGGAGATCCGGGGCGCCTGCGACAGATACTTTTGATTCTTTTGGGCAACGCGGTCAAGTTCACGAAGCAGGGAGAGGTGTCGCTACGAGTAGAAAATTGCGGTCCGGAAAACGGCTCAGTGCGAACGCGGTTTTCGGTTACGGACACGGGTCCGGGGATTCCGGCGAGCGCGCGGAAGCATCTGTTCCAGCCGTTCTCGCAGGCCGATACGCCGGCACAGTTTTTGGGGGGGGCCGGGCTGGGGCTCACCATTGCAAAGCGTCTGGTGGAACTGATGGGCGGGCAGTTAGGCTTCGAAAGCGAAGTGGGCCGGGGATCGATGTTCTGGTTCACGCTGCCGCTAGGGCTGAGCATGACCGCCGGGGACGATCTGCCGCTAGATCTGAGTCAATTGCGCGTGCTGGTAGTAGACGACAATGCCACGAACCGGCGCATCCTGCAATCGCAACTCACGAAGCTGGGAATGACGGTTGAGTGCGTGCAGACGGGCAAGGACGCTCTGCAGATGCTGGCGTCGGCGGTGGAGCGTAAAGAGGCCTTCCATGCGGCGATTGTGGACCACGATATGCCCGAGATGGACGGGGTCATGCTGGCGCATGAAGTGCGATCGCGCGCCGACTGGAAGGATCTGGTCATGGTCCTGCTGAGCTCGCAAGCGCAGGGCGCGGCCCTAGAGGATCTCCAAGGAGCGGGCTTCGCGGCATGCGTATTAAAACCCGCAAGGCTGGATCAGCTGCGAGAGTGCCTGCACACGGTGATGCGAAGCGCTCCGGGCCGCGCGCAACTGACGCCGGTGAAGCGATCGCCGCATTCCATACGCGGACGGCTCCTGCTGGCGGAAGACAATTCCGTCAATCAGAAAGTGGCGACGCGCACGCTAGAAAAATTGGGATATTACGTGGATGCAGTGGCGAACGGATTGGAGGCGGTGGAGAAACTGGAGCGCGGGCTCTACGACGCCGTGCTGATGGACTGTCAGATGCCGGAAATGGACGGTTACGCGGCTACACGTGAGATCCGGCGCCGCGAAGGATCCGGCCATCATACGATCGTGATCGCGATGACGGCGAGCGCGATGACAGGCGATCGCGAAAAGTGTCTGGCGGCGGGGATGGACGACTACGTGACCAAGCCGGTGCGCACGGAGGAGTTGCAGCAGATTTTGCAGCGGCACCTGGCGAAAACCGCGCGCGAGATACCCACGGTCGTGGTGGACGCAGCGGGTCACTTGGCGGGCGACGCGGAGCTGATGGCACGAGTCAAAGAGCTGGAACAAGAAGTCGGGCCGGCGGCGATGCAGGAGCTGATAGGCGAATTCCTGAATGAGACGGCGCGGTCGCTGGAAAGGCTCGAGGGCGCAGTGCGCGCGGCCGATGCCAACGGAGCGGTGGAAACTTTGCACAACCTGGTTGACTGCAGCGCCAACGTGGGTGCGGTGCGCATGGCCGAGCTTTGCACAAGACTGGAATCGACGATTCAGAAAAGAGGTCCGCAGGAATGCGCCAACGGGCTGGTGCAACTTGCGGAAGTTTTTAAATCAATCGCCGGCGAACTGGAGGAAGTCTATCCGATGTGCCGGATGACAAGTCCGCTTGCGACTTCACCAGGTCCAGTCTCCGCGAAGTAGGCGATCGCGTTCGCGAACAGAATTGATCTGCCTATTTCCACCCGACAAAATAAGGATAGACTTGGGGGCTATGACAGAGCTGCCCCTCGATGCGGCCATGCGCGCCGACGAAGGAATGATTGAGTCGGTGGAAAGCGAGTTAAAGGTCGCGCTGATGTTCGTGCAAATTTCCTCCGCCGCATATTCCACCGGGAAACTGCAGCACGGAGGGGATGCACGCTCGAAGGCGGAAGCCGCGCATGCAAGGGCTGTGGCGCATCTTCTCGAGTCGCCGGAGCGCGTGCCGGACCCAGCGGTGGAATCGATGCTGAAGGAAGTGCAGAGCGCACTGTCGAGTCTGCCTTCATCAGCGAAACCCGGCATGTGGATGCGGCGCGCCGCGGGTTAAACCGGAACGCTGTCAGTCAGCCGCCAGTTTTGGCGTGAGCATCCACAGCAGGATGCCTCGGGGCTGCGGCGATTCACGGTCGACCTCAAGGGCGACAAGCGCCGCTTTTTTCATACGCACGAGAAGGGCGGGGCAGCCGAGCAAAAAAGAGACGAGATTACTGAGGAGGGGTTCATGACCCGCGATCAAGACAGACTCCTCATGCCGGGAACGAATTTCCTTCCACACGCGATCCGAAGACCCCGACGGCACGAGGGCGGCGCTGCGAATGCGAGGGCTCTCGACGCTGAGAACTGCCGCGGCTATTTCCGCAGTTTCCACGGCGCGCTTGAGGGGACTGGAAACAACAAGATCAGGATGAATGCCGGCGCACCGCGCCTGCGCCAGTACCGCGCGCAGCTTTCGCTTACCCTCGGGAGTCAAAGCCCTTTCGGCGTCGCTTCCACCGGGCGCAACATCCTCGGCGATGCCGTGCCGCAAGACGTAGATTCGCACGATTCAGCGTTTCCCTGCGCTAATCAGATCACCGGCGGAAAGCAACGCGGAGCAGGAGACGCTGATGAGCTGAATGGAAACATGGTGGAGCGGTTGCATAGGGGGGAAGTGCGACCTCTATTATAACGATATATGCCCCGATACGCCGCGATCGATATTGGCAGCAACTCTCTCCGCATGGAAGCGGCCGAAGTCATTCCGGGGTCACCCATCAGAATTCTGACCTCTGATCGCCAGGTGACGCGTTTGGGAGAGAGCGTTTTTCGGTCGGGGCGAGTGAGCCAGGATGCCATGGCGCTGGTGTGCCGGGTGTTAGCGGGAATGGCGCAGCAATATCGCAAGCTGGAGGTGATTGGAGTACGCGCGGTTGCCACCAGCGCGATTCGTGATGCGGGGAATCAGAGCGAGTTTCTGGCGCGCGCGTCGGAAGCGCTGGCGGCGCCGGTGGAAATCATTTCGGGACAGGAAGAATCGCGGCTCATTCATCTCGGAGTGCAAAGCCGCTGGCCGCATCCGCAGAAAAACATAGTGATCATCGATGTCGGGGGAGGGAGCGCGGAAATCATCGCAGCCGAATCCGGCAGAATGCGCGAAGCCGTCTCCAAGCCTCTGGGAGCGGTACGGCTGACGGAGGTGTTTCTGAAGAGTGACCCGCCCTTAGGTGTCGAGCTGCATCGCATGGCCGAGTACATCGACCAGAAGCTTCTCACAGCGCTCCGGCACATTGGGAGAAGGCGGTGCCAGAGGGTGATCGCCACTTCCGGCACTGCATCGGCGGTGGTCAGCGCGATACACGGAGTTTCCGGCTCCAAGGTGGATCAGGCGGACCGGCTGCGCGCCAGCGTCGGCCAAATCCGAAATCTTTACGGGGAACTGTGCCGGCGCAGTCTGGACGGCAGGAAGAAGATCACGGGAATCGGACCGCGGCGGGCGGAGATTATCGTTCCGGGAACTGCGGTGCTGCTGCACCTATTGCAGCATCTGAAAATGCCATCGCTCTACTACTCAGCAGCGGGTTTGCGCGACGGAATCATCGCGGACCTGGCATCGCGCGGGGTAGGCCGCGAACTTTCTGAGCTCGATCGCGACCAGAGGCGCACGGTGGAGGGAATGGCGCGCCGCTACGGCGTATCGGTACCGCATGCGCGCCAGGTGGCGCACATGGCGAACCGCATCTTCACATCGCTACAATCGCTGCACAACCTTGCTCCGAGCAATGGAAAGCTGCTGGAAGCAGCGGCGTATCTGCATGACGTCGGGCATTTCGTCAGCGAGTCTCGACATCACAAGCACTCTTACTACCTGGTGGCTAACTCCGATCTTCCGGGGTTTACGAACCGGGAGCGCGAACTGATCGCGAATCTCTGCCGGTATCACCGAAAAGCTTTGCCCATGCTGGATCATGCCAACCTGCTTCCGCTGACGAGCGAGGAGCGGCGGAGCCTGACACTACTCATTCCGTTGCTGCGCATTGCCGACAACCTGGACCGGAGCCACGACGAGCGCATCGATAGCCTGCAGTGCCTGTTGAAAGACGGGCAGGTTGTCCTGACGGTCCAATCCAAAAGCGATGTGGATCTGGAGCAGTGGGCGGTGGAACGGACGGCGCAGACATTCCGTGAAGTCTACGGACGTGAAATCGTCCTGAACAGGTCCCGATGACGACCCGTGAATACGCGCTGGAGCGCGCGAGATTGCTGCTGGAGCGCCTGGAGCGGGAGATGCATCGGGTCGCCGAGTTGCGGAGCGCGGACTCGATTCATGACCTGCGTGTGTCGATTCGCCGCTTCCAGCAATGCCTGGCAGTCTTCGCACAGTTCTTTCCGCACGGCCACACCAAGAAGATCCGCCGGCGTTTGCGGCAAGTGATGGAGCTTGCCGGGAACATACGCAATCGGGACATTGCAGAGAAGCTGTATCGAGAATCCGGCGGGCGGAGTACAGTTTTGCCGGTTCGGTGGCGCGAAGAGGCCCGGGAATTCCATGTGGAGATGCGGCGCCTGCTGCTGCGATTGGAGCGACGCGATCTCGTGCGCCGGTGGGGTTGCCGGTTGGAATTGTAGCCGTGGCCAACAAGAAAACCATTGCTTGGGACGAGACGGCGACTCCGCAACGCAATGCCGGCGACCATCTGCCCGGGCTGGCCCGGAAATACTTTCAGAGCGGCCGGGAACTGCTCGAGAAGAGACCGTCGGCGCAGACGCTACATCATTTCCGTCTTGAAACCAAACGGTTCCGGTATACGCTGGAGCTGTTCCGGCCGTGCTACGGGCCTGGGCTTGACCAGAGACTGCAGAAACTGCGAGAAATTCAAGGCCACCTGGGTGAGATTAGCGACTGTTCGGCCACGATGGAACTGGCCGGCCGAAGTTCCACAGCATTCCGCGGCTATCTCCGCCGGCGCATGGCAGCGAAGACGGAAGCGCTGCACATCTACTGGCGTGAGCGTTTCGATGCAGCCGGGCAAGAGGGATGGTGGACAAAATACCTGGCGCATTCCGTACGAAAGCAGGTTCGTCATGAACATAATCAAAGCCACTAAGCGTTATGAGGACTGGCTGGGGAAGAAAATTTCCCTGATCCCCGCCGATCTGGAGCGCAAGCACGCAGCCATGACCGAGGATTCATTCTCGTTTCTCCGCGCCACGTTTTACCGCTGGATGCAGCTGTGGATGGAAGTCTGCAAGGATTGCGTTGGCGCGCCGGAAGTGCTGGCCGTGGGTGATTTGCACGTAGAGAATTTCGGAACGTGGCGTGACATCGAGGGCCGGCTGGTGTGGGGGATCAACGATTTCGATGAAGTCTGGCGGCTTCCCTATACGGTCGATCTGGTACGGCTGGCGGCGAGCGCTCATTTAGCGATTCAAGGCTCGCATTTGAGCCTCGAAGCGAAGGATGCCTGCGATGCGCTGCTGACCGGTTACCGCGAAGGTCTGCGCACGGGTGGCCACGCCTTTGTGCTGGAGGAACATCATCCGTGGTTGCGATCCATGGTGACGGGTGCGCTGCGAAATCCACAACGCTTCTGGGAAAAGCTGGAGGGCCTCAAAGCGGAACAGCGCGTGCCGGGTAATGCCCGCAAGGCGCTCGAAAAGCTTCTGCCGGCGAAGGGACTGCCTTATCGTGTTGCGCACCGAATCGCCGGGCTGGGAAGTTTGGGCCGCGAGCGTTATGTAGCGATCGCGGAATTCTGTGGAGGAAACATCGCCCGGGAAGCCAAAGCGCTGGCACCATCGGCCGCGGCGTGGGCGCAAGGAGCGAAGTCGGCGGTTCTTCATTATGAAGAGGCTTTGGCACATTCCGTCCGATCCGTCGATCCGTTTGTCCACATGAAAGGGAAGTGGATCGTGCGACGGCTGGCGCCAGACTGCTCGCGAGTGGAACTGTCGTCCATGCCGAGAGAGCGGGACGAAAGCCGTCTGCTGCAATGCATGGGTTTTGAAACAGCGAACGTCCATTTGGGGACACGGAGGTCGGCGCCGGCGATCCTTAAAGACTTGCGCACGCGCAACAGAAACTGGCTGCATCGCGCAGCCTCGGCAATGGTGGAAGCGACAATGCGGGACTGGCAGGCGTGGCGGAGCGCACAGAAGAGGAAGTAGGTTCGGCGTGCGCGCGCCCGATTGACGTACTCTGGAGTTGTGCCGCTCTTGTCATGATTTTCGATGCTCCGCCACCTGAGCCGCGCGGATTTACCCGCTACTTCGCGCCCACGGCGCGCTACTGGTTAAGAACAGAAGTGCATGTGCACGCGCTGGCGGTCGCTGCGAGTGTGCTGCTCTCGTTCTTCCCTTTCTTGATTGTGATGATCACCTTATGCAAGTACGGCTTTCATTGGCGTGCGGCAGAGGACGCGATCTATCTGGCACTGAGCGATTATTTTCCCGGCGACATGGGCACCTTCATACAACGTAATCTAGCGGCTGTTGTGAAATCGCGGGGTCCCATGCAGATCACGTCGGTGATTCTTCTGCTCATTACGGCCAACGGCATTTTTGAGCCCATGGAAGTGGCTCTCAACGGCGTATGGGGCGTGAGCGAAAATCGCAGCTATCTGAAGAACCAGCTTCTGAGTGTGGGGTTGATTTTTCTGTGCGGCGGCCTGGCGCTGCTTTCTTTCATTTTGACCGCACTCAACCGACAGTATCTCGGAAGCTTTTTGGGTTTTGGGTCGGTGCTGCCGGCTTCGATCAACCTGGCACTGTTCAAACTCGCAGCGGTGCCGGTATCCATGCTGGCGCTTTTTTTCGTGTACTGGCTGCTACCAAACCGGCGTGTGCCGCCACTTCGTGTGGCACCGGTCGCCATACTCGTGGGCTTGGCTATCGAGCTGTTGAAGTACGTCAACCTCCTCACCTGGCCGCTGCTCAAGGAGAGGCTGCAGCACGAGTACGGTCCCTTTTACATTTCGGTGACCATCGTCCTTTTAGCCTTCCTTTCCGCCATGGTCGTGCTTGCGGGCGCGGAATGGGCTGCACGTGAAGCTCCCCGCGAGTGATCTGATGCCTGTACAATACGGGAACCATGACGAAGAACTGGAAGAAGATCGCGGAAGGGAACGCGCTTCGTATTCCTGAAGCCGAGATCGACAAGATTGCCCCGTCGCTGGACGCGCTAGAAAGCACATTCCGGCCTTTAGCAGAGGCGGTTCCCGACGACGTTGAACCGGCCGTCTCGTTTTTTGTGTTTCCGGAGTGCGCGGAATGACGATTCTGGAATGCGCGGCGGCATTGCGCAACCGGGCGACTTCTTCTGTGGAGCTGACCGAAACGGCGCTGAAGAAAATCCGCGAGCTTAATCCAAAGCTAAACGCCTTTATCACCGTGACGGAGGACTCGGCGCGCGCGCGAGCCAAGGCGGCGGACGCAGAGCTTTCGGTAGGAAAGGATCGAGGGTCTCTGCACGGCATCCCGGTCGCGGTGAAAGACGTTTTCGAAACACGGGGAGTGCGAACCACCTGCGGGTCGGCGCTTTTCCGCGACCACATTGCCGGCCGCGATGCGGCGGTAGTGGAGAAGCTGGAAGCGGGGGGTGCGGTGATCGTCGGAAAAACCGGTATGCACGAGCTGGCATACGGAATCACTTCGAACAATCCGCACTTTGGAACGATCCGTAACCCGCGCGATCCCGAGCGGATTCCTGGCGGATCGAGCGGCGGCAGTGGCGCGGCGGTGGCGGCGGACATGGTGTTCATGGCCATGGGGTCAGACACGGGCGGCTCGATTCGCATTCCCGCAGCGTTTTGCGGAACCGTGGGTCTCAAGCCGACGTCGGGACGGGTCAGCCGTTTCGGGGTGATGCCGCTCGATTTTTCACTGGATCACATGGGGCCGTTGACGCGTTCGGTTCGCGACGCCGCCGTTACCTTGCAGGCGATCGCCGGGTTTGATTCCCGCGACGAGACGTCGTCACGCGCGGCAGTGCAGGATTACCTTCCGCCGGCAGGTTGCCCGATTCGCGGGATGCGCATCGGCCTGCCGGAAAATTTCTATTTCGACCGGCTTGATCCGGCTGTGGATGCCGCGGTTCGGCGTATGGCAACTAAGGCTGAAGGGTTAGGGGCTTCGGTGATTCCTATGCGGGTTCCCGACATAGCCGCTCTGAACGCCGTGGGACGCGTGATTCTTCTGGCCGAGGCTTCGGCGGTTATGGAAAAGTATGCAGGCCGGCGCGATCAGTTCGGGGCCGACGTTTTGTCGCTTATCGATCAGGGACGGTTGATCGCGGCGACGGATTACATCAACGCGCAGCGGTTGCGTCGTCTTATGCAGCGCGAGTTTTTGCAGTTGTTCCAAAAAGTGGATTGCCTTTTTACGCCCACGACACCTATGGGCGCCCCGCGTATCGGCGAGACGTCTGTGGAATTTAGCGGACAGTCGGAAGATGTGCGGCTCGCGGCGACGCGCCTGGTTCGCGGAATCAACGTGCTCGGGCTCCCGGCGCTCTCTATGCCGTGCGGCACGGATAGCCGGGGATTGCCGCTGGGATTGCAGATCATCGGCCGCCCATTCGCTGAAGCGCTGATTCTGCGAGCGGGTGCAGCGCTCGAAGATGCGACCGCTGCCGGCCGGTGATTCCGGCAACTGCGATGTGATGGTTCATCGAAAATGGTACTTGCGGTTCAAGCGGCAGTGTAAGAAACTCCCGTGTGGTGCGACTACCTGTTTGGAAGCGGAGAACGATGGTCGCGGATACGGAGTTAGCGGAAGCACGGCCCGGTAGCCAAAACGATCGATTCTGTAACCTCTTTGAACAATATCAGCCGGCTTTGCGCCGCCTCGTTTCGGCTTATGTCAACAACCCGGCCGATCGCGAAGACCTGCTGCAGGACATCGCTGCCGGTATTTGGAAATCGCTTCCTTCTTTTCGGGGCGACTCGAGCGAACGCACGTGGCTCTACCGGATCGCGCACAATATTGCGATTCGTAGTTCTTCGCGGGTGCGCATGCGGGGTGTTCGCGAACCCGGAATGGACGCGGCGTTTGACCGCGCGGCTGCCGGTTCCAATGCAGAGGAAGGGTTGCTGCTCGACGAGAAAAGGGCGGCGCTTCTGGCCGGCATCGCCGAGCTAACGCTGGCGGACCGGCAGATAGTGACGCTTCATCTGGAGGGCTTAAGCGCGGTGGAAATCGAGGAGGTCACCGGCGTATCCGCCGGGGCGGTGGCGACCAGGCTGACGCGCATCAGGCAAAAGTTGACGGAGCGGGTGCAAGGAGGCCGCGGGCAATGACTGGCCGGGACAATTTGGAATCACTTTGGCGCACGCAGCCGGTGGACACGAATATGAAAGGGGAGGAAATGCGTCAGGTCATCATCCAGAAGACAGCCAGGTTCGACCGGACAATTCGCCGGCGAAATATGCGCGAGGTGATCGGAGCCCTCGTTGGTGCTGTCGGGTTCAGCTATATGGCCTGGGCGCAAACGTCCTGGATTTCCCGGTGGGGAGCCGCTCTGGTGCTGGCTACGTTCATTTGGATCATCTACTACTTCCTGCGCCATGGCGCCGGGCCGGAGGACCCCGATCCGGACCAGAGCGCGGCCGCGTACCAGCGCGCGTTGATTGGCAAGATCGATCATCAGATCCGCCTGGTGCGGAGCGCAAAATACTGGTTTCTGCTGCCCATGTATGTTGGTCTACTGCTGCTCACGGCGGGCGATGTGATGACGCGCTCCGGGGGGAGCGGGGTCACGTGGAAAGACGCATTCGGTCCGGCGTTGTACACGATCGTGTTTGCGGTGATCTGGTGGGCGAACGATGTTTATGCGGCGAATAAGCTCCGCAGCTGGCGAACTCAGTTGGAAAATGGTACGCAGCCAGGCGATGTGGGATGATGAAGCAGCGGAGCGGCAGGAGTTCGCATTCGAGAGATTTCGTCATACCGGCCCCTGGCGGGCACCGCGCGCCCAAAACATGAGGGTTCCGGCGGGACGCTTCCGCGAATGAATGCGTCGGTCATATAATGACGGTGCAATGAATCTCAATCGCCGTAATTTCATTCAAACGGGCGCGTCTGCGCTCGCCGCCACGCAAATTTTCAAAGCTGCCCCCAATGAGCGGATCACGGTCGGGCATATTGGTGCGGGCGCCCGCGCTCATGAATTGATGCAAGGGGTAATGGCGAATCCAGGCACCGAGATCGTTGGTGTGGTGGACGCCTATACAGGCCGCGTTGAGCGAGCCATCGATCGCACAAAAGGACGAGCTAAAGCCTACTCGACGCATCATGATCTGATCGCCGACAAGTCCATTGATGCCGTAGTGATTGCCACGCCGGACCACTGGCACAAGGCGATCATCCTCGAGGCTCTTCGCGCAGGTAAGGACGTCTATTCGGAAAAGCCCCTGACTTACACGGCGGCGGAAGGCGTCGAAATCATCGAAGCGGTGCGAAGTACGGGACGTATTTTGCAAGTGGGCAGCCAAGGCATGAGCTCCCGCACCCAGCAAACCGCCAAAGAGTGGATTCGTTCCGGCAAGCTCGGAAAAATCACCATGATTCGCGCGAATTACAACCGCAACACTGCGGAGGGCGCATGGCTTTATCCGATTCCTCCTGACGCGTCGCCGAAGACCGTTAATTGGGAGATGTTTCTCGGTTCTGCGCCGAAGGTCCCGTTCAGTCTGGAGCGTTTTTTCCGCTGGCGCTGTTATGCGGATTACTCCGGTGGAATTGCCACCGACCTGTTCGTCCACTTGTGCACCACCATTCATTTCCTGATGGACGCGAAGATGCCCTCCCGCGCTATGGCGATGGGAGAGCTCTACCGTTGGAAAGAATCGCGAAACGTGCCCGACACGTTGAATGCGATCCTGGAATATCCCGAAGGGTTTGCGGTTTCACTCAGCTCAACATTTAATAACGAGTTCTCGCCGCAAGGAGGGTTTCAGATTCTGGGCACGGAGGGGACCCTTTTGATCGGCGACGGTGTCACGTTCTACCCGGAGAAGCCGGTGGAAGACAACCGCTGGATCGTCGAGAGCTGGCCGAAATCGCTGGAGGATAAGTACTATCACGATCCCAAGGTGATCGCGGCGGAAGTCGAGCCGGCGAAAAACTATCAAAAACCAGAGCCGCAGAAATTCAGTGACGACGGTCCCGATCCCACCCAGCTGCACTTCAGCCACTTCTTCGAGTCGGTACGCAGCCGGCAGCCATATTGGGAAGATGCGGTGAAAGGCCATCATGCAGCCGCATGCGCGCATTTGATCAATCTGTCGGCACGCGAGCGGCGGATGACGGAGTGGGACTTCACAAAGGACGATATTCGCAGCTAGGCGGCTGAAGCCCTTGCCTTTGTGCGGGCAAATGGTGCCGTGCCTGTATAATCGAGACAGGCCTGCACCCGCATGAAGAACCGTATTCTCTATGGCTCAGCGGTGGTCCTGCTGATCCTGTCAGCGACCCTGGTGATCTGGCAGGGTTCGTTTGATTTCGGCGGTTTCCGGCCGAACAATCCGCAGCAAACCTTCACCTTTTGGGCCGTTTCCATCCTGATCTTTTTGTTGATGGTCACGCTGGGCTTCATGCTGGCGCGTATCGGGGTCAAGCTTTACATCGAAAGCCGGAGCAACCGCGAAGGATCGCGAATCAAGACCAAGCTGGTGATTGGGGCGCTGGCGCTGAGTTTTACGCCGGTATTCTTCATGGTTTTGTTCAGCGTACACGTGCTAAATCGAACGCTGGAAAAGTGGTTTATGGCCCCGGTAACCGGCGAGCGCGGGGACGTGATCCAGATTGCCAAGGTTCTGGAAGACGAAATTCGCAAGAAAGCCGAGGCGCAGGCGGGGCTGCTGGCCGCCCGTCCGGAAACCCTCGCCTTATTGCTTGAGGGCAAGCGCATGCCCGACAAGTTGACCCAGTTCTGCCGCGCTGAAGATGTGGAAGCCGCCGCGATCGAGACGGTTGGGGGTCAGATTGCCGATGCATGCGGACCGCCTGAAGCGCTCGCGCCTGGCGATAAGAACTCCATCGTAGTAAATCGCCTGGTGGAGTCCGGCGGCGAGACGGTTGGGCGGATCTTCCTGGCGCCGCGTATCCCTTTGGACATGGCGCAAAAACGCGCGGCCATCGAGGTTTACAACACCAACTATGCTCGATTGGCCGGCACGCGTCACGACGTACGAAATTCGTATCTGCTGCTGCTCTCGCTGATTACGCTTTTCGTCCTATTCGTGGCGACCTGGATTGCGCAAATTCTGGCGCGGCAAATCAGCGTGCCTATCGCGGCCCTGGTGCATGCCGCCAGCGAAGTGCGTGCCGGTAATTTAAGTCACCGCGTGGAGACCCCGGCCAACGACGAGCTCGCGAGCCTCGTGCGCGGGTTTAACGAGATGACCCGCGAACTCGAAAGCAACAGCCGCGAATTGGATGCGCGCCGCCGCTTCACTGAGGCCATTCTGGAGAGCATTCCAACGGGAGTCATTTCGGTATCGGCTGACGGCCGTATCCAACGGGTGAACCGTGCACTTCGGCAGATCTTTCCCGAGGAACAGGTCAACCGTGCAGCGCGCCTGGAGGACTTGTTCTCGCGCGAGGATTCCGCGGAGCTACGTTACCTGATGAAACGCGCGCGGCGCACCGGGATGGCGTCGCGCCAGTTGGAATTTCGCGCACAGGCGCAGACGCGCCACGTTTCCGTTACGGTTTCCGCGCTGGAGGAGAAATTACGCTCGGGCTTCGTGATTGTAGTTGAGGACACGAGTGATTTGCTTCGAGCACAGAAGGCAGCGGCCTGGAATGAGGTGGCGCGCCGCATCGCACACGAGATCAAGAATCCGCTGACGCCCATCGCTTTATCGGCGGAGCGCATCAACCGCCAACTCGACCGGGCGCGTGTAGCTCCTGAAGCGGCCATGATCATGCGCGAGTGCGTAGAGACCATCGCTTCGGAAGTCGAGTCAGTCAAGAACCTGGTGAACGAATTTTCCCAGTTTGCCCGATTTCCCGCTGCGCAACCCGTCAAATGCGACCTCAATGAAATGGTGCAAAGCGCCGTGGCGGTGTTTGCCGGGCGATTGGATGGCGTTGAAGTGCGCACGGAACTCGCGCCGGACCTGCCGCCGGTCAACATAGATAAAGAGCAGTTCAAGCGGGTTGTCATTAACCTGGTGGATAACGCGGCGGAGGCTATGCAGGAGTCCCTCTTTCGACAGCTCCGGATCGTTACCCGGCTCGGCGCAGCGGACAGTGTAGATCTTGTGGTAGCCGATACCGGCTGCGGAGTGAGCGCGGAGGACAAGGAAAAGCTGTTTCTCCCTTATTTCTCCACCAAGGGCAGAGGCACGGGATTGGGACTGGCAATCGTCAATCACATTCTGGCGGACCACAACGCGCACATTCGCGTGGAGGACAACCTGCCGGTTGGAACCCGCTTCACCATCGAAATTCCGGTGATTGTGGAAGCCGATGAGCACCGAGCGGAAACGGCCGTTCCGGTTTCAAACGCATGAAGTCTGCGCGCATTTTGGTTGTGGACGATGAACCCGGCATTCAAAAGTCTCTCTGCGGTGTCTTGTCGGATGAAGGGTATTCGGCAAGCGCGGTGGGCAGCGGCGAGGAATGCCTGGCCGATCTCTCGCGCCAGCCTTCCGATCTCGTGCTGCTCGACGTCTGGCTTCCGGGCATGGATGGAATGGAGACCTTGTCGCGGATCCAGGAAATCGCGTTCGGGGATCGCCCTGTGGTGGTCATGATTTCCGGACATGGAAACATCGAGACGGCGGTCAAGGCCACTAAATTGGGCGCGTTTGATTTCCTGGAGAAGCCCCTGACCATCGAGAAACTCGGCATCGCCTGCAAGAATGCGCTGGAGCATCGGCGGCTGCAACTGGAAAATATCCGGCTGAGGGGCGACACCGAGTCAAAATATCGGATCATCGGCGAGAGCGTGCCCATGAAGGCCCTGCGCCAGCAAATGGAGTTGATGGCTCCAACCAACGGCCGCGTCCTGATTTATGGCGAAAGCGGCACGGGCAAAGAGCTGGTAGCGCATGCCATCCACGCGATGAGCCAGCGATCGCAAGAAGCCTTCGTCGAAGTCAATTGCGCGGCTATTCCCGAAGAGCTGATCGAGAGCGAGTTGTTCGGTCACCTCAAGGGAAGCTTCACGGGCGCGCACGAAAACAAAATCGGCAAATTTCGCAAAGCCGATGGCGGCTCGTTATTCCTGGATGAAGTGGGCGACATGAGTCTGCGCACGCAAGCCAAGGTGCTGCGCGCGCTCGAGGAGCAGCGCTTTGAAGCCGTAGGCGCGCCGGAGTGGACGCAGGTTGATGTCCGCGTAATCGCCGCCACGAACAAAGTGCTGGAAGACGAAATCGAGCACGGCAATTTCCGCGAAGACCTTTTTTACCGGCTGAATGTTGTGCCCTTTCACGTTCCGCCATTGCGCGAGCGGCGCGAAGACATCCCGCTGCTGGCGGATTACTTCCTGGGCGAGTTCACGCGTGCATACGGCCGCCGTCCCAAGGAATTGACGCCCACCGCTTACCAGCTTCTGCAGGAGCACCACTGGCCCGGGAATGTCCGCGAACTCCGCAATCTCATCGAGCGAATCGTGATTCTGAATCCACAGGTGCGTATAGATTCCCGGCACATTCCTCTACAAACCGCGCGTAAGCCCGCCGGAGACCGCACCGAGCGGTTCGGCAGTTTGCAGGAGGTGCGCGAGGCCGTAGAGAGAGAGTACATCCTGAAGAAATTGGAAGAGACCAACGGGAACGTCAGCCGTACCGCCGAACTTCTCGGCCTCGAGCGCAGCAATCTGTACCGCAAGATGAAAACGCTCGGAATCGGGCCGAAAGAGTAATCAAGGACGCGTGCGGGTGCGGTATTTGCGCAGTAATTCGTAGATCACCACTCCACCCGCCGTGGCCACGTTCAGGGAATGCTTGGTCCCGAGCATGGGAATACGCACGTGCGTATCGGCAAGCTCAGAAAGCTCCTTGGAAAGGCCTTCGACCTCGTTGCCGAAGGTCAGGCACACGGGAAAAGTCGGGTTCCAATCGAACAAATCGACCGACCGCACCGTGGTTTCAATGGCCGCAATTTCGTGTCCCTCCTCGCGCAGCTGCTTTACTGCCACGCACGGATCCGCGGTATGCTCCCAATGGACCAGCGCCTCGGCGCCGAGTGCCGTTTTGCGAATCCCAGCGTGTGGCGGCCTGCCGGTGAACCCACCCAGGTAGAGCTTTCGCAATCCAGCGGCATCAGCCGTGCGAAAAAACGCGCCGACATTATATACGCTGCGAATGTTTTCGAGAACGGCAACCACCGGAAGCTGCCGCACGTCATCATATATAGCCGCCGCCCGCGTGGCGCGATAGGGAAGACGCTCCATCACTTTGAGGGTACGCCAGTGGCGAGGCGGGCTGGCACCCCGGCGGGCGCGGCGGTAGAGTATCAGTGGAGGAATTTCCGTGCTCGCCAGTAATCTCGTTCGACTCATCGAAGGTCACTCGGAGCAGATTACCTCGGATGTGATCAATCGCATACGCGAAGGCTCGGAATACCCGAACCTGAAGAATCTTCCGGCTGCCGAATTGCGTAGCTGGGCCGGCCACATTCTCAGGCACCTTGGGGAGTGGCTCGCGCAAAATGACGAAAAGCAGATCGCCAGTTGCTATGAAGGGTTGGGCAAGCTGCGTTTCGAGGAGCATGTCCCGTTGTACGAATCCGTGCGCAATTTCCAGCAGCTGCGCCAATCGATCATCCTCTTCGCCCGCAATCAGGGATTTCATCAAACCGCGGTGGAACTGTATGCGCAGGAGGAGTTGGAGCATTTACTGGGTCAGTTTTTCGACATGATGATCTACCATCTGGTTAAGGGTTACGAGGGAGCCCGCCGGTACCAGGAACTCGCAACCCGCTGATTTGACAGTGGCCGGAACCTTTTCGCTTGACGGTAGCGATTCGCTCGTGCAGTAGAATAATACTTGCCGATGGTTTCCGTTGTTGTACCTATCCATAACGAAGATCGTTCTCTGTTGCCCTTATATGACCGTCTGACGGCCACACTCGAATCGACGCGCCGGCCGTACGAAGTTCTGTTTATTGACGACGCCTCCACCGACCGCAGCTTTGAATTACTCTCCAACCTTGTGGAAACCGACGCTCACCTCAAGGTCATCCGTCTGCGCCGCAATTTCGGACAGACAGCCGCGCTGTCCGCGGGTTTCCATGAAGCGAAGGGCACGGTCGTCATCGCCATGGATGGCGATTTACAACACGCTCCCGAGGATATTCCGGCGCTGCTCGCGAAAATTGACGAAGGTTACGATATTGCCAGCGGCTGGCGAAAGGACCGGGTGGACAACGCCATCACGCGAAAATTTCCCTCGCGTGTGGCGAACTGGCTCATGGCGCGGGCATCCGGATTGGAGTTACGTGATTTCGGCACTACGTTCAAGGCCTATCGCGCGGAGATTCTGAAAGACGTCAACCTTTACGGCGAGCTGCATCGCTTTATTCCTGCTCTGGCGAGCTTCTACGGAGCGCGCGTGGTAGAGGTGCCCATACGGAACACACCGCGCGCTGCCGGCGAATCGCACTACGGCCTAGGCCGCACCTTCCGCGTGCTGTTCGACATTCTTACCATCCGTTTTTTGCTGCGATATTTTACCCGACCCATGCATTTTTTCGGCACTTGGGGACTGGCGGGAACATCACTGGGCAGTGTCATCCTGCTATTTTGCGCAGTCAAAAAATTCATAACCGGTAGCGATATCGTGCAAGAGCACGGTCCGCTGATGTTGGCCGGCGGCTTAATGTTGCTGGCTGGGCTGATGATGTTTTGCACCGGACTGCTCGGTGAAGTTATGATCCGGACTTACTTCGAGAGCCAGGGACGCCGGATCTATGCCGTTCGCGAGATACTGACCCAGCACAAGCGCGGCGTAGCCGGCGAGGCGCGTTAACCGAAATTCAGCTACTGCGATTCTTCCACGATCTCCGGTCCGAGGATGTGCAGGTGTACCTCGTCCATGATCTCGCTCGTGTCCGCCAGTTCTTCGCTCATGCGCTGTGCGGTGATATGGCTCAACCGGTATTCCGCCAGCGTTAATTTACGCAAAATGCGCATGCGCATCGGCCGCATGGTCCGGTCAGGAAACGGCATCAGGAAATACGTTTCGTCGCCGGCCAGTTCGGCTCCGTAATCCACTGCTTCAACGAACAGACTGGCCGTAAGACCTACCTGGCAGAAATTGACGCGCATACCATGAGTCTCTGGAAAAAGCGCCCAGAGCTCCTGCTCTGTTTCGATATAGCTCGCGTAATCGAAGCTCTCCGGCAGCGAGTACTTGCATTGCGGATCCAAGAACGAGTATGCGGACAAGGCAGCGCTCCTCATCTCCTGCGAGCATTAAAGGTCTGCAGGAGTAATTGAAGAGTATCTCTCAAAATTAAACCGTTCGTAACAAAAAAAAGTACTGCCTAGGCCTGGTCCCGGGCTGGTTTACAATTATTCCGTGAAAAACTCTATGGCTCTTTCCCGACGTTCGCTCCTCGGCGCGGCTGCCGCCGGAGCTCTCGCCAAGGCCCAAAATCCAGAACCGCAGGAATGGAAACCCCGCCTGGGTATCCTGGGACCCTACAGCGAAGCCAATCTGGCATTCGCCCGCGAGACTGGTTATAACAACATGATTCTCGGGGGTACTCGCCGCTCGGCGTTGGACGCCGCGGCGCTCAATGACGAGCAGATTGAGAAGATTAAGGGAGTCATCGACCGTTCGGGTGTTCATGTTTCTGCCCTGCAGGTCACGCAAAATCACATTGCGCCGGACGGCGGGGAGCGAGCGCGCGAGAACGCGTATTTCGTCAAGTCCATTGAACTGGCCGGTAAGCTGGGCGTCCCCTATATCGGCACGGCATCAGGAAAAGACCCTAAAAAAACATTGAAAGAACAAGCGGAAGAGATTGTCCGCGTGTATCAGGAGAAATACTTCTCCGCCTGCGAAAAATATCATGTCCGGATTCTTTGGGAGCCCTGGCAAGGAGGCCCGAATATTGCCACGAGTCCGGTAGGGTTCGAAACCTTATTTAAGGCGTTCGGGCCTTCGCCGCATGTCGGACTGCAATATGATCCGTCGCACCTGGTTTGGCAGATGATGGACCCTGTCCAGACGGCACGCGACTTCGCCGATAAGATCTACGATGTTCATTTGAAGGACACCGAGATCCGCTATCCGATTCTGCGGCGCGGTGGCATTCTGCCGGTGGACGATGCCGAGTGGTGGCGCTTTCGACTGCCTGGCCTCGGATCGATCAACTGGCCGGCGTTTTTCACCGTGCTCCAGGACGCCGGCTACACTGGCGCGATGAGTGTGGAACACGAAGATCCGCTCTACGACCCGCCCGGCGGCGAGGGAAACTTTACCGAAGGCTGCAAAACCGGCTTTCGGATGGCGTACCGGTACTTGAAGCAGTACGTGCCCGTCTAGACACAAACCGCGTTAATTTCCGATCAGCATCACGCGGACGTCCATAACATTGGTATTGGTGGGGCCTGTCATTATCAGGTCCCCCAAGTGTTCGAAGTAGTGGTACGAGTCGTTCGCATCCAGGTACCGCCTGCCGTTTGGGTCGCGGTTTGCGGTAAAGCCGTCGGCAATGGCTCCTGTGGCGTCAGTCGGGCCGTCGGTTCCATCTGTCCCACCACTGAGCACCACGGTGTGCGGAAGACCAGCAATCTGTAGCGCCGCAGCGAGTACGAACTCCTGGTTGCGGCCGCCTAGACCGTTGCCTCGCAGAGTCACTGTGGTTTCTCCGCCGCTAATCACACATGCCGGCCGTTGCAAGGGGCGCCCGTAATGCACGATCTCTTTTGCGATGGCGGCGTGCATGCCCGCAATTTCGCGTGTCTCGCCCTCGATCTGGGTCGACAGAATCATCGTGTGAAAGCCGAGTTTGCGCGCCTGCGCGGCTGCTGCCTGCACGGCCAGGCGATTGCTGCCTACGATCCTATTTTCAGTGCGCGTGAAGGCCGGGTCGCCACGTTTCGGTGTTTCACAAACTGTGCCATTGACTCCGGCATGGATGCGCTCGCGAACTGCGCCTGGGACCTGATCCAGGATTCCGTACTTCTCCAGCACCCCTTGGGCGTCAGAAAATGTGGCAGCGTCCGGAGCCGTTATCCCAGATCCGATGACATCGAGATCGTCGCCGATCACGTCGGACAAGATCAGCGACAGCACGCGAGCCGGGTATGCCATGCGCGCGAGTTGGCCGCCTTTGATCGCGGAGATGTGCTTGCGCACGGCATTGATTTCATGAATGGTAGCGCCGCACGCGAGGAGCAGCTTGGTAACCGCCTGCTTCTCCTCCAGCGTGACAGGCGGGGCAGGGAAGGGAAGCAGTGCCGAAGCCCCCCCGGATACTAAACAAATCACGAGATCCCCTGCTCCTGCGCCGGACGCGATCTCTGCAATCCGCATGGCTCCGCGAACACCGGCCTGGTCCGGCACGGGATGGCCGCATTCATTCAATTCAACCCAGCGGAGTTTCGTAACGTGCCCGTACTTTACGTTGACGAGCGATTGGCCGCGCTTATTTGCAGGTAAGGCGAGGCGTTCGATCGCCTGCGCCATCCTGGCCCCTGCTTTTCCCGCACCCACTACATGTATTTTTCGAATACTTCGCAGCGCATAACGGGTTCTGCCGGCAATCACTGCTTCATCGCGTACACATACGTGCCGATTGACCGCTGCCGCCGGATCCGCCGCCGCAAGCGCCGCACGGAAAATGCTTAGCGCCTGCTGCCGCAGCCTGCGTTCCGTCCTCATTCGAATAACGGGAGCCTTAGAATTTCGTCGAGCGCCACCGCGGGATCATCACAGGAGATCGGAATGCGGTAGTCCGCCTTACTGTACGCAGCTCGACGCGCGTGAAATAGCTCTTCGAATTTTTGGACGTCACGCGCCAGCGGGCGGTGGACGGCGTGGCCGACTCTGCGTTTCACGGTTTCCAGCGGGCAATCGAGCCATATGGTTACGCCGTGATTTTCGAGCAAATCGAAATTTTCCGGTTGCACAAATGCGCCTCCGCCCAAGGCGATGACGGTGGGCCGTCCACATTCTATCGTTCTCACGTGCTGCCGCAGCGCTGCGGCCTCAATCCGACGGAACTCCGGCTCTCCTACGGTGTCAAACAGTTCGGCGATGGTTGTTTTCTGCTGCGATTCGATCTCCACGTCGAGATCCGCGAATTGCCAGCCTAAGTGGTCCGCCAGCAGGCGCCCGATCGTGGACTTACCCGAACCCATGAAGCCCACCAGATAAATGCCCGGCGTGCGCTTCAGTTTGAGAATCATGCCCCGGCACCGGTTTCATTGATGGCCGCCATTCTTGACTCTACGGTTTCCGGAAACAGACGGCTCAGTCCCACCAGCGCCCATCCAATGCGGGGCGTTACCACGGTGCGGGCATTCCGCTCCACTCCTTGCGCCACGGCTTCAGCACACGCCTCAGGAGATATTGCAAAGCGTTTTCCCTTCACGATAGGGGCCGGAGGCCGCGACCCTAAGGCGTGGGCCTGGAAGTCCGTCTTCACATATCCCGGACAGACGATCATCACGTGAATCCCATCCCGCCTTAATTCGCTGCGCAAGCCCTCGGTTAATGAGCCCAACGCCGACTTCGTTACGGAATATAGCGTAAACCAGGGTAGCGTGACTTTTCCCGCGATCGAGCCGATGTTTACTATCATCCCGCTCTTACGCGCTTGCATCTGCGGCACCACAAGCTGGGAAAGCGCCAGTGGCGCAAAAAGGTTCAGTTCGAACATGCGCCGCGTATCGCTCATAGGCGCTTTCCACGCCGGTGCGTATAAGCCCATGCCGGCATTATTAATCAGGATATCGATCGCGCCGAACTCGCCGACAGTTCGCGCCACCGCTTCCTGCCGCATGCCCTCATCTGTGAGGTCTCCCGCAACCCGTAAGGTGCCTGGTCCGCCCACCGCCGCCAATTTCTCTGCGTTCCGCGCGACAATTGCGATCCGCGCCCCGCGTGCCTCGAAGACGCGCGCGCAGGCCGCGCCGATACCCTCTGAAGCACCCGTGATCAGCGCTACCTTCCCCTGAATTCGCATCCTGTGGCGCCTTGAGCGCTTTTTGTGCACGCGACAAAGGCAAAATCGGTGCCGAAACGCAATAATGGTACCATGCAGCTCTTACCACTGTTCCCGCTCCGCGTCGTCGTGTTTCCCCGCACGACGCTTCCGCTGCATATTTTTGAGGAACGCTACAAAGAATTGATCGGGCAGGCTATTCACGATGCGACGGAGTTCGGCATCGTGCTGGCCAAGGATGAGGGAATCGTCAACGCCGGTTGTACCGTCGTCGTCGAAAAACTGATCAAGAAGTATGGTGACGGACGCATGGATATCCTCACCCGCGGCGTGCGCCGCTTCGAAATTATCGGGCTCAACGAGGAAAAGTCCTACCTCCGCGGAGAGGTTGAATTCTTCGATGATGAGGAACCCGGCCCAGGCTCCGATGAATTGCGCGAAAAAGCGCTCGTGCAGTACCGGGGGCTGGTGGAGCTCGGGGAAATGCGGGAAAGCGAGCCCATTCTGTCGGATCCACAGCTCAGTTTTCAGCTCGCGCAGGCGGTGCAGGATACGGATTTCCTGAGCGTGCTGCTGCGCAATCGCTCCGAGCCGCAGCGGCTGAGACAATTAGCTGATTATCTGGCGCGCCTTGCGCCCAAAATGCGGGAAACTTCGCGGATGCGGAAGCTCGCGCCTCTCAATGGACACGGCACCGCTCCCGCCGGAATGTCCGGGTGATGTTCAGCGCCGCCAGAGCCGCGCCGCTTACCCGCTCCGGTCCCAGGCCTCTGCCGATCTCTGTTTCGGTCCTAGTTCACGTCATCGCGTTGAGTCTGGTTCACTTCGGCCCGCACCGCGCCGTTTCGCGACAGCCGCGCTCTCTGTATGACGCCGTGATCCGGCCTCACGAGCATGAACTCGTATGGTACAGCTTTGCACGCAAACTCCCCGACGTCTCTCCGCGCGAGAGGGTTGCGGCGAAGCCTGCTGCCACCGAACTCCTCTCCAATCAAACCATCATCTCGAACCCCAAGCTTGCGGACCGCGGCGCCCAAATGATTTGGCGCCCGGCACCCCAGATCAAGCCCCAACGTGAGGTTACGGCTCCGAACATTCTTGCGCTCCAGCGCCCCCTCCTTCCTCCTCCTCCACCCGGGCCGCCACCAAAACTATTCGTACCGCCGCGCCCGGTTCCCAAGCCGCAAACGACCCCGGTGGAACTGTTAAGTCCGCCAGCGGTGCAGGCCCAGGCCGGCGTGAAACTGAACTCCGTGCTGATGGCCGGACTTTCCCCGCCTCTCGAGATTCGCCCGAAGCCGCGCGATTTCATTCCACCGGTTCCGCGCCCGGAGAAGCCGGCAGCTCCCGTTGCGCTCCCCGAAGCTCCCTCTGTCGCGACGTCCGCCCGCTCGGCGCGCGTGCCTCTGCTCGCCGAGAGTATGGCGGCGCCGCTTGCACCCAAGCCGCAGCCGCGGCAGTTCATTCCTCCGCCGAGTCCTGGCCGTCCGGCCGCCTCGCCGGTCGTGCTACCGGACGCTCCGAAGCTGGCCGGCAGTTCCTCTCCTGCCGCAGCGAGCAACGCCGCTCTTTCGAATCCTGCCGCAACCGCCCTCGCCAACAGGCCCGAGCCGCGCAAATTCGTTCCGCCGGGCGCGGCGAGCGGGCGTCCGGGCGGCCAGGGGAACGCAGCTCCGGCCATCGAGGAAGCTCCGTCCCTTGATCTCGCCGGCATGCCATCCGCCAGCGTCAATGTCGCCATCGTCGGTCTAACGCCCGCGTCGAAATTGAGCGGTCCCTTGCCGGAATACTCGCGCGACGCGCGGTTCTCTGCTGGACCGCCGGCTGATGGCACCGCAGGAGGCGCGGGAAGTGCGTCGGGCACCACTCTTTCCGTGCCCAACCTGCTCGTCCGCGGCGGACCGTCACGTCCCGCCACAGATCCGTTGATGCTTGCCCGCGTCGCCCCGACTTCCCGCGAGATGCTGGAAACCGTTCTCAAATCCGGCGGCTCGCTGCATGCCGAACCGCCAACCGGTTCCACGGATATTCACCTTGCCCCACCTCCCGACCCCGCTTTCATCGGGCGCGATGTCTATACCCTTGCGGTGCAAATGCCGAATATCAGCAGCTACGTCGGAAGCTGGATCATGTGGTTCGCCGATCGCGTTCCCCGCGGCGAACATCGGTTGCAGCCCCCCGTGCCGCTCCACAAGGTGGATCCGAAGTATCTGCCTGCAGCCATGGCCGAACGCATCGAGGGCAAAGTGCAAATCGCCGGCGTCATTCGCGCCAACGGCCACGTCGATTTGCTCCATATTCTGAAAGGTGTGGACCCGCGCCTCGACGCCAGTGCTGAAGAAGCGCTGCTGAAATGGGAGTTTGCGCCTGCCCAGCGCAACGGCGTGCCGGTGGAGGTCGACGTCGTTGCTGAAATCCCATTTCTCCTCGCCCCACAAGTCAAACGATGAGCCAGATCGAAACCCGGCAACACCTGTTGATCGACGCCGACGACACGCTTTGGGAAAACAACATCTACTTCGAGCAGGCGTTTGACGAGTTCGTCGCATTTCTCGGCCATTCCTCCATGAGCCCCGCCCAAGTTCGCGTGATGCTCGATGAGATTGAACTGGCCAACATTCGAATTCATGGTTATGGCGCCGCTAATTTCGCGCGCAATTTAGCGCAGTGTTTCGAGCACTTGGCCGAGCGCCCGATTGACGCACGCGACCTGCGCACCGTCCGGTCATTCGCTGAGCGCATTCTCGAGCAGCCGATCGAACTGATCGAGGGCGTCGAAGCGACCCTGGCTTATCTTTCTTCACGCCATGACCTGACCCTGTTTACCAAAGGGCATCTCGAAGAGCAGAGACTAAAGATCGACCGCTCCGGTCTCGGCCCCTATTTCGGCCACACAGCCATCGTTCGCGAGAAAAATACCGAGGCCTATGCCACTCTGGCGCGGGATCGCGCGCTCGATACCGCGCGTACCTGGATGGTCGGCAATAGCCCGAAATCGGATATCAACCCCGCTCTCGCCGCTGGCTTCAAGGCTGTTTATGTCCCGCATCCCCGTACGTGGGGCCTCGAGCGGGAAGAAATCCAAAACGTCGCTGAGCGCCTCGTGATCGTCGAGAGGTTTGCCGACCTGCGGAACTATTTCTGAACGGCTGCGGCCGATCTACGACCGCTGCAGATTCAGGTAAGCTCCAACCCGAAGGTCGACGAGGTGGATGTGATGCGCCAGCCACACCTTAAAGAATTGGAGGAAATCCATCGCCACCGTCGCGCGGCCGGATTCAAAATCAATCAGGAGTTGCCGCAGTTTTCCGCTCAGGGCATCGTGCTGTTCCTTGTGCTCTGAATAGCCGGGATAACCGTGAGTCAGCATCAGCCGTTCCTCGGTAGCAAAATGGCCCTTGGTATAGGACACCAGGTTTCCCAGCGTCTGGCTGATGGTATCTTTGCTTTTGCCTGTAACGACTGCCGAGTGTAGCTCGTGAGCGAGTTGGAACCAGCGCTTGTGCTGATTGTCGATCTCGGCGTAACCGACGCTGAAGCCTTCGTTCCAGTCGAATAGCGCCATGTTCAGTAGATCGGCCGGTGACCGCTCGGACTGCAGCCCGCCACGGCTACATCGGCCAGACGAATGCCCACTCGATGCAAAAAGGTTCCATCCCTTCCAATTCTGGAAAGCTCAACAGCATTTCCGATTCGCTCTCCGGAGTGCCGTTCTCCGCGTGCCAGTAACTGCCTCCGGCTGGAAGCCTTTCACTCATCACCCATACAGTGTGCCGCCAACTGCTGAACTCTCCGCAGTTTAACCCTACCTCTTCGTTAGTCCGGGACCATTAACTTCCGCCAACTGCCCTTTCGAGCCGATCCGGGATACGATCCAAATCAGGTGCTCAAAACCCTCATCAGTGCTATTTCGGCTTTTACGTTGCTTGCTTTCGCCGCCACGGAAACTTCGTCCGGCAACGGAGCTGTCGTCATTGCCGAATCGGTGTCCGTCTACTCCGAAACGGCCGGGTCAAGCGCCATACTGAAGCAACTCACCAAGGGTGCCGCCCTTACGGTCGACTATTCCATCATGACCAGTGAAGGGGAATGGTGCAGCTTGGGCGCCCCCGAACACGGCTATGTCCTTTGCAGTTTTCTGAAACGCGAAGAACCACCCAAGCAGGACACTGCCCCTGCTTCCATTCCGGCCGTCCTCGCCTCCACGACAACGCCTGCCGCTCCCGCTGACTCCGCGGTGCACAAGCCGCCGGCGTTTGATCCGGCCACGTTTACGCCGGAACAGTCCGCTCTCATGAGCGCCGCTAAGGTCGGAAGCGCTGCGGGCGTCGAACTCGCTCTCAGCAAAGGCGCGACCGTCAACGGGCGTGACAAGGACGGAAAGACCGCCTTAATGTGGGCGGCCTACATGGGACGCAATGAAGCCATCAAAGCTTTGCTCGCTGCCGGCGCCGATGTCAACTCCGCCGACAATCTGGGATGGACACCCGTCGAGGCAGCTGTTTGGGCACGTCATTCCGCCGCCCTCGAACTGCTCCTCGAGGCATCGGCAGACGTTAACGTTCGCGACAGCGAAGGCCGCACGCCGCTCATGCATGCCGCCCAGTATGGTGATTTAGTAGCAATGCGCGACCTGCTCGCCAAAGGTGCCGATCCTAACGCCCGCAACCGCTTCGCGCAAACTCCTTTGATGTTTGCGGTAGCTCTGCCCGAACCGGATGCCGCCGAGCTCCTCGTCTCTGCCGGTGCCGATGTCAACGCCCGCGATGCGGCCGGGCGCTCTGTGATGACGAATGCTGTTCTCACCGGTGCTGATCGTCCCGCTACTCTAGAGCTCCTGCTGCGCGCCCATGCGGACCTGAATACGAAGGACAACGAGAATAGGACGGCTCTTTTTTGGGCACTCAAGAACCGCCGGAACAGCTTCGCACAGTGGCTCAAGAAGGCCGGAGCGGTTGAGTGGTAAAGGCCTTTTCCTGCGGCTGATCTTGCGCTTGCCTGGACCCTCAATCAAATCCCGCTCTTCTGAAACACATTTGTGACGGATTCGTAAGTAAGATTTCACCTGTCTCCTATATGCTCTGCAGATCGGTAAACATCTAGGAGATCTATGGCTTCGGCAGCAGCAGTACCCTCGCGACCTTCAGCACCTAAGTCACTACTTGAAAAGAAGCTGACCCGTGGCCCCGGACGCGTGGGCATGCTGGTTTTCGGCGTGGTTCTGCTCCTCGGCGTTCTTTACGCCGGTTGGAGCCTGGTAAATGATCTGGCGGGCGTCAAGGCCATATCGATATTTCCATATCTGATGCTGGGCTTCGCGCTCCTGGTGGCGCTGGGCTTCGAGTTCGTCAACGGTTTTCACGATACGGCCAACGCCGTGGCAACCGTCATCTATACCCACACACTTGAACCGCACGTCGCTGTGGTTTGGTCCGGCACGTGGAACTTTATTGGTGTGGTGCTGTCGAGTGGCGCAGTGGCGTTCGGAATCATCTCGCTGCTGCCCGTGGAGTTGATTCTTCAGGTTGGCAGCTCGGCCGGGTTTGCGATGGTCTTTGCGCTGCTGGTGGCCGCCATCATCTGGAATCTCGGCACCTGGTACTTCGGCCTTCCGGCATCAAGTTCTCATACGCTGATCGGCTCGGTCATCGGCGTGGGTATTGCCAATCAATTGATGGCCGTTAAAACCGGCACCAGCGGCGTCGATTGGGCGCAGGCCACCAACATCGGAAAATCCCTGCTGCTGTCGCCGCTTATCGGCTTCGCGGTTGCCTGGTTGCTTCTTCTGGCGGCCAAGGCCATGATTCCCGACCAGCGCCTCTATCAGGCTCCGGAAGGAGAAGCTCCTCCGCCATTCTGGATTCGCTGCCTGCTCATGCTGACCTGCACCGGGGTCAGTTTCTTTCACGGCTCCAACGACGGTCAAAAGGGTATGGGCCTTATCATGCTGATCCTGATCGGCACCGTCCCCACCGCTTATGCACTGAATCACGCCGTAAGCGCCAAACAATCGCAAGACTACATCGCCGTTTCCCATCAGGCCGTTGACTCCCTGAACCGTTACGTCACCGGCTCAACCGTTATGGGCGATCCTCGCGAAGATGTCACGGAGTACGTCCGCACTCGCCAGTTCAAGCCCGGTACCGTACTTGCACTGCGCGAGCTGATCAACGACATGGCCAACGAGATGTCGATTTTCAAGCTGCTCTCCAAGGTTCCAGCGGATCGCACACGCAATTTTCGTAATGATATGTATCTCGTGAGCGAGGCTTTGCGGCTGATGCAGAAATCCGGCAAGCCGGAGATTGCCGCTAACGATGCCGCGGTCCTCGCCAACTACAAAAAGCACATTGATGCCGCCACGCGCTTCATCCCCACTTGGGTGAAGGTTGTCGTGGCGCTGGCGCTGGGCCTGGGCACGATGGTCGGATGGAAGCGAATCGTCGTAACCGTCGGAGAAAAAATCGGCAAGAATCACTTGACCTATGCCCAGGGCGCAGCCGCCGAAATCACAGCCATGGCCACTATCGGGGCCGCCGACGGCTTCGGTCTGCCTGTGAGTACAACCCATGTGCTTTCGTCGGGTATTGCCGGCACTATGGCCGCTAATCACTCCGGCTTGCAGTGGGCCACCGTCAGAAATCTGCTGATGGCCTGGGTGCTTACGTTGCCCGCTTCGATCATTTTGTCCGGCTTCCTGTTCTGGGCATTCCGCAGCATGTCGATGTAGACGTCATAGTATGGGTCAGGGCCGGGCACGCGCTCGGCCCTTTTCTCGCGTGGTGGTCTACTGGAGGGATGCCGGATTTCGACCCGCTGTCCCACATTGTTCACCAGTACCGCGCTTCTTTGGCTATGCTGGCCAAGACAATCGAGCTTTGTCCCGAGCCGCTTTGGCTCAGCACCGGTTACACGAATCGCTTCTGGCACATCGCTTATCATGCCGTTTTCTATACGCATCTTTATCTGCACTCTGATGATGCCGGTTTCAAGCCCTGGGTGAAGCACCAGCCTGGTACGAACTTTCTTGGCCCGCGTCCCGGGGATCCCAACGAGCCGCCAAAAAACGGTTTCTCGTACTCCAAGGCCGACGTCAACGAATATCACGCCGTGTGCCGCGCCGAACTAGAGAGGCGCGTCTCCGCCCTTGATCTCTCAGCGCCGTCAGGCTTCCATTGGCTGCCTTTCAACAAATTCGAGCTGCAGTTGTATAACATCCGCCACTTGCAGCATCACACCGGGCAACTGGCAGACCGTCTGCGAACGGCGGAGAATATTGGAGTCGGTTGGATTCGGGCTGACTGAGTTGCTTACGCTGCGCGCCGTGCGTTGGCATTGCGGCCGTCCTGCAGCACGCGCCGAAACGCTTCCAGTTGATATGCCGGCCCGAGCACATAAGCCACAGCAGCCAGGGACATCGCGTACCAGCCGGCCATGTGCGTGTTTTCGGGCAAACTCCCCGGTGTGGTCAGAATATTCCCCAGCGCGTGCAGCACGATGCCGGCGGCGAAGGCGCCCCAGCACTTGGCAATGAGCCCCCATCCCGTGCCCACGACGGGTCGTAGAATGCAGACCGCCTCGAACAGAAGCACAATCAGCAGCGGGTCGCTGGGCCAGCCCAGAACCTGAAATCCGCCGCTTACCTTCCCCGTACGGAGCAGCGTCTGCACGAGCTTTGCCTCATGGACTGTATAGACCGTTAAAGCGCCCGCCAGCAGCCAAACCCACCGGCCCATGTGCGGAAACAGTCCACTGCGCCGGTAGGCACGCAGAACGAACGAGAGCCCGCAGGCGAGCAATGCCATTTGAAACGGACCGCCGAGCAGCAGCCCGACCCTTCCGAAAAGCTTGATCGCGGTTGCCGGCCACCCGGTCGCCGTATGCATCAGGGGATTCAACCGGCTGTACGCGCCGAGCACCTGGGTAAACAACGCTCCGATAAGGTCCGCTCCCGCTGCCAGCATGATCAGCAGCCACGCCTGCCGCAGCAGATCGTTCTTCGAGAAATGACGCCAGCACTGGAGGCTAAGCCAGAACCCGGCGACGCCGGCGCTCACCAGAAAAAGCGCGCCGGGGTACAGGAAGAAGGTCGTCACCATCGACGGCCTGCCCGCCAGCCGGCCAATGATGGCCAAAAGGATCCCGATCGCCAAATGTACGATGGTGATCGCTCCGGCCACCCAAGCGATCGACGAACCCTCCGGCCATAGTTTGCGCGGCACGTTCATTTAGACTGGCCCGCTGCAGCTTGTCCGTTGAATTTCACGCTCTCAATCGCGCGGCTTGCCAGCACGGCTGCCGCTTTCTCTCCCAGGAACGCTGCAAACATGGGGAGCACATTAGGGTGCGGGCGCTCTGCGCCCAATTCCTTCGTCGCGGCATCCGCTGCCCGTCCGCCGAAGAACATGCGGAGCTGCGCCACCACGCGGTCGCGTACTTCAGGTTTTACGGCCTCGCCCTGCGCCAACTGCCAGTCCCGCAATCCTTCGAGCAGCGTGTCAAGGCCCTTCTTGAGACGCAGGTCTTCCACCTGGGTCGCCGTCTCGAGCGAGACCAACTGCTCGAACTCGGTCTCCAGCCGCTCCAGTTCGCGGCGGCACTCGGCGCATCGCTCCAGGTGTGCGGCCATTTTGCTGGCCCGCCGCCGAGCCAGCTCGCCGTCCCGGTACGCCATCAGCATTTCGATATCAGGATGAATAGGAGTTCTCCTCTCTGGGCTGCCTAACTGTGCCCGGAAGTGCTCGTTCCCCGTGTTCCTCTACGTATCCCAAAGCCTTGCGGACTTTTTTGTGCGCACGCGCCAGGGTTGCACCCACCGTGCCTTGCCGTAAATCCAGCACCTCGGCGATCTCGTCGTAGCTCAAACCTTCCGCTCGCAGCCGCACGCATTCAAGTTCGCGGGGCGCCAGGGCCATGGCCAGGTCGCGCGCCAGCTCCGTCCGGTGGTAGTGATGCTCCGGATTATTCGAGCCGTCCAGCGGATCTTCAATCTTGTCGATGGCGATTTCGTTTTTCACGCTGGACGATTTTAAGGTGTCCAGCAGATGATTGCGCAAAACGCGATACAGCCATGCCTTCGCGTCAATAAACTGCTGCCCCTCGCTGCGCGCTACAAAATAACGCAGGAAAATTTCCTGCAAAGCGTCCTGTCCCGCGCCCACATCGTTAATCATCGAGCAGGCATAGCGCAGAAGCCCCGGAGCATGCAACGTGTAAAGCGCCGACATCTCCTGCTCCATCGGATTCAGCGTGGCCGGACGGTTACACGAATCGCGCTGGCTCTGTGAGGACACCCAAACTCGATCTTCCGGTGAATATCCCACGAAAGCAATACTGGCATGAGTTAACTATTATTGTTTGCAGTGAGTTATCACCGGGCCCTGAGGTGCCAAATTTTACCGGAAACAGAATGTAAAGACAGAACCGGGCTAAGTCGTCTGAGCAGTTGAGTGCGCACGATGGAAATCGGTACACACTTGCGGATTCCGCCTATGGACACAACCTCGATGCTGGGCGTCTCTACGGGGACGGAAACAGTAGTGCTGCTGGAAACAGACCCTGCAACGCGCCGGCTCGTCAACCAGATGCTCGTCCTGGCAGGCTACGAGGTTCGTGAGGCATCCGATGGTATGGAGGCGGTCCGGCTGATCGAAGAGGGCGTCCACACTGCCGACCTCCTGTTGGCCGATATTTCCGCTACCAGCGCGGAACTGCTCCAGATGGTCACCGGGCAGTTTCCACTGACGCGTATCCTGCTGACTACGGAGCAACCCGGAGACGGAGCCGGCCCGGAGGTATTGTCGAAACCGTTTTCGCCGGGTGCACTCCTCTCCAAGGTGCGCGAAGTCCTCAATAGGCCGCTTCCGCAACGGGCAGCCCGGGTCGCGGCCGCCCGCTGATTCTCCAGCGCGAGTTCGCTATACTGCTCTCCAATGGCAAACCCGAAATACAAGGTTTCCGACAAGGCAATCCCTGTCTCCGAACTGGTGGATACGCTCAGCGACGGCACCAAGGTGAAGCGCCGCATTCCCCGGATGCGGGCCTGCAGTGAAAAGGACGCCAAAGGCAAGCTCTGCGCCGGACATTTAAAGCGCTGGTATTTTTTTGGAGACGAAGTGAAACACAAATACGGCCCGGAGGCAGAAATCTATCGGTGCGAGCACTGCAAGACCCTCTATTTGCCGACTACCGAAGAGGAACCCAGAACCGGAACCCTTTCCTGGTAAGCTCCCGAAAATAGAAAAACCGCACCAGAGCGGCTCTAGACGTTCTTGAGCACACCCCAGTGCGGCCCGCCCGTGTGTTGAGCTGGAATCCGGCAGCGGGTCAGCTGGTTCCCGCTTTTTCCAAAATCATTCCTGGTGAGGTCCGCGTCCGATTCCTACGCCAGAAATGCCAGCAGACTACGCAACCCAGATTCCGGGTGAGAAATTTAAAAAAGCGCTAAAAAAACCCCTCTGTTGCAACCAGCAAACGATTTCATCGTGAGCGGCCAACTACAGCAAAACATCGAGCTCCCGCAAGCACGCTGTTCTCTCTCGCCCACTCTGGCCTCGCCTGCCTGTTGCAGCAGAGGGCAGGTTTACAAGTTACTTCGCCAATTCATCAAAGGAATAGCAACCCCGCGGCCAACTGTCAATGGCTGTAACGCATTGATTTTGTTCGGGGCGGAACCCTGATCGAGGCGGACTGGCGAGGCAGTGTGGCCAGCCTGTGTAGCCGTATGACACAATCGGGAGTTCATGTCCCCCCGGGCTCTTCAGGTCTCCCTTTCCCTTTTTTTCGTCAGCTTCGTCGTGCAGGCTCAGACCCCGGCGCCGGACGAAAGCTACCGGGTCTACGCCGAGCATCCGCGGCTCCTGCTGGGTACGCACCGCCTGCAGTTGTTGCGTAAGGAGCGCGACCGCCGATCGCCGCGCTGGCAACAGTTCGAGCTCCTGATGGCCGGGCACGCTCCCATGCCGGAGCCGGGATTTGCCGGCGCGCTTTACTATAAAGTCGCCCAGAACGATGCCGCCGGCCGGGCCGCGGTCACTTGGGCACTCGGCCCCGCCACCGACCTGCGACAGATCTCCGTGGTTTTCGACTGGTGCCAGGATCTGCTCTCGCCGGCTCAATCCCAAGCGCTTATCGCAAAGCTGACGAAGGGCCTGGAGCAGCGGGCCCGTGAACATACCGTTTCCGCGCTGCGCGGCCGGATTCTCGCCGCCATTGTACTCGCCACCCATCAGCAGGAGCTTTCCGAGAAAGAGCTGGCTCGCCTGATTCAGGGCTGGTGGCGCGGCGAAATCGCACCTGCGCTGCAGGCCGGACGCAGCGTGATTTCGCGCGATGAGCTCTATCCGCTTTACGAAATGATGCACGCCGTCCGCGACAATCTCAACATCGACTTGCGCGAATCCGCGGTGTCATTTTTCAAGACATTGCCGGTTTACGATCTGGTGAGCTATTATCCGGCCGCCTACCCGGCGCCCGAAAACGAGTACCGTATCCCGTGCGTGAAGGGCGCCGAGGAACCCGACGTCAACCGCGCCGCCATGGCGCGCGCCGCCGAGCTCGCTATGGTTCCGTACGATGCGAACGCTCCGGAAACCCAGCTCCTGCAGGGCTGGCTGATGCATGACAATTTCATCTTGCGCAGCACCCTGGGCGCGCCGTATGAATTCCTTTGGGCCAACCCGTATCACCCCGGCCTGGCGTATTATCTTGCGCCCCTGGTTTTTCACGACGATGCATTCGGCCGGCTTTTTGTGCGTTCAAGCTGGGACGATTCCGCGCGCTGGGTGGGATATTTCGACGGCGAGCTCCAGCTGTTCGAAAATGGCAGTGTGAGCGTGTTGAATCCGGCTTTAGCTTCGGAGCCTATGGCTCTTGACAGCGCAGTGGTGTTCTTCGGTAACAACGCCCAGAAGTTCCGAACCATCCTCAACGAAGACGAGGAGGTCTTCATTCTGGGACTCAAGCCGCAGCGCGTCTACCAGATCGAAATTGACGACGAGGAAATGAGCGAGGCCAAAACCGACGTCGGCGGCATTCTGGAATTGAAGCTGCCCCACAAAGTTCAGATCGGGGTTCGGCTGCGCGAAGCGCCTCCGCTGATGTCCACCAAAGCCGAGCGGACGGCCCTCCCTTAAGTAACGCACGCATTTTAAACCGCGACGTCATCGCACCGTCATTGTCAGGGTTTACACTCTCTCGAGGCGCTCCCAGTCGGAACGCCCTTCCAAGCGAACGAAAAGAAGGAGTAGACCATGTCTGAAAATCATAAAGGTGTCGAACACCATAACTCGGCGGCGGACCACCACGAGCACGCAGCCCGGCATCATCGCGAGGCAGCCGGCACTATGAAGCGGGCGACCACGAAAAAGCAGGTCATCACGCGCACGTAGCGCATGGCCATGGTCTGCACGCCGCACATCACGCAGAAGCAGGGAAGCGCCACGCCTCGGCTCACGGGCACTAGATTCAAGATCAGAGGCCGTAGGTTTGCTGCGGCTGGTTTACGGGTGTCGGCGGGCGTGTTACCCTCAAAAGGCTGCGTTCCGAAGGCACCCCGCAGGCTGCCCCCGGTGCACGGTCAGGAAGGAATTCCCCCCGCATCGTGTCTAAACGAGCCCGGCTTAAGGTTGTACCCCCACTGAATACGGCCGACACGCGCGACACAATGGAAGATTCCTCTTGGTCCGCCCATCCGGATCTGAATGCCCGGGAGCTTTATATCAACCGTGAGTTGAGCCTGCTTGCCTTTCAACGCCGTGTTTTAGAGGAAGCCGAGGACGAGTCCAACCCGCTGCTGGATCGCGTAAAGTTCCTCTCAATTCTTGGATCCAACATCGACGAGTTCTTCATGGTTCGCGTCTCCGGCCTGCTGGAACAGGCAGAGGCGGGAATTGTGGAGGTCGGGGCCGATGGTATGGGGCCGCCCGCCCAGCTTGTCACCATCCGCCGCGAGGCCAAAAAGCTGCTGGCGGATGCGCATAAATGTTTGTCCGGCGCGCTGGTGCCTGCACTCGAATCCGCCGGTATCCGCCTGCTTGACTACCCGGCACTGAACGAGGCTCAACTGGCGCTGGCCAACGCGTATTTCAACGACAGCATTTTTCCCGTGCTCACGCCCCTGGCATTTGACCCCGGACGCCCGTTTCCCCATATCTCGAATCTCAGCCTAAATCTCGCGGTACTGATTCGCGATGCCAAAGGCGTAGAACACTTCGCACGCGTGAAGGTCCCCGACTCGTTGCCGCCCTTCATCGCCCTTCGCGCCAAAAAGAAGACGGTCAAACGGCACCGCCCGCAGGAAACGGAGGAATTCGTCTGGGTTGAGCAGGTAATTGCCGCCAACATAGCGGCCCTGTTCCGCGGGATGGAGATCCTCGAGGTCCACCCCTTTCACGTGACACGCGACGCCGACGTCGAGATTCAGGAGCTCGAAGCCGAGGATTTACTGGAAACGATCGAAGAGAGCATTCGCCAGCGGCGCTTCGGACGGGTGATCCGTCTCGAGGTGGGTGACGACATGCCTGAGCATATTCTCGAGATCCTGGTGAGCAACCTGGAAATCGATTCCAGCCAGGTTTACCGGGTGAAGGGGCCGCTGTCCCTGAGCCGCCTGATGTTCCTTTTTTCTCTGGAACGGCCCGATTTGAAAGAGGTTCCTTTCCCGCCGGCCATCCCGGCGCCGCTGGCGCATCCCGAGGAAGAGGATATCTTCACCGTCATACGCCGCCAGAATATTCTGCTGCATCATCCATTCGATTCCTTTCAGCCGGTCGTCGATCTGATCGCCAAGGCTGCCCGCGATCCGAATGTTCTTGCCATCAAAATGGTGCTGTACCGCATTGGACGCAATTCGCCCATTCTGGAAGCCCTGATGGATGCCCTCGAAAACGGGAAGCAGGTGGCGGTGCTGGTGGAGCTGAAGGCGCGCTTCGACGAAGAGAGCAATATCGAGTGGGCGCGGGCGCTGGAGAAGCAGGGAGTGCACGTCGTCTACGGGCTGGTTGGGCTGAAGACGCATTGCAAGGTCACCATGATTGTCCGCCGCGAGGAAGGAACCATCCGCCGCTACCTGCACCTCGCGACCGGCAACTACAACGTGGTCACCGCCCGCTTGTACACCGACATCGGCATGCTGACGTGCGACGAAGAGATCGGCGCCGATGTGACCGACCTGTTCAACTACCTGACCGGTTACTCGGCAAAGCGAAATTACGCCAAGCTGCTGGTCTCTCCAGTCAACCTCCGTGACCGGTTCGAGTCGCTCATCCAGCGTGAAATCGATCACCAGATGCAGGGTAAGCGCGGCCACATGATTCTGAAGATGAACGCTCTGGTCGACCACACGATCATCCGGCTCTTGTACCAGGCGTCACAGGCCGGCGTGCAGATCGACCTGCTGGTGCGCGGCATATGCTGTTTGCGGCCCGGACTCCCGGGAATCAGCGACAACATCAAGGTCATTAGCGTGGTCGGCCGCTTTCTCGAACACAGCCGCATTTACTATTTCAAGAACGGCGGCGAAGACGAAGTCTATCTGGGCAGCGCCGATATGATGCCGAGAAATCTGGATCGCCGCGTGGAAGTCATCTTCCCTGTCGAAGATCCGGAAATGATCCGTCAGATTAAGGATCAGATCCTCGCTGCGTACCTGGCGGATAACGTAAAAGCCCGCGAGATGACCAGTGACGGCACCTACGTTCGCAAACAGATCGGCAGCGCGGCCGGTCCGGTAAGCGTACAGAACGTGCTAATCGAGCGCGCTAAATCAGGAAGCCGCTGACCCGCTCAGCCATCCACAAACGGGGTCGATCGAGCTGCGGCGATAATCTCGACAGTTCATCTACCGTTGGGTTTTTTCACCCAGGTTAAGGCCGCGATTTGGCTGTTGCGTTTTCCTATTTCAGCCGGAAATACAAGACTTCACGAATCATTCCTTTGTGGTGAGCCAATTGCACCAGAATTCTCCACAAAACTTGGAGTTGACATGGACTTTAACCAGTCGCCACTGCTTGTTATCTGGGAGGTGACGCAAGCATGCGATCTGGCTTGTGTTCATTGCCGCGCTTCCGCCATGGCGGATCGCAACCCCGACGAACTCACGACCGAACAAGGATACCGGCTGCTTGACCAGATTCGCACCTTCGGCGACCCGTTGATGGTCTTCACAGGCGGCGATCCCCTCAAGCGCCCGGATATTTATGATCTCATCCGTCACAGTTCCAAGCTCGGGTTGCGCACCAACATCACACCCAGCGCCACCCCGCTCTTGACTGCGAGCGCCATCGATAAATTGAAGAGAAATGGTGTTTCCCGCATGGCGATTAGCGTTGATGGCCCCGATGCCGAGACGCACGACAGCTTCCGCGGTGTCCCCGGAAGCTTCAACAGGGCCATGTTCGCCCTTCGCCATGCGCGCGATATCGCGCTCGAAACGCAGTTTCAAACCACCGTCACACGGCGCAACATGAACAAGCTGGCGCAGGTCGCCGAGCGCGTTGCCGAAGTGCATTCTCGCATGTGGAGTTTGTTCTTCCTTATCGTAACCGGGCGCGCTCTTGCCGCCGACGACCTAACTGCGGCAGAATACGAACGCGTCTTCGAGTTCATGTATCAGATCTCGAAAATTGCTCCCTTCGACCTGAAAACCACCGAAGCCATGCATTACCGCCGCTACGTGGCGCAACGCATGAAGGCGGAGCATGGCGCCACCGAGGAAACCATCAACGCGCGCGGCATGGTCTGGCGCACTTCCGGTGTCAGCGATGGCCGCGGCTTCGTCTTTATTTCACATACCGGCGAAATCTATCCCAGCGGGTTCCTGCCCGTATCTGCCGGTAACGTCTTGACCGATTCGTTAGTCACTGTGTATCGTGATTCCAGCCTGTTCCGCATTCTTCGCGATCCCGACCAGCGGGAAGGGAAGTGCGGCGCCTGCGAATTTGGCCGGATCTGCGGCGGCTCCCGCGCCCGCGCCTATGCCCTTTCGGGGAACTATCTGGCAGAAGATCCGCGCTGCATCTATCAACCTGCCATGGCGCTGGCCGCGCCCGCCTGAGATCTGACAAAATCAGCGGGATGACCCTTCGATTTTTCCTCTCATCTGTTGTTTTCTTGCTAACCGGTCCGATTTCAGCGCTGGCTGCCGTCGCCGATTCCTCTCCCGCCGGGTTTACCGTCAAAGTTGCACTCAACATTCAAGCCTCGCCGGAAGACGTTTACCGCCGCCTGGTTCACAATGTGGGCGACTGGTGGAATTCCGCCCATACCTTTTCCGGCGATGCGCGCGGACTGACCATCGACAATCGCGCGCCCGGCTGTTTTTGCGAAAGACTGCCGAACCTCGGAACCGTCCGTCACATGGAAGTGGTTATGGCCGCTCCCGGAGAGCGGCTGGTGATGTTGGGAGCGCTTGGCCCGCTGCAACCCCTGGCCGTTACCGGCGCGATGACGATTCAGCTCTCGGCCGATGGCGCCGGTACCAAGCTCGCCGTGACCTACGCGGTCGGCGGCTATTCCCCGGCGGGTTTGAACAGCTGGGCCGCCCCGGTCGATTCGGTGCTCACTGACCAGTTCACACGCCTCAAGAACTTCGTGGAGCACGGTGCTCCCGCCGCAGCGCCGGGCCCCAAGTAGCCAGTCTCAGTCCATCCTCTTCGCCGGCATGTCGCGTCCCATCTGGTGCAGCACGAGCGCTGGGGTTTTTCCCGCGGCGTCCACCTCGAAGCTAATCTGTGCGTCTACCACTTTGAGGAAATACTGCTTTTCTCCTTCGGCAAATAACTCGAACTTGGGTTGCCCGGTGGCCTGGGCAAACAAGTGGTCACCTTCACGCGTGATGGTCAGAATGAAATTCGGAGCCAGCTCGTAACGGCCCGCGTACCGGTCGAACAACTTCGGGTCTACGGCGATTGCCTTGCGCTCCTTTGGCGACTGAAACGCGGCGGCATCAAGAAGCGGTGATTTGGGCCGCAACAGGTGCACCCCGATGTCGTCCACTCCGGCGTTCGTAGAGGCGTTGGCTAGCACGGCAACTCCCAGGCGCGTCTTCGGGTCGTAACCGATGAACGAGCGGTAGCCCCCTGTTCCGCCGTTGTGCCATACGACAATTCCGTCGTCGCCCGCGGCTGGAAAGATGTGCCACCCGAGCGCCACGTCCATGTTTGCGTTGCCGGCAGGCCGGCGCACGCGAAGCATCGCCGCCATCGCCGCCGCCAGCGGCGTCTTGGAATAGCCAAGGTTGGCGGCCACAAATCTTAGCAGGTCGTTTGCCGTGCTCCGCAGGGCCCCCGCGCCAGCAAGCGTAGGAAGATCCCAATTGGCTGCGGTGATCATCTTGTCATCGTGGCCGGCAGCCAGGCGCGCCTTCATGGAAGGCGAAAGCGTGATGCCCGTGTCTTTCATGCCCAGCGGTCCGGTAATCCGGTCGCGCACGAGTGTTTCGTAATCCTTGCCCGCCCGGAGTGCCAATGCGTGCCCTAGTAAGCCGCCGCCCAGGTTCGAGTATTCGTATTGCGATCCGATATCGCGCGTCAGCTCGTAGGACGACAGAAACTCATACATCTGCGCCACCGTGTAATCCGCGTACGGATTGCGGTCGTCTTTGGGCTTCATGTTGCCCGGCAGCCGCGGCAGGCCCGACGTGTGCGTTGCCAGATCTTGTAGCGTAATCTGTTTGCCATTGCGCTGCGGCACCTTGACGCCGGCTGGAAGGAATTTCGCGACCGGGTCGCTGAGCGCGACCTCACCGCGCTCCACCATATCGGCCAGCAGCAGCGACGTGAAAACCTTGGTGATCGAACCAATCTCGAAAACCGTGTCGCCGTCGAGCGCGCGCGTGTCTCCTTTTTCCAGTGCGCCGTGGCTCACCATCCGGTGGCCGTCGGGACCGATCATTCCGGCAACAATCCCTACGCTCTGATGAAACTCGTCCACGCGCTGAGCCAGAATCCGTCGAATTTCGATTTCCAGCGGCAAAGAACCCGATGGCTGCTGGGCCGCCGCATGGCACATGCTCACTATCACGCCAAGCCAGAGATTCCGTTTTCCCATCACGATTGACTCTCCCTTTCCAGTTCGTTCAGTTCGGCGAGTTCCCGCTGCATAGCGCCCCATTTCCACTGCCGCACCAGGAATACTACGACGATCCAGATCGCGGACAGCGTCAAAAACGGCATCATGTTCGCCAGGCCAGCGCGTTCTTTCAGCGCGATCTGCGCGGCCGGCACGACAAAGGCTCCGAGAGCCAGCAGAATCGGTGCGAAAGACCACAGCAAAAAACGGCGATGCACGTAGATCCGCCGTTCTATCTCTTTGCGGCAGAATTCCAGGCCGGTCGCCAGGGCCGCGTCCGCGCTGATTCTTGCCGGCCAGTCTCCGCGATTCAGCATCATGACTCCGGCGAAACTCCAGGCGATCGCGATGGCGAACCCCATCGGGTTGAACCCCCAGCGGACGGCGAAACCGGAAAATGCCAGGATGCCGAGGAATCCCGCAACGCCCCCCCACCGCTCCCGCAACGTTTTCGCATGCGATTCCTGAGCTTTCCGGCGAATCAGCTTTTCCAATGTCACGGCCGATCTCTCTCCCGGCTGGCCTTGCCAGATGGTTCTTGGATCTCGCGCGGACGGATCACTCGGCATGTTCGCCTCCTTCGTGAAACCAGCGAGCCAGGATGCGCTTGACCCTGTGGACGCGCATCGCCACGGCCGCCTGCGAGAGCCCCGTGATTTCTCCAATGGCCGCCGCGTCCAAGTCTTCGAGATAGCAGACAATCACCTGCCGGTCGAGCGGCTTCAGCCGGCGAATCAGCGATGCCAGCCGTTCCAGATCGAGCCGGTCATCCGGAGCTGATCCGCGGATATCGGGGATCTGTTCGAGTTGGTCCATCGTCACCAGCCTGGAAAGGCTCTTCCGTTCACGAATCACGTGAGAAGCCGCCACGTTGTGTGCCACCCGAAAGACCCAGGTTCTGTCCGAACAACGGCCGTCGTACGTTTCGAAGCTCCGCCACAACTGGAAGTGAATTTCCTGCAGCAGGTCCTGCCGCTTCTCTAGGTCCGCTTCGTAGGCGCGTGCCAGCCGTGTGAGCGCCAGGCCGTATTTCGTCACCGCATCCTCGTACAGCCGGTTGCTCGCTTCCACACTTTAAGGTAGTCGCTACACGAGGAACTTTCTAACAGGGGTGAAGCGATTTCTCGCCCAATCGCTTCGGAGCAAGTAGCGCCAGCTGCGGTAGTGCTCTTCGAACATCCGGTCGAGCGTGGCGCGAATATCCTCGATTTCGATAGTTTCGCGGCTGCTTAGCTGCATTACGTTCGAGAGCTGATCTTCGAGCAGGGCTAGGAATGCCGCGCCGCCGCCTCCATCGAAGAAACCAGGATGTTACCGGCGACTCCCACTGGCGTTAATCACCAGGGGATGGCGGAACAACTGGGGCTGTGTTCCACGATGCTGGCCTCGCAGCGGTGGCAGCGTAACCCGAGGTAAAACTGTCCGTTGATCCCGACAAAACCGTAACCCGAAGGCACCGTGGGCCCGCAGCAAAACGGGCATTTTGATCCTTCCGTATACATCGATTCCGCCACGCTAAAGTGCTCGCTGTGACAGTTCGCGCACCTGAAGATCAGGGTCTGGCTTTGCCCGTCATTATCGGCGGACACTCCGTGGTAGTGTTCGCATCGACATCGCGGGCACTCCCAGTGCTGCAGAGGAGTATTGAGCGCGGCACGTACCTTTCGTAAAAGATCCGCCTCTGTGAACGGTTTTTGCAGGAATAAGTTCGCCGGAATGTGGTCGGCCTCTGCGATCAGGTCGGGGAACCCGGACACGTAAACGGTCTTCAGGTTATGCTGCAGCCGCGCCAGTTGCGCGCTTAATTCCACACCGCTCATTCCCGGCATATCGATATCGGTCAGCAGGAGATCCACGCCGTGCGGCTGCTTGCGGAACAGGTCAATCGCCTCGCGGCCATGCCTTGCTTCCACCACGCGAACTCCTTCTGCCGCCAGGACGCGGTGAATAATTTCCCGCACCTGGTTATCGTCATCCACTAGAAGTACGGTCGCACTGGGTTTCTTCGGAGAGGGTGCAGGGGTGTCGTTCACAAAGACTTAGTCGCGTTTTAGTCTCTGCCGTCTCTACGGCTTGCGCCAAAACTTGCCGTAGAGCTCGCAAAACAATGGGGATATTGGCCGCGAACGGGCCTCCAATTGGTGACTACCCCCACGGCAGCGACGGCCGTGACGGATCGTTCGGCCTGAGAAACGCCCCTCCCCCCGCGCACTATAAAACATAGTCCGTGTCATGACTTCCGCGATTGCCGGTTCCGGCCACAGCCTTGTCGGGGAATCGCCGCAGATCTGCCAGATTCGCCGGCACGTCGAGCGGCTGGGCCGGTGCCGCACGCCCGTGCTGCTGCTGGGAGAAAGTGGCACGGGAAAAGAAGTCGTCGCTCGCGCCATCCATGATCACTCGGAGTCCGGTAACTTCGTTCCTATCGATTGCGGCTCCCTGGTGGGGCCGCTCCTGGAAAGCGAGTTGTTCGGCCATGCGCGGGGCGCCTTTACCGGTGCCTCCGAAGCCAAGCGCGGTCTGATCGAACTCGCCGATGGCGGCACGGCTTTTTTCGACGAGATTGGAGATTTGCCGCTCGACATGCAGGTGAAGCTCCTGCGGCTGCTGCAGGAGCGTGAATTCCGCCCGGTCGGCTCGCTCAGCACCAAAAAGGTAGAGATCCGTGTCATTGCCGCCACCCACCGCGATCTGGCCGCCGGGGTCGCGCACAAGACATTTCGGCAGGATTTGTTTTATCGGCTGAATGTAGTGACGCTCCGCTTGCCGCCCTTGCGCGAGCGCACTTCCGACATTCCGCTGCTCGTCGATCGGTTTCTCGAACGGCTCGGTGCGCACTACAGGGTCTCGGGCCCGTGCATGGATGCCCTTCTGAGTTATGCGTGGCCGGGCAACGTGCGCGAGCTGCAAAACTGCATTGAGCGCATGGTCGCCATGAATTCCGGCCCCTTGCTGCAGACCGCCGATCTTCCCTCGGCTCTGCAATACCACCTGCAGGGCGAGCCCTCGCATGCGTTTTCCGCCGTCGCCGCCGCCGGCGCTGCTGCGCCCCCGCGTTTCGCGGGCTCGCAATCGGGTATCATTCCTTTGACGGAGATGGAGCGCCAGGCCATCATCAACGCCCTCGAGTACACAAAGGGCGACCGCGCCGCTGCGGCGCTGTTACTCGGCATCGGCCGCACCACTCTGTATCGCAAACTGAAAGAGTACGGCCTGTCCGTTTGACCATCTCGCTCGACGCCACCTATAGCCTGGGAGATCATCTGTCCGGGGTTGGCGTCTATTCGCGCGAGCTCATGGCCGCTTTGGCCGCCGCACATCCTGAACAGCGTTTTCTACGCTGCTACCGTCCTCACCGTTTTCTGCGCGCGCTCGCACAGCCGGTTCCGGCCAACACGCGACGCGCTCTGCTGTACGAGCCCCTGTTTCCCCGCGCCCGCGATTTCTTCCACGGCCTGAACCAGCGTGTCCCCGAAATGCCGTTCCGGCGAACCGTGACTACATTTCACGACCTTTTTGTGCTCTCCGGCGATTATTCCACTCCCGATTTCCGCCGGCGCTTCACTGCGCAGGCCCGGCGCGCAGCCGCGGCATCCGACGCTGTCATCGCGGTTTCAGCATTCACCGCGGGCCAGGTCGCGGATTTGCTGGGCGTCGAGCGAGCGCGCATTCATGTCGTGCACCACGGTACCGAGCATCTCACGCCCATTTCGGGGGTGGCTCGCGAGAACATCGTGCTCAACGTGGGGGCGGTGCAGAAGCGCAAGAACATCGTTCGACTGGTGCAGGCTTTTGAGCAAACCCCGCCGGGATGGAAGCTCGTGATCGCCGGATCGGAAGGTTATGGCTCAAGTGAAATCCTGGATCGCATCACAGCCAGCCGGCGGCGCGCCGACATTCAGGTGCTCGGTTATGTTTCCGCGGCGGAACTCGCGCGCCTCTACGCACGCGCCCGGATCTTTGCGTTTCCCTCGCTCGACGAAGGTTTTGGCATGCCTGTCCTGGAGGCGATGATTTCTGGTGTTCCTGTAGTGGCAGGGGACCGGTCGGCTCTGCCCGAGGTGTGCGGCGAGGCGGCTATATTAGTCGATCCCGAGGACGTTTCCGATATTGCGGCAGCCCTTTGCCGGCTTATGGACGATGGAGGAGAGAGAAACCGGCTAATCGGTGCGGGATACAGTCGTGCGCGGGAGTTTTCCTGGGAGCGAGCTGCGGCGCAAACCTGGAACGTCTATCGAATGCTGCTGGCGGGTTGAGTGCTCTACCGGCGCTCTACTTCAGGTCTTCGTCGACCGCGATTTTCAGCGCCCGAAGGAAGCGCTGGTCCTGGTTGGTGAACTTGATCTTGCCGGTTGATTCGAAAACGCGCTTCGGCTCCGGCCGCGTTTCCGTCTGCCCCCCATCCGCCGCATCCTCGTTTTCATCGCGCTTATTAAACCCGATCGTCGCCTCAAGCACCAGGAAAACGTCATATCCAGCCTGCTTGATCTCGCCGATGGCCTCCGCGATGCGATCCGAATCCGATAGCGAGTCGTTGATCGCGTTCCCGAGTTCCTGCATCAAGGCTTTTAAATTCTCTTCCAAAATCAGCCCCTTTCTCCGCAGCGATTAGCCCGGAGGACCCTACTAACCGGATGCGCCTGAGAGCCAAAACGTTCCAAACCGTTTCATCGCAACCGGAGCTAGAGCCGAGTGCCCGTTCCGATTGTATTGAACCCCATGACGCCGCACAAGTTCATAATCGTCAAAAACGTACCGTTTCATTAGTAACTTACGGCAACCGTACCATCCGCGGATTGAACTGTGCTGTCTAATTCCTTTGCTACCATAAAAACGTGACCGCAAACCGCCTGGTCCACCAAGGATATCAGTTCGTTCGGCATGTAGTACCTGCGGTGATCCGGCCCGCCCACAGCCTCTGGCATGAGATGATCGGCTTCCTTTTTCTAGTACTTGCGGCCATGCCCATCCCCTCCGCCATTCGCACCGTCCGAGAACTCGAACACGGTGGCGGTAGTGTCGTTCGCTTGGTTGTGACCGTTCCCTTCGTGATCATCATGGCGGGGTACGGCCTCTCATCGTTCCGGCGGGCCCGGAAGATCTCACGCTCGTGAGCCGCGAACTCGGCAAACCCGGCGAATTCCCTTATACGCGCGGCATCTATCCTGACATGTACCGGGGACGCCTGTGGACCATGCGCCAGTATGCCGGTTTCGGCAGCGCCGAGGAAAGTAACCAGCGTTACCGCTACCTGCTTTCCCAGGGCACCACCGGCCTCTCGGTTGCATTTGATCTTCCTACACAGATGGGGCTCGACTCCGACCATCCCTTGGCGGCGGGCGAGGTGGGCCGCACCGGCGTAGCGATTTCCTCGCTCGAAGACATGGAGCGATTGTTTGCCGGCATCCCGCTCGACCGGGTTTCCACCTCCATGACCATCAACGCCACCGCGGCAATTCTGCTCGCGTTTTACGTCCTGACCGCCAGGCGCCAGGGAGCCGGCCAGCACAAATTGGCCGGTACGGTGCAGAACGACATCCTGAAGGAATACATCGCGCGCGGGACTTACATTTATCCGCCCCGTGGATCGATGCGCATCATCACCGACATGTTCGGTTGGGCATGCCGTGAACTGCCGGAATGGAATCCCATTTCGATCAGCGGCTACCATATCCGCGAAGCCGGATCCACTGCGGTACAGGAAGTCGCGTTCACCTTCGCCGATGCTATCGCTTACATTGAGGCTGCCATGGGTGCCGGGCTGGCGGTCGATGACTTCGCACCGCGCCTTTCGTTTTTCTTTAACGCCCATAGCAATTTCCTCGAAGAGATCGCGAAGTACCGTGCCGCGCGCCGCCTCTACGCCCGCTTGATGCGTGATCGTTTTGGAGCCCGGAACCCAAAATCGCTTCTCCTCCGTTTTCATGTGCAAACCGCTGGGTCGACGCTGACCGCGCAACAGCCTGACGTCAACCTCATCCGCACATCTATCGAGGCGCTGGCGGCAGTGCTCGGCGGAGCTCAATCGCTCCACACCAATTCGCGCGACGAAGCGCTGTCACTACCTACCGAAGAATCCGTGCGGCTGGCATTGCGCACGCAGCAGATCATCGCTTACGAAAGCGGGGTTGCCAACACGGCCGACCCCGTGGGCGGTAGCGAATACATCGAAAGCCTGACCGACGCTATCGAGCGCGGGGCAGAAGAATACCTGAAACAAATCGCCAGCATGGGCGGGACCCTTCGCGCCATCGAGACCGGCTACATTCAGGGCGAAATTCAAAATGCTGCCTTTGAATTTCAAAAAGCAGTGGAAAACGGCACCCAAGTCATCGTAGGCGTCAACCGGTTCCGCATGGACGAAAAACGGAAGATCCCCACGTTTCGGATTGATCCGGCGATCGAACGCGGGCAACGGGAAGGGCTCACCCGGCTCCGCAGCCGCCGTGATCCGCAAAAAGCAGAGGAATCTTTGGAAAAGCTCGAACGGGCGGCACGCGGTACGGAAAACCTGATGCCGCCGATTCTCGAAGCCGCTGCCGCCTATGCCACGCTGGGCGAGATCTCGGACCGGCTCAAATCCGTATTTGGCGAATACCGTGAAGCGGCGTAAGGCGCAGCCGGCGCTGCGGCATGCCGCACGCGTGGCTTGCGGTCGCGAAGACCTAGTTTGTACAACAGGCGTCCTACGTGATCGCGGTCGTAGTGCACGCCGAATTGGTTCTCAATGACCGCTGCCATCCGGGCGGTCGTCCAATGATCATCCGAGAAACCGTAGGCCATGGGCCGTTCACGGTAGATTTGCGCCACCCGATCCAGTTGGTCCTTGGTCAGACGGCTGGGCCGTCCCGTAGCTTTGCGGCGCTTTAGTGAATCGACACCCTTGTTTGCCAGCGCACGAAACCAGCGGGAAGCGGTGGTGCGGCTGACGGAAAATTTGCGGGCTACCTTCGATTGAGAGAGGCCGTTCAGCAGATCTTGAGCTGCCTCGAGACGTCTCTGTTCCATCTCCTCACGAGTTAAGGAGATCTGAGCGGCTATATCCATAGTCGCGCGGAATGTGTTTGGCCAGAGCAAAATCAGGATACCGCAAAACAATTAATCTGTAAATTGTTTTTTGTGGGAGTGAATCAATAACGGCGTTATTGATTGGGTGACGCCGGTCACAACCGTTGCGCAGATTTTGCCCGTCTGGAAACTGCGGAAAACGTGCATCTTACTTTGCCGGCGCGTTACCGGCGTCAGCAGGCGATCGAAAGACGGGTGTTATTCTCCGGGCACATGGTACCCACCACCTTAACCACTGATCCACAAACCCTCACGGCCGCCGGTCCGGCCGCGCCTACTACCGGACTCGACATTTCGGGTCTGACCGGCGACTACACTCTGGAAATCACCGTGCAGGCTCTAACGGCCGCCAGCGGCACGCCAAAAGCGCGCGTCATCCTGGAAGACACGGTCAACGCTTTCACGGCCGCGGTCCCGGTCGTCGAGGTCAATATCCCCGGGCCGGTGACGACACCGATTACGCATTTGTTCCGCAGCGATGAAGCGCCGTCGCTGCGCCTCGGTACAGCCAGCGCCAAGCTTCGCCTGAATGTGGTTACGCTCGAAGGCACGTCTCCCAGTATCACGGTACACGGCGCCATCTGGCAGTAAAATAAGAGGCGGTGCCCGCCGCCAACCTCCGCGTGGTTCTGGTTTCACCGCGCAACCCCCTGAATATGGGTGCCGCGGCGCGAGCCATGTTCAATTTTGGCTTCTCGCGCCTGCGCGTGGTGAATCCGTACGAAGTGGCATTTCGCGAAGCCCGGTCGGCCGTCGCCGGCCGGCAGGTCTTGCAGGCGGCCGAAGAATTTCACTCAGTTGCCGATGCCGTGGCCGACTGCGCCCTGGTCGTGGGCACGACTTCGCTCGGCCACCGGGAGCTGGCGCATCGCCTCGTGCCGCTCGAAAAGGGCGCGCCGCAAATCCGGCGGCAATTGCAGTCGGCCCCGGTAGCGCTGCTGTTCGGCTCCGAGAAATTCGGCCTCAGTAACGACGATCTGGCGCATTGCCACTGGCTTATCCGAATCACCACGGCCGACTGGCAGCATTCCATGAACCTGGGCCAGGCCGTGGCCGTTTGCCTCTACGAGTTGTCGCGCGGCAGGCTGGGTACCGCGCCCAAACCGGTACGGGCGGCGAAAGCGGCTACAGCCGCAGATGCGGAACAAATCACTAAGATGCTGCTCGACGCGCTGGAGCGAAGCGGATATGTCAACCCGCGGACCGCGCCCTCGACGCAAATCAAGATCCGGCGCCTCGTCCGCCGGCTGCATGTCAGTGCGCGTGACGTACCGGTGCTGCTGGGCATGCTGCGGCAGATTTTATGGAAGCTCGATGCGACGTGATGCCTAGCGAAAGATGAGCGTGACATCGACGGCGTGGTTTTGCTCGTCGATTTTGGTCGAAGCTCTGGCGTCGTGGAGATTCTCGAACAGCTTGTCTTCGCGGATGCGGCCCAGAAAGTAATCCGGGTAAGCGGCGTCAAACGGTTTGCCTTCCTTCGGCCCCCAAAGCTCGCGGACACCGGCCGTGGAATTCAGATCCAGGCCCTGAATTTCCAGTTTTCCCATCGTGAACTGCGGGCCTGGTTCCAGCCGGATCCCCACATTGACGGTCTTGTTTTTTTCGTTGATGGAACGCTCTACCGTGGCCGAGGCGCGCATGTAACCCTGGCGCTGGACCAGCTTCTTAATACGGTCGACCCCCTCGTTGATCTCGTCGAAATTTACCGTGTCACCGGGTTTGAATTTTCCTACCTTCAACAAATCGCTGCTGCGGCGCGCGTAAGCGCCAACGATACTCACCTCACCCAGCTTGTACTCCTCCCCCTCGTCGACCGTGACGGTGGCTATTACGCCTTCATTGTCGGAGGCCTTCTCCGCCGTGATTTTCGGAAATTTCACCGCGATACGACCCTTGGATTCGTAGATCGGCCGGATGCTGGTGTTGAGCAGGCCGCGGAATCCGTCCTCTGAATAGGGGAAGCCGACAGCAACTTCGGCAATCCGGTTCTGCAGGTTAATGGCGGGAATCACTTTGCTACCGGTGAATTTCACTTCGGCGATGGTGGGAACGGGCGCCGCGGACCGGAGGATGACCCCGTACTGATCTACCCCCGCAGGCGCCAGTTTGGCGAGAACCTTTTCGGGCTTCTTCTTCGCCGCGAGATATTCTTCGGCAAGAGCGGCGTAGCGCTTTAGCGCTTCGGCAGTACCGGGGAGCTTGCCGTTGAACATGGGATCCTTGGTTTTTAGCCAGGCGGTGAAATCGGGCATCTCGATGGGCAGGCCCTGCACGATGAGGGGATAAATCTGGGCGACTTCGGTCACCTGAATCGTGGCTGCGTAGCCGGTCTGGTCAGCGTTGGAAGCGAAGCGATAGCTGACCTCCTCAAAGACGCCGGTGGCCTGGAGACGGTCGCGGGCGGCATCGAAATCCGGCTTGCCCGCTGTTTGGCCGATTTTCAACCCGGAGACGGCGAGGATCTGGTCTTTGGTGTAGTTGTGGTTTCCCTCAACTGTTAAGGATTGGATGGGCCATTTATCCGGAGCAGGGGTAGGTGCCGCGGCAGCGGATTTTTTCGTCGATTTCTTGGCTGTCTGGGGGAAAAGCGGCGTAAGCGCGAGGAGGAGCCATACTCCGGAAAGGCGCAGCATCATCTTTATCTTAGGAGACGCGGCCCGCGCAGGCAGGTTCCAATGGAATGAGAGGGCGCAATCAACCGGATGCCAGTTTCTTCAGCCAGATCACGATTCCGGTGACGGCCATGACCACCAGCAGCAGACTGGAGAGAGACATGACGATGTGCCCGGCCGTCCCGCCGATGTCGCCGGTATGGATGGAGCGGTTGAAACGAATCCAGCGATAGCCCTGCGAGTCGGTCAGGAAATTATGGACGGCGAGCGCTCTTCCGCTGTACTGGTCGATGGCCACGGTACTGTGCGCGCTGCCGGAAGTCTCTTCCGGGACCCGCAAAATGACCATATAGGCATCCTCGGGCCGGCGCGGAAGGAAAATCAGATCGAGGGCTGCGTTGGGAATCGCCTGGCGAGCAGTGGCGATTGCCTGGTCCACGCTGATGGGTGAGGAACTGCCTGCGGGCGTGGATTTCGGCTGCTCTCCGAAGCTCGGGCGCGCGGAGTTCGTCAGCGAGTAAATCGCTTTTTCGGGCCATTCGAATCCGATGAAGATTCCAGTCAGAGCGGAAACCCACAGGAAGAGGCAGGCATAGATTCCGATGACCTGGTGCAGATCGAAGCAAACGCGGAACCACGGCCCGTTCCAGCGGATGGTGCTGCGTTTGGTGCGCCACCAGAGCACCAGACCGGTAGGCACGAGCAGGCACAACGCCAGGCCTGCATAGCTGACAACCATCTTGCCGGCTGGCGCCCAGGATGCCTGTCCGTTTCCGGTGAGGCGCAAGTGAACCTGGTGAATGAATCCCAGCCACTGCTGGGTGCGCCCGGGTCTGGTGCGCCGGCCCAGAATCGCGCCGGTGTATGGGTTCACGGTAACGGAAGACTTGTCGGAGAGCTGCATCGACTGCGCGAGATCACGGTCCTGCGGGATCTGGACCCCCTGCACGCGTAGCGGGGCGAAACTTCGCTCGACGCCGGAGATCAGTTTGCTTTCCGAGAGAGCCTGGCCTTGGGCGACGCGCCAAAAACCGGGGTGCAGCCAATGATCGATGTCGCTTTCGAAAGCCATCACGCTGCCGGTGAGCCCGAGAATGATCAGAAACAGGCCAGAGACCAGGCCCAGCAGCAAATGAATCTTCAGTACAAGTTTGCGCACTCGATTGACGTGAGCCGCGCCATATTCACGTGAACTGCGGCGGATCAGTGATATTCTACCGATTGCGTGGTGGAGGTGAGCATGCTTGCGCGGAATCTATTTCCTTCGCATCGATATGTAGTTCATGTGGCGACGGGGCTGGATGCGGGGGAGGCGTTAGGAGGATTCGAGGAAGCCTCTGGACCTGAAACCGGACCGCTGATGAAAATTCCAGGCGTGCACAAACTAGGCGACGTGACGTTGAAGCGGGGCGTGGTGAATTCTTCGGGGCTGTGGAACTGGCTCACGCAGGCGCGCCACGCGGGACCGTCGACGACCTGGGATGCGATCGTCACGCTGCGCAATGAAAGCGGGCAGCCGATTCTTTCCTGGAAGCTCAAGAACGCGAAGCCGAAGAAGTACACGGGCCCGGCGCTCGGAGGAAAGGGAGGCGGTGATACGGCGATCGAGGAGCTGGTTCTCTCGCACGAGTCGATCGAGTTGGTGCCGCCGAGGTGAACCTCTCACCGCAGAGTCGCAGAGACGCAGAGAACAACTGCTTCAGTTGCGGGGCGCGGATTCGAGTGACTTGATTTGGGCGCGCACGTCGTCGGCGTCGCGGCTGTGCGGGGCAATTTTTAGATAAGTGCGCAGGTGATCGAAGGCGCCGGGCGTGTCGTGTTTCGCAGCAAGCAGCATGCCGAGCAGATATTCGGCTTGCGGGGCTTCGCGGGCCATGTCCATCGCGATGGCCTGACGGGCGCTTTTCTCCGCCTCATCGAGGCGCTGGAGATGCTCCTCGGCGACGGCGGCATACAGAAAGATCAGCGGATCGCCCTCAGGCTGATTTGCCAGCGCCGCGCCGGTTACTTGCAGAGCGTCCTGGTAGCGGCCTTGTGAGAGGTTCAGATTCGCGAGCCGGGCGTAGGCGGGGATGTAATGGGGATTGGCGACGATAGCGTGCTCATAGCTCTGGCGAGCGCGATCGGGGTCCTGCTCCATTTCGGCTAACTGGCCGAGCGAGTTCCAGGCGGACGCGTAGTTTTTGTACTGCCTGGTGGCGTGCTCGAGGTGCTCGCGAGCTTTGGCGAGATCCCCATCGGCCAGTGCGGCGGCGCCATCGGCGAAGGATCGCTGCGCCTTCTTGGGAGCTTGCGGATCGGCGAAGAGAGGCTCATCGGGACCGAGATCGCCGGGCGTGCCGTACTTCCACTGGTCGGGATCGGCGGGCGGCTTGAAATTCTCGGTGCTGAAGACCTGCCAGTTGCCGTCCGGGCCGGCGACTTCGAGGACGAGCGCGAGATAGTAGGGCGGGCCCTGATAATACGACACGCGGATGCGGTGTATGCCGCCGGCGAGATCGACGCTGCCGGTGCGCACGTGGCCCGCGGTATGGATGCCGTCGTTATCGACAACGACGTGGCCGTCGATGTAGAGTTTCGAGCCATCATCGGAAGTGAGGCGGAATTGATAATTGCCGGGCGCGGCGATGTAGAAGCGGCCGGTGTAATCGATGGCGAAGCCGGCGACGCGGCTGGTGACGCCGGGAAAACCTTCCTTGAAGACGCGTTGCGGAACGTTCAGGGACGGCGTATAGATTACGCCGATGGGGTCCATGGCGCTGAACGCCGGCAGCGCGGGAATGCGGGGATGAACGAAATAGATTTGGCCGCGCAGTCCGAACGAGATCACAACGGTCGTGCCAAAGGTGGGCATGTCGGACTGCGGGAATGCGGCAGGGAGGAGAAAAAGCGCGAGAAGGGGGAAGCGGATCATTGAGCATCCGTATTGACGAAGATGAAGCGGGCGAGGTTGCGGATTTGGGAGAGCTCGTTGGCATCCGCACCGGAGGCTCCGCGAGTGATCCCGGCTTCGACGCAGGAGTGAAGCTGCGCGGCGGCTGGGTGGGCGAGCGGGGAATCAGGCGGCGGCTCGGGTGGTGGAACGGGCTGGGCCAGAGGGGGGATTTGCAATTCTTCCAGGATGGCCGCGGCGACCTGGGCGCATTCGTGACAGATGTAGGCTCGCGGGTCAGCGTTCGGGGAACCAATCAGCTTGATGCTGTCGGATCGGTATTTGCGGCAGAAGGAGCAGCGTCGGTCGGTAACTGGCTTTTGACGCATAAAAAATCTGCTACTAGGTTAGCAGCGGGATTCAGGATGAGTGCCGCGGCGGCAGATTACAGTGTGTCTAAGATTGTCTGACGCGAGACTTGTTTATGACCGGCAACTGTGCGGAGGATGGCACCAAGCGTCCCGATGCGCAGGAATTCGTGGGCCGGGACTGCGATTCGCTGATGCGAGGGGTGTTCAGTTTCCAGGATCAGGTGGCTTCCGACCTGACGACTCGATAGCCCCATCGACGGCAGAGACAGGCGGCAAGATCGCGGCCGGCAAGATTCCTGGGAAGTTTCACCGAAGCGCGAGCATTTCGTCCCGAACCAAATGCAAGCGGATTCGATTAGGGGCTTGGCGATCGAAGAAGTATGCTTCCACGGCCTCACGTACGTTGGAACGAAGCTCGTCCCACGTGTTCCCTTGGGTGAAGATGTTTTCGGAGAGGCATTCGGCGGAGTAGCCGCCATCGCCGTCTTGCGTTACTTCGAAAACCAGTTCGTCCGACACGGGCATAGAGTCATTGTATCGTTCGGTGCATCTATATAAGGGGGAGGCCTAGCAGAATCTGCGCTTTCGCGGGTTTTGAGTATGTAGAATGGAAAAAGTGCCTTACGATCTGATCATTATCGGGAGTGGTCCGGGCGGGTATTCCGCGGCGGTGCGCGCCGGACAGTACGGGTTGAAAACCGCCATCATCGAAAAGGATCCGAAATTGGGTGGCACGTGCCTGCATGTGGGGTGTATTCCGACCAAGGCGCTGCTGCACACGGCGGATGTTTGGGAGCGGTTTGTGCACTCGGCCGAAGAGGGGATCATCTGCGAGAAGCCGCGCGTGGATTACCCGAAGGTGGTGGAGCGGAAGAACGGCATCGTTGCCAAGCATGCCAAAGGCGTCGAGTTTTTGATGAAGAAGAACAAGGTCGAAGTGATTAAGGGCTACGCGACGCTGAAGGGCGGCGGGCGCGTGGACGTGACCAACGACCAGGGAACACAGACGCTCGAGGCCAAGAACATCATTGTGGCGACGGGGTCGGAAGCGCGGATGCTGCCGGGATTGAAGCCGGATGGCGAGCGCATTCTGACGAACATCGAGATTCTAAATCTGACGGCGATCCCGCGGACGCTGGCGGTGATTGGCGCCGGCGCGGTAGGTGTGGAGTTCGCATCGATCTTCAACCGGCTGGGCACGGAAGTAACGGTGCTGGAGATGCTGCCGCGCATCGTGCCGGTGGAAGACGAGGAAGTTTCGAAGGAACTGGAGCGTCTGTTCCGCAAGAGCAAGATTCGCGTAGAGACGGGCGCCAAGGTGGAGAAGGTCGAGATTATCGATTCGTGCTGCAAGATTTCGGTCACGTTGAGCAACGGGAAGAAGGAAGACCTGGCTGCCGAAAAGCTGCTTGTGGCAGTGGGGCGGAAGCCGAACACGGAGAAAATCGGGATCGAGAACACGAAGATCGAGCTGGATCGCGGCTTCGTGAAAGTCAATCAGTGGCAGCAGACGGCGGAGCCGGGCGTTTACGCGATCGGCGATATCGTGGCCGGGACTCCGCAACTGGCGCATGTGGCAACGCGCGAGGGGATGATCGCGGTGGCCCACATGGCGGGAAAACCAGTGGTGCCGATCAACCGCAACCGCATTCCGGGCGCGACCTACACGGAGCCGGGGATCGGCAGTGTGGGGCTGACGGAGGCGCAGGCCAAGGCCCAAGGGTACAAGGTAAAGGTCGGCAAGTTTCCCTTCATGGCCGACAGCAAGGCGACGATTCTGGGGCGGCACGACGGATTCGTCAAGGTGGTGGCGGACGAGAAATACGGCGAGATCCTGGGAGTGCATATCATCGGGCCGGAAGCGTTCGAGCTGATTTCGGAAGCGGTGACTGCGATGGAGGCCGAGGCCACGGTCGAGACCATGATGCAGACGATCCACGCGCATCCGACGCTCTACGAAGCCATGGGCGAGGCATTCAACAACGTCTACGGTTTGGCGATTAATGCCTGAAGCATTACTTCACCGCCGAGACGCGGAGACGCCGAGAAAACCGGGCCGCACACGCGTAAAGAGTCTATGCGAATGGCAAGATTTGGGCGTGCTGGATTATGGCGAGGCATTTGCAATCCAGCGGGATCTGGTGGAGCGGCGCAAGCGTGGCGAGATTGCCGACCAGTTTTTGATCGTGGAGCATCCGCATACCATCACGCTGGGGCGCAACGGGCATCCGGAAAATTTACTGGCGCATGAGGACGTGCTGGCGCGGGCGGGAGTGGCGTTTCATCACACGGACCGCGGAGGGGATATAACGTACCACGGGCCGGGGCAAATCGTCGGCTACCCTATTCTCGATCTGCGCGACTGGAAACGAGACGTGGGCGCGTATGTGCGGGCGATCGAGCAGGTGATCATCGACACGCTGGCGGATTTCGGATTGCAGGGGGAGCGTGTTCCGCCTATGACCGGGGTCTGGGTGGCCGGGGCTAAGATTGCAGCGATCGGTGTGCACATCAGCCGCTGGGTGACTTCGCACGGTTTTGCTTTGAACCTGACGACGGATTTGAGTTATTTCCAGTACATCGTGCCGTGCGGACTGACGAAGCCCGTGACGTCGATGGCGGCGCTGGGAGTGCCGGCGCGGCGGAAAGACGTGATGGAGCGGCTGGTCATTCACTTCGGGCGCGTTTTCGAGACAGAAATGACGGGAGAATGGATGCATGACTGACGTCGTGATGCCCCAAATGGGCGAGAGCATTGTCGAAGGGACGCTGACCAAGTGGCTGAAGAAACCGGGCGATCACGTAGAACGCGACGAGCCGCTGTTCGAGATCTCGACCGACAAGGTGGACACGGAGATCCCGTCGCCCGCGGCGGGCACGCTGAGCGAAGTGCTGGTGGAGGAAGGCAAGACGGTAGGGATTAATACCGTCGTGGCGCGGATCGAGGATGGCGCAGGGAATGGCGCATCGCCCGCGAAGGCGGCGGCACCGCCTCCGGCAAAACAAGCGGCGCCTCCCGCAGAACAACCCCGGCAAGCTGCTGCGCCGGCCGCGCCTGAAGCTCCGCCTCCGGTCGGGGAACCCGACGTTGCGGGACCGGAAGCCTACGCGCCGCCGGAAGAAGTAGCGCCTGCTGGACCGCTTTCGCCGCTGGTGCGCAAGATGGCGCGCGAGAACAATATCGATCTTTCGCAGGTTAGAGGCACGGGCGCGGGTGGGCGAATCACCAAGCAGGATGTGGAGGCGTTCCTGGCGGCAGGGAAAAAGGCACCGGCACCGGCTCCGCAAAGACCCGCGCCGGTGCAGGCGCCGCCCGCTGCTCAGGCTGCATATGTCCCGCCAGCTGCTTCAACGGCAGCGAAGGTACGGGTCGAGCCCATGAGCACCATGCGGCAGAAGATTGCCGAGCACATGGTAATGAGCAAACGGACCTCGGCGCACGTGACCACGATTCATCGCGTCGATATGACCAAGGTTGCCAGGATGCGCGACCGCCACAAAGCGGATTTCCAATCGCGCTACGGCATGACCCTGACGTACCTGCCGTTCGTCGTACGCGCGGCGGTGGAAGCGCTGCGCACGTATCCCATCGTGAACGCGTCCATCGAAGGCACCAACATCCTCTATCACAACGAGATCAACATCGGAATCGCGGTGGCGCTGGAGAACGGGCTCATCGTGCCCGTGATTCGCAATGCCGACGAGCGGAATGTGCTGGGACTGCAGCGGGCGATCGTGGATCTGGCTTCGCGGGCACGTTCCCGGCAGCTCAAGCCCGATGAAGTGCAGGGCGGGACGTTCTCCATCACGAATTTCGGCAGTTTCGGCAGCATCGTGGCGACGCCGGTCATTAACCAGCCGCAGGTGGCGATTCTTGGAGTCGGCGCAGTAACGAAAGAGCCGGTGGTGATTGATGACGCGATTGCCATCCGCTCCATTTGCTATCTCTCGTTAACCTTCGATCACCGGTTGATCGACGGCGCACTGGCGGATCAGTTCACGGCAAAGGCGAAAGCGGCGCTCGAGAACTGGTCGGAAGAGGTGCTGTAAAGGCGCGGTATGGAACTCGATCAGATATTCCTTGACTCCTCGGCCCGCCGTCTGGAGCTGTTGCTCTCGCGCATTCGCGACTGCCTGGCGAAGCTCTCGCCGGGCGAGATCTGGGCGCGCGGCAATGAGAACGAGAACGCCATCGGGAATCTGGTGCTGCATTTGAACGGCAATGTGCGGCAGTGGATCATCTCGGGCGCGGGTGGCGCGCCGGACAACCGCCAGCGCGATACGGAATTCGCGCGGCGCGCTCTGATGGACACTGACGAACTCTTAGGACTGCTGGACGGAACGGTGAAAGAGGCAGTCGCGGTGCTCCATCGCACGACGGGCGATCGTTTGGCGGAGCAGGTGACGATTCAGAAATACAACGTCACCGTGCTCGAAGCGATCTATCACTCGGTGGAGCATTTTTCGCATCACACCGGGCAGATCATTTTCGCGACCAAGATGCTGACGGGTGAAGATCTCGGCTTCTATCGGCACCTGAATACAGCCGCCGGCGCACCCGGCGAAAAGACGCCATAAGCGCGTGGCTTACTTGCACGCGATCGCCCGCACCGGCGGCAGCTTCCCCTTCCCGGCCGGCTTGCCATATTCGACGACACACGTCGTGAGCTTCGGCGAAAGCTTCTGCTCCACGGGCTTGGCGGGCTTGTCGTACGTGCAGACAAGGTAGTAGCCGCGCTCGGCGTGAGGATCGAGGCGCCAGGTGGCGCGGGAGCCGTCTTTCGTATCCACGATCTGGTCATAGACGAGGGAGGCCTGCTCCTCGGGTTTGCCGTCGAAAAACGTGACCATGGAGAGATGCGCGAGAGGGCAAAGGTCGGCGGCGACCACGCATGGGATGAACACGCAGCAAAATAGAAGGAGTCGCAAGCGTCCAGCGTACTACCGTCAGGCCAGAATATTCAGCAGGGTTTTCTGCATCTGGTTGCCGACTTCGAGGCTTTTGAGGTTGGCCTGGTAATCATTGGCGGCCTGCAGCAGCGATACCATGGCATCGCTTAGAGATACGGTGTCCTGCTGCGGCTGGCTGGGCTCAATCGGCTGTGCCACCTTCGACGCGGCCTGGTCAAAGGCTTCCTGGGCACGGCTGAGGCCCTGGAGTGGCGTGTCCAAATTAACCATAGATCGCCTCCATATCTACTCTTCGGCCTTTTTGAGCCTGGATTTCAAATTTTTTTTCGGGCACTTATCCGACTGATTCCTTGAGGGAAACGGCTTTGCCAGCCGCGCTAAGATCGAATTCGGATGTCCCACGTCGCCATTCCCGCGATCCAACTCCTGCCCGTTCCTGCGGGCTGTTTCCTCATGGGCTGCGAGACCGGCCGCGACGAAGAGAAGCCTGTACATCGCGTCTGGGTGGATGCTTTTCTCTTGGGCGCTTTCCCGGTGCGCAATCGGGATTACGAACCGTTTCTGCGCGCCACCGGACACGCCGTACCGCCACTCTGGAGCGATTCAGGTTTCAACCATCCCGATCAGGCGGTGGCCGCGGTGAGCTGGTTCGAAGCGTCGGAATATTGCGAGTGGTTGAGCTCAGAAACGGGTTCGCGCTACCGGTTGCCTACGGAGGCGGAATGGGAACGAGCGGCGCGCGCGGGCAGGGAAGGGGAGCTGTACGTCTGGGGCAACGAGAGTCCGCAGGAGAACGCCGGTTACATCGCGCGATGGGGCGGTGATGTGAAGGCTACGCTACCGGTGGGCGGCGCGCCGAATGCTTGGGGTTTTTACGAACTGGGCGAGAACGTCCACGAATGGTGCGCCGACTGGTTTCAAAAAGACTATTACGCCATCTCGCCGGAGAACAATCCCCGCGGTCCCGCCACCGGCGAGAGACGGGCATCGCGGGGAGGTTCGTGGCGGCATCATATTAAAGCGAGCCGTTGCGCAGCCCGCTCCAGTATCCCGCCACATTTTCAATACGCGGACTACGGGTTTCGCGTGGCGTGCGATCCCGCGTAGCGGGCCGCGTATTGTAATTGTTCGCGCTCCTGCGGCGTCAAAAGCTGACAGCGCTCAAGATAGGTCCACTCCGGCTCTCGCGGCAGTACCGGCTCGATGGCGTCATACTGCCACCAGCCCCAGGGTCGCGATCCCGGGTCGACCATGGGGAGAAGCTCGGCACGATGTCCGCGCCATGCCATGCGGCGCTCTGCATTGGTTGCGAAGGCTGATGGGCCATGCGGACCGAGCAGCAGCTCCAGATACTGTTCCAGGTTGAGGACGCCCTCCCTCTCCCGTGCCGTTGCAACTGCCGCGCAAGTACCCACGTTCGCCTCCACCAGCCATAGTGCAAGGAAGGCGGGAAGCGTTTCAGTTCTGATTCGATGGGTGTTTCAGGCCGGCACTGGCCGAGTTTCGAAATGTGCGATCATCAGAGCTGCCCCGGCTAATCCTGATTTCGACGGCCCGTTTCATAAGGATGGCTACTGCGAGCATGACCCAGCTTGGTACGTCGCCAGATGCGAAAGAAGTCCGTTTTGACGGAATCCATTGCAATCTGACGATTCAGAGACCTTCGGCGCGGGTTGCGTTGATGAGGATTACCGGAACCGACGTTGGAGAGTTTGGCGATGCGCCGATGAAAGCGCTGGACGATTGGATAGATGGGACATTCCCCTTGGATCTTTTCATCGACGCGCGGGACGTACGGGGCGCATCCATCGAGGTAAGCGGCGATTGGGCCGGCTGGCTGAACGGGCGCAGGGCGGCCCTAGGAAGCGTGACGATGCTGACCGGATCGCGGTTCATCCACGTCACAGCTGAGTTCGTACGGCGGTTTGCGAACCTCGAAGGTTGCATGAGGATCTGTAGCGACCCTGCCGTATTTCAGCAGGCGTTACGCGAAGCCACCGAACCCTAATCCGGCTGGAGTGCGAAGGGTGCTGGCAGCTACGCTACAATCAACCACATGCCTTCCGCTGTAATTTCCGCCAATCGCGAGCTTGATCTCAAGCATCTCTGGCACGGCAACACCCAGCACCGCGGCCTGGAGTCCCGGCCACCGCTGGAAATCGCTTCGGCCGATGGGTGCTACGTTGTGGATGCCGAGGGGCGCCGCTATCTCGACGCGATGGCGGGCCTGTTCTGCGTCAACGTAGGGTACGGACGCCGCGAGATCGTGGATGCGGTGGCCGCGCAGATGGCGCAGCTCGCCTACTATCCGCTGACGCAATCGCATGGGCCGGCCGCACAGCTTGCGGCGCGCGTGGCGGGCCTGCTGCCGGCAGGGCTCAGCCGCGTGTACTTCTCCAACAGCGGATCGGAGGCGGTCGAGACGGCACTCAAAATGGCGCGCCAGTGCGCGCGTCTCATGCACCCGGGCGAGAACCGTTACAAGGTGATCGCGCGCCATCGCGGGTATCACGGATTCACCATGGGAGCCGCCTCGGCCACGGGTCAATCGCCGCGGCGTGCCGCGTTCGAGCCACTCGTGCCCGGCTTTTTACACGTTGTTCCTCCGGATCACTATCGCTGCGGTTTCTGTTCCACGGGGCCGGCCTGCACGTTGCACTGCGCCGATGAAGTGGATCGCGTGATTCGCATGGAAGGGCCGGAGACTGTGGCCGCGGTTATCGCCGAGCCGGTGATCGGCGGGGGCGGGATCTTCCCGGCGCCCGACGGCTACTTCGAGCGGCTGCGCGCCACCTGCGACAGATACGGCGTGCTGCTCATTGCCGATGAAGTGATTACGGGCTTCGGCCGCACCGGCAAAGTGTTCGGTTTCCAGCACTCCGCGATTCAGCCGGACATTCTGACGTTTGCCAAGGGCCTCACGTCGGCCTATCTGCCGCTGGGTGCGACGGTGGCTTCGGAGCGTATTTTCGAAGCGTTCCACGCCGGTCCGCAGACCGAGGTCAAGTTCGCGCAGGTAAGCACTTTCGGCGGCCATCCCAGTTCGTGCGCGGCGGGGCTGGCGAATCTGGATATTTTCACGCGGGAGCGCTTATGGGAGAACGCGGCCTCGACCGGGGCCTACCTTTTCGACAAGCTGCGCGCGATCCGGTCCCCATGGATTGGCGAAGTGCGGGGGCGCGGGCTGCTGATCGGCGTCGAACTGGTCAGCGACGATGCCAAAACCCCTCTGGCAGAAGCCCGTATGGTGCAACTGCTCGGAGAAATTCGCAAAGCCGGGGTGCTGGCGGGCCGCAATAACGATACGGTTCCCGGCTTCTGTAATGTCATTACGATCTCGCCGCCGCTGATTCTCACGCGCGCGCAGGCGGACGAGATTGCGTCCACCATCGAGAGCTGCCTGGCGAAGCTGTAACCGACCGAAACGCACTCAGTGGGCGACGGGCCGGTACTGGAAATTTAAAATCAGCTCGCTGGGTACGGTCTCGGTTCCGCTTACCGCGGGCGCGAACCGCCATCGTAGAGCGGCCTGTTGTGCTGCCGCCACCAGCGAACTGCTGACCACCTGGCCTGACAGTTGCGGTTCCGCCTTGGTCACCACTCCTGTGCTGCTGATCCAGACCTTCACCGAGACCTGCACCGGCGCCGCAATTAATCGGCGCACGCGAGGAGAGAGCGTCGGCTGCACCTGGCGCATGGGGCGCGGGGGCAGATACAAACCGGACGCGCCCCCTGGCCGTTTGTTGGGATGCGTCTCGGCAGGTGGTTGTGCCGGCGCATCCAGCATGGTGACGCGTAAGGGCTCGCCGGAGTTCTTGGGCGCGCCGGTGGAATTGGCGGCCGCCGCATCCGGTTGGGGAGGTGGTCCGACGGCCGGAACGGGCGGAGTTCCTGGCGTAGCGGGCCGGGCGGCCATAAGGGCTAAAACGGTTTCGCTGCTCCTGGTGTTGTTGGGACCGGTGATCTCGAGCCGGAAACGCACGGGAGAATTGGCAGGCGTGTAGGTTACGCTTCCGCTGCGAAGCTGCTCGGTATCGAGCTGCAGATCCTGCTGCTGAGCGTCGCCGTCACGAATGGTTAGAACGCCGCTGACGGCAAGCCGGACGGCGGGGGCGTTCCGGTTCCAGTTGACCCGAAGGTCAGAGCCCTTGCGCTCCACCTGCAGGGATAGCGCCGGAGCGTCCGAGGCCGGTTGATCGGCCCTCTGCGGCATCCATGCGAGATAGCCCTGGTAACCGGCCGCGCCCAGAGCAAACATGACCAGGGTCAGAAGAACAACACGCCAGGCGCTTAACTTGCGCTTAGCCGGCTGCGGACGCAAGCGGTCCTGATCGAGCGGCGTGTAATATTCTTCCGGCGGAGTGGGAGGGGCGTATTCCGGCTGTGTTTGCGGTTCGACAGATTGTTCTGCTTGCACGATTGACGGCATCGACGCCTGGGCGGCTGATGCGGCCCGCAGTCCCGTCAGTTGCCGGGAATCGAAGGGAAATTCTAGAAACGTGAATTCGGAATCGATGCGGCCGTTGTCCCAGAAGAAGAATCCTGCGGTGGCGGAGCCGTCCGCCGCGGGCTTGACCAGCAGGAACACGTTCGCAGGATCGAAAAAATGCGACTGAGCCACGGCCAGGTCATCGGCGCGCAACCCGAGTCCCTCGCCGATGTGCGCCCTGTAGTAGCCGACAACGGATAGCGCGCCGTCTCCGTCGGCGCGGCGCGCCGCCAACAGGCGGTCGAGCTTCCGGCGGTCACTCTCCGACAGGATAAATTTGTGATCGGCGCGATACTCGCAAAGGAGCGGCTCGAAATCTTTAATTTCCACAGTCCGGCTCGCGGCAAAATCGGCCATTCCGTAGAGAATGCCCCCGATTTCCACGCTGTGGGAGGGCACCGACTCGAAAGCCCGGCGGATTTCGCGGCCCAAACTCTCGACCACGTTTAGATGGAGATGGATACGGACCGGGGCACCGGGGAAGGTCCAGGTGTAGAATTCCTGGGCCGAAACGGTTGGCGCGGCGGATTCCTCGAAGGTGGCCATGCGCGAGTTCGTGCGGTGAACTTGATGCCGCCGCTTCGATTATACCGAAGGCCGGCCAAATCAAGCATTCAGGGTATCTCCCGATGTGTGTTCCAGTCCATGGAAACGAGGACACCGTGCTGAAACAGCCTGCTAAAATATAAGGAATTTCCGGCTTCCGCATGACCGATCCAAAACATCGTATCGCCGCCCTTCGAGACGCCCTGGCCACCCGCATCCTGTTGCTGGACGGGGCCATGGGAACCATGCTGCATGGCCAGAGCCTCACGGCCGAGGACGGGCCGGCGCTGGACGGGTGCATGGAGTATCTGGTGAAATCGCGTCCGGAAGCGGTCGCAGGAGTGCACCGGGACTACCTCGCTGCAGGCTCGGATATCATTGAAACCAATTCTTTTGGCAGTACGCGGATCGTATTGAGCGAGTTCGGCTTAGGTGACGAAGTCCATTACTTCAATGCGCAGGCCGCGCGGCTGGCACGCCAGGCGGCCGCCGAGTTTTCCACAGCCGCGAAGCCGCGATGGGTAGCCGGGTCGATGGGGCCGACCACGAAGGTGATTTCGGTGGGAGGGGGCATCACATTCGACCAGCTGCGGCAGGCTTACTATGAGCAGGCCAAGGGTTTGATGGACGGCGGCGCAGACTTGTTGCTGCTCGAAACGTGCAACGACACCCGCGCGGTAAAGGCCGGGCTGTTGGGGATCGAACAAGTCAAGAAAGAGCTGGGGCGCGGCATACCGGTGATGGTGTCGGGAACCATCGAGGCTACGGGCACGATGCTAGCCGGGCAGACGGCGGACGCATTCTGGACTTCGATAGCGCACGCGGATCTGTTATCGGTGGGGTTGAACTGCGCGACGGGTCCGGAGTTCATGACGGACCATCTGCGGACGATCAGTGAGTTGGCTTCGACGCACGTCTCGTGCTATCCCAACGCCGGGTTGCCGAACGAACAGTTGCAGTACGACGAGACGCCGGAGAGCCTGGCGGCGCAGCTCGAGAAGTTCGTGGCGCACGGATGGCTCAATCTGGTGGGCGGATGCTGCGGAACGACGGACGCACATATTCGTGCAATTGCGCAAATTATAGACGGCCGAAAACCGCGTACGGTCAAGGGGCGCCAGCATCGAGCCTATTACTCGGGCATCGAAACGGTCGAAGCGGAAGACAGCAACCGGCCGTTGATCGTGGGTGAGCGCACCAACGTCATCGGCTCCCGGGCGTTTAAGAAGCTCATCGCAGAAGAGAAGTGGGAACAGGCAGCGGAGATCGCGCGCACGCAGGTCAAGAACGGCGCCCATGTGATCGATGTCTGCCTGCAATCGACGGATCGCGACGAAATCAAGGACATTGAGCCGTTTTATGAACGCTTGATCCGGCTGATCAAGGCTCCGATCATGATCGACACGACGGACGCCGGGGCCATCGAGCGCGCGTTGACCTACTGTCAGGGCAAAAGCCTGATTAATTCCATCAACCTTGAGGACGGAGAAGAGAAGTTCGAGCGGGTGTGCCCCATTGCGCGAGCGTACGGGGCGGCGCTGATCGTGGGCACGATCGATGAAGATAAGCAGCAGGCGCAGGCGTTCACGCGCGAGCGCAAGCTGGCGGTGGCGAAGCGATCGGTCGAACTGCTGACCGGGAAATACGGGATTGCGGCGGAAGACATCATCATCGATCCGCTGGTATTTCCGTGCGCGACGGGCGATGCGAACTACATTGGCGGGGCGGTAGAGACGATTGAGGCGCTGCGGCTGATCAAGCAGGAAATCGCCTACGTCAAGACCGTGCTGGGGATTTCGAACATCTCGTTTGGACTGCCGGCGGCCGCGCGAGAGGTGATTAATTCGGTTTTCCTGTACTACTGCACGAAAGCGGGGCTCGATCTGGCAATCGTAAACGCGGAAAAGCTGGAACGGTTCGCGTTGATTCCGGAGGAAGAAAGGCGGTTGGCGGAAAACCTGCTCTTCAACACGCCTCCGGCCGACTCCCCGGACGAGGCGCTCCGGCTGGCGCCGGAGGACTGGCGGCAGCAGACTCCCCAGCAGAAGATCGCGATTAACCAGTTCCACATTGCGGCCATCGCCGAGTTTTTCCGCAACGCCGTGAAGAAAGACAAGGCCAAGGCCGCGGACCTGCCGCTCGACGAGCGGTTGGGGAATTACATTATCGAAGGCACGAAGGAAGGTCTGATCGACGACCTGGAGCGCAAGCGGGCCGAAGGCGCGGAGCCGCTGGATATTATCAATGGGCCGCTGATGGCGGGGATGGCCGAAGTGGGGCGGCTGTTCAACAACAACGAGCTGATTGTCGCGGAAGTGTTGCAATCGGCCGAAGCCATGAAGGCGGCAGTGAACTACCTCGAAGGCTTCATGGAGAAGGCGGATACGTCCACGCGGGGCAAGATCATTCTGGCCACGGTCAAAGGCGACGTGCACGATATCGGCAAGAATCTTGTCGAGATCATCCTGAGCAACAACGGGTACAAGGTGATCAACCTGGGGATCAAGGTTCCGCCGGAGAAGCTGATCGAAGCTTATCGCGAGCACGCGCCGGATGCGATCGGCTTATCAGGATTGCTTGTGAAGAGCGCGCAGCAGATGGTGGTGACGGCGGGCGATCTGCGCGAGCACCAGATTCGCGTGCCGCTGCTGGTGGGCGGTGCCGCGCTTTCGGAAAAATATACGAACGGGAAGATCGGACCGGCGTACGGCGAAGCGGTTTGCTACGCCAAGGACGCCATGACCGGGCTGAAGCTGCTGAACGAGATTATGGATCCGGCGACGCGCGAGCCGGTGCTGCGAGCGCATACGCACGTGGCGGAGCCGGTGGAGATGGAGCGGGCTGCGGAACCCGAGTTCCCCGTGACGGAAAATCGGAGCCGCAAGGTTCGCACGGACATTCCGATTCCCGAAGCGCCCTATCTCGATCGAAGAATGCGCGACGTTCCGCACCTGGCCGAAATCTGGAGCTACATCAACCCCCATATGCTTTACGGGCGGCACCTGGGGTACAAGGGTCATTTCGAGAAGCACCTGGCCGAGCACAACGAGAAGGCTCTGGAGCTTTACCACATGGTGGAGCAGCTCAAAACCGAAGTTGCCCGCTCGATGAAAGTGAAGGCGGTCTGGCAGTTCTTCGAAGTGCAGCGCGCGGGGAATGCGATCGAAATCTTCGCTCCCGGCGGACGGGACCCGATTCATACATTCCGTTTTGGGCGGCAGCGGCGTGAAGAAGGGCTGTGCCTGAGCGACTACATTCTGGAGCCGGAGAACGGAAAACGGGACCACCTGGCGATCTTCGTGGTGACGGCGGGCGCGGGAATTCGCGAGCATAGCGAAAATCTGAAAGCAGCCGGCGAATACTTCAAGTCGCAAGCGCTGCAGGCCCTGGCGATCGAGACGGCGGAGGGCTGCGCGGAATGGCTGCACCGGCGCATTCGCGAGGACTGGGGATTTCCGGATTCGCCCGCCATGACGATGCAGGAGCGGTTCACTTCGCGCTATCGCGGCAAGCGCTACAGCTTCGGTTATCCGGCTTGCCCGAATCTGGACGACCAGCAGGGGATTTGGGAGCTGCTCCGGCCTGAAGACATTGGCGTGCGGCTCACGGAGGGGATGATGATGGACCCTGAGGCGAGCGTGAGCGCGCTGGTGTTCCATCATCCAGACTGCGCGTACTTCACCGCGAGCGAAGAAACCGAAGAAGTAGCGGTCTAGCGGACCGGGAATTTGCGGCGGATGAGATCAGCGGCGGGCAAGTACGCCTATGAGCCAACCGGTCATTCCGCTGATCCAGACCACCGCAACATGCCAGAACATGATGTGAGGCGCCTGCAGGATAGGGCAATGCAGCTCCAGCATGCCGATCCCGGCTAGCCCGGCGAGGGTACCTCCGGCCATGCCTGCGGCGCGCCAGTCGAGAACCAATCCCCGGCGCAGCAGCAGCAGAATCAGGACGCCGGCGGGGATGGCGCAAACGAGCCCGGCCGCGAGGCACTTCACCCCTTCGGGAAAAAAGCGCGGCATGGCATAATCCTGAAACAGCGCCGCGAACGCACTGAGAAGCGCGAACGTGCCGAACAGGAGCGCGGCTCCAACCATCCGGGTTCCGCCGGCTGGCCGGCATTCGCGAATCACGGCGACAGCCGCTATGCAAGCGGACGTGATCAATAACGGAAAGATCACCGCACGCGCCATCGGGCTCAGCACGGGAAGACCGTACATACCGAAAGCCACCGCGCCAGCCGACGCGACGGCGCCGAAAATCGCGAGGCATAGGATTCCCAATACCAACGGAGAGGGCATAGGGCGAACAGGAGCAATCGAAAAAGGGAGCGCGGACTTGACGCGAGCGACCGTAGACTCGAGGTCCCGGTGAAGGCTGCGTTCGGCAGATTGGGCAAGGATACGGTCGACTTCCTGAGGCGTCATCTCATTCCATCCTCGAGGCCGTTTTGCCGAAGCCCAGGTTCCGGAGCGAGTGGCGAAGCTTTTCGTAGGCTCGATGCGCCTTCTGCTTCACGGAGCCAACGCTGGACGAAGTGGCGAGCGAGACCTGTTCCAAGGTCATGCCGGACACCTTCAGCATCAGTATGACCTCCCGCTGGCTTTCGGGGAGATCGGCCAGCAGCGCTTCGAGATCGGGTCCGGAATGGCTTCCACCAGTGCGTGGCGCAGGCGCTTCCGGGAGAACCTCGACCTGCTGCTCGCGGATTTCGGTTCGACGGACTTTGCGATAACTATCGACGCGCGTATGCCGGGCGATGGCATAGATCCAGGGCAGCACGGGCTCGCCGGGCCGGTACGTGTGGCGGGCCGCATGAACGCGCAACCAGGTTTCCTGTAGTAGGTCGTCGGCATAACGGCGGCTGACCACCTGCGCCATGAAGAAGCGATGCAATTGCGGGCTGACGGTCTCGATTAAAACCTCGGCGGCGGCGCGATCCCCATGCTGGTAGGCAACCATTAGCGATTCCAGGTCCTCAACGGGATGCGGCACGGGAGAGATCAACTCTCCCAAACATTAGCAGAAACACAGAGATGTGGCCCTCTGATGCGATTCGTCGCCGGAGCGGGGAAAGTTACGGATGGCGTTTATTCGTGCCGCAGGGCTTCAATCGGCTCGAGGGAGCAAGCGCGGCGGGCGGGGACCCAGGCGGCTATGGCGGCGATTCCGGCAAGAATCGCGACGGCGGCAGCTAGCGGACCGGGCTCGAAGGAGCGGACGCCATAGAGCAGGTTTTCGACGAAGCGCCCGGCCAGAAATGTAACAACCAGTCCGAGTGCCGCGCCAATCGCGACCAGGCGCAGAGCCTCGCGCATCACCAGCCATCTCACGCTCGCGCGCGTTGCGCCCAGGGCCATGCGGATGCCGAATTCGCCCGTGCGGCTGGCCACGTGATAAGCCAGCAGGCCATAGAGACCGGTGGCGGCAAGCACCAGGGCGAGGATGCCGAACGCCGAAGCGAACCAGGCGAGGAGACGCTCTTCGAGCAGGGAGTTCTCCAACTGCTGGTCGAGGGTGCGGGCGTACTCGACATATTCATGGCCTGCGCTGCGGACGGTGCGGCGGAGGAGATCGACGAATCCAGGCGTAAGATTGCGCGTGCGCGCGAGCAGGACCCCATACTTCGCCGAATAGGAGTGCTGCCAGATATTGAGGTAGACCACGGCCGTATGCTCGGAATGCGGGCCATTCAAAAGCGCGTCGGCCGCAACGCCGATAATTTCCAGGTCCTGGTTTTCAGGATGTGTGCCAACACGAACGTGGCGGCCGATCACGTTTCCGTCAGGCGATAACCGCACGGCGAGCGATCGGGCGATGATGGCGGTTCGAGGGCCTGAGGCGCGATCGGAGCGTGAGAAGTCACGCCCGGAAAGGAGCGGGATCCTCATGGTGCCCAGGAAGCCCTCCGAGACCCAATAGATCCCGGTCTCCAAACCCGGCGACAGCGGATCGCTCGTGAGCCGAACCTGTTGCGGGGAGCCGCCGCCAAATAACGGCGCATAGTTAGAGCAGCTCACCGATTCCACTCCGGGGAGGGATGCGGCCCGTTCCATAAGGTCGTGATAGTAGGTTTCCTCCGAGAAGTTTTCGTATCCATGCGGGACGGGGAAAAGCTGGGCTTCGACAACGCCGTCAGCCTGAAAACCAAGCGGCGCCTTGTGCAGGCGTTCAAGAGACGCTAAGAACAGGGTGGAGCCCGCGACCAAGACGAGTGTCAGGGCCACCTGCGCGGCAATCAGCAGCCTGCCGCCGGCGCCTGCTCTCATGCCACGGCCGGCACCCTTCAGTGAGGTAGCCAAAGAGACATCACTGCCGCGACAGGCGGGGAGAAGTCCGAACCCGATGCCCGTTGCGACGGCCAGGACAATTGCGAAGCACAGCACGGTGCCGTCGGCTGACGGTTTCAGGCTGAAATGGATGAATGCCGATTGGAACGCGGTCAAGAGGACGCGATCGGCGACGGAGGCGAGGAGCAATCCCAGCAACGTTCCGGCGGACACCAGCAATAGGCTCTCAATGGTGAGCTGGCGCACGATGCGGGCCCGGGAGGCACCTATAGCCAGGCGCACGGCGATCTCACTGCGGCGCCGGACGTGGCGCGCGAGCAGCAGGTTGGCCAGATTCACGCAGGAGATGAGCAAAACCAGAACACAGATTCCTTGCAGAACCGTGACTGGCCGGCCAAACCGGCCACGCAGGCTGTAGTCTAACCCGCCAACCTCAGAAACCATGTTCAGGGATTGGGAGAGATATTCCTGCCGGCGCGCGCCCTGGTACTCGGACGGAACAGATTGATCGAGCAGGCGCTGCTGTGATGATCGCAGCCACGCACGGGCCCGCTCCGTGGAAACGCCGGGCCTGAGCCTTGCCAATGCGTGAATCCACGAGAAGTGCCGGATTCCCGCGGTCACGTGCGCGCCGCTGGGGTCTTGCGCGGCCGGAACCATGGCGCCCGGCCAGTAACCGAGCAGGACACCATGAAACTGCGGTTCGGCGACGCCAACGATGGTGAACGGGACACCATCGATGCGAATGATGCTTCCCATGGCGTCCGCGCGGCCGGCGAAAGCGCGGCGCCAGTAAGAATCGGTCAACACCGCGACGCGAGGGCCGTTCTCGCGATCATCGCCGGGTTGAATCAATCGCCCCAATTCCGCCTTTACGCCAAGGGTGTTTGTGCATCCACCGGTGACGGACAGAATGCCGATGGGCTCGACATCCCCGTGCATTTCCGTGGTCAGCAACGGCGTTGAAACGCCGCACACGCCGGCAAACACGGGTTGTTTTGCCAGATCGTCCAGAATCGTTGACGGGAGGCTCTCCTCGATTCCCACGAGTTCACGGGGCGCGCGCACGCCGGAAACCGGCTGCAGTAGGAGGGAATAGACCAGGCTGAAAATCGCCGTGTTGGCGCCAATGCCAAGCGCCACCGAGATGACGGCCATCGAACTCAAGACTGGAGCACGGCGCAAGGCGCGTGCCCCGTACTGCATATCGCGCTTTAAGCCATCGAGAAGTTCGGCGATCAAGAGCGTGCGGCTCCGGCTGTTTCCGGCTTATTGGAACCAAGAATCTGCTCGCTCACCATGCGTGCTGTGACGGGCGCGAGCAGGATGCCGTTACGGAAATGGCCGTAGGCGAGCCACAGGCCGGTATCTCCGGCACGATGAATGAGCGGGCCGGGCGCATCGGCGGCTGGACGAAAGCCGGCCCAGGCGGCCGTGGGTTTGTGTTGGCGAATCCAGGGGAGAAGCTCTTCCACGCCGCGAGTGATGCCGTCGATGGACGCTTTGTCGAGAGAGCGATCGAAGCCGATTTGTTCGGAGGTCGTTCCAGCGATCATGAGTCCGTTCGCGCGCTGCAACAGATAGGTATGGCCGCGGCGCAGTATGGGGCCGAGCACGCCGGGCTCAAGTTCGTAGCTGGTAAGAAGCCCTTTCACCGGGAACGCGGCGGGCAGAGAAGGCAGACCCGTACCGGAAATGGCAATGTCGGTGGACCAGGCGCCGGCAGCCAGAACGGCGGTGGCAGCATGCAGACGTTCGGCGTGGCTTTCCGCGAGTACGGATCCCCTGGAGACGTGCAGCCCGGTAGTGCGCCAGCCTTCGCGGATGACAACGCCCGCGGCACGGCAAGCGATGGTTAACGCGCGCATCACGTCGCGAGGGTCGATGAGAGCGTCGTCCGGATAGAGGACGGCACCGGCGTAATCGCGATCGCACACCGGCATGAGATCGCGCAGGCTTTGGCGATCGAGAACGCGGGAGTGGATTCCGAGAGCGCGTTGCTGCTCCGCGCGCCGGGCGAGCGCGCGCCACTCTTCTTCGTCGAAAGCTACGTCGATGCCGCCGCTGACCCGGTAATCGACGCGGATGCCGCTGATCGCCTCTAGCTCTGCAACGAAGGCGGGGTACATGCGCATGCTTTCGAGAGCGAGATCGAGCCAGGGCTCGCGGGAGACGATTTCACCGCCGGGCGCCAGCATGCCGGCGCCGGCCCAACTGGCTTCACCGCCGATGGAACCGGAATCGACCAGGGTGACGCGCGCGCCGGCCTGAGCCAGTTTCCAGGCAATTGAGGCGCCGACAATGCCGGCGCCGATGACGATGGTATCTGCAGAGGGAGAGGGCATAGCTATTTATCATGGTAAGGCAAATCGGAGCCACGCATCCCGATTGGAAGTGGTCGGATACAATGTTACGGTGATTCATCGGCAGGTTCTGTTCAACGATCAGGTGCGCGAGTCTTCCGAGAAGCTGCTGGCTCCCGGACAGGTAGGTCTGCTGGCGGGGTGGGGGGTCTTCAGCACGATCCGGGTATTTGACGGAGTGCTGTTCGCGTTCGAGCGGCACTGGGCGCGCATGGTCAAGGACGCGGCGCTGTTTCACGTGCCGATGCCGTGCAGTGCCGAGGAAGGGCGGCGCAGGCTTCTGGAGCTGGTCGAGGCCAACGGCGCCTACAATTCGTCGTTGCGGGTGGTGGTAGTGCGGAATGACGGTAGCGTATGGGCTTCGCCGCAGGAGCGACGGAGCGAATTGCTTGCGATGACTTCCGATTTACACGGCTGGGGCAGGGGAGTCCGGCTGGGCTTGATTCCCCAGGCGCGGCATGCAGGCTCCGCATTTGCGGGTACCAAGATCCTCTCGTGGGCCATGAATCTCACCTGGGTGGAGGAGGCGCAGGCCAGGGGTCTCGACGAAGTAGTGCTGCTGAACGAGCGCGGCGAGGTTGCCGAGTGCACGTCCGCCAATATCTTCATCGCCAATGGAACGCAGGTGTGGACGCCGCCCCTCAGCTCGGGCTGCCTTCCTGGCGTTACACGCGGTGTGTTGCTGGAAGAAGCGCATGTCCCCGGATTTTCCATCGCAGAAAAGGTTCTTTTGCCGGAAGCACTGGAGGCAGCCGATGAGGTATTTATTACCTCAACGACGCGTGAATTGCTGCCGGTCCTCGAAATCGACGGCAAGCCCATGAAACAAGGGGACCGCGCGCGTCGCGCTTTGCAGGCGGAATTCTCAAAATACGTGGAGCGGTATGTGGCTGAGCACCGTGCCGCACCGGCGCCCGCCCGTTAACTGTTTACTGCAAAAAACCCGCGATTTCCTCCTAAACAATTTTTCAAATTGATAATATTGATCGGGTAATCGCTCACAGCTTTTCGCTCAGCGAGTCCTCGTATAAAAAGGGTAGCGGGATTTCTCGGAACATGTTCTGGAATTCTGTGTGGCAGGACCTGCGCTACGGATCAAGAGGACTGGTCCGCCGGCCCGGGTTTGCTCTCCTGGCGATTGCGGCTCTGGCGTTGGGCGCGGGCGCCGCGACCACCATTTTCAGCGTCATCAATAATGTTCTATTGAATCCCGTTCCGTACGTAGAGCCGGACCGGCTGGTCAGCATCACGGTATTCGATCCCGCGCGGGGCGATACAGGTACGCGCCGTTTCTTTGGCATTGCGGAATTTCTCCAATACCAGCGGGAAAACACCGTGTTCGAACAGGTGTTCGGCACCATGGACACCGATATCCTTTACGCCGGGAGCGAAGGCACGGAGCGATTTGCCGGTACGATCGTCACGCCGAACACCTTCCAGGTTCTGGGGGTGCCGCCGCTGGTGGGCCGGGTAATTACGCCTCAAGATGGCGCAGCGGGCACGCCGCCGGTTTTCGCCATCAGCTATCAACTGTGGCTCAAGCGGTACAATCGCCAACCCGTGGTGGGCCGGACGATGATACTGAACGGGAAGTCGCGCACGCTGGTGGGCGTGATGCCGCCGCGGTTCAGTCGGTATGCCGATTTTTGGATGCCGGTTCCCCCCAGCGAGAACGAACCGGAAGTGAAGAATCGCGATTTCGTGATGCATGCGCGCCTCAAGCCGGGCGTCACCATGCAGCAGGCGGAAGCGGACCTGAATGTGATTGGGCGCAGGCTCGCGCATACCTATCCGCAACTGTATCCAGACCGGTTCTCCCTTCAACTGGAGCGCATGACGGATGCTTCGATGCTGGGTTTTCGCAAGGTGGTGTATATGCTCACGGCGGCCGTGGGTTTGCTGCTGTTGATCGCCTGCAGCAACGTGGCCAATATGCTGCTGGCGAAGGCGTCGGCGCGCGAAAAGGAGATGGCGCTGCGCGCGGCTTTGGGCGCCAGCCGTTGGCGGATCGTACTGCAATTGCTGCTGGAGGGCTTGCTGCTTGCCTCCGTCGGCGCGGCTGCAGGGTGCCTGGTGGCTTACGGCGGAATACAGGTGCTGGCGCACGAAGTGCCCTGGGGGTTGATTCCGGAAGAGACGGTAATTCGCGTTGACTATCGCGTGCTGCTGTTCAGCCTGTCGGTGGCGGCACTGACCGCGATACTTTTCGGGTTGGGACCGGCGTTACAGATGACCAGGGGGCAAATTGTGGAGCCCCTCAAAGACTCCGGCAAAGGAGTCAGCGGCGGGTTTCGGCGCAGCCGTCTGCGAAACGCCTTAGTCGTTATCGAAGTAGCGCTATCGCTGGTGCTGCTGGTCGGAGCCGGATTGCTGATGCGCACTTTCGTTGCTCTGCAGCAGGCGGATCTCGGGATCAACCCGGAGAACGTCCTGGTCGTGCGCACGCCATTGCCCCGCGAACAATACCGGCTACCAGCGGCGAAGCAACACTTCTTCCATCCGCTTTTGCAGCGTTTGCAATCATTGCCGGGAGTGGTGGCGGCGACGGAATCGAGTAACCTGCCGCCGTACGGAGGCCTGCCCACGGAAGTCGATGTGCCCGGCGCCGCTCATACGGAAAAATGGCACGCCATCTACCAGTTGTGCAGCGAAGGCTATTTTCCGACGCTGGGCATCCGGTTCGTCAGCGGACGCGCATTATCGGAGACCGAGGTGAACGAGGCGCGCAAGGTGGCGGTAGTGAACCAGACGCTGGCGCGCAAGTTTTTCGGTCGGGCGGATCCCGTCGGCCGCCAGATCAAGCTGACGTCGCTGGCTACTGAAGTTGAGCCGCCGGTAACGGATCCGACATTTCAAATTGTCGGTGTGATTGCGGACATGAAGAACCAGGGAATCCAGGAGCCTGCTGTTCCCGAGTTGTTCATCCCCTACACGATGACCGGCACGTATGAGCGCGGCGTGCTGGTGCGGACTGCCGGTGACCCGGCGCTGCTGCTGAATGCCGTGCGGCGTGAGATTTGGGGGCTCGATCGCAACGTGGCGCTCGCTATGACCGGCAGTCTGAAAGATATGCTGAAGCTCTATTCCTACTCCGAGCCCCGCTTCAGCGTATTTCTGCTGAGCGTCTTCGCCGGAGCCGGCCTGGTTCTGGTGGCGCTGGGGGTTTACAGCGTGATGGCGTACACGGTTTCGCGCCAGACCCATGAAATCGGGATTCGCGTAGCGCTGGGAGCCGGGCGCGGCGAAGTGCTCCGTATGGTGATGCGTATGGGCGGCCGGCTGGTCGGTTTGGGAGTGGCTGCGGGGATTGTTGCGAGTTTCCTGGCAACCCGGCTGATCCAAAATCAGATCTGGGGAGTTTCGCCGCATGATCCGGTGACCCTACTGATTGTGGCGGCCGTGGTTTGCTTGGCGGGGTTTGCCGCCTGCTATTTTCCGGCTCTACGGGCGACCAGAGTCGACCCGATTGTCGCGCTGCGGCACGAGTAAACGGTATATAAAAAGGAAATGGTTCCAAGTGACTCGTTGAACAGCCCCACTCCCGCCGGCATGCACGGCATGAGCTTCAGCGATCGGGAGAACCGGACGTCATCTTCTTTGCTCCCCGCTGCTCCTTTTGTAGAACAACGGCTCAAAGCTCCGAAGCCCGCCTGCTGGTCCTTCCCTACCGGAACCGGCTGCTCGGAACGGCCTTTCGCTCCCTCCGCGTGACTTCCCGTTGCCGGGTCGCCATTCGAAGATCAAAGTTCCTGGCCTACTCCTTCGCTGCCTCGCCTGACTTCGATCCGAACCCGTTCGGCCTGCTGCTCCTTCCTCACTGCCAGGTTAACCCCGGCTGTGGGGAACTCAATGCAACAAGCCCGTTGCTCGATTCTTGGTCTGGCGCTTTCTCCGGGTGTTTGAATTTCCGCTCCCCTTCAGGGTTCTTGCGCCCTTCCGGCTTAAACGCGTCAACTCAACCGCCTGTCGAAAAGCTCACCTTTTTGCCCGGCCCGATTTCCCTTCGCTCCCCGCTAGCTTCCCTTTTTATCGATTCGCTAACGGATCAACGTTCCAGGTTCGCTACCGTTCACCAGGTTGACTGTCCTATGAACCTCTTGGAACCTTCTACATAATGCTCCAGGCTCTCGAATCCGTCAAACGAAATATTACCTTTCGGTGACGATTTCCTCAGTTTTATGACGGTTTGATTTCATACACTTGCTAACCGGGAGCCGTGCATCTGCGGTGGATAAAACGGTGTCGGAGAAATGTGTTTTATTTTCCCGGCCCGAGCTTCAAAATCATGCCGGTATCGGTGGCGATCCAGATATTCCTGTCGTCAACCGCGGACAACATCACGCGATGGGCGGTGGCGCGATAATCGACTTCCATCTCCTGCCAGTGGTCCAAGTCCTCGCTGCGCAAAATTTTGACTTTACCGGGGATGGGGCTGTCGTTCAGGTGATCCACCTTCTCGATTCCAGCCAGATAAGCGGGTCCGCTGGGCGGCAGAGCCACATCGGTGATGAGGCGGTTCTGTTCGCGAAAGACGCGCGAGCTTTCACCCGTGGTCCAATCGATACGGAAAACTTCGGAGGGCCAGTCGAAAGCGTCCTTGAATTGAATGATGCCCAGACCGTAACCGTTGAGTGAAAGGCGAACGCAGGTGACATGCCCGAAAAGGGAGCCCGTAGTCGTGCTCCAGGTTTTTCCGCCGTTGCGCGTTTGCAGGAAGATAGACAGATGCGGGGCTTCCCGGCGCGACGCCGAGGGGTGTGACGGGCTGACCCATTCGGGAATGACGCGCCGGGGATCGGGCGCGGGCTGATTCCACCCGGTAATGATCCCTGCGTCCGGACCGGCGAAATCGATCCAATTGTATATAGTGCGCTCCGGAGCAGAGTCGGGCTGGGCCGCGGCGGCGAGCTCCGACCAGGTTTTTCCTCCATCCGACGTTTCGTATACCTTCTTCTGGCTGCCAACGGCCCAGCCGTGATCCGCAGTGGCAAAGTAGACGCGCTCGATGTCGTCCAGCTTGGCAAGCTTCTTCCAAGTTCGTCCGCCGTCTTCGCTACGCCAGATCCCGACGTCGGTGACCATCCAGCCGAGGTTTGCATCGCGGAAGTACAACGAGGCCGGAATGTCTTTGTTATCCCGAATCGGGGTCAGGGTCCAGTGCTGGCCGCCGTCGTTCGTGATGAGCGTAGTCGGTTTAATCTTGCCGTCTTTTTCGAGCAAAAAACCGGCGGCCATGCCGTGGTCGACGGTTAGGAATCGAAAATCATTGATGACCAGCGAATTGTTGAGGTCGTCGTAGGAGTAGAGCTTACGCCAGCGCTGGTCGGTTTCCGCAGCGAAGGCGCTTGGGATCAGACATACCAGAACGACCAGGACGAAGCGTTTCAGCACTAGCTCCTCGGTTGAACCGGTCCCGACGAAAGTACCAGTTCTACGTGACCGGCCTCGGCGGCAGCGGTGGGCTCCATGCGCGCCAGCGCCAGCATGCAGCCAACCTGCTCACCCACCGTAGCCAGTACCTCCATTTCGCTGCCCGTGTGCTGGTGCGGAGCGCGATGCTGCACGTTGATGACGCCTACTACACGATTGCGGGCGATAACGGGCGCCGAAAGGAACGCCTCGAATGTGTCTTCGGGCAAGTCACCAAAGTATTTGAATCGCGGGTCCTTGTACGATTCGCGCGAGATAGCCAAAAGCCGCCTCTCGCGCGCCACCCAACCCGTCAGACCTTCACTCAGCCGGAGCCGCACCTTTCCGATGGTAGAGGGATGGGGCGTATTGGAGGCGCAGAGAACAAGCTCATCCCGATCCAACAGGTAAACCAGACAAGAATCGCATTCCATGAACTCGACGATCAGGGAAACGATGCCCTGCAGAACCTCCTGCAGGCTCATTTCGCGGACCATGAACCGGCTGATCTTCTGAAAAAGGCGCAGTTGCTGTTCGGTGCGCTCGAGGCGCAACTCTAGCTCTCTGGCTTTCGGCATTACCTTCATTATAAGAGGGTTGAAGGGAGGCGTTATCCGCCCAGCTCCGCGATAGAGCGCAACAGTACCTGCATACGCACGGGCTTGGCGAGAACACGATCGATGGCTTCGCGTTCGAGGCCGGGCGGCAGGTCTTCGGTCCAGCCGGAGGCGACGATGACGCGGAGCGGTGGCATGCCTGCGGGCCGCTTGTGACCTCGAAGAGTGCGGATCAGGGCCAGGCCGTCTTCCATTTCGGGCACGCGCAGATCCATGACCACAACCTCCGGGTCGGATTGCTGCAGCCGCACCCGGGCCGCACTGCAGGTTTCGGCAGTGTGGACTTCGTGGCCCGCACGCTCCAGGATGAGCCTGTAGAGATCCAAAAGCTGGCGGTCATCATCCACAAGCAGCAGCCGGGCCATGGCGATTTAGAAATGGAGGCCGCCGCCCGCGACCAGCACTTCACCGGTTACGTAGTCGGATAGAGGTGAGCAGAAGAAGAGCACGGCTCCGGCCGCTTCTTCCGGAGTCCCCATGCGGCCGAGCGGACAGGCCGCTTTCACCATTTCCAGAATCTTTTCGCTGGCGCCCAGCACGACGGAATGTCCCTGGATGTCGACCGGTGCGGCGTCCGGCGCAAGCGGCTGGGTGAGGCGGGTTTCGATCATGCCGAAACCAACACAGTTCACATTGACGTTGTAGCGTCCCCATTCTTTCGCCAGGGTGCGGGTGAGACCGATGATGGCGGCTTTGCCGGAAGAGTAGCCCGACTGGCCGGCATCGCCATCGATGCCGGCGATGGATGTGATGTTCACGACCTTGCGCATCACCCGCCGGCCTTCGGCGATTTCACGCTTGGCGGTTTCGCGCAGGAACGATGATGCGGCCCGCAGCACGCGAAATGGAGCCACGATGTGGATGTCCAGCATGGCCTGAAACTGCTCGTCCGTAGTTTTCTGGATCAGGTTATGCCACGTGTAGCCGGCGTTGTTGACGATGATGTCCAGAGAACCGAATGCGGACATCGTGGCATCAACCACCTTCTGCGGAAACTCGGGATGCGTGATATCCCCTGCAAAATGTGCGGCCCGGCCGCCAGAGCCTTGGATGGCCCTCGATGCTGCAGCGGCTGGAGCGGCGTCGAGATCGTTAATCATCACCGCGGCGCCCGCGGCCGCCAGTTTTTCGGCGATCGCACGGCCGATGCCGCGGCCCGCGCCGGTGATCAGCGCGGCTTTGGAGTCGAGAGTGAACGGTGAGGCGTGCATGACTCCATCCGGGCCGGACCTATCCGGCCGTACCCTGCGTGTTTGTAGGGGCAAGGCATGCTTCGCCCACGCTTAACGCAGCAAATCTTCCAACTGAATCTTGGTGTCGGTTTTCTCGTCGCGGTATTTTACTATGACCGGCGTATAGAGAGAAATCCCCCACTCCTTACCCGGGCCGCTGGCAATCGCGCGCGATCCAGCCACGATGACCGCCTGCTCGGGAATCACAAGTGGCTCGTCGTCGGTAGCACGGTGGATGGTGTTGCGGACGATATCGTAAACCGGCGTGGAACGGTTGAGGATGGTGCCTGTGCCCAGCACCGCGCGCCGCTTGACGACGGTTCCTTCATAAACACCGCAATTGCCGCCCACGAGCACGTCGTCTTCAATAATCACCGGCAGCGCGCCTACCGGCTCCAGCACGCCGCCGATCTGCGAAGCGGCCGAGATGTGGCAGTTGCGCCCGACCTGCGCGCAGCTTCCCACAAGTGCGTGGGAATCGACCATGGTGCCGTCGCCCACGTATGAGCCCGCATTGATATACATAGGCGGCATACAGGTGACACCTTTGCCGACATAGCAGCCATCGCGAATGCTCGATCCGCCCGGCACGATTCGTACGCCGCTCCCGGCGTTGAAGGTCTTGACGGGATACGTGGCTTTGTCGAAGAACGGCTGCCGGGTGGCGTTTACCGACATGTCCACAATGCCGCCCATGCGGAAGCCCAGAAGGATGCCTTTTTTGACCCAGCCGTTCACGCGCCAGCCGCTTGCGGAAGTGGCATCGCGCTCCGCGGCGCGGATGTCGCCCGAGTTCAGCGCGGCTTTGAATTGCTGGAAAAGCTCAAAATGTTCTTCGGAGTAAGTGGACGGTTTCTCGTCGAAAAGCTTCTCGATCTCAGCTTGCAACGCGCACCTTCCGGTCAGCCAGAAGTCCGGCGGATTCGAGCACCTTCTCGATTTTGACGAGGCTTTCGGGTCTTGGCGGGCACATGGGGAGCCTGTAAACAGGATCGAGCAGGCCCATCAGCCCGAGCGCTGCTTTCACGGGAATGGGATTGGATTCGACGAAATTGATATCCATGAGGGCCAGGTACTTGCGCTGCAACGCGCGGGCTCCGGCAAAGTCGCCGTTGAGGCACAACCGCGCGAGCTCCGTCATCTCAGCAGGGATTTCGTTCGACGCTACCGAGATCACGCCGCGGCCTCCCAGCGCGATGAGTGGTAGCGTGACAGCGTCATCGCCGGAGAGCACCGCAAAGTTCGCGGGGACCTGTTGGATCACGTTGGCCATCTGCTGGATGTTACCCGAGGCTTCTTTGACACCAATGATATTGGGAATTTGCGACAGCCGCGCAAGAGTCGCCGGCTCGATGTTGACCCCGGTGCGTCCCTGCACGCTGTAAACGATCATGGGGATGCGAATCGCCTCAGCAATCGCCTTGAAATGCAGATACTGGCCTTCCTGCGTGGGCTTGTTGTAGTACGGCGAAACGGAGAGGACAGCGTCTGCGCCCACGTGTTCCACTTCGCGGGCCAGTTCGATCACTTCCTGTGTGTTATAGCCGCCCGCGCCCGCGACCACGGGGACTTTGCCCTTGGCTTCCTCGAGCGTGATCTCGACGATGCGCAGATGCTCGGCGCGCGTGAGCGTCGGATTTTCGCCCGTGGTTCCGCAGGGAACCAGGAAATTGATACCGGACTCGAGCTGCCTCCGGACCAGCCTGCGCAATGCCGCTTCATCGAGAGATTGGTCGCGCTGGAACGGGGTGACCAACGCTGTGCCGCAACCTGTAATCATGTACCACCTCCACTGGCCGGGCACGCCCGGCCGCCACTGCCGGATTTACGTAAACAATATCTCACGAAACTCGTGAAAGCCTTTCTTACCCGCGATCCATTGTGCCGCTTTGAGTGCGCCGCGCGCGAAGCCTTCCCGCCCGCGTGCCGTGTGCCGGAGCACAATCGTATCGGCAGCCGAATCGAAGCCGATCTCGTGTGTGCCCGGGTGCGCTCCCGCGCGATTGGAACTCGCATCGATTGCGCGAGAGTAACCCGCTGCCTTCATCTCATCCACCAGTTTGAGCAACGTTCCCGAGGGTGCGTCCTTTTTGGTCGAGTGATGGATCTCCCAGGCCCATGCGCCATACTCCGGCTGCGCCTCGATCAGCCGCGCCGCCTCGGCTACCAGGCGGGAAAATACGTTCACGCCGATCGAATAGTTCGGGCTCCAGACCAGGCCGATTCCGTTCTTTTCAGCGACGCCTTTTACGCGGGCCATGTGTTCGGTCCAGCCGGTCGTGCCGATGACTATGTTGACGCCCAGCGCGGAGATGCGCTCGACATTCTCGACGACCGCGGACGGGATCGAGAAATCCACGGCGACGTCGATTCCGCGAAAATTGCCGGCCGTGACGCCTTCGTAATTCGTGTTGTTGAACTCGTCGAGCTTCAAGCCAACCGTAAAACCGTACTCCGGAGCCAGTTGTTCAATGAGCCGGCCCATCTTGCCGTACCCAACGATCGCAAGGCGGCGCTCAGGCTGCGGCATCGGCGGCTCCGTTTCTGTCGAATACAGCCGGGTCCAGCTCGGCGAAGAATTCGCGATGCAGCGCGTCCACCGCGCGCTTCAGATCGGCCTCGGCTACCACGAAACTAAGGTTCAACAGCGACGCACCCTGTGAAATCATGCGGATATTGATGGATTCCAGCGAGCCGAAAACGCGCGCGGCCACGCCCGGCGTGTAGCGGATGTTGTCGCCCACCAGACACACAATTGCCTGGCCTTCCTCGATCGCAACCTCCGAGAACTGACGCAGTTCCTCGCAGATTTCGGCGATCCGGTTGGAGTTATCGATGGTCAACGATACGCTCACTTCCGATGTCGCCACCATATCCACCGGCGTTTCCAAGCGCTCGAAAACGTCGAAAATGCGCTTGAGAAAACCGTGCGCCATCAGCATCCGGGTGGAGTGCACGTTCACCAGCGTGATCCTTCGCTTGCACGCGATGGATTTCACAGTGTTGGAAGTGTGCACCGGTTCGGCGACAATTCGCGTCCCTTCCACCGAGGGCCGCCGCGAATTCAGAATCAGCACGGGAATGTTCTTCTCGACCGCGGGAATCACGGTTGCCGGATGCAGCACCTTGGCCCCGAAGTAGGCCAGTTCCGCCGCTTCGGCGAAGGAGATGATGCGCACACGGTGTCCGCCGCCCAGGATCGTCGGGTCGGCCGTGAGCATGCCGTCCACGTCGGTCCAAATCTCGATCTCTTCGGCGCCGATGCCCGCGCCCACAATGGACGCTGTAAAATCCGATCCGCCGCGGCCAAGGGTGGTCGTAACACCTTCTTGTGTGGCGCCGATAAACCCGCCCATAACGACGATCTTGTCTTTCGCCAGCGGGGGGATGACGGCGGCCAGCCGCGCATAGGTTTCCGGATAGAGCGGCGCCGCCTGCGTGTGGCGGTGGTCTGTAACGATGACGCGGCGCGAATCCACGTGTACGCCTTGCATGCCGAAATGCGAAAAAGCCAGGGACACGATGTAGCTCGAAAGCCGCTCGCCGTAACTCGAAATGGCATCGATCGAGCGCGGCGTCAGCTCTCCCAGCACGGCCAGACCCTTCACCAGCTCCGTCAATTCCTGGAAGTGGTCGTCGAGCGTGCGGTCAAGCTCGGCGCGCTCCGACAACGGCACCACCAGCCTGGCCTCGCGGGAATGAAAATCGCGAAGATCGTGAAGTTGCGCGATGTAATCCTCGCGATTCCCCTGAATGGCGGCGTTCGCGATAGCCAGCAGTTTGTTGGTGGTCTTGCCCATGGCGGAGACAACCACCACCGGCCGGCGTTCGGCTCGCGCTCTCACAATGGACGCGACGCGTTCAATGGCGGACGCCGATTCTACCGACGTTCCGCCGAACTTCATGACGATCATTAGTCGAGCATCCCCTCGGAGTGCATGAGCTCGGCATTCAGCACGGCTGCGCCGGCGGCTCCGCGGATCGTGTTATGCGTGAGCGCCACGAATTTGTAATCCAGCACCGGGCACGGGCGCAGCCGTCCCACGAACGCCGCCATGCCGCGCTCGCGCTCGGCATCCTGACGGGGCTGCGGCCGATCGTGCTGCGTCATGTAGGTGACCGGCTTCACCGGCGCGCTGGGGAGTTTTTTCTGCTGCGGCACGCCGGTAAACTCGTCGAACGCGCACAGCAGGTCCGTCTGCGACGGCTGGGATGCGAGCTGCACCGAGATTGTCACCAGATGGCCATCGACCACGGGCACGCGATTGCAGTGCGCGCTCACTCTGGCATCCAGATGGCGCACGTGATCGCCGGCGAAATCACCCAGGATTTTCTGCCCCTCCTCCTCCATCTTCTCTTCTTCGCCGCCGATAAACGGAATCACGTTGGCATTGATATCCATGGAAGGCACGCCTGGATAGCCGGCGCCGGAAATGGCCTGAAACGTGGTTGCGATCACTTGCTTAATGCCGAACGGCTTCAGCGGCGCAAGGCCCATGACCATTGAGATCGTGGCGCAGTTCGGGTTGGTGACGATCTGCCCCTTCCACGGCCGGTGGCGCTGCTGCAGCGGCACAAGCTTCAAGTGATCGGGATTTACCTCCGGTATGAGCAGAGGCACGTCGCGATCCATGCGATGGTTCTTGGAATTCGACACCACCACGTGCCCGGCGCGCGCGAACGCCTGTTCGATCTCGGTCGCCACCGACGAATCCATGGACGAAAACAGTAGTCGCGGTGCGTTATTCGGTTTGCATTCTTCGACGATGAGATCGGCTGCCGAATCGGGCATCGTCCCGGCAAGGTGCCACTTGGTGGCCTCGCGATACTTCTTCCCCGCGGAGCGGTCGCTCGCGCCCAGCCATCGCACCTCGAACCAGGGATGGCCCTGCAGGAACTTGATGAAATGCTGGCCGACCATGCCGGTCGCGCCCAAAATGCCTACTTCGATTCTTGGTTCCATAACTGTTTCACCATGCGTTGATAGATTTCGACTGCTTCCAGGATTTGCCGCTTCGGCACGCGTTCTTCCAGTGTGTGCGCCACGTGAATGGTACCCGGCCCCAGCAGGAACGGCTGACCCCATGCGCCCCCGAATGCCGGAATATCGGTTGTGTACTTGACGACCGTAGTTTCAAAGCCTTCCAGACGGCCAAGATGAACGGCAGGAATCTCGAGGACCCCTCGCGCCTCGGCGCAGCCGGCCACGGCCGCGGCAATGGCGTCTTTCGTCGATTGCGAATCCCCTACCAGACGAATCATGACTTCCGCACGCGCTTCGTCGGCCACCACGTTCGGCGCACGCCCTCCGCTCAGCGTGCCGATGTTCAGCGTGCTCGGTCCAAGCACTTCGTCCACGGGCAGGGGAATGCGGCGGATTCGCTCGAGCGCTGTAAGTAGTTTGTCGATCGCCGAATCACCCAATTCGGCATATGCCGAGTGCGCCATTTTGCCGTGCGCGGCGATCTCATAGCGCAGCGCGCCCTTGGAGCCGATCGCCAGCTTGTTCTCCGTAGGCTCGCCGTTGATCAGGTACTTCGATCCGCGCGGCCTTGTCGCGGCGTGGTATGCCCCCGCGCTGTTCCGCTCTTCTCCTACTACGAACAGCAGCGCCAGATTGTGCCCGCCCCCGGCCAGCAGCGCTTCCGCGGCATGCAGCATCGACGCGATGATGCCCTTGGTATCGCATGCCGCCCGGCCGTAAACGAACTCGTCGTCTTCGCGCGAGGCGAAGAACGGCGGTACCGTATCCATGTGGGTGGATAGCGTGACCACGGGCTCGCCGAACTCGGCCAGCACATTGAACCGGTGCGGCTCCACTTCCATGTGTTCGACGTGCCCGCCGTAACGCTCCGCCAGTTGCGAGAGGTAACCGAACAGGAACCCTCCGACCCGTTCTTCATTGCCGGTAATGGATTCGATATCGACTAGCGCTCGCGTCAGCTCAAAAACGTTCATGACTCTTTCAGGGGAGGAGCGGGGTAGGAAGGAGACGATCCGGCTTCATCCATCACGCCGGACCACGGTGTGCACCCTCCGATAGCGCTCCATCCCGTTTCTCAACCAGGATGACAGTGGACCGGAATTATCCGCGCCCCCCAACCGCCGGACTACGAGTTATCCGGCGACTTCGGCGGCCGGCCCCTTTCTTACGGGCGTCCGAAACTCGTCGGAAACACGCGCCCGAATACTTTTGGCCGCCGCACCTCTATCAGAATTGTTCAGGATATCGGGTTCAAGAGGGGCGCGTCAACTGGGGAAACGGGGGGAAGTGCTTCATCCCCTCTCCCCGATCCTTGGCACCACCACAATCCACTCGGTCGGCTTGTCTTCCAGGTTTTCAATGCGGTAATCGTTACTGTCCACCCAGCCCGTGTAACCCGCTTTCTGCACGCGTTCTGCCGGCTTTCCGTGCGGGTAGACGAGGCGCACATGCTGATCGCTCACGCACGTCATGATGTGGCCGGGAAGGTCGACGGCTGCCGTCTTCTCATGCGGTCCCAACCGCACACGAATCACTTCCACTAATGAATTTTGAAATACGCGCTCGAAGTGCGCGCTGTCCAGCGCCGCAGGATGGGTATCGAAGAATTCAGGGGCGTCTTGAGCACAAGCACAGGACCCCAGGATTACGCCAACCACCAACCAGAGGCGCATGCGCCACCTCCACGCTGCAGTTTACTGCCGTTTCTCTTTGCCCACTAGCGGATCTTCCTTGGCCATGCGCACGCGGGCATCCTCGAGTTTCTTACCAACCTGCGCCATTTCTTCAGGGTCTGCGTCGGATTGCGAAACGCCCGCTTCGTAGGCCTTGAGCGAACTCTGCCACTGCGCGACTGCCTCGCGGATTTTGCCCTGCTTGAAGTAAACGTCACCCAGATGGTCGTGCACCGTCGGGTCCTTGGCCACGCTGGGGATTTGCAGGGCCTTTTGCAAGTAGCCTACCGCATCCTCCAGCCGGTTCTGACGGTAACAAACCCAGCCGAGGCTATCCAGGTAGGCTCCGTTCGCGGGTTCCAGTTCCACCGCCTTGCCGATCATCTTTTGGGCTTCATCCAACCGGATGTTCCGGTCGGCCAGCATGTAGCCCAGGTAATTCAGCGCGCCGGAGTTGTCCGGGTCCAGCGTCAGCACCTTACGAAATTCCGCTTCCGCCTCGTCGAAACGCTTGGTTCTCTCGAGCATGGCGCCGCGCATGAAACTTATGTTGATCTTCTGTTGATTGGATTCTGAGATCTTCTCCGCCGCGTCCAGGGCCTTGCCCATGTCTTCAAAGCGCTTGCCGCGCTCGTAGATCTGGGCGATGGCAACCTGTGTTCCCCAGTCCTTCTCGCTGTCGGGCTGAGATAGCAGTGTGTGCACCGCTTCGTCGGTTTTTCCTTCGTCGGCAAGCAGCGAAGCCTTGGCCCCGTTCAGCGAGCGCTCTTTCGGGTACTTCTTGAGCGCGGCCGCCAGCTCGGCATCGGCTTTCTTGTAATCCTTGGCGGTTCGCCACGTATCCACGATGGCAGCGGATACGCGCGGCGAGGCTTCCGGATCCATTTCCATCATCTGCCGGAACGCATCCACGGCTTCGCTATAGCGCTCCGCGTTGCGATACAGCATGCCCAGCCGTTCCAGCAGAATTGTGCGGCGCCCTTTATCCTCGTCGCTATAGTTCTTGGATGCCGTGTCGTTGAGCATGGCGCGCAGCGCGGCGATGGCGGCGTCCGGTTTACCCTCCGCCTCCAGAAGGTTGACTTCCTCGTAGCGTAACTCCAGGCTTTGCGAATCCAACTCGCGCGCCTTATTGAGCGCCGCGTGGGCCTTGGCGAAGTCACCTTTCTCGCGATAGATCTCAGCAATCCGGAGCTGGCTGTCGGTGTCCTTTGCATCGGCCGCCACCAGTTCCTGATACAGCTTCAGCGCCTCCGTCGTCCGGTCGGCCGCCAAGAGATCCCGCGCCAGTGCCTGCTTGATGCGGGCATTGTCCGGGTCCATTTGCAAAGCCTGGCGCCAGATTTCCGAAGCTCCCGCATAATCCTTTGCTTTGTCGTAGAAGGAAGCCAGTTCGGCCAGCGTCCGCGGATTCGGATGCTTGCTCGTGGCCATGCGCATCATCTCGATCGCATTCTTCGTGTCGCCGATATTGGAATAAACCGCCGCGAGTCCCGTGAGCGCCTCTTCGTTGTTCGCGTCCTGGTCCAGCACTTTCTTGAATGCCTTTTCCGCGTCCACCGAGTTGCGAGCCACGCTGTGCAGCCGGCCCAGCATCAGCCAGCTATCCAAATCGCTCGGGTCCTTTTCCGTCACTTTGCGGAACTGCTCGATGGCGCGCTGCACCATCTCTTCATTGACCTTGTGCTGGTCTGCGTCACCAATCAGCCGCGCGTACATCCGGCCCAACATGCGATGCGCATCCAGGTTATCGGGGTCCTGCTTCAACAGATCTTCGGCTTCGCTCACGGCATCGCGGATTCGTCCCGCTTGGATATAGAGGTCCGTCAGTTCCTCGGAGAGAAACGTGGCCGAAGGATCCAGCTTCATCGCCTGGCGGTAATATTCGATCGCTTTGTTGGTATAGTCGCTTCGATTGCCAAAGGCGCCGGCCAGTTCCGCGTAGAGGTGGCCCATGGCAAAGTTGTAGTAGGCGTTGGCCTTGTCGGAAACCTTAGGGTCAGGCGTGGTCTGGCTGGCGGCATCGTTCTGTGCCAGTGCCAGGCCTGTTGAAAATGCCGCGAGGCACAATGCCCCTTGAAGCCATCTTGCCTGATAATTCATGGATAAAATTCTTCTTTCGCTGATCGCGCCCCGGGACGAAGCCTTCCCTTGTTATTGTATACCGCCAAGGCGCTGAAACTTACGACGTAATGGAGCAACGCAAGGTTATTGCGATTTTGGGACCTACCGGGGCGGGGAAGAGCGATCTGGCCCTGTCTATTGCCGCGCTTTTCAACGGCGAAGTGGTGAACTGCGATTCCTTACAGATTTACCGCTACTTCGACATCGGCACGGCCAAACTCCCGGTCTCCGAGCGTCGTGGAATTTCCCATCACCTCATCGACATTGTCGATCCGGATCAACTATTTACGGCCGGAGAATATTCCCGTTTGGGAAGGATGGTATTGCATCAGGTCTCCGCTCGCGGCCGCCTGCCGGTGATCGCCGGCGGCACGGGTTTCTACTTCCGGGCTCTCGTCGACGGTCTGTTTCCCGGCCCCTCGCGCGACCAGAATCTGCGCGATCGTCTGGAGGCTCGCGAGCGCCGCCGCTCGGGTTCGGTTTACCGTCTGCTCCGGCGCCTCGACGCTCCGTCCGCCGCCCGCATCCACCCGAATGATTTCCCGAAGCTGGTGCGAGCGCTCGAAGTCTGCCTGCTCACACGTCGCGCGGCTTCCGATTTGTTTCGCGAGGGCCGGGACGCGCTCGAGGGGTTTCAAATCCTCAAAATCGGACTCGCTCCCTCGCGCGAGCAACTCTACGCGCGCCTGGACCGGCGCACCGAAAAGATGTTCGCGCACGGCCTCCTCGACGAAGTTCGCAGCATCATCGAACGGGGCTTTCCGGCATCCTCGAAACCTTTTGAGTCGCACGGCTACCGCCAGGCGATCCAGCTTCTGCAGGGCGAACTCGATTTCAAACAGGCGGTCTTGTACGCACAGCGCAATACGCGCCGGTATGCCAAACGCCAGATGACCTGGTTCCGGCAGGAGCGCGATATGCAATGGTTCTCCGGATTCGGTGATGATCCGGTAACACAACAGGCAGCGGTCGATTGTGCGAATCGATTCGCCGGTTAGTTCATTACTGTAAAACCGTCTTTCCTTGCGAACGATTCTCTCGGTTGTCCGTATTTAGAGGAAAGACTTTCGTTAACGGCTTCCGGGGATGATTTGGTAACGGCAACACGCAAGCCCGAAGTGTGTCGGTGCTCGGCGAGGCCGCCGCGGAAAGCTGTTGGCAATGACTTTAAGGAGAGTTTGCATCCATGACGAAACGGATCCTAATGCTGTTGGCTGTTCTGGGGCTGGCTGCGATTGCCAGCGCGAAGTCATATTCCCTCAAGCTGTTCGAGCCCTCCCTGATCGGCGGTACCGAATTGAAGCCGGGCGAATACACCCTGGAATTGATGGACCAGAAAGTGGTCATCCACAAGGGCAAGCAGACCTGCGAAGCAGCGGTCAAGGTGGAAACCGCGGATACCAAGTACGGCGCCACTTCTGTTCGTTACACCAACGGTGACGGAAAATATCGTGTGCAGGAGATCCATCTGGGCGGCACGAACATGAAGCTCGTGGTCGCCGAGTAAAGAAGTTCCGGCTCCCGGCTCAGGATTTTGGGGGCTGCTGCTAAAATGAAAGTCCGTGCGGCGGCTCCCGATTGTTGCGTTGGTACTTTGGTTTTCCAGCTTGGCCGCCGGGGCGGAAAACGTCCTGGTGCTTCCGTTCTTCAACGAGACTGGTTCGCCGAACGTAGATTGGATCGGTGAGAGTATTGCCGATTCGATTTACGAATCGCTAGCCTCGCAAAACGTGCTTGTGTTGACCCGCGAGGACCGTCTGGAAGGGTGTCGCCGTTTGTCCATTCGGCCCAACGCGGTGCTGACCCACGCCACCATCATCAAGCTCGGGGTAGCGCTCGATGCCTCGCATGTGATCTATGGCGGCTACCAGATCACGCGCGCTCCAGCACCCGGCGCGATGCCGGCCGTCCCGGCCATTTCGCCGCGCGACTCTCTTCGCATCTCCGCCCGGATACTCGACTTACAGCACACTCGCCAGGGCCCGGAATTCGAAGAGATCGGCGCGCTGGAAGATCTGGCTTCGCTAGAAACACGTGTGGCGTGGCAGGGCCTCAAAGTGCTGTCGCCTGAAAAAGCGCCGCGGCTGGATAGTTTCGTCCGCGACCGGCCGGCTGTGCGGCTCGATGCCATGGAGAACTACATCCGGGGTTTGCTCGCGGCATCGTCCGACCAGAAGCACCGCCTCTTTTCCCAGGCGGCCCGCCTGGATGAGCGCTTTTCCGAGCCTTGTTTCCAGCTGGGCAAAATGGAATTCGTGAAGAAGGATTACACGATTGCCGCCGGCTGGCTGCAAAAAGTCAGCCGTGCCGACGCTCACTACCTCGAAGCCAATTTCTTGCTGGGCCTGTCGCTCTATCAGACGGGCAACTTCGCCGGCGCCGCCAAAAGCTTTGAACTCGTCGCCGGGCCGCTTCCACTCAACGAAGTGCTGAACAATCTCGGAGCCGCGCAATCGCGGATGGGAACGGCCACAGCTCTCGAGAATTTCCATCGCGCCGCTGAAGGCGATTCCGCCGACCCGGACTATCAGTTCAATATTGGTTACGTACTCTGGAAACACGGCGATTTTCCGAAAGCCGCCGAGAGCTTTCGCGCGCTGCTCGATCGCAGCCCGGAAGACGGCGAAGCCGTCACCTTTCTCGGCCGCTGCCTGGCAAAAGACGGCCCGCGACCCGGTGATCCCAAGAGCGAAGGGCGCGAGCGTTTGAAGCTCAATTTTGAAGAGACGGCCTATCGCCAGCTCAAAGCCGAGCTGGAAGCCAAACACTAAGCCGCACGGCGAATCTCAGGCACTTCCACGATGCGAACCCCTGTGGCCGGACTGTCCACGGCGTTGGCCAGCGCCATGACCATCTGACGCAGGGAAACCAGCCCCAGGCGTTGCGCTGCGGCTCGTGTTTTTGGCAGCCGTTCCATGACCCAGTACATCGGAAGCAGTATCAAGGGCCAGCGGTGGCCGGGGCCCAGCACGTACCACGGCCGCACGATGGTGGCTGCAAGCCCGGCCGCGTGGATCATGGCTTCGCCTTCCATTCGCACCGCTATGTAGTCCTTCATCATAGGCGCCGGATGCACCACGCTCACGTAGATGAAATGTACTACGCTAGCTTTTTGGGCTGCCGCCAAGGCCGCACGAATCGAGGCCAGGTCTACGCTGCGGAATTCCGCTGCTTTGGCAGGACTGGGGTGTGCCACCCCCACCAGGTGTATAAATGTGTGGCAGCCGGTAACGAAATCTGCATAACTTCTCGCATCGAGCGCGTCGCCGACGACCCCTTCCGACCCGGCCGGAAGCTTTGATTTCGATTTCTTGCGAACCACTGCCCGCACCCTGTGTTGCCGCTTGATTAACTCAGCGACCAACGATTGACCCATATACCCCGTTCCGCCTGTCAGGAATACGTTCGCCATGCCGCCCTTTCGCTTCGGTCAATATACGGCAGCGGAAGCCGGACGGATTGGAAGCCTAACGATTTCATCATTTCCCGTCGATATGAAGCATGAGAACGGCAAAACCTCGCGTTCTTGGAGCGGATCGCCTTGAAGGTATTGATTGCAGAGGACAATCCGGGATTCCGGCTGGCGTTGGAACGTCTGCTGACCAAGTGGGGCTACCAGGCCGTTTCCGCCGTCAACGGGAGACAGGCGCTGGAAATTCTGAGTCAGGACGAGCCGCCGCGCCTTGCCATTCTGGATTGGATGATGCCCGAGCTCGACGGTGTGGAGGTCTGCCGGTGCGTGCGGGAGCAAAATCGCGAACCGTATATCTACATCCTGCTTTTGACTGCCAAAGACACCGCCGAGGAACTGATCGAGGGTATGGAAGCCGGGGCCGACGAGTATCTACGTAAGCCGGTGAATACACAGGAATTACGAGTGCGGCTGCGTGCCGGGCGCCGCATTATCGATTTACAGGAAGAACTAGTCCGTGCGCGCGAGTTGCTGCGGCGGCAGGCCAGCCGCGACAGCCTGACGGAGTTTTTCAATCGCGGGGAAATGTTCGAGGTCCTCAACCGGGAACTAAAGCGCGCCGAGCGCGAGTCGACTACGCTCTCGCTCATCATGACGGATCTGGATCACTTCAAACAGGTCAACGATAAGTACGGCCACCCCGCCGGCGACGCAGTTCTGCGGGAAGCGGCGCGCCGCATGGCCGCCTGCGTGCGCCCCTATGACGCTCCCTGCCGGTATGGCGGCGAAGAATTTGTGATCGTGATGCCCGGCTGCGAGCTCCAGGACGCCATCACGCGAGCGGAAGACATCCGCACGCAGATGGCGGCATCTCCCATGCAGGTTGCCGAAGGTCTGATCCGCGTCACGTGCAGCGTTGGCGTGACGGCAACCAGCGGGCCCGCCGGTTTCGATCCCTCAGCACTACTGCGCGAAGTGGATGAGACCCTGTACCTGGCCAAGAATAGCGGCCGCAATCGCATTGCAGTAGCTACCACGCTTCCAGTGCTGGCGCATTAGTGGTGCGCGGGCCGAATGCCTGTAGGAAGATCGTGCACGCCAGACCCAGAGCCGTAAGCAAAGCGCCTGCATAGACTGCCTTCGGGCGATAGCGAAATTCGATGCGGTGCTGCCCAGGCCCGACCACGATCCCGCGCAGCGCGCCATCAGCCTCGACGATCTCCGTTCGCGTGCCGTCGACTACAGCCACCCACCCTGGGTAAAACGTCTCGCTCACGATCAGCATTCCGCGGCACGCCATCTGAACGTCAAGGTCCAACGACGCTTCGCGCCGGTCCACGAGCTGCACCGTATCGTTTCCCGCGCATTTCTCCAGTGTCGGGGGGGTGTCCGTGACGACCGCCTGTTTTCGCAGGTCCAATTCCTGAAGTTTGGTGATCAGCTCGCGATCTCCAACGCGAACTAATTCATGTACCGTCCAAAAATACGGGAAAGCCTGCGGATTGCGATAGACCTTCAGTCCCGACCGGCCGCGGAACACCTCTTCCTGACCGGATCGCAAAGGTTTCCTCCCGAGAAAATAATTCAGTGCGAACAGTTCCGGCGCCAACCGTCCGCCTTGGAGGCGGTCGATCTCGAATCGCGCCACGTTCCAGGTCATGCCGCCCAGGTATGCGCGAAATTGGTCGATGCCGTTCCAGTCGCCGATATTGTAAGGAACGGCATCCGTGTCGACCTCCACGCGCAAGGGCCCCGGCTGCCTGCGCAGGAATCCGAGCACATCGTCATTCTTTTCCAGCTCGGCGAGATACCCGCCCGGCGTTTCGCGGTGCCGGTAGTTGCTGCCGATCACGGTGTCCAGCTCGAACAGAACAACCAGGAGAGTCATCGCGACGACGGCTGTTTCTGAAATGCGCCGCAGCTTCCACAGGTAGAAAATCGCAGCCAGAGCCAGCGAAACCAGCCCCAGGATAGCGAGCCGTTCATATTCTTGCGAGGCTTGGTTTCGAACTGCCGCGGCAATCGCCAGTACAGGCCAGGGAAGAGCGCCCACGCACACAAGAACCGGCAGGGACCGGCGCGGCACCCCTCCCCGGCGCAATTCATCAAACCCGTACGCAGCAAGCACAGCCAGCACAAATTGCACCAGCACGATGGCCATCGCGGGACTCCGCGCTTTTTCCACCATCGGCACGAGCAAGTACGCCACGCCGTGGAAAATAGAGAATCCTCCCAAGGCCAGCAGGAGCCCGCCCGCCGCAATCGCGCCAAGAAGCCGCACCTCTCTGCGCGCCAGATTCTCTGTGAAGCCCAGCACTGCGAGCACTACCACCGCGAGACCTACAAATGTATCGTGCGGGCTGAGGTTCGGCAGCAGGAACCCTAAAATTCCGAGAGGCGAAAGCGAATGCTCCGGCTGCTGGTGTACCAGGTAAGGCACCGGCTGTCCCCAGAACACGGCATTCTGCGACCCCACCCAGCGGATGGACCGCACGCCGTACTCATAGCCGGGCAGCGTTTGGAAGGCGCTCACCAAACCCGCGATCACAAACATGAGGGCGGCCGGTTTCACTGCGCGCAAGCGCTGCCGCCAGATCTCGGCAATCCAAACCCCCGCCGCCATCAAGGCTGTGAACGTCGGAATCTGGTGATGCCCGCTGAGAAAGGAGAACCCCAAGCATGCGCCCGCCATCGCGGCGCTGGCCGCCAACTGCTGTCCTCTTGCCGCACGCAATAAAAACAGCGCTACCAGGGAAATCCAGATGGCGCCATTCAACATTTGCGGCCAGCCGTTCGAACCGACTACGCCGCTCAGAGCGAAAGCCATCCCTCCGAGGATCGATGCGGCGCGGCTACGTCCCAAATCCCGGCACAGCCAAAAGCAAAACAGCGCCGCCAGTATGTGGGTCAGGATGAAATCAAGATTCATCCAGAGCGTCTGGATGTGGCCCTTCTTGAGCGGCATGAGGAACAGGGGCCAGTTCAGCGGATATGCCGCTCCCGGCTGCATTTGCCCGATCAGCGGCTGCCCGCCCCACACATGGGGGTCCCACAGCGGAAACTCGCCGCGATGCCATGCTTCCGCCTGAAACTGATACCACGGCAGCACCTGGTATGCCATGTCCGGCTGATCCATCCACGTGAACTGCTTGGTCAGCAGCTTCCAGAATGAACCCGTGACCAGCAGCACAAGAATGGCCGGCGCAACCAGCCGAGAAAGGCGTGGCATGAAACAAGATCATGATAATCTGTACCGCCCATGATGGGAGGAATCGCGCGCCCATCCGCAAGCATCTCTAGGCCGGAGGCCTAATTTTCATGAATCGTTTGTCGTACTGGAAAGTTGCTCCCGGCGTCCGCGATGCCATGCTGCATCTGCACGAATACCTGGGCCACAGCGGGCTCGAAGAGAACCTGCTGAATCTTGTTTACCTGCGCGTTTCGCAAATCAACGGCTGCGCATTTTGCCTGGACATGCACTGGAAGGACCTGCGCGCCGCGGGCGAAAGTGAGCAGAAGCTCTCCATGCTGAACGCGTGGCACGAGGCTCCCGGTTATACGCCGCGCGAGCAGGCTGCGCTTGCCTGGGCCGAGAGCGTAACACTGGTCACCGAAGGCCACGTACCCGACGAGGTTTACAATCAGGCCCGCGCGCAGTTCAATGAAGCCGAGCTGGCCAATCTAACCCTTGCGGTGGTGGCCATCAACGGCTGGAACCGGCTGAACGTCGCGTTTCGCACCGAAGGCGGGCACTACCAGCCGCCCAAGAAGCAGCAGACCGCGGGAACAGCCGCGCATTAAATCCCGGTGCCCTGCCGGGGTTGTATACTACTTGCTCAATGAGCGACCCCGACAGCGACTCCAATCTCGCACCAGGCGGCCAGAGGGACGAGCGCGATGAGCTGCTGGCCGAGCTCGACGTCCTGCTCGACCGCGGCGCCTCGTGCAATGCCATCACCCCTGAGCAGCGTCGCACCTTCCGGCTCTACGTGGCCGAACACGAAGGCGAGATCGAATGGCTTCGCGAGCAGTGCCGCAAGCTCGAAGAAGGCCTCATTTCGCCGGATGAGGCGCAGAAATGGTTCGACGCTTTTGTCGCCATGGAAGGCGAAGACGCGGTGTAAAGGCCGTTCACTCGCCCGCACCCCGCGCAATTCCCGATATACTACTTCGTCGATGAAACCCAACCGTGATTCTTGCGAGGCTTCCGCTCTCGGCCGCCGTTCATTTCTTTCCGTTGGTTCCCTAGGTGCCTTTGCGGCGGCCCGCGCGTTTGGGGCTGATCGCGACTGGAGCGGCAAAAACCCCGTCCGCTATCCCGATCCCGACATCATTTCGCTCGATAAGCGCTTCGACAAAATCAAGATCGGCAACACGCCCATTCAGCGGCTGTATACGGGCACTTACTGGTCGGAGGGTCCCGCATGGAACGGCGTGGGCCGGTATCTGGTGTGGAGCGACATCCCCAACGACCGGCAACTGCGCTGGATCGAAGACGACGGCCACGTGAGCGTGATGCGGCAGCCTTCCGGGTATAGCAACGGCAATACTTTTGACTATGAGGCGCGCCAGCTTTCCTGCGAGCACGGCAATCGCCGCGTCGTCCGTTATGAACATTCCGGCGCTGTCACGGTAATCGCCGACAAGTTCAACGGCAAGATGTTGAACGGCCCCAATGACATCGTGGTGCATCCCGATGGCGCCATCTGGTTTACCGATCCGGGATACGGGACCTTGATGGACTACGAAGGCCACAAAGGCGAACTGCTGATGAAGGAAGCCGTGTACAGGGTGGACAAATCCGGCCAGCTCGCCATGGTGAGCGACGAACTGTATAAGCCCAACGGGATCTGCTTTTCGCCGGATTACAAGAAAGCCTATATCTGCGATACAGGCGCCACGCACTACCCGCAGGCGGCGCGTATCATCCAGGTTTATGACGTCGTGGATGGTAAGTCTCTGCGGAACGGGCGGCGCTACATTTCCATGGAATGGCCCGGCAAGGGCGCTGGGCTGGCCGATGGAATCCGCGCCGATACCGCCGGTAACATTTGGGTGGGCGCCGGCTGGGTGGGGGCGGGCTACGATGGCGTCCACGTATTCACGCCTGAGGGCGAGCGCATCGGGCAGATTCTGTTACCCGAAATCTGCGCCAATATCTGTTTTGGCGGACCCAAGCGGAATCGGCTTTTCATGGCCGCGGGGCAGTCGTTGTACGCGGTTTACGTCGAGGCTCACGGCGCCCACATCTGCTAAGCGGGCTACAGGGTTATTAACCATCGCGTCAAACTTCTGACAGTAGCCGGTGTGCACTGTCAGGATAGTGACAGCAGATAACACTCACCTCGAACCAGCGACTTCCAATATCGCAAAGCGGACGCGGCATGCAAGCGGCCCGTCACCATTCTGACGGTCGGCAAAATTTGGTCGGTGGTCTAGCTGCCGTTCCGCTGAATCTTTGGCACTTACGGGCTTTTCCGCATGGAACGCCGGTTGCACCATTTGCAGAGTCGAAGTGCGGCGCTGGAGCTGCGCTTTGAGGAGAGCGACAACCGTGTCCACTTCCCAGGTTTACCTGAAAGGGCTTCCGCAGGACAAACCAGCCGGGGATGAGGAGCCATCTTCGCCCCGGCGCCTGGATATCTGGATGCTGCTCGGCATCTGCATCGCCGCGGGGGCAATGCTGGCCGGCATCGCCGCCACTGGCGTCAACCTGGTGTACTTCTTCCAACCGACCGGCGTCCTGATCGTGCTGGGCGGAACGCTCGGCGTCATGCTCATCACCACGCCGCGGTCCGCGCTAGGTCACGCGATTGGCCGCGCGGCCGAATTGTTTTCCTCCATTCCTGTGGATCGGGAAGAACTGATCGAGAACCTTGTTTCTTACAACAGACTGGTCCGGGTAAAGGGCATCTACTCGTTGGAGCCCGTGGTGGCGCGCACGGAGGACCCCTTTCTGGCCGAATCTTTGTTGATGGCCATGGATGTGAGCGAGCGGGCCGAATTGCAATCCGCCCTGGAAAACAAGGTACGGCTCCAGGAACGCCAGGGAGAAGCGGACGCCAAGATCCTCGATGTCGCCGGCGGATTTGCGCCGACGATCGGTGTGCTCGGCACGGTAGTCGGCCTGATCCACGTTCTGCGGCAGTTTTCGACGCCGTCGGCGGTTGCTTACGGAGTGGGCACAGCCTTCGTTTCCACCATTTATGGACTTGCTCTGGCGAACTTGGTTCTTCTGCCGGCGGCGCATCGGATTCGCGCCCGTGTCGCCGAGGAATTCGAGACCCATGAGCTCATCATGGAGGGCGTGATGTGCATTTTCGACAGGATCCACCCGTCGCTGGTGCGCCAGCGCCTGCGCTGCTTCCTGCGCCATGACCCTCGTGGCGGCGCCTCCGCCGAAAGTGCTGCTACCATGGCGGCGCAATAACCATGGCCCACCTAAGGCCGAAATATTTGCAGGCCGAGACCGCTCGTGACCGGTGGATGGTCAGCTATATGGACGTGCTGACGATCCTGCTGATTTTTTTCGTGGCTATCGCCGCCAAGAGTCTGGAGCCGCAGAAGCCGGTGCCCGCCCCGGTCGCACCCAAACCCGCGGAGGCTGCCCGTCCGGTCCCCCCCGAGAAACACGCCAGCCTGCTCGCGGCGCAAAAAAGCCTGGAGCAGCAGGGACTCGACCTGCGCATGGAGCCGCGCGGACTGGTGATCAGTATCCCGCAGGCCGTGCTTTTTCCGTCGGGCGGCGATCAGGTGGGAAAGCAGGCGCTGCCGATTGTCGCTCACATCGCCAGCGTCATTCGTGACATTCCGAACGAGGTGAGCCTCATCGGCCATGCCGATGCCGTTCCCATCCATAATCGGCACTTCAAAGACAACTGGGATCTCTCGACGGCGCGCAGCTTGAATCTACTGGCCGTGCTCAGCCGGCAGTTTGGCATTTCCGAATCGAGGCTCTCGGTAGCGAGCTACGGAGCTTATCGTCCCACTGGGTCAAACGACACACCAGACGGACGCGCGCGCAATCGGCGTGTGGAGATCGTCATCCTCGACGCGCCAGCCCCGATATAACTTTCGATACGCAAGAAATAAGGTACTTTGGGAAGTAACCAACGAACGTCCCAGTGCGCCGTCATAAGCAGTTGGGCCACCGCTTTACAGTTCATCGTGGTTTCATCTGTAGCTGAGAAAATGAAGATTCCATGAAATTCTTATCCTGGGTGTTCCTGGCTCTTTTTCTGTCTTTACCCGCACTGGCGCAGACGGCGGCGGTTCGCGGGATAGCGGCAGATGAGACCGGCGCCGTCGTTCCCGGCGCAAAAGTCACCGTTACGGGGCCGTCCGGCCAGGTGAAAATCACAACCACCGGCGTCGACGGCTCGTATTCGGTAGTTGGCCTCGCCCCTGGAAACTACAGCGTACAGGCTTCGGCTCCCGATCTCGCCATGACGGCTCCGGTGAAGGTTAGTCTCAGCAGCGGAACCATTACATTGAATCTGCAGCTCAAGGTCGCGTCCACGGTTCAGCAGGTAACGATTCAGGAAAATGCCGGTCCGCAAGTGACCACCGATCCTTCAAATAACGCCAGCGCGCTCGTGCTGAGCGGCGAGGATCTCGATGCGCTGCCTGATGACCCCGACGACTTGCAGCAGGACTTGCAGGCGCTGGCGGGTCCGTCGGCGGGACCCAACGGCGGGCAAATCTATATCGACGGATTCAGCGGCGGCGAATTACCTCCCAAGGAATCAATTCGCGAGATCCGCATCAACTCCAATCCCTTTGGACCCGAGTGGGACTCTCTGGGGTACGGCCGTATTCAGATCTTTACCAAGCCGGGCAGCGACAAGTTCCACGGATCGGCGTTTTTCAACTTCGGCGACGACGTGTGGAACTCGCGAAATCCCTACGCTGCGCGGAAAGCACCCTTTCTGCTCGAAGAGTACGGCGGGAACGTCAGCGGTCCGCTAGGCAAGCGCGCGTCATTCTTTCTCGATATACGGCGCGACTCCATCGATAACGGCTCGATCATCAATTCCGTCATCCTCGATCCTTCTACGCTTGGCATTTCGCCATTCACCAGCGTTTACCGCACGCCGCAGCGCCGAGTGCGCGTGAGCCCGCGGCTCGATTATCAGCTTTCCAGGAACAACGTGCTCTCGGTGCGCTATGCGTATACCCATGGCGACATCAACGGGGCCAATATCGGGGGGTTCAATCTGGATGAAGCCGACGTCGCCGGACTTGGTCCCACCAACCGCGGCGACCACAACCGGAACGGCTTTCAAACCGTGCAGGCTACCGAAACGGCCGTGCTCGGGCAGACCATTAATGAGACGCGATTCCAATACTTCCGCGAGTCACAACAGATCACTCCCATCCTGACGAATCCGGCGGTTCTGGTGCTGGGCTCGTTCCAGGCCGGCGGCGCGCAGAACGGTTTGCGGGATCTGCAGAATTATTACGAGCTGCAAAATTACACATCGATGATCAAAAAGGCGCACCAAATCAAGTTTGGCGTGCGCCTGCGCGGCGAAACCGATTCGAATGCGGTGCAACAGAATTTCGGCGGCACTTACACCTTCAGCTCTATCGGACAGTATCAGCAGACGGTTGCGCAATGTCCCGATCTGAACTGCGCGGGCGTGGTTTTTGGGCCCGGTGTCGGTCCGTCGCAATACTCCATCGATACGGGCAGTCAGTCGCTCTATGCGGGCCAGTTGGATGTCGGGTTATTCGCCGGTGACGACTGGAAGGCGCGCCAGAATCTGACGTTAAGCTATGGCGTGCGTTACGAGACGCAAACCAACATCCACGATTACAAAGACATCTCGCCGCGCATCGGTATCGCCTGGGCGCCGGGAGGTACCGCGAAAAAAGCCTCCAAAACCGTGGTCCGCGGCGGCTTCGGAATCTTTTACACGCGATTCGATTTAAGCAATACTCTGGCTGCCGAGCGCTACAACGGCCAAGTGCAGCAGCAGGTCTTCATTACCCACCCCACTTGCTTCGATCCGATTTCGACAACGCCGCTCAATCCCGCGGTCTGCGGTCCCGCCAACGTGCCCGTGTCACCGGCGGCCGCGGCTGTGCAAAACCTCCAACTGGTCAGCTCGAATCTGCGCGCGCCCTATCTGATGCAGTCCGCCGTCAGCGTGGAACGTCAGCTTCCGGCGCATACTACGCTCGCCTTGACGTACACCAATTCCCACGGGCTGCACATGTTCAACACCGAAGACATCAATGCGCCCTTGCCGGGAACGTACAACCCAAAGCAACCGGGCAGCGGAGTATTTCCGCTATCCGCTGTCATGAACCCCGCCACTCAAGCGCTCTACGGCAGCGACCCCGTGTTTCTGATGGAATCAGCCGGCCTCTATAACCAAAATCAGTTGATCCTCAATATCAATTCGCGGGTGAACCGGAAGATATCGCTGTTCGGTTTCTATACCTTAAATTACGCGCGCAGCAACAGCGATGGGCTGACGACCGCTACCGCCGTTCCCTACAGTTTCGCGGGCGAGTATGGCCCTTCGGCAACCGACGTCCGGAACCGCGTGTTCGTCGGGGGTTCGGTCGAAACGCGCTGGGCGATCCGCTTCAGCCCGTTCCTTACGGCGCAATCCGGCGCTCCATTCAATATCACGACGGGAAGCGACCTCTACGGAGACACCTTGTTCAATTCGCGTCCCGGTATTGTTACCAACCCCGTACCGGGCGGCGACTACATCCGGTTCGGCAACCTGCTGCTCGATCCGAACCCGGTGGGCACCGGCGAACAGATCCTGTCGCGCAATTTCGGCCGCGGCCCTGGCTCCATTTCCTTCAACGCGCGGTTAAGCAAGACCTTCGGATTCGGCGCCATACGTGAAGGCGCAGCAGGCGGGGGTGGGTTCGGCGGCGACGGCGGCCGGCATGGCGGTGGTCCGCTGTATGGCGGTGGCGGAGGCATGGGCGCAATCTTCGGTGGCGGTTCTACGCCGCACCGCTACAACCTGACGCTCTCCCTTTCGGCGCGTAATCTACTGAATCACAACAATCCCGGGCCCATCATCGGCAACATCACCTCTCCCCTGTTTGGTCTCGCCAATTCGATCAACGGCGGCGGCGGAGGATGGGCCGGCGGATTCTCTGAGAACGCCAACAACCGGCGTCTCGAGCTGCAGGCTCGCTTCACCTTCTGATCTCTGCCGCGCTCCTGAACCGACTACAATAGAGGGTCCGCCGCTCACTCTGAACCTGCGGCGCATCTCCGCGGAGGTCTATGCAGCCCGAAAGTTGCGACATTGCCCTGATCGGTTTGGCCGTGATGGGTCAAAATCTCGTCCTCAACATGAATGACCACGGCTATCGCGTGGCCGTGTTCAACCGGACGGTTTCCAAAGTAGACGATTTCCTCGCCAATGAGGCTAAGGGGACCAACGTTGTCGGCGCCCACTCCATCCCCGAACTCGTTGCCGTTCTGAAGAAGCCCCGCCGCATCATGCTGATGGTTAAAGCCGGCGACACCGTTGACCAGATGATTGATTCCCTGGTGCCGCATCTCGAAAAGGGCGACATCATTATCGATGGCGGTAACTCCCACTATCCCGATTCCAACCGCCGTACCAAAACACTCGCTGAAAAGGGCATTCTCTTCATCGGCACCGGCGTGTCGGGTGGTGAAGAAGGTGCGCGCCGGGGCCCGTCCATCATGCCCGGCGGCAATCCCGCCGCGTGGCCCTACGTGAAAGAAATTTTCCAGTCCATTGCCGCCAAGGTCGAGGACGGCACTCCTTGCTGCGACTGGGTCGGCGAGAACGGCGCCGGTCACTACGTGAAGATGGTTCACAACGGCATCGAATACGGCGACATGCAGCTGATCTGCGAGGCCTACCAGTTGCTTAAAGACGGCCTGGGCCTTGGAGCCGATGAACTGCACAAGATCTTCGCCGAGTGGAACAAGGGCGAGCTCGACAGCTACCTCATCGAAATCACTGCCGAGATTTTCACGAAAAAAGATGACGACGGCTCGCCGCTCGTGGACAAGATCCTCGACACTGCGGGTCAAAAAGGCACCGGCAAGTGGACCGCCATCAGCGCTCTGGACACCGGCACTCCCGTCACCTTGATTGGTGAAGCCGTGTTCGCGCGCTGCCTATCCGCCATGAAAGACGAGCGCACGGTTGCATCCAAAATCCTTAACGGCCTAAAAGCCCCGGCGCCCTCTGATCGCAGCGCCTTCATCGAAGACACGCGCCGCGCCCTGTACTGCTCCAAGATGATTTCCTACGCGCAGGGCTACATGCTGCTGCGCGAGGCCGCGAAGGAGGAAGGCTGGAATCTCAACTTCGGCGGCATTGCCCTCATGTGGCGCGGAGGCTGTATCATTCGCAGCCGCTTCCTCGGCAAAATCAAGGAAGCCTACGACAAGAACCCGCAGCTTTCCAATCTGCTGCTCGATGATTTCTTCAATAAGACCTTGAACGGTTACCAGGATTCCTGGCGGCGCGCTATCGTCCAAGCTATCCAGAGCGGCGTGCCTACGCCCGCCTTCTCCACCGCGCTGTCCTTCTTTGATGGCTACCGGACCGCGCGCCTTCCTGCCAACCTGCTGCAGGCCCAGCGCGACTTTTTTGGCGCCCATACGTACGAGCGCATCGACAAACCCCGCGGCCAGTTCTTTCACACTAATTGGACCGGCCACGGCGGCCGCGTGTCTTCGGGAACCTATAACGTCTGACGTCGCGCGGACGCGTGTCACTTCGCGGCCCCATCGGGCGCGCTTCCCATGATCGATATCCCGGATTCGGTCGTCCGGATGCAACTGGCGGTGAACGGCGAGCACGGCCGTGCCTGGCTCGCCGCACTGCCGCGCTTGGTTGATGAGCTCCGCGATCTCTGGCGCATCACAGAACTCGGTCCGCCGTTCCGCGGCGGCTGTGTCGGCTACGTTGTACCGGCTCTGCTCTCTAACCACACGCGGGCCGTTCTCAAATTGAATCTCCTTGATGAAGAAACCGAATGCGAGCCCGATGCCCTGGCTCTCTGGAACGGCCACGGCGCGGCGCGTCTTCTTGAATCCGATCGCTCCCGCGGCGCCCTGCTCCTCGAACGCGTCGAGCCGGGTACACCCCTTCTTGACCACGCCGATCGCGAGGGAGCCCTCGATATCGCGTGCTCCCTCTTAAAACGCCTGCAAATCCAGCTGCCCAGGCCGCATCCTTTCCGCTTCGTCACCGCCTTGGCCCGCCGCTATGCCGAAACATTTCCCTCCGGATACCAGGCCGCCGGTCGCCCATTCTCCGAACCGTTTCTTCATCGCGCTATCGAAATCTCTCACCATTTCGCGCAATATGACGGCCCCCAGATCCTTGCCAACCGCGACTTCCACCTGGGCAATATCCTCAGCGCGCAGCGCGAGCCATGGCTCGCCATCGATCCTAAGCCGCTCGCCGGTGAGCCCGCGTTCGATGCCGCGCATCTCATCCGCTCTCTGCTCCCCGATCCCTTCTCCGTAGATGCATTCCAAGGCCTCACTTCCTCCATCGCCCGGCGTCTCGAACTCCCCCTGCCCCGCATCGCCGCCTGGGTCTTTGTCCGCTCCATTGAAAACGCGCTCTGGTCCGTCTCGGCGGGCGATGCCGACATTCGTTGGGATATCGCCTGTGCCGGCGCGGCTCAGCCCTTCTGCCATCTGCTATAGTTCGTGTTTCAGCAGCATTTCGTTCGCTCATCTTCTTCCGGAGAATTTCATGAGTTTTGGTTTAAACGTTCCCAAGGAAGCTGCTTTCGATTTCATATCGCTTGGCGCCCTCGTTAACCGCCTCGATCCCGGCATTATTCCGTTCCGCAAGGCCACGCACTGTGCCATCCACGTGAGCGGCGGCGAGTTCAACGTGGCGGCCAATCTTTCCGACTGCTTCCGTATGCGCACCGGCATCGCTACAGCCATGGTCGACTACCCCCTCGGTGATTTGATCGCTGAACGCGTCCGTGCCATGGGCGTTACTCCGTTCTACAAGCGTTTCGAACACAATGGTGTCAACGGCCCCAACATGGCTACCGTTTATAGCGATCAGGGTTTCGGCGTCCGCGCGCCGGTAGTTTTCTATAACCGCTCTAACGAAGCCGCCGCGCGGCTCAAGCCCGGCGATTTCAACTGGAGCGAAATTTTCCAAGGCGGCGTGCGCTGGTTCCATTCCGGCGGCATCTTCGCCGCCCTCTCGGAAACCACCGCCGAAGTGATCATCGAGGGCATGCAGGCGGCCAAGAACGCCGGCGCCGTGGTCTCCTTCGATCTCAACTATCGCGAGAAACTGTGGAAAATCTCTGGCGGCTCGGAGCGTGCGGCCGCCGTCATCGGCCGCATTATGAAATATGTCGATGTGCTCGTCGGCAATGAAGAGGACCTGCAAAAAGGTCTTGGCATTCCCGGCCCCGAAGTCGCAGCCAAATCCAAGCTCGACCCCAGCGCCTTCTTTGGCATGATTGACAAGGTCCTCATCAAACATCCGCAGGTGAAGGTCGTCGCCACTACATTGCGAGACGTGCACTCCACCCAGCACCACCACTGGGGCGCGGTCGCCTGGGTCGATGGCAAGACCTACATCGCACCCACGTGCGAATTGCACATTCACGATCGTGTTGGCGGCGGTGACGGCTTTGCCTCCGGCTTCTTCTATGGCGCTCTTACTGGCGAATCGCCCGAAGAGTCCCTCAAGCTCGGCTGGGCGCACGGTGCGCTGCTCACCACCTTCCCCGGCGATACCACTATGGCGACTCTCGAACAGGTTCGTTCCTTCGCTAAGGGTGGCTCCGCGCGCATCCAGCGTTAGCCGTAAGCTGGCAGAAAGATGACTATCTGTCGCGGCTCGTTTCGCGTCATGCTGCTCTATGATGTCGCCGACGAGATTCGCCTGCCGGTTCTACGCACCCTGATCGGCGCCAGCCCCTCCGGCCGTAAGCCGGAGTTCAAGCTGCCTGCACCCGGTTATGTCCGCTTTGAGCAGCCGCCCGTCGTAGAACTCGCCGAACCCTTTTCGCTCTCCACTGGCGAATCCTTCGAGGGCCGCTTGAAGTATTTTGATTACGGCGTAGTCAGCCTGGAGCTTGAGCGGCCGTTTCATGGCGATTGGGATCAGCTCATACCCCAGACCAACCGCTGGATCGAGCAGCCGGAAATCGAACAAAGGGCCGCTGAACTCGTTCGCAAACGCGTTGCCGGTCTCACCAGCGCTCTCAGCAAACCCTACTCTGAATGGCTGGATGAAGTCTATTACACGGTGCATGTCCAGCCCGTCCCGATTCCCGGCGATCGCGTGATGGCCGCTGCGGATCTACTGGCATCGAGTGGAGCCGCCATCGCGCAAATCGTCCGCGGAGACGTGAAGCCGCTCGCCTCTTCCGAAGAGCGCGAGGTACTCGGCTCCAGCATGTCCTATTACCCGACAGACCTTCTGGTCATCGGCTGGCAGGCTGCGTTTCTCTACGACACCGCCGAGGGCGCCGCGCCCACCCTCCAACTCCTCGAGTACGCCAATGCGCAGTTACTCGAATATCGCCGCTACGACGAGGTGCTCACGCGTGTTTTGAAACGCGCTTATGATTCGCTCGAAAATGGCGGCACGTTTTTCGGGCGCTGGCGCTACGCCCGCGAGGCCACCCGGCTGAATGCCCTCCGCCTGGATGTCCGCGAGCTCACCGAGCGCACCGACAACGCCATCAAGTTCCTGAGCGATATGTTCTACGCCCGCGCTTATCAATTGGCTGAATCCAAAATTGGTGTGAACGATTACCGCCGCCTGGTAGATGAAAAGCTCCGAACAGCCGGTGAGCTCTATGATTTCATGGTCAACGAATTCCGTCAGGCTCGCGGCTTCGTCCTGGAACTGCTGGTGGTCATCATGATCCTGATCGAGATCATCCAGGCCTTCCGTTGGCCGTAGGCCTACCCACTTGCTCCCTCTCGTTGCCAGTTCGTAACCATCTTCGCAACGCAAACGTAATTCCGTCCTGTCCTGGGGCCACTGTGTTACAGGGAAATAACGCCACCGTCATTTCTCTGCAAAGCTGTTACGGTATCCAGGTTGTATGCCGCAAGGTGAAACCGAAGTTGTGGACAACGGCCCCATCAGTATCGTCAGCCGCAACTTGCTTGGCCATCCGAATCGCACCGTGGAGGATATGTTCTGGGAGAAGCTTCTGCTGCTCGACCGTCTCCGCGAGCTCTACCAGAGAGTCCGCAAGCCCGACGACCGGCCCGTCCTCGAAAATCTGTTGAACGAGCTCCAGATCAATTACCAGGTCGATCCCGAAGATCTCGCCGGCATTCCGAAGAGCGGCCCCGTCATCGTCGTCGCCAACCACCCTTTCGGCCTGCTCGAAGGTGCCATCCTCGGCGCTATGCTGCCCCGCATCCGGCCGGATGTGAAAATCATGGCGAACTATCTCCTGGCCGGATTGCCGGAGGTGGAAAATCACTGCATCTTTGTCGACCCGTTCAAAGGGCAAAGCTCGTCTGCGATCAATAGCCGCGGACTTCGCCGCTCCATCCGCTGGGTCAAGTCGGGCGGCATGGCGGTCATCTTTCCTGCAGGCGAAGTTTCGCATTGGAAAATGAACGCAGGCCAGGTCGCTGATCCCGAATGGAGCGAAACCGTTGCTCGCCTTGTTCGTCTGACCGGTGCGTCAGTCGTTCCCATCTTCTTCAAGGGCAGCAATAGCATCCCGTTTCACCTGCTCGGCATGTTCCACCCGCGCTTGCGTACGATTCGCCTGCCAAAGGAACTGTTGAACAAAACCGGCAAGAGCGTCGAAGTGCGCATCGGCACGGTCGTTCCACACAAAGCCATTGCCGATATTGCGGGAGATCGCGATGCAACGTCCTACCTGCGGTGGCGCACTTACCTGCTGGCCAAACGCGGCGAGCCCGATATGCGGCTGGTGCCGCGCATGATCCGCTCCGTCGTTACCCGAAAACCCCACGACCCTGTCGCTCTCGAGACGCCGAAGGAAATTCTACTGGACGACATCGACAACCTCGACGCCGAACAGTGCGTGGCCGAGTCGGGGGATCTTGCTGTCTACCTCGCCGGCGCCGACCAACTGCCGTACGTCCTGCCGGAACTCGGTCGTCTGCGCGAAATCGCCTTTCGACAGGTCGGCGAGGGCACCGGCAAAAGTGCCGATCTCGATCAGTTCGACTCGTATTACTTGCACCTCTTCATCTGGCACCAGGTGCGCCAGGAACTTGTAGGCGCTTACCGCATCGGCCGCACTCACCAGATTCTTGGACGTCTCGGCCCCAAGGGTCTGTACACCAGCACGTTGTTTCATTATGATCCACGGTTCTTTTACCGCATTGGTCCGTCGCTCGAGCTCGGCCGGTCCTTCATTCGCCCCGAATATCAGCGTCAGCCGCAGCCGTTGTTCCTGCTTTGGAAAGGACTCGGTGCGTTCGTGGCCCGCAATCCCGAAACCCCGGTTCTGTTCGGCGCGGTCAGCATCAGCAACGATTACAACCCCGCGTCCCGCCGATTGCTCGCTCATTTTTTGGAAACACACCGTCAGGAAGAAGACCTCGCCAGGCTAATTCGTCCCCGCCGCGCTTTCCGCCCCGTGCTCGATCGCGACCTCGATTCCCACGTCGTTGCCAGCCTCCTCCCGGATCTCGATTCGCTCTCTCACCCGATTTCCGACATCGAATCCGACGGTAAAGGGCTGCCCATACTGCTCAAGCAGTACATGAAACTGGGCGGGAAGCTGCTCGGGTTTAATGTCGACCCCGATTTTTCCGAGGCGCTCGACGGCCTGGTTCTCGTCGATCTTCGCGAGACCGACCCCGCTGTCCTCCAACGCTACATGAAGGCCGAAGGTATGGAATCGTTCCTTCGCTATCACCGCCAGCGGTCATCCCTAAGTGCAATCGTTGCTAGCTGATCCAGGGATTTCCCTAGTGGGTCTGGTACGGTGCAGCACCGTTTCCCCCGCCGGGAGCGGTAAAATTAAGGCATATGCCAAGTCTGAAAACCGAACTCAACGCCGAACCTGCGCAAGAACTCGAACAGGCGGAGAGGGAGTTGCAGGCCGCTCTTATATTCGCGAAGTACTCATACGTTTCCTATTCGAACGGCCGCCTTCAGCGTGCGACCGATGCCCGCTCGAAAGCGGCTGCTGCCTGCCGCAGCGCTGCGCAGCGATTGGCGGCACCGGAACTAGCCCAGTCAAAGTCCGATTCTGTTAAATCGATCTGGAATGAGGTTCAGACTGCCCTGGCCGACCTGCCCGCTGCTAACCTTCGTAACCGAGTTCGCCGCGCTGGTAGTTAACTGCATTTTCGTACTGAGTAGCCGCTAGAACATTTAGCAGTCCGTCTCGAAGCGTGGACCCGCAGTCCCAATTGCAGCCCAAGGAGCGCTAACCTCCCGGAGCGTAGTACCCCTTCCTGCACTGCACCTTGAGGTTTTTGTCGCTGACCCGCAGATCGATGCGGCGGAAGCTGCCGTCCCGCTTGTCATTCGTCGGGGCGTACGTGATCGCGTACTGGCTGCGCATTTCGTCCTGCAATTCTTTAAATACCTCGGGAAGCGTGTTTTTGCGGTCCACTTTGAAGACGCGCCCGCCGGTTTCGTCGGACATGCGCTTGAGATAGGCGTCGGTTACGCCTCCGAAATATCCAAAGCCATACGCAGCACGATCGACATAATAAATGCTGTAAATGACGGTGTCGGAGCGCTGTGCGGCGCGGATCGCTTCGTCGATCTTGAGGCGGCTGCCCTCGTCCATGCCGTCCGTGATGAGCACGACGGCCTTCCGGCCGACCTGATGGGTCATTTGGTCGTTGCAGGCGAGATAAACGGCATCATAAAGAATCGTGCCGCGCGGCTGGCCAACCGTGGGCACAGGACCGGGATGAATGCCCTGCACACCGGAGTTCACCTGGAGGTTCTTCAAGCCGGACTGCAGCAGACGCGGCGAGCCGGTGAAATCCTGCAAGAGTTCCGCGTCCTCTCCAAAGCTGATGAGAAAGGCCAGGTCTTTCTTGCGCAACACCTGCGAGAAAAACTGGTAAGCCGCATCGCGTTCGATGTCGATGAGATTGCGCTGGCTGGCGCTGACGTCAACCAGCAAGCCAATGGTAAGAGGCAGATCGGTCTCGCGTGTGAAGTACTTGATGGTTTGCGTCTGCCCGTCTTCGCTAAGGCTGAAGTCTTCTTTGTTGAGATTCCCCACCAGGCCCCCGCCTTTGTTGTGCACGGTGGCGAGGATGTTCACAAGGTTCACCTCGACCTGAATGGGCGCGGGGGCTTCTTCCGGTTTCTGAGAAGTTTCCTGGGGCCATGTGGAGGGTGCCAGGAGCACAAGGGCGGCGCAGGCAACCGCCGGGCGGGCAAAGAAGTTCATCATACCGTTAGAATGGTGACGTATCTTAGCTCGTCATTGTTTCAAATGCGTGAGGCCATTCGCCACTTGAAAAGCTGCGACCCGGTGCTGGGGGATCTGATTGAGCGTGTGGGACCGTACCGCATCGAGTTTCGGGAGCCAAGCTTTGAAACACTGGTGAGGTCGATTGTTTTCCAGCAGCTTAGCGGCAAAGTGGCACGCGTCATCTACGGGCGGCTCGCGGCAGCGATGCCTGATGGGCAGGTGACTCCCGCGGGCGTACTCTCGCTGCGGTTCGACCGCATGCGGCGGCTGGGGCTTTCACGGCAGAAAGCACTGTACATTCGCGACCTGGCCCGGCACACCGTCAAGGGAAAGGTCGTCTTTGAAGGACTGCCGGACTTCGCCGACGCTCAGGTGATCGAGCACTTGACGGCGGTGAAGGGCATCGGCGAGTGGACGGCGCAGATGTTTCTTATTTTCGCGCTCCAGCGGCACAACGTTCTGCCCACCGGCGATCTGGGGATTCGCAGCGCAATCAAGAAGGCATATGGGCTGGCCGAACTGCCGAAGCCGCGGGAGGTGGAAGAGATCGCACGCGGCTGGCATCCATACTGCACAGTGGCCAGCTGGTATTTGTGGCGGAGTCTCGACGGGCAGGCGGGGATCTAAAAAGCAGGTTCTAGGTTTCAGGTGTTAGCGTACGCGGGCTGCGAGCGTCGGCGTTCTCTAAAACCTAGAACCTAGCACCTGAAACCTAACACCTAGACCAGCTTCTTCCCAACGATTCCGTAGTCCAGGGCGCCAAAGAAGGTATCGCGAAAATCGGCGGGGATGCTTGCCAGGGCAGGCGTGGATTCAACAGCCGGCGAGCGGCGGTGGACTTCGACCTGGCCTAGACCGCATTCTTCCATGTAAAACGCGAGGAGCTGGTGTGGCACGGGGCGGAGGTGCGTGGGGTCGAGATAGAAATGCGTGGCGAAAATGGCGAGGCACTCGGGGTTGGGAGTTTCAATCACCAGAACGCCTCGGCTGCGGAGCGCTCGCGCGGCGAGGCGAATCAAGTCGGGAATCTGGGCCGGCGGCAGGTGCTCGACAACCTGAGCACAGAAAATGCCGTCGAGTGAACTCGGGGGCTGCGCGGCGAGGTAGTCGAAAAGGTCGGCTTGCTCGGCTCGGAGCCCTTTACTGCGGCACAGACCGACGGATTCGGGATTTCGATCGATGCCTAAGCCGTGAATGCCGCCTTCGCGCAGCAGGTCGAGAAACTCGCCGCGGCCGCATCCGATATCCAGGACGTCTTTGCATTCGGCGAAAAAAGAGAGATAAAAGCGCTGGCCGGATTTAACGAATTCCTCGGAACCGCGGAAGCGCCGGGCGAAAGCGGAGTAGTCCAAGGACGCCGGAGCTTCTGCCACTGACGGTGCGAGCCGCTGGGGAGAAGGGGCGAGGAGGGAATTGGTGCGCTGGCGGACGAGCCGGAGCTCGGTATGGATGAGCGCATGGATCTGTGCGCTGGCTTCAGAGAAATCGTGCGCCAGCTGTTTCTGCATCTGAAGGGTGGCGCGGTCGAGGGCGCCGAGGTAGTCGGCGTGTTGGGATTTCAGATTCTCACGAAAGTTGCTCTCCATCAGGGTGGCGCGGTGCTGGAAAGCGGTTTGCAAATCGGCTACGCTGCGGAGGAACTGCACTTCATTCGTAGCGAGCTTGTGCTCCCATTCGCTGCGCCAGTTCGTCCAGTGAGAGCGGATGTCTTTGAGCTCTTCAGCTGAGTGGGCGACTGAATCCAGGCGCTGGTTGAGAGCGACGACGGCGCGGTTGATGTCATTGAGCGCCTGGATGGTTGATTCGACGCAGGCCATGACTTCGCGATTAAACACGATCTGATCGCGGACGAACCAGCCGAGTCCACGGGCCATGGCACGTTTCAAGGTCTGGATTATCGCGTTCAACGGACCGGAGGGCCGAGGGTTCACGGTTCCGATCGCGGCAATTTTGGCTTCGGCGGCATCGCGGGCCTGGGTGAGCGGGGTCAGATCGGCGAGGTGCGGGGCCGCAGTTCCATTAGCGCTGGGATAACGGGCGCTGACGCGCTCGCGAACGGCGCGCAGGAGTTCGGCGAGCTCCTCGGTTTTTTTTGCGTCGCTATTTTCGGGAGCCACTCGTCTTGCTCCAGGTGGCTGTGACTTTGCTGTGTAGTCCGCCGCGCGGCGTAAACTCTCCGATCACTGTGGCGGAGGCCGGCTTGCAGGCAGCAACTACATCACGCAGGAAGCGGTTCACCACGTTCTCGTAGAAGATACCGAGGTTGCGATAGGCAAGCACGTACATCTTGAGCGACTTTAATTCGAGGCACAGCTTGTTCGGGACATAGCGCAGCGTGAGGCGGCCGAAATCAGGAAGCCCGGTTTTGGGGCACACGGATGTGAACTCGGGAATCACGATTTCAATTTCGTAGCCCGGAAACTGATTGGGCCAGGTTTCGATTTCAGGCAGAGCGGCGTGGATGCCCGCGGCAGCGTGCTCGTCTGTATAGGAGCGCCTCATGACTTCACTAGGGCGCGCGAAAGGAGATCCAGGAACAGGCCCACATCCGTGACGACGCCCACCGCCTGCCCGGTGCCGCGGTCGCTGACCTTGGTAGCGACAGCTGGATTGATGTCGACGCAGACGATTTTGACCCAGCTTGGCAGCATATTGCCGGTGGCGATGGAATGCAGCATAGAGCCCAGGCAGAGTACCAGGCCGGCGCCTTTTAGGTGTTCGGCGTAGGCATCCTGGGCGGCATTCATGTCGGTAATGGTATCGGGCAAGGGACCGTCGTCGCGCAGGCTGCCCGCGAGCACGAAGGGCACCCCTTTCTTCACACACTCGTACAAGATGCCGGAGCGCAGGCGTCCGCCTTCCACCGCGCGGGCAATGCTGCCGCAGTGGAATATCGCATTGATCGCGCGCATGTGATTGCGATGGCCGTGCTCTTCCTGGCGGCCGTCCGCCATCCGGACGCCGAGCGAAGTACCGAGCAACGCGGATTCGACGTCGTGCACCCCTAGTGCATTGCCGCTGAGTAGCGCGTGGACAAAACCGTGGCGAATTAGTTGTGACAGGCCGTGCACGCCCCCGGTATGGACGACGACCGGGCCCGCGACGGCGACGACCTTCAAACCCTGCTCGATGGTTTGCTCGATCAGCGTGGCAGTCTGGCGGACCGCGGTCTCAACTTGCCGCTCGGAAGAGATGCCATTGCTCATGAACGCGAAGGCCAGGCGATCGCGCTCCTTGGATTCCGGCACCACGCGGATACCCCGCATACCCACCACAACTTGGTCTCCCGCGCGAAGATCTCGCAGGCGGCGGCACGATGCCCGGCCTCCCGCCACGACGATCATGGCGTCCATCCGCTGGTTGTCCACCTCGATCCACTGGTTCTGATGCCGGACCAGGGTCCGGTGATTGGTTGTCGAGTAGAAATCCTCAGGCGCGCAGCGGTCGCGCTCAACGGTGCGCAACTGGGCGTCGCCGCCATCCACCGGCGAGCAGCCGAGACCCAGCAGTTGCTGCAGCAGGCGCTCCATGGCGGGGCGCTCGCCCGTTTCCACTTTCAGGCGCAGGTAGGAGCCGTCGCTGTTGGTTTTGCCAACGCGAAATTCTTCGACTTCGAAGCGGCCGCCGAATTCCACCACCTGATCGAAGATCTGCTCCATGATATGAGAATCGATCAGGTGGCCCTGCGCCTCGACGACTTCCTGGAATGGCATGAAATCTCATTCTACGATGGCTGCGGCGAAACCCGCAGGCTCCGCAAAGTCGCGGAACCCTTGCAACGGTCAGCGGAAAAACGGCCCGGCTACGCCCGCGTGAGGAAAATCGGCAGGCCTATCTTGTTCTCGTAGCTGGGACGGTAGCGATCCGTGTTGTACATCGTGGCCACGTCGACGCGGCGGGGACCGAGCTTGGGATCGGGAATGGGGACCGCCGCATAGCAGCCCTGACTGATGGCCATCATCAGCCCGTGCTCCCCGCGCTCGATGCACCCCATAGCCATGCTGGCGAAGGTGGAGGCAACCATTTTGTCCACGAAATCCGGATTGCCGCTTCGCAGATCGTACGTCAGATCGCTGACGATCGTCTCCTCGCCCGTTCGCTTCTTGATTTCGTCGCTCAGGTCCTCGCCCACGTTGGCCTTCTTCTTGTGGCCGTAGGCGTCGGCCTCGCCGGTCTCGCGCAGTTGATAGCCATCCCATTCCGCGCCTTCGGAGAGCACCACCAGCGCGTAGTTGCTGGGAGTGGTTCGTTTGTCTTTGAGGATGACGTCGATGAGTTTTTCCAGATTAAATTTGTACTCCGGAATGCAACAGCGCATGGAAGTCACATACGCCGTGTAGAGCGCGGTGTAGCCGGCATCGCGGCCGAATATGCGGAAGATGCCAATGCGCTCGTGCGAGCCGACCGTGGTGCGCTGGCGGCCGATGGCTTCCGTCGCCCGCGTGATAGCGGTCGAGAACCCGATGCAGTATTCCGTATTGCGGACATCGTTATCCATCGTCTTTGGAATGGCAATGACCTTAAAGCCTGCCTGATCCAGCTTGGCGGCATAGCTCAAGGTATCGTCACCACCGATGGCCACCAGGTATTCCAGTTCGAGACGCTCGAGATTTTTGATGACTTGCGGCGTCATATCGAACACCGTGCTGGTCTTGCCATCTTTGGTGACTTCGGCAGTTTTAAAATTCGTGCCCTTAAGAAAGTCAGGCACCTTTTTCATCTTGGCCGGATTGGTGCGCGTGGTGTGTAAATAGGTGCCGCCGGTGCGGTCGATGGTCCGGGTGTTGTCGCGGTTCAGCGGCTGAATGTAACGATAGCGGCTTTGCGGATCGTCGAGGTTGACATGCGTCAGTCCTTCCCAGCCGCGCCGGATTCCGGTGACTTCACAACCGATTTCACCGCCTCGATAGACTACGCTCTTAATGACGGAATTCAGACCGGGGACATCACCACCGCCGGTGAGGATCCCCACACGTTTAACAGACATCCAGACTCCTCTCTTGTTTGGTAAAGACCACTATTATAAAGTCGCGGAGGGTCGAAAAAACGCGGGCTCGCGAATTCAAAGAATCCGCCGCTAGGCAACTCGCATCTATATAGTGAGCACAGCGTCTGGCGCTGGCCCCATCTCATCAGCGATAGACTCTTTCTTATGTCACTACGGCCCGTTAAAAAGCTCGTCCGGTCTAAACCGACTCTCGAAGGGGCGGGCGTGCACTTACGTCGCGCCTTCGGATTTGGCGCCACATCCGATTTCGACCCCTTCCTGCTGCTCGACGATTTCCGCAATGACGTTCCCGAGGACTATCTTGCCGGCTTCCCCTGGCATCCGCATCGCGGTATCGAAACCATTACGTATGTCCTCGCGGGAACCGTCGAGCACGGCGACAGCATGGGAAATCGTGGCGCTATTACGGCGGGCGATGTGCAATGGATGACCGCCGGCAGCGGCATCATTCACCAGGAAATGCCTAAGGGTGACCAGGCGGGACGCATGCACGGCTTTCAGTTGTGGGCCAACCTCCCCGCATCGCTCAAGATGACCGCGCCGCGCTATCAGGAGGTGAAATCTCCCGATATTCCCGAAATCACCGATGATGATGGCACCCATGTGCGCGTCGTGTGCGGCAGCTTTTGGGGGAAGCGCGGGCCTGTGGACGGCATCGCGGCTGATCCCATGTACCTGGATGTTTCTGTTGCCCCCGGCCGCAGGAAGAAACTGCCGGTTGAAACCACGCGCCATGCGTTCGCCTATGTGTTCGCCGGGGCAGGGAAGTTCTGCAACGCCTCCGGACCGCTCGCCGTTCCCACCGAGAGTGTGGGCTGGTTGGACACGGCCCCGCCCTCCGATGCCGATAACCGCTCGCTCGTGTTATTCGACCGCGGGGATGAGCTGGAAGTGCAGGCGGGTGAGGATGGTATCCGCTTTCTGCTCGTCTCGGGCCAGCCCCTTCAGGAGCCCGTGGCCTGGTACGGACCCATCGTCATGAACACGCAGCAGCAGCTCCGCGAGGCTTTTCAGGAACTGGAACAGGGAACTTTCCTCAAACTAAAGTAGTGGCCGGGCATGCCCGGCCTGTTCCCTCACTTTAGCGTGCGCAGCTTTTCCCGTGCTGCTTCGTTCCCGGCGTCGGCCGCTTTGCCGTACCACTCGCGTGCCTTTTCGCGATCGTCGCGGAACCCGATGCAGCCTTCGGTGTACAGATCGCCCAGCATGAACATCGCTGAGCTGTTGTTCTCGTTGGCGGCTTCCTCATACCAGTTGCGCGCCACCTCGCAATCCTGCGAGACTCCATTGCCGTAGCGATACAGGCGCGCCATGTGGATGTACGCCAGCGGGAAGCCGCGCTGCGCTGCCTTTTCGTACCACTGCCGCGCCATGCCGTAATCCTTTGGCACTCCGAAACCTTGATAGTAGAGCTCACCCAGGCGGTCCATCGCCTCGCGAAAATCCTTTGCCGCCGCCTGCTCATACCATGTGCGCGCGATTGCATAATCGCGCGGTACGCCGTTGCCCTTCAAATAGAGATCGCCAATGCGCGCCATTGCCCCCGCGTCGCCTTTGGCCGCCGCCTTCTCGTACCATTGCTTGGCGCGCCCAAAATCCTGAACCCCGCCGCGCCCCGCGGCGAAGGAGTCGCCGGTTTGCACCATGGTTCGGATGTCTCCGCTCGCGGCTTTCTTCTCGAGTGACGCCACGGGCGTTTGCGCGCCCTTGGCTGCCGACGCACTCGCAGCCTCTTCCCGCTCCGCGTTCTGTTCGTCCGCGCTCGCCCGCCGTCGCGCCGGCAAACCGGAAGCCGGGGTTCGCGGCGGTACCGCGGTTGTGTTTGTAGCCGTAGCCGTCGGCGGTAGAGTCGCCGCCGTTGGGTTCGTCTGTGGCGGCGTTACAGCCGGCGCGCTAGGAGGATGGGTTTGCGTCGGAGGAATCGCCGAGTCTCCGGTGGAACTCGAAGAACCCGAAGCAGCCGGCGACGAGGACGCCGCCGGTCCCATGCCTGCCAGCGCCAGAATCTTCGGCGCAAAATTCCACGCCGCCCACCCGCAAGCGAGCGCGGCCACCACGAAGATCCCGATGCCGATCCAGACCCAGTTCCTTGACGAGCCCGGGGACGTAGCTGTGGGAATCGGCGGAGGGACCTGCACGGCTGCTGCGGGCGCGGCTGCCGCCGGTTGCGGCGTAGCCGGTCGTTGCACCTCTAGCGGCGCTGTTTCGATCGAAGTCTGCCGGGGCCTCGGCCCCGGCACGCTCATTGCCGGAGATGACGCCCCTACCCAGGCAGCCTCCAGTTCTTGCACAAATTCGCTGCACGTCGCGTAGCGCGAAGCCGGCTGCTTGTGCAGCGCCCGCGCCAGCACGCGATCCACATTTAAACTCACTGGCGGGATCTGGTTCGCTTCGCTCGCCGGCGACGGCTGCTCGTACACGATCATGTGTGCCAGCGTGATGGTCGATTCCGCCTGGAATGGCCGCTTGCCGGTCACCAATTGATAAGCGACTACTGCCAGCGAGTACTGGTCGCTTCGCCCATCCACCGTCTCCCCGCGAATCTGCTCAGGCGACATGTACTCGACGGTTCCCATCAGCATGCCCGTAGCAGTCATCGTTGTCGATCCGCTCAATTTGGCGATGCCGAAATCCGCCACCTTCACGCGGCCGTCGTCCGTCAGCAGCAGGTTCGCCGGTTTCACATCCCGATGCACCACCCCGCGATTGTGCGCATAGTCGAGCGCCGATGCTGCTTCCCGCAGCGCCTTGACGCAACCCGCCCGGTCCAGCCTCGGATTTTGTTCCAGCCGGTTCGCTAAATTCGAACCCGCCACAAATTCGAGCACCAGGTACGCCGTTTCGCCCTCATGCCCGAAGTCGTACACCGATACGATGCCGGGATGATCCATTTGCGCCACAATCCGCGCCTCGCGCAGAAACCGGTCGGTTAGATCCTGTTTCGAGTTAGGGTCTGCATTTTCCAGCAGTCGCACCGTTTTGAGCGCAACCCGCCGGCCCAGCACCGTATCTTCGGCCAGGTAGACCACGCCCATGCCGCCCGCCCCGAGACGGCCCGTGATCCGGTAGCGCCCAAGCTGCTCCAACATGTCTCACATAAAGGTTACACGGTTTCCCGTTAAAAACGCTCTCGATGCGAGATAACTTGGGTTGCTGCGCCGTCGTCCCGGCGCTTCTCGACACCCTGCGCCTCTGCACTATACTGAGCCGTGAAATGATCCCTGTCCGCTCGCTGCTTCTACTCCTGGCCACCGCCGCGCTCTCCATTGCGCAGAACCTGATTGTCGACGCCACTCCTTCTCACGAGGCCAACTCGTTCAGCCCCATTCGCGCGCTCGGCGCCGGTGTGGACCGCATCCGCGTCGGTCTGGCCGACAAGATGCTCGTCAACCCGATGCTTAAAGAAATTTTGAGCGCGGGTTGGCAGTCCGTTACCTACCGTCAGAACACTGAACTTGAGGCCGAGGCCTGGCACTGGAACCCGCAAGGCACCTGGAGCGATCCCAAAGGTCAGGGATACTTCGTCGGCAACGCCACGCCGGCGGAAAACATTCGCCACTCCTGGGGCTACACGCTCCCGCATCGGGGGATGAGCCGGGGCCGCCAGGATCGCAATTATTCCGTTCTCACGGATGGCGATTCCGAAACGTTCTGGAAGAGCAATCCTTACCTCACGCGCAATTTCACGGCCGAAGACGATTCGCTGCATCCGCAGTGGGTCGTTGTCGATCTCGGCAGCTTGCAGAAAATCGATGCCGTGCGTATCGCCTGGGCCGAGCCGTACGCGAGGAATTACCGCGTGCAATTCTGGACCGCAGGTGAAGAAAACCCGCGCCGTGCCGTCGCCAAAGGCATCTGGCAGACGTTCCCCGCGGGCATGGTCACGGATGGCCGCGGCGGCGAAGCCACGCTCCGCTTAACCGCGTTTCCCGTTTCTGCCCGTTACCTCCGCGTCTGGATGAATGCATCTTCGAACACCTGCGACACCCACGGCTCCTCCGATACGCGCAACTGCGTGGGCTATGCGATTCGTGAGCTGTACGCCGGCTCCATCGGTGCTGATGGAGTTTTTCACGATCTCATTAAGCACACCCCAGGTGCCGAGCAGTCACATACGATTTGCTCCTCCGTTGATCCCTGGCACTCGCCTGCCGACCTCAACGAGCAGGCCGGCGATCAGGTCGGCTTCGATTTCTTCTTCACCAGCGGCGTCACCCGCGGCCTGCCGGCCATGATTCCCATCGCCATGATTTACTCCACTCCCGAAGATGCCGCCGCCGAACTGGCCTACCTGGAGAAGCGCGGTTATCCCATCAGCCACGTCGAAATGGGAGAAGAGCCCGACGGCCAGCGCATGGATCCCGAAGACTACGGCGCCCTCTATCTCCAGTTCGCGACTGCGCTTCACAAGGTCGATCCGCAGCTCAAGCTCGGTGGCCCCGTTTTCGAAGGCGTGAACGAAGACATTGAAGTGCCGCCCACCCCCGATGGGCGCGTATCGTGGCTCGGCCGGTTCGTCGATTACCTGAGAGCACATGGCCGCCTCTCCGATCTCGCCTTCATGTCCTTCGAGCACTATCCTTACCCGTGCGCCCGCACCAAATGGTCCGACCTCTACCGCGAGCCCGGTCTCATCACGCACATTATGGAAGTCTGGCGCAATGACGGCGTCCCGCCGGGTGTTCCCCTCTTTATGACCGAGGGCAACCTTTCGTCCGGCGACGGCGGAACCTTCCTCGACATCATGGGCGCTCTCTGGCTCGCCGATTTCGAAGGCGCGTTCCTCACCGGCGGGGGCGCCGCCAGTTACTTCTTCCACTACATTCCCGAAACCATGGAGCGCGGCTGCGACGGCGGCGGAGGCACGTTCAGCTTGATCCAGACCGATAGCAACGACCGAATGAAAGGCTATCTCTCACAGTATTTCGCAACCCAGCTCATCACCCGCGAGTGGGTACAGCCGGTCGATTCCCCGCACCGCGTGTTCCGCGTCGCCAGCGACGTCCGCGATTCCGATAACAACACCATGGTCACCGCTTACGCCGTGCTCCGTCCCGATGGGCAGTGGTCGCTGCTCGTCGTGAACAAGGATCACGACAATCCGCATCGCGTCCGCATTGCGTTCCATGATGACGATACGAAATCCGGCCGCTCATTCGCTGGTCCCGTCGCGCTCGTCACGTTCGGCTCTGCGCAATATCAGTGGCATCCAGATGGCGTCAATAGCTGGGCCGATCCCGATGGCCCCCCCGTGAAGTCGTCGATCACTGCCAGCCGGGAAACCTTGTTCGAACTGCCCAAGGCCTCCGTTACCGTGATCCGCGGCAAGATCGGCGTAGAATGAAAGCGACTCAGGAGGACTGATGCCCAGCGTTTCACGACGGCAGTTTCTGGAGACATCCGCCGCGGTTGCTGCGCTCGCCGGTAAAGTGGCCGCCAATCCTCTCGGCCTGCCCATCGGCAGCCAGACCTACCCTCACCGCCAGCGGATCAAGGCGGGCGACCTGGCCGGGCTCTGCAAAGACATGGCCGCTCTTGGCATCGGCTCGATCGAGCTCTGCTCACCCGGCTATGAAGAATTCGCCTCGCTTGCCGACGGCAAACAAACGCGCCGCATCATCGAGGATCACGGCCTCAAGTGCCCCAGCGCCCATTTTGACCTCGCCGAGCTTCGCAATAAGCAGCCGCAGGCGATCGCCTGGGCTCACGACATCGGCCTGACCCAGATGGGCACCGCCAGCCTCGACGGCAAGGTCGAGAACGGCGCCACCCCTATGGACACGGTCAAGCGCCTCGCCGAGGAGTACAACCGTATCGGCGAGAACGCCTCCAAGGCCGGCATCCAGCAGTTCCTGCACGACGAGCGCTTCGAGATGTCCAAGGTCGACGGCCGCCTCACCTACGAAGTCCTGCTTGAACTCCTGGATCCCAAGTTCGTGAAAATGCAGTTCCAGATGTCCGCTATGCGCGCTGTGGGCGACCCCGTCATGTACTTCACGAAGTATCCGGGCCGCTTCATTTCCATGCATTTACAGGGGGTTGACCTCAAAGCACCCGAGCCTGCTCGCGGCCAGCGCGTCCCCCAGGTGCCGGTCGGAAAAGACAGCCTCGACTGGCCCAGGATATTCACTGCGGCGAAGACCGGAGGTGTGAGAAACTACTTCGTTGAACAAAACTGGGACCTGACGGTAGAGAGTGTGGGCTACCTCAAGACACTAGCTGTGTGAAGCCTACAACGCCAGGTTCATAAGGGGTATGATAGACGTATGATCGAAGATTTGTTGCAGCCCAGGCACCTGCTCGTGATTCTCGCGGTCGCCCTCTTTTGCTTTGGACCGAAGAAGTTACCCGAGCTTGGAAAGGGCCTGGCTGAAGGCATCCGCAGTTTCAAAGATGGCCTGAAGAAGGCCACCGAAGAACCGGCCAAGACCGACAAGTAAGCATCCTGCTTCCTGCGAGTTCTGCGGACGTAGCAGTAGGCCATCCACCAGAACCATCGGTGTCCCGGAGGATTGAACAATGGCGGCTCAATCCGTCTCCGAACACTCCCCTTCTTTCGAAGAATTCGCGGCCTTCGTACGAGACTGGGCGCGCGTTCCCGCGCGGATAAAGATCGCGCCCGAAACGTTATTCGAGGATGATCTCGGGATCAGCGGAGACGACGGTTGTGATCTGCTTGAGGCTACGGAACAGCGCTTCCGCGTTTGTCTCTCCTCTCCTGAGGACGGTTGTCGGCGCACGTTCGACCTGGCCCCAAGTGAGTTCCTATTTCACAGTGAGGGCATTGGGGGGGACATCGTCGGCCTTCTTAGTGCCATGCCTCCATTCGTCAGACCATTTACGGTTGGTGAGCTATTTGAAGCCGTAAAAAAGGCCCCGCCAAGGCCCATAAAAAGGGAATCCGTTCTCGGGCTCGACGACTGATCCGTCGTGGAAGCTAGACGACTTTATGTCTTAAGTATCGGCAGACTGCCGATCATCGCTGCCACTGTTCTGAACGGCCGGATGCGGAGTGTCGCATCAGCAGCACGGCAAGGTAGCAGCCGGGGCCAACGTCGAATGAAAGGCAAAATCCGGGCCAACCACACCGGCACCCCGCGATTCTGAATCAGAGAACCATGGAAGAAGTCGAAGAAGCCGTGACCTGCGAGAGCAGCGACGATCGTCCAGAGGCTTTTCTTGAAGCCCACCACAGCGATTGTCATGAACACGCCTGCCACCGCCGACTCCAGCCCCAGGTATTCCATTCGCTGTCGCCAACACCCTTCTCGAGAGCGGCGAAGGATTGCCGAGTTCCCGCTGCTACTCCACGGCCGCTTCCCCGATCTGCATCACTACCGACCGCGGCGCGTCGCCTGATCCGTCATCCACCTGCACCAACATGATGCGGATCAAGTCGTTCTTCGGATCGATCCAGCCCTCCGTGCCGAACGCCCCGCCGTGTCCGAATGTCCCCGGCGAGTGCATCAGCAGCGTCCCTTCCGGCTGATTTACGATCTCGAAGGTCAAGCCGTATCCCGTCCCGCCCAGCCATCCCGAAGGCCTCACATCAGGCGTGAACACGCGCGTCATCGTCTGCACGGCTTGCTTGGAAAGGTAACGCCGCCCGCCGTACTCGCCACCATTGAGCAGCATCTGGTAGAACTTCACCAGGTCAGGCGCGGTCGAATACAATCCGAACTCCGGCGCGGGGTACTTCGCTCCCGGGCGATATTTCGCTGCGTCGCCCGCCAGAATGTCATCGCCCGCGCGCACCAGCTTTCCATCCTTATGCAGGTACACCAGCGCGATTCGGTCCTTCTTGTCCTCGGGCGGGAAGTAGAATGTGTCGCGCATCCCCAGCGGCTCCAAAATGTGCGTCCGCACGAAATGTACATAATCCTCGCCGGAAATTACTTCTATCAGACGCCCCAGCGTGGCGATCCCCATGTTGCTGTAACTCCATCGCGCGCCCGGCTCGAATTGCAGGTGGGAATGCGCATAGAACCGAACCGCGTCCGCCAGCGGCACGCGCATCGTCCGCGGATTGTCGGCCATTTCACCCTCGGGATCGCCGCCCAACCCCGAAGTGTGATCCATCAGCTCGCAAACCGTCGGTGGATGAACGGGCGGGTGAACCGCTCCCCGGCCGTTGAACCTCTCTTCCACCTGTATGCCGCGAAACTCCGGCAGGTAATGCTCGATCGGCTGACGCAGCTCGACTTTCCCTTCGTCCACCAGCATCATCACCGCGACGCCTGTGAAATTCTTGGTCATCGACATGATCTGGAAAATTGAATCCGTCTGCATGGGCTTCTGATTCTCGACATCCCGCCAGCCCACCGCCTCTGTCAGCGCCACCTTCCCATGCCGCGCCACCAGCGCCACCGCTCCTGGGATCTCGTGGCCGTCCACCAGCGCCTGCAACCGTGGCTTAATCGTCTGTAACCGCTCCTGGTTGAGCCCGGTGCCACTGTCCGCCGCAAAAGCGCTGATTGTGAGAACAAAAACAAGAAATCGCATGGCCAGAAGTATATCGTTTTAGAGCACCGCGGTCTCTTCCAGCAGCCGTCCTTCCGCAAAGCGCTCGTAGTCGAGCAGCCGCGTGTCCACCAGGTCCGATGTGCCCTTGAGCACCAGGTCCGACACGATCTTCCCTGTGGCCGGCGAATGCATCACGCCGTGGCCGCTGAATCCGTTCGCGAGAAATAGACCGCGGATGCCCGGCACCGCGCCCAGGATCGGATGATGGTCCGGCGTCATTTCGTATAGTCCCGCCCACGCCCGCTTGGGATTCACTTCAACGTCCTCCAGGCACGGCACGCGGCTTACTCCGCGCGTGAGGATCTTCTCCACAAAAGCGGGATCGAAGTCCGTGCGGAACCCCGGCGTCTCTGTGGGATCGTTCCATGCCATCAGAAGGCCGAGCCCCTCCGGCCGGAAGTGAAATCCCGTCGCCATGTCGACGGTCATGGGCGCCGTATGTGCGATCTTCTCGAATGGCTCGGTCGGAACTAGCATCCGCCGCAGCGGCTGGACCGGCAGCTCGAAACCGGCCAGCTTCGCCACCAGACCTGCCCAAGCCCCGGCGGCGTTGACTACGATCCTGGTTGCGATGCGATCGCTTGCGGTACGCACGCCGGAGATACCCGTCTCATCGCGTTCGATGGCCGTGACTTCCGCGTTCCGCACCAGTTTCGCTCCGCCGTCCATCGCCCGCAGCATGAATCCGGTCATGACGCTGTGTGGGTCGACGAAGCCGTCCGTCGAACAGAAACTGCCGCCAATAATGTCATCACTATGGAGTTGCGGAACCATCCGCGAGACGTCTTCGGGTTTCAATAACTCGACTGTTTTCAATCCCAGCGAAGTCTGCAGCTGGAAGTTAGCGCGTAAGTAATTGAGATGACTCTCTTTGGTCGCAACAAATAGATAACCTTGTCCTCGATACCCGGATGGATGCTCCATGCGATCTTCAAATTCCCGGAAAAAGAGGATGGAATAAAGCGACATGCGGATGCTTGGCTCGGTCGAGAATTGCGCCCGCACTCCGCCCATGCTTTTGCCGGTAGAGCCTTTGCCCTGCTGGCTCTCCCGCTCTAAAACGAGGACGTTTTTGCAGCCCGCTTGCGTTAAATGATAGGCAACACTGGAGCCGACGATGCCCGCGCCAATGATGACGACGTCGGCCGATGCCATTCCATTACTTGCCGGGGAAGGGAAGCCAGCCGCGGGAAAATATATCGGTGAGGGTGAGCCACAGGAGCAGGGCCAGCCAGGCGACGCCGGAAACGACGACTAACTTATTCAGCTTACTGGACCAAAACACATGCATGAAGAACAACACCACCAGGCTGGCTTTGATGGTCGCAATGACTAATGCCACAACGACATTCAACTTGCCGAGATCGAAGTAACTCGCCCAGGTGGTAGTCAGCGTCAGGATCATCAGGATCAGAAAAATGACGCCGTACTGCTTCTTGGTGACAATGTGCTCAGACATTTTTCATCCCTAGTGCACGTGCCGTGCGATCAAGTAATACAAGGGGAAAAGGTAAATCCAAACTAAGTCGACAAAGTGCCAGTAAAGGCCGGAGATCTCGATGGGCGTATAATAATTCGCCGAAAAAGTCCCGCGCGCCGCGCGAAACAGCATCGTGCTCAAGATGCCGATCCCGATCGTCACGTGCGAGGCGTGTAAGCCGGTCATGGAAAAATACAGCGAATAAAACAGTTGCACGTGGCGCGCATCGCCTTCATGAAAGGTGAAATTGAACCCCGGCATCAAACCCTCTTCGTATAGCGAATGCCATTCCGACATTTCGATGACCAGAAAGGCGATGGCAAACAAGATCGTTATCGCTAAGTAAGTAACAATGCTCTTCTGTTTGCCGGTAGCTCCACTGTTGACAGCGCACGCCATGAAGTAACTGCTGCAAATCAGCACAGCCGTGCTGACGCCCCCCCACATGACGTTCAAGTGATTGCTGGCGACTCCGAAGGCTGCGGGATAGAGCGATCTATATACGGTGTAGCAGCAGAACATCCCCCCGAAGAAAAGGATCTCGGTAGTCAGGAACAGCCACATGCCGAATGTCGAGGCGTCCTTCTGCTGGACTACATCGTCGAACTGGTGCCGGAGCGCTAAGTTGTGGCTAGCCAACCGTCATTTCCTCCACAATCGAATAGTCGTAGGCTTCGTGAGTGACCACGGGAGTAATTTCGAAATTCTCGGGCAGCGGCGGCGATGTTGTCTGCCACTCGAGTCCGGTAGCGCCCCAGGGATTATCGGGAGCGGCTTTTCCATAGCGCATCGACCAGACAAAGTACACGGCTGGAATTAAATACCCGACCGCTAATACCGAGGCGCCGGCGGTGGAAAGCACGTGGTAAATCTGAAATTCCGGTGGATAGGCGTGGTAGCGGCGGGGCATTCCCAGGTAGCCCATGATGAATTGCGGGAAGAACGTTAAGTTAAATCCGAGAAAAACAACGAGAGCGGAAAGCTTGGCCCAAGCTTCGGGGTACATGCGGCCGGTCATCTTCGGCCACCAGTAATGCAAACCCCCTAAGTAAGCCATCATGGTGCCGCCAACCATGATGTAGTGGAAATGAGCTACTACGAAGTAGGTATCGGTGACATGGACGTCAAAGCCTAGAGTTGCCAGGAACGTTCCTGTGAGACCCCCGATCGTGAACAATCCGATGAAACCGAAGGCATAAAGCATGGGGGTGTCATACGAGATCGATCCCTTATATAAGGTTGCCGTCCAGTTGAAGACTTTGATGGCTGAAGGCACGGCTACCAAGAAACTCAGGAACGAAAAGATCAGGCTGGCGTAGACGGACTGGCTGCTGACGAACATGTGGTGTCCCCAGACCAGAAAACCGAGTACGGCGATGGCAACGCTGGAGAAAGCGACGAACCTGTACCCGAACACCTTTTTGCGGGAGTAGACCGAAACCACCTCGCTAATGACGCCCATTCCGGGAAGCACCATGATGTAGACGGCGGGGTGCGAATAGAACCAGAACAGGTGCTGGAAGAGGACGGGATCGCCGCCCAGGGCGGGGTCGAAGATTCCGATGTGGAAGCCGCGCTCGACACCGACGAGCAAAAGAGTCACGGCGATCACCGGGGTTCCCAGAACCTGAATGATGCTGGTGGCGTACATGGACCAGATAAACAGCGGAAGGCGGAACCAGGTAAGGCCCGGAGCGCGCATGCGGTGAATGGTGACGATAAAATTCAATCCGGTAAGGATCGACGAGAAGCCGGTGATAAAAATACCGACGGCTGTCAGGATGACATACGAGTTTGCGTACGAAGTGCTGAATGGCGTGTAAAAGGTCCAGCCGGTGTCGACGCCGCCGATCAGCATGGCATACATGACCAGGGCGCCGCCGGCCATGAAAATATACCAGCTCAACAAATTGATTTTGGGAAACGCCAGATCCTTGCAGCCGATCATCATGGGAACGAGGAAATTTCCCAAAGTTGCCGGGATGGACGGAATCATGAAAAGGAAGACCATGATCACGCCGTGGAGGGTGAACAGCTTGTTGTAGGTTTGAGCGGAGACAAGGTCGCCGGGGGGAGTTAACAGCTCGACACGAATGACGGTGGCGAACAGACCGCCGAGGAAGAAGAAGAAACTGATGGCGCCGAGATAGAGGAGCGCAATGCGCTTGTGGTCCTGGGTGAAAAGCCAGGACTTTACGCCGTACTCGTTGGTGAGGTAATTTTCACGCGTTGGAACAGTTGCCGTAATCATACAATTAACGTTTTTGCTGTTGCTGAGTTCCCGGACTGGCGGGCGGCTGGTTGCGCAAATTCTCGTTGGCGGTGCCGCGGCCAGAAAGCTGCCGCGGGATGGCTCCAGGCGCCAATGGGGTCTGCGGGTGGTTTCCGAGAGACTTGATGTACTCGACGAGCTGGATTAACTCTTCTTCGGTCACAAGGCCTTGGAAGGACGGCATAATGTTTTGGTACCCGGCCACGACCTTAGCCCCGGGATTCAAAATAGATTCGCGGATATACGCCTCGTCGGCCCGGACCTTCTCATTCGTGGTGAGCAGCACGGTCGTATCAAACAGACCTTGCAGATTGGGGCAACGGCCGGGCTTGTCCATGCTATGGCAATTGGCACAAGCGAGATACTGGAACAGTTTTTCGCCGCTGCCGGCCAACGATTCGCCACCCGAACCACCCGCGAGCCACTGCTCGTACTCCGCCGGCTCCATTACATAGATGGAACCGATCATTCCCGAATGCAAGGTTCCGCAGTATTCCGCGCAGAAAAGATGATATTTTCCCGGCTTGGTGGGATTGAACCACGCCGTGGTGTATCTTCCCGGAAGCACGTCGAATTTTACGCGAAACGCCGGCATGTAAAAGCTATGGATCACGTCTTCCGATGTCATGGTCAATCGCACAGGCCGGCCAACGGGCACGTGCAGCTCATTGATTTCCCTCTGACCCTCCAGATGCTGGGTCTTCCACATCCACTGCTTGCCGACGACATAAATGTTGGTGGCGTCATCGGGGGGGCGCGACATTTCGAAAAAGACGCTGGCGCCCCAACCGAACATGACCATCATGAGGACGAGGGGGACCACGGTCCAGACGATCTCGAGCGTGAGGCCGCCGTGGACCTCGCCGGGGCGCTCGTGATCCGAGCGGCGGCGGTAACGAATGGCAAAGTAGAAGACCAGAGTGAAGATCAGAACGGTGAAAAAGGTAGCGACGGCAACCAAGTAGATGGCCAGATGATCGAGGTGGTTGGCCGTCGTAGAGGCCGCGTCCGGGAAGAGTTGAAAATTGGGGTTCATCGGTAGCGGGGCCTCGCAAAGCCGGCAGAGGAGAGCCGGCGGCGGCCAGTGAGATCGGTACGCCAGAGCCAGATCAGAAACGGCACCAGAATCAGAAGAGTGAGAGCGCCGGAGAGACGCACGATGTTCATCACGATGGCGGAGTATTTACCGGTGTTGGGATCGTAGTGATAGCAGTAGAGCAGGACCTGGTCCACGGGCGAGCCAATTTTGTTTTCGGAAGCCTCGATCAAGCCGAGACGCAAGTCGCGGGGCGCGTACTCGATTCCATAGAAATAGCGAGACACCCGGCCAGATGGAGTGACGACCATGATGGCGCTGGCATGCGCGTACTGTTTGGTTTTCGGATCGTAAGCGTAGCGAAATCCCACGGTCTGGGCAAGCTGCTCGATTTGCGTCTGGGCGCCGGTGAGAAAGTGCCAGCCGGCTGTTCCTTTTCCATAGCGGCGCAGGTACTCGGACTTCTTCTTTGCGGCTAATGCGGGCATTTCGGTGGGATCGATACTGACGGTGACGACCTCGAAGTCGCGTCCCGATTCGAGACTCATGCCGCGGAGGCTGGTGACCAGACCATTGAGCACCTGGGTGCAGAGCATGGGGCACTGATAATAAACGAGCGCGAGGACCACCGGACGCGAGCCGAAGTAGCGGGACAGCGGAAACTCGCCGCCGGAATCGTCGCGGAACACGAGGCTCAAGGGAAGTTGCGCATCAAGCTTCTGGTCGAGGCCGATGTTGCGCAAAGCGGGTGGCAGCACCGAGGCGGCGACGGCGGTGTCGCGATCTTTGAAGTTCTGCGCCGGCGCGAGCACCGCGAGCAGGAAGAATAACGGAATGGCTTGCCTACGTTGCATGGATGTTACTTACCGCGCTCCTTGCCGGGCATGCGAGCTGGGCGCAGCAATGCCAGCCGGCTTCGACTCTACGGGTTTGAATTTCGGGAGGCCAGTTTTGGCGACGGCATCCAGCGCCCTATCGATCGGGACGTGAACGATGCCGTGGTCAGGATCGATCCAGCCGTAGTGATTCAGATAGGCATCTTCGTCTTCGTGCATCTTCTTCAGGTCGAGACGCGGATTCAAATCGAGCGGGGCATTGCCCTGGAGGCGGGGCTCCGGCGGAAGGGTGGGCGCCTGGGCTTTGACGATAGCCGGAACACGAGGACTCAGTTTTGTTTCGCGAGCGGAGAAGTAGTCGAAAACCCACCAGAGCAGCAATTGCGACAGGACAACGATAAAGGCCAGGCCGATACCGAAGCGGGTGATAGCGTGAGAATCGGCGTCGGAGTGCTCGTGCGCAACGGTGGGATTGTTGGGCTCAGTGTGAGGATCCATGAGCACCCCCCTGCGCGATGGCCTCGGCCAGGTGCGGATCACGCACCGGAAGGAGAGGCCATTTTCTAAGCTGCGAAAGAAACACGGCAAGCCAGAGGCCGCCGATGCCGATGGGAGCGAACAGATCCATCCAATGGACGCTAAAACCGCTCTTGCCGGCGTCAGGCGCGACCATCCAGAACAGGTCGACGAAGCGCATGAAAATGATCAAGCCGGCGATGCGCACAAGCGTCTTACCTGCGCGCTTGAGCGTGCGGGAGAGTAACAAGGCGAAGGGAAGCGCGAAATGGAAAGCCACGAGCATGAGCCCAACCCATTGCCATCCGCCTTTCAGGCGCTCCATGTACCAGGGAATTTCTTTGGTCAAATTGCCGGACCAAATGATGAGCAACTGGGAAAACGAAAAATACGCCCAGAGCATGGTGAACGTGAGAAGCAGCTTGCCGATATCCTGCAGATGATTGGGGCCGATGATTCCTTCCAGAGGCTTGCCCCTGCCGGAAAGGATCACCAGCAGGGCGATGACAAAGGAGAGGGCGGAGAGCCCCTGACCGGCGAGGAAGAGTAAGCCGTAGATCGTGGAATACCAGTGGGGGCTGAGGGACATGGCCCAATCGACCGCGGCGAAGGTGATGGAGAACGCGTAGAACATCAGGCCCGGACCGCTCAAAAGCTGCAGGCGGATCGCGCGCGGATCACGGCCCTCGGTATCCTGCTGGTGCGACCACTTATTGAGCAGGAAGGAGAAAAGGTACCATCCGGCGAAATAGAAGACAGCGCGGGCGTAAAAGAACGGCACGTTGAGATAGAGGTGCTTGTGCTGGAGGAGCGGGTCGGCTTTCACGGCGTCGTCGTGGGACCAGATATAGAGTTTGGGAACTCCGATGAGGATGGGAATGAAGAGCGCGGCCAGCCAGGGTATGGTGCGCGTGGCGGCCTCCGTAATACGGCGGATGATGATGCCCCACCCGCCGCCGCTAAGATACTGCAGCATAAGCAAAGCGAGGCAGCCGAGGGTGAGGCCAAGGTAAAAAAGATAGGAAAACAGGTACGAGCGGAAGAACTGGTCGGCCTGGAAAAAGGCGCCGATGATGCAGATGATGAGCGCAATACCGCCGACAATGAGGGAGCGCTGTTTTACGCGCTCCATGTCGCGGCCTATCTGCGGAGAAATAGTGAAATCTTGTGCGCTCATTCGGGTTTTTTCGGCTGGGCGGATTTGTTCGTCAATTCGTTATTGAGTTCCTGGCGAACGTCTGCAGGAACCTCGTTAATGGATGCCAACTGGCTATATTGCAGGACGCGTATGTACGCGGCGATGGCCCAACGGTCGCGCGGAGCCACCTGCGCCGAGTAGTCCTGCATGGCACCGAAGCCGTTGGTGATGATGTCGTAGAAATAGCCGACGGGCATGCCGCGCAGCCGGTCGGTGTGATAGGACGGTGGGCGCTTGAGGCCGCGGCGGACGATCATGCCGAGACCGTTGCCGAGGCGGCCATGGCAAGGCGAGCAGTAGACGTTGAAGCGCTGTTCGCCGCGCTCGAGGACCTGGCGGGTGACGGGGAAGGGAATCTGATCAACGAATTTATCCCCTGTTTTGCCGGTAAAGAAAACTTTGTCGGCGCGAAGCTGGCCGCGGGCGACGGTGCCCTCGGGAATGGGACGGGCGGAGCGGCCGTCGGCGAAAAAGTCGCTGCCGCGCAGAGGAATGTACTTGGGCTGATCCTGCATATCGCGGCGGCAGGCGATGGTAGAGAGGGCGAGGAGAAGCGGGAGCAGAAGTGCCAGGCGTGCCTGTCCCTTAGGCGCGGCTGTTCCGTTACGGTTTGCGCGTTGGAGATTCTCAATGCGCAACTTCGGATACCTCGCGGGGGTGGAGCGATTGCAGGAATTCGGCCGTGTGGCGGCGGTCGAATAACGGATCATTCGCTTCGATGCAGATGAAGAAGCGATCGCGCGAAGCGAAAGCGAACCGGGAAACGTTGAACACCGGATGATAGGGCATGGGAAGACCGCAGAGGCCGAACAAGCCCAGCACGGTGGAGAGCGCGGCGAACAGGATCGTCAGCTCGAACGTAATGATGATAAAAGCAGGCCAGCTATGCAGGGGACGTCCACCGATGTTGAGAGGGAAATCGATGACGGCGACGTAATACTGCATGAGGTAGCCCGTAAGACCGCCGACGATACCGCCGCAAAGCACGATGAGCGGCAGCTTGTTGTTGTGCAAGCCAAGCGCTTCGTTCACTTCTTCGATGGCAAAGGGCGAGAACGCCTCGACCTTGCGGTAGCCCTTGGCGCGCACTTCGCGGGCGGCGGCGGCGAGGGCGGTGGGGTTTTCGAACTCGGCCATCAGACCGTAGATGGGCGTTCTCATTTCTCGCGACCCTCCACGACTTCAGCCTGCGGGAGCAGCGTACGGACCTCGAAGATCGAGATCATCGGCAGCGAGCGGATGAACAGGAAGAAGAGGAAAAAGAAGAGGCCGAGGGTGCCGATGTAGGTGGCGACATCCCAGATGGTGGGCGTGAAGATGCCCCACGAGGACGGGAGGAAATCGCGATGGAGGCTGACGACCACGATCACGTAGCGTTCGAGCCACATACCGAGCAGGACGTCCAGCGAAATCAGGAACAACACGACGACGTTGGTGCGTAGCTTCTTCAGCCAAAGAACCTGGGGAACGATCAGATTGCACGTGATGAGGAGCCAGTAGGTAGCCGCATAGGGACCGGTCATGCGGTTCCATATCGCGAACATTTCGTACTTATCGCCGCTGTACCAGGCGATGAAAGCTTCGAACAGATAAGAGTAGGCGACGATTTCGCCGGTAGCCAGCATCACTTTGGCCATATTGTCGAGGTGGCGGGTAGTGATGAGGTCTTCGAGACCGTACATGGCGCGCAGAGGAATCGCAAGCACCATGACCATGGCGAAGCCGGAGTAAATGGCGCCGGCCACGAAATAGGGCGGAAAGATAGTGCTGTGCCAGCCGGGAACGATGGCCGCGGTGAAGTCAAAGCTCACTACGGTATGGACGGAGAGCACCAGCGGCGTGGCCAGACCGGCGAGGAGCAGCGAGGCGGTTTCATATTTTTGCCAGTGACTGGCGGCCCCGCGCCATCCCATCGCGAGGATACCGTAGACGATGCGAGCCGCGCGGTATCGGGTGCGGTCGCGCAGGGTAGCGAGGTCGGGAATCAGGCCGACGTACCAAAACAGCGCCGAGACGGTGGCGTAGGTGGAAACGGCGAAGACGTCCCAGACGAGCGGACTGCGAAATTGCGGCTGTATGCCCATGGTGTTGGGATAGGGAAACAGCCAATAGAAGAGCCACGGACGGCCGAGATGCAGCAAGGGGAACATGCCGGCGCAAGCGACGGCAAACAGCGTCATGGCTTCGGCAAATCGATTGATGGAATTGCGCCAGGACTGGCGCAGCAGCAGCAGGATGGCGGAAATCAGGGTGCCGGCATGGCCGATACCGATCCACCAGACGAAATTGGTGATGGCCCAGCCCCACATGACCGGGACCTTGATGCCCCAGAGACCGACGCCTTTGGTGAGCAGCGCCGCCACGGCGGCGAGGAAAATCATCAGCAGGCCGGAAGCAAGGAGAAACGGGACGAACCAGTACAGCGGCGTGCGCCGCGTCAGGACAATGGAACTGATCTTGTCACTGACAGTAGCAAAGGTATGGCCGGGCGCAATGATTTCGCGGCCGGTGGTCGGCGCGGGCGTGATCGTTTGGCGATCGCTCACGATTCGAGCTCCGGATTGGGATTGCGCAGGGCGGCGAGATAAGTGGTGCGCGGACGCGTATTCAACTCAGCCAGCAGACTGTAGTTGAGCGGCTCAGCCTTGGCCTTGGCGACGCGGCTATTGGGATCGTTGATGTTGCCGAAGACGATGGCTTGCGTGGGACACGCGCCCTGGCAGGCGGTTTGGATCTCGCCATCGCGCACGGGCCGGCCTTCTTTTTCGGATTCGATCTTGGCCTCGTTGATGCGCTGCACGCAATACGTGCACTTTTCCATGACACCGCGGCTGCGCACGCTGACGTCGGGATTGCGCTGGAGCTTGAGGCTGGGCGTGGTCCAGTCGGAATAGAGGAAGAAGTTGAAGCGCCGCACTTTGTACGGGCAATTGTTCGAACAATAACGCGTACCCACGCAGCGGTTATAGACCATGTCATTGAGGCCCTCGGCGCTGTGATTGGTGGCTTGCACCGGGCAGACTAATTCGCAGGGTGCGTTTTCGCAGTGCATGCAAGGCACGGGCTGGAAGTTGACCTCGGGATTGTCGAGGTTGCCCTGGTAATAGGCATCAATGCGCAGCCAGTGCATGGCGCGGCGCATCTTCACCTGCTCTTTGCCGACAACCGCGATATTGTTTTCCGACTGGCAGGCAACGACGCAGGCGTTGCAGCCGATGCAAGCCGTCTGGTCGATGGCCATACCCCATGCGTACCCGTCGTATTTGTAACCGGGGTAGATGGTGAGTTCCTTGGGCGGCTCTTCGGCGGCTTCCTTGGCGAAGGCGGGATTTCGGCGATATTCCCCGATATCCGCCGAGATGACGATGGCACGGCCCTCCATGAGGTGATGTTCCTGGGTGGTGGCCAGCGGGTACTTGGCGCCGGTTTTGACCATTTCCAAACCCGACGAGAACCAGGGCGCGTCGGAGGTGCGGAGGGTGTACGCGTTGAAGCCGACACCGTGACTCACACGGCCGGCACTCGTCCGCCCGAATCCGAGATGCACGGTGACGGAATCATCGGGGTGTCCCGGCTGAATCCAGACGGGGGCCTGCACGCTGCGGCCCTGATACTGAAGCGCGACCAGGTCTTCATTCTGCAAACCACGCTGCTCGGCGGTACGGACACTGACCAGGGCCACGTTGTCCCAGGTAATCTTGGTCAGCGGCTTGGGCAGCTCCTGGAGCCAGCCGTTATTGGCGTAACGGCCATCGAAGATGTAAGGATCGGGGCGGAAGACAATTTCGAGTTCGCGAGTTGGGGTAAGTTTGGGAGGCGCAGGAGAACCCTTCAACGCCAACTGGCGCGGGGGCAGCGCAGTGCCGGGAACGACGCCATCGTGAACCGCCTTGCGCCACCAATCTTCGAAATCAGCGCCCGTATGACGCCGGTTCCAATAGCCCTTAACAGTTTGGTAGGGCGCGACGCCGGGTGCGTCGCCGAACGCGCCGAGCAATTCGAGGGCGGACCGGCCGAAATACAGCGGCAAAATCAGCGGCTGCATGATGGTGACGGTGCCGTCGTAGGCCCGGGCATCTCCCCAGGTTTCCAAAGAATGCGCTTCAGGAATATGCCACTGGCAGAGCTCGGAGGTCTCGTCGGCAAACAGCCCCATGTGAATGCGCAGTTTGACCTTGGAGAGTCGCTGGGCGAAATTAAAATCGGCGGGCGCGGTGTAGACGGGGTTGCTGCCGATAATGAGGAGCGTTTCGACCTGGCCCGCATCGATGTCCTGGACCAGCTCGCGCAGGCTGGCAAAGTCGTCCACGGGGTTGGCTTCGAGAGGATCGGTATAGATAACGGTTTTACCCACGTTGCCGAGGGCGGCATTGATCGCGTGGGCCAAAACGTGGACGGCGGGTGATTGGTTTTCGCCGGGAATGACGGCGGATGTTCCACGATGCTGCTGGAGATCCTTGACGACCGCCGCGATCCACTTGGCATGCGGGGTGGTGGCGGGTGCTTCCACGCCGTGCACCCCGATCGCGGCGGCAATTGCGGCGGCGAACGATTCGATATCGGCCGCGCGCATGGGCAGGTGATGATCGGACTTGGCTCCGGTCGGAGTCGCCGAGCTCTCGACCACGTACAGCCGGTTCATTTCCGTCTGCTGGCCGCGAACCCGGCGGCGCGCGGCGAAATCCGCGGCATAACGCACGCTGGCGGGCCCGGTGCAGAGAAAATCAGAATCCAGCGAAAGAATGACGTCGGCGTGAGCGAGCTGGTAATAGGTATTCACCGGCTCACCGAAAGCCTGGATCGATGCAGCTCGCGCGGCAGCACGTGCTGCGGGCTCGTAAGTGTGCCACTTGGCTTGGGGATATTTCTGGAGCAGCGTGTGGAACTGATCGGCGAGGGTGGGCGAAGTGGTGGCTCCGGTTAGAATCCGAAAACCTGCACCCTTCGCCGGGGCAAATGATGCCGCGAGCTCACGAGCCGCACCAAGGAATGCACTCCACGGGCGAATATCGCCCAAATAGGTGAGGGTTTGCGAGCGGTCCGGATCGTAAAGCTCAAGCACCGCAGCCTGCGTGATGGCATCGGTAGCGCCCAGGCTGGCCGGATGTTCCGGATTCCCTTCGATCTTGGTTGGGCGCCCCAGATGACTCTCGACCAGCGTGCCCACGGCCACGCCGGTTTGCGGAATTGCCGTGGCAAAAAATAGCGGCTTTCCGGGAATCACTTCTTCAGGCTGCCGTACGTACGGAACGATGGCTTCAGTGGGCTGCTTGGTGCACGCGCTGAGTCCGGCAAGCGCGAGCGACGCACCCATCACTTTGAGGAACTGACGCCGGCCATCCGGTCCCGCTGTCCACTCCGACGCCTGGCGCGGAAATTCGCGCTGCAGCATCTCTTCGAAGCCATCGGCCGAGGCGAGCTCTTCCAAAGAACGCCAGTAGTCGCGGCCGCGACTCGAATCGAGGCGGGCGCGGATGGAGGCCAGGTCGAGATGTTGATGCGTACTCATCGATGACACGTGGAGCAACTGGTCAAACTTTGGATGTGATACTCCTTTACGAGATTCCTGCCGATTTCGACCTGATTGGGCGGAACCTGGTAATCGACGCTAAACACTTCCGACTTGGGGCGCACGTATTGCTCGGGATGGCGGTGGCAATCGAGACACCAGGACATTTGCAGCGTGCTTTCCTGCCACGTGAGCGGCATTTTGTCGATCTGCCCATGGCAGGTTGTACAGCCCACGCCTTTCGCAATGTGAATGCTGTGATTGAAATAGACGTAGTCGGGCAAATCGTGCACGCGAATCCAGTGAATGGATCGATCGGTACGAAAACTCTGGCGCACCGGTTCCAGCATGGGAGCGTTAATCCAGATCTGAGAATGGCAGTTCATGCAGGTTTTCGTCGGCGGAATGCCGGCGAACGATGAATTCTCCACCGAGGTGTGACAATAGCGACAATCAATTCCCAGGCCGCCAACATGATGCTCGTGACTGAACGGCACGGGCTGCTCAACGGGAACCTTGGCGCGGGTCGCGTAGGTGGAAGCATTCAGCTCTGCCCACGCCCAAACCATAAAGCCGATGATGAACACGCCCCCAAAGATGCTGAAGCGCGAGAGAGTATTCGTGCTGTGGTGAAAAACCTGGGACATCTAGCGGCGTCCCGTGCTATTGCGGCTGGAAAGAGAGCGACTCACTTGAGCGGAGCAGACGTTGAGCATGCGCAAGTTGAAACTTTTATAAGTAACACGTTTGAATAGACGCTCACAAGCCCGCTTCCCACAAGAGCAGCCGGGCGGTGTGCGTATGTTTCCCGATATCACCGGTTAATGATCAATTTTACACCACAGACCGGCTACAGAAACGATGTCGGCGGGAAAAAATTTTGCTTCTTTTCGATCAGCGCTCCATCAACGATATGGAAGTCTCAAGCCGGCTCTCCCCGCCGGTGTTGACGGCGAACTTGTGCCCGTTCCAAAGCGAGGCGCCGGCATATTCGCCGTCACGCCGCAGAGCGTAAAAGCTCAAATCAAACTGCTGGAGCTTCGCACGATCATCATTGAAATTGCGCGCCACGCGCTTCAGGGCGTCGAGACAGGCCTCCTTGGGCGTCATACCATGCCGCATGTTTTCGACAATGGTATGCCCGCCGGCGATGCGGATATTCTCTTCGCCAAGACCGGTTGATCCGGCACCGCCGACATCCTGGTCGAGATACAAACCGGCACCGATGATGGGCGAATCTCCGACACGGCCGGGAATTTTCCACGCCAGGCCGCTGGTGGTAGTGACGCCGGACATCTCACCGCGCGCGTTGAGGGCCAGGCAATTAATGGTTCCGGTGGGAGGATGCACCGCGACCGTCCATGCCCAAGCCAGCAATTCATCGCTGGCTTCGGGGAACATGCGCTTGAGCTCGGCCGAAGGCTTACCCACGGACGCGGGCGGTTCGAGCGAGCGCACCCAATTGTTGTGGCCGCCGGGATCGCGCAGCGATCTTTTCCACACCAGCCACGCCAGGCGGGCTTTTTCCGTGAGGAGATTTTCTTCCGGATAACCCATGGCACGCGCGAACCGGGACGCGCCTTCGCCCACGAGCATCAGGTGGTCGGTTTGTTCCATGACGAGCTGCGCGATCTTCGACGGAGTCTTCACTCCACGAATGGAGGCCACGGCTCCCGCGCGGCGTGAGGGCCCGTGCATGACCGATGCATCGAGCTCGACAACACCTTCCTCATTGGGCAGGCCGCCATAGCCGACGCTGGTCTCTTCTGGGTCGAGTTCGACGATATTGACGCCGGCGATCACTGCGTCGAGAGTGTCGGCCCCCGACTTCAACATTTGCATGGCACGCGCGCAGGCCGCCGTTCCGTTGGCGCTCGCAATCACCACGTCTTTCGGCTTGGTCTGCGCCGCAGCAGGCGCCGCGGACGACAGGGCCGCGGTCGCCATCATCCAGTCTCTTCGTGTCATGCGCGCTTCTCCATTGGAATGAATTGTATGCCAATTACCGGAGGTGTGCGTTGCAATCCGAAAGACGATTCCTTACCCGGTGCAAGCTAGGCGAACCGTTTTTACAAACTTTTTACAATTTGCCTACGACTTCCCCGGCCCCCCTATTTAGGATCGAACCAGAGGGCTAAGAGGAGATATATGGGGCTTGAGCCGGTAACTAATTCGCCATATCGCTATCAGGACACGCACCTCGAAGTGGATTATATTCGCAAGCACGCCGTACTCGATGAGCATCGTCTGATCCTGACCCGCAAAGAATACGAACTGCTTGCCCTTCTCGTAGAAAATGCTGGCGAAATCATTCCGCGCCAGATTTTGTTGCAGCGCGTGTGGGGCTATACCAACGAGATTCGTACGCGCACGCTCGACGTGCATGTGCGCCGCCTGCGCAAGAAAATGGGTTCTTACAGCGAGCAGTACATTGAGACGATCTTCGGCATTGGGTACCGCTTCCAGCCCTTTCGCGCCTCGCAGCGGTTTGCTCCAGGCATGGGTACGCCGATCGCAGTAGGCGCTTAGATTTTCCAGCGCGTCCACGGCCGCGCCGACTCGCTTAGAATGGAAATTCCTCATGCAAGAGCGAATTTCCCCCGCCACCCGTGTCTCCGGCGAGATTTGCCTGCCCGGCGACAAGTCTATATCTCATCGCTATGCTCTCATTGCCGCAATCGCACAGGGAGAAAGCCAAATCCGCGGTTACTCGACAGGCGCGGACTGCCATTCGACTCTAGGATGCCTGCGGGCGCTGGGAGTCGAAATCGAGGAGCAGGGAACCGACGTTACGGTGCACGGCCGCGGTTTGGACGGACTGACGCGGCCGGCGGGCGAACTGGATGCGGGCAACTCCGGCTCGACGATTCGCATGATTTCCGGTATTGTCGCGGCCCAGCCATTTTCCAGCCGCATCATCGGCGACGCTTCGCTCTCGCGCCGCCCCATGCAACGAATCATGAAACCGCTTGGGGAAATGGGCGCGTCGATTGCGGCACGTGAGGGCCGATTTCCGCCGCTCGATATTCAGGGCGGGAAATTGCGAGCCATCGATTACACGCTGCCAGTTCCCAGCGCGCAGGTGAAGAGCTGCGTGCTGCTGGCGGGCCTTTATGCCGACGGAACGACGACGGTGCGCGAACCGGTGCGCTCTCGCGATCACACCGAGATCGCCCTGCGGGAATTCGGCGCAGAGATAAAAACCGAACGTCGTGTGATCACGCTGCAAGGAAAGCCGAAGCTAACTGGCCGCGAACTGGTAGTCCCGTCGGATCTCTCATCCGCAGCCTTTTTCATCATTGCGGCGCTTCTCATTCCGGGATCGGAACTGAATATCCGCGGAGTGGGGCTGAACCCCACGCGATCGACGCTGCTCGACGTGCTGGTATCGATGGGCGCTAATATTCGTATCGTGGAAGTGGAGGAGAAGAACGGCGAACTCATCGGCCAGATCGTAGTGAAAAGCTCGCGGATCAAGGGCGGCTTGGTGGAAGGGGCATCGACCGCCGCACTAATCGACGAAATTCCTGTTTTGGCGATTTTGGGCGCCGCCAGCGAAGAGGGCCTGGTGGTGCGCGACGCCGCCGAGTTGCGCGTCAAGGAGACCGACCGGATCGCGACGGTTGCCGATAATCTGCGGCGGATGGGAGTTGAGTCGGAAGAAATGCCTGACGGAATCGCGATTCCCGGCAAGCAGCGATTCCGTGCTGCTGCTCTTGATTCTTTTGGGGATCACCGTATCGCCATGGCGTTTTCCATCGCCGCGCTCCTGGCGGACGGCGTGTGTGAAATCCATGACGCCGGAGCAGCGTCCGTCTCGTTTCCCGAATTCTTTAGCATTCTTCGCCAGGTGACGGCTTGAACCGAGGCGTAATTTTGCCGTCCGCGGGCGCGCCGGTGCGCGTGGCGGAGCTTCCCGTTCCGGAGCCTGCGCCCGGGCAGGTTCTGTTGCAGATGGAGGCGTGCGGCATCTGCCATTCCGACCTGTTTATCGCTGGTCTCGATAAACCGCCCCTGCTGCCGCTCACGCTGGGTCACGAGGGCATTGGCCGCGTCGTGAGCGTCGGCGAAGGCATTCGCTCGTTCGCTGTGGGCGACCGTGCGGGCGTAACGTTCCTGGCATTCGCGTGCGGAGAGTGTGATCTGTGCCGCTCCGGGCGGGAGCGATTCTGCTCTCGACAGTTGAACACCGGCTACACGACCGCCGGGGTGCTGGCGGCGTTTGCCGCCGTCGGGGCGCAGCACCTGGTGAAAGTTCCGCAAGAACTGAACGCCGCCGACGCCGCTCCGATGTGCTGCGCGGGATGGACCGCCTATCGCGCGGTGAAGGAGACGGGGCTGCCGCCCGGGTCTACCGTCGCCGTCTTCGGAATGGGCGGTTTGGGGCACCTGGCCGTGCAGTTCGCGCGACACTTCGGATTGCGCGTAGCGGCGGTGGATATTTCACATGAAAAGCTGTCCCTGGCAATGAGTGTGGGAGCGGAAATAACGACGCTTGCGGACAATGCGGGACGTACTCTGCAGAAAGAATACGGCGGAATGGATGCAGCGATTGTAGTCACCGGTTCGTCCGCCGCCGCCGGACAGGCGCTGCGTTCACTCAAGCGCTGCGGAACCGCGGTGCTGGTGGGCATGGCGGCTGCACCGGCCGAGCTGCCCGTCATCGAAACGGTGATTAAGGGAATCACGATTCGCGGCAGCTATTTGGGCACGCGCGAGGATCTGGGAAGCGTGTTCCAGCTCGCGGCGAGCGGCGCCATCCGCGCACACGTCGAGCGCCACGCCGTCGACGAGGCGCCCGGGGTGTTCGAACGCCTGCAACGGGGCGAGATTGCCGGCCGCGCGGTCATCATGTTTTAGTGCCGCCGCTCCGGGGCTTGGCGCGAATTTTGCCTGCGATCAGGATGCCGGCGATCGCCACCGCTTGCACCGCGTAGAGAGCGGTCTCCGATGGATGCAGCGCCCGCACCACCGCCGGATCGGTGATCATCATTTCTCCACCGACTTTTCCCAGGATCGCCGCGCCCAGGTACAGCGTCCACGGATAGCGGTCCATCAGGTGCACGATCAACGTGCTGGAAAACATCACGAGGGGAATGCTCAAGCCGAGCCCCAGGATGATGAGCTCCATGCTGCCCTTTGACGCACCGGCGATGGCAAGCACGTTGTCGGTGGACATCGTAATGTCGGCCATGGCGATGTACAAGATGGCGCGCAAAAGCTGTCCCGGCACGGGCGCGTTATCTTCCGAACTGGAAGCATCGGCGAGCACCTTGATGGCGATCCAGATGACAAACGCCCCGCCAATGAGCTTGATCCACGGCACATCCAGGAGCTTTGCGGCGATGATCGTCAGGGCTATGCGCAGAACGACCGCGGTAGCCATGCCGAATAAGATGCCCAGACGGCGCTCCCGGGGCGGAAGGGATCGTGACGCCAGTGCGATGACGAGCGCGTTATCGCCGGCAAGCAATAGATCAATCAGAATGATCGAGAGGCCGTCGACCAACAGATGAGACAGGGAGCCCGGGGCCGTCACGCCGGCCGCCGGTGAATCGAGCGAGGGGTAAGCCTCATGCTTTGCGCAATTCGAGAATCAGATCGTCCAGCGCGATGGTCTTCTGAATATTGCGCCGGACCAGTTCGACCAGTTCGTCTGCCTTCTTCACCGCCGCCCGGATCCACGAAAACGAGACGGTGCGTGCAATCGCCTCCAGTCTGGCGCGCGCATCCTGGTTACGAATCGCCCCTGTGCCTTCGCGGAGAATCAGTACATCACGGAGTAGATCGTACAGCACCTTCAGGTACAGATCGAGCTTCTCGTTTTTACTGCGCCCGATCATTTCGGAGTGCGCCACCCAAACATGAAAAGGCGCTTCGCCGGCAGCCACTTCCAATAGTGCCAGCATGGCGGAGCGGCGCTTGTCGTATGTATCCAGGTCGAGTGAAACTGCAATACCGGGCGAGCCCGCCGCCAGGGCCATCCGCCGCTGCGGGTCATCCAGCCCGCGCGCCGCCGCAAAGGTTTCCATTTCATCGTTGGCCAGCGGCGCGAACCAGAAGGGCACAGCTCGCGATCGAATGGTCGGCAGCAGATCGTAAGCATTCTCCGCGGTTAGGACGAGGATCATGTGTTCCGGCGGCTCCTCCAGGGTTTTGAGCAGCGAATTCGCGGCGTGCTCCCCGGCGCGGTCAATGTGATCGATCAGAAACACGCGGCGATTACCACGCAGCGGCTTGAATTGAGCCCGCTCCTTGAGCAGGCGCATCTGCTCGATCGAGATCTGGCGTAGTGGTCCGTCGGGAGCGAAGGTGACGAAATCGGGATGCGTGGAAAACAGCAGCGGATCCTGGTTGCGTTTATCGGCGGGCCAGCGCTCGCGCGCGGCGATGATCTCAAGATTGTGCGGAAGGCTCAGATCGTCCTGTTCGATCTTGGCGGCATCGCCCAGTAAATGCGCGGCGAACCGGCGCACGAGTGTCGCCTTGCCCGTTCCCTCCTGGCCGGCGAACAGCAGCGTCTGCGGGATGCGATCCTGCTCCACCATGCGTGTGAGAGCGCGCGTGACGTGCGCATTACCCCAGAAATTCTCAAACATGGCCGCTCACATTTTCCCAGACTGCCCCGGCAACCTGCTCCGGCGTACCGCGGCCGTCAATCACGCGAACACGGCTGGTATTTTCACGAGCAATGGTCAGGTAGGCGTTGCGCACCTTCTGGTGGAAAGCATTCGATTCGTCGTCGAGACGGGTTTCTGTGAACGTCGCGGCGGTATTTCGCGACTGCATCCGTGCGCGGCTGGTCTCGATATCCACGTCGATAAGCAATGTCAGATCCGGTATCAATCCCCGGCAGGCGATGCGATCGAGAGCCGCAACCGTATCCGGCCCGAGGCCGCGCGCATAGCCCTGATAGGCCAGTGTGGAATCGGTGAAGCGGTCACAGAGCACGATTTTGCCGGCGGCAAGAGCAGGCCGTATGCACTGTTCCACGTTCTGCGCGCGGCTGGCGAAGTAGAGAAGCAACTCGGTGGTCGGATGAAGTTCCTGGTTCGCGGCGTCGAGCAGGATGCGGCGTATCTGTTGGCCTATGCGGGTCCCGCCGGGCTCGATGGTTTCAAAGACTTCGCTCCCGCCACTGCGCAAACGCTCGCCCAAAAGGCGCATTTGCGTGCTTTTACCGCTACCGTCGATTCCCTCGAAGGTGATGAACTTTCCGCGCACGGGCATCCGGAAATTTCATTTTCCTACATTGTGGCGGATGAGTTGCGAGACCTGTAGCAGCGCGAATTCCGGAACGCTAACGTTCTCTCATGGCTTGGATCAACGCTTCCATGTGATCCAGGTATTTTTCGAGCGCCCGGCGTCCGGCGGCAGTCAGGCGGTATTCGGTGCGCGGCAGCCGCCCTTCGAACGATTTCGTGCAGGTGATGTAATGCGCGTCTTCGAGTTTGCGCGCGTGCACGCTCAAATTGCCGTCCGTGGTCTTGAGCAGCTTCTTCAGCTCGTTGAACGTCAGCGTTTCGTTGGCGGCGAGCGCGCTCACGATTCCCAGGCGCAGCCGTTCGTGAACCAGCCGGTCGAGTTTGGCCGGGGCCGCGTCGGTAATCGACTGCGGAGCCGCGCGCCGTTCCTGCCGTAGTGCGCTTTGCTTCGCCATTCCTTCAGCCTCCATACCGCGCGGCAATCAGTCCGCCGAATAGTAAGTGCAATCCGCCGAACCCGGCGGCCAACAGCCAGTGTGACCACTCGAGCGGGCAGAACAACGCCACTGCTCCCAACCCGACAAAACAAATGCCCATCACCGGAACGATCCGCACCGAAAATGCGCCCGCAGACAGAATCCCCGTGCCGTAAAGCAGCAGCCAGATTCCTGGAATCAACGCGTAGAGCCCCGCCCGGTAAAGCACCAGCGTGAGCAGCGCCGCCACGAGAATGGAAGGCAGCAAGCCCAGCGCGAACTTGCGCCCCGGTCCAGTGAGCAGGGGCGTTTTTACCAACTTCGCCTTGTGAGCTGCGGCAATTGCGCCGATGGCTACGGCGATCAGCGCTTCCCCCACCCAGGCAGCCAGCCAGCGGTCCAGGCTGGCCTGCTGGGCCGCAATCACTGCCGCCGCCAGCGCGCTCAGTCCCATCAGAATGCCGCCGGTACCCGGCACCGCCGTGAACGAGCCCGCGCGCTCCATGGTTTCCCGGATGAAGCGCAGGTTGTCCATGGCGTGCTCCTGGAGCGCCACCGGTTCCCTCGATTTCGCGCGCAGCGGAGCCAGAGCCATCGCCATCATTATAGCTTGTACTTTGCCGTATAAAGAAACAGCTGCGTGATACCATCACACCGGCTCGACATGAACATCACCCGCATTTCGACTCTCGTGGTCAATGCCCGCATGCGCAACTGGGTCTTCGTCAAGGTCGAGACCGATCAGCCCGGTTTATGGGGCTGGGGCGAAGCCACGCTCGAATGGAAAACGAAGGCCGTCGTCGGCGCGATCGAAGACGTCTCAGTCCTGCTCATCGGCCAGGATCCACGCCGCATCGAGCACCTCTGGCAGGTGATGCACCGCCAATATTTTTGGCGCGGTGGAATTATCGGCATGACCGCTATGAGCGGCATCGATCAGGCGCTGTGGGACATCAAGGGCAAAGAACTCGGGCGGCCGGTCTGCGAGCTGCTGGGCGGCCCCGTGCGCGACACGCTGCGCTTTTACGATCACCTCGGCGGCGGCAGCCTCGAAGGCATGTACAAGACCATGGAGCCCGCGGAGTTTGGCGCGCGTATTCAGGACAGCCTGGATGCCGGTTTCACCGCCGTGAAGGCCATGACCGTTCCGGTCAGTGAGCCGATCGAAAACCCGCGCACATTGAAGCAGGCGGCGCGCGCCGTGGAAGCCATGCGCAACGCCGGCGGCGACGATCTCGACATTATGCTCGATTTGCATGCGCGCTGCACGCCTTCCTCAGCCATCCAGTTCGGCCGCATGCTGACCGATTACAACCTCTACTGGTACGAAGAACCCTGCTGGCACGAGCACGTTGCCGGGCTCGTCGAAGTCGCGCGCGCTCTGCCGTTCCCCATCGCCACCGGCGAACGCCTCGCCGGCCGCTGGCAGTTCCGCGAGTTGCTGGAACGATCCGCCTGCGCCGTCATCCAGCCCGACGTCTGCCATTGCGGCGGCATCAGCGAAGCGCGCCGCATCGCCGCCATGGCCGAGACGTACCAGGTCTCCGTCGCCTGCCACAATCCCACGGGTCCCGTCGGCACCGCCTCGGCCCTTCACGTCGGTTTCGCCACTCCTAATTACCTGATCCAGGAACACGTGCGCAACGATGTTCCCTGGCGCAACGACATCATCGCCGCGCCGCTCGTGTTAGCAAAAGGACTCGCCCACGCTCCCACTGCATCCGGCCTCGGCATCGAGATCAACGAGACAGAAGCCGCCCGCCACCCCTTCGCACCCGAAGTCACCATGCCCGCGTTTCATCGGGACGGTTCGGTGGCGGACTGGTAGGACGGCCACCGGCCTATCCACTTTTTTTATCCGCCCCATTACCCCTTTTTTGGGTTGACTGCCCCCCTTCCTCGCGGTACCTTGTTTAGTTCCAGGTTTAATCTAGTTACTCCTGCGTACAGCATTCCCATCATTTGGAGGTTGGATGAGTCCACAAGAAGTGTTGGATTTTGCGAAGAAGAACGACGCCAAGCAGCTCGATCTTCGTTTCACCGATATCCCGAGCCTGCAGCACCATGTTTCCTACCCGATCAGCCAGGTAGAACTGAGCTCTTTCGAAGACGGTTTCGGAATGGACGGATCCAGCATCCGCGGCTGGGCAGCCATACACGAGAGCGACATGCTGCTCATCCCCGATCCCAAGACCGCTTTCATGGACCCGTTTGCCGAAACGCCGACTCTCGTGATGTATGGCGACGTCATCGATCCCATCACCAAGCAGCATTACGAGCGCGACCCGCGCTGGATCTCCAAGAAGGCCGAGCTGTACCTCAAGAACAGCGGCGTGGGCGACACCGCTTTCTTTGGCGCCGAAGCCGAGTTCTTCATTTTTGACAACGTTCGCTTCGATCAGAACCAGCACTCCGGCTTCTATTTCATCGATGCCGAAGAGGGCCGTTGGAACTCGGGCCGCAAAGAGAACAATCTCGGTTACCGCCCGCGTTATAAGGAAGGCTACTTCCCCGTTCCGCCGACCGACCACTACCAGGATCTGCGCAGCGAAATGGTGCAGACCATGGAAAAGTGCGGCATCGTCATCGAGTGCCATCATCACGAAGTCGCCACCGGCGGCCAGTGCGAAATCGATCAGCGCTTCGACACGCTGGTGAAGTCGGCCGACAATATGATGCTGTACAAGTACGTCATCCGCAACGTCGCCAATCAGTACGGCAAGACGGTGACGTTCATGCCCAAACCGCTCTTCGCGGATAACGGCAGCGGCATGCACACGCACCAGAGCATCTGGAAGGGCGGCAAACCGCTGTTTGCCGGCGATGGCTATGCCGGCCTGAGCCAGATGGCGCTGCACTACATCGGCGGCCTGCTCAAGCACGCGCGCGCGCTGTCCGCCATCATCGCTCCCACCACCAATAGCTACAAGCGCCTGGTGCCCGGTTACGAAGCGCCGGTCAACCTGGCTTACTCGCGCCGCAACCGTTCGGCCGCGTGCCGCATTCCCATGTACTCGGCCAGCCCCAAGGCCAAGCGCGTGGAGTTCCGTCCGCCCGACCCCGCTGCGAATCCCTATCTCGCGTTTTCCGCCATGCTCATGGCGGGTCTCGACGGCGTGCTGAACAAGCTGGAACCCGGCGAGCCGCTCGACAAGGACATCTACGATCTCTCACCCGAAGAGATGAAAAGCGTTCCTTCGATGCCCGCGTCTCTCGACGAAGCGCTGAGCTGCCTGGAAGACGATCACGCCTTCCTCACAAAGGGCGACGTCTTCACCGAAGAGCTGATCGAAACGTACATCGACTACAAGCGCAAGAACGAAGCGGACGCCATCCGCCTCCGCCCGCACCCCTACGAATTCGCCCTGTATTACGACATTTAGTCCGATCAGGGATCGGCGGCCTGCTGAATTCGCCTCCGCCGCCGGTCCCTAAAACCTGGCACCTGACACCTAACACCTGAAACCCTTATAATCCCCCTGAGACCGCCCATCGGTCCGCGTCCGCCCCATGCCGCGCCTCGTCGACGAGATCGAGTTCCGCCACCCCAGCCGCGCCCGTCCCCAGATTTCCGCAGCTGTTTCCGGACTCCCTGAATCTACCGCCGCCCGTATCCAGGCGCTCGTCGCTTCGGTCCCCGATCCCGATCAGGCCGCTTATTACCTGGAGCGTCTGTGCAAAGAGAATCCTGCCTGGTTCAGCCGCTTCACCGTCGCGCCCAACGCCCTCGGTTATCTCATTACCGTCTTCTCGTACAGCAATTTCCTGGCGGATGACGTCTTGCGCTCCCCCGAGTGGCTGCTCGATCTCACCACTTCAGGCGACCTGCACCGCGTCCTGGCTCCCCACGAATACGTGTCCCGGCTGGCCGCATTCGCCGCTCCCGAAGGCGTTCCCAACGCCCTCGAACTCGCGCGCTTCCGCCGCCAGCAGCTGTTGCGCATCGTTCTGCGCGATGTCCTCGGCCTCGCTTCGCTTTCCGACGTCACAGCCGAGCTCTCCCATCTCGCTGATTCCATTCTCGACCTTGCCTATCGCCGCATCCGTGCTGAAGTTGCCGTGCGTCACGGCCGGCCCCGGCTCGACGATGGCAGTGAATGCGGATTCTCCGTGATCTCGCTGGGCAAACTCGGCGGCAATGAGCTCAACTACAGCTCCGATATCGACCTGATGTTTGTCTACTCGGGCAATGGCTCGACCGATGGCCCTGAGCCCGTCACCAACAAGGAATTCTTCAAGAAGATCGCCAATCGCTACACCGAGCTCCTCTCGACCTACACCGCAGAGGGTCAATGTTATCGCGTCGATCTTCGCCTCCGTCCCGATGGCCGCTATGGCGAGGTCTGCATTTCACTCGACGGCGCTCGCAGCTACTACCAGCAGCGCGGCCGCGATTGGGAGCTGCAAATGCTCATCAAGGCTCGTATCTCGGCCGGAGAGCCCGAGGCTGCGCGTGCCCTCCTCGATTACGTCGAGCCCCTCATTTACTCCACCACGCTCGATTTTCGCGCCGTCGAAGCGGTCTCCGAAACCCGTGCGCGCATTCATGAGAAGCTCGCGGCGAAGCGTGGCGAATTAGGCCTCGATGTCAAGCTCACCCGCGGCGGGATCCGCGATATCGAGTTTCTTGTGCAGTGTCTCCAGCGCCTGCATGGCGGCCGCGAGCCCTGGCTTCGCCACGGCGGCACCCAGCTGGCTTTGCTCCGGCTACGCGATAAGCTCCTGCTCTCCAGCTCGGAATATGCGCGTCTGGCTGAGGCCTATGAGTTCCTGCGCGCCGTTGAGCACCGCCTCCAGTTCGACGAGGATCGTCAAACTCACCGCCTCCCCGCCGATCCTGAGTCCATGGATCTTCTCGCTCGCCGCATGCCCCACGCCCCCGATGGCCCTCTCACTGCCGATACCTTCGAGCGCCAGCTTGACGCTCATCTCGAGGGCGTCCAAGAGCTTTACGATCGCCTCATTACCGCGCAGAAACCCTTGTACTATTCCCCCGTACCCGCCACGCCCCAGTTCGACGAACAACCGTTACCGGAAATTCCTCACCCGGCCTCCGCTCACATTGCTCACCTGCTCGATGAGCGCGCACCTCGCCTCGCCGCCGCGTTCACCCATGCGCCCTTGCGCCGCGGCCGCGAGCGCCTGGAACATTTCCTTGAGAAAGTCATTGCCAACGAGGCATGGCTCTCTCTCCTCGACTCCGACCGCCGGCTCGCCGATTGCACCATCGACATGTTCGAGCACAGCCAGTACTTCGCCGATCAGCTCCTCCGCCATCCCGATCTCCTCGAAGAGCTGCGCCGCGCTTGTGGCTCACCCGAATTTCAGCTCGATGCCGAATTTCCCGCCGAATCCGCCGCCCTGCGCCGCTTTTATCTTCGCCAGATGCTGCGTATCCAGTGCCAGAGTCTGTTCCTGCACCAGCCTATTTTCACTACGCTCGATCACACCTCCGATCTCGCCGAAGCCGTCATCGCTTCTGCGTATCGCATCGCGCTCGAAGAAACCATGGCCGCCAGTCCGCCCGCCGGCGCTTCGTATCAGCCGGGCAATCAGATGCTCGTTATCACCCTGGGCCGCCTCGGCATGCGCGAATTTGATCTCGCCTCCGATGCCGATCTCCTTTTCGTTCTGCCCGACGCCGACATGCCCGAGCACTTCTTCTGGACGTGCGTGGCCGAGCGAATGATCCAGGTCATCAGCGCCTACACCGGACAGGGCGTCATGTTCACCGTGGATACCCGCCTCCGCGCTAATGGCCGCGAAGGGCCCCTGGTCCAGTCGGAAGGAGCTTACAAGGATTACTTCGACAAGCGCGCCGAGGCCTGGGAAGGCATCGCCTACATGAAATCGCGGGGTATCGCTGGCAATATTGCCCGTGCTACCGACTTCCTGCATGAGTTGCAGGAGCTCGATTGGCGCCGGTATGGGCAGGGCGGCCGCTCCCGCAAGCAACTTGCGCAGATGCGCGCGCGTCTGGAGAAAGAGCAGGGCCTGCGCAACCCGTTGAAGGCGGGCCGTGGCGGCTATTACGATATTGATTTCGTGCTGATGTACTTGCGGTTGAAGGGCGCGGGAATTTTCTTTAAAGTCCTCAATACGCCCGAGCGGATCGATGTTATTGAAAAGATGGGCCATCTCGAACGAGACGACGCTGAGTTCCTGCGCGACGCGGCCACGTTCTTTCGTGCGATCGATCACGGCTCGCGAATCGCCGCCGGTCATGCAGAGGGCAGCCTGCCCTCCGCTCCCGAACAAATGCGCATCCTCACAGACCTCGTTCGCCGCTGGACTCCCGAACGCCTCCACGAAGGCAGCCTCGATACCCGGCTCGCACAGATTCGCACCCGTACAAGGGAATTCTTTGAGCGCACTTTTAATTGAATGCACGCGCCTTCGTGTGCACGCGCGGCCACCGTTGCTTTCCCGCGTGCTTCTGGCGCTCCCGTTCCTTCTCGCCCCGTGCTTTGCCGCTCCCCCCGCCAACTCTACCCCGGTGATCGATGACGCCTTTACCCGCATGTACAACACCGATTTTGCCGGCGCCCACGCCGCCCTCAATCGCTACGTTGCCGATCACCCCGCCGATCCTTTCGGCTACGCGGTTGATGCCAGCGCCTACTTGTTCTCTGAGCTTGACCGGCTCGGCATCCTCGAAAGCGAATTCTTCTCAGATGACAAACGCATCATCGAAAAAAAGAAGCTTAAACCCGATCCCGAGGTCCGGGGCAAGTTCTTGCAAGCGGTCAATGACGCTCAAGCGCACGGGCTCAAAACCCTTGAGTCCAATGCCAACGATCAGAACGCGCTTTTCGCTATGGCCATCACACAGGGCGTCATCATGGATTACACCGCTCTGGTCGAGAAGCGCCAGCTGAGCAGCCTTGCCCCGGCGCGCCGCGCGAATAACTATGCGCAGCAGCTGCTGAAAGCCAATCCCCAGTACTACGACGCTTATCTCACCACCGGACTCAGTGAGTACTTACTCGGCAGTCTGCCCTTCTATGTTCGCTGGTTTGTTCACTTTGATGGCGTCAACGGAGACAAAAATACCGGCATTGAAAATCTCAAACTCGTGGCCCGCTCCGGCCATTATCTCCGTCCTTTCGCCAAAATCCTGCTTGCCGTCTGCTATCTCCGCGAAAAGCAGCCGCGGGAAACCCAAAAACTGCTGGCTGAGCTAACCACGGAATTTCCCGGCAACCCCCTTTTGCGCCAGGAACTGGCCAAAGTGAACGACACTCTCGCCCACGGGACAGCGGGTCCCGGCAAATAGCCTTATCCGGGCCATCTGTGATACAGTTTGCGATTCCCGGGACTCAATCCTGGGGAGGTGATCTATGTCGATCCTGCACAGAAAACCCAAATACTCGCCACCGGTGCCGCCCGCGTATGCCGTCAGCGTCACCAGTTCCTCCGGCACCTTGGAATCCGGTCCAACGGTCGGACTCGAGATCCGGCTTCCCGAAATGGGTGTCCTGACGCTCGACATGTGTCGCGACGAGGCCTACGACCTTGCCAATGAAATCCTGGCCGCGCTGGCCACCGCTCAACGGAAACACAGCCAGCTTTTCGGCGGCCATTACGGAACGGCAACTCTGCTGAGCCGGGACCCGGATTGACCGGTACTCGTCTTCACATTCCCACGGTCCAAGAATCGCTTCCGCTCGCTCATCTGTGATGTTCCGTAGCAATCTGGCCTGTCTCCGGCACGTCTCCTCAGTGAAGGCCACGATCATGTGGCTGAAACAACGATCAAAGGAGTTAAGCCGGATGCATCTTAAACTGAAATCAATCGGAACTATGATCGTGCTGGCCGGATTTGCGGTCCTGCCCTTCGCCAAGGCCGATGAGTGGAATCAGGAAACAGACGTGAGCATTAACGAGCCCCTGGAGATCCCCGGGGGACGGGTGCTTCCCGCCGGCAATTATGTGTTCCGCCTGGCCGATAACGATTCGGACCGCAATATCGTCCAGATATTTAATCAGGACAAGACACAGCTCATCACCACCATCCTGGGCATACCTGCCTACCGTCCCGAGCCGACGAGTGACTCCGCCATTACCGTGCGCGAAGAACCGGGCGGTAATCCCGAAGCCATTAGCCGTTGGTTCTTTGCCGGCGATACAAAAGGCGTCGGCTTTGTTTATCCCGGCGAGCAATAGCCGCGCATGACCACAAAAAATGCGGCGCTCTTGGCGCTGGTGGGGACCGGCCTTCTTCTGCTCGTATTGGTTGCTGCTTTACTTCCCGACATTACGGGCGTGGCCAACGGCACGGTCCCCGCCGTCACTCTCCTGGTTTCACTCGTTCGAACCTTTGCCTGCCTGACGGTATTTGTCTTCTTCTGGGCATTCCGCAGATCCTGACTGAACCGCGACCAAAGGGAGCGGAAGAACGTCGAGGACTACTTTTGCGACATTCATCTCGCCAGCAACGGCGAAGTGTGCCTCTGACATAGACTGTAGTGGCCGGGCATGCCCGGCCTTCCCCCATGCGCCTCTTTACGGCAATCGATCTCCCCGCCGAAGTCATCACCACTCTCGGCTCCCTCATCACCCGCCTCAAACCCACCGCCCAGATCAACTGGAGCCCCATCGCCAATCTGCATATCACCACCAAATTCATCGGCGAATGGCCCGAAGATCGCTTGCCCGAACTCACCACCGCGCTCCAGGCCCTGCCCGTGCGCCCTCCGATCGAGATTTCCATCGAGAAACTCGGCTTCTTCCCCAATCCGCACTCACCTCGCGTATTCTGGGCCGGCGTCCACGCGGGCGACTCACTGACTACCCTTGCCCGCGACACCGAAGACTCGCTGGCCGCGCTCGGCATCGCACGGGAGCAGCGTCCCTACTCGCCGCATCTCACGCTCGCCCGCATCAAAACTCCCGGCAAACAGCCCGCCCTCCTCCAGGCCGTCGCCCGGCTTCCCTCGCTCGACTTCGGCCGTTTCACAGCGGATCGCTTCTTCCTCTACCGCAGCAAAACCGCTCCTTCTGGTTCCGTGTACACTAAGCTTGCGGAGTTCCCGTTCGCCAAATAATGCCGGTTCTTGTTGCTCTTCTTTCCCTCATTGCCGCCTATCTCATCGGAGCCATCCCCTTCGGCTTCCTGATCGTCAAATGGAAAACCGGCGCCGACGTGCGCTCCTCCGGCAGCGGGAATATCGGCGCCACCAACGTCTTGCGGACCACCGGCCGCGCGGCCGGCATCGTGACACTGCTCCTCGATATCGCCAAGGGCTTCGCCGCCGTTTGGCTCGCCGGCAAGCTCACCGCCGGCAACATCCATTGGATGAGCGCTGCCGCGCTCGCCGTCATGGCCGGCCACGCCTTCCCGATATTCCTCAAATTCCACGGCGGCAAAGCCGTGGCCAGCTTTGTTGGCGCGTATCTCTATCTCGCCCCGGTGGCTTTGCTCGCCGCCGTGGTTGTCTGTATCGGCGTCATCATCTACACGCGGCACGTCTCCATGGGATCGATCGTGGCCGCCGGTACCTTTCCGCTGGCGGTCTGGATCTTCATGCAGCCCCCGTTATCCCTGGTCGCCGCTTCCATTATCAGCGGCGCATTCATCATCTATCGCCACCGCGCCAATATCGCCCGCATCCGCGCGGGCACGGAGCACGTGCTCTCTTTCGGCTCCCGAAAGTCGATTGCTCCGCAGCGCTGGCGTATGCGCCGCTCATGAGCAGCCTCGCCATCATCGGCGGCGGATCCTGGGGAACCGCGCTGGCCATCGTGCTCGCCCCGCGTTTCGAAAGCGTACGCCTCTGGGTCTACGAAAAGGACCTCGCGCAGCGGATGTGCGCTTCCGCCATCAACGATATCTATCTCCCTGGTTTTCCGCTTCCCGCCAACGTCGCGGTTCTCAACGACCTCCCGCCAACGCTCGATGGGGCCGAGATCGTCCTCAGCGTGATGCCCTCACACCTCGTGCGTCCGCTCTATCAGCAGATGCGGCCATCTTTGAAACCGGACATGTCGCTCGTCAGCGCTACCAAAGGTCTTGAGACGGGCACGTTGCTTCGCGTTTCCGAGGTCATCCATAAAGTAATCGAGCCGGCGTTTCCCCCTCGCATCGCTGTCATTTCGGGACCGACTTTTGCCCGCGAAGTGGCCCGCGGCGACCCGACAGCCCTGGTCGTAGCCTCAGCCGATCACAAACTTGCGGAAAATATTCAATCCGCTTTCTCCGGACCGACCTTTCGCTTGTACACCAGCCCCGACCCGGTCGGTGTCGAAATCGGCGGAGCGGTCAAAAATGTCGTGGCCATCGGCGCCGGTGTCTGTGCCGGTCTCGGTCTTGGCCACAATGCCGTGGCTGCCCTCATTACACGTGGTTTAGCCGAAATTACCCGCCTGGCCATGGCTATGGGCGGCCAACCCAAAACCCTGGCCGGACTTGCCGGATTAGGCGACCTGGTCTTAACCTGTACTGGCGATCTAAGCCGTAATCGCAACGTCGGTATGGAGTTAGCTGCTGGACGTAAGCTGCCCGAAATCGTGGAATCCATGAAAATGGTGGCCGAGGGCATCAAGACCACCGCCGCGACGGTCGACCTCGCCCGCCGTCATTCCGTCGAAATGCCCATCGCCCAGCAAATGCATGCGATGCTTGAGCTTGGACGGCCTCCGCGAGACGCGATCCGGCAGTTGATGGAACGTTCGCTAAAAGGCGAGTAGCTTCCCGCAACCTTTTATGTCGCAGTGGGTTAATGAGGATATGGGGGCCACATCCTTGGCCTTGGACTGCGACGCCGAGTTGATGCTCAGGGTCAGGGAAGGCGACGGGGCCAGCTTCGCGCTGCTCCTCGAAAAGTACCGTCTTTCCGTGGCTCACTTCCTTTACCGCATGGTGCAGGATCAACCAGTTGCGGAGGAGTTGGCTCAGGAGGTCTTCTTGCGCGTTTATAAATCCCGCGAAACCTATGAGCCCACAGCGAAATTTACAACCTGGATGTATCGCATTGCCACCCACCTCGCGTTGAACTGGTTGCGCGACGAGAAAAACGAGCGCGGCCAGGAGCGGCTCGATGAAGTTGCCGAAGATGCCCCAGTGCGAGAAGTTGCCGACCGCGCCCCCTCGGTGGAACACCAGATGGTCCGGCGGGTGAAGATGGAGGAAGTCCGCAAGGCCGTGGCTGGGCTGCCCGAAAAACAGCGCGCGGCCGTTCTCATGCATAAATACGAAGAAATGGACTATTCGCAAATTGCGAAAGTGCTAAGCTGCTCGGAATCCGCGGTAAAGTCGCTGCTGTTCCGGGCTTACGAAACCTTGCGCGGCCGTTTAGCGCATATGGCTTAAGGGAAGGAATATGAATTGCCCCATCCAGACTCAGGAAAACAGGGATTGGCTCCTCGAATACTCGGCCGGGAGGCTCGACCGTGAACGCGCGGCGATGCTCGATCAGCATGTAGCCGTTTGCCCCGCTTGCGCTCAATTCGTGGCCGGCCAGCGCGTCGTATGGGACGCGCTCGGCCAGTGGGAATCGCCCGAACTCAGCCCGGACTTCAATCGCCGTTTGTATCAGAAGATCGATGCCGCGCAGCCCTCTTCCTGGTTGAAGCGATGGCTTCAGCCGCTGTGGCGGCCTTTGGTTCCCGTGGCAGCGACCTGCCTTTTGATCGTGGCGGGCTTAGTTCTGCATACTCCGGCAGTGCACCCGGTCGCCCATGTGGAAAGTGTCGAGCCCGAGCAGGTGGAGCGAACCCTGGATGATTTGCAGATGTTGCGCGAGCTGGCCGCAACGCCGGCTGCGGAGGCCAATACCTCGCAACCCATGTAATTGTATGCGCCGCTTCATTCTCATCGCCGGACTCTGCGGGTTGCTGCCCGGAGCAGCGGTTTCGGCCGACCAGCGCCCGCCCAAGCCGCCTCCCGCCCGCAAAGCCGCCAACGCCAAAGCGAAAGCCGCAGCGAAAGCGCAAGAAGCGAGGGAGCCGGAATCCAAAGAAGCTCCGCCGGCGCTGGAGCGCTGGAGTCGCATGACGCCTGAAGAGCGCGGGCGGGCCCTGGCAAGGCTCTCTCCCGAGCGTCGCCGCGAGTTACAGCAGAAACTACAGGAGTTCCGCAACCTTCCGCCGGAACAAAAGCAGCAATTGGGCGAACGCTACCGCGCCTTCAGCCAGTTGCCGCCGGACCGGCAAAATCATGCCCGAGAACTGTTTCGCCAGTTTAATTCACTGCCGGATGACCGCCGTCCGCTGGTGAAACAGGAATATGAACAATTGAGAGCCATGCCGGAATCGGAGCGCGAGGTTCGTATGAATAGCGAGGCATTTCGCAGCCGCTATAGCCCTTCTGAACAGCAGATGTTACGGGATTTATCCCAGACCTTCGGAAGTCCCCGATAAAAAATAATCAGAAATAACCGAAAGAAGTATTGTCAATTCTCTGAGATTTCTGGTACCTTTTTCTAACCATAGTCTGAGCGGGTGATCCCGCCAGCGCGCCAATACAGGGTCCCCTCAATAGCGCGTCAAGCTTAGCGAAATAATCGCCAGTCCAGACGTGGAAACGAGGAGTTCAAAATGAAAAAGAGCAAGGAGCCCGAGCCCGCGATGCGCCCCGCGGCCTATAAGAAAGTCCTGGTGCAAAAGAAGCAACAGGTGATGGCGGGCCTAGGCATTAAGTTCGACACCATGGCCAAGATGGGCCGGGTAGCCGAAGAAGATCAGGCACAACTTTCGCATGACGAGTTTATCTCATTGCGCCTGAATAGCTTAGATTACGTACAGTTGCGCATGATTGATGAAGCGCTGGACCGCATCGAAGCCGGCGACTACGGCGTGTGCATGAACTGCGAAGAGCCGATACCCGCCAAGCGCCTGCAAGCGGTACCGTGGGCCAAGTATTGCGTGACCTGCCAGCAGGAAATGAGCAATTCCCACGAAGACGTCCCGCCGCCGCCGTCGACTAAGTCCCGCGTGGGCATTCAGAACAACTGGTAGTTTCCCAAGTTCCTCGATTTCACCCAGGCAACCCAGAGGCGCGGGCCTCTGGGTTCCCTCCGTCCTGGGCTTTCCTCCGGCCGTTGAAGTGGTGCTAAGCAGAGTGAGCGGATCTACGTCTGCGCCGGCGGAAGACGACGAGCGCCGCGGGGGCGACGATCGTCAACACCGTTGCTGGCTCCGGCACGGGTGTCAGCGCGCCCGAGACCAGGTCGTGAAAACCGCTCACATAGGGACCGGTTGCCGTGGCGTAAGTGCTCCTATAGGTGAGGATCTGACCTTGGAAGGGGCCCTGACAATCTGCAGGCGATGTTCCGCAAAGAGGCCCGCCGGCATAGTTGACCAACGAATCGGGCTGAAACAGGAACGTCAGGAAGTTATCAGTCGACAGCCCATTCTCGAAGTTCAGCTCCGTCATGAAAGGCGTGTTTGGGGACTGCGGCCAGATTTCCTGACCCACCAACAGGGTGAAGTCCGCAGGGATTCCAGATACCTTCAGATCGGCACTTAACGCCTTGCCCGTGGCGGTGTCAATGGTCACTTCGCCGCTCAGAGCCTGGCCGTTTTCAAACGTGCCGCTGGCCAGGAATTCAACCGGGGAAGCAAAAGTCGCCGGAAGCAAAATCGACGCGGCGGCTGCAAAAAGACGGAGAGTTCTAGTCATTGGTTCCCTTTCGCGCATGTCGCGCAGGGCTTTCTAGGCCCTTCGCACTGTAACTGCGGGAGAACCGGTCGAAATCGCTCACGGCAGGACAATTTCTACTCGGAGCGGGTACTAGAGCGGAGGCGGCGGGCTGTCCGAAGATCGGCCTGCGCGCGTGCCAGCTCCTTGGCGCGGCGGTGCTCCATGGCTGCAGGGACGCTTAGCCCGGCCCAGACTTCAGCGCTCTTCTCCAAGTAGGAAACGGCCGGTTCCCGCTGTTGCATCAAGAGATAGACGCGTCCGAGGTCGGCCAATGCCGAGGCTTCGTTCCAGCGCACGGCGAACATATGAGGTGCGGCGGAAAGGGCGGCGGCTACGCTGTCAGCAAGCGGGGATGCGCCGGGGGCATGTGCGCGCGCTTCCAGCCCGGCTAGCACTAATGCCGCCTGTGTTCCGGCGGCTCGGGCTCCGGCGGCGTAATATCCTCCGGCAAGAGCCGCAGCCTCGCGACGCGCGCGTTCCAATCGCACAACTGCGTCCCTGGTTCGTCGCAACTCGGCCAAGGCCTGTCCGGCACCGTAATCCACGACGAGCAGATTGTACCGATAGAGCTCGTTGGCTGGGTCCGCGCGCTGCAGGCTGTTGAGCATGGTCTCCGCCTCAGCCAGGAAAGAAAGAGCCCGGTTTGGCTGAACCGGGCCGCGAAGGATCAACAAGCCGGTTCTCATCTTGATTCCGGCCAGATCGAAACGCGCTCCGCGATCGGCGGAGTCGTGGCGGACAAGCCAGTCGGCGATCCTCGCCGCACGAGCGAGCGCTTGTTCGGCGCCTGGAAAGTCACCCAGATTCTCACCCATGCGGGCGCCCAGGATGTCGGCCAGGCGGCTGTAGCTCAGCATCAGATCGCGGCGGTAAGCGACATTCTGCGGCTCTTCGCTCGCCAGTTGCTCGCCCAGTGCGATGGCCTCGCGGTGCGCCATGGCGGCTTCCTCCAGGCGGCCGCCATCGAGATACGCCTTGGCCAGGCTGGTTTGCGCCTGCGCCAGCGACACACGGTTCTGGCGGCTGGACGGATCCAAGGCAAGCAGGCGGCGGGCGATGTCCATCTCGCGCGCGGTGGCCGAATCGACGCGCCGGGCATCGCGCATGGAAACGGCGTATGTGGCAAGATCGGCGTAGATGGCGCGCCCGAGCCGCAAGGCCTCCTCGTCGCGCGGCTGTTCCTGAATCAGTGCGCGGATGAGCTCTTCGGCCCGGGCGTAGCTCCTGCCGGCATCGGCTGCCAGGCCACGCACCTGAAGTACCGTGCCGCGCTTCCATTGGACAGATGCCTCGCGCTGGCGCACGCGACGGTCGGCCTGGTCCTTCACGGATTGCAGAATGCCGAGGGCATGGGTGTAGCTGGTGACGGCGCCTTGCGTATCGCCAAGATTGCTTTCATCGGTGAGGCCCTGCGCGTCGCCGATTTTTTCGTAAGCGGCGGCCAACTCCAGGATGAGGGAAGTATCGCCGTTGGCGTCATACCGCAAGGTCTCGAGGTAATCGAGCGCGGTGGCGACGATCGCCTTACGCGCTTCAGTGGCGCCTGGCAGGTTGCGGATGCGGTCGTGCACGTCGAAGACGAAGGCATTGGCGAGCTTGCGGACCTGTTGAAAGCGGCGATCCGCGCGGCGTGCCTGAAGCAGGGCGGCGACGAGCCCGATGACGAGCGCCATCACGACCGCGGCGAGGGACAGAACGGCGAAGCGGTTGCGCCGCAGAAACTTTCCGGTGCGATAGGCCACGGTATCGGGGCGCGCGGCGACGGGATGGCCTCCCAGATGACGGGAGAGATCGGCGGAGAACTGCTCCACGGAGCGGTAACGGCGGTCGGGTTCTTTGCGCAACGCCATGAGAACGATCCGGTCCAGGTCGCCGGCGAGGGCGCGCGCGGGAACGGCAGCCAACTGCGCGGCGCGGCTGGGCGCGCCGGGCTCCGCGGTGCGGATGGCGGATTCTATCTGGCCGGCGGTCCAGCCCTGGAATTGATGGGGCGGCCGGCCGACCAGCAGCTCATAGAGGACGACTCCGAGCGAATAGATGTCGGTGGCAGTGGTCATGGCGGCGCCGGCCAACTGCTCCGGGCTGGCGTAGTCTGGGGTCAGCAGGCGCAGGGTTGCGGCGGGCTCAGCGAGCGGGGCGGACGAATCGGGCGAGAGCACTTTCGCCATGCCGAAATCGAGCAGCTTGGGGACGCCATCGGAAGTGATCAGGATGTTGGCGGGTTTCAGGTCGCGATGAATGACAAGGTTGGCGTGGGCATACTGTACGGCGTCGCAAACGCGTTGGAACAAGCGAAGGCGGGCTTCGACGCTGAGAGAGTGATCGGCTGCGTAGCGCGTAATGGGTACGCCGGCGATGAGTTCCATGACGAAATAGGGAAGTCCGTCGGCGGTGGCGCCGCCGTCGAACAGGCGCGCGATGTTGGGGTGATCGAGCGAGGCCAGAATCTGGCGCTCGGCGCGGAAGCGCTCGAGAAAAGCCTGCGTCTCCGAGCCGTGGCGCACGAGCTTGACGGCAACTTCCTTGCGGTAATGGTCATCATCGCGAACGGCGCGATAGACGGCGCCCATACCGCCTTCACCGATGATGCCGGTGACGCGGTAAGCTCCGATGCGGCGGCCGACCAGCCATTCGCCGGATGCCGTGACGGCTTCGGCCTCCTGGCGGATCACAGGTTGGAGGCCGGCCCCCGGCGGGGCGTCATGATCCAGCAGAGATTCGACTTCGTCGCGGAGCGCGGTATCGCCGGCGCAAGCCGAATCGAGAAACGCCGAACGTGCTTGGGGTGCGAGTGCGGCGGCTTGATGGAATACCTCTTCGAGGCGGGACCAGCGGGTTTGACTCATGGGCGGTGAACCGGGGCGCGGCCGGCAATTTCGCGGCGGAGCCAGGCTTCGCCCATACGCAAGTCGCGGCGAACCGTGGCGGGGGAAGTGTCGAGGAGAGCCGCGATCTCGTCGATGGCCAGACCGCCGAAATATCGCAGCTCTATGGCGCGGCTTTTACGAGGGTCGATTTGCGCCAGGCCGTCGAGTGCATCATTGAGCGTGAGCAGGGAGGGCGGAGTGCGCGGCGACAGATCGGGCGCGCAATCGAGAGTAACGTTCGCATCCCAACCTCGTTTTTTGGACGCGCGGGCGCGGGCATGGTCGGTGAGAATCTGGCGCATGAGCCGCGCCGCAATGGAAAAGAAATGCGCACGGCTTTCCCATTCGGGCTGGGAGCCCTGGAGCAGGCGCAGGTAAGCTTCGTGGATCAGATCCGTGGGCTGCAGCGTGTGTCCCGGGCGCTCGCTGCGCAACTGGTTTCTGGCCAGGCGGCGCAATTCCTGATTGACGAGGGGAACCAGGGACTCGAGGGCTTCGCGGTCACCGCGTCGCGCCCCCGCGAGCAGGGCGGTAATCTGCATAGTGTCACGATACTTTTGGCGATTTTAGCACCGGCTGGAAGCGGGACTGTAAAGGCGCCGGGTTGTTTCCAGGTTGCCGTGGGCGAGCCGATGACCTCGACGGCCGGAATTTAAGTCGTTATCTTAGAATGCGCCGCTGGCAAATCATCGAGCTGAGCCTGAAACCGGGGTGTAGATCGCTTTTCCCGAAAGTCAGACATCCCGGGTGTCGTATACGAGGATGGTAGCGCCGCCGGAGGCGAAGTTGGCCAAGTCGGCGGCAGTTGCCTGGCCTTCGGGCGATGCCAAAGCGGCTTGAATGTCGGCCATCGAATCAAAACCCAAGATCGCGACCAGATGAGGAACGCTTCCGGCGATGGCCTGCACGGGGCCGCTGCTAATGGTGTAGGAGCGCAGACCGGGGATCTTCCAGGCGAGCGGAATATGGGTCTGGTGATAGTAGCGATCGAAAGCCGAGGGGTCGGAGGGGGCGTTATAGAGAACGAGAACCTGGGCCATAGGTAGGACCCAGTATAGCCGCGAAGGCGGCGCCGGGTTGCGGAATCTACGGGCCAATTCGGGCGGGGCCGGACACGAGGCGAAGATCAGGAGACCTGGTCAGGATCGGGCGCGGGCGGCGGGGGAGCGGCGATCACGTCTTCGGGCTTGAAATAGGACACGAATCGCCACTCGATGCCGACGAGCTTGAAGCGGGCGATTTGCGACCCGGACAATTCAAACTTTGGCACGCACGTCTTGAGCTCGGCAGGCACCTTGTTCCAATCGGCTTGCCAGTGAATCTCTACCTGGCGGACATCGGGCTGGCTGCCGGGAGTGATGTTGGTGACTTCGAACTGGTAGGGGCCGCGAAGGGTGAGCTGGTGGAGCTTGCCGGACTCTTTCAGGTCGATGGAAAACAGGGCCTTGTTGCCTTTTTCGGTCAACTGATAGACATTGCGTGTGAAGCCATGGTCGACGACTTCGGCGGGCTTCCAGAGGTCGTTCTGCACACCGCAGGCGATGAGCGTGTCGGAATTGAAAGAGACGGTGAGGTGGTTCATTTCGTCGCGAGACCACCGTTGAGAGATTAGGGTAGTGGCGGTGACGGGGGTGAGCTCGACAGGTTGCGGATCGGAGGAGCAGCCCACGGTGATGCAAGCCGCGGCGAGAGTGATGAGGACGATACCGTTTCTGACTGGAAAAGCAGGCATTTGTGCGTCATGCGGCTCGGGCGGATGAGACATCACGAGCCGACTTAAGCCCAGAATAAACTCTTCGATGCCATTTGACACGTTCCCGACAGGCATTAGTTTCTGCGTTATCGATAGTTAGCGCGCGGCGGCTTCCGGATTCATTGCGGAAATCATGCGACGCGAGGCGGGTGCGTGCGGGGGCCGCGGCGGGAGCCAGCACCTGGCGTCCGGGAAATTTCACAGCAACGGCGTGCAAGGCGGCATAACGGCAATCGCCACAGGGGCACGGGTTGGGGATCAAGCTGGTGGAGGGCGAAGGCGTGCCGGCATCCATGATCCGGGCGGAGGAAAAGTCGCGGACCACGCACGAGAATGCCGTCTATGGAGCCGAAATCCTTCGCACGCACGGAATCCGAAAGATCGTACTGGTGACGGAAGCCTACCACATGCCGCGATCGGAGAGATGCTTTCGCAACGAAGCTCTCGAGGTGACGCCGGCAGCGTGCAATTTTCGACGATTCGCGCCGAGTGTAGGGTTTTTCATGCCTGGCTGGAAGGCGATCGAGGAGAACGAACTCGCGCTACACGAGGGCGTGGGACTCCTGTTCTACTGGGCGCGCGGTTGGATTTGAGGCCAGGCGAACACCGCCAGAGCTGCCAGCCAACAGACCAGACTCAGCAGACGGATGATCTGCATTTCCGTGCCGCCGGTATAGGCGAGGCGGATTTCGCAGGGGCCGGCACAGTGCGGGTCGATGACCAGGAGACCGAGCGCGTCGGGGCGGGTGGGGACGGGCCGGCCGGCGATGCGGGCCTCCCAGCCGGAATCGAAGGCGATTTGCACGCTGATCAGGTCGTCCGGTTTCAGGGGAGCGGTGATGTGCAGTTCGTGGTTGCTCGGCCATCGGGCGACGGCTTCCGGGCGGGAAGGATCCTCGATGGCGCGGATGTAAGGGCCGAGGGGATCGATGTCGATGCCGTTGACCGGGGCCCGCGCGAGGACTTCACCAGGCTGCACGATGTGAGCGAGCGAGCGGGAGCGCTGGGGAATGCGATAGATGATGTCATCGCGCGAATCGCGCCACAGTTCCTCGAGATGCCCTTCGAACTTCCAGGGATGCGCCATGGCGTGATAGGGTTCCGTGCTATGCGGACCCGCGACTGCTACCTGCTGGACGCCCAATGCCTGAAGCCAGGCCATGCTGATTTCGGCGGCGCGTGAGCCGGCGTGGTCGTCGGTGTGGAAGATGTATTGCGCGATGCGGGCCTGATGGACGGCGACGCTTTGATCGCAGCAACCGGCGAGCTCAGGCGTATCGCTCCAGGCATTCAGCCACAAACTCATACCGCCGGGAACCATGACCCGGCCACCGTTGGCGTGTGCGGTAAACCATTGGGCTACGGCGTACTCGCTGGTTTGCTGCATATCGATGGGATGGATCAGGCGCTTTTGATAGTGAAAGAGGTTGATGCTTTGGATCGCGGTGAAAAGGGCCAGGGCTGCGATGGCGGGGACACGCAGGCGCGGCCAACGGGCAAGAGCGCGACCGGCGGTGAAGGCGAGGAGGAGAACGATGGCCATGTCCATCGAGAGGTGAAAGCGGTTGGGCTGGGCGAGGAGGGCAATCTTGAAGTGGTAATGGGCGAGGACAATGGCCGCGGGCGGGATGAGAAACAGCGCCGCGAACTGGATGTGCCTCGGGGTCCGCAGGCGCTTGAGCGTAAAGTGAGCGGCGGCAAGCAGGATGAACAGGCCGAGGAGGTATGCGAGATGCACGGCGGAGAAATGATAACGGGGCTCCAGATTCTGGATGTTGCCGACGAAGCGGGCGATCATCGAGGGCGGCATAAAGCGGCAGGCAAGGCCGTAGGCGAAGGCGGAAACGGCGATGACGCGAAGCATCGAGATTCGCGGGCGAGTCGTGCAATAGGCGATCAAGTAGGCCACGACAGCGAAGGCAAGTTCGATGCTTCCGGGCCAGTTGAACAAGGGCACAAGGGCCAATGCACCGGCGGCCAGAACGAAACGGCGGGGGGCGCGGCGGTCCATTGCATTATGGAGCGCTAGCAGGGAAAGGGGGAGAAAGGTCAGTGATGTGACGTGGGGACCGTCGCCGTAGACCACCATGGTGTGCAGACGCTGCATGAAAAAAGCGCTGCCGAGGTCGGAGCGTATTTCGCCGATGATCCAGGCCGATGGGGAACAGAGGGAATAGAGAAGGCTCGCGAAGAGAGCCGTGGCCGTCGACCGTGTGAAACGGCGGGCGAGCCAATACAGAGTTACGGGGCCGAGAGCGTAAAGAATGGCTTCGATGATGTGAAACGAACGGGCGGGGCTGAGGCCGGTGAGGGCGGAAACAGCGGCCGTTGTGGAGGGCAGGCCAGGTTGATACGTGCTGCGAAACGGCATACCGCAGAACCAGTAGGGCCACCACGCGGTATCGGAGAAATGATCGCGCATGTAGCGCGCGAGGGCCATGAAGATGCCCTCGAGGGAGCGGGTTTCATCGAGGTATTCGGTTTTGTAAAGGCGCCAGACGAGAGCGAGGTTCAGCAGAAAGAGAGCCAGAGAGTGCAGCCAGGGGGAAGCGGAGAGGGCACGCGGAAGTGAGCGGCCGGTCACAGCCTCAGGGCCGGTTGGCGGCGGCGTCGACAAGGCTGCCGACAGCGGGAACGATCATGAGGAGCATCTCGGCGCGAGGTTTGGCGGCGCTTTCGAGCAACTCATGTTGGCGGGTGATCCACGCGGCGTCGGGCTTCGTGCCGGCGGCGAGGTAGTCGAGGGCTTCGAGGCCGGCGGAGCTGACGGCGGCGAGATCCTTGGAAAGGGGAATGACCTCCTGAAGAAGGAAAGAATCTTCGAGAAGCGGCTCGACCGCGGCGTCGTTATCGCGCCAGCGAGTGAGCCAGAGGCGGACTTCGCGGCGGTAGGCTGACTCCTCGGATATTCCGGAAAGCCCGCCTAAGACGAGGCCGGCGAACTCACGCGCGGTATCGCTTTCCGGACGGATGGCGTCGACCAAATGATTCAGGGGCGTTGCGTTGGTGTATACGCGGCCCGATTTTTCGCGCTCATAGTCCTTCACCTGCTCGAGTACGTCTGCAAGGACGGCAAGAGGGGTAATGGGACGGTTGCCGGCGAGCCTGGCGAGGAGAAGATGATGTTGGCGCTCGTGGGGGAGGCCGAGGAGGTCAAGCTCGCGGTTGAGTGCGGCGAGGCGACGGTACATGGAAGCAATATCCTTGACATTTTGCGGGGACCAGAGACGCTCCGCGATGGCGGCATTGCGCGGCCAGATCTTCATGTCGATGCTGGAGGTGGTGGCGTACTCGACCCACATGCAGGATTCGCCGCCGAGGATGCGCGCTTTCTGCTCGTCGTTGAGAGAGGAGGACTCCTTTTCGAGCGGGTCGCCGGCGTAGTGAAAGGCGGCGGAATGCATTAAGTCCAGATAGTAAGGAGCGGAGAGAATGCCCGAGAACCCCTGCCGCGAAGCCTCGGCGAGCGACTTCTGGCCGCGCCAGGATTGCACGATGGTGCCGGCGGGCAGATCGGGCGAGAGGACTTCATCCCAGCCGATAACCTTTTTGCCGTACTTGGTGACGATGGGGACGACGCGGCGGCTGAAATAGGACTGGAGCTCCTCGGTGCTCTTCATGTGGTGGGTCTGCATGAAGTCTCTGATGCGCGGATTGGCTTTCCACTGATTGCCATTGACTTCATCGCCGCCAATGTGGAAGTAGTCATCGGGGAACAGAGCGGTCATTTCGGCGATGAGGCCGTCGAGGAATTGATAGGTCTCCTCGCGCGTGGGATCGATGGCGGGATCGAAAATTCCCCATTTACGCTCGACGGTGTAGGGACCGGGGCCGCTCGCTAGTTCGGGGTATGCAACGAACCAGGCGGTGGTGTGGCCGGGCATATCGAATTCGGGTACGACGCGGATGCCGCGGTCGCGTGCGTATTCGATGACTTCGCGGACCTGCTGCTGGGTGTAGAAGAGGCCGTCGGAGCCAAGTTCCTGGAGCTTGGGAAACCGCCTGCTCTCGACGCGGAAGCCCTGGTCATCGGAGAGGTGCCAGTGGAACACATTGAGCTTGACAGCGGCCATGGCGTCAAGGGTGCGGTGGACGACGTCCAGGGGCATCCAGTGGCGGCTGACATCGAGCATGGTGCCGCGCCAGGCAAAGCGGGGACGATCGTCGATATCGACCGCCGGAACGGAAAAGGAGTCTTTGCCGGCTTCGACGAGTTGCAGAAATGTTTCCAAGCCGCGCAGCGCGCCGAGTGGAGTAGCCGCGGCGAGTTTCGCACGTGCCGGCGTGATTTCGAGGCGGTACGATTCATCGTCACCGAGCTTCTGAATGGCGGAGGACGCGCCCGCAGTGGCAATTTCGAGGGTAGCAGTCGTGCCTTCGGGAGCGAGCGCGGAGTTGAGCGGCATGCCCGTTAGGAGCTCAAGATGGGAAATAAAACGCCGGGCGGCGCGTTCCAGGCGCGGCTCGCTGTAGCCCGTCAACTGTACGCGAAACGATTGATCGACGGTGAGGCGGCCGTCGCGAGATGCGATTTGAACCGGCAGCGGTATGAGATTCCAGTCCGCCCGGATGACGGTCGGCACAAACGCGCACACGATGATCCAGCGCAGCAGGACGCAAATTGTCATAGCAAGCTAACCCACAATGATAGGCTAAAAGCAGTGGAAGAAGAGGTACTGGCAAAAGCATATGACGCGCGCTTGATGCGGCGGCTGCTGGGCTATCTTCGGCCTTACGCGGGGTACATCGGGCTCTCGCTGATATTTCTGGTCATCTACTCAGGCTTACAGGTGTGCGGTCCGCTACTGACCAAGATGGCCATTGACCGGTACCTGGCGCCGGTGCCCAACCGGATCGCGACGCCCATAGACCAATATCTCTCAGCTGAGGGGCGGGTAGGGCTCACACAGATCTCGCTCCTATATCTGGGCGTTCTGGTGGGCGGATTTCTTTCTGCGTTCGGACAGGCGTACATCATGCAATACACCGGGCAGCGAGCCATGTTCGACTTGCGCCGCGAGTTGATGACGCATCTGCAGCGGGCGGATATCGCGTTCTACGATCGCAACCCGATCGGCCGCCTGGTGACCCGCGTTACGACGGATGTAGAGGCCCTGAACGAGCTGTTTGCATCCGGGTTGGTGGCGATTCTGGGGGACGTCCTCACGCTAAGTTTTATTGTCGCCATCATGTTCCGGCTCAGTCCGGCGCTGACGGGCTTGATGCTGGCGGTGATGCCATTCGTGGTGCTGACTACCGGGTTGTTCCGGCGAACGGTGACACACAGCTACCGCCGTATTCGCATCGCCATCGCGCGGATCAATGCCTACCTTCAGGAGCACATGGTGGGGATTGTGGTGCTGCAGCTTTTCAATCGCGAGCGCAAGAGCCGGGAAGAATTCGACGTGATCAACCGGCAGCACATGGACGCCTACAAAGACACGATCCAGGCGTACGGCTGGTTCTATCCGGTGGTGGAGTTTCTGGCCACGACGGCGATGGCCTCCACGATTGCATATGGCGGATGGCGTGTGGAAGGGGGCGCGATGACCCTGGGCGTGGTGGTCGCGTTTCTGCAGTACGGGATGCGCTTTTTCCGCCCGATTCAGGACTTGAGCGACAAATACAACATTTTGCAGGCCGCCATGGCGTCGTCGGAACGGGTCTTCAAGCTGCTGGATACGCCCGCGGAGATTCTCACGGCGGCCGATCCGCGGCAGGTGCCGGAGGTTGCAGCAGCCATCGAATTCGACGGAGTGTCGTTCGCGTACAAAGACGACGATTGGGTGCTGCGCGACGTGAACTTCCGGATCGCGCCGGGGGAAACGGTGGCTATCGTGGGCCACACGGGGGCAGGGAAGACGACCATGATCAGCCTGCTACTCCGCTTCTACGATGTGCAGAAGGGCGCGATTCGCGTGGGCGGGGTGGACATTCGTGACGTGGATCCTCTGGAACTGCGGCGTCACTTTGGCGTGGTGCTGCAGGACCCTTATCTGTTCACGGGAACGATCGAGGACAATATCCGGCTGGGGACCGAGGGGATCGAGCGGGAGGATATCGAAGAGGCCGCCGAGCAGGTGAACCTGATGGACTTCGTGCGCTCATTGCCCAACGGGTTGGAGCAGCCGATTCGCGAGCGCGGCAACTCGCTCTCGACCGGGCAGAAGCAACTGATCAGTTTCGCGCGTGCGCTGGCGCACCGTCCGCGCTTCCTCATCCTGGATGAGGCGACGTCGAGCGTGGATACGGACACCGAGTTCCGTGTGCGTGAGGCGCTGGAGCGCATGGTGGAAGGGCGGACGTCGATCATCATCGCGCACCGGCTGTCGACCATTCAGAGAGCGGACAGAATTCTGGTGATGCACAAGGGCAGGCTCCGGGAAAGCGGCAGCCATCAGGAGCTGCTGGCGCTGCGCGGGATTTACTGGAAGCTATATCAACTGCAATACAAAGACCAAGAACGGGCCGGCGTGGCTGAAGAAGCGGAGCCGCTGCGACCGGCGCACTAACCTTCCCGATTCTGCGACGTACAATTCTCAAATGTGGCGAGATCTGCGGTATGGCCTTCGCACGCTCGGGCGAAGCCCGGTTTACACGCTTGTGGCAGTGGTTTCGCTGGCGTTGGGAATCGGGGCAAACACGGCGATTTTCTCGTTGCTCAACCAGGTGATGTTCCGCACGCTACCCATTGCCGACCCCGAGCTGCTGGTTGTGTTGCATACGGAAGGCGAGCGGCAGGGCTGGACGAGCAAGGATAACGATGAGTCCGTATTTTCTTACCCGATGTATCAGCACCTGCGCGACAAGAACCAGATCTTTGACGGTGTGATCGCGCGAACGGCAACCGGGGCGACGGTAGCGTACGGAGGCGAGAGCGAGCATTCATCGATCGAACTGGTTTCGGGTAACTTCTTCGACGTTTTGGGTGTGCGGCCCGTTTTGGGGCGCTTGCTCAACGCGGAAGACGATGTGCCCGGGGCACGACCTGTGGCAGTGCTGCCTTACGGGTATTGGAAACGGCGTTTCGGTGCCAGTCCTACGATCGTCGGCCAGCAGCTGGATATCAATCAACACCCGGTACTTGTAGCCGGCATTGTGCCGCCAGGATTTCACGGATTAGTGAGCGGCGATGATCGCGAGGTGTTCCTGCCTGTTACGATGCGGGACCAGATCGTAGCCGGCGAACCGAGATCAGACAACGAAGCCTTTCACTGGCTGAACGTCTTCGCGCGATTGAAGTCCGGCATCACGTTGAGCGGCGCAAATGCGGGGTTGGCAGTACTTTATCGCAACTTGTCGATGGAGGAAATTGCGCGCATGAAGGAAACGCGCGATCAACGCTGGCGCGACCGGTACCTGTCGCAGAAGGTGGAACTCCGGCCGGCAGCGCAAGGTATCAACGCGCTGGGAAGTCAGTGGGCGACGCCGCTCATCGTGCTCATGGCCATGGTGGGATTCGTATTGCTCATTGCCTGCGCCAACGTGGCAAATCTGCTGCTGGCGCGCGCGGCGGGCCGTAAGAAGGAGATGGCCATCCGCCGGGCCCTGGGCGCGACGCGCTGGACGATTGCGCGGCAGGTGCTGACGGAAAGCCTGATGGTCGCGGTGGCAGGCGGAGCGATGGGGCTCCTGGTGGCGGATTGGACGATGCACGGGCTGCTTCGTTTCCTCCCCGAGGGAGCGACTGGCGGATGGTTGGCAGCGAGTCTGGACCTGCGGACTCTGGGATTCAGCCTGGCGCTCGCGCTCGTGACCGGGGCGGTTTTCGGCGTGGCTCCGGCGCTCGACTCGGTGCGCGAAAGCATGGGGCTGGTGTTGAAGGAGCAGGCGGCCAGTCTGGCGTCCGCAGGCGGGCAGGCGCGTCTCCGCCAAGCCTTCATCGTCGCCCAAGTGGCGCTTTCGTTGGTGCTGCTGGTTGGATCGGGGCTCTTTACGCGCAGCCTGGTTCATCTTCTGACGAAGGATCCCGGATTTCATACCGAAAACCTGTTGAGGTTTGCGATCAATCCAAGCCTCAACGGTTACGATCTCGTGCGCGGGGAGGCATTTTATCGGCAGCTGCAGCAGAGACTGGCGACACTGCCTGGTGTCCGGTCCGTGGGGGCCACGAATTTCGGCCCGTTCGGCGGCGGACGGCGCGGCACGAACATCACGGTCGAAGGTTACAAAGCCGGCGATGATGAAAACATGGATGCGTTTCTGGACGGCGCGAGCCCCAGCTACTTTCAGGCCATGGGTATTCCCCTCGTTGCCGGCCGGGAGTTTGACGAGCGCGACGGGGCGGCGGCGCCGAAGGTGGTGGTGGTGAGCGAAACTTTCACGAAGCGTTTTCGGCGCGCCGGCAATCTGCTGGGGAAGCATCTCGCATTTGGCGCAGGGAACCATCTCACATTTCGGGAGATCGTTGGAATTGTGCGCGATGTCAATTACGGGAGTCTACGGGAGGAGCCCGACCCGTTCATCTATATGCCAATGGAACAGGCGACAGAGCTTGACCCAGCGATGTTCTTCGTCCGTACGGCCAGGCCGGAAAAGGAGTTGGTTCCGAATGTACGGCGGCTGTTGCGCGTGATGGATAGCAATCTTCCGCTGTTTCAAGTGGGCATGGTGAGGGCGCAAATTGATGACTCGATTTATCGTGATCGGATGGTGGCGGTGCTGTCCAGTGCTTTTGGAGCGCTGGCGACGCTGCTGGCGGCGATCGGGTTGTACGGCGTCGTGGCGTTCAATGTCGCGCGCCGAACGGGTGAAATGGGTCTGCGGATGGCCTTGGGTGCGTTGCCGCGCGATGTATTGGGGCTGGTGATGAAGGAAGTCGGATTGCTATTCGCGGCCGGATCGGTACCGGGTCTGATGGCGGCGCTTGTGCTAGGCCGATATGTGGAGTCAGAACTGTTCGGCATGACGGCGAAAGATCCCGTGGTATTTGGCGCGGCGATTGCTGCACTGGCGATTGCCGCACTGGTAGCGGGATACATTCCGGCGCGGCGGGCAGCCAGGATAGATCCGATTCGTGCGCTGCGGTACGAGTAACGGGCGAGGTACGCGGGCCAGGCATGCCTGTCCCCTACGGGGAACGGTAGGCTTCGTCCAAAATTTCCACGACGTGCATTACGCGCTGATGGCGCCCGTGAAGGCGCACGCCGGCCTCGAGCTGCAGCATGCATCCGGGATTAGCCGTGGCAATCACTTCGGCAGCGGTGGCATTGACGTATTGCATTTTCTTTTCGAGAACGGCCAAGGCCATTTCGTTCTGCACCACGTTGTAGATACCGGCGCTGCCGCAGCAGAGGTCGGAGAGCGGCATCTCCCGGAATTGCAGGCCTGGGACCGCGGCCAGCAGCTTGCGCGGCGGAATCCGGACTTTTTGGCCGTGCGCCAGGTGGCAGGAGTCCTGATAAGTAACGCTCATCCGGAGCTGACGCATGGCGCGGTTGAGCTCGATGGATGAGAGGAATTCCGTAACATCCTTCGTTAGCGAGCTAAAACGCCGGGCCTTGGCGGCGTACTCGGAATCGTGTTCGAGCATCTCGCCGTATTCCTTGAGGGTCGAGCCGCAGCCGGCGGCGTTGGTGATGATGGCGTCGACGCCGTCATCGAGCACAGCATCGATATTGGCCCGGGCAAGTTTACGGGCGTCGCTCCGGATACCGGCATGCATGTGGAGGGCGCCGCAACATCCCTGGCCGGCTGGAATGACAACTTCGCACCCGTTCTTCCGCAGCACGCGGACCGTGGCTTCATTGAGGCGAGCGAAGGATACGTTGGCCAGGCAACCTGCGATGAAGGCGACGCGATATCGCTGCTCGCCGTCGGCTGGAAACGTTTTGCCGATCTGATCGAAGAAGAACGGCGGCTCGGCGGGCGGCGCAAGCTGCTCCAGCCGGCCCAACCGGCCGAGAAGCTTCCAAAGGCCTGAGCTGCGCACCAGGGACTGAAGGCGGCTGGCCTGATACAGGTACACGGCAACGCCGGCTGTGGTCATCCAGGCACGAGACTGAAGGAGCCTGCCGAAGACAAAGCGCCGGAGCCTGCGAGCCACCGGGCCGCGCTGGGCGTTATTTTCAATTTCCGCCCGGGCGGCTTCCACCAGGCGCCCATATTGGACCCCCGACGGGCAGGCAGTCTCGCATGCCCGGCACGCGAGGCACAAATCGATATGGCCGGTATAAGAACTGGAGATTGGCGCGCCCTTGGCGATTTGAACCATCTGATAGATGCGGCCGCGGGGAGAATCCATCTCGACGCCGAGCTCGCGATAGGTCGGGCAGGCGTTCAGACAAAGACCGCAATGCACGCAACGGTCGAGGTCGGCCTGCTGAGGACTGTCAAATGAGACGAAAGAGTCGGCCACGGTTGAGTAGGTGATCCGGATCGAACATGGTTTTGATTTTTTTCATCATGTCCAATTCCCCGCCGGGGGCGGGCCATAGATCGAGCTTGGCCCGTTGATCGTCGGGAGCAAATTCGATGACCGCTTTCCAGCCACGGCGAGCGGCGGAGGCAAGCCAGCGTGTGGCAGCTTCGGCACGGGTGAAATAAGCGTAGCAGACCCCGGAACCGGCGCGCGCCAGGGCTGCTGTGTCGAAGGAGGCAAGAACTTCCTTTACCCGAGTCAACGTGCACGAAACGCGCACCACCAGCCCCGTGTTGAATTTTTCCAGAAAATGGGGCGTGTATTCCTGTACGTTTTGCCAGAAGCGGGCCTGTTCCTTGCCCTCCAATAGCAGAGTATCTGGCGCCGTGAGCTCGCGGCGGCAGCGCTCGACGGCGGCGGCGTTTCCAGCTACCCGGACCGCCAGCAGGTGACCTTTGTGGCCGAGTTGCGCGGACGCCAAGTGATTCAACACGTCGAGAGCAATGGGAGGAATCTGATTTTTCAACATCCGATCTCGAGCGGACACAGCGGCGTCCAGCGTCTCGAACGCCGTCACAAACGTGGCTTCAGCCGACGGCCTGGGAATGAGCTTGAAATTTGCCACGGCGATGGCAGCGAGCGTGCCGAAAGAGCCGATCATGATTTTGGCCATATCCAGACCGGCAACGTTTTTAACGACCATGCCTCCTGACTGCACCAGGTTTCCCTGCAGTGTGGCGAATTTCATTCCGATGACGAGATCGCGCGCCGTGCCATAGAGACGCCGCCGCGGGCCGCTGCTGTTGGTTGCCAGGATGCCTCCGATGGTTGCGGTCTCGGAAAAGGGTGGATCGAGCGGGATCATCTGATGGTTCTGGGCCACTAGGCGTTCCAGGTCGCAATATCGGATGCCTGCTTCGACGCTAATGGTAAGGTCGCGCGGCTCATATTGAAGCACGCGCGCCATACGGGTTGTCGAGATGGCGGCATAAGCCGCGTCCATAGGTCCACCCATAAGACGTTTCGAGGATGCCCCGGCGAGCGATATGGACTGCTTTCGCGAAGCTGCTGACGCCAGGACGTCCGCAAGCTCCTCAGGACTCGCCGGCGATCGTTGCGGGGATTGCGAAGTCAACTCCACCACGTTCTCGTTGCCAGGCAAGCCACTACTGTACGCCGGGGGCAATTCAAAGTGCAAAGGGCTTCCATAATCCGGTTTCAGGACTGCGGCGCCGCGGCAGCGCTGCCGGGCAGGCAAACCCTCATATAATGTAAATCCGCATGATGAAAATTTCCTGTTTGTTGCTGTGTGTCGTATGCCTGCCTGCGAGCGCGCAGGTCGATATTAAAGGTGCCGGAGGCGAGATCTCCGTAAGCATCGACGGAAAGCCTTTCACGACGTTGTATTGCGGGCCGGATACCGCCAAGCCGTATCTGCATCCGCTGCGCTCGGCATCCGGCAAGGTCGTCACACGCCATTACCCGATGGATGATGCGCCAGGTGAAACGCATGATCACCCGCATCACCGTGGCCTCTGGTTCAGCCACGGTAATGTGAATGGCTACGATTTCTGGGCCAACGAACCCTCGCAGCACGACGGGAAGAACGCCAAGATCGTGCTGGAGAAAATGGGACGGATCGCTGGTGGCAAGAACTCGGGTGAGATTGAGGCGGTTTTCAATTGGAACGATCCGAGCGGAAAGACATTGTTGACAGAAACGCGAAGGATGATCTTCTTAGGGGACCCTGTACGGCGAACCATCGATTTCGATATCACTTTGACAGCTGCTGAAAAGGTAACATTCGGCGACACAAAAGAGGGCACTTTCGCCATCCGTCTTGCGGCGGCACTTGAAGAGCCGAACAAGGAGGCCTTGCCGTCTCCCAGGCGAACGGGTCTGATGGTGGATTCCGAAGGCCGCCGGGGCGAGGCTCAGGTGTGGGGGCACCGTGCCAGCTGGGTGGATTACTTCGGCGAGCTGGAAGGCGAAAAGCTGGGTATCGCGATTCTGGATCATCCGAATAATCCGCGGCATCCCACATATTGGCATTCGCGCAGTTACGGATTGTTCGCCGCCAATATCTTCGGGTGGCACGATTTTCTGAATAACAAGTCGGCCGATGGCAGCTTGAAGCTCGATGCGGGGCAGAGCATTCGGTTCCGCTACCGTGTAATGATTCACTCGGGCAACTTCGAAAGCGCAGACATCCAGGGCGAATATCAGAAATTCTCAGTTCAGTAGCAGTAACCCAATCGTTTGGCGCCACCGTGTCAAACGGACTCAGGTGTGGCCGGGCGTCTCTGCTGTGCAGGAGGCGCGGCGTGCAAGTCCAAATGCAGCAGGAGATACGTAAGGCAGGCAAATTGCCCGTACAAAGCCGTGCTGGAATCTTTGCTGAACCAGTTCTTTGGATGCGGCCATCGGAGGACGTCGTTTCCCCAGACGGCGAGCATCAAAGTGGGAACGGAAGTGAAGCGGCGTGCTACGTATGTCACCTGCCTGGATTGCGGCGTGGAATTAGGTTACGACTGGGAATTGATGCGTATGGGAAAGCCCATTCGTAACCCAAGGGACCGCCGGACAGCATGGGCCGGATGGAGATTCGAACGAGACGAAACCGCGTGATCGCCGTCCGTCTCGTGCGGAGTTCTACGCGGTCTTTTTCAACTTACGTCCTGTGACCGCGTTCACGCCATGGCGTTTGGCCGCAGCCCAGCGCTTCTTGGCCGCAATCGATATATTCCGCCGCCCTTCGGCTGACAAGCGTGCGCGTTGAGATTTGTCGGCCTTGGCCGGCGGCTTCTTTGCGGCCTTTGCCGACTCTTGCAACCCGACTGTTTTCTTGGCCCGGACGACCGAGGTTTTTGCGGAGTCGAGTAACTCCCGGAGGCCGTCTCCGTTGGCTGAAAACTGGTCAATTACGTTGGCGAGGATCGACTCAACCTTAGTCAATCGCTTGATCGCTTTCTTTGCTTTCATTGCTGCTCCTTGAAAACTGTATATATTACTATTTCCACCGCAGAGCGCAAGTGCTGTTTGAAACTGTTTACCAGGTTGGGGGCGGTACTCTATTGAAAGAGGTGTAGGGATGGAGAGACGTGAATTCATCGCGGGTCTTGGGGCGCTTCAATTGACTTCGTCGGTCCAGGGCGCCAATGCGACCGGTATGATTTACCGGAAACTTGGCTCGACGGGTGAGCAGGTGTCGGCGATCGGACTTGGGGGCTATCATGCCGGGGTTCCCGCCGACGAGAATGAGGGCATCCGCATTGTGCGCAGCGCAGTTGATCGAGGAATCACTTTCCTCGATAACTCCTGCGACTATCACGAGGGAAAAAGCGAAATTCTGATGGGTAAGGCGCTCAAAGACGGCTACCGGAAGCGTGTCTTCCTGATGACCAAATTCAACGGACGCACCCGCGCCGCCGCAGCACATGATATCGATCAATCGTTGCAACGTCTGCAGACGGACGTCATCGATTTGATTCAATTTCACGAGAACATCCGGATGGAGGATCCTGACCGGTACTTTGCTCCGGGCGGAGCGCATGAAGCCGTGATGGCTGCCAAGCAGGCGGGCAAAGTCCGCTACATTGGCTTTACCGGCCATAAGGATCCGCTGGTCCACTTGCGCATGCTGGACGTTGCAGCCCAGCACAAGTTCCATTTCGATTCCTGTCAGATGCCCTTAAACGTCCTGGATTATCATTTCCGCAGCTTTTCGCACAATGTGGTTCCGCGGCTGGTAAAAGAGGGAATTGCGGTGCTGGGAATGAAACCCATGGCTTTCGGCGCTGTGCTTAAAGCCGGCGTAGCAACGCCCGTCGAATGCCTGCATTACGCGCTCAATCTGCCGACGTCGGTGGTCATCACAGGCTGCGATTCGATGGAGCGGCTGGATCAAGCGTTTGAGGCAGCGCGCACATTCAAACCGTTTTCGCCGGCGGAACTGGCGGCGCTGGTCGCAAAGACGCGCGAGGCGGCGATGTCGGGCCTATACGAGCCGTTCAAAACCACGGCCGAGTTCGATGGTACCGCTTCCCACCCGCAGTGGATGGGCTGACGCTCCGGCTGACCCTATACTGGTGCTATGGCCCTGATCCCGCTTGTTGAACCTTCGCAGAACCAGATGCTCGCCGATATGGAAAGCAAGGCGAAGCGCGAAAATCATTTCTTCCGGATGATGGCGCATAAACCGGAAGTGTTAAAGAATTTTCCGCCGCTTTACGCGGCCATCGTCGGACCCGGCGCCACGGACCGCCGAACCAAAGAACTCGTCTACCTCACGTCTTCGCTTACAAATGAGTGCCCGTATTGCACGGCTGCGCACAGAACGACCGCTAAAAAAGCCGGGGTAACGGACGAGGAGATTCGCGCTCTGGAAACCGAACAGTACCAGACCTTCAGTGAGGCAGAACGGGCGGCGATTCAGTATGCGCGAGAGTTGACGGAATCGGCGTCTGCGCCCAACACGGGCGACGCGCTTTTCCGTCATTTCAACGACGAGCAAATCGTGGAAATCACATTGGTAACCGCCATGGCCAATTTCACGAACCGCTTCAATAATGGGCTGCAGCTTCAACCCGAGCAATAGACGCGCGTGGCGATTTTGATTGGAATTCATCCGGTCGCCGAAGCCCTCCGGGCGCGCCGTCCGCTGGATCGTGTACTGGTGGCCAAGGGCCTGGGTGGCGCCCGTGTACAGGAAATCATCGACCTTTCGCGCAAGAATTCCACACCGCTGCGTTTTGAAGAGCGCGCGGCTCTCGATCGTCTGGCGGGCAGCGCAACACACCAGGGCGTTATCGCGCTCGGCGCGGCGAAGCCCTATACGGAGTTGCGGGAGATCAGCGGAAATGCCCGGCTCCTGGTGGTTCTGGATGGTGTGGAAGATCCGCATAATCTCGGTGCCGTAATTCGTACCGCGCACGCCGCTGGGGTCGACGGTGTCATCGTGCCGGAACGCAGGGCCGCCGGGCTCACCGATACCGTAGCCAAGGCCGCGGCGGGCGCACTGGAGCATCTGCCGGTGGCGCGAGTGACCAACATCAATCGCACGCTCGAAGACTTGAAGAAGGACGGATTCTGGATTTACGGCGTCGACGAACGCGGCGATCAAACTTACGATGCCGTCGACTATGGTGAACGCGCCGTGCTGGTTTTTGGAGCCGAAGGGAAAGGGCTGCATCAGATGGTACGGCAGCACTGCGACGTGTTGCTGCGGATTCCGATGTCGGGAAAAATCTCGTCTCTCAATGTTTCCGTAGCGGCCGGCATCGTGCTGTTTGACTGGAAGCGGCGAGCGACGGGTCACGGCGACTCAACCGCATGACGGATCTTGTCAGAGACGCCGGCTTCCGGCAGCGCATGCAGGAAGGAGTCGCCGCTCTCACCAAGGACGCCTGGTTTCACAGTATCCGGCTACCGGACGGCCGTTTGATTCCGGGCATTGTGAGCCTGGAGGCGCTCGAACAACGGATTCGACGCTATCCCATTCCCGAAGATCTCCAGGGAAAACGCGCGCTGGACGTTGGCGCCGCCACCGGCTGGAACAGTTTTGAGTTGGAACGAAGGGGCGCCGAGGTCATGGCCGTGGATTGCGTAGACCTGCCGGAGTTTCGCACTGCGCACGAGTTGCTCGGCTCCCACGTTGAGTACCGTATTCTCGATGTGGACGAGTTGACTCCCGGCTCAGTCGGCCGATTTGACTATGTTCTGTTCTTCGGTGTCCTCTATCATCTTCGTCATCCTCTGTTGGGTCTTGAGAGGATTTGTGCGCTCTCTAAAGACAGCGCATTCGTCGAGTCCTACGTCGCCGACGGCGACTCGTGCTCGATGGAGTTCTATGAAACCGAAGAACTGGGTGGTCAGTTGGATAACTGGTGCGGGCCCACGGCAAGCTGTCTGCAAGCGCTCTGCCGTTCAGCCGGCTTCGCGCGGGTGCAACTGGAATACGTTGAGCAGAACCGCGCCGGTTTGACGTGTCATCGGAAATGGCAGCCGGCGGCAGAAGTCGTGACCGATGCCCCGTGGCTTTGCTCGGTGGTGAACAACCGCACCCTCAAACCGCGTTTTCATCCACCCAAAGACGAATACATGTGCATTTATCTTCGGTGTGAGCGGCCGCTCGATCGCCGGCAAATGCGGATTGAAGCAGACGGCTACGGCGTGCCCGCGCTGACTGTCCATGGGGCGGGCGACGGGGGCTGGCAGGTCAATGCAAAACTGCCGCCCGGATTATCGGATGGGCCGCACGAAGTGCGTGTCGGAACCGCAGACAGCCGGATGAGCGAAGGGTTCACGATTTTCGTAGGCGACGTGGTCAGCTTGCAACCAGACACGATGGACGATGCAGCCGGACCTGCGCCCGTCTGGGTCGCCGCCGAAAACACACTCGACAGAACGAATGTCTTTCGGGGCTACAAAGCCGAATATCTATCCTGCCGTTTTGTGGCGGCGGATGCCAGTCTCACAACCGAAGATGTCATATTGGAACTCGATGGCCGGCGCCACCCAATCCTCGTTCTTGCAAATCTCGGAAAGGGCGAGTGGCAGATCAACGCCGTTGTGCCCGCTGGCTGGTCTCCAGGACGTCATGCCGTGCGTCTTCGTACGACGACAAGCCGATTCACCGAACCGGCGGAGGTCTTATACGAGCCGCACCCGGTAGTATGACCGGCAGACTCGGATTGTTTGTGGGCGTTCTCGCACAAGGCCTGCTGGTAAAATCAAAGCTTATGCCAAAGCTCGCGTTCGTGGCGGCGCTCCTGGCGGCCGCTTCGGGCCTGTGCGCACGCGAACCCGCGCGGTCGCATCACGCCATGGTGGCTACGCGCGAAACGCACGCAACCGACATCGGCCTGGCGGTCCTGCAATCGGGTGGCAATGCGATCGACGCGGCTGTAGCGGTCGGTTTGGCTCTCGCTGTCACTCACCCGGCTGCGGGCAATATTGGAGGCGGCGGTTTCTTGCTGGCGCGATTCTCGGACGGCCGGACAACGTTCATTGATTTCCGCGAGCGCGCTCCCGAACGTGCATCGCGCGATATGTACCTCGGAGCGGACGGATCGGCCAGCGAGGATAGCCGGGTCGGTTATCGCGCCTCCGGGGTGCCGGGAACTGTCCGGGGATTCGAACTTGCCCATCAAAAATATGGGCGAAAGCGCTGGGCCGATCTTGTCGCCCCTGCGGTGCGGCTTGCCCGCGATGGGTTTCCCGTTTCCTACAGCCTCGCGGAGTCTCTGCGGAGCCGGTACACGGCCGACCGGTTGGGAAGGTTCCCGGAATCAAAGCGCATTTTCCTGAGAGACGGCAGATTCTATGAAGCAGGCGAGCGTCTGATACAGCCGGAACTGGCGAGCACGTTGGAGCGCATTCGTGACCGCGGAGCGGCGGGTTTTTACGAAGGCGAAACCGCCGGCCTCCTGGCGGCGGACATGAGCGCGCACGGTGGCCTGATTACGCGGGAGGATCTGAAAAACTACCGTGCGATCGAACGCAAGCCGCTGGCGGGCGCTTATCGCGGCTACTCCATCATCACTGCTCCTCCGCCCAGCTCGGGCGGCGTCGGGATTCTCCAGATGCTCGGTGTGCTGGAAGGCTCGGGCTATTCGCAATCGGGTATTGGCTCGGCCGCCGAGGTCCACTTTCTGGCCGAGACGATGCGGCGCTATTTCGCGGATCGTAGCGAATACATGGGAGACCCGGATTTCTATCACGTGCCCGTGGGTTCGCTGCTGAATCCGCGATATATTGCCGACCGCCGGCGTTCCATCGATCTGGAGCACGCGACTTTGAGCGCGAGTCTCCGCCCTGGTAAGTTGGGTGGGTTTGAGAGCAGCGATACTACGCATTACTCCATCGTGGACGCAGAGGGAAACGCCGTCGCCGTCACCTACACTCTGAATAATGGTTTCGGCAGCGCCCTCACTGCAACCAAACTGGGTTTCCTGTTGAATGACGAGATGGACGATTTCGCGGCCAAGCCCGGTGATCCCAACCTGTTCGGCTTAATTCAGGGCGAAGCCAACTCCATTCAACCGCATAAGACACCGCTATCGTCGATGACCCCCACGATCGTGCTGCGCGACGGAAAACTGTATCTCGTGGTCGGGTCGCCCGGCGGGCCAACCATCATCAACACGGTTCTTGAAGTGCTGATCAACGTCATCGATTTCGACATGAATCTCGCCGATGCTGTCGATGCGCCGCGATTACACCACCAGTGGATGCCCGACGTACTGCGCCTGGAGCCCGGCTTTTCGCCGGATACAGTGGCCCTGTTAACAGCCCGCGGCCACAAAGTGGAGATCGAAGGCCAGCAGGGAGAAGTAGCGGCCATTCGGGTTCAGAACGGATGGCTTGAGGGTGATGCCGACCCGCGTACTGAGGGTACGGCCAAAGGATACTGAGGGGAATGGACCACGTACTTTCGACGCACCTGTTCGTGAATCACCGGCTCACGGTGGCGTGGCTGAATCGCGTGATGCAGGCGGGGATCCCCGCCGTGGAGATCTTCTGCGCGCGCCAGCACATTGACTGGCGAAATCGCGCGCAAATCAGTGAACTTGGGCATTGGTTCAGCGACGCCGAGCTGAAATTGCATTCACTCCACTCGCCCATGTACTCGGATGAATTCTGGGGCCGCTCTGGGCCGCATTCCGTGATTACGATCACTGAGCCCGTAAAGGCGCAACGCCTGCAAATGGTCGACGAGATCAAGCGGGCTCTCGAAATCGCCGAGACGATCCCGTTTCGCTATTTGATCCAGCATCTTGGTGTTTCCGGGGAGGCCTTCAGCGATCGCAAGGTCGACGCCGCTTTTTCAGCGCTCGAGGAATTGAGCATTTTTGCGCGCCAGCGAGGAGTTCAAATTCTGCTGGAAAACATTCCCAACGATCTATCGAGCGCAGAGCGCCTGAAATATTTCGTCGACGTCACGCATCTTGACCTTGGGTTCGTTTTCGACACCGGCCACGCCAATATCGGTGAAGGCGTCGAGCCGGCTTTCGAGATTATGAAGGATCGCATCCGCTCCACTCACGTGCATGATAACGATGGCAAAGCCGACAAGCATCTCTTCCCCTTGCTCTCAGATGGCGGTACCGTCGATTGGAATCGGACCATGAGCCTACTGCGCTCGCGGCCCGGCCAGTATCCGCTGCTGCTGGAGCTTAAGGAAGTAGAGGGCATGGAGCATCCGCTCGATCGCGTGAACGAAATCTTTGACCGCCTGGAGCAGCTCAGTGACTGAGCGCATCACCATCTCCAGCGCGGGCAGGCACGTCGGCGAAACAGTCGCCATTCCCGGCTGGCTTTACAATCTGCGCAAGTCCGGAAAAATTGCGTTTCCGCAATTGCGCGACGGCACCGGAATCATGCAGTGTGTAGCGGTGAAAAGTGCGCTTCCTGAGCCGGTTTTCGATGCCATCAAAGACCTCACGCAGGAATCATCGGTCATTTTCACAGGCAAGATTCGCGCCGATGAGCGCGCGCCCGGCGGATTCGAAATGGACGTGGAAAACGTAGAAGTCGTGCAGCGGGTGCCGGAGGCCGATCCTTATCCCATCACGCCCAAGGAGCACGGCGTCGACTTTCTGATGGACCACCGGCATCTCTGGCTGCGCAGCCAGCGCCAGCACGCTATTCTCGGCATCCGCCACGAAGTCATCAAGGCCGTGCGCGATTATTTTGATGCAAACGGTTTCACGCTGGTAGACACGCCCATTTTTACGCCGGCGGCTTGCGAAGGTACCACCACGCTTTTCGAAGTGAACTACTTCGAAGACGAGAAAGCTTACCTTACGCAATCGGGCCAGCTTTATAACGAAGCTACTGCCGCCGCGTTCGGCAAGATCTATTGCTTTGGCCCGACGTTTCGCGCGGAAAAGTCGAAGACGCGCCGCCATCTCACGGAATTCTGGATGGTCGAGCCCGAAATGGCTTACGCGACCCTCGAAGACGTCAAGCAGGTCGCAGAAGCTATGATCGTTTTCGTTGTAGGCCGGGTTCTGGAGAAACGGCGCGCCGAGCTAAAGCTGCTGGAGCGCGACGTTACCAAGCTCGAAGCCATTCAGGCTCCCTTTCCTCGCATCACCTACGACGATGCAGTTAGGTTTCTGCAATCCAAAGGAAGCGAGATTCAGTGGGGCAGTGATTTTGGCGGCGGAGACGAGACGCTACTGAGCCAGGAGTACGACCGGCCCCTCATGGTGGATGGCTATCCGTCGGCCGTGAAGGCCTTCTATATGCAACCCAATCCGCAACGGCCCGAGGTTGCCATGTGCGTCGACGTGCTAGCGCCGGAAGGTTACGGCGAGGTCATCGGCGGGGGCCAGCGCATCCACGATCACGATCTGCTGCTGCGCCGCATCCAGGAGCATCAATTACCCAAACAGGCGTTCGACTGGTATCTGGACCTGCGCAAATTTGGTAGCGTTCCGCACGGTGGTTTCGGTATGGGGATCGAGCGCTGTGTCGCCTGGCTGTGTGGTCTCGAGCACGTTCGCGAAACCATCGCATTTCCCCGCATGTTATACCGGCTGCGGCCGTAGTTCTTTCGAATGAATCGATCCAATATCGCAATTATCGGAGCGCCTCTCGATTTAGGCGCAGGACGCCGTGGCGTCGACATGGGCCCATCCGCGATGCGTGTGGCGAACATCAACAAGCGTATCTCCGCGCTCGGCTATGACGTCGAAGACCTCGGGAATGTTCCCGTGGAACAGCCCGAGAGCTTACCCGAAGGTCCCCGTCATGCCAAGTATCTACCGCAGATTGCAGCCACCTGCCAGCGCCTGGCGGTCATGGTGGAGCGTGCTGCCGATGAAGACAAAGCCCCCCTGGTGATGGGCGGCGATCATTCCATTGCCATCGGCTCCGTGGCCGGTATCGCTCGGCACTTCCGCAAGAAGAAGAAACGCATGGGCCTGCTCTGGATCGACGCGCACGCCGACATGAACACACCGCAAACGTCACCCTCGGGCAATGTCCACGGCATGCCCCTGGCCTGTTGTATCGGGCTCGGTCCTGAGGAATTGACCAAACTCCTCGGCTTCGCGCCCAAGGTGCATCCACGCAACGTAGCTTTGGTGGGATTGCGTGACGTCGACATTATGGAGCGCCCCCACGTTCGCGGAAGCGGTGTTCGCGCCTTTACGATGCGTGACATCGACGAGCGCGGCCTGCGCGCGGTCATGCAGCAGGCCATCGGCATTGTGACCAGCGGCACTGCCGGCTTTCACGCGTCGCTCGATATGGATTACGTCGATCCGCAATATGCTCCCGGTGTCGGAACCCCGGTTCGTGGCGGCGCTACTTACCGTGAAGCGCATTTGGCCATGGAAATGATCTGCGATTCCGGGCATATGGTCTCCATGGATGTGGTCGAGGTAAATCCCGTAATTGATGAAGTGAACCGGACAGCCGACCTGGCCGTCGAGCTCGTCATGTCGGCGCTCGGAAAGAAAATTCTATGAAAACGCGCGTTGCAGTCATCTACGGGGGGCGCAGCGGCGAGCATGAAATCTCCCTGCGATCGGCCCAATCCATCATCCGCGCGATGGACACCGCTAAGTACGAGGTTTCTGAATACTTCATCACCAAGGAAGGGAAGTGGCAGCCGCGGCCCATTGTGCCTGAGCCCGGCGGTCATCCCGATATCGATGTTGTTTTTCCCGTGCTGCACGGAACCTTCGGAGAAGACGGCACGGTGCAGGGCCTGCTGGAGCTGGCCGACCTTGCGTATGTGGGCGCTGGCGTACTAGCATCCTCGCTTTCCATGGATAAGGAGATGATGAAGCGCGTCTGCCATGAGCGCGGTCTTCCGATCGTCGAATATGTAACACAGTGGCGTGGAAATACCAACACGGGTGAAATTATGTCTCGCCTTCCGTTCCCGGTATTCGTCAAACCCGCCAATCTTGGATCGTCAGTCGGAATTTCGAAAGCCCGTAATCAGGCTGAGCTCGAACAGGCATTATCGCTTGCCGCTCAATTCGACCGCAAAATTATCGTCGAACGCGGCATCACCGGCCGTGAATTCGAGTGCTCGGTGATTGGGAATCAGAATCCCGAAGCGTCCCTGGCGTGTGAAATTCTTCCCTCTCGCGAATTCTACGACTACGACGACAAATACCTCCTCGACCGGGCAAAATTCGATTTGCCCGCGAAACTCGCGACCGGCCAAATGACCGAATTGCGCCGCCTGGCCGTCGAGTGCTACCGCGCCGTCGAGTGTGAAGGCATGGCGCGCGTCGATTTTCTTATGGAGACAGCTTCCGGCCGCCTGTATATCAACGAGATCAATACCATTCCCGGGTTCACGTCCATCAGCATGTATCCCAAGATGTGGGAGCACACCGGCCTGCCGTATCCGAACCTCATCGACCGCCTCATCGAGCTGGCTCTCGAGCGCCACACCGCGAAAATGGCGACAAAATTCACGCGCTAAAATAAAACTACCGAGTAATTCATGGCTTTAGGCCCGGCTTCGATTTGGCCCATTTGATGTTGCGCATTCTTCCCGTTGCCATACTCCTGGTCTCGTGTGCACTGGCTGAAGACGACCTCGACCGCCAGGTCAGGCGCGTCACGGACGCCTTCGCGCTCGTGGAGCAGAACGCCGCCGACCCCATCTCCTCCCAACAGGCTTTTTACCAGGGAGCCATTCCAGGAATGCTGCGGCGGCTTGATCCGCACTCGGTGTTCTTCGATCCTCAACAGTTCGAGCAGCTCCGCCAGATGGAGACGTCCACGCACAAAGGCTTCGGAAGTATCGTCTCCGTTCTTCCCGGACGGGTCGTTGTGCTCCAGACCTTGCCGGGTACGCCATCTTCCAAGTCCGGTATGAGCCCCGGCGACGAAATCCTCGCCATCAATAATTACCGCCTGGACCGCCTGGACATTGAGCAGTTAATCGGCCTGCTGCAGCAAACTCGGCAGCAGCAGGCTCATTTGATCATCCGCCGTCCGGGAAACGCCGCCTTGCTCGACTACACTCTGACGCCGGAAGAAATGCAGCAGCCCAGCGTCGAACGTGCCTTCTTTCTGAGAGCTGCAATCGGTTATCTGCGCGTGGCCAGCTTCGATGAAAAAACAGGCGCTCAGATTAAAGAAGGCATCGAAAAGCTTGGAGGCGCAAACCTCAGCGGACTGGTTCTCGACCTTCGCAACAATCCCGGAGGGCTGCTCACCTCCGCCCTGGAAACTGCCGGCCTGTTCCTTAAGCCTGGATCTTCGATTTTGACCGTTCGCGGCCGCGCGGTTCCAGAAAAAGAGGAAAAAGTTCCCGGCGATGGCAAGCCGTACAATTTTGCGCTCGCGGTTCTCATCAACGGAAAGAGTGCCAGCGCATCTGAGATTGTTTCCGGCGCTCTCCAGGATCATGATCGCGCCGTGATCATTGGCGAGCCAAGTTTTGGCAAAGGTCTGGTGCAGAGCGTTTTTCCGCTCGCCGATTCGGCTGGGCTCGCGCTCACCACCGCTCTTTACTACACGCCCAGCGGCCGCTCCATTCAAAAACCGTTCGATGCCGCCCAGTTCGCGTTGGGGGCTACGTCAGCACATCCGAACCAGAGGTCCGATTTCCGCACCGATAAGGGGCGCATCGTGCGCGGCGGAGGCGGCATCATCCCTGATGAGATCGTCTATCTTCCCGCCGCTTCACGGCTCCGGGAAGTTCTGGAGACCAGCGGGGCGTTTACCACGTTCGCTACGGATTATCTGCAAAAAGACAAAGTGACCCCGGATTTCGAGGTGACGCCTTCACTCGTCGACGATTTTCAGGTGTATCTGTCCGAGCGCCGCATTCAGCCGAATGTTGCCGAATGGTCGAGTGAACTCGGCTTCATTCGCATCCGCCTGAAAGAGGAGATCTTTAATCAGGCTCTTGGGGTCGAGAAGGGCGATGAAGTGGAAGCGCAGCGCGATCCACAAATTCAGCGCGCCCTTGAACTGATTGCAGGCAGGTAGAAGCCGCATATGGTTGCCGCTTCCCGAATGACCGCGCTCATCGCGATGTCATAATAAGACCCGGAGGTTTTCTCTAAATGGCCACGTTGCTCTCCACCGATCAAGAAACCAATCCATGGCTTGCGGCGGAAGCACGGTTCGACGAGGCAGCGGTCCGGCTGAACCTCGATGACGGCATGTGCAAAGTGTTGCGCAGCCCGACCAAGGAAATCACGGTTCACATTCCGGTGCAGCTCGATGACGGGCGACTGGAAGTATTTACCGGCTATCGTGTCCAGCATTCCATCGCGCGCGGTCCCGGCAAGGGCGGTATCCGCTTCTCGCCCGACGTGACACTCGATGAAGTCCGCGCGCTGGCCTCCTGGATGACTTGGAAGTGCGCCGTGGTCAACATCCCCTTCGGCGGCGCGAAAGGAGGTGTGATCTGTGATCCGCACCTGCTTTCCGATGGCGAACTCGAACGGGTCACCCGCCGGTACACCGCGGAAATCATCGAATTTCTGGGCCCCGAGCGCGATGTGCCCGCGCCCGACGTCAACACCAACGACCGCGTTATGGCCTGGATCATGGACACATATTCCATGCACGTGCGCCACACGACAACCGCCGTTGTTACCGGCAAGCCGTTCGATCTCGGCGGATCTCGAGGCCGCACTGAGGCCACTGGTCGCGGCTGCATGCTGGTTACACTCCAGGCCCTCAAAAAGCTGGGACTGACGCCGCAAGACACGCGCGTCGTCATCCAAGGATTTGGGAACGTAGGCGGTATGGCTGCCAGGCTCATGGCGCGCATGGGATTCAAGATCGTCTGCATCATCGAATACGATGCCGCTGTTTACAACCCGAACGGACTCGACATCTCCGCGCTGATGGAGCATCGCAAAGAAACCGGCTCGATACGCGATTACCCGAATGGCGAGGAGGTCGACCGCCACGAAGCTCTCTTCACCCCCTGCGACGTGCTCCTTCCTGCTGCCACGGAGAACGTGATCACTTCTACAACGGCTCCCCGGCTGCGTTGTAAGATTCTGTGTGAGGGGGCCAACGGGCCGACAACCCATCTCGCCGATCCCATCCTGCGCGACAAAAACATCTTCGTTATCCCCGACATCCTCGCCAACGCCGGTGGCGTAACCGTGTCTTACTTCGAGTGGGTTCAGGACCGCCAGGGTTTCTTCTGGAACGAAGAGCTGATCAATAGCCGCCTTGAGGAAATTATGGTCGCAAGCTTCGAGGCGGTCGTCAGCTATGCCGAAAAACATGGCGTCAACAACCGGACGGCCGCTTACATGCTGGCGCTCGATCGCGTTGCCTTCGCCATCAAGCTGCGCGGCATTTATGCGTAGGTAGATGGCATCCGACGCCGCCACGCCGCTCATGCGGCAGTACAACTCCGTCAAACAGCAGGTGCCAAACGCGCTGCTGATGTTCCGCCTGGGGGATTTTTACGAGCTTTTTTACGACGACGCGGTAACCGCCGCGCGCGAGCTTGAAATTACACTCACCTCCCGGAACAAAGAGAAGGGCGTCAGCATTCCCATGTGCGGCGTCCCTTATCATTCCGCCGAAGGCTACATCGCACGCCTCATTCAGAAGGGCTACCGCGTCGCCATTTGCGAACAGATGGAAGATCCGCGTCTCGCCAAGAAGCTGGTGAAGCGCGAACTCACCCGCATTGTCACCCCCGGTACCGCCACCGATGCCCACCTGCTGCGTTCTCGTGAAAATAACTACCTCGCCGCGATTGCCCTGAACGGCGTCACGGCCGGCCTCGCGCACGTCGATATTTCAACCGGCGAATTTCGTGTTACCGAGCTCGACGCTGCCGAAATTCCCGCCACTCTGGAACAACTGGGGGCCCGTGAAGTTCTTGTGCCCGCCGAATCGCCGCTCCTCGTGTCCGACGACCGGAGCCGGAAAATCCTTCGCACCGAGGCCGAAAGCTGGACTTTCAGCTACGACTACGCCGACCGTACCCTGCGCGATCACTTTCGCCTGCTCTCGCTCGACGGCTGCGGTCTCGCCGATCGCCACGCCGCTGTGTCTGCCGCCGGGGCCATCCTCCACTACTTGCAGGAAACGCAGCGCGCCGCGCTCGATCACCTCGATCGCCCTTCCTACTACGATCGCGGGGAAGGCATGGTACTCGACGCCGTCAGCGTCCGCAATCTGGAACTCGTCGAGCCGATCTTCGCCGGCGAGGGGGCAACCCTTCTTTCGGTAATCGATCAGAGCAAGACCGGCATGGGCGCCCGTCTGCTACGCCGGCGGCTCCTCGCCCCGTCACTCGACCGAAGCGAAATCGAAGCCCGTCTCGATGCGGTCGGGGACCTTCTTTCCGCCACAATCGTTCGTGCCCAGCTTCGTGCCGAGTTAGCAGATGTCCTCGACGTGGAGCGCTTGCTCGCGAAAGTCACCATCGGTTCCGCCGGTCCGCGTGAGCTCCTCGCCCTCGGAAAGTCTCTCGAGAAAGTTCCCACACTCAAGAAGATCGTTTCCGCCTTGCCCTCCGTCCGGCTCCGCCAATTGACCAGCCAGCTTGATGAGCTGCCCGAGGTTCGCGACCGCATTCTTCATGCAATCGCCGATGCCCCTCCCATTAACATCGGCGACGGGGGCGCGATCCGCGCCGGCTACAATCCTGAGCTCGATGAACTCCGCGATCTCCGCCAGAACGGCCGGCAATACATCGCTCAAATTGAAACTCGCGAGCGCACACGCACAGGCATACAGTCGCTGAAAGTCCGTTTCAACAACGTCTTTGGCTACTACATCGAAATCTCGAAAGCCAACCTGCATCTCGCTCCGGCCGATTACGAGCGCAAGCAAACCCTGGTCAACGCCGAGCGTTTCACCACTCCCGAGCTCAAGGATTACGAGCGCAAGGTTCTGGACGCCGAGGAGAAGATCCTGGCGCTGGAAAAGGATCTCTTCGGCGAAGTCCGCCGGTTCGCCGCCGATCACGCGCAGCGCATTCGTTCCACGGCAGCGGCCATCGCCGGTCTCGATGTAACGGCCACCCTGGCCGAAATCGCTGCGTCCAACCGTTACGCGCGCCCGGCCTTCTCCGACGACGGCACTATGCGGATCGTTGCTGGCCGCCATCCGGTGATCGAGAAGCTCGGTGACGAAACCGGTGGCGATACCGGCCGCTTCATTCCTAACGACCTTTACCTTAACTCGGACACTGACCTCATCGCCCTCATCACAGGCCCGAATATGGGCGGCAAGTCCACCTACCTCCGCCAGGCTGCACTCATCTCCATACTCGCCCAGATGGGCTCCTTCGTCCCTGCCGACGCTGCAACGCTTCCCCTGATCGATCGCATTTTCACCCGCATCGGAGCGTCTGACAATCTGGCTCGCGGTCGATCTACCTTCATGGTCGAAATGACCGAAACAGCCGTCATCCTCAACACGGCCACGCCGCGCAGCTTTATCGTCCTCGACGAAATCGGCCGAGGCACCGCCACGTACGATGGCCTCGCCCTTGCCTGGGCGGTGATCGAGTTCATCCACCAGCGCACTCGCGCGAAGACGCTCTTCGCCACCCATTATCACGAGCTCACCGAACTTGCCGACCAGCTCGATGGTGTCCGTAATCTCCGCGTCTCGGTCAAGGAGGCAGGCGACCGCATCATTTTCCTGCGCAAAGTCGAGCCCGGCAAAGCTGACCGCAGCTACGGCATCGAAGTCGCACGTTTGGCTGGCTTGCCCGTCCCCGTTATTGAGCGCGCCCTCGCCGTGTTGAAGCTTCACGAGCGGTCCGAGCACAAAGTCACCGAGGAGCTTGCTCCGCGTCCCCATGAACCGGTCCAGATCCGCCTCTTCGAGCCCTTGGGCCACCATATCGCCGAGCGCATTCGCGACCTTAAGATTGACGAGCTTCGCCCTATCGAAGCCCTGCAGTTGCTTCATGAATTACAGGAGGAATTGAAGCGGTCATGCGAGTAGCGGGCATCATGAGCGGCACCTCGCTCGACGGCATCGACGTCGCCATCGTCGATATTCGCGGCCGCCGCATTGAGCCCGTTGCCTTCCAAAGCACGCCCTATGAGACCCGCGTGCGCCAGGCTATTCTCGGTGTCTCCAACACCTCTACTGACACCGCCGAGATCGCCCGTTTGCACGTGCTACTTGGGCAACTCTACGCAGAAGCCGTTCAGGAAACCTGCCGCCGCCACCGAATCGCGCTCGGCTCCCTCGAACTCGCTGGCTGCCACGGTCAGACCATCTACCACCAAGGCAACGCTATTCCCTTTCTAGGCCGACCCGTTGCCGCAACGCTTCAGATTGGCGAAGCCGCCATTATCGCCGAGCAGCTCCATGTCCCCGTCGTTTCTGACTTCCGCCCCCGCGACATGGCTGCGGGCGGCAAAGGTGCCCCGCTCGTCCCCTTTCTCGATTACTTGCTGTTCCGTCACCGGAAAAGGGGCCGTGTTGCTCTCAATATCGGTGGTATCGCCAATGTCACCGCCATCCCTCCGAACTCCAGTTCCGCCGACGTCATCGCATTCGACACTGGCCCCGGCAATATGGTCATCGATGCGCTGGTTGCCGAACTCACGCACGGTCGCGAGCGATACGATCGGAACGGCCGGCGAGCCGCACAACACCGCCTCGATCGCCGTCTTCTCGACTGCCTTCTGAACGACCCCTACTATCGCCAGCCGCCGCCCAAAACCGCCGGCCGCGAGCAATACGGCGCCGCCTTTATAGGCCGGCTAAAGAAACATGGGCCGCTCCGCAATCTGATCGCGACCGCTACAGTCTTCACCGCCGCCACGATCGCCCTCGGCATCGAGCGCTTCATCCGTCCTCGCATGCCCGTCCACGATCTCATCGCTGCCGGTGGCGGCGTGCACAATCGTACGCTCATGGCTCATCTACAGGCGTTACTTCCGGACGTCCGCATCACCCGCACCGCCGACTTCGGCATCGACCCCGACGCCAAAGAAGCCGTCGCCTTCGCCGTTCTGGCGCACGAAACCTGGCATCGTCGTCCGGCGAATGTTCCTGCGGCCACCGGCGCGCGCCACCCTGTTGTTTTAGGAAAGATTACCTACTGAGCCGCGACCATAGGGAGCGGTTTTCGCTTGCTGCCGGTTATCCGAGCGTATTCACCGAACCTACACGTTGCCCTTCGAACGCGGCGATCGCTGCTTCGTGCTTCAGGATGTATCCCAGCTCGTCCACGCCATCCAGCAGGCATTGTTTGGAAAAGGCATCCACCGGAAATTCCACTGCGCGCCCGTCCGGCAGGGTCAGCGTCTGCGCTCTCAGGTTCACTTGCACTCGCGCATCCGGGTTCTTTTCCACCGCCGCGAACACTGCCTGATGCACATCCGCCGGCACCACGATCGGCAATAGTGAATTCTTGAGCGAGTTGTTCTTGAAGATATCCGCGAACGACGTGCTGATCACCGCCCGAAATCCAAACTGCGTCAGTGCCCACGGCGCATGTTCGCGCGAGCTCCCGCATCCGAAGTTATCGCCGGCCAATAGAATCTCTGCTCCCTTCGCCCGCGCCTGATTCAAAACAAAATCCGCTCTCGGCTGCCCTTTTTCGTCATACCGCCAGTCGAAAAAAAGCTGCTGGTCGAGCCCTTGCTTCGACGTCGTCTTCAAAAAGCGCGCCGGAATAATCTGGTCGGTATCAATATTGTTGATCGCGAGCGGCACCACGCGGCTTTCGAAATTCGTAAATGCTTTCACAGCAGGCTCCTTACGTCCGTCACCACTCCGGTTACCGCGGTTGCTGCCGCTGTCAGCGGGCTGGCCAAAAACGTACGCCCGCCTTTGCCCTGCCGTCCCTCAAAATTTCGGTTCGAGGTCGACACGCTATACTCGCCCGGCTGCAGCTGATCCCCGTTCATCGCGATGCACATCGAGCAGCCCGGCTCCCGCCATTCGCATCCCGCCGCGCGAAAAACCTCCGGCAGCCCCTCCGCCTCTGCCTGCCGCTTCACTTCCTGCGACCCCGGCACCACCATCACTCGCACCTTCGGATTCACCTTGCGCCCCTTCAATAGTGACGCCGCCGTGCGCAAATCCGAAATCCGTGAATTCGTGCAGCTCCCGATGAACACCACGTTCACCGGACGCCCCAGCAGCGGTTTGCCGCCCTCGAGCCCCATATACCGTAGCGCCTTCTCCACCGATTCGCGCTCCAGCGGATCCGCAATCCGCGCCGGGTCCGGCACCGGCGCCGTAATCGGAATGCCCATTCCCGGATTCGTTCCATACGTGATCATCGGTTCCAGCTGGTCGGCGTCGATCGTGATCTCTTTGTCATACGCAGCGCCCTCGTCGCTCGGTAGTTTCCGCCATCTCGCGACCGCTGCGTCCCATGCCGCGCCCTTCGGTGCAAACGGCCGCCCTGCGATGTATTGGAACGTTGTCTCGTCCGGCGCCACCAGGCCCGCTCTTGCACCGCCTTCAATGGACATGTTGCACACCGTCATGCGCTGCTCCATCGAAAGCCCGCGGATTGCCGAGCCCGAATACTCCAGCACGCACCCCGTTCCACCGCCGACGCCAATTTGCGCAATCAGCCCCAGAATTATGTCCTTTGCCGATACGCCGTTCTTCAGCGTTCCATCCACCCGCACCTGGTACGTCTTCGATGGCCGCTGCAACAGGCACTGCGATGCCAGCACGTGCTCCACTTCGCTTGTCCCGATGCCGAACGCCAGCGCGCCGAACGCTCCGTGCGTAGCCGTGTGGCTGTCCCCGCACACCACCGTCATGCCGGGTTGCGTCAGCCCCATCTCCGGACCGATCACGTGCACGATTCCTTGTTGCTGGCTGTGAATTCCGAAGCAGGGAATGCCGAAGTCCTTGCAGTTCTTCTCGAGCTGCGCGAGCTGCTTGGCCGCAATCGTGTCCACGATGGGTAGCGACCGGTCGGTCGTAGGAATACTGTGATCCGCCGTCGCAATGGTCAGGTCCGGCCGCCGCACCTTCAATCCGCGGTCTCTCAGACCTTGAAATGCCTGCGGCGATGTCACCTCATGCACCAGATGCAAATCGATAAACAATAGTGTCGGAGCACCCGCCTGCTCGTGCACCACGTGTGCGTCCCAGATCTTTTCGACAATCGTCTTTGGCTTACTCATGATTTACCCGATTGCGGCACAGACCGCTTCGCCCACCTGTTCCGTGTTCGCAGGCGGTCCCGCCGGTTTCAAATCTGCGGTTACTTTTCCCGAGGTCAGCACCGCTTCCACCGCCGCATTCACGGCTGCGGCTTCGTCTTTCAATCCGAAGCTATACTCCAGCAGCGCCGCAATCGATCCGATCGCCCCCAGCGGATTTGCCTTGTTCTGCCCCGCAATGTCCGGAGCCGATCCGTGCACCGGCTCGTACAGCCCCACCCAGGCGCCCGAGGCCTTGCGGTCTCCAATCGACGCCGAAGGCAGCATCCCGATCGATCCCGCCAGCACCGCTCCCTCATCGCTCAGAATATCCCCGAACATGTTCTCCGTCAGCACCACATCGAAGCGCGTCGGGTTTAACACAAGCTGCATGGCGCAGTTGTCCACCAGCAGGTGATCCAGCGCGATATCCGGAAACTCCGCCGCGATCTCTGTCACCACCCGCCGCCAAAGCTGCGAGTTCTCCAGTACATTCGATTTATCTACGGATGTGACTTTCTTGCGCCGCCCGCGCGCCAGGTGAAATGCCATCCGGCTCACGCGTTCAATCTCCGCTCGCGTGTACACCATCGTGTTCACCGCTCGCGTCTCTGGGCCGTTTTCGGTGATCCCGCGAGGCGTGCCGTAGTAAATACCGCCCGTCAGCTCGCGCACGATGATCATGTCCGTCCCTGCCACACGATCGTTCTTCAGCGGCGACGAATCCAGCAGCGATGTGTATGCCCGCACCGGCCGCAGATTCGCGTACACCCCCAGCACCTTGCGAATGCCGAGCAAACCCTTCTCCGGCCGCTTCTCCGGCGGCGCATGATCGAACTCCGGCAGCCCTACTGCGCCCATCAGCGTGGCATCGGCTTGCTGCGCCAGCCGTACCGTGTCTTCCGGCAGCGGTACGCCCGTCCTGTGAATGGCGATCCCGCCCAACAGCCCTTCCGAAAGCTTCAGTTCGTGATTCCACTTCCGCGCTACGTGGCGCAACACGCGCACTGCCTCGCGCGTTACTTCCGTACCTATCCCGTCCCCGGGCAAAACAAGAATATTCAAATTCATTCGATTTTCTACTTGTCTCTGCGCGCTGTTTCTCTCGGCGGCTCGGCGCCTCGGCGTTGAAATCGTGTCCGCATTTCTCCGCGTCTCTGCGCCTCTGCGGTGAAGTTTAGAACTTAATCCCCCACCGCCGTCTTTGCCTGCGTCTCCCCGATCAGCGCGATGATTTCTTCGTCCATCACGCCCTTCTTGCGGTCCGCCAGCGCCGTGAAACGGTGGTAGAGAGTGTCCAGTTCCTCTTTGCTCAAAGTGAAGCCCAAATCCTCGCAGCGCTTGTTTAACGCGTGCCGGCCGCTGTGCTTGCCCAGCACCAGCTTTCCCTCCGGCACTCCAACGCTCTGCGGATCAATAATCTCGTATGTGGTCTTCTCTTTCAGGTAACCGTCCTGGTGGATCCCCGCTTCGTGCGCAAAAGCATTCCGCCCGACGATGGCTTTATTCGGTTGCGGTCCGAACGTGATGATCGAGCTCAGCAGTTCGCTCGCCGAGTACAGGTGCTCCGTGTTGATTCCCGTCGAATAGGGATACAGATCATTGCGCGTCTTCATGACCATCACGACCTCTTCGAGCGAACAATTTCCCGCCCGCTCTCCAATGCCGTTGATCGTGCACTCGATTTGCCGCGCCCCTGCTTCCACCGCCGCCAGCGAATTCGGAACCGCCAGCCCCAGATCGTCATGGCAGTGCACGCTCACGATCGCGCAATCACCAAGCGCCTTCACCACCCGTCCGATAATCGCCGCGTATTCCGTCGGAGCCGAATAGCCCACCGTGTCCGGAATGTTCACCGTTCGTGCCCCCGCCGCCACCACCGCTTTTGAGATCTCTTCCAGAAAATCCAGGTCCGTTCGGGCGCCGTCTTCGGCCGAAAACTCGACATCATCGACGTGCCGCCGCGCCAGTTCCACTGCCGCCGCCGCTTCTTCCAGCACCTGCTGCCGTGACTTCTTCAGCTTGTGTTTGAGGTGAATATCGCTCGTGGCAATGAAGGTGTGAATCCGCGGCCGCCGCGCATGCTTGAGCGAACTCGCCGCCCGCTCTACATCCAACGTGCACGAACGCGCCAGCGCAGCCACCGTAACCCATGGGAATTCCCGGCTCACCGCGTCCACGGCTTCAAAATCGCCATCCGATGCAATGGGAAAACCGGCCTCGAGAATGTCCACACCCAGGTCCACCAGTTTATGGGCCATCCGGGTTTTCTCGGGAACCGTCATGCTGCAGCCCGGCGATTGTTCGCCATCGCGCAGCGTCGTGTCAAAAATGTATACGCGGTCGCTCATGGTCTGGGTAGCCGCCTTAATAATCCAACGGCCGGGCCATGAGTTGGTTGCTCGAAAGCCCGGCCGGGAATTCTTCGCCGGCCGGGCGCGGGTGACCGCGTTTCCAACCGGTATGTACCGAGTATGTAGCTCTTCCGTTAATTTAGCAAATTTATAATGCTCATAGCATGGATAAGTATCAGTTATGGTAGAAGGTCGGTCAAAGGTCGCGGGCGCTGGCAGCGGTTTAGTAAATCTTCTTCTCCCGGTAATCCTGAACGGCGGCGGCGGGCAAAATGATTGTGACCAGGCTGATGCAAATTACTGGCAGAAACGCCATTTGGGGTACAAGCTCTCTCGCTGAATGCTCATTCCAGGCCGACCCTGCGGAGTAGGTCTCGAAACCGAGGATCATTGCGCAGTGGGTCGAAGTATGGATGTACTTTGAGGAACTGCAGGATAGTGGAGTGTTCCTCATAGCCTTGCTCAAGTGCGGCAAAGGCTTGATCGGTTTCTTCGAGTCCCAGATAAGCATTCACAAGAGAGCCCGCCGGAACGTAGCCTGACTGCTGCCGCCTTTTCAACTCAGTCAGAAGACGGAGGGCGTCAGCACGGCGTCCGGCGTGGGCATACGCCCGGATGAGCACTCCCATAACTCCAGGGCTTCGATCGGAAATCGCGAGCGCCTTTTCCAGGGGCGGAATCGCCTCTGCGGGTTGACCATTGGCGATGAGTGCGTAGCCGAGATTCCACAGACCATCGGAATCGTCGGGTTGCAATGCGACTCCGCTGCGCGACTCCTGGACAGCTTCGGGAAACCGGTGGGACAAGAAGAGAAGCCAAGAAAGTTGGCTGGGGGAGACTTCAATCGGGTCGAGCTCGCGGCCACGACGTGCCCACTCAAGGGCTTCATCGGTTCGCCCCTGAATCGTAAGCCAGTGAGCCAGGCCATCGTGTGCGGCAGCACTATTCGGATTCAATTCGAGAGCCCGGCGGAATTCGGTCTCCGCTTCGGCCCATTGCCACTGAATCATTTGCAGTTGCGCCAGACGCAGGTGCCCTTCAACGAACTGCGGATCGAGTGCCAGCGCTTTTTGGACGGCGGCTATGGCTTTTGGGCGCACCTCCTCCGGACGAACACCAATGAAAATCGTGCCCATGAAGGAATACGCGTCGGAAAGTCCGACGTAGGCTGGCGCGAACGATGGGTCTTTTTCAATCGCCCGTTGGAAATAGGCGATGCTCTTCTCTGCTCCACCTCTGTCATGGCCTTTCCCGAGAGCGAACCGGCCTTTCAGATAATTCTCATATACCTCAGTGGGAACGGCAGACACGCTGGCGAGTCTCCGGCGTTCCGGTCCGGTGATGGTCACCTCGACTTTTTCGGAGATCGATTGTGCCACATCGCTCTGCAACGAAAGCACATCCTTCAGTTTGCGATCGTAGGTTTCAGACCAGAAGTGCGCGTCATTGGCGGCCCGGATCAATTGGGCATGTACGCGAATCCGGTTACCGTCACGGATGACAGAACCCTCCACCACGGCATCGACGTTGAGTTGTTTGGCAATTTCCGGCACAGATAGTCGGGTGTCTTTGAACTGCATCACGGACGTCCGAGAAATGACACGCAGCTCGCGGATTGCCGAAAGGCGGCCGATGATCGACTCCGTCATGCCGTCGGCGAGATATTCCTGAGTCGGATCTCCGGAGAGGTTCTTCAGAGGCAGTACAGCCAAAGAGCGAATTGGGGAGGGTGTCGTCGTGACGACGCTTCGGCTGCGGAGCCAAATTACCGCCGCAACGGACAAAAGCGCGATTACCAGGACCAGCACGGGACCACGCTGTAACAGGTGTTTCCGGCCGGCCGAAGCCGTTACCGCAGTTGCATCGATTGGAGTTGGGAGCGCGGCGCTTGGTGTCGGTGTGGGCAGGCTTTGGAGCCCGGTATCGACGGTACTGGCATGCGCCAGGAGACGATAGCCCTTGCCGCTGATGGTCTGAATGAAGCGGGGAGAGTCGGGATCGTCCTTCAGAGCCAGTCGGATTTTCCTGATCGCGCTGTTGATGCTGTTATCGGTATCGAGGGCAACATCTTTTCCCCAGACCCGCTCGACAATCTCGTCCCGCTTGACGACTTCGCCACGCCTTTCAACCAAGAGTAGAAGCACGGCAGCAGGAACACGCTCGAGTTTGAGCACCCGGCCGCCCCGCTGCAACTCATCGCTACTCGGATCGAACTCAACTCCCTCGCCCAAGTGAACGCGATGCCGAGCTTTCAACGGTCCCGACCCCAACTGGTCTCCTCCTGTCGAGCGGCCATCATTCTACACCGGTTCTCTCATAAGAGGATGAACTAGCTGTAATTCAATAACTTACCGGTACAGAAAAAATCAATAAGAGCGACAGATTTCCGCTATTTAGTGGGCGCATCCGCCGTGTCTTAATCTACTGCGCAAGCTGCAAAGCGGCTCAATTTTTGGAGGGTGCTAAATGCCGCTTGGGATTCCGCAGTGGAACAAGGCGGAGATGTAAGGGTCCCAGTGGGGCAATGCCTCGCGCAGCCGGCCCAACGAGTCATGCTTTCTCAACAAATAGGAGGACATATGATCCATTCAACGTTCCAGCGTCTTTCGTCATTCAGCGGCGTGGTTGCCTTAGCCGCAGCGTGTACCGTCACAGCCCAGAATCCAGTCACCGACTGGAACAACATTGCCATCGCAACGGCGCTTGCCGCCAGCCAGGCCACCGCTCCCGGTTCAAACACCCCGGCGGGCAGTTTTGTTTACATGGCGCCTGTTCATCTTGCGATGTATGATGCCGTAAACGCGATCGATCACAGGTTTGAGTCTTATAGCCCGAATCCGTTCGCTCCTGCCGGTGCATCCAGGGAAAGCGCAGCCATTACCGCGGCGTATTACACCCTGCTCAGCTATTTCCCGGATCAGGCGGCTACGTTACTGACCCAATACAATGCGTCCCTGGCTGCTATTCCGAATAGCGCAGCAAAACTGGACGGCATCGGCGTCGGTCAACAAGCGGCAAACTCGATCATCGCCCTGCGGGCCGGCGATGGACGCGGAGCTGCGGTATCGTTCACATGGCCAAGCGTACCAACTCCCGGCGTGTGGATGCCTACGCCTCCGGCATTTGCGCCACCCGCGATCCCGTGGCTCAGTAGAATGCGCCCGTTCACGATGAGCAGCCAGTCGCGGTTCCGGCCCGAGCCGCCGCCGGCACTCACGAGCACTGAGTGGGCCGACGACTACAATTTGACCAGGACACTAGGCGCGAAGAACAGCACAGTACGTACGCCCGAACAAACAGAGATCGGCTTGTTCTGGACCGATCACCCCGGAAAGCAATATGCGCGGGCCTTCCGGGCACTCGCGACAGCCCAGGGGCTCGACATCTCCGATACCGCCCGCCTCTTCGCAACGCTCTATGTGACGGCCGCCGATGCAGCAATCGGCTGCTGGGACGGCAAAATCTACTACGGCTTTTGGCGTCCGATCACGGCAATTCGCAACGGTGATATTGATACGAATCCGGCTACTGTCCCAGACACCTCCTGGACGCCGCTCGGGGTCACGCCAAACCACCCGGAATATCCGGCGGCTCACGGGTGCATAACCGGGTCAATCGCGACTGGTCTGAAGAATTTCTTCGGAACGCCTCAAGTAACACTGGTCGTTACGAGTAGTGTCACTAGCACGACCCACACGTTTACCAGCGTCGAAGATCTGAAAACAGAAGTCGAGAATGCCCGTATCTACGCAGGTTTCCATTACCACCACTCTGTTGTGCAGGGCGCAGTGCTGGGCATGAAAGTTGCGGATGAGGTGTCCCGCAATTATTTTCAGCCTTTGAACAAATAACTCGTTCTCTTTTCCCCGGCCGGTCGCGCGGTCATCGCACCCTTTCCAGGACCGCGCACTGGCGCCTGATGCAATCGCGGTAAGCCGGTTTAGGAGCCGTTCGGGTTTGACGGCGTCTTCGCCTGTAGCTGATACTAGGCTTAGCGTGCGACAGGGCACCCCCGGCCCGCGGCAAGGGAACATTCCCACCTGTTTCGATTCAGTTGGCGTGAGTTGAATCTTCTTTCAGCCTGTATCAGCGGGTCACAGGCGCTCTTGAAAGGAGATTAGCGTGAGTACATCGAACCTTCCTGCTCGTCCTTCCCTTGAATCTCTTCGTAAGCAGGCTAAGCAACTGGGGCGCGCCATCGCTGCTGGCAACGGAGAAGCAATCGCCCGGGCGCATGCCCAACTACCGAGAGCGGAGCTGCCCTTGTCCCAGCGTGATGCTCAATTGGTGCTGGCGCGCGAATATGGGTTTCCGGGCTGGCAAGATCTGGTCAAAGAAGTCGAACGCCGCCTCGGCAGAGGAATAGAGTGGGCTGTATCCGAAGCCCGCCATCTCATCCACAACAACGACGTAGACGGTCTGCGGCAGTTGTTGAATGCATATCCGGCGCTATTGTCGTGGAAGGCCGGTGATAATCACGGTGGGCTGCTCGCCATGGCGACCGGTTCCTTCGGCGACAGCGGCGACGCCTTCCGCGAGGAGCATTTCACGCGCAGGGCCTGTGCCGAGCTCCTGCTCGATGCCGGCGCAGTCGTCGAACCCTCGGTTTGCGACGGCCTCATTCAATCGCGCGCGAAAGGCTTGATCGATGTCTTCTACCGGAGAGGTCTTCTTCCTCGAACGCTGAAGTTTCTTGCTGCACTTGGCGACGTCGAGGGGGTTCGTGTACGTCTCCAGGCAAGTGCCGACGATCTTGCCGCCGTGAACGAAGCGTTCGTATACGCGTGCCATCTCGGGCACGCAACGGTCGCCGCACTCTTGTTGGATCGGTCGATCACATTGGATGACGGGTTGGGCCGGCGTGTTGACAGCGGGCCCGGGCGTTCCCAATTCATCCAGTACTTCATGGAAAACAGGCCCGACGTCCACGACCCCGATCCATTCAAGCCCTGGGAGGCCTTTGTCAGGCAGCACGTCATGCGTGCCATGGACGATGGCAACCTGCCGTCTTTTGTCGCTTTGTTGCGGCGCGACCCATGGCTGCTCTCCGGCGAATCCGTGAAATTCCAGATTGCTTTAATCGAGAAGACGGCAGCAACTCTCGAGGACCGCGCAGCTTTCCTTCACGCCCTTCTGGATCTCGATCCGGCCGTGTTGCACAGTCCTGTGCCGCCGCCATCCCGAGCGCTTATGCACGCGTTTACGTACGCTCAGCAAAATCTCCTACCAATGCTGGCGCGGATCTGGCCAATTCCGGACGATCTGCCGCATGCAGCCGGGAGCGGCGACTTCACACAGGTGAGACGCTGGTTTGATGCCGCAGGCAGCCCTGCTCTGGGCAACCTCGCGCATCATTTTCCCGCCAACGACGATTGGATCCGCGGGAACCTGCAATGGGGCGCGCCGAGTGTGCAGCACGTTCTCGACACAGCCCTTGCTTTCGCGGTAATGAACAACCACTTCGAGATTGCCGGCTTTCTCCTGGAGCATGGGGCCGATATCGACACAAACTGGAGCTCCCATGAGCCCGCCAGCATCCTGCACGAACTGGTGTGGCACAAGAATTACCAGGCTATGCAATTCCTCATCGACCGCGGCGTCGACATGACGATCAAGGATTACCGCTGGAGCGCCACCGCGGAGGGTTGGGCCCGCCACGCCGCGCATGACGAGAAGATGGCCGACTGGATACGAGAAGCACAACGCCGGCGAGGGCACTTATAGTCAGGCCTCTTTGCATAAATAGTTGTTATGATCGAAGGGAATGGAACTGTACCCCCTCCATGTCTTCCTGACCATCGCCACCGAGAAGAGCTTTTCCCGCGCCGCCGAGCGTCTCCTTCGTACGCAGCCCGCCATCTCACTCGCTCTGCAGCGCCTGGAATTGGACCTCGGCGAGAAGCTCATTGATCGCTCTGCCAAGGACCTCGTCCTCACCGATGCCGGCCAAACTGTCCTCGAATACGCTCGCCGCTTCGAAAACCTTCGTCAGGAAATGGAGAACTCCCTCGCCGAGCTGCGCGATAACTCCGCGGGCCGCCTTGCCATCGGCGCCAATGAATCTACCACCCTTTACCTGCTCGGCCACATCGCTCGCTACCGCCGCCTGTACCCCAAAATCAAGGTCCAGGTCCGCCGCAGCCTTTCGAGCAAAATCCCCGCCGAATTGATCGATGGAAACCTCGAGCTCGGTGTCATCAGTTACGATCCCGGCGATGCCCGGCTCGTTTCCACCGTGCTTTATACCGATTCGCTCGTGTTCGTTGTTTCCCCCAAACACTCGTTCGCCAAGCGAAAGAACGTAACCATTGCCGATCTTGGCGGTGAAACCTTCATCGCCCATAACGTGGTCTCGCCCTATCGAGACGTCGTCCTGCGCGAATTCCAGCGCCACAAGGTGCCGCTGAACATGGAAGTGGAAATGCCCACCGTCGAAACGATCCGGCGACTGGTAGAGGAAAATCAGGGTGTCGCTTTCCTCCCGCGCATGTGCGTGGAAAAGGATCTCGACCAGCGCAAGCTCTGCGAGGTCCGCGTGAAAGAACTGCACGTCGAGCGCAAAATCCGTCTCGTTTACCCGTCGCGTCGCGGCTTGAGCCACGCCGCCCGCGCCTTCCTCGAAGTCGTCAAGAGCCGCGTGGAATAAGATGAAGGTGTGTTCGGGATCTTGCTGTTAGCGGCTCTCGGTCCGCCGACCTTTTACCGCGACATCCTGCCCGTTCTCCAGTCCCGTTGCCAGCAGTGCCACCGCCCCGGCGAAGTCGCTCCCATGCCCCTTTTGACCTATAAGCAGGTCCGTCCGTGGGCGAAAAGTATACGCGAATCTGTCGTGTTAAAAAGAATGCCCCCCTGGTTCGCCGAGCCCGGTTTCGGCCCGTTTTCGAATGACCGCTCGCTTTCCAACAGGGAAATCGAAACGTTGAAAACATGGGTCGACGCCGGCTCGCAAGAAGGCGACCCCCGTGACGCCCCTCCTTCACCCCGTTGGACAAAGCAAGCTGCAGATCAAGTTTTTGGCATGCCGCAACCGTTTCCAATTCCTGCAAAAGGCGATATCGATTATCAATACGTAGTGATTCCGACGGGATTCACCGAGGACAAGTGGGTCCAAACGGCTGAATTGATACCTGGTACTCGCTCCGTCATCCACCATGCGGTCGTGTACATCCGCGAGCCCAGTTCATCCTGGCTTCGAGAAGCGAAGCCAGGCGTACCCTATGTCCCGCCAGGGAATACGCCGCGCGAGCGTCTTTCCCACGGGTGGACCACTAGCGACATACTGCTGGTGTATTCGCCCGGCAGCTCACCCGAAAATTGGGGAAAGTCGATGGGGAAGCTTATCAAGGCGGGCTCGGATCTGGTACTGCAATTTCATTACACGCCAAACGGCCATGCCACTAGCGATCAATCCAAGGTCGGCCTGGTTTTTCATCAAGATGCGCCGAAACAGCGCGTCCTCACGCTGCAATTGAACAATGATGGCTTTATCATTCCGTCCGGCCATCCGCACTATCGCGTTTCCGCCTGGGGAACCATGCCGAACGACACCGAATTGATCAGCTTCTTCCCCCATATGCACTTACGAGGCGCGAGCTTCGAGTACAACATTGTCGAGCCCGACGGCAAAACCAAGACGTTACTGCGCGTGAATCCCTACAACTTCTACTGGCAGCTCTCTTACAGGCTGGCTAATCCATTCCCTGTAAAGGCGGGAGCCAAGCTCGAATGCGTGGCCTATTTCGACAATTCCCGGAATAATCCGAACAATCCCGATCCGGAAGAAGCGGTTCGCTTCGGACCGCAGAGCTATGAGGAAATGATGATCGGGTTTTTCGATATAGCGGTCGACAGGGAGACGGACAAGAACAAGTTTTTCATCCGAGATCGTTAGAGAGTTTTGAGGTCACAAATTGTGACCTCAAACAAAGCCAATCTGTTTGCGACGACGCGCCGGTTGATCGATTAATTTTTTGAGCGTGTCGAACACCAACCTGATATTCGCGTCGTGCGTGTCGCATCGGGTTTCCAGCTCGGCCAGTTTGCGAGCCAGATTCGTGTACGTTGCAGCAACCTCACGCAGGCTGACAAAAGCGCGCATGATCGCGATGTTTACGAGGATGGCTCGGTCGCTCTTCAGAACGGAGGACAACATGGCTACGCCTTCCTGCGTGAATGCGTAGGGGCGATAGCGACGGCCGCCACGGGCGGAGTTTGAGGTCACAATTTGTGACCTCAAAACGAGGCGGGTTTCGGTTGGCGTCAACTGGAACATGAAGTCTGCAGGAAAGCGGCTGCGGTTGCGTTTGACCGCCTGATTGAACGCTTTCGTCGGCACTCCGTATAGCTCGGCGAGGTCCGTGTCGAGCATGACCTTCTGGCCGCGGATTAAGTGGATCCAGCGGGTGACGCGTGCGATTGCCGTCGCTTTTGTTGCCGGCAAAACAGGGTGTCTGATGGCCATATAGTTACCGTCGTGTTGGAGTGCGGTGATTCTCAGGATTTACGGGTGTGGAGGCCCGGTTGATCGTTGTGCCACAATGAAAAATAAAGGCCAAAGTGGATCTTAAGCAGACTCTTAACTTGATGCGGACGGATTTCCCGATGAAGGCGAATCTGCCGCAAACCGAGCCCAAAGTACTCGAACGTTGGCAGAGCGAGGACATTTACGGGCAGACTCGAAAAGCGCGGGCGGGGCGTCCGGCATATATTCTTCACGACGGGCCGCCGTACGCTAACGGAGACATCCATCTCGGCACGGCTTTCAATAAGATTCTAAAGGACTTCGTCATTAAATCGAAGTGCATGGCGAACTTCGATACGCCCTACGTTCCGGGCTGGGATTGCCACGGACTACCGATCGAGCTGAAAGTCGACAACCAACTGGGATCGCGCAAGGCGAAAATGACGGCGGCCGAGATCCGCGCCGAGTGCCGGAAATATGCAGAGAAGTACGTCGACATCCAGCGGCGGGAGTTCATGCGGCTGGGTGTATTTGGGCGCTGGCAAGATCCGTACCTGACCATGAGCGCGCAGTACGAAGCGACGATTGCGCGGGCGTTTGTCGAGTTTTTGGATCGCGGCTATGTTTACAAGGGCTTGAAGCCGGTGCACTGGTGTCTACGGGATCGCACGGCGCTGGCCGAGGCGGAAGTCGAATACGAGAATCACACCAGCCCGTCGATATGGGTACGGTTTGGGCTGACGTCAAGTCCGGAGAAAATTCATCCGGATCTGAAAGGGAAGAAAGTCTACGGGCTGATCTGGACGACGACTCCCTGGACAATTCCCGCCAACATGGCGATCGCTTTCCACCCGGAGTTCGATTATGTCGCGGTGGAGGTGAATGGTGATGTGTTCATTGTGGCGAAAGACCGGCTGGCGCCAACCGCAGAATCGTGCGGCTGGAAGGATTACAGGGCTCTCGCCGAGGTTAAAGGGCGAGTGCTGGACGGCGCCGTCTTTCGCCATCCGTTCATCGAGCGCGATTCACGCGGCATCCTGGCGGACCACGTCACGTTAGAGCAGGGGACCGGAGCTGTCCACACAGCTCCGGGGCACGGGCAGGAAGACTACGAAATCGGCTTGCAGTACGGAATTTCGATCTTCTGCCCGGTGAATGAAGCGGGCAAGTTTTATCACGCCGAGGGAGCGGACGGGCGGCTGCCGGAAGAACTGATCGGGAAGACGGTTTGGGAAGGCAATCCGATCGTGATCGAACTGCTTCGCTCAAAGGGAGCGCTGCTCGCAACGGAAAAAATCGAGCACAGTTATCCGCACTGCTGGCGATGCCATAACCCCACCATCTTTCGGGCGACGGAGCAGTGGTTTATCGGCATGGATCGCAACCAGCTGCGGGAAAAGACGCTGGAAGCGATCAAGCACGTGCACTGGATGCCGGAGTGGGGCGACGAACGCATGTCGAACATGATCGCCACGCGCCCGGACTGGTGTATCTCGCGGCAGCGCGTGTGGGGCGTGCCGATCATCGTGTTCTATTGCTCGCAGTGCCGCGAGCCGCTCACGGATCGGAAAGTCCTCGACCGGGTGGTCGGGTTATTCGAAGAGCACACCGCGGACGTCTGGTACGAGAAACCGGCCGCGGACCTGGTTGGCGAAAACACGACGTGCGCCAAATGCGGCGGAAGTGAGTTCACTAAGGAGTCGGACATTCTGGATGTCTGGTTCGATTCCGGATCGAGTCACCTGGCGGTGGTGACGGACGCGAACGGTTTGCACTGGCCAGCGGACCTGTATCTGGAAGGCGGCGACCAGTATCGCGGCTGGTTCCACAGCTCGCTGCTGGTAGGTGTCGGGCTGAAGGGCAGCGCGCCGTATCGCGCGTGCGCGACGAATGGATGGGCGCTCGATGGCGAAGGACGAGCGATGCACAAGTCGCTCGGCAACGCGATAGAGCCGGAAGAAGTGATCAAAAAACTCGGGGCCGAAGTGCTACGGCTGTGGGCGGCATCGGTTGAGTTCAATGAAGACGTGCGCGTCTCAGAGACCATTCTTACGCGGTTGACGGAAGCTTATCGCAAGCTGCGCAACACCTTCCGGTATCCGTTAGGCAACTTGTGGGATTTCGATGTGCAGCGCGACCCAGTGCCGGCTGACAAGCTTCCCGAAATCGACCAGTGGATTCTGCTGAGAGCCGAAGACCTGGTACGGCGCTGCCGCGGGTGGTACGAAGAGTTTGCGTTCCACAAAGTCTACCGGGCGCTGTACGACTTCGCGACCGTGGATTTGAGCGCAGTGTATTTTGATGTGCTGAAGGACCGGCTCTATACAGCGGCGCCGAAGTCGCATTCGCGTCGCAGCGCACAAACCGTGCTGCACAGGCTGATCTATGCGCTGGTGCGGCTGTGCGCTCCGATTCTGGCGTTCACGACCGATGAAGTTTGGCGCCACATGGGATTCGAAGGGACGGTGCACACGGCGCTTTTTCCCGAGCCGGAAGAGCTGACCACCGGCATTACCGCCGAACAAAAGACGCGCGCCCAGAATTGGGACCGGCTCATGCAGGTGAGGCAGGATGTGCTCAAGAGCCTGGAAGTGGCGCGGCAGGAAAAATTCATCGGTGCGCCACTCGAGGCGCGGGTGCGGTTGAGTGCCAACGGGGACTTGTTTCCGCTACTGGAAAAATATGCCGCGGATCTGCCCGCGCTGTTCATCGTGTCTGAAGTGGCCCTGGCTCAAGGAACCGGCGACGTGATGGAGGTGAAGGTGGAGCGGGCTGACGGCGCCAAGTGCGAGCGCTGCTGGAAGTACAAGACCGATATCGGCACCAACGCCACGTTCCCGACGATTTGCGGAACGTGCTCGGAAGCCGTGAACGAGATTCTGCATGGGTGAGGCTCGGGCGAGGGTGTTGATGTACGGGTTGGCCGGTGCCGTGTTCGCGGTGGACCGCCTGACCAAGTGGATCATCGAGACGCATCTGTCTTTCTACGACACGCGCGTAGTGATTCCAGGTTTCTTCGAAATCGTGCATTCGCAGAATCAGGGGGCGGCATTTGGCCTGTTTTCGCAATCCACCTCGGAGTGGCGATCGGTGCTGCTGATCGGCTTCTCCGTGGTCGCACTGGTAGCCCTGGTTGTGATGCTGTGGCGGAACTCGCGGTTCGACCGCAAAACGGCGGTTGCCCTAGCCCTGATCCTGGGCGGCGCCTTGGGCAATGTGTTCGACCGCGTGGTGCGCGAGGGCGGAGTGACGGATTTTCTGTTGTTCTATATCGGCAGCTATCAATGGCCGGCATTCAACGCGGCAGACAGCGCGATTGTCATCGGCAGCGGGTTGCTGCTTCTCGACTTTCTTAAATTCAAGCGCGAGCCAACCCAGACTCACAATGTTTCCTGAAGTTTTCCGCATCGGCGGATTTTTCCTGCCCACCTACGGCTTGCTGGTGGCGATTGCATTTCTGGCGGCGCTATGGGTGGCAGGCCGGCTGGGAGCAAGAGCCGGGCTGCCGCAGGAGACGGTGCTGAACCTGGGAATATATTGTGCCCTAGCAGCCATGGTCGGATCGAAAATTCTGATGATTGTCCTGGATCCTAACGTGCGCAGCAACTGGCGCGAGATCTTTTCGCTCTCCACCTTGCAGGCCATGGGCATTTTCTACGGCGGCCTTATCGCGGCGCTGGGGACCGCGTTCATCTACATGTGGCGCAACGGTCTGCCGGCGCTGAAGACGGCGGATGCGTTCGCGCCGGGACTGGCATTGGGGCATTCGATTGGCCGGCTGGGCTGTTTTTCCGCGGGGTGCTGCTGGGGTGTGCCCACGCGCCTACCCTGGGCGGTGACATTTACGAATCCGCGTGCGAACAATTTGGTCGGTGTGCCGCTGGGCATACCGATGCACCCTACGCAGCTTTACGAATCACTGGGAGAGCTGGCGATTTTTGCGATTCTTTACTTCAGTTTTCTGCGGGCGCATCGCGACGGATCGGTGGTGAGCCTGTATCTGATCTTGTACGGGTTCCTGCGCTTCGGCGTGGAATTCGTGCGGTTCCACGAACCCCAATCGAACCCGCTGACGGGGCCATTTTCCACCGAGCAGTGGATTTCGTTGGCGTTAGTGGCGGCGGGAGTGGGGTATTTCGCGTTCGTGAGGCAACGGCAGGCGGTGACGGGTTGAGGAAGGTGTCAGGTGTTAGGAGAACCAGGTGTTAGGTGCCAGGTGTTAGGTGCCAGCGTACGCAGTCTGCTGTAACCTGAAACCTTGTGCGGGAAACCGAATTCTAGAACCTAACACCTAGAACCTGACGCCTGAAACCTGACGCCTGAAACCTGGTTCTGAACCTGCTATCCTGAACCCGCTCCCCTGTGCCACAAGTCCGAAATACGAAAACGCCCAAGACCGAACTGATTTCTCCGCAGGTGGTAGAGAAGCCGGAGGCTGTCGAAGAAGGTCCTCCGCCCATCAAGACGACGGTTCTGGTGGTTTCTTACAATCGCGCAGAACTGCTGCGGAAGTCTGTGGAGGCGCTGGAGCGTTCCACGGATCGGGAGAAGATCGAAATTCTGGTGATCGACAACGGGTCGACGGATGGCAGCGCGCAGATGGAGGCCGATTTCCCGAAGACGCGGTTCATCCGCATGCCGCGCAATTTCGGTTTGACGAAGGCACTGAACGTGGCGCTGCGCAGCGCGACGGGCGAGTTCATCCTGCTGACGCACGAGGACACGGAAGTGGCGCCGGAAACGGTGTCGCTGCTGACCGCGATCCTGGAAACGCAGAACGATGTCGGCGCGGTGTGCCCGCTGCTGATCGGACCCGATGGGCAGCCGGCACCGCAGATTTCGTCACTGCCTGTGCCGGGGCGGACGGAGATTGTGTGGCGGCCGGCAGACGCGGCGCGCGGAGATCAGACGGTCGAGTACGCACGGGGCGCCGCGATCATGATTCGCAGGTTATCGCTGCGGGCGATGGGGCAGATCGATGAGCGATACGGGACATTTGGGAGCGATGCGGAGATCTGCTACCAGGTGCGGCGGGCAGGGAAGCGCGTGCTGCTGACGACGGCGACCAAGGTGGTGCATCAGGGGCGCGGAGACATGGACGCCAAGAGCCGCGGGGCGCTGGAGGCCGATCGGATACTGGGGACGGCGCGGTTCTTGAGTAAACATTACGGCTTCCTGCGAGGCGTGCTGTATCGGATATCGACGTTACTTGGAGCGCTCGGGGGCGTACTGACGTTCAGTGATTTGTCCTATCGGATGGCATTGTTCGGCGGACTGGCGGCGGGGCAGAAGGTGGATGGGACGCAGGCGCAGTGAGCGGAGCGCTGGGAAAATCCTGATACGCTGAATAGTGTTCCCGTCAGTCGTCCTCTGGATCGTTCCATCACTTGTGGCGCAGGCCGCAAATCATCCGGGACCAAAGGCCGCTGTCCCTTTTGTCGGTTGCGTTTCCTATGGACAGGTAGAAAAACTGGAAGCGCCAACCGGCACAAACCGAGCAGTACCCATCAGCCCGGCTAGCGCAGAGAAGCTCGCCTACTATCAGTCCGCAGATGGCATCGGCGTTCTAGGACCGCGGGGTTGGTATTGCGAGGGCAATTCCGGATCCGGTGGGGTTGCGCTGTATCTGAGCCCTGTACCAATCATTCGTGGTCCGGACTGGCGGGGCTTTGAGGGGCCGGGCCTTGAGACTTGGCACGTCATCAGCGAAAGCTCTGGCATGTATGAGGCCGCGGAGATTATCGCCCGAGCGTTTCCAGCTTACCGGGCGCTAGCCCAGGCTACATTGCGAAATCTTGACGGGCCCGTTCCTGCAGGCCCCTACCCGACGGATCATCTCACTTATAAAAACGAGTCAGTCCTCGAATACGAAACTCCACCCGAGACAGAGGGCTTGGGAACGGACTCGACATGGCTCAGAAAGAGTGATCTTCCGATCTCGGGAGCGGCAATTCTTATTGCTGACTCGCCCGGCAGTGGTCGTGTTCCCGACGTCTTACTTCTTGCCGTTCGACTCCCTCCCGAACTCGCTGCATTGGCTCCGGTAATTGTGCGGCAGGTTGAGCGGGATGCGAGAGACCGGCGAAAATAGCTTGGCGCGCCTTGCTGTCACCCGATTTTCGCTATACCTACCGTTAACTACAGGTTTCCGGGAAAATCGCCGATACTAGAGCGTATGACCTATATGCTGTGGGTCTGCTTACCTATATTGGTGTCCATCGGGTCCGGCGCCCTGGCCTATTACGTCATGAAGGCGCGGATGGAGGCGGCGATCGCCGTGGAGAAAGCCTCGCTCGCTGAAGCGCGCGCCCATCTCGAAGGACAGACCAGGACGCTCAGCGAAACCATTCGCGCCACGGAAGAGGCGGCGAAGCGGAAGGCGTTTGACGACTTCCTGGGCGACCTGCGGGTGGAGGAACGCCACTACGTGCGCGAGCAGAAAGCCCTGTTCCTCAGCAAGCGCAGCCTGGTTTTGCAGGAACGGATTTTCTTCCGCAATATTCCGCTGTCCAGCTGGGTGGAGCACGAAATGCCGGTGGAGGAAGGCGCGGACGTAGAGAAACTGGCGAAGACGCTTGCGGTTTTCACTCCCGATGCCCTGCTGGCGCCGGATCTGCACGCGAGGAAGCTGTTGAGATAAGAAAAGCAGGTGTAAGGTGTTAGGTTCCAGGTGTCAGGGATGGCCGTCTGCCGGGTGGAAGCCGTCTGCGAAATTCGGCCGACATGGAGCAGCCAGCGTTTGCTGACACCTAACACCTAGCACCTGAAACCTGTTTTCATGATCATCACCGCTATCGAAACCATTCGCCTCTCGCGCGGGATTACCGTGCACGCCGGGCCGATTCGCTGGCTTTGGGTGCGCATTCACACGGACACAGGGCTCGTTGGGCTGGGCGAAACGTATCCGCATCCCGAGGCCGAAGCGGCCATCATTCGCGAGGCGCTGGCGCCGGTTCTGCTGGGGCGCGATCCGTTGTCCATCGATCGTCTTTGGGCGGACATGTTCCAGGCCATCTCGTACAGCGGGTGGGCGGGAGCGGAAATGCGCGCCATCAGCGCTGTGGATATCGCGCTTTGGGACCTGGCGGGGAAGGCGCTGGGAGCGCCGGTTTATCAGTTGCTGGGCGGCGCGTCGCGCGAGTCGATCCGGGTCTACAACACCTGTTACGATCACATCGATTTTCTGAGGGAGCCCGTGAAGCTGGCCAGAGATCTCGCTCGTTCGGGCATTCACGCCATGAAAATCTGGCCGTTCGATCCGGTGGCGCAGGAAACTCGCGGGCAATACATCACGGTGGTGCAGATGCGCCAGGGGTTGGAGCCGTTGCGGCTGATCCGCGAAGAACTCGGCGATTCGATGGATGTTGCCATGGAGTTCCATGGCTATTGGAGCCTGCCGTGCGCGATTGAAATTGCGAAGGCGCTTGAACCGTATTCGCCGATGTGGCTGGAGGAAATGTTGCCGCAGGACAACCTTGCCGCCTATGCGGAACTGGCGAAAGCCACGCGCCTGCCGCTTTGCCTGAGCGAACGGCTGATGACACGTTGGGGGTTTCGCGAACTGTTGGAGAACCGGGCGGCGCGCGTGATTATGCCGGATATCAGTTGGTGCGGCGGGATTTCGGAGGCTAAAAAGATCGCCGCGATGGCCGAAACGTACTATCTTCCGGTAGCGCCGCACAATTGCGGCGGGCCGGTGCTGCACATGGCGTCGGCGCACCTGGCGGCAAACTTAACCAACCTGCACATTCTGGAAACCGTGCGACGGCACTATGACGAGGAGTACCGCGGGATCGTAACCCGGACGCTTTCCCTAACGGACGGCGTGCTGCCGCTTCCGGCGGGACCGGGGCTGGGTGTGGAACTGGATGCATCGGTATTCGCGCGTCCCGATGTCGCGGTGGAGCGTATAGGAGCCTCGTAAGAAAAGCCGCCGTCATTTGGCGGAGGATTTGACTTTGATGCTTGCGGCTTCTTAGAATTTGAGTTAGAAGGTCCTCGGCGGCGCTTATGAAATTCGCGCACACCATGGCTCCGGACGCAAAACCGCACAGGCGCAGCCTGCGCGCGCGGGAGGTGGGTCTTCTCGAGTAGCCTGTTCCGGTCAGGTTTCCCCGTTGTCCTTCCCCCCATCGTCCGTCAGATCCCGCATGGCCTTTTTTCCCTTCTTTTTCCCGATGAGTGCCGTGTCTGCAAGGTCCCGCTCCGCGAGATCAGCCGCATTCCGGTGTGCCGCTCTTGTCTGAAATCGCCCGAACCCCTGGCGGCGGACTATTTCTGCGTGACTTGCCGAACGCCGTTCCAGAATCCGTTTCCGTTGGACGAGTCGGGCCGCTGCCGCTTATGCCGGTCGGGGGCTCGCGGGTTCGACATGGCGTACTGCTACGGGTCCTACGAAGGCACGTTGCGGGAGCTCATTCACCTGTTCAAATACGGCGGTATCAAGACCCTGGCCCGCCCGCTGGGTGATCTTCTGGCGCTCGCACTGCCGCGTGACCAGCAGTTCGATATCGTTGTGCCCATGCCGCTGCACTGGCGGCGCAGATGGCGGCGCGGTTTTAATCAGTCATCGCTGCTGGCGCGGTTGACAGCCCGCCGTTGCGGAATTCCGATGCTGCATGCGGTTCGCCGCACGCGCTCCACCGCCACGCAGGCGGGACTCACCAATGCCCGCCGCCGAGAGAACGTCAGCGGAGCGTTTCGCGTCACGAAGGGCCCCGCTGTTCGCGGGCGGCGTGTGTTGTTAATCGATGACGTCATGACGACGGGCGCGACGGCCAATGCGTGCGCGCTTGCGCTCAAACGCGGCGGCGCCAGTTCCGTAACTTTGCTGGCCCTGGCGCGCGTGGACCGGCGGCTGGTGGAGACGCACGGTCTTGATGCAGACATGCAAGTTCCCCGGGAGGTTGCCTGAGATGCCGAGTTTGGGCAGGTTGCAGAAGCCGGTGCTGGTTTTGAACGCCAGCTACGAACCGATCAACATTTGCGCGGCGCGGCGTGCGCTGGTCCTGGTGCTGAAGGGTGTGGCGGCAGCCGAGGAGGAGTCCGCCCACGCCGTGCATTCGTCGCGTCACGCCATGCGTCTGCCCTCGGTCATCCGGCTGCTTGAATATCGCCGCATTCCGCACCAAACGCGCGCTCTTTCCCGCAAGAACATCCTGATGCGCGACCGCTATACCTGCCAGTACTGCCTGCGTACTTTGCCATCCGGGGAATTGACGCTCGACCACGTGATTCCGCGCTCGCGCGCCGGCGAATCGGCTTGGGAGAACCTGGTGGCCTGCTGCCATCCATGCAATAACCGCAAGGGCAATCGCACGCCGGAAGAAGCGGGGATGAAGCTCACGCGCCAGCCGCGGCCCTTCAGCCTGCACACCAGCCGCCACCTCATGCGGCTGCTTGGAAAAAGCGACGAGCAGTGGCGCAAATACCTCTTCTACTAACGGCGAATCTGGTATAGTTTTCCGAATGAGCCGCACTTCCGCCGCGCGCACCGCCGCAGCACTGCTGTTTCTGACGCTTGCCTGGTTCGCCTATACGCAGAATCAGAACCAGCCGCCGCAACTGGCAATCAATAAAGTCAAAGACGATCTCTACGAGATTGAGGGAGACGGCGGCAACGTGGCCGTGTATGTCACGGGCGAAGGCGTCGTGCTGGTGGATGACAAGTTCGACCGCGACCATGCGGCCATCGTCGAGAAGGTCAAGAGTGTAACGAACCAGCCCATCAAATACGTGCTCACCACGCATCACCATTCCGATCACAGCGGCGGCAACACGCAATTCCTCTCCACGGCCGAAATCATTTCCACCGTGAATGCACGGAACAATATCGTGGAACGGAAGCAGCCTAATGCAGGTGACGTGAGCCCGGCACGCATCGCCTTCACCAAAGAAATGTCTGTGTTTCTCGGCGGCAAGGAAGTGCGGGCGCAGTATTTCGGCCGCGGCCACACCAACGGCGACGCCTTCATCTATTTCCCCGCACTGCGCACGATCCACACCGGCGACATGATGGCCGGCAAGACGCCCCTGATCGATTACACCGGCGGAGGCAGCGTCGTCGAGTGGACCAAGACGCTCGATGCGGCCCTTCTGCTTGATTTCGATACGGTAATCCCCGGCCACGGCCCCGTCACCGATAAGGCCGGCCTGCAGACTTATCGCGACAATGTCGAGAAGCTGCGTAACCGCGCCAGCGGCTTGATTCATGAAGGAAAGAGCCAGGAAGAAGTCGGCAAGGTGATGGCCGCCGAATTCGGCTGGGGCCCCGGCAGCATGCAGGCGAATTGGAGCCTTCCGGGCATTATGAACGAGCTGAAGTGATTTGATACAACGACCGCGCTCTCTTCGTAGCAGGCGGCCCATTCACGGCGATGGATCGTCCGTCAGTGATCTCTATTGTTAGCTCGCCGGGCCTCGACGGCGGGTCAAAGCCGTACCTCGGTGTGCATGCCATCAACGTCTACGTACGCGATCAGGAGCGCAGCGTGCGCTTCTATCTCGACCAGCTCGGGTTCCGCATCGCCTTTGACGCGCAGGTGCAATCCGGGCAGCGCTGGATTGCGGTTTCTCCGCCGGACGGTAGCGCAGTACTCGCGCTGATTGCCCCAAAACCCGGCACCGCGCAACACAAACTCATCGGCCGCGCGACGCAAGTGATTTTCGTTACTGATGATGTCCCCGCAAAGTTTCGCGAATGGAGCAAGCTGGGGGTGCGTTTTCGTCACACGCCACGGTTGCGCCGCGTCCAATATGAACCAGCCGGCCACGAAAAGCAGGCGACTGTCTGGGGCGGCATCTTCACGCGTTTCGAAGATCCGGATCGCAACTCATTCGAGCTCGTCAGCTTGGATGAAGTCAGCCGCGCGGTAGAAGCCGAGCGCCGCGCTGCAGTAGAAAGAATGGAGACGGAACGCCGCGCCGCGCAGGAACTCACTATCGCCAAGCAGGTGCAGGCGCGCCTGTTTCCGCAAATTTTGCCCAATCTCAGCACGCTGGAATACGCGGGCGTCTGCATTCAAGCCCGTCAGGTGGGCGGCGATTACTACGATTTCCTCGATCTCGGCCGCGAGCGGCTGGGACTGGTGATCGGCGATATCGCGGGGAAGGGAATCGCGGCCGCCCTGTTAATGGCGAATCTCCAGGCGAATCTGCGCAGCCAGTGCGCCACGGCGCTCGATCAGCCGCAGCGCTTCCTGCGCTCCGTCAATCAGCTCTTCTTCGAGAACACCGCGGAGAATGCTTACGCTACGCTTTTCTTCGCCGAGTATAACGACCAGGCAGGGCGCCTGCGCTACGCCAATTGCGGGCATCTTTGCGCTCTGCTTCTGCGCGCCGATGGAACGCTCGAGCGGCTGCACTCGACCGCCACCGTGCTCGGCCTCTTCCCGGAGTGGGATTGCTCGATCGGCGAGCGTAGCCTGCTCTCCGGTGACACCCTGGCTCTTTACACCGACGGCATCACCGAGGCCTTCAACGACGTGGGAGACGAGTTCGGCGAAGTGCGCCTGGTGGACGCGCTGCGCCGCAATCGCGATCTGCCTTCAAAGCAGCTGCTTTCGGCGATTGTGGATGATGTCCACCGCTTCAGCCCCAACGAGCAGCACGACGACATCACGCTCATCGTGGCGAAGTGCCGGGGCAGATAGCGTTATCTGGGCGAGCCTGGCGCCAGTCGATAATCGCCCATTCCGCTGTGATCGACGAAAAGAAGAGATACCTGATTGCCGATGCCCTCAATGTGCCAGTAAACCCACACCTCATGCGCGTAGGTTTTGCCCGCGGGAGTCGGGTGAGATTCGATCTCGTCCGGCGGGCCGTACTGGATATACAGATGGCCGCGGTCGGTCTTCCATCCGGGCACTCCTGATGCGGTCGTGTAATGTGCGTTGGCATACGCGATGCGCCGGTAGTGCTCCTTCCTCACTGGGTTCTCTACCGCGCCGGGCTGTACTGGATCGCGCCGTTTCCAAAACTGTTCGATGAAATGCTCTTTTTCTTCATCGGTAGCGAGTTTCAGAAATGCCGCGCGCTCCACGTCGGAGATGATGTAGACGACTTCGTCGCTCAGCCATTTCTGGTATGGCGCAGCAACTTCAGTCTTCGAGTTGGGATCGGCCGCGGCCTGGCCTGGAGCCCCTTTCACCGCCGTCACTGCTAATACCGCCGTCACCGCCAAGACCGCGGCCGCGCACACCGGCGACCATGCACTCCTCGTTGCCTTGGGATATAAGAGTCGCTCGATTCGTTTTACTAGATTGCCTCCCTTTGCAGCTACCGCCGGCGCACAGCCGGACCATCGGATTTGCTCGAGCGCGGCGAGCGCTTTGGCGTATTCATGCGCATCACGGCCAAGCGCCAGGACCATATCGTCGCAACACTTCTCGCGCTCCTCCCGCATCACGTGCGAAAACCACCACATGGCGGGGTGATAGAACAAGAGGCCTTCTACCGCGCGTTGGATCACGTTCACCAGATAGTCGTGCCGGCGGATATGCGCCAGCTCGTGCATGAGAATCGCTTCCACTTGTCCTGCGGGCAGGCCGGCGAGCAAGCCTACCGGCACGAGGATCAACGGTCGGAAGTGTCCCAAAACGATCGGCGTCTCCACAAGGCAGGATTCGAGCAACGCGAACGGGCGTGAAAGGCGCAACCGCTCTGCCAGCCTCGTGACTGTCGCCTGCCAGCGCTCCGGCACACAACACACACCGCGGCGGCGCATGCGGCTTACCCAAATCCAGCCGGCCATGTGGCGAAGATAGAAAATCGACACTCCCGCCACCCACAGCGGCGCGAGCCACGGCACCGCGGCGGCCATCCAGTCGCGCGCGGGAATTCCGTTGCCGGCAGCTGTTGGCATGTTCCACACGGAGAACCGTGCGATGCTCAGGGGTGGGCCCGGCGTCGTGGCCGGCAGTATGCGCACCAGCGTTACGCCAAAGCCGGCGAGCAGCATGAACATGGCCGCGCCCGCCGCTGCATATCGCACCCGCGGCGCACGAGATGCCAACAGTATGGCTGCAAACGGCAACGCAAGCACCGCGCCTTGCCAAAGCGAATGCAGGAGCGTCCACCCAAGCGCCCCCGCCAGGGGAGCCGTGACCAACAGTTCCAGCAGTCTCATTCCTCCTCCTTCCGGTAGGCGTCGAGAAGTTTTCGGATCTCGGCCAGTTCCTCTTTCGACGCCTTTCGCGCCGATAGCGCGCCGACCAGCAGCGCCTTGGCTGAGCCGTTAAACGCGCGCTCCAGCAGGTCTCCGGCAAGCTGTCGCTGTGTCCATTCGCGCGGACGGGCTGCTTCGTAAACATGGGCGCGCTGCTTCTCATCACGGCGCACCAGCCCCTTTTCCGCCATGATCTGCATGAATTTCAGAATGGTGCTGTACTGCGCCTGCCGCCGGCGCGTGATGGTCTCATAAACTTCGCGCACGGTGGCGGGGCCGGTGCTCCAGAGAACGGCCAGGATTTCGAGTTCAGCGTCGGTGGGCCTTGGCGGTCCGGCTGCCATATACGAAAACATTACTAGTAAAGTTTTCGTATGTCAAGAACTTTGGCTGGCGCCTTTTTATTGCACTCCCGGCGGTTTCATCAACACGCCGCCCTTCATGACGTACTTCACCTGTTTCAGTACGGAGATTTCCGCCAGCGGGTCTCCTTCCACAGCGATCAGATCTGCGTACTTTCCCGGTTCGGCTGCGCCCACGTCGTTCTGCCAGCCCAGCAATTCCGCCGCGTTTACGGTGGCGGCACGAAAGACATCGGCCGGCGGCACGCCGCGGGACGCCATGGCGATGAGTTCAGCGGCGTTCCTGCCGTGCGCGCCCTCGCTACTGCCGTCAAAGCCCGAGGCCATCTTCACTCCTAATCTCGTAGCCGACTGCAGCATTTCCCGGATCCCCTGCAGTCTCTTGTCCAGACGCTCGATCTGCGCGGGTGTCAACGGGTCGCGCTTGAGCCGCTCCGCCAGGTCATCCATGCCGCCCACCGTCGGAACCAGAAAGACGCCTTTGTCCTTCATCATTTCGAGCGCTTCCCGGTCGGCTCCGTGCCCGTGCTCGATCGAATCGACTCCGGCTGCGATCGCGTTCTTGATGGCCACGGCGCTGTTCGCGTGGGCGGCGACTTTACGCGCTTGCTTATGCGCTTCCTCGACTATTACGCGCATTTCTTCTACCGTCAGTGTGGGATGCTCCCAATCCGCATAAACCTTGATCAGGTCTGCCCCATGTCCGATCTGCTCGCGCACAGCGCGCCGCGCCTCTTCGGTTCCGCTCACCATTTGCGCCCCCGTGGGGAAGTGCATCAGATCCGGGGAGACGCCGAACGGGTTGTACTGGCCTACGGCTGCGATGCCGCGTGTGGCTACTTGCATCCGCGGTCCTTCCACCAGCCTTCGATTGATGGCGTCGCGCAGCGCCACATCCGCGTAACCCGCGCCCTCACTCTCCACGTCGCGGACGGTGGTGAATCCCGCATACAGCGTGAGGCGCGCATCCGCGGCGCCTTCGAGTGCGCGAAACGCTTCCGATTTTGTGGCCAGGCCCAGCACGTACCCGTCATGCTCGTTCGAAAAACGCGCCAGGAGGTGAGTGTGGCAATCGATCAGCCCGGGAAGAACTGTCGCATGACTCCAGTCGACGGTCTCCACGTTCTGCGGAGCATGAGGAAGAATCGCGTCGGCCGGGCCAACCTCTTTGATTCGCTCGCCATCGATGAGGATGGCAGCGTGCTCCAGATAACTGCCCTTGCGCACGTCGAGCAGTTTTCCTGCTTTCACTACGATCACGCGACTCGCCGGGCGCTCTGCCGGCTGAGCATGAACGTGCGCTGGTAGCGAAACCGAAACGATCAGACCAACGAGGAACTGACGAGCGTGCATGCAGACTGATTATCACACTCGGCGCGGCGCGCACACTGCGGCTCGCTGTCAGGCTGCATCGGCGATGAACGGGCCTGCGGCTGTCTCAGTTCTCGATCGAGAGCTTCTTCATCTTATAGAGAAGCGCTTTGTAATCGATGTTGAGAATCTGCGCGGCCTGCTTTCGGTTCCAGCGCGTGGAGTTGAGTGCGGCCAGAATGGCGTCGGTTTCTGCCTGCTCTTTGGCACGGTTCACTTGTTTCAGAATCGGCGTCGACACGGGCTCGCTGTCTTCAACCACGGCGGCGGCTCCCGCTGCGCGGACCTTCATGGCTTGCGGCGCCAAAGCCGGCGAAGCTTTGCGTAAGATGCGTTCGCGCAGGTCGGCGATAATTGTTTCCGGATCGCGTACCACCAGGTACTTGCGCATCACGTTTTCCAGTTCGCGGATGTTGCCTGGCCATTGGTGCGTGATGAGGGCCTGGTGCAGCGCCGGAGTGATAGGCAGCGGCGCCGTCCCGGGACGCGCATGCTTGCGCAGCAGAAACTCGGCCAGCGGAACGATTTCATCCTGCCGTTCGCGCAGGGCCGGCACCCGGATGGTCACCACGTTCAAGCGGTAATACAGGTCTTCGCGGAACCGGCCCTCGGCGATGGCCTCTTCCAGGTCGCAGTGCGTTGCCGCAATCACTCTCACATCTACACGGATGGTTTCTTTGCCGCCCAGGCGCTGAAATTCCTGGTCCTGCAGCACCTGCAATAATTTAGCTTGCAGCTTGAAATCCATGTCGCCGATTTCGTCCAGCAGAATCGTCCCACCATCCGCCATCTCGAACATGCCGGGCTTCTTTTGGAACGCGCCCGTAAATGCGCCGCGCTCATAACCGAACAGTTCGCTCTCCACCAGTTCCGATGGCAGCGCCGCGCAATTCAGTTTCAGGAACACCTTGTTCACGCGGGGAGACTGTGCGCACAACTGCCGGGCGATGACCTCTTTGCCCACGCCGGTTTCACCTTGAATGAGCACCGGGACTTCCGAGCCGCCCACCTGCCTCATCAGCGGCTCAATGCTCTTTACGCGCACCGCCACGCAGTCGTCCTTGGCCTTTAGAGCCGGCTGATCGCTCACCGCATGCGTCGCGTGGCCATCTACTGCTCCACTGCCCAGGGCTTTTTCGATTGCGCTGCAAAGATCTTCATGGCTCACCGGCTTGGGAATGAAGTCCGTCGCCCCGCTTTTCATGGCTTCCACTACCTTGAGCGGCGATGAAGCGCCCGAGAGCATGATGATGGGCAGATCCCGGTTCTGACGCCGGATCTCACGCAGGGTTTCCAGGCCGTCTTTGCGCGGCATCATGATGTCCAGCAGGATGAGGGAAATGCGGCCGGAATCGCGTTCCAGGCAGCTGAGAACTTCCTCTCCGTCTTGCGCCGATTCGATCGTATAGCCGTGGCATTTCAGCGCCATTTCCAGATAACTGCGCACTTCCAGTTCGTCTTCGCCCAACAGTATGGTTCTGCCAGAATTCACGGTGTGCATAGTTCCTCAGAAGTTGGTATCCGAATCACGCCCCCGCTTGCATTGCCTGGTGCGGTGGTTCGGTCATAAACGTCAGATGGGCATCCTGCTGGACTAGGGGAAGTACGAACGAAAAGGTTGACCCTGTCGCGCTTGACTCGGCCCAAACTTGACCTTGATGAGAATTGAGGATCAGTTTACAAATCGCCAGACCCAGTCCTCCTCCAGACCTGTCCTGGCCGCCGGAATATGAGGTGTACTCCTCAAAAATCTTTTCCAGGTTTTCTGCCGGTACCCCCGGTCCCGAATCGCAGATGTCGATCCGGTACGCGTTGGGAACTTGCTGCCTGGAGGTGCGGCGCTCGCCATTGGTTATGGCTGTCTTTAACTGCGCACGCCGCTCCCAGAAATAAGGATAACCTCGCACTTCTATAGAGCCGTACTTGGGAGTAAACTTGCACGCATTGTCGAGAAGATTGATCAACACCTGCTCGATCTGTTCCCGATCGAAGGAAAGCACATTTGGCGGGGGCAATACGTTCCATCCCAACCGGATGCTTTTTGCCTCCCCGAGCGGCATGATCTCGTGCATCGCCTGGTCGACGCAATCCTCGATATCACCCTTTTGCAGGTTGGGACGCCGGTCGACCTGCCGGCCCACGCTCAGTTGAAACATGGCCGTCGCCATACGCGACAGGCGCTTGATAGAATGCTGCATCCGCTCTAGCACTTCCTGCTGTTCTTCCGAGATCGGACCCAATTGCTGGCCCAGCAGCAGCCCGCAATAACCATCCACGGCGGTCAGCGGCGCCCGGAAATCGTGTACCGCCCGCGCCAGGAAATTGGTCCGGTCCTGGTCGTATTCCTGGAGTTTTAAATTCGCGTGGAGCAGGCACTGCAGAATTTCGTCCCGGTCCGCGCGTAGCGCGTCCACGTCCGGCGACCGGCCCTTTTCATGCCTCGCCGCCGCGTGCTCGAGAAACGCACGCAATGTCGCTTTGTGCACCGGCTTCAGCAGAATCGGAACGGCGGCCATCGGCAACCGCTCCAGTAGCGCCGCCATCTTCTTGCGGGATACCAGGAAGAGATTTTTCCGCTCCTGCTCGAAATCCAATTGGCGGGGTAACGCCACGTCGGAATCACAATCCCAAATCACCAGATCCGGCGACGGGCTGCCTTCCGGCGCATCTCCAAGATTCAGCGTCCAGTCGTTTCCCCGAAACCCGGCCAGAGTTTCGCGGCAGAGCTTGTAGAGCAACTTGTCGGTTGACAATAGCCTAATATGCATCGTGTCGCGTCAGCGGGCGGCGGACCTTGGAAAATGCAGAGAGAAGGATAACGTAATCCTGATTTTTGTCAAGATTTTCCACTCAACGCTCGAATTTTTTTCCCTCACGCTAACTATAGCTATAAACAGGATTCCATGGAACAGCAAGTCCGGTAAATCCCTTAGCCGCGAGCAGATTTATCCTAAAATTTGGGAACCGTGTCCAACAAACTGAGAATCATCTATGGTTTGCACTTGTTCAGGATTTTCCGAGGGAGTCGGTGACCGAGATTACATTTCAAAGGATTTAAGTACTAGAACTGAGAATAACCTGTGGAAAATTAACTGGTTGCAAAAATGCTAACGTCTTCACCCGAGCCGGGCGTACACCTCATCGCGAGCGCATTGACAGCATCGCGAATCGGAACGACGGCGTCGAAGTCCTGCCTCTGCCGGGATTCAATCAACACCTCCCGCAAATGCTGGCACGGCGCGCGACTTTCAGTTCCGCGCAACCCACGGAGAGTTTGGAATTGAAATTGTAGTTTAACGAAAACCTAAGGATTCGTGGCATGGTTGCATTGGAAGAACGCCGGAAACGCAAGCGCATTGCATTGCGTTGGCCCATCCGTCTTTTCCGCGACTTGGCAGCGGCCTCCGTTGAGAGTACGACGGAAAACCTTACAAGTAATGGGTTTTATTGTATTTCCAAAGAGCCCTTTCAGATGGGTGAACGGCTGGAATGCATCATCGCGATTCCCGCGGGCAGCTTTGGTTATAACGAGTCGCCAGTCCGCCTGCAGTGCCGTGTGCGCGTAGCGCGCGTGGAAGACCAGCACGACGGTTTTGGCTTGGGCTGCTATATTGAAGATTACGATCTACTTACCGGTTCCCGTTCGACCCGCGCCGGCATAGACGGCGGCGAATCCCGCGCCTGACCCGATCCAATCCCAAAGTTTTTGAATATGGGCCGAATCCCGGCTTTTTAACCTAGTCCCTATCCTGCCCGCCGCGGTCTGATCGGTCTTTGGCATAAACTGTGCTATAAGCGTTCCGAGTCTTATCAATGCGGTTGATTTATTTAAGGAAATGGACATACAGGGTTAGCTGCCTGCTGGCCCTTGGGATTCCGGCGCTCGCCGCCAATACGGTTTTGTCACTCTCGGCCTACCGCGCGCTTGGGCAGCCGGATTTACGGCAGAACGCCGTGAACATGGCAGCCGCCGCAACGCTGTATGCGCCGCAGGGCGTTGCGGTCGATGCCAGCGGCCATCTATATGTTGCCGACACAGGCAACCATCGCGTCCTCGCCTGGGAAAGCCTTTCCAGCTTTCAGAACGGCGCCGCTGCAGACCTGGTGCTCGGTCAGCAGAGCTTTACGCAGACCATCGCCAACGGCATCGGGGCGAAGGGCCTGACGGCACCCGGGAACCTGGCGGTCCATCCTCTGACATCCGACCTGTATGTCGCCGATGTCGGGAACAGCCGGGTCGTGCGATTTCCGCATCCGTTCGCCAACCCGGCCAATTATCAACCCGACGCCGTTTACGGGCAGCCGAACTTTACGCAGCGCGCCCCGAACGTCGGGGGCATTACCGCTAAGACCACCAGCTTTCCCCGCGGACTTGGATTCGACAGCAAGGGCAATCTCTGGGTGGTCGATACCGGCAACAACCGCGTCATCCGCTTCCCAAACGCTGTGCTGGATACGACGGATCCCGCGGCAGATTTGGTTCTGGGGCAGAACAACTTCACTTCTGGAATGCATGACCGCGGAGCCGGTCCAATAAGCGCCGAGGATTTCGATGCGCCCACAGCCCTGACTTTCGATGCCAAAGATAACTTGTATGTCGCGGATTTCCTTAATGCGCGTATTCTCGAGTTCACCGCCCCGATCAGCTCGAATGCAACCGCAGCCTACGTTTGGGGCCAGCCGAAGTTCACGACCCGCATCCTACCGGTGATGCCTTCGACTTCGTCCCTCGCCGGGCCTACCGGCGTTGCCGTGGACGCTGCCGGGAATGTGTATGCGGTGGTTCCAGGCGATAACCGGATCATGGTGTATGCCCCGACGGCTGTGTCCGGCGCGGCCGCGTTTCGCCAGATCGGCCAGCAGGGGTTCGCCACGAGAGACCTGAACAGTGGATCGTTTCCGCTGGCCTCCGCTACTTCGCTGGCGTTTCCGCAATCCATCGCGCTCGATTCGCAGGGCAATTTGCTCGTTGCCGACGCCGGCAACAACCGTGTGCTTTTCATTCCCGCCAAGACCGGGAGCGCATCGCGCGTTCTGGGCCAGAGCACCTTCTGGGCAAACGGTGTGAACGAAGTCAAGCCCGGCAGCATCAACTCGCCTTACGGAATCGCGGTTGATTATTCCAAGTCGCCCTTCGCGCTTTACGTTTCCGACACGAACAACAACCGTGTTCTGGTATGGAAGGATGCCGCCCACTTTCGCAGCGGACAATCGGCGGATCTGGTGATCGGGCAGCCGAACCTGGGGACCGCCGCGTCCAATGTCGACGGCGGCGTGAGCCAGAAGCCATCCAGCACGGGACTCGCTGCTCCTACCGGCATCGCCGTCACATCGAGCGGCGACCTTTATGTCGCCGACACCGGCAACAACCGGGTACTGCATTACCCGCGCCCCGTTGACCAATCCGGCCGGATTACCCCGGACGTGGTATTGGGCCAGAGCGATTTCACCAGCAATGGCAAAAGCACGGCGAACGCCGGTTCCCTGGTTGCACCGGTGGGACTGGCAGTCGGTTCCAACGGAGATCTGTTCGTGGCCGACAGCGGGAATAGCCGGGTGCTTGAATTCCCGGCCGGGGCGGCGACCGGCTCCGCGGCCATCCGCGTTTACGGGCAGGTGAGTTTCACTGCTGCAGGGGCGCCCGGCGCCGATTCCATTTCAGCCGAGACCTTGAGCGCGCCGGAAGGGCTTGCGGTGGACAAATCTTCCAACCTGTACGTTGCCGACGCGGGGGCCAATCGCGTCCTGATTTATTCCAATACCAGTGGCGCTCCGCAAGCGGGGCTGCCGGCGTCGATCGTGTTGGGCCAAGCCGATTTCGGGCACGCCACGGCAGGAAAAGGCGCGACGGGTTTGCACACGCCTGTGAATGTTGCTCTTGACAGCGGCGGGAACATATTTGTGTCCGATGCCGCGAATAATCGCGTCGTGGTATACCCGTCCCTCGCCAACCTGCTGGTAGCCGTTGGGCCGCCCTTCAGCGCCTACGAAGCGTTCGGGCAGCCGTCGCTCACCAGCGTCGCCGCCAATTACAACTCACGCGACGGCCTTGCTACGCCGGAAGGGCTCGGTGGGCCGGTGGCGCTTTTCGTGGATCGCCAGGACACCCTGTATGTCGGCGACACCGGAAACAGCCGCGTGGTCCACTACCTCAAAAAAGTATCCGTGACCAATGCCGCTACAGGCAGCACGTCGGCGCCGGTGGGACAGGGCTCGTGGTGCACTCTGCTGGGAGCGAGCCTGGCCTCGAAAAGCGGTAAGGCGAAATCTTCGGGTGCGCTGCCGATGTCACTGGCAAACCGAACTCTAGCCGTGAACGATAGTCTGCCCGTGCCGCTCTCTTCCGTTTCCGCCACCCAGATTCAGCTCGTTTTGCCGGCAAAAACACCCTTGGGTGTGCAGCGCATTGCCTCGCGCACCGCAGATACCGGAGAACTGGTGGCCGGCGGCCCGTTCGTCGTGGCTGAATTTGCTCCCGGCTTGTATACCGTAAACCAGCAGGGCACCGGTCAGGCGGTCGCTCTCAACGAGGATGGCTCCAGCAACAGCAGCAGCCATCCGGCGGCCTACGGCAGCACCGTCCGGATATTCGGCACCGGCCAGGGACCGGTGACCACTCCCGTTCCGGATGGCCAACCCGCTCCCAGCAGTCCCGACGATACCGTGGCTAAGCCCACGAGCAACGGCGACACCTGCCTGGTCAGCCACTCTTATGTTTGCGTCGCGCTTGGTGGATCGGGGGGCGGCGCGGCTTTCGCGGATGTGAAGTATTCCGGGCTGGCGCCGGGTCAAGTCGGCACCTGGGAACTGAAGTTTACCCTGCCCGCCACCGGTCTGCTCGGCAACACGGTGATCGTGCGAGCCGTGATCGGCGGCATCAACCTGAGTAACGCGGTTACGCTGTCGGTGAAGTAGCCGGCCCGTCGTTCACAGCCGTACGTATGCCATATTCGGCTCGTACGGAAACTTCCGGATCTCCAGATCGCGAATGCTCAGGCATTCCAGCACAGCTAAGGTCTCGCCGGGCCACTCGGGATTATTCACTTCGTCGAAACCGAGAATGGCTCCCTTGGGCATGCGCGGCAGGAAAAGTTCCAGGGCTTTCTTGGTCGGCTCGTAAAGGTCGAAGTCCAGGTAGAGCAACGCGACCAGCAAGTGCGGATTATCCTTAAGGAACTGTTCGCCGGTAAGGCAGAAGTCGCCTCTCACGGGAAAGACTTTTGGAAACTGGCTCAGGAACCGGTTCTGATCAAACAGCTTCACGCATTCGACAAGATCCTCGTAGCCGCCGTCATTCAGGTCGCCCACGCGGCTGGCGCTTGACTTGGAGCGGCTCGCATCCTCGGCCGACACGCTGGGAAATCCCTCGAAGGTATCGAAGCCGTAAATGCGCCGCCAGAATGCCATGGGTTCGAGAATCGCCGAGAGCTGTGCCCAGGCCATCAGGCCGCTGCCCGAGTACACCCCGCACTCGATAATCGAGCCTTTAACCTCAAGGATCTTTTGAAACATCTCGTGGCGCGCTAAGAATCGCGTCAGCTCCTGGCGGCGGCAGTATTTGGGGAAGTTCTCCGCAATATACGAGAGCGGCCGTCCGAGAGCGCAAAGGTGCGACTCCATGGCGGTCTTGTATGCAGCGTCTTTAGCCTTGTTGTACAGGGACAAGCGATTCCTCCTGGCGCCCGGAAGCCTTTTCCTCGAGCCGGATGGCCCGAATGAGTGACGCTGTTTCTTGGGGACCGATGTTCATTAGCGCGTCGACGATCGAGAGATACGGGGTAAAGGGCTCGGAAGCCTGCCGGTATTCCGGATGCCGGAATTCGAGAAATATCACGCGGATCCCGTGTGCACGATATGCCTCGACGTCTGTGTAGCCGCGCGTCCCCCCCTGGGTCAGGTACGCCGTTGAGCCCAGCGCGCGCGCGAAGGCCAGCGGCCGCGTGTACCTGTCGCCCGCAATGTCGAAATCGTGGGCAAACTTGAAATCGGTCGACAGCCCTATGTAGCTCGCGAGCGCCATGGTCATCCGGCAGGTGAGGTCCGAAAGAAGCTCGGAGCGGGCCGAATAAACCTCCCGGAGCACCTCGGTTGTTGCGGCGTAGCAAGGCGCGCGCCGGTAGCAGCTTTCGAGCTTGCGCAAATGAGCCTGGTAAAAATTGCGATCGGCGATTTGAATACCTCGAATCGCCGTCTCGCGCGGATGGTGCGCGACGGGAACCGTGAGGAGCGCGGGTTCCCGCCGGGCCGGGTCAAGCACGCGGTTCCGGTTCTGCCAGCTTTTACGCTCAAACTGCACGTCATCGTAAAAAACAAATGTGCGGGCCAGTTCGATGGCCTTGAAGATACCGATCCACGGGAGATATGTCGGCTGCGTAATGAAAGTCATCATTGGGCTGCGAATCCCCGCCGTCGCCGGGCACTAAGAATATGTGCCGGACGAGCAGAGGAACTCTCGGGACTTGGGCGATGCGCTCTTCGTGCTCGGGGGCTGGCCGCGGAAGAATGGGGGAGGCTTCTGGCGGAGCTCGCTTTTCGACGCCGGTGGCATCGGCGACCGGTTGCGCGTGGAGGCGGCTGCACTCCTCTATCACGGCGCGCGGCAACGGATCTTCATCACGGGTGGCAACCGAAAACTGGCGCATGTGCCCGGCGTCCCCTGCTGCGCCGCAGTCATGAAACGCGAACTCATCGAACTGGGCGTGCCCGAAGCTGACGTCCTCGAAGAGATCCATGCCGGCAATACGTATGAGCAACTGCAATACATCAAAACGGTTATTTCCCGGTTCGTCATCGGCCGCCTGAGAATTGTCTCCAATCGTTACCACTTACCCCGTATCGAGGCTTTTCTGACGGTCGACCAGGAGTTGAACGGCTGGCGCACCTCCGGCCGCATTACGCCGATTGCCGCCGAGGACGTGCTCTTGCAGCGAGAGCCGGCTCGCTGGGAAGGCTTGATCACCGAAGCCTACAGATCTGATGCCATGCTTGAGCGCATCGCCCAGGAACAGCAGGGCGTCCTCGACATTCGTGCCGGAACCTATCGATGGTGATCCGCAATATCCACATTAACCGCCGGGCCATCGGCCCCGGCCAACCGGTTTATGTGATCGCGGAGCTTTCCGCCAATCACCACCGGAATTTCGAGCAGGCCCTCCAACTCATTCGTGCCGCGAAAGACTCGGGCGCCGATGCCGTCAAACTGCAGACCTATACGCCCGGCACAATCACCCTGGCTTCGGATCAGCCCTGCTTCCGCATCGGCGGCGGCACCATTTGGGACGGCGAAACACTGCACGATCTCTACGCCCGTGCTTACACGCCCTGGGAGTGGCAGCCCAAGCTCAAACTGGCTGCGAACGATCTCGGAATGGACCTGTTCTCGTCGCCGTTCGACGTGACCGCCGTCGACTGGCTCGAAGCCATGAACGTACCGGCCTACAAGATCGCGTCCTTTGAACTGACCGATGTCGGGCTCATCCGCCGCGCGGCCTCTACCGGCAAGCCGGTGATCATGTCCACCGGGATGGCTACTCTGGCGGAAATCGAGGAAGCCGTGAAAGCCGCGCAATCAGCCGGAGCGACGGAGATCGCGCTATTGAAATGCACCAGCGCATACCCGTCGCCGCCCGAAGAGATGAATCTGCGGACGATCCCGCATCTCAGCCGTGGTTTTGGCGCGCCCGTTGGACTTTCCGATCACACCCTCGCCCTCAGCGTGCCGGTAGCTGCGGTCGCATTGGGG